>Ga0067045_1002359_pt1 | contig 212254 bp, 211 predicted proteins | sample TerdegcTABiofilm_FD_59184 | JGI IMG/M metagenome (GOLD analysis project Ga0067045, IMG submission 59184) | Combined Assembly of (Gp0054472, Gp0054536) Wastewater bioreactor microbial communities from Singapore -Terephthalate degrading...
CGCCCGTGCGGCCGGCGGCCTGGACGTGTTTTGCGGCGATCCGCATCTGCCAGACGAACACCCACCAGAAGAACGGATGCACGAGCGCGAAATACTCCGCGAGCGCTGGTTCCTTGCTGAGGCGGGCGATACTCATCATGGGGCGGAGGATACGCCCGGCGCGGGAGGGGGTGGACAAGGTTTGCGGGATTTATTTTTAAGGCGTTGAGGGGATTGGGGATTTTGGACGCGGAGGGGGCGGGATGTGTTGGATAGGGCGGAAGGCCCCTTCTCCCCTGGGAGAAGGGGTTGGGGATGAGGGGGGATGGCGCTTCACCGCAATGTAACGTCAAAAGGATGCGTTGCGCCCCCTCACCCCCAGCCCCTCTCCCTCTGGGAGAGGGGGGCAGGCTGGGCGCGGCCTAGCTCTTCCGTTCCGGGAGTTTCTTGCGCTTGGTGGAGGCCATTTCCTCAAGCTCTTTCTGGCTCATGGACGCCTGCATCTTCTTCGAGGCACCCTTGAGTTTTGATTTGGGGGTGTCGCCGCGCTTGGCGGAGAGGGCCGCGCCGGCGGCTTTCTGCTGGGCTTCGGACTTGGCTTTCATGGCACGCTTCCTTTCGCTGGGGCCGCGTGCGTCCTCCCACGGAGGATTTAATGCGCGAGGGCGGGAAAGGTTGCTGTGAAGTCCTGATGCTCTTTGTTTCGTACAAATAAATTCGGCTCAGCTCGAGAAGCGAGTACCCCTAGGTTGATAAGTGTGTTCCTTAAGTTTACAGTTAATTAATTGCAAATTTATTTGGATAGCGGTTTCGAGCGAGGCTCTAGGAATTATGGATGCTCACCAAGATCGTTCAACGGCGGCCCTAGAGGCCCAGGATAAAGGATCACCAGTTGGTGGGCCTACGTATGAACGCCACGTATGCTCATGTATTCAAGATGTAAAACATGCCCATGAATTCGATCAGGACCTAGTCAATATCGATCAGGCTGATGCCAAAAAGCTCTTAATACTGTGGACTCTACGATCTCATAGAGCAGCTAGTGCACACTATCATCAGTCGGGTAGATACCGGAGAACAAATACTATTTGGACCTGTATCAACGCTATTTATTCGATTTTTCTTCTGTTCTGGGTCACAAGGCTGTCGAGCCTGGTGGATTCGCAAGAATCGCGAAGTGCGGAAATCGATGCAGCAAATGTCCAGCTTACAAGTATATCAACAAACGCTTTCATAGCGCCCCCCGATTTATTGACAGGGTTCTTAGGGGCTTTCCTCGTAGTTTTAGGCGTGGTGCAGTTTATACTGCGCTTTCCAGAACGACAGGGTTCTCATCGTGAGGCTGGCCAAGAGTTTTCTAATCTCCAGCGTAAGATCGAGCGCTACAGCTTACATACCCACTACAATATGGGCATGATTCACAATTTGAGCCGAGAATACAACCACATAACGAAATCATATCCGCTCGTGGATAAATCAGTTTGGAACAATGGTAGCAGAAAGAAACTTGGCGACAAAATAACCGAATTGGAAAACATGCTGCGAAAGATCGTCAGCTAGTTAGACATCCACCTCAGCCTCAAGCGCAAACTCCTCGATGAACTCGCGTCTCGGCTCCACTACGTCGCCCATCAACTTCGTGAAGAGTTCGTCGGCTTCGTCGGCGTGTTCGACCTTGACCTGCAGCAATGTGCGGGCGTTGGCGTCCAGTGTGGTTTCCCAGAGCTGGCTGGCGTTCATTTCGCCGAGGCCCTTATAGCGCTGGATCTTCAGGCCCTTGCGGCCAGATTCCAGCACCGCGCCGAGCAAGGTCGATGGTCCGTTCACGGCAATTTCGCCGCCTTTCTCATGCCGCAGGATGGCAGGCTCGGCATAAAGCTCGCGCAGGCCATTGGCGCGCTCGGTGAGGCGCATGGCGTCCTGGCTGGCGAGGAGGGCGGGGGGCAGGACGGCGGTTTCGTCCACGCCGCGCACCGTGCGCTGCAGGACGAGCGCGCCTTCCACGAAGCGGCCGGCCCATGTGTCTTCGCCTTCTTCGGCGAGGCGGTTAAGGCGGGCGGCGGTCGCGTCGGCTTCTTCCTGGCCCGCGCCGGGCTTCATCGCGCCGGTGAGGGCGGCGTGTTCGATCAGGTCTGCCGGCGCGCGCAGGGCGAGACGGCGCAGGCTGGCGCGGAAGCTCGCGGCCTGGTGGACCTGCTCGCGCAGGTCAGCCCCGGCAATCTGCGTGCCATCGGCAAGGATCAGGGTTTCCCCGCTCGTGCCTTCCTCGATAAGGTAGGCTTCAAGCTCTCCATCATCCTTCACATAGCGCTCGGAGCGCCCGCGCGTGACTTTGTAGAGCGGGGGCTGGGCGATGTAGAGGAAACCGCGCTCGATAATCTCCGGCATCTGACGATAGAAGAAGGTGAGCAGCAGCGTGCGGATGTGGGCGCCGTCGACGTCAGCATCGGTCATGATGATGATCTTGTGATAGCGCAGCTTGTTGATGTCGAACTCATCCCGCCCGATGCCGGCGCCGAGCGCCATGATCAGTGTACCGACCTGATCGGAGGAGAGCATCTTGTCAAAGCGCGCGCGCTCAACGTTGAGGATCTTGCCGCGCAGGGGGAGGATGGCCTGATTATCGCGCGAGCGGCCCTGTTTGGCGGAGCCGCCGGCCGAGTCACCCTCGACGATGAAGAGTTCGGACTTGGCCGGGTCTTTTTCCTGGCAGTCTGCCAGTTTTCCCGGAAGGGAAGTGATGTCGAGCGCGGATTTGCGGCGGGTAAGCTCGCGCGCCTTGCGGGCGGCCTCCCGGGCGGCGGCGGCCTCGACGATCTTCTCCATGATGATCTGGGCTTTCTTGGGGTTCTCCTCGAACCACTCGCCCAGCTTCTCGTTGATCAGGCTTTCGACGACCGGGCGGACCTCGGAGGAGACGAGCTTGTCTTTCGTCTGTGAGCTGAACTTCGGGTCCGGCACCTTGACCGACAGCACGCAGGTCATCCCCTCGCGGGCGTCATCGCCGGAGATCTCGACCTTGGATTTCTTCGCCACGCCGGTTTCGTTGGCGTATTTGTTGATGATGCGCGTCAGCGCGCCGCGGAAGCCGGCCAGGTGGGTGCCGCCATCGCGCTGGGGGATGTTGTTGGTGAAGCAGAGGACCGATTCGTGATAGCTGTCGGTCCACTCCATCGCGGCTTCGACGGTGATGCCGTCTTTCTCGCCGATGACATAGATGGGCTCGCCAATCAGGGATTGTTTCTGGCGGTCGACATGCTGGACGAAGGCCTTCACGCCGCCTTCATATTCCAGCACGGTTTCATAGGGCTCTGCCTCCCGCTCGTCGCGGAAGATGATCCGTACGCCGCTATTGAGGAAGGCAAGCTCCCGCAGGCGGTGTTCCAGTGTCTTGCGGTCGTAATCGGTCATCGTGAAGGTGGTGGGCGAGGACAGGAAGCGCACGGCGGTACCGGTATAGGGCTTGCCATTCTCGCGTTTCGGGGAAGGCCCGCGCGTTTCCAGCGGCGCCTCAACCCGGCCGCCATCGACGAAGCGGACGAAGTGTTCCTTGCCTTCGCGGTGGATGGTCAGTTCCAGCCAGTCAGACAGGGCGTTGACGACCGAGACGCCCACGCCGTGCAGGCCGCCGGAGACCTTGTAGGAGTTGGAATCGAACTTACCGCCCGCGTGCAGCTGGGTCATGATCACTTCGGCGGCGGAGACGCCTTCGGTGGGGTGCATGCCGACGGGGATGCCGCGGCCGTTATCGGTGATTTCGGCCGAGCCATCGGGGTAGAGCGTGACGGTGACGCGGTCGGCATGGCCGGCGAGGGCCTCGTCGATGGCGTTGTCGACGACTTCGTAGATCATGTGGTGGAGGCCGGAGCCGTCATCGGTGTCGCCGATATACATGCCGGGGCGCTTGCGCACGGCATCCAGGCCCTTCAGGACCTTGATGGAGCCCGCGCCATATTCGCCTTCGCCGCCCTGTTCGGGGGCTTCGGGATGGATGTCTTCGGCCATGGGAATTGCTTTCTCGATGATTCTTCGAAATTCCCCTTAAATATAGGGGATTTACGCTCCGCTGGGAACCGGAGCGGCAATCATTTTACAGTGTCGCGAGGGCGACAAAAAACCATTTGGAATCAGGGAATTGCCGAGGGTTTTCGGGGCGGCGGGGCCGCCCCGGCGGCGGCTTAGGCGCGCGGCTTCTTCAGACCCTGGAAACTCTTGCCTTTTGGCCCCTTGGGCGGGCCGGATTTACCGCCCGGTTTGCCCTTGCCGGCCGGCTTGCCCGAGGACTTTCCGGGGCCCTTGGTGAAGGAGGGCTTGTCCTTGCTGCCGGCCCAGGCGGGCTTGGCGGGACGCTCGCTGCGGCCTTCCTCGCGGGGGCCATCATACCGCTTTCCGGCAGGCTTTTCAGCGCGGCTGGGGCGGTCTTTCCAGTCGGGACGCTCGCTGCTGCGGGCGGGACGTTCGGCGGGGTTCCAGTCGCCCTTGCGCTCACGCGGCTCGCGGCGTTCCGGGCGTTCGGCCCGGTCGAAGCGGGGCGGGCGATCCTCGCTGCGGCTTTCGCTGCGCCCTTCCGGGCGGCGTTCGCGGCGGGGCGGGGGGCCGGCATCCTCGATCTCGGGCACGCCATCGAGCGGGAAGGCCTGCAGGCTGCCCTCAAGGCGGCCATTCTCGGCGTGCTCGAACAGGCGCTCGGCGCCTTCGGGGGTCAGCTCGACATGGGTGTTGCCGGAATTGATCCGGATCTGGCCGATCTGGTCGCGGTCGATACCGCCGGCCTTGCAGAGCATCGGCAGCAGCCATTTGGGATCGGCATTCTTCTTGCGGCCGACATTGATGGCGATCCAGACGGCGCCGTCGATGCTGGCACGTTCACGCCGGGCGCGGGGTTCGCGCGGCTCACGTGGTTCGCGGTCCGACCAGTCGCGGCGCTCACGCGGGGCGCGCTCGGGGCGGTCCTGCCACTCGCGCTCGCCGCGATCCTCGCGGGGTTTGCGGGCCGGGCGGTCGTCCACTTCGCGCAGGTCTTCGGGCGCCGAGCGGCCAGCGCGGGCCTTGCGGATGAAAGCGGCGGCGATCTGCTCTGGCGTATGTTCCGCCATCAGACGGGAGACGAGGTCTTCTTCCTTCTCCACCATCGGATTGGTGAGGGCGGTATCGGCCAGAAGGCGGGCGTCATCGCGCGCGGTGACATCATCGGCAGACGGCGGGCGGGCCCAGCGGGCCTCAACCTTGGCATCTTGCAGGAGGCGCTCGACCCTGCGGCGGGCCTTGGGCGCAACGATCAGTGTGCTGATACCCTTGCGGCCGGCGCGGCCTGTGCGGCCCGAACGGTGGAGCAGGGTGGCCGGATCACGCGGCAAGTCTGCATGGATCACGAGGTCGAGCTTTGGCAGGTCCAGGCCGCGGGCGGCGACATCGGTGGCGATGCAGACGCGGGCACGGCCCGAGCGCAGCGAGGAGAGGGCGTTGGCGCGCTCTTTCTGGCTGAACTCGCCCGAGAGGGCCACAACGCTGAAACCGCGATTGCCGAGGCGCGTGACGAGATGGTTCACGGCGGCGCGGGTGGAGCAGAAGACGATGGCGCTTTCCGTGTCGGAATGGCGCACGATGTTGACGATGGCGTTTTCTTCGTCGCCTGGGGCAACCATCAGCGCTTCATAAGCGATGTCGGCATGGGCGGTGGTGTCGCTGGCCGTGGTGATGCGCAAGGCATCTTTCTGGTAGCGAGAGGCGAGCGCGGCGATACCTTTCGGCACGGTGGCCGAAAACATCAGGGTACGGCGATCCGCAGGCGTATCTTCGAGGATATGCTCAAGCTCTTCGCGGAAACCCATGTCGAGCATCTCGTCAGCTTCGTCGAGCACCACGGCGCGGATTTCGGAGGTGTCGAGCGAGCCGCGATTGATATGGTCTGACAGGCGGCCCGGCGTGCCGACGACGATATGGGCGCCGCGTTCCAGCGCCCGGCGCTCGTCGCGCATGTCCATGCCGCCGACACAGGTGGCGATTTCGGCATTGGCGTTGGCGTAGAGCCAGCGCAGCTCGCGGGCGACCTGCAGGGCAAGCTCGCGCGTGGGCGCGATGATCAGGCCGAGGGGGGCGGACGCGCGGATGAGGAAGGTTTCCTCCCCGGCGAGGAGCTCATTCGCGATGGCGAGGCCGAAGGCGACCGTTTTGCCTGAACCGGTGCGCGCGGAGACCAGAAGGTCGCGTCCTTCCAGGCCCGGCGCGGTGGCGGCGGACTGGACTTCGGTGAGGTTTTCGTAGCCACGCTCAAGGATGGCTGCGCGGAGGGCGGCAGGCAGGGTTTCAGGCAGATTCATGGAGGAGACAAGACTTTCAGGCGTCACAATCGGTGCCCAATGACACAGAACGGGGGCGGGCGCCATGGCAGGACGCCACATAAGGGAGAATACTTACAGTGAACATCCTTAAGCGGTGGTATTTCACCGCCCATGAAAGACGCCTGGATCCCCTACGCGACACGCGCCGTGCCCCGCTATACCAGCTATCCGACGGCGGCGGATTTTACGCCTGAGACGGGCGTGGCCGCGGCCATGGCCTGGTCGGCAGCCACGCGGGCCGATGAGGCGATCTCCGCCTATCTGCACATTCCCTTCTGCGACAAGCTCTGCTGGTATTGCGGCTGTGCGACCAGCGTGCCCAATGGTTACCGGCGGGTGGCAGAGTATGTGGGCCTTCTGCTGAAGGAGGTTTCGCTGCGCGGGCGGGCGATGGGGCCGCATGGCGGGATCGGCCATCTGCACTTTGGCGGCGGCTCTCCCAACATTCTGAACCCGAATGATTTCCTGGAACTGATGGACGCATTGCAGCGCCATTTCGGCATCCGCACGGGCGCGGAAATTGCCGTGGAACTGGACCCGCGCACGATGAAGCCGGGGCAGGTGCCCACTTTTGCGCGCGCCGGGGTCAACCGGGTGAGCCTCGGGGTGCAGACACTCGCGGAGGATGTGCAGCATGCGATCAACCGCATCCAGCCGCGCGACATGGTGGTGGCGCTGATCGAGGATCTGCGCGGGGCGGGTATCGATGCCGTCAACATGGACCTGATGTACGGCCTGCCTTACCAGACCACGCAGCATGTGGTGGAGGCCGCGCGCTTTGCCGCCGAGATGGGCGCGGCGCGCGTCTCCGTGTTCGGCTATGCGCATGTGCCCTGGTTTGCCAAACATCAGCGCGCGATTGATGAGAACGCCCTGGCGGGCCTCCATGAGCGGTTCACGCAGGCCCGTGTGGCGGCGATGACCCTGGAAGGGGCAGGCTATGTGGCCATCGGGCTGGACCATTATGCCCGGGCCGATGACACGCTGGCGATTGCCGCGCGCGAAGGCCGCCTGCACCGGAATTTCCAGGGGTATACGGATGACCCATGCGAGATCCTGATCGGCATGGGCGCCACGGCCATTTCGCAGTTCCGCGAGGGCTTCAGCCAGAACCTCAAGGACCGCAAGGCGTGGGGCGAAGCGGTCACCGCAGGCCATTTGCCAGCCGAGCGCGGCATTGCTCTGACGCCGGACGACCGCCTGCGCGCCCGTGCGCTGGAGACGCTGATGTGCCGGCTGGAGGTGGATGCGGCGGAAGTGTGCGCCGAAATGGACGTGCCCGATGACCGGCTGGATGGCGCACTGGACGCAGCGCGGGAGCTGGAGCGGGTAGGGCTTTGCCATGTTTCCGGAACGGTGGTGACCGTGCCGGAAGAGGCGCGCATCATGCTGCGCACGGTGGCCCAGTGTTTTGACGCGCGCTCACCCGCCGCCGCGCCGCAGCGCCACGCAAAGGCGGTCTAGCCTTTCAGGGCCTTGGCGTGATGGGCAATGTGTTCGTCCATGAAGGTGGCGATGAAATAATAGTCGTGGCCGTAGCCTTCGCGCAGGCGGTAATCGAGCCGCTGGCCGTCCTTCTCGCACGCCTTGATGAAGATTTCCGGTTTGAGCTGGGTTTCTAGGAAACTGTCTGCCGTGCCCGTATCGATCAGGATCAGGGCTTTGGACTGGCGCTCTTTCACCAGCTCTGTGGCGTCGTACTGTTCCCAGGCGACGGAAAGGGGGCCGAGATAGGCGGTGAACGCCTTTTCGCCCCAGGGCACGCGGCAGGGGGATGTGATGGGCGAGAAGGCCGAGCAGGATTTGTAGGTGCCCTGATTTTTCAGGTGCAGCGTGATGGCGCCGTGGCCGCCCATGGAATGGCCGAAGATGCCCTGGCGCGACATATCTGCTGACGGAACATTCGCCGCGATGAGGGCGGGCAGTTCATCGGTGATATACTGGTCCATCTTGTAGTTTTTCGCCCAGGGTTCCTGCGTGGCGGTGAGGTAAAAGCCTGCGCCCTGGCCGAGATCATAGGCGTCGTCATTGGGGACGTGCTCGCCGCGGGGGGAAGTGTCTGGGGCGATGATGATGAGGCCGTGGCGGGCGGCATGTTCCTGCACGCCGGATTTTTCCATCATGTTTGCCCAGGTGCAGGTGAGGCCGGAGAGATACCAGAGCACCGGCACGGGGCCATGGGCGGCCTGGGGCGGAACATAGACGGCAAAGCGCATGGTGCAGCCGAGCAGGGGGCTCTCATGATCATAGACCGAAAGTGTGCCGCCAAAGGATTTCCAGGCGGAGACTTGGGTAAGCTGGGTCATGGGCATACTCTCTGGCTGGCAGGCAAACGGGGATAGGGCCCTTCTGGCCTCTTGCCGCCCGTCTCGTCAAGGAAAGCGGGGCGGGGGCTTGCCTGATCTATTGGCATTTGAGATGGCAATACAGAAGCAAGAGACGTCAAAGGGATAGGCATGGGCGGATATACGCTGTATGGGGCTGAGGTCAGCTATTTCACGGGCAAGGCGCGGGCCTATCTGCGCTGGCGGGGCGTGGACTTTCGCGAGGAGCTGGCCACGCAGGCGGTTTACCGCGATGTGATCCTGCCGAAGGTCGGCTGGCCGGTGATCCCGGTGATGGTGACGCCGGAGGGCGAGGCGGTGCAGGACTCCGCCGACATCATCGAGACGGTGGAAGCGCGCGAGGGGCTTGCCCCGCCCGCGATACCGCAGACGCCGCTGCAGCGGTTCGTGGCGCAGCTGCTCCATCTCTATGCGGATGAATGGCTGACCCTTCCGGCCATGCATTACCGGTGGAGCTATAACGAGGATTGGGCTTATGCCGAGTTTGGCGCTCTGTCTGCGCCGCAGGCGAGCCGGGGCGAGCAGTATGAGATCGGCAAGAAGAACGGCCAGCGCTTCAAGGGCGCGCTGCCGATCCTGGGCGTGCATCCCGAAACCATTCCGGGGATCGAGGCGTCTTATGAGGCGTTTCTGGGAGAGTTTTCGGCGCATCTCGAGCGGCATCCCTATCTGCTGGGCGGGCGGCCGTGCCTGGCGGACTTTGCCTTTATCGGGCCGCTCTATGCGCATCTTTACCGCGACCCGGCCTCTGGCGAACTGATGAAGCGGCTGGCCCCGCGCGTGGCCGGCTGGGTGGAGCGGGCGCATGCGGGCGGGAAGGGCGCGGGTGATCTGCTGGCGGAGGACAAGGTCCCCGAGACGCTGGAGCCGATGCTGGCGCGGCAGATGCGCGAGCAGTTTCCCGCGCTGGAGGAGACGGCGCGGCTGTTTGAGGGCTGGGCCCGTGAGGCGGCGGCGGGCGCATTCCTGCCGCGCGGGCTGGGGGAAATCTGGATCGACATTGAAGGCACGCGCGGCCCGGCGCAGGCGCGGACCTTTCCGCTCTACCGGCTGCAGGCGGTGACGGACGCCTATGACGCGATGGACGAGGCCGCGAAGGCGCGGGCGGATGCCTTGCTGGAGCGTGTTCGCGGGGCGCCGCTGAAGGATTTCCGGCTGTCAAAGCGCCTTGTGCGGACGAACTACCGGCTGGCGCTGGTATAAGGTACTGGGGGGGGGCTGGTAACGCAGACCGCGCTCATCCTGAGCGAAGTCGAAGGATGGGCCAAACAGAACTGCCGCCAGCCCCGGCTCGTCCTTCGACTTCGCTCAGGATGAGCCGTCCGGGGCGCCTCAGCGGGGGCGGGGGAAGGAGATGGCGAAGCCGTTTTCGATATAGCCTTCGTCGGGCGCGTTATGCGGGCTTCCGGCGTCGGAATAATATTCGAGGGCGGGCCAGCGGGTTTCAATCTCCGCTTTGAACGCGGGGGTGAGGCCATCGCGCATATGCGCGACGAGAGCCTTGGTCCAGTCTGCAAGGGCGGTGACTTCGTTGCCGCTGGCGATGGCCAGTTCGGCGATGGCGCGGATGGCGCCGGATTTTATGCGCGACAGGTCGGGAGTATCCGGGGCGGGATAGACCATGGCCGGATACTCCCCGCTGTCATCAGCCGCGCATCATGGCGCAGATCTTGTTGCCGTCAGGATCGCGCAGGTAGGCGAGGTAGAGCTTCATGCCGCCGCCTTCGCGCCAGCCCGGCGGGTCTTCAATGGCGGTGCCGCCGGCTTCCACGCCGGCCTTGTGCCAGGCATCGGCCTGTTCGGTGGAGGTCGCTGCAAAGCCGATGGTGCCGCCATTGGCGTGGCAGGCGGGCTGACCGTCGATCGGCGCCGTCACCAGGAACATGCTGCCATTGTGGATGTAGATCAGGCGGCCTTTCGGGTCCTGGATCGCGGGCTTGCCTCCGAGCGCGCCGAACAGGGCGTCATAGAATTTCCTGGATTTGCCGATGTCATTAGACCCGACCATTACGTGACTGAACATTTGGTATTTCCTCCGTTGTGAGCTTTTTAATCCGTGTAGGGCGTACCTGCCCAATTTGGCAATCTATGATGACGCTTCGGTTCAGTCCGTCTTCTGATACCCTCGGATTTTGAAGACCTTCTTGTCCTGTATTACCACGACGACCATGAGGTCTGGCGCAAGGTCATAGAAGTAGATCCCATCACCATTTGTACCTGGACTATTCGGAGAGGGGCGTCCCCATTTCTTACGAAGCTCCTTTTGGGTCATTCCGATCATATCGGCGAAAGGATTCTCCTCTGCCGGCGGCGGCTGATCGACTGATGGATCTTTCTCTGCTTCGGCGGCAGGGGCCTGCTGTGGTTCGGCCACCACCGCGAGTTCCGGGGACCCGGCATCTGCGACGTTTTCGGCGATGACTTCTTCTGCAACAGCTTCAGATGAGGCCGCCGATCCCTGCGCAACGGCCAAGCCGGGCGAACCCGCAAGTGCCAGCAGTACAGCAAATGACCATATGGATTGTGACATGAATACCCCTTTCGATGCTCCCAATCAGATTAATAAACCACCACACTCCGGATCGACTTGCCTTCGTGCATCAGGTCGAAGGCGTCGTTGATCTTGTCGAGGGTCATGACGTGGGTGATCATCGGGTCGATTTCGATCTTGCCGTTCATGTACCAGTCGACGATTTTCGGAACATCCGTACGCCCCTTGGCGCCGCCGAAGGCGGTGCCGCGCCAGTTGCGGCCGGTGACGAGCTGGAAGGGACGTGTGCTGATTTCCTTGCCCGCTTCCGCCACGCCGATGATAACACTCGTGCCCCAGCCGCGATGGCAGCATTCGAGGGCCTGGCGCATGACGGTGGTGTTGCCGGTGCAGTCAAAGGAATAATCCGCCCCGCCGCCGGTCAGCTCGACAATATGGGCGACGACATCGGAGACGTTCTTCGGGTTGACGAAATGCGTCATGCCGAATTTGCGGCCCCATTCTTCCTTGGTGTCGTTGATGTCGACGCCGACGATCATGTCAGCGCCCGCCATGCGCGCGCCCTGGATGACGTTGAGGCCGATGCCGCCGAGGCCAAAGACGACGACATTCTCACCCACCTGCACCTTCGCCGTGTTGACCACCGCGCCAACCCCGGTGGTGACTCCGCAGCCGACATAGCAGGCTTTGTCAAACGGCGCGTCTTCGCGGATTTTCGCCACCGCGATTTCGGGCAGGACGGTGAAGTTCGAGAAGGTGGAGCAGCCCATATAGTGGAAGACCGGCTGGCCTTTATAGCTGAAGCGGCTGGTGCCGTCCGGCATCAGGCCCTTGCCTTGGGTGGCGCGGATGGCCGTACACAGATTGGTCTTGCCCGAGAGGCAGCTTTTGCACTGGCGGCATTCGGGCGTGTAGAGCGGGATGACGTGATCGCCCGGTTTCACGCTGGTGACGCCTGCGCCGACTTCGCGCACGATGCCAGCGCCCTCATGGCCGAGGACGGAGGGGAAGATGCCTTCACTGTCCAGCCCGTCGAGCGTGTAGGCGTCTGTGTGGCAGATGCCGGTGGCCATGATCTCGACCAGCACTTCGCCGGCCTTGGGGCCTTCCAGATCAAGCTCGACAATCTCGAGCGGTTTCTTGGCTTCAAAGGCGACGGCGGCGCGGGTTTTCATGGGGCGGGCTCCTTATTTCGAACCCTTACCTAATCTGCTGCGGGGCCGGGGTCCACTGCCTGCTGGGGGTCTATTCGGAGAGGGCGGCCGTGCCCTCGTCCACGCGGATGCGCTGGGCGCGGTCGCCGAAGGCTTCGAAGAGGAAGGCTTCGGTGCCTGTCAGCCAGGCCTGGCCGCCGAGGGCGGAGAGCTCGTCGAAGAGGGCGGCGCGGCGGTCTGGATCAAGATGGGCGGCGGCTTCATCGAGCAGCAGCAGGGGCGAGGGGCCCGAGCCGCCCGCAGACAGGGCGGTGGCGGAGGCCAGGATGAGCCCGATCAGCAGGGCTTTCTGCTGGCCGGTAGAGGCTTCCCCCGCAGGAGCGGCCGTGGGCCTGTGGATCACGGCGAGGTCTGTGCGGTGGGGGCCTGAGAGCGTGCGCCCGGCGGCGATGTCGCGGCGGCGGCCATTCCGGTAGGCGTCTACCAGCAGGTCGAAAATGGTGCGGAAGTCTTCGCCCCTCAGGGCGGCGGCTTCGGCCTCGCCTTCAAGGGTGAGGTCTGCCTTCGGGAAATGACCTTCGGGGCGCGCGTCAATGGCGAGTTGGAGGGCTTCGAGCACGATGGCGCGGTTGATGGCCATCTCGGTGCCCGCTTCGGCAAGGCGGGCCTCGATCGCGTCGGCCCAGGCGGGGTCGACATGGCCGCGCTCGATCAGGGCGTTGCGCTCAGCCAGGGCTTTTTCATAGCGCGTGGAGGCTTTGCCATGAGCGGGCAGGTGGGCGAGCACCAGCCGGTCGAAGAAGCGGCGCCGGTCGGACGCGCCGCCCCGGAATACGCCGTCCATCGCGGGGGTGAGCCAGACGATGCGGATACGCTCGGCGAGGTCTCCGGGGGAGGCGGGGGCGCCATCAATCCGTACACTGCGTTTGGCGGTGCCGGCGCCTTCCAGATGGATCGATATCTTCTGCTCGTCATCCAGCGTGGCGGCGAGCGCCCAGCCGCCGGGCGCGTCGCGGCGGGTCATCTCGGAAAGCTGGGCGCTGCGCAGGCCGCGGCCGGGGCCGAACTGGCTGACCGCTTCGAGAAGGTTCGTCTTGCCCGCGCCATTGGAGCCATAGAGGCAGACATGGCGCCCATCGAGGCGCAGGGTCAGGCCCGCATAGTTGCGGAAATCTGTCAGGCTGAGACGGGTGAGGGCGGTCATGCCGGCTCAGCCGCCGGAGGTGAGACCGTGCCCGCCTTGCGGCTGTGTCTCGGCGACGCGCTCCATGCCGGCGATCAGCGGGCGCGCTTTCTGGATGGCCGCCTGAACCTGGGGCAGGGCGAGGGACGCCTTGTGGCTATCGGCATCGCGCCAGGCTTCGGTGACCCAGATGGCGTTGGCGTCGGCTGGGTCGCTGGCCACGATATAGCTGAGACAGCCGGGCATATCGCGCAGGCCTTCGAGCAGGTAGCCGATCAACTCGTCGCGCGTGCCATCGGCGGCAATGAACTTTCCGATCAGGCCGTACATGCCGGTCTCCGTGGTTTGGGCACCTGCAGGCAGGGCTGACAGCGCCGCGAAGGCGAGGGAGCCGCCGAGGAATATCCGGCGGTCCACACTCATACCCTACACCCGCAGCGGCATCACCACATAGCGTGCAGATCCGTCTGACGGGTCGAGCACAAGCGCGGGCGAGGCCGGGTCGTTGAACATGAATTCCACATCGGGCGATTCAATCTGGCTGGCGATGTCGAGCAGGTATTTGGCGTTGAAGCCGATTTCCATCGGATCGGCTTCATACTCGGCTTCGATCTCTTCATTGCCCGCGCCGGTTTCGGCATGGTTGACGGCGAGCGTCAGGCGGCCATTGGCAACAGACAGCTTCACAGAGCGTGACCGCTCTGCCGAGACGGTGGAGACGCGGTCCACGGCGGCCTCGAAGGATTTGTTGTCGACGGTCATCTTCTTGTCATTGCCTTTCGGGATGACGCGGGCGTAATCGGGGAAGGAGCCGTCGATCAGTTTCGAGGTCAGCACAGCGCGGCCAGCGCGCAGGATGATCTTGGTGTCGGAGACTTCGATCTCGACATCCTCGTCCAGCCCATCGACCAGGCGGCGGGCTTCGCCGACCGTCTTGCGGGGCACGATCACGCCGGTGAGTTTTTCGGCGCCATTGGGGGCTTTCAGTTCAGCCAGTGCCAGACGGTGGCCATCGGTGGCAACTGTGCGCAGTACGGCGCTGCCATCATCGGATTTGGCGGCGTGCAGGTAGATGCCGTTGAGATAATAGCGCGTCTCCTCGGTGGAGATGGCGAAACGGGTCTTGTCGATCAGGCGCGCAAACTCCTTGGCGGGGAGCTTGAAGCTGACGGCGCCTTCATCCGGCGTCATCGTCTGGAAATCGGAAGCGGGCAGGGTGGGCAGCTCGAACCGCGAGCGGCCGGCGGCGATCGTCAGGCGCTGGGATTCCGGGTTGAGCTCCAGTTCGACCTCGGCGCCCGAGGGCAGCTTGCGGACAACGTCAAACAGCGTACCGGCCGGGGCGGTGATGGCGCCGGGCTTGGAGACTTTCGCATCGGCAGAGTCGACCGCTTCGATGTCGAGGTCGGTCGCGGTGAGCTTCAGCGCGCCTTGCGAGGCTTCGAGCAGGACGTTGGAGAGGATCGGAATCGTCGTCCGGCGCTCGACAATGTTCTGGACATGGCTGAGGGCGTCCAGAAGGTCTCCGCGTTCGATCGTCAGTTTCATCGTATCATCCGTCCATCAGGGAGCCGGCCAGGGCTCCGTTTCCTAGTCTTGCGCCGGGTTTTCATTAAGCTCTGTTCCGCCGGGGCCGGCAAGAATCAGCCCGCTCCGGGCAGGAGCGGGCTGCAGAGCCTTAACGAACTTCCGGAAAAAGCCAAGCGCTGGCGCTGAACGGGCGCGGAAAAGGGGTCAGTTTTGACCGCTTTCCATCAGCTCGTGGATCACCGCCTGTACCTTGGCGATATCGGAGGCAAGCTCCTGATCTTTTCCGAGATCCCCCTCCATGCGCCGGAACGCATAGAGAACAGTTGTGTGGTCGCGTTTGCCGAAGGCGCGGCCGATCTGGGGGAAGGATTTCCGGGTCAGGGTGCGGCAGAGATACATCGCGATCTGACGCGGATAGACGAAACCGCGCATCTTGCTGGGGCCTTCAAGGTCCGACTTCGCAATCGGGAAGACTTTCAGCGTCGCGCGCTTGATCACGTCGATCGAAGGCTCGCGCTGCTCGCCCGCATGACGACGGATGATCTTCTCGAGCATCTCCATCGTCGGGGCGCGCTCGCCAAAGCCGGCCTCGGTGTAGAGGCTCCATACGGCGCCGGTCAGCTCGCGGCCGGGGCCGCGGATGCCGTTATTGAGGCGCTGCATCATCTCTTCGGTCAGCACGAAAGCCGGATGGTTCTCGGCGATGTGACCGGCGAGGCGGACGAGGATTTCGCGGCGCATGTCCGCGTCGGGCAGGGCGACCTCAACGGCGGTGGCGCCCTTGATTTCGCTGCGCATCCGCTGGCCGAAGCCGTTGGCTTCGCCCGGCGCGGAGTCGCCCACCAGAACAACCTGGCCACCATTGGAGGTGACTTCGCGGATGTTCTGATAGAGTTCAGCCTCGGTGCCCGGCTTGCCGGCGATCCGGTGCAGGTCGTCGATCAGCAGGATCGAGGCGGCCCGCAGGCGTTTCTTCAGGTCGCTCGTGTCACGGGCTTTGACGCCGTCGAGATAGGCCGACATGAATTCCTCAGCCGTCAGATAGACAATCCGGCGCCCGGTATCCCGGCGGGCCGTTTCCTGGCGGAGGGCCTGCATCAGGTGGGTCTTGCCGGTGCCCGGAGGGCCATAGATCAGCGTGGTGGCGGTGCCGGCCGGAAGGCCTGCCGCGATGCGCTTTGCCAGCGTCACGGCAATCTCGTTCGACGGGCCGGTGACCAGCGTATCGAAGGTCATGGCCGGGCCAGCTCCAGACGATGTGGGAGACGCTTCCGGCTCAACCGGCGCGGCCGGTGCCTCAATTGCCCATGGGTCGTCGACCAGATCGCGCAGATCCGCCGGAGCATTCCGCCAACAGATCAATTTGAACGTGCGCTCTGCCGGGTCAGCGGCGGCCCACAGTTTCTCGATCACGCGCAGATACTGGCTGGTTACCCGATCAAAGGCCAGCGGATCCCGCGCAGCCACGATCATTTCGCCTTCATGATCTGCGACGAGGCGCAGATCTTCAATCCAGCGGTCAAATTCAGATTCCGCGATCTTGTCCCGCAGGACATCGCGAACGCCGTTCCAGATCCTTTGACCTGTCGCTTCAAAAGCATCGTTGTTATCGACCGCCTCTGATCCAAAAGGCGAGACAGTCATTCCGTTTCGGTCCATCACCGAGCCCCGTTTCTAATTATCTTCGCTCATCCCAGCGAGCACACGACACTACCCGGCAGGCCCCCGCCTGAAACACAAAAAACTCTGTACCGGGACTAAATTCGCTGGTATGGAGAAATTATTCCCGGGGGATTTTTCTGGCAAGTACTAACTTTTTTTGACAGCCGCATTTCGCGTGTTGACACCCCGGTCTCCGAAAAAAAATCAGCAGAGATTCATGCAACTGACATCTCAAAAAAAGTTTGAAGTGATCGCCCGCTTACTTTTGTTCGCTTCTGTTCTGTCAATACGGAAAGCATTCTCAGGCCTGTGGAATACAGTTTTTTTGACCTTGCCTTTGCTGGGGTGCAACATCGCCGTGCAGCAAGGTTGATCCCATAGAAAAAGTGCCCCGATCCATCGCGATGGGGCGTTCAAGGGCTTGCCGGAGAACCATCTCCCGCGCCTGCCATTCGGAGGGGGTAGAAAAGGAAAACCCGCCGGGCGCTTACCTGGCGGGCCATCTTTTCAGCTACCGTTCAAAGGCTGGTAGCGAGCCTGCGCGCTGCCTCAGGCCATTGCCTTGACGCGGGCCGAAAGGCGCGAAACCTTGCGGGAAGCCGTGTTCTTGTGGGTCACGCCTTTGGTCACAGAGCGCATGATTTCCGGCTGGGCAGCTTTCAGGGCTTCCTGAGCGGCCGACTTGTCGCCGGATGCGATCGCTTCTTCGACCTTGCGAACATAGGTGCGCACGCGAGAGCGGCGAGCTTTGTTGACCTCGGTGCGCGCTTCGATCTTGCGCACCATTTTCTTGGCTGAGCGGGTATTCGCCATAACAAACTCCTGGCGCCCGGCGGGAACTCCCTCGGGCAGAAGGCGCGGAGATACATAAACGGCCCTGTGGCGTCAACCGCCATCGTGACGGAAAAGCAGCCTTTTCGCCGCTGCCCTCAGCGGTCCCGGAAATGCGCGGACCGCTTCTCCACATAGGCTTTCATGCCTTCTTTCTGGTCATCGGTGGCAAAAAGCGACTGGAACAGGCGGCGTTCGAACTGGATTCCCTGCGATAGCGGGGTTTCGAAGGCCGCATTGATGGCTTCCTTCGTCATCATGGCGGCAGCCCGGGGCATGGCGGCGATGGTGGTGGCCAGGGTCCGGGCTTCTTCCATCAGTTCATCGGCGGGCACGATCCGGGCGACAAGGCCGCAGCGTTCTGCCTCGTCGGCCTCCATCATCCGCCCGGTCAGGCAGAGTTCCATGGCCTTCGACTTGCCGATGGCGCGGGTGAGGCGCTGGGTGGCCCCGGCGCCGGGCATCACGCCGAGGCGGATTTCCGGCTGGCCGAAACGGGCATTGTCGGCGGCCAGGATGATGTCGCACATCATGGCGAGTTCGCAGCCCCCGCCGATGGCATAGCCCCCGACCGCCGCGATGATTGGCTTGCGGGCGCGGGCGGCGCGTTCCCAGTTCCGGGTGATGAAGTCCTCATAATAGGACTGGGGGAAGGTCTTGCCCTGGATTTCCTTGACATCGGCCCCGCCGGAGAAGGCCCGTTTGGAGCCCGTGAGGATCACGCAGAGGATGGTGTCGTCCGCCTCGAACCGGTCCAGCGCCTGGGTGAGTTCCGACATCATCTCCTCGCTGAGGGCGTTCAGGCTCTCGGCGCGGTTCATCTGGATAACGGCGTACCCGTCTTCTGTGTTCACTTCGGTGATGAGGGTCTTGTAGGCCATGATGGGTCCTTGAGGGGAGGGCGGCGTCTGGGCTGCCGGTGTTGTCTTTGGGATGCAGGCGCTGCGGGGTCGCGTCGTTCTGGGTTCAGGTCAGGAGGGCTGATCAGGAAAACGGGCGTGGATGGTGCAGGGCGGGGCCTCAGTAATTGTGGCGATCTGGAGGCGGCGTATACGCCTACATGAACAGTTTGTCACCCCGAAGGGCTGCGGCTTGACTTCATATACATTTGTATATACAAAATCTTTTGTCAGAGGAGACCGGACATGGATCAACACAAAAGGACCATCTTAGGTCGCAGGAGTATTCGCCATGGCGAAACCATTCCCGTCCGAGCCACTGCATGTGGACATAAACTGGTCTGAAGAGGACAACATAAGGAACAGCGAGAGATACGGTATCAGCTTCGAGGACATCCAGTCCGGCTTCGCCAAGCCGCATGTGCGTACGGCGATCAGCGGGAAGGGAGACTTTCGCGCCCTCATTGAGGTCGAAAACATCGTTTTCGATGTGCGCTGCCGGATCGATCTGAATCTCACTCTCATCGCTGCCGATGTTGCAACAAAAGATGCCCAAGCAATCTACTACCAAACTTTATCTCAATCCTTCTAAGGTTCGCCCGTCCGGCAAGACGGACTTCAAGAAGCTTGCGGCCATGACGGACGAGGAAATCCGCGCCCGCCGCACTGGCGATTCGAACCTTCCGGAGATTGACTGGGATGCCGCCGAGATCGAGATTGCCGAGCCGATCGTCAAGACGGCCGTTTCGATCCGCCTCGACAGCGATGTGATTGAGTTCTTCAAGGACGCTGGCAAAGGCTACCAGACGCGGATCAACCAAATCCTGCGCTCCTACATGGAACATCAGCAGAAGAAGACCGGCTGAGTTCTTCTGCCGCTGCCCTTGTGGCGAAAACCACCTATATCGGCTGCATGAGCGACAATCCTTCCGACACGCCCGATCCTGAACGCAACCGCCTTTCCGGCCGCCTCGCGCGCACCGCGAAGGTGGGGGCCAACCTTTCCGGGGCGGGGCTGACCTTTGCGGCGCAGTCCCTCTTCGGCGGGGACAAGGGGGATGAGCGGGTGGCCAGGGCGATGGCGGCGGCGCTGGGCAAGTCCAAGGGGCCGCTGATGAAGGTGGCGCAGATGGTGTCCACCGTACCGGACCTCTTGCCGCCGGAATACGCCGCCGAATTTGCCAAGCTGCAGGCCGAGGCCCCGGCCATGGGCTGGCCCTTCGTGAAGCGGCGGATGCGGGCCGAGTTGGGCGCGGACTGGGAGGGCAAGTTTGCGGCGTTTGGCAAGGAGGCGAGCCATGCCGCCTCGCTGGGGCAGGTGCACGAAGCCACCCTGCATGATGGCCGCAGGGCTGCCTGCAAGCTGCAATATCCGGATATGGCGAGCGCGGTGGAGTCCGATATCGGACAACTCCGGACACTTCTGGGCCTCTTCAAGCGCATGGACGGCTCGATTGATGCCGACGAGATGGTCGAGGAGATCACCGACCGGCTGCGCGAGGAACTCGATTACGCCCGTGAGGCCAAACACATGGCCCTCTACCGGGACATGCTGGCCGACAAGGCGTTCATCACCTGCCCGGAGCCGGTGACGGAGCTGTCGACGGCCCGGCTCATCACCATGACCTGGCTGGAGGGCGAGCGGCTCGACGCCTTTCAGACCGCGCCGCAGGAAGTGCGCAACCAGATCGCCGAGATGCTGTTCTGGACCTGGTGGGCGCCGATGAACTCCTACGCTGTGATCCATGGCGATCCGCATCTTGGCAATTATCAGGTGACCGGCGGCGGGGAGGGGATCAACCTGCTCGACTTTGGCTGTGTGCGCATCTTCCCGCCGGCCTTTGTGGCGGGCGTCGTCGATCTCTACCGGGCGATGCTGCATGATGATTTCGATGCCGCTTATGCCGCCTATGAGGCCTGGGGGTTCCAGAACCTGTCGCGGGAGCTGGTGGAGGTGCTGAACGTCTGGGCGCGCTTCATCTATGGGCCGATCATCGATGACCGGGTGCGCACGGTGGCCGATGGGGTTTCGGCGGGCGAGTATGGCCGCAAGGAAGCGTTCCGGGTGCGCCAGCTGCTGAAGGAAAAGGGACCGGTGAAGATCCCCCGCGAGTTTGTGTTCATGGACCGCGCTGCCATTGGCCTTGGCGCGGCGTATCTGCGGCTGGGGGCGGAGCTGAATTTCCACCAGCTGTTTGAAGAGAGCCTTGAGGGCTTCTCGGTGGAGACGGTGGCGGCACGGCAGGCGGAGGCGCTTGGCCGCGCGGGGCTGGCATGATGCGCGCAGATCGCTGGCCCCTCACGCTGATTGCCCTTGGCGTGCTGGGGTTTGCCGTTCTTGCCGGGCTGGTGTCTGCCGGCGCCACGCATGGCTTCGATCATGGAGTGCTGAGCTGGTTCCGGGTGCCCGGTGACCTCTCCCAGCCGGTGTTCAGCGCCTGGCTGACGCACCCGATGGCGGACATCACGGCGCTTGGCGGGTACACGGCCCTCACTCTGCTGACCCTCGGAGCGGCGCTTTATTACGCCTTGCTGAGAAACTACGTCACGGCGATCATTTTATCATTGGCCATCGGGTCGAGCGGCCTGCTGACCCACCTGCTGAAACAGGGGATCGACAGGCTGCGCCCCGACCTTGTGGATCATCTGACCCATACGGCGCATTCGAGTTTTCCCAGCGGCCACGCCCTGCAGGCAACGGTTGCCTTTCTGATCATCGGCGCATTGCTGGCCAGCGGGCAGCCGGCCCGGCCCATCAGGACGCTGATCTATGCCGGCGCGATCCTGCTGACCTTTCTTGTCGGGATCAGCAGGATCTATCTTGGCGTTCACTGGCCAACCGATGTGCTGGCAGGCTGGTGCCTGGGCACCGCCTGGGCAGCCTTGTGGTGGCTGGTGCTGCGCCGCGTGGCTGCGCGCTGACCGCCCGGCTTCTCAGTTCATCTTGAAGCGGATCGGCACGGTTTTCGGGCCGCTGACGAAGTTTGCCTGCGTGCGTGAAGGCTTCCCGGCCAGTTCCACCGATTTGAGGCGCGGCAGGAGTTCTTCCCACAGGACGCGCATTTCCATCCGGGCAAGGTGCTGGCCTAGGCACACATGCGCGCCATAGCCGAAGGCGACATGCTTGTTGGGCGAGCGGTCGACCTTGAAGCTGTAAGGGTCTTCGAACACGGCTTCGTCCCGGTTGCCGGAAGGATAGGCCAGGAACAGCCAGTCATTCCTGGCGATCTTCCGCCCGGCGATTTCGGTGTCGTCAGTGGCGGTGCGCATGAAGTGTTTCACCGGCGTTTCCCAGCGGATGGATTCCTCCACCATGGACGGGATCAGCGAGAGATCGTCTTTCACCTTGCGGAACTGGTCGGGATTTTCGGCCAGCGCCCACATGGCCCCGGCGGTGGTGTTGGAGGTGGTGTCGTGGCCGGCGGTGGCGGCGATGATGTAATAGCTCATGGCTTCGAGATGGCCGAGGGGCTGGCCATAGACGGCGCCATTGGCGATGACGCTGGCAAGGTCTTCGCGCGGGTTCTGGCGGCGGTCTTCGGTCATGGCGTTGAAATAGGTCATGAAGTCGACGATTGTTTCATTGATCATCTTCAGCGTGTCTTCGGTGCTGGCAACTTCCTTGCCGGCCCGGTTCACCTCCGGGTCCTGGGTGCCGAAGAGTTCCTGCGTCAGCTTCAGCATGCGCGGCTCGTCAATCGGCGGCACGCCCAGAACTTCCATGACGACATGCAGCGGATAGAGGAAGGCGACATCGCGGGCGAAGTCGCATTCGGTGCCTTTTTCCGCCATCTGGTCGATGAAGCCGCGCGCAATCTCGCGCACCCGGTCTTCCAGCTTGCGCAGGTTCTGCGGCATGAACCAGGCCTGCGTCAGGCGGCGGTACTGCATGTGGTCCGGGTTATCCATCTGCACCAGCGAGCGCAGGATGTTCGGCTTGCCGCCCATCATCTCGCGTACGCGCTTGTCGCTTTCGATGGTGGTCAGCGTGGCCGAGCGGTCTTCATTGTGGAACAGATCGTTCTGTCTTTCGATGTTGAGAATGTCGGCATGACGGGTCACGACCCAGAAGGGGTCAAAGCCTTCCAACTCAGCCACATCCAGCGGCGCGTTGGCGCGCAGCCAGCGGAAGGCCTCATCGACGCGCTTGCCATCAGCATAGGCTTTGGGGTCAACAACATCACGGGCAATGTGTTCAGGTATGGTCATGCTTTTAGTCCTCCCACTTCCGGGTTTTGCGATTACCGGGGTCCAGATTGCTCTACATCAAACTTGCTATACAGCCAACAAGTATGTTACGGGGTGCGTATGTCTGACACAGGCACGAGATCATCTGCAGCGGCGGGCCGGCTGACTCAGGCCGAAAGGCGTGACCGGTCGGAGCGTGAGTTGCTCAGCGCGGCCATCCGGGTTGTGGGCGAGCAGGGCGTGTCTGCCGCAACCTTTGACGCGATCGGCAAGGAGGCGGGCTTCTCCCGGGGGCTGGTCACGCAGCGGTTCGGGTCCAAGGAAGGGCTGATCCGGGCCGTGATCGCCCGCCTGCATGAGGGGCAGGGCGAATACCTCGATGCGGCGAGGGTTTCGGATATGGACGGGCTGAGCGCGCTGTGCGCCTTCGTTGACCTCCATTGCCTGGCCATGCGGGAATCCGAAGAGGCAGACACCTATTTCATGCTGCTTGCCGCCGCTGTGGCTGACCGGCTGGAAACGCGCGAAGCGTTTCGCGACTCCCACGAGATCGAGCGGGCGCTGATCCGCGGCTTCATCGAGCGCGGCACGGCCAATGGCCACATCCGCGCAGATATAGACGCAGATGCCGAAGCGCTGCTGGTGGGCTGCTCGCTTCTGGGAATGCGCATCCAGGCGCTGGTCGATCCCGCTTTCGACCCGGTTCCGGTGCATGGCGCGCTGATCACATCAATCAAGGCCCGGCTGCGCAGGCCGGACGGGGAGGACACATGAGCGACGGGTTCAAGACATGGCAGTGCCGCACCTGCGGCTACATCTATGACGAGAAGGAGGGCGACCCGAATGAGGGCCTCGCCCCCGGAACGCGCTGGAGCGATATTCCGGCCGACTGGATCTGCCCGCTCTGTGGCACGCCGAAATCCGATTTCGACATGGTCGAGATTTAGGGCGCCGTCAGCGACTGAGTATATCGCAGGTCCGGCTGGCGTCCGCTGCAAGCGAGCCCATTAGCTCGGCAGTGGCCAGAATCTGTTCGACAGTGTAGCCTTCATCGGAGACCATTTCGCTGATTGCGCCGTCCATGGCGGTATCATCTCTAAGATGGGGTATGAGCCGCCCCACGATCTCGTATTCGGCGTCCGTCATCGAACCCGACAAGATTCCTGCTGTACAGGCGCAGGCCGGTTCGGGGTTTGTGAGGTTGTTCTCGAACTCCGCAACACATGAGTCCACATAAGCCTTCGTCGTGGCGTGGCGGTTGGCCTGTGCGTTTGCCGCGCCGGCGATCAGCAAGGCCATGACCGCAATAGTCAGAATACGCATTTTTCCTCCCGGAGTGTGGCCCCGCCCGGGACCGGTTGAGTAAGGTTTCACTTTCGCCGATCAGGGCGCGACCCTCTGGCAGGCGCCGGTGGCGGTGGCGCAATCCATCCGGTCGAGGCTGACGAGGTCACCGAAGGGGTTGAGGGAGGCGGGGTCGTCTGCCTTGAGCGTGACGGCATAGGCCGCGCCGATATTCTCTGCGCTGCGGAAGAGGGAGAGGTTTGTGCCAGCGCAGAGCTTGCGGGTTTCGCCCGGCTGCAGCGCGGCGGATTTGAAGACGGGCGCGGTGGCGATCCACTGGCCTTTGGCATCATGCAGGGTGAGGTAATAGCGCAGCTTGCGGTTGGCGGTGTTGGTCACCTCACTGCAGGCTTCCAGATGCGGCGTGCCGCCATGGCCGGTCACGCGCTGGGTGATCTCGCCAAGCTGTCCTTCGGTACGGCCGCCCGGATAGAGCAGGGCGCCGAAGCGGGAATTGACCGCCTTGTAATAGGTGGCTGCTGCTACCCGGCAAGTTGCGTTCTGCGCGCCCGCTTTGCTGAGAGGGTATTCCGCATCGCAGGCAGTCTGCATGTCGGTGAGGAAGTCTGCGTCGCAGCGGCCCTGATCCAGCGCGCCGGAGCGGTAGCAGGCGTCGTGAAACTTGCAGGCCTCCAGGAACGGGCCATCGGGCACGATCTTGTCGAGCAGCTTGCGCCCGCCGCAGGCGTCCAGCGGTTCCTGCGCCGCAAGGATCGATGCGCTGGCGAGCATGTCATCCCGTGCTCTCGGCTCTGCCGTCACCGGCTGAGCAACAAGGCCAAGGAATACGAGAACGAAAGCCACCACGCGCATCATGGGGAAAATCGTTTGCGGAACGTTGCGGCAATTTGAAGGCAGGTCTTGCAGGGAAGGCGCGGCCGGGTTTAGGAGCCTGCCCATGACCGACGATTTCAACCGCTATCAGACCACAGAGCTCCCGCCCGGCTATACCCAGCTGGCCTGGCATCGCGGCTTTGGCCGCCAGATTGGCCCGCTGTTCGAGAAGCGCGAAGACGGCACGCTGATGCGCGCCTTCCGGGTGGAGGAATACCACACCAACGGCATGATGAACGCCCATGGCGGGATGCTGATGACCTTCGCCGATATGGCCTGGGGCGCCGCCGTGGAAAAGGATGACGACACCTGGTGGGTGACCGTCCGCCTGATGTGCGACTTCGTCTCCGGCGCGCCGCTGGGCAGCTTTGTCGAGGGCAAGGGCGTGATCGTCGGCCGGCAGGACGATGTGTTCACGGTTGAAGGCCGCATCTGGACGGGCGACAAGCTGCTGATGCGGGGCACCGGCATCTTCAAGGTGATCCCGCGCCGGGAAGAGGGAAAACCCTTCGTCAGGACCACTGCGGGCGCCTGACGAAGGGCGTTCATCGTCAGCTGCCTGCGTGAGGCTTATCGGCGCTCGTCTTCCACAGCGAGAAGAGGATCGCCCCGCCCAGCAGCGCGATGGTCAGCATCAGCGACCAGTGCGGCTCAAGGTAAGGCACGATGTGGAGTTCCTTGTAGAGCAGGAAGTTCCAGAAGATCTTGATGCCGATCAGCACCAGTACGGCGGCAAGGCCGTATTTGAGGTATTTGAACCGCTCCACGGCTGCTGACAGCATGAAATACATCGAGCGCAGGCCGAGAATGGCGAAGATGTTCGAGGTGTAGACGATGAACGGATCGCGGGTGACGGCAAAGATGGCGGGCACCGAGTCCACCGCAAAGATGATGTCGACCGTCTCGACCATGAACAGCGCCAGCAGCAGCGGCGTGGCATAGCGGGTCATCTTGCCGGTGTCGGGGTCGATCTTCCTGATGAAGAAGTTGTGGTTGGTGATCTCGTCGGTCACCCGCAGGCGTTTCTTCAGGAAACGGAAGATCGGGTTCTTCTCCAGATTGAGCTCTTCCTCTTCGGGGCCTTCGCCGGGGATCAGCATCTTGCCGCCCGTGTAGAGCAGGAAGGCGGCGAAGATGAACAATACCCAGGTGAACTCGTTGACCACCGCCGCGCCCAGCGAGATGAAAATCCCCCGGAACACGATGGCGCCCAGGATGCCCCAGAACAGGACCCGGTGCTGATATTCCCGGGGCACGGCAAAGAAGGTGAACACCATGCCAATGACAAAGATGTTGTCGAAGGCAAGCGCGGTCTCAAGCAGATAGCCGGTGGCGAACTGGACCGCAGCCTGCTGGTTGAGGTTTTCCGGGCTGTTGTAGAATTGTGGGTCCGGCTCGTAGCCGAAATAGATGTAGAAGCCGAAGGCCACGGCGAGCGAAGCAAAGCAGGACCACATGATGGCGCTTTTCTTCGGGGAGATGACCTCGTCTTTCTTGTTCAGCAGGCCAAGATCGACCCAGAGCAGAAAACAGATGAGGGAGAGAAAAGCGGTCCACAGCCATAAGGGCTGCGCCGCATATTCCACGGTCAGGAAATCTGGCATGATTGGGGGTGCCGTCAAAGCAGTGCGCCGCGTCCGCGCGTGTTGCTTCAAGGTTCCGACATCGCGCTTGCCGCCGCAAACACCAGAGGGGCCCGGACCCGGTTGACGCCGCGCAGGGTAGATCAAGCACCAGCGCCGTCAAGCCTCGCCGCGCCGCTGTCAGTCTACATCCAAAGGCTGAGCAACCCTGCCAGCGCGCAGCCCAGGACGACCAGAACGATGTTCACCTTGTAGCGGATCAGGGCAATTGCAGTGCCGGCCGCAATAACCATGGCCAGCAGATCCGGCTGCGTAAGGTCTGGCAGGGAGAGGTGGCTACCCCAGGGCAGGGGCGTGTTGATCGCGCCCCGGAACAACACCGCCATCCCGAACACGGCTGCCACCTTGGCTATGATCCCGAACACAGCGGCAGTAATCGCCTGCAATATGCCGGCCGCCGCCCGGCTGCGCCGCAACCCCTCCGAAAAGGGAGCGCCGGCAAAGATCCACACGAAGGAGGGGGCAAAGGTGCACCAGCTGGCCATCAGCGCTGCGGCGGCGGCCAACCACAGCCCGCCGCCTTCCGTCTGCCAACCGGCCATGAAGCCGACGAACTGGTTGACCAGCACCAGCGGTCCTGGTGTCGTTTCGGCAAGGCCGAGGCCATCGATCATCTGCGGCGCCGTGAGCCAGCCTTCAGCTTCCACCGCCTGCTGCTGCAGATAGGCCAGAACGGTATAAGCCCCGCCAAAGGTCAGCACCGCCAGCTTGGAAAAGAAGACGCCGACCTTGGTAAGCACATGATCCGGCCCGAGCATCACCATGGCGGCGATCGGCGGGGCAAACCAGAGCGCCCCCCAACTGGCCGCCGCCTTCAATGCCCTTCCGGCGCTGGCCTTTTCCGCAGGGATGGGGAGCGCTGCTGTGGCAGGCCTTGGCTGCGAGAGGCTGCGTAGGAGGCCAATCGCTGCCGCCAGGCCAATCACCAGCGGGAAGGGCATCTGGAACAGGAAGAGGCCGAGGAAAGCCGCTGCAGCCAAGGCAATATCCTGGGGGCCTTTGAGCGCCCGGCGGCCGACCTTGACCAGCGCTTCCAGAATAAAGCCGATCACCGCCGCCTTCACGCCGTAGAAAAGGGCGGCCACCACGGGCAGCGTGCCCCAGGCGGCATAAAGCCAGGTCAGCGCGAACACGACCAGGGCGCCGGGCAGCACGAACAGCAGTCCGGCAATCACCCCGCCGGTCACGCCGCGCAGGCGCCATCCGGCATAGGTGGCCAGCTGCTGCGCCTCTGGGCCGGGCAGCAACATGCAGTAGTTAAGCGCGTGCAGGTATTCGGCCTCACCGATCCACCGCTTCTCCTCCACGAAGACGCGGTGCATCAGGGCGATCTGCCCCGCCGGGCCGCCAAAGCCGAGACAGCCGACGCGAAAGCTGGCCGAGGCGAGCTCCTTCAGGCTGGGCGAGGGGGCAGCGGCTTCCGTCACGGGTGTGTGGTTTCGCAGAAGCTGCCGCAAAGACAAGCCACGAAATCTGGCGATATTGTTGACTTTTCATGCCTGGCTGCGTATCGGCCCCGGCAATGAACACAGGCATGCACCACCATCATCACCCCGCATGACGCGCCGCTGAGGCGCGAACCGGTCCGGCTGCGCCTCTGAAACGTGTTCCTCCCCCCCGAGAACCAGACCAGATGCGGCAGGCCGAACGGGCCCGCCTCACGGCCTTTGTGCCGCCTTTCCAATCGGGCTGCCTGCGGTTATTGCGGGGCCAGCCGGCAAACAGGATCTGAAGACCCATGAGCACCAAGGACGCCCGACCCCTCTCTGGCAAGGATCTCGCCCGCAAGCCGCGCGGCTTTCCCGACAAGCGCGAGGCCCTGATCCATGCCCAGGCGAAGCTCGTGGAGACGGTGACCGGGGTTTACCGGCAATGGGGCTTTGAGGCGCTCGATACCGGGGCGTTTGAATATGCTGACGCGCTCGGCAAGTTCCTGCCCGATTCTGATCGTCCCAATGCCGGCGTGTTCTCCCTGCAGGATGATGACGAGCAGTGGATGGCGCTGCGCTATGATCTGACAGCGCCGCTTGCCCGTTTCGTGGCCGAGCAGGGGCAGGGGCTTGGCCGCCCGTTCCGCCGCTATGCTGCTGGGCCTGTCTGGCGCAACGAGAAGCCCGGCCCTGGCCGGTTCCGCGAATTCTGGCAGTGCGACGCCGATACGGTCGGCGCGCCCGGCCTGCATGCCGATGCCGAGATGATCGCCATGGGCGCCGAAGCGCTCCGCGCGCTGGGCATGAAGCCCGGAGAGTTCGTCATCCGCGTCAACACGCGGCGGCTGCTCAACGGTGTGCTGGACGGGGTGGGGGCGACCTCTGGCGACACCCGCCTCGCCATCCTGCGCGCGCTCGACAAGCTCGACCGTCTCGGCGCTTCGGGCGTGGCGGACCTCCTCGGCGCAGGCCGCAAGGACGAGAGCGGCGACTTCACCAAGGGCGCCGGGCTCGGAGCGGAAGAAGTCAAACGCGTGCTCGCCTTTGCCGAGGCGGGCGCTGAGACCCGCGCCATGACGCTGGCCAATCTCGCCAAGGCGGCCGGCAGCACGGAAGAGGGCAAGGCAGGCCTCGGAGAGCTGGAAGCCATCGCGCTGGCGCTTGAGGCGCTCGGCGCGCCTGAGGACGATGTCAAGATCGATCCCTCCGTGGTCAGAGGGTTGGAATATTATACCGGGCCTGTGTTCGAGGCAGAATTGCTGCGTGAGGTGACCGGCGAAGACGGCAAGAAATACCGCATCGGCTCCATCGGGGGCGGCGGGCGGTATGATGATCTCGTCGCGCGCTTTACCGGAGAGACTGTACCCGCCACTGGCTTCTCCATCGGCATCTCCCGGCTGGCGGCAGCCCTCGCCATCCTTGGCGAAACTGGAAAGCTCGACGGGCCGGTGGTCGTGCTCAATCTGGACAAGGATAATCCCGGCATCGCGCTTGGTCTTGCCGCAGAGCTGCGCCGCGGCGGCATCCGGGCGGAAGCCTATATGGGCGCCTCGGGCATGCGCCCGCAGATGAAATATGCTGACCGGCGGTCTTCACCCGCTGTCGTGATCGTCGGTACTGACGAGATCGAGAAGGGCACGGTTACCATCAAGGATCTGGAGATCGGCGCGCAGAAGGCCAAGGCGATTTCCTCCAATGAGGAATACCGCGAAGCGCGCCCCGGCCAGATTGAAGTGCCGCGCGCCGAAATGGTCGAGACTGTCCGCCGTATCGTCGAGGCCCACGCATGAAACACGACGCTCTTGTGGCGGTTGCCCGCGCGGTCGTGGAGACGGCTGGCGGCACGCCGATTGACCCTGACTATGTTCTGCCAGCGGACATTCCGCTGGAGCTTTCCGGCGAAGCTGTCCGCGCCCGGCTCTGCGTGTTCCAGGATTATCGCGGCGCCGACATGGCGATGCGGCCAGACCTGACGCTGCCTGTCGCCCAGCGTGAAGCGGCCCGGCGCGCAGCCGGCGAGGGCGGCGCGAAGACCTATACCTATGCCGCGCGCGCCTTCCGCATACCCGTTGCGCCGGATGATCAGCTGGAATTCACCCAAGTGGGCCTCGAACGCTTCGGCCATGAGGCGAGCGCAGAGGCCGATGCCGAACTCTTCGCGCTGATCCACCGCGCGGTGGAAGCCTGCGGCGTGGCGCCTTCCGGCGTCATCATGGGCGATCTGGCAATCTTTCCGGCCTTCATTGATGCGCTTGGCCTGCCCGGCGTGACGGCGGATCTGCTGAAGCGCGCCTTCCGGCAGGAGGGCGGCGTGCGCGCGGTGCTGGACGCGGCCTCCCGCCCGCTGGAGCCTGATGTGGCAGCAGTGCTGAGCGCGGCCGACCCGGTCGCTGCGCTTGGCAATCTGCTCTCTGAGCGGAATATTCCGATGGCCGGGGGGCGAAGCCTCGCCGAGATTGTCGAGGGCCTGAAAGCACGCTGCGCGGCCATTGAGGCAGGGGGGCTCAGCCAGGCCACGCGCGATGTGCTGCTTGCCCTGCGTGAGGTCGATTGCCCGCTGGGAGAGGCCGCCGGAACGCTTTCCGCACTTGCCGAGACCCATGGGCTTGGCGCCGTGCCCGGCGCCATTGCGGCGCTCAAGGCGCGGGCCGAGGCGATCCTCGCGCGGGTGCCGGCTGCCGCGCAGACCGCGCGCTTCCGCACGGGCTTTGGCCGCCGTTTCACCTATTATGATGGGTTTGTATTTGAAATCCTCGCGCCGGGTCTGGAACTCACCCAGCCGGTTGCCGCAGGCGGACGGTATGACGGCCTGCTGACGGGGCTTTCCGGCGGCAAGGTGTCGGCAACCGGGATCGGCGGCGTGGTGCGGCCGGACCGTATGGTGCGTGTGCGGAGGGCAGGAGCATGAGCCGGATCACGATTGCGGTTCCCTCCAAGGGGCGTCTCAAGGAACAGACTGAAGACTGGCTCGCCAGCATTGGCCACACCGTTCGCCAGATTGGCGGGGAGCGGGGGTACACGGCAGAGATTGAAGGCATCGATGCCGAAGTGCGTCTTCTCTCGGCCAGCGAGATCGCGCAGGGCCTGATCGAGGGCAGCCTGCATCTGGGCGTAACCGGGGAAGACCTGCTGCATGATCTGTCGCCGGATGGTCCGGTGGATTTCGAAGTGCTCAAGCGCCTCGGATTTGGCGGGGCTGATGTTGTGGTTGCCGTGCCCCAGGCCTGGTTTGATGTTGACACGATGGCAGATCTGGAAGCCGCCGGCGCCGCCTTTCGCAAGGCGCATAACCGCCGCCTGCGGGTCGCCACCAAATATCTGCGCATCACCCGGCGATATTTTGCCCAGAAATCGGTGGGCGAATATCGCCTCGTCGAAAGCGCTGGCGCCACAGAGGCCGCCCCTGCCACCGGCACGGCGGATGTGGTGGTCGATATCACCACAACCGGCGCCACCTTGCGGGCCAATGGTCTCAAGGTGCTTGATGATGGGGTAATCCTGAAAAGTCAGGCTTCGCTTACACGCTCAATTCGGGCGCCCTGGAGCGAGGAGGCGAACAGTATCGTACAATCCCTTATGCGTCAGCCGGGCACAGGGACAAAACGCCCCCTTTAAATTTTTTTTGGACACATTCTTGACACATCCCCGAAAACGTTGCCGTATGGGTAGGCAAGTTTCTGGGAGGAAACGCTGCAAACGGTGGAGGGGCGTAGCGACCGGGGACGGGGCTACGCCTCTTTTTCATTTCAGGGGCCGTTTTCACGATTTCAGGGAGAAGACCGGGACCAGCAACCGCGATGGTTCAGGGGGAGTCGAGGGGCGTTGTCACCGCGCCGCCGGTCCCGGCTTCATGAATAACAATATGCACTTATCGATAAACGTCAAGCGATATTATCGTTTTTCGATTAAATCGCTGTAATCCTTCCCCCTGTGTTGACTCGCCCAGCGCCGCGCCCCATGCGTGGCGCCTTAACCAGCCCCGCCCCCGGATCATCGCCGCGTCAAAGGAGACCAAGATGGAAGATCCCCGCCAGCACATCCTTCCCGTTTACCGCCCGCCGGAGGAAGTGTTCGTGCAGGGCGAAGGCGCCTACATGTTCACCGAGGACGGGCGACGTTATCTCGATTTCATCGCGGGCATCGCGGTCAACGCGCTGGGCCATGCGCATCCGGCCATGATTGACGCCCTGCGCGATCAGGCTGGCAAGCTTTGGCACACCTCCAACATGTTCCGGATCAAGGGGCAGGAGGAACTCGCCGACAAGATCTGCCGCGATACCTTTGCTGACCGGGTGTTCTTCACCAATTCGGGCACCGAAGCGATCGAGTGCGCCATCAAGGCGGCGCGCAAGTATCACTGGGCTGCCGGAAACCCGGACCGGATCGACATCATCACCTTCACCGGCGCCTTCCATGGCCGCTCCATCGGGGCGATCAATGCGGGTGGCAACCCGAAATACCTGGAAGGCTTCGGCCCGAAACTGCCGGGCTTCGTGCATCTGGAATGGGGCGATCATGACGCCCTCAAGGCTGCGCTGGCCGCCTCGACCACGGCCGCTGTGCTGGTAGAGCCGGTGCAGGGCGAGGGCGGCGTGCGCGCCATGCCCGAGCAATGCCTCAAAGGCCTGCGCGAGCTGTGCGACCAGCATGGCGTGCTGCTGATGTTCGATGAGGTCCAGTGCGGCATGGGCCGTACGGGCAAGCTCTGGGGCTATCAGTGGGCCGCCGATGTGGAGCCTGATGTGATCGCGGCGGCCAAGGGCATCGGCGGGGGCTTCCCGTTCGGCGCCTGCCTGATGACCGAGGCGGTGGCCGAACCGATGCAGCCTGGCAGCCATGGTTCGACCTATGGCGGCAACCCGCTGGCCATGGCGGTCGGCAATGCAGTGTGGGACATCATCTCGAATGAAGAATTCCTGGCCAATGTCCGCCGCGTTTCCGGCACGTTGGCGCAGGGCCTGAAAAGCCTCGCTGACAGCCATCCGGACAAGGTCGAAGGCGTTACCGGCAAGGGCCTGCTCACCGGCCTGCGCCTCAAGGCAGACCCGAAAAACCTGCAGACTCTCTGCCGGGAAGAGGGCCTTCTGGCGGGCGTGGCAGGGAACAATGTCCTGCGCCTCGCCCCGCCGCTGATCATCGACGACGCCCAGGTACGCGACGCCGTCAGCATGATCGACGCCGCCCTGACCGAATGGGCGCCGTAAGCGCCCGCCGGCAATATCAGGTCGTGAAATTTGAAGGGGGGCGGCTACCTTGGGGTGGTTGCCCCTTTCCCTTTCCGGTTGCTACTGTCTGCATCAAACAGAAGCAACCGGGGGAACAAGGCACCATGAGCCGAGTAGACGATTTCGAGCAGGCCACCCGGCTTGAAAGAGGGGGCGAGACTGTCTGGACCGCGCCGCTGCGGGAGGATTGGTCTCTGTGGGGGCCAGCGGGCGGATACATTTCTGCCCTTGCCCTGCGCGCGGCCGGCGAGGCGAGCGCCTTTCCCCGGCCTGTCAGCATGACGTGCCACTTCCTGCGCCCCGGCAAGTTCGCGGAGGCCGAGCTGCATGTGGAGAGCATCCGGGCAGGACGGCGCAGCGAGCTTTTGCGGGTTGATCTCAGGCAGGAGGGCAAGAGCCTGCTCACCTGCTCGGTCTGGACGATGCCTGACAGTTTGCCCGGTCTTGTCCATGACGCCACCCGTCTGGAGGGGTTGCCGGACCCCGAAACCCTTCTGGCGCATGACATGCTTGATCCGGAACAGAGCACGCCGCCCTTCTTCCGGCGGTTTGACCAGCGCCCCATCCGGGGCATGCCGCGGGCAGGGGAGGGCCCCCGAGAGCCGGAGTTGACTGGCTTCTATCGTTTCACACCCATGGCAAAGATCGAGAACGCCTTCATTGATGCCGCGCGTGTTCTACTGCTGCTCGACACGTTCGGCTGGCTTGCCCAGTATCCGGCACATCCGCAGGACGATCCATCGCCCTGGGTCGCGCCGAATATTGACTATCACTACCGTTTCCATCGCCCGACCTGCCATGCTGACTGGCTCCACATGCGTGTCCGCGCCCCGATTGCCGAGGCAGGCCTTATGGCAACAGATGGAGAAATCCGGGACGCAGACGGGTATCTTCTGGCTACCGGTACGTCGCAACTGATGTGCCTGCCGCGTGCAGGCCAGTAACCCCTGCAGGCGGCGCCTGCGCGGGTGTTTCAGGAACCCCTCCCATGCGCCAGGACCACAGACACTGCTTCATCCTCACCGGCGGCCCCGGCGCGGGCAAGACGACGCTGCTGGCGCATCTGGCCGGGCAGGGGATCGCCGTGATGCCCGAGGCGGGGCGGGGGATCATCCGTTCCCAGATGGCTATTGGCGGCCGCGCGCTGCCCTGGAAAGATCGCGCGCTGTTTGCCGAACTGATGCTCGGCTGGGAACTGCGTTCCCTCAGCGAGGCGGCGACACGGCCGGGTCCCATCCTGTTTGACCGGGGCGTGCCGGATGTGGCGGGCTATCTGACGCTGGAAGGGCTGGAGGTGCCCGCGCATATCCGGCAAGCCGCCGAAACCCACCGGTACAATTCGCTCGTCTTTCTGGCGCCGCCCTGGGAGGAGATCTTTCACACCGATCCCGAGCGCCGTCAGGACTTTGAGACCGCCCGGCGTACCTGTGAGACGATGCGGCGTGTGTATACGGAGCTCGGATACAACCTGGTCGAGCTTCCGTGCGCGTCTGTTCCTGAGCGCGCCGATTTCGTGCGGGCCAATATCGGCGCTTAATCCTTGTTTTCGCTTAAAGAAAAGGGACAGGCTGAGAGAGCATAGCCTGTCCCCTGCAAATGCGCACGTGCGGTCCCCCCACACTTGCTGCTGCTGAATTAGCAAATCTGAGTACTGCTCGCGTCCGTGCAGATACCTAAATTTCGGCGGGCTTTGCTCCAATTTGAGCTTTCATGTGCGTGGGCCCCGGTTAAGCTCATCTTCTGGCTGGCTTTGGGGAGAGCAGGCTGGAAGGGGAGCGGTCTGTAGTGCTGGTAGAGCGTGAACGGGATTTCGAGCGGCTGGACGCCCTGATTGCGGCGGCGAGCCGGGGCCAGGGGAGTGTGGCGCTGGTCTGCGGGGAGGCCGGTATCGGCAAGACTTCGCTGATCCGCGGCCTGTTTGCCCGTCTTCCCCGAGGCTGGCGTGCGGCTGCGGGCGGCTGCGACGCGCTTTACACCCCCCGCCCGCTCGGCCCAGTGCGCGATATGGCGGAGATGCTGGGGCCAAAGGTCCGTGCCCTGCTGGAAAACGGCGACCGGCAGCGCCTCTTCGCAGCAATCCTTGACACGATCGGCCGTTCCAACAGCCCGATCCTGATGGTCTGGGAAGACATGCACTGGGCTGATCATGCCACGCTGGACCTGCTGCGCTATCTTGGCCGCCGAATTGCCTTCCTGCCGCTGGTCCTTGTGCTGACCTACCGGGATGACGAAACCGGCGCGCAACATCCTCTGACCCAGGTGCTGGAGGAGTTGCCCCCCACCGTGCGCGAGGCTGTGCCCCTCCGCCGTCTCTCCCCGAAAGCCGTCAGCGCCATGGCGCGCAAGGCGGGTCTGCCGGGAGACTGGCTCTATCAGAAAACATCCGGAAACCCTTTTCTCGTCACCGAGATGCTGGCGGCCGGGCAGGGCGCGGCCGACAATCTGCCCGGCTCCATCCGCGAGGCCGTTACCGTCCGCCAGGCACCGCTCTCCGGCGGCGCGCGCGAATTGCTGGAACTGATCAGCGTTATCCCTGCTGCGGTCCCGCCTGCGCTGCTGCTCCGGCTTGGCGGCGAGGAGGCGGTGACGCTGGCCGGAGAGCTGACTGCCAGTGGCATCCTTCAGGCCTCCACCGCCGGTGACATCCGCTTCCGGCACGAGATCGCGCGGACCGCCACGCTGGAGCGTATTCCCGCCAAGGTCCGGCGCAGCCATCATGTTCGTATACTGGAAGCCCTTCGCGCGCTGGGGGCTGAGGCGCCGCTGGACCAGATGGTGCACCATGCGGCTGGCGCGCTTGACGGCGCGGCCGTGCTGGCAATTGCGCCGGAAGCGGCAGAGCGGGCCGCCGCCAGCGGTGCCCACCGCGAAGCCGCCGCCCATCTGGGTACGGCGCTTCGCTTCGTTGAAGAGGCAGACCCCGAAACCGCCGCGCTGCTGCATGAACGCTGGGCTTATGAGAGCGCCCTTGCCGCACCGATTGATGAGGATGTACTCGACGCTCGCCGCCATGCGATTACGCTCTGGCGAGTGCTCGGCCGGCAGGACAAGGTTGGCGAGAACCTCCGCTGGCTCTCGCGAATGCACTGGTATCGCGGCGAGGCGCTGGAGGCTGCGCGCCTTGCAGACCAGGCGATCCAGGTTCTGGAAAGCATTCCGCCTTCCGCCGAGCAGGCCATGGCCTATTCCCTGCGGTCTCAGTTGCACATGCTGAACGATCAGATGGAAGATGCTGTCTATTGGGGCGAGCGTGCCCTGGCGCTGGAAGCAGATTTCCCCCGGCCGGATCTGCGTGCCCACGCCCTCAACAATATCGGCACGGCGCTGGCTTTCCGGGGACGGACGGAGGGTGAAGCCCTGCTGCAGGAGAGCCTCGACATATCGCTGGCCCACAACCTGCATGAACATGCGGCCCGGGCCTACACAAACCTTGCCGAATATGCCGTCGAGTTCCGCAAGTTCGAACTTGCCGAAAAGGTGATCGCCGATGGCATCACGTTTGACATCGATCATGATCTCGACGCCTGGACGCTTTACCTCTCGGGCCGCCTTGCGCTTTTGCGGATGGAGCAGGGGCGGCTGAAAGACGCCGTCAGGCTGGCCGCCTCCGTCACTGATCGCGAGCGGTTGACCCTTGTCGTTCGCTTGCCGGCCCTGCTGGTGCAGGCGCGGGCAGCCATGCGCCTGACTGCGCCCGAAGCGCCCCGCCTGATGGAGCAAGCCTATGCCGATGCCATGGCGACCGATGAGTTGCAGCATATCGTGCCCGCGCGGCTGACGCTGATCGAACATGCCTGGCTTTCCGGCAATCCCGGCCTTGCGGGGGAACATCTCGACGCCCTGTTCACCCTCGCCGATGGCGACCGCCATCCCTGGAATATCGGGGAACGGGCCGTCTGGGCGCGGCGCCTTGGCCGGCAGGTGCCCGGCCTCACCCCCGAAACATTGCCCGAACCCTTCCAGCTTGAATTGGCTGGTAAGATTGAGCAGGCGTCAGATGCCTGGAGGGCGCTGGGTATGCCCTATGCCTCGGCTATTGTCCGTCTACAGAGTGATGACGTGGAGCTGCTCGGCCAGGCGGTGCATGATCTACAGGCCATGGGCGCAGAAGCTGGCGCGGCCTTCGCGCGGCGGCGCGCGGCAGAGCTTGGCGTCACCCGCAGTCTGCCGCGGCCCCGCCGGGGCACCTACAGCGCGGCCCGCGATCATCCCCTCGGCCTGACCCGCCGCGAGCAGGATGTGCTGCGCCTGATTGTCAGAGGCTGTTCCAACCGCGAGATTTCCGAAGAACTCGGCCGTTCGCCGCGCACGGTGGAGCATCATGTTTCATCGGTCCTCTCCAAGCTCAACGCCCAGAACCGGATGGCCGTCATGCTGCGGGTGCAGAACGATCCCTGGTTGCTCGGTAGCGGGTGATCATCTGGGGCAGACCTTCGGCGCGGGCGTTCCGCCAAACCGGGCCTGGGTCCATTTTACCAAGATCGGCCCGGTTGGCGCATCGGGCGCCACGATGGACACATGGTCCAGCGTGTCGAATAGCTGATAGTCGATGATTTCCCCCGCCGCGCACCGCTCGCGCGCATAGCCGGCCTGCATCTTCGCGCTCACCACGTCGTCGCGCCTGCCCTGCAGGATCAGCACTGGCGCGCCGAGCTTTCCGTTGGGGATGTTTTCGGCCAGTTTCCGCCGGAAACTTGTGCCCGTCTCTCCGCCCCGGAAAATGGTGCCTTCAGTGAACCTTTCTGCCAGCAGCAACGGCACAACCACCCGCGCATCGGCAAAGCAGCGCTCTGCAATCTCCTTGGCCTGCCAGCGTGCCTGCGGCCGGACGATGCCGCTGAAATAGAGGTCGGGATAGGTATCGGCATAGGCGCGTGCCGCAAAGGACGAGAAGATCCGGCCTACCGGGGTTGCTTCGGTTTCTGCCACGATGGCAGGAAGGTCTGTAGCCGGAGCAAGCGCTGCAATCCCCTTCACCTGAAGCTCTGGGGCATAGCTGCGCGCCAGGATGCCGCTCCAGAGCGCGGCGTGCCCGCCCTGGGAGTGGCCCCAGATCACGGTTTCCAGCGACAGGGTCAGCTCTGAGAGGTCATGCGCTGCCCGCGCCGCATCCAGCACGGAGCGCGCTTCCCCATCGCCGATCAGATAGGGGTGGGGCCCTTGCGTCGTCAGCCCGGCATAGTCGCTGGCCACATAGATCCAGCCTTCTTCCAGCAGCGCGCTGAGGGCCGGCACATCGGCAAAGGGGTTTGCCTGCATCGAGGCGCCACAGCCGGGCGCGGCGCCCAGCGTGCCATGCGCCCAGAGGATCACCCGCCGGGGGAGCGCGATGTTTTCCTGCGGCTTCCACATTACGAGGGCGCTGGCCGTTGCAGGGGCGCCGCCGCTCAGCGTTGTGGTATAAAGAATGCGGCGCGCAACCGCGCCTTTGGGCACGCCGCGCTTGTAAGGCTCGGATTTCAGCAGATGCCCTGGCCCGGTGGCGGCCACCACGTCTGCCCTGAAGAACTTGCCTGGCGCGGGCGGGTAGGACCAGAGCCACACACCGAGCGCAATCGACAGGACAAGGAGGGTCAGCCCCCCGACCACCATGCGCGCGAGTTTCACCCAGCCGGGCATTGCCTGTCCCCCAAAGGCTCCACACTGTGCAGCCTGCCTGCAAACTACCAGAAGCCGCTGCGCCTCGCCAGCGCCGCTTTGGCGCCAGGGGCGCTGGCGGCAAGGCTTCTGGCGCGCTAGTCTGCTGGCCATGAAACTCACCGCCGCCTGTATCCAGATGCGCTCGGGCACCGAGCCTGCCGCAAACCTCGCCGCTGCCACTGCCCTCATCCGGCAGGCCACCGGGCAGGGCGCGCGCTTCATCGCCACGCCGGAAATGACAAACCTTCTGGATATTCGCCCCGGCATGGCCCGGCCGAAAGTGCGCACGGAGACGGAGGACGAAAGCCTGCCCGCTTTCCGCGCGCTCGCCGCAGAGCTGGGCATCACGCTGCTGATCGGCTCTTTGGCGATTGCGCTGGAAGATGGCGCGGACGACCGCTTCGCCAATCGCTCCTTCCTTATCGGGCCCTATGGCGGTGTCATCGCCCGCTATGACAAGATCCATATGTTCGATGTCGAAGTTGGCGACGGCCAGAATTACCGCGAAAGCCGCGCCTACCGCCCCGGCGAAACGGCCGTGCTGGCGCAGACGCCTGCAGGCAGGATCGGCCTCACCATCTGCTATGATGTCCGCTTTCCGCATCTCCATCGTGCGCTGGCCAAGGCGGGCGCCGACATTCTCGCCATTCCGGCTGCTTTTACCAAGGTCACCGGAGAGGCGCACTGGCATATCCTGGTGCGCGCCCGCGCCATTGAGACGGGGTGCTTCGTCATTGCGCCGGCTCAGGCGGGCAAGCATGAGGATGGCCGCGAAACCTTCGGCCATTCGCTGATCGTCTCGCCCTGGGGCGACGTGCTTGCCGAGGGCAGCGTCGCGGAGCCGGGCGTCGTGATGGCAGAGCTTGACCTCGCAGAGGTTGCCAGGGCGCGCGGGCGGATTCCTGCGCTGAGCAAGGAGCAGGTGTTCCGTGTAGAGAAACACTCATCCTGAGCGAAGTCGAAGGATGGCCAAAAGCTCCGCGCACTCCGGCTCACCCTTCGACTTCGCTCAGGGTGAGCCGTTCTCCCGTTCTGCCTAACGCCCCAGCCGCCGGCGGAACTCTTCATAACCAAAGTCGGAAATCGGTTCCACGCGGCCGTCTTCCCAGCGGATGGCGAGGTTGGCGAGCGGGGTTCCGTTGAAGGTGTTGGTCTTGACGAAGCTGTAATGCATCTGATCGGTGAAGACGATCTGATCGCCCGGTTCCAGCGGCTTTTCGAAGGAATAATCGCCAATCACATCGCCGGTCATGCAGGTCTTGCCGCCAAAACGATACGTGTGCGGAAATTGCCCCGGCTGGCCCGCGCCGATCACGTCCGGGCGGTAGGGCACTTCCAGAACGTCCGGCATGTGGGTCGAGGCGGAGGCATCTAGGATCGCCAGGTCCATCTCGTTCCAGTGCAGCGCCAGAACGGTCGAATGCAGCTCGCCGGTGTTCACGACGAGACCAGCGCCCGGCTCCAGGATCACCTCAATGCCAAACCGCGCCTTGAATTTGACGATGGCCGCGATCAGCGCATCGACATCATAGCCCGGCTTGTTGAGAAAATGCCCGCCGCCGAAGTTCACCGCCGAAACCTGCTCCAGATAAGGCGCAAAATGCTCCGACACATATTCGATGAGGCCAACCGAGCCTTCGTGAAGGCTCTCGCAGAGGGCATGGACGTGGAAAATATCGACGCCGCTCCAGTTCACCTGCGCCAGCTTTGACGGCACTTCGCCAAACCGGCTGGTCGGGGCGGTGGGGTTGTAGAGGTCCCCGCCCAGCGTCGCATTGGAATAGCCGGGGTTCACCCGCAGGCCGACATGGCAGCCGGCATCCCGCGCAATGTCGCCAAAGCGGCCTAGCTGCTCGGCCGAATTGAAATAGATATGCTGGGCCACCTTCGTCAGACGGCGGACTTCATCCTCGGTGTAGGCCGGCGAATAGACATGGACTTCCTTGCCGAATTCTTGCGAGCCCATGATCGCCTCATGCTCGCCGCTGGCAGTCGTGCCATCGAGATAGTCGCGCATCAGCGGGAAGGCGGCGGGCATCGCAAAGGCCTTGGTGGCCAGCAGCACCTTGCACCCGGCCTCCTCGCGCACGCGCTGCGCCGTCTCCAGATTCTTGCGGAGGCGGGCGGCGTCGAGAACGAAGCAGGGGGTGGGAATACTCATGTCATCTTTTCTTGTAATTGTCCCAGCGGACTTTCAGGACGTCGATCCACTCATTGCCTGTTAGGTTGAGGATTGAAGCGATTGGCCAGCCCGGCGCAGTTTCAATAACGTGCACCAGAGTGAAGTAGGTGGAGCGATCCTCGCAATCACTGAACAGAGCGGCGAGTGCGATCGCTTCTTCGTCTGTCACAGGTGTATTCAGTCCGTCGAGGGCTTCCACCCAGTCGCGCCACCAGACCTCATTGTTCTCAACTTCGGCGCGTATGGGCCCTAGTTGCTTAAGTCGGAGCACGGCTGGCTGCATCAGGTGACCACCGCAAACAATTCATCCTGATCGCCCGGCTTCACATCGATGATCGTCGTCGGCAGGCCGCGCTCGGCGACATCCTCAAGGAAGGGCTTCGACGGGAACTCCTCGACGTTGAACACGCCGGGGCCTTTCCAGATGCCGCGGAAGAACATCGCCGCGCCGGAAACCGGCGGTACGCCGGTGGTGTAGCTCACCGCCTGCGCGCCGACTTCCTTGTTGGTCTCGGCATGGTCGCAGACATTGTACAGCATCTTGGCGATCTTCTCGCCATCCTTCTTGCCACGGATGATCACGCCAATGCTCGTCTTGCCCGAATAACCTTCGGCAAGGGAGGAGGGCGGCGGCAGCAGGTCGCGCAGGAATTCCATCGGAATGATGTCCATGCCCTTGTGCTTGATCGGCTCCAGGCTGATCAGCCCAATCGATTTGAACACTTCCAGGTGCTTGATGTACTGTTCGCCAAAGGTCATCCAGAAGCGGATCTGCTTCAGGCCCTTGATGTTTTTCACGAGGCTTTCTTCTTCCTCATGATAGATGAGATAAGAGGCGCGCGGGCCGACTTCGGGATAGTCCACCATCGTCTTGATGCTGAGCGCCGGGATCTCGATCCACTCACCATTCTTCCAGTATTTGCCGTCCTGCGTCACTTCACGCAGGTTGATCTCCGGGTTGAAGTTGGTGGCGAAGGTCTTGCCATGGTCGCCGGCATTGCAGTCCACGATGTCGATATACTCGATCTCATCGAACAGGTGCTCCTGCGCATAGGCGCACCAGATGTTGGACACGCCGGGATCAAACCCGCAGCCGAGAATGGCGGTGAGGCCGGCTGCCTTGAACTTGTCCTGATAGGCCCACTGCCAGGAATATTCGAACTTCGCCACTTCGCGCGGCTCGTAATTGGCGGTGTCAAGATAGTTCGTGCCCGCCTCGAGGCAGGCGTCCATGATCGGCAGGTCCTGATAGGGCAGGGCCATGTTGATCACGAGGTCGGGCTTTACCTTCTTGATGAGCGCCACCGTGGCGGCCACGTCATCGGCGTCCACCTGCGCAATCTCGATGGGCGTCACGCAATCCTTCGCCACCTTCTCGCAGCTCTCGATGCGGCGCGAGGCGAGGGTGATGTGTTTGAACGTGTCGCGGTCCATCGCGCACTTTTTGGCGACGACTGAACCGGCTGCGCCGGCGCCGATGATGAGAACTCTGTCCATATCTGGGCTAACTCCCGGAAAGGGTTGAAACTGTGCGCCTCCCTTAGGGCACTTTGCCGCCGGACGCTAGCTGGCGGGGCGCGGGAAGGGGGCTAGATAGGCCCGCCTATGACGTGCCACAATGACAGGCCTGTGAAGGGGCCATAAGAGGGGGACACCGCCATGATTGCCACCACGCCCGAGGCGCCCTATTGGGCCGTCATCTTCACGGCCATATTCTCCGGCCGGGAGGAGGCGGAATATGCCGAAACCGCCGAAGCGATGGTCACCCTTGCCCATACGATGCCGGGCTTCCTCGGCTATGAGTCCGCGCAAGGCGAGGGCGGGCTGGAGATCACCGTCTCCTACTGGGAGAGCGAAGACGCCATCCGCGCGTGGAGACGCCAGGCCGATCATATCGCCGCCCAGAAACGGGGCCGCGAAGCCTTCTATTCGGCCTACACGATCCGCGTCGCCAGGGTGGAGCGCGCCTACGGATTCCGAGCGTAGGAAGGGCGCGCGGGCGCCTCTAGATGCGCGAAAGCGCGCGTAGAAACTCGTCAATCGTCATCCAGGCATTCGCCGTCCGCTCGGGCGGCACGGACAGGAGGATGCGCCGGGATTGGGCTCCAAACCGGCCGCGGAGAAAGGTCTCGAAGGTGGCCATCAGCCCCCTGGGTGTACGCAACGTCTCCTGCGTCACCGGAAATGTCAGCAATTCCTGCAGGAAGTTCTCGACGAGGCTGTCTCCCTCGCTCAGCGACCCGCAAAACAGCCGGGCGCAGGCGCGCAGACTGGGCACGCAATGCTCGGCGCAATCCGCGACAGTCGGAAACATCCGGCAATTGTGCCGTAGACTGTTCCACTTTAGATTTATTGTTGGTGTAGTGCGAGAATAAGGATCCGTCATTGCAATCGGCCTTGCAATCGCCACATTCCAGATTTGAGAATGCGTAGCAAATATGCTAGAAAATGAGCTTCATTCACGTTTGAATTTCCTATGGTTTCGAGTGCGGAGGCAGAGCCTATAAAACTGATAAATATAAGGCGCGTTCCGGTAATTTTGCAGTTTTCGATTGAACGCACTGTAAGTGTGATCGGGAGGGCACACTCGTCCGAGGCGAATTTTTGCTTCCCGCGCGGCCCGGATCAGTCCTATCCTTTCCCTAAGGGCAGCCACGAGACTGCCCGTCAGGCTCTCTGCGGCCACCCGGCCGCTGCACACTGAGGCCTGCATAACGGGAAGGAGACCCAGAATGACCCTTGAAAGTATTCTGATATTTCTGCTGATCGGCGCGGTTGCCGGCTGGCTCGCCGGGCTGATCGTCAAAGGTTTCGGCTTTGGGCTTATCGGCAATATCGTTGTCGGCATCCTCGGCGCATTCATTGCGGGCTATGTCTTTCCCGCCATCGGGGTCAGCCTCGGCGCCGGCATCCTGGGAGCAATCCTCCATGCCACGATAGGCGCAGTGATCCTGCTTCTGGTCGTCCGCGTCATTAAGCGGGCCTGACGCGCCCCAAGCTGGCCTTCTGCCCGCCCGCGCTGCCGGGCGGGTAGTTCCTGCCGGTGATTTCACCAACAAACACTGGCGATCCTCCGAAAAACACGCTATGCGGCGCCCTTTCTTTTGCGGGGGCAGCGCCCATGACGATCCGCCATTTCCTTGATATCTGGCCCATTGAGCGCGCTGAACTCCGCGCGATCCTCGATGAGGCCCACCGCATGAAGAAGGCCCGCATTGGCTGGCCGAAGGGTAAGGTGGATGACGGCGCCCCGCTGGACGGCCACACGCTGGCGATGATTTTCGAGAAATCATCCACCCGCACGCGCTTCTCCTTTGATATGGCCATGCGCCAGCTGGGCGGATCCTCGATCACCGCCACTTCGTCCGACATGCAGCTCGGCCGGGGCGAAACGATCGACGACACCGCCAAGGTGCTCTCCCGCTATGTCGATGCGGTGATGATCCGCGCCAATGATCATACCGATGTGGAAGTCTTTGCCGAAGCGGCCACCGTCCCGGTCATCAATGGCCTCACGGACCGCTCCCATCCCTGCCAGATCATGGCAGACCTGCTGACGCTGGAAGAACACGGGCTCACCCTGCAGGGCGCGCGCATCGCCTGGGTGGGGGATGGCAACAATGTCTGCGCCAGTTTCATTCATGCCGCGCCGAAATTCGGCTTTTCCCTCGCCATCGGCACGCCGAAGCGGTTTGCTCCGGATGAAGACGATCTGGAGATCGCGGCTGAGCTTCAGGGTCGGATCGAGCTTTTCGAGACTGCTGAGGAAGCCGTTGCCGGCGCCGATGTCGTGATCGCTGACACCTTCGTCTCGATGGGGGATACCGACGCCGAACGCCGCCTGCAGATCCTTGAGCCCTATGCGGTCACCGAGGAGCTGATGGCGCTGGCGGCCGGCGGGGCGAAATTCCTCCACTGCCTGCCGGCCCACCGGGGCGAGGAAGTCGACGCCGAAGTCATCGACGGCCCGGCCAGCCTCGTCTTCGACGAAGCCGAAAACCGCCTCCACGCCCAGAAAGCCATCCTGCGCTGGTGTTTGGGAAGGTGATTTGGGTAGTTATCTCAAATACATTTCAAGCCTGATGGATTCCGTACCCGTTGAAATCTCTCCGGCTAGTCGAAACTCGTCTTCGGCAGTCATTGTCAGTGTTCCAACATCGAGAAGAGCCGCAGAGATACCAGCGCGAGATATGACTCCATTGGCGACGGTATTCATGACCTGAGCCTGAAAACTTCCTGTCGCTGCGTCTATACTGACAATATAAAAGCTTTGACCTATGAGCCGTTGGCCCAGCGATTGGCTATTATTTTCATCCTGCACGACCAGCACCGGCATCCCCCCTTTGCCCCGATGGTCTTCAAAAGATGCTATAATTGCTTTCTGACGTAATACATCGTCGCCACTGGCATAGAATCTTTCAATAGCTATCTGCCGGAAAGCCAAATCAGAGCTGGATAGGGCAATATTGGCCAATTGTATCTTTTCAGAGACCTCCTTCGCTTTTAAAGCTTGCCGGAGCGCCGCCTCGTGATGATCAGCAGGTGGCAACGCTGATTGTACGATCACGGATTGTATTTCACCGATTGGTTCGATTGTGGCCGCAAGAAATCCGCGCTGAGGACCCCCTCCAGAGTCCCCCTCCGAGTAATGTTGAAGTCCGAGCACAAGAGCGAAGATAATTGATCCGAGAAACGTATACTTTGCCAAATTTCCGGCGTGCCTCTTAAGGGAGGGTATTACAGATCTGATAATCAAAGCTAGGACCGTGATGAATACAAACAGTCCAAAAATCCATAGCGCGAATGAGCCGATTGGCTGCGCAAGATCACTCGCTAGGCCAAGAACTGTAGCTACGGCGCCCCACATCGGCAGAGCGCCAATCTGCGATGACTTGCCACTATACTCCAACTTTGCATTAGCCATTGCGAATCCCCCAACTGCTCCTTCGGTTGCAATCAAAGATAACAAAAGCAGACGGTCGCGCAAGGCAAGGTGGAGCTGATCTTCCGGGTGCCCCCTTGCGATCAGAGCCCCTCGCTGCCACATGGGGCGCCTTGACCGCCCCATTGCCCCGAACGGGATATGCTCATGACCCTGCCTGCCTTCCAGACCGGTGATTTCACCGCCAGTTTCCAGATTGAGGATCGCCCCATCCGCGGGCGCGCCGTGCGCATGGGCGTGGGCAGCCTCACCCCGATCCTGGCCCGGCATGATTACCCTGAAAACCTCGCCCGCATCCTCGGCGAAGCCGTCGCGCTGGCCGCCCTTGTCGGCTCCTCGCTGAAGTTTGACGGGCGCATCCTGGTTCAGGCCGAAGGCGATGGCCCGGTGCGCATGCTGGTAGGGGAATACACCACCAATGGCGGCGTGCGCGGCTATGCCCGCTATGATGAAGAGGCCTGGGCAAATCTTGACCGCCTCAACAAGGGCAAGCCACCGCATATGCCCCAGCTTTTCGGGCGCGCTGGCCGGCTTGGCCTGATCCTCTTGCAGGACAATCCCAACCTGCAGCCCTATCAGGGCATCGTTCCGCTCAACAAGGGCACGCTTGCCCAGTGTGCGGAGGATTATTACAGCATGTCCGAGCAGGTACCCTCGCGTATCCGGCTGTCGGTGGAGCCTACCGAAGGCGGAGACTGGATCTGCGGCGGCATGATGATCCAGCGCATCGCCGGTGACGAGACCCGGGGCGATACGCAGGAAGCCTGGCGCGAAGCTGAGGCCCTGTTCGCCACACTGACGCCTGCCGAACTGTCAGACCCCGGCCTTCCGATGACGGATCTTCTTTTCCGCCTGTTCCATGAACAGGGCGTGCGCCTGGAAGACAGCCGCGCGGTCGATGACCGTTGCACCTGCAATGAGGAGCGCCTGCTGCAGACGCTGCGCGGCATGCCCGAAGAGTCGCTGCGTGATCTGGTTGAGCCCGATGGCACCCTCGCCATCGACTGTCAATTCTGCAACCGCCACTATGTGCTGCCCATCGAAAGCGTCACCGGCCCGGCCAACTGACGGGGGGGCAGTTCGCCGGACCGGCCTGGCCTACTTTCCGTTTACCCCCAGAGCGCTGCTCCCGGCGGCGCCACAACACCGTCCGTAAACGTTAGCCCGTCTTCAATATCGCCCGCCAGCCAGAGCGGCCCGTCCAGATCTGCCGCATCTGCCAGCTGCGCCAGCAGCACTGCCGGCGCCATCGACAGCGAGCCTGCCACCATACAGCCCACCATCACGCCCATGCCGGCCCCGCGCGCGGCGCGCGCCATGGCGATCGCTTCGGTCAGCCCGCCCGCCTTGTCGAGCTTGATATTCACCGCGTCATAGCAGCGGGCGAGGGTCTGGATGTCGGCGCTGGTGTGGGCGCTCTCATCGGCGCAGAGGGCCACCGCGCCGGGCCGCTTCAGCAGCGCCTCATCCTGGCCGACGGGCAGGGGCTGCTCGATCAGCACCACACCCAGCTCCGCCGCCGCCTTCATCAGGGCCGGCAGATCAGCCGGGGAGAGGCCCTCATTGGCGTCGGCGATCAGGCGCGCATCGGGCCGCGCTTCATGCACTGCCTGCAGCCGGGCAATGTCGCCCACCCCGCCAAGTTTCAGCTTCAGCAGCTTGCCCGGCGCTGCGCGCGCGGCGTCCGCCATGGCGGCAGGCGCGTCCAGCGTAATCGTCATCGCCGTCTCCACCGGCCTGGGCTCCGGCAGCCCCGCCAGCTGCCAGACCGGCTTGCCCGCTTTCTTCGCTTCCAGATCCCACAGCGCGCAGTCCACCGCGCAGCGTGCCGCGCCTGGCTTCATCAGGCTCTGCAGGGCCTCAAGGCTGATCCCGGCCTCGATCTTTGCGCGCGCCGCTTCGATCTCCGCCAGGACAGTGTCGACCGTCTCCCCATACCGGCCATAGGGAACGCTTTCCCCCCGTCCGGAGTTATCCCCATCCGTGAGGCGCACGCGCACGGTCTCGGCGCTCGTCTTGGCGCCGCGGGAAATCGCGAACGCCGCGTTCAGAGGGGTGGAAATATGAGCAGCTTCAAGCCGGAAATGACCCATGGGTTAATCCTCACAGACGAATTGTCTTGGTTTGGCACACGCCGTCCTTAAGCATGTTTTGTTATTGAGGTCAGTCAGGACCCGAAGAATGCTGAACTCTACCGCCCCCAGCTTCACGCTTGAAGAGAGCGATGAAGGCCGCGTCCTCCGCCTCAGCGGAGACTGGACGGTGGCGACGATTAACCAGCTGGATGCCCAGCTGCGCGCCGTGTCCGGAGATGTCCCGGAATGTCTGGACGTGTCCGCGCTGGGCCGCCTCGATACTTCCGGCGCGTTTCTGATTGACCGCACCCTGCGCGAAAAGGGCGCTGCCTGGCCACCCCGTATCCTGGGTGAACATGCCTCCGTGGAGAGCCTGCTCGAGCAGGTTCACGCGCATGCCGAGCCAGCCCCGCCAGCTGAAAAGCGCGATACCGGCCTCCTCGCCCTGCTGGAGCGAACGGGCAAGGGCAGCGTTGATTTCATAAAGGAAACCCAGGCAAGCTTGGCATTCCTTGGCGAAACCCTGGTTACCGTTGCCCGCCTCGCTGTCCAGCCCTGGAAGCTGCGTTGGACCTCCATCGTCTCGGTGATGGAAGAAGCCGGCCTCAACGCGATGCCGATCATCGCTTTCCTTTCCTTCTTTGTCGGCCTCGTCATCGCCTTCATCGGCGCCACCCTGCTCAGCGATTTCGGGCTCGAAGTCTTCACCGTCCAGCTCATCGGCTTTGCCGTGCTGCGCGAATTCGGCGTGGTGCTGACCGGCATCGTGCTGGCCGGCCGCACGAACTCCTCCTTCACCGCCCAGATCGGCTCGATGAAGATGCGTCAGGAAATCGACGCGATGCAGACCCTCGGCCTCAAGCCGATGGATGTCATCGTCGCGCCGCGTGTCCTTGCGATGCTGGTGATGACGCCGGTGCTGACCTTCGTGGCCACCGTCTCCGGCATTGCCGGGGGTATGGCCGTCTGCTGGAGCACGCTGGATATCGCTCCGGCAGTGTTCCTGGAGCAGATGCGGGAAGCTGTGACACTCGACCAGTTCTGGGTCGGCATGTCGAAGTCACCGGTGTTCGGCCTCGTCGTTGCCTTGATCGCCTGCCGCCAGGGCCTGCAGGTGGGCGGCTCGGTCCAGTCGCTGGGCAAGGCGACCACTACCTCCGTGGTTCAGGCCATCTTCGCCATCATCGTCATCGATGCGCTGTTCGCCATCTTCTACATGGAGATGGGCATATGAGCGCCGACCCCGTCATCAAGATCCGCGGCATGAAAGTCGCCTATGGCCGCAATGTCGTGCTCGATGAGTTTGATCTCGACATCGAGCGCGGCGAAGTCATCGGCATCATCGGTCCGTCCGGGGGCGGTAAATCCGTCACGCTGCGGGCCATCGTCGGTCTCAAGCAGCCCGAATCCGGCACGGTCGAAGTCTTTGGCGAACAGCTCGGCCTGCTGAACCGGGAAGAGCGCACCGCGCTGGAGCGCCGCTGGGGCATCATGTTCCAGGATGGGGCCCTGTTCTCGAACCTCACCGTGCGGGAAAACGTCATGGTGCCGATGCGCGAGCATACCGATCTCAATCCGACCCTGCGCGCCCAGCTGGCCGACATGAAGATCCAGATGGCGGGTCTTTCCCCCAGCGCCGGTGACAAATACCCCGCAGACCTTTCCGGCGGCATGCGCAAGCGTGCTGCGCTCGCCCGCGCCCTCGCGCTCGATCCGGAACTTCTGTTCCTGGACGAGCCGACCGCCGGTCTTGACCCCATCACCGCGGCAGCCTTCGACAAGCTGATCCGCGATCTGCAGCAGGCGCTTGGCCTCACCGTCTTCCTCGTCACCCATGATCTCGACACGCTGCACGCGGTCTGTGACCGGATCGCCGTGATCGGTGAAAAGCGCGTGCTGGCCGTCGGTACGATGGACGAGCTGCGGCGCGTCGATCACCCCTGGATACAGCAATACTTTGGCGGGCCGCGCGGACGTGCGGCCTCGGCAGGCTATTAGGAGAGTTTGGACCCATGGAAACCCGGGCAAACTATGCATTGATTGGCGGTCTGGTGATCCTCGCCGCCGCGCTCGTCGCTGGCTTTGTTCTCTGGCTCGGCCAGTCGGAGTTCAGCCGCGATTACAAAGCCTATGACATCGTGTTCGATGGGCCGGTGTCCCTGGAGGAGGGGGCCGCCGTGCGCTATATCGGCATCAAGGTGGGTGAGGTTGCGACGGTCCGTGTAGACCGGGGTGACTCCTCCAAGGTGCGCGCCCGGGTCCGGGTTTCGCGCGAAACGCCGGTACGCGAAGATTCCAGCGCCTCGATCCAGCTTGCCGGCATCACCGGCACAACCTTCATCCAGATCACCGCCGGCACGGGCCGCCCGCTTGAAGCGCGCGCGGGCGAACCTGTGCCCGTCATCCGGTCGGAGCGTACACTGGTCGACCAGATCGTTGCTGGCGGCGCCCAGGCGCTCGGCCGCGCCAACCTTACCTTCGACAATATCAACAAGATGCTCACCGACGAGAACATCGCCTCGGTCAATGCCACGCTGAAGAATATCGAGATCGCCACCGGAAAGCTCGCCGCAGACGATGGCCTCATCGACAAGGCCACCGCCGCTGTGGACGATGTCTCCCGCGCCGCCGTCGCCTTCGAGAAGGCGTCGGTCGAGTTCCAGGAGTTCGGCGACTCGGCCGATACCAGCCTAGCGGCGGCTGCCGAAGATCTCAAAATCCTCGTCGCGGATCTGCGCACCGTTGCCAAATCTGCCAGCGGCACGCTCGACCGCAGCGCAGAGGCCGTCGCTGCCGCGACTGCCATCATCGAGGGCCCGGCCACCGAAACCTTCCAGAATGCCGGTGTTGCCAGCAAGGAGCTGCGCATCATGCTTAACCGGTTTGACCGCTTCCTGAGAGAGCTGGAAAGCAATCCCCAGTCGCTGCTGGTCGGCGAAGCTGTGCCTTATGAGGAGAAACGCTGATGTTCCGCCCCCTGATCCTGGCCGCTGCCGCACTGTCACTGGGCGCCTGTGCAAGCGTTATCCCGCAGCGTGATCCGGCAGATGCCCTCTACCGGCTGAGCCCGCTCGATCCGGCTTATGAGCTGGCGGCCTCCGTCACCGTGCGTGAGCCGGAAGCCTCCCGCCTGCTGGCTGGCCGCTCCATCGCCGCCGAAGATGAAACCGGCGCGATGCGCTATGTGAGTTCTGTTCAGTGGACGGACCGCGCCACCAGCCTGATGCAGGAAGCCCTGCTCGACCTGCTGAGCGGGGAGGGCGCCAATGTGGCCCTACCGGCGCAGGCGGGCGCTTTCACCGATTTCGAATTTTCCTGGCGCATTTCCGACCTCACCCTGAAGGGCGAAACCGCCCGCTGCCGCCTTGAAGGCACGATCCTTCGCGGCAAGGAGCGCAGCGTCTTCCGCCAGACCTCGATTGCCACCTCGGCCACTGCGCGGGGCCGCACCGACGCGGCGCGCGCCGAAGCGCTGGTGCAGGCCGGGCAGGCCTGCGCGCGGGAAGCGGCCGCCTTCATTGCCGACGCCACCCGCCAGCCCTGAGGAGCCTTCTCCGGAAAAGAAAACGCCGGCCGCGTCTGACGCGGCCGGCGTTTCTGTTTCCTGAAGCGGTGGCCGATCAGCCGGACTTCATTTCGTCGAAGGCCAGATCCTTGTCGACGCGCACATCCTGGGGCAGGCCCAGCACGCGCTCGGCGATGATGTTCTTCAGGATCTCGTCGGTGCCCCCGGCGATCCGCAGGCCCGGCGCCCACATGAAGCTCTGCTGGAAGATCGCATCGGCCGGCATCCGGTCGGCTTCGGTGATGATGCCGTAATGGTCCTGCATCTCGATGGCCGAGTTGCAGATGTCCTGCAGATGGTTGGCGGTGATGATCTTGCCGATCGAGTTTTCCGGGCCCGGCGTCTGGCCGCGCGACAGGGCCGTCTGCGTGCGGAACTTCGTCAGCTTGTAGCCCTGCGCGGCGACATACCAGTCGGCCAGCTTCTCGCGGAAGGCCTGATCGTCCATCGTACCGGCGGTCTTGGCGTAGGCCATGATCTCACCCCAGTCGGGGCCCGGCGAGCCGCCGACGGCGAGGCGCTCGTTCATCAGCGTCACGAGGGCCACCTTCCAGCCCGCGCCAACTTCACCCAGACGGTCGGAGTCCGGGATGCGCACATCGGTGAAATACACCTCGTTGAACTCGCGGCCACCGGAAGCCTGGTGGATCGGGCGGACTTCCACGCCGGGCTGTTTCATGTTCACGATGAACATGGTCAGGCCTTTGTGCTTGGGCACTTTCGGATCGGTACGGACCAAGAGAATGCCGTAGTCGGAATAGTGCGCGCCTGAGGTCCAGACCTTCTGGCCGTTGATCACCCACTCGTCGCCATCCTTCACCGCGCGGGTCTTGAGACCTGCCACGTCCGAACCGGCCGAAGGCTCGGAGAAGAGCTGGCACCAGATTTCCTCGCCGAAGAGGGCTTTCTGGACATATTTCTTCTTATGCTCGTCAGAGCCGAACGCGATCACGGTCGGGATGCACATGCCAAGGCCAATGGCGAACGGGCCGGTCGGCGCGTCATACTTGGACTCCTCCTGGCCCCAGATAACGGCTTCCATCGAGGTGCCGCCGCGGCCGCCCCATTCCTTGGGCCAGGTGATCTGGGCAAACTTGTTCTCGGCCTTGGTCTTCTGCCAGGCTTTTGCGCGGGCCAGGGCAGACTCGTTGGCCTGGCGCGGCTTGGCGCCCGCCTTCAGCTCAAGGTGCTTGGAGAGGAAAGCGTTTGCCTCTTTGCGGAAGGCGGCTTCTTCGGGGGTATCATTGAAGTCCATGGGGCACTCCGTTCGTTATCGTCTGTGTTTGCTGTTTTTGATTATCGGGTGGGGTAGGGCGGAAAGGCTCTGTCCCCGGATTTTTTTGCCGTGTGCGGATGCTGCCGGCGTGTTGCCATATTCCATCCGGAATTGCGTCGTCCTATGACACGCAGGCGCCGGGGCGATTCCGCCGGGGGCGTCAAAAGAAAAAGGGACGGATACTCATGTCGCAAGTCGTTACGAAATCTCGCAGGTTCATTGGTGCCGCAGCGGCCTCTCTGCTGATCGCTGGGCTCGCCCATGCCGGTATCGAGATCGATGTCGGCGGTACCAAGATTCCTGCCACCAACCTGACCTTCAGCGTCTCGCAGCAGCCGGTCTATGATCCGGAAACCTACATGCCGGTCGAGCCTAAGCGGTCCGAACTCTACACCGGCTCGCTTTACGTCACGCGCAGCTTCGACACCTCGTCCGTCAAGGTTCTGAGCCATGTCATCAACGGCACGAGCGTTCCGTCCCTGCAGATCACGATGACCACGGATGGCGCGCCGGGCCGTCAGGTCTGGAAGCTGACGAACGCCACGCTCAACAACTACTCGACCTATTCGGGCGAGGGGAATGCCGTGATCGAGAACTTCGACATCTCCTACGACACCGCCACGCTGCAGGTCTTCACCGGCCCCGGCAACACCCCGGCAGATACGCTCACCTGGAAGTCGGCCGGCACGAACAACTATCCGGGCGTTCCTGCCGCAGCGGCAGAATAATCCGGGCGCCGGGCGGCGGGACATCTCCTGCCGCCCGATCCTTCCGTAAGAGGCAGATGCCTCAGGCCGCATTCTTGGCCTCAAGCGCACGCACCAGCTTTTCCTTCCAGACCTTCGGCGCGCCGGCCTGCACGTTCAGCAGCTTGGCGCGGCGATAGAAGAGGTGGCAGTCGACTTCCCAGGTGAAGCCCATGCCGCCATGCGTCTGGATGTTTTCCTTCGAGGCAAACCAGTAGGCTTCCGACGCGGCGACGCGGGCGGCAGCGGCGGCTTCCGGCAGTTCGGCGGCGCCGGTGGAAAGCGCCCAGGCGCCGTAATAGCAGTTGGACCGGGCCACTTCGTTCTTCACATACATGTCCGCCAGCTTGTGCTTGATCGCCTGGTTGCCCCCGATCGGGCGGCCGAAGGCATAGCGGTTCTTGGCATAGTCATTGGCCATTTCGAGGCAGACCGAAGCGCCGCCCAGCTGTTCAAAGGCCAGCAGAACGGCCACGCGGTTGAGCAGCTCATCATTCAGCGTTTCGCCTTCGCCCTTGCCGCCGAGGCGCTCTGCCGGGGTGCCGGAGAAGGTGATCTCGGCATGGCTGCGCGTCGGGTCAAGCGTCTGCACGCTCTTGCGGGTAACGCCGGCGCCGGAGAGGTCCACCAGCACCAGCGAGGCGCCCGAACCTTCCTTGGCCAGAACAATGGCATGGGTGGCGATGTCGCCATCGGTCACCGGGATCTTGGTGCCCGAAAGGGTCTTGCCATCGAACGTGGTCTTCAGGCTGGCGGCGTCGGGATGGCCGGGGCCTTCGCTGGCGGCATAGGCGCCGATCACTTCGCCCGCGGCAATCTTCGGCAGAATGGCCGCTTTCTGCCCGTCATTGCCGGCCAGCTTCACCGCTTCGGTCAGGTAATAGGCGGTGGAGGCAAACGGCACCGGCGCAATCGCGCGGCCCATTTCTTCGGCCAGCACGCACATCTCCAGCATGCCCAGGCCCAGCCCGCCATGCTCTTCGGGAATGGCCGCGCCCAGCCAGCCCATCTCGCCGATCTTGCCCCACAGCTCCTTGTGATAGGCTTTCTTGTCGTCGTTCAGAACCGTGCGCACGACAGCCGTGGTGCATTCCTGCGAAAGGAACTTCCGGGCCTCATTGGCAAGGAACTTTTGGTCTTCGGAAAAATCGAAATTCATGGCGCGTCAGGCTCCCAATCGCCCTTGCGGGCGTGTCTCGTTTATCGCTGATGAGGAACCATAGCGCGCTTTACGCGCACGGAAAGCCGTGACCCAAGGGAAACAAATTCGCCCGTGACTTCGGGGAAATTTGATCGATTGTGCTTACCTCGGCGACATACTCCTCTGGCATGTATGCGGGTTGATCGAGGTGGGGTCATCCGTCATGGCAAAGGCGCTGTTTCACAAGTCTCAGCGGGTTTACGTAAAGCCGGTGGGCACCTGGGTGCTGATCGAGCGGGTGGTGCCCCATTGGGTGAAGGGCGTCGATGAGCCCCTGCGTATCACCTATGATTGCGGCCTCGGCCGGCTGTTTCAGGCGCATGAACTTGTGTCTGAAGAGGCCATGCACCGCCAAGAACGCAGCGAAGAAGATGACGAGGACGACACGCTGATCGAGCAGTGGCGGGTCGTCCGGCGCCTGATGAAATGGCGTTCCGGAGACGGGCAGGTGGCGCTCGGTGTCACGCCGGGCACCTATCCGGCAGTTGCTACCGATGACGGGCCCAATAGCGGCTGGCGGGTGCCGGCCACGGAATATGACCGCGATCCGGCCCGTGTCGAACATCAGGCCCGGATGATTGCCCACACGCCCGATCTTTTCCGCGTCGCCCGCAAGATTGCGGAGTTCGCTGGTGCCAATCCGAAGAATGTGCCCGAGGAGCTGCGCCCGGTGGCGGCGCGGTGCGCCAAGATCCTGCGGGCTGTTTATCGCCTGGAAGAAGACACAGCCGCTGCGGCCGAGTGATCAGGACCGCACGCCCGCGCTGAAGCGGATCAGCGCTGCGCCGGCCAGGGCGCCCAGAAAGTTTGCCAGCGCGTCGAGCACCGATCCTTCGCGGCCGGCATCCCCCATCGCCTGGGCAAATTCCAGCCCGATCCCGTAAACCGTGGCCACGATCACCGCGCTCAGCCAGCGCTTGGGATGCAAGGCGAGTGTCAGAGGGGCGGCAAGCCCGGCATAGGCCAGGAAATGGTTCACCTTGTCGGTAAAGACGGGGGCCGGACCCTCATCCACCGGCATCAGCGACAGATAGGCAACGACGATGGCGACCATCAGGGCGGCAAAGGCAGCCAGCCTGCGGATCAGCCGCAAAGAGGGAGGATGACGCATGGTCCCCCTTTGCCAGAGGGCTACCGTATGGGCAACGGGCCTCGACGGCGCAGGCCCGCTCCGGTATCCCTGCAGGCCTGTCACCCCTCCCGGAGACCCGATTGATGCGAACTGAAACCCCCGTCGCCGTCCGCCTTGCTGATTATACGCCCTATCCCTTCTCGATTGATGAGGTCCGCCTTGAGTTCCGGCTGGACCCCGCCACCACGCAGGTGCGCGCCACAATGAAGGTGACCCCGGCAGGCAGCGGCCCGATGCGGCTCGACGGGGAAGCTCTGACGCTGAAATCCATCCGGCTCGCCTCCGAAGGATCTGCCCTCTCGATCCTGCCGCCTTCGGATTATGCGCTGGATGATCACGGGCTGACGCTGATGGCGCCGCCCTCCGGCCCGTTCACCCTTGAAACCGTGGTGGAGATTTCGCCGGAGAAGAACACCGCCCTTTCGGGGCTCTACATCTCTGGCGGCCGTTTCTGCACCCAGTGTGAAGCCATCGGCTTCCGCCGCATCACTTATTATCCCGACCGTCCGGATGTGATGAGCAGCTTCCGTGTGCGGATTGAAGCGGAGAAGACGAAATATCCTCACCTCCTTTCCAACGGCACGCCGGGGGAGGCGGGCGACCTGGAGAGCGGCTGGCATTTTGCCGAATGGGACGATCCCCATAAAAAGCCTGCCTATCTCTTTGCCCTCTGCGCCGGCGAGTATGATGTGCTGCGCGACAGCTTCACCACCGCCAGCGGCGCGCATGTCGATCTCGGCATCTATGTCGACAAGGGCGAGGCCGCCCGCGCCGCCTGGGCGATGGACAGTCTCAAACGCTCGATGCGCTGGGACGAGGAAGCCTATGGCCGGGAATATGATCTTGGCGTGTTCAACATCGTGGCGGTGCGCGACTTCAATTTCGGCGCCATGGAGAACAAGGGCCTCAACATCTTCAACTCCGCCTATGTGCTGGCAGATGAAGCCACGGCCACCGATCTTGATTTTGAAGCCATCGAATCCATCGTGGCGCATGAATACTTCCACAATTGGACCGGCAACCGCATCACCTGCCGCGACTGGTTCCAGCTCTGCCTGAAAGAGGGGCTTACGGTCTTCCGGGATCAGAACTTCTCCGCCGACATGCGCTCGCGCCCGGTGCAGCGCATCAAGGATGTGATCAAGCTGCGTGCCCGGCAGTTTGCCGAAGATGCCGGCCCTCTGGCCCATTCGGTGCGCCCGGACAATTACGCCGCCATCGACAACCTCTACACGGCAACGGTGTATGAAAAGGGCTCCGAGCTGATCGGAATGCTCCGTAGGCAGATCGGTTCGCAGGATTTCCGCAAAGGCATGGATCTCTATTTTGAGCGTCATGATGGCCAGGCGGTCACGATCGAAGACTTTTACGCCTGCTTTGAAGCGGCAACAGGGCAGGACTTTGCCCAGTTCCGCCGCTGGTATGCCCAGGCCGGCACGCCGGAAATCACGGTGGAGGAAAGCTGGGACGCGGCGAGTTCGACCCTGACAGTGAAGCTCTCCCAATACACCCGCCCCACCCATGGCCAGCCGGTGAAGAAGCCGGTGCCGGTGCCGTTGCTTTCCGCGCTGCTGGACGGGAAGGGTGGGCATGTCGCCGCTACTGACCGTGCCGCCGAGCCGTTCCTCTATGTGCTGGATACCGAGCAGGCCGAAATGGTGTTCCGCCTGCCGGCCGGCAGCGCGCGCCCGCTTGTGTCGCTCAACCGCGATTTCTCCGCTCCGGTGCGCCTCAAGCGCGCGCTGAGCCGGGATGAGCGGCTGGCGCTCGTCCGAGCAGAGACAGACCCGTTCAATACTTGGGATGGTCTGCAGACGCTGATCAAGGAGGAAATTCTCACCCTGGCAGACGGTTCGCAGACCGCGCCGGATACTGCCCTCGTTGGCGCTATCGGCCAGGCGGTTCGCGGCGCGATGGGCGACCCGGCCTTTGCCGCGCTGCTGACGCGCCTGCCGGATGTGGGCGAGCTGTTTCTGGAGCGCGAGCCTGCCGATCCGGTCGCCCTCTCGGCCGCCCGCCGCAAGCTGCAGGCCGCGATTGCCGCCGAGCTTGCCCCCGAAATTTCCGAGACCCTCGCGAAAGCTTCGCCTGCGCCCTACAATCCGGGCGCAGAGCAGGCGTCGATCCGCGCGCTGCGGTCGGCCTTCATCATGCTGCTGGGCGGGCGCGGTGACGCGGCCGGCGCCCTGCTTGATCTCTACCGCAATGCTCCGAACATGACCGAGCAGCTCTCGGCGCTGCGCGCGCTGACGGTTTCGGCAGGGGCGGGCAAGGCAGGGGCGCTGGCGGATTTTGAAGCCAAGTGGAAGCAGAACGCCCTCGTCATGGACAAATGGTTTTCGGTTCAGGCTGGCCTGGGCACGGCAGAGGATGTCCGCCGCCTGATTGCCCATCCGGATTTTGATCTGCGCAATCCCAACCGGGTGCGTTCGGTGGTCGCTGCCTTTGCGATGCAGAACCTCGCCGCCTTCCACGCCCCCGATGGTTCCGGCTACCGGGCGGTAGAAGAGACGATCCTGGCCGCCGACAAGGCCAACCCCGCCCTGGGCGCGCGCCTAATGACGGCATTCGAGCAATGGCGCCTGCTGGAACCCAAGGCGGGCGCAGAGGCGGAAGGGTGCCTCAAGCGCCTTGTTGCAGCAGGTCTTTCTCCCAATGCGATGGACATTGCCAGCCGCGCCCTCGACGGGGACGCGAAAGGTTAATTCCACAGCTAACTTTGTTAACGAGCGGTCAATGTTTCAGGCGGAAAAGGTAGGCTGACTGTTTCCCGGAAGTAGCAGGCGTCAGGCTCCACCTTGGCAAGATCGCAGGCCCGTTCTCAGCTGACACCAGCTGCTGCCGCAGACACGGCTGCAGCAAAGGCTGAGGCACGCCGGCTGCGCGTTCTGGTTCCGCTGATCCTCGGTCTCCTCGCGCTTGCGCTCGGTCTCAAGGCCTGGGACGAGCGCCAGACCGCCGAAGCCAGCCGCCTCATCCAGATCGAGAGCGAAGCCCGCCATCTGGCCGCGCGGATCGAAGCTGCGGGCAATGTTGCCATAACCGCCATTTCGATTGCCGAGGGCGGCAGTGTTCCGCGGGCTGAAACCGCCAGCCTCACGCCGGGCATTGATGCCATCGTTTCCCTGCGCGACGCGTCCCAATCGCCCGAAACCTCGCGCCTTGGCGCGGGCGTGGCGGCCGCCAACCGGATGATGGAAGAAGGCGCCCTGATCGGCCTCTCGGCGCAGGGAGATATCGTCTTCTTGGCGGCGCTGGACGAGCGCAATCCCGTCATGGCGCTGACGCAGGCTTCCCAACTGATTGGCCAGCCGGGGGAAGGGGCCCGGATCACCCTGCTGGGCGAGGGGAACACGTTCGGAACCGGTAATGCGTCTCTGACGGCCGCAGCAGCGGCGGGCGCGTCCCGTCCCCGGATCATCTCTACGGGCGGCACACGCGCGGCAATCGCCTGCGCCCCGGCAGGCAGCGGCGCGCTGTCAGTCTGTGTCGCGGTCAGGCAGCCCCTGCTGACGCGGGCTGATCTTCTCAGCTTCGCGATCTTCGCCCTCCTGGTGGCCGCGCCCACCTTCACGCTGTTCGGCCTGTCGCGGCGGCTTTCCCTGCGCCAGCGGGAGATCGCGATCCAGGAAACCCGCAACGAGGAGTCCGACCGTATTCTCGGCCTCGTGATGCGCGGCGCGCGGGCGGGCTATTGGGAATGGTATCAAGGGCCGGGCGCCCTCTTCCTCAGCGAAGGGGCGGCAGATCTGGTCGGCATCGCCAGCTCAGGCCGCGTGGCGCTCGAGGAGCTGCTCGACCGCGTGCCGGTGGAAAGCCGCAGCTATGTGAAGGAGGGTTTCTCCAAGGCCCGCAGCATCGGCTGGGTACATCTCACTTTCATTGCCCAGACCAGCCCTCTGCGCTGGATTGAAATGCGGGGCAGCGTCTCCACCGATCCTGTCACCGGCACGACTGTTTTCGGCGGCATCATGATGGACGCGACCGAGCGCAAGCAGGCCGAAGACCGGGTGAAGACGGCAGAGCGCCGTCTGCGCAACGCCATTGAAGGCTTCAACGGCCCCTTTGCTCTCTGGGATACGCGCAAGCGCCTGCTCTACTGGAACCGCGCCTTCGCGCTGGATTTCGGGCTGCAGGATACGCTGCGGCCGGGCATGAGCCATGATACGGTGGTGATCGCGCGGGCAGGGGCGGTGGCCAATGAGCGCCGGTCCGAGGAAGACATGCGCACGACGATGCTCGCCCTGCGCAATGGCCGCTGGCTGAAGATGGTAGAGCGCGCCACGCCGGATGGCGGGCTGATCACGGTCGGCATCGATGTGACCGAGAATGTCCGCAATGAGGACGAGTTGAAGAAGCAGAAGGAAAAGCTGCGCCGCGCCGCGCTGGACCTTGAGCGTTCCGAAGGCCGCTCCAATGAACTCACCCGGAAATATTCCGAAGAAAAGGAAAAGGCCGAGCGCGCCGCGCTCGCCAAATCCGCCTTCCTGGCCAATATGAGCCATGAGCTGCGCACGCCGCTGAATGCCGTGATCGGCTTTTCGGAAATCATGACGAACGAGCTTGCCGGCCCGCTGGGCGATCCGTCGTACAAGGAATATGCCAAGGATATTCTCATGTCCGGCCAGCACCTGCTCGACATGATCAACGACATCCTCGACATGGCCAAGATCGAAGCGGGCAAGATGACCATCAGCCCACAGCCGATTGATCCGATCGATCCGGTGGACGCCGCCATGCGCATGATCCGCCGCAAGGCCGAGGAAAAGGCGATCAATCTTGTGCTCGAGGCCGAAGACAACCTGCCTGATATCGACGCCGATCACCGCGCCATCCGGCAGATGATGCTGAACCTGCTTTCCAACGCGGTCAAATTCACTGACAATGCCGGCACCATCACCGTACGCGTCGAGCAGCGGGGCACCGATATCTATTTCGGCGTCACCGATACCGGGATCGGTATTCCGCCCGAAGACCTGCCGCGTCTGGCCCAGCCTTTCGAGCAGGTGGCCAAGACCAAGGACCGCAACCATGAGGGCACGGGCCTCGGCCTCGCCCTCACCAAATCCTTTGCCGAGATGCATGGGGGGCGGATGCTGCTGTCTTCCATCTATGGTGAGGGAACAACGGTCGCCTTTGTGCTGCCGATCGGCGGGCCGTCAGCGCTCCGCTTCGATATCCAGCGGGATGTGGCCTGAGGATCAGGGGCGCTGGTTCCAGCTGAGCAGTTCGCTGCGGGCCGGTGTTACGATCAGTTCGCCCCAGGCCCCGGTCTTGAGTTTCCGGTCAAGTCCGGCGGGCATTTCGTCCACCACATCGGGCAGGAAGCGCGCGATGCCGTTAGAGGTAACGATCAATGCGTTGGCGTCTTCTGGCAACTTTGCCGCCCGCGCGAGGACGGCCCGCCAGCCCGCGCGGAGGACGCCGGGGTCAACCTTCCAGCCCGGCGGGGGTGTGCCGTCCCGGTCCCAGGCTTCCAGGGCCTGGCCAAGACGCGCAGCAACCACGTCTTCCGGCTGATTTTCATCCGGGCCATAGTCGATTTCAGTCAGGAAAAGCGCGATCAGCAGGGCCGGGCTGTCGCTCCGCTGGCTGAGGATCGCGCGGGCTGTCTGCCGGGTGCGCACCAGCGTCGAACAAAGGGCGGCGGTGAAGCGCGTTCCGGCAAAGTGCGTGGCCAGATGGCGGGCCTGCTCGCGGCCCGAGACGGAGAGCGGCAGGTCCGTGCGCGCGCCGACACGGGTGACGGTATCGCCCTTGTCGAAGGTGTTGCCATGGCGGACGATAAACAGGCGGGCCATGGCTCAGGCTGCGTCCGGTTCGCCCAGTTCGGCCACGAGCCGCTCGGCAAGGGCAATATCCTCGGCCGTATCAATGCCGGGAATGGCGATCCGGCCGGGCTTTACCTCGACGGCTTGAACCGTGAACCCGTTCTCGATCAGGCGCAGCTGTTCCAAGCCTTCCAGCCGCTCATAATAGCTTTCAGGCAGGGCGCAGTAGCGCCGCAGCGTATCGAGACGGAAGCCGTAAAGGCCAACATGCTGGCAGACCGGCGAGAGATCGTTCAGCTTACGGAGCTCAGGTTCCTTGCGGATGGCAGGCAGGATATTCTTGGAAAACCAGATCGCCTGGCCCTTGGGGTTTCTTACCAGCGTCGTACCGGAGAAGGGCGTTTCGGACTTGTGGGCGCGCAGCTGGTCGAGCGCGGCCCAGCTCAGCTGGATATAGGGCGTGGCCGCGTCGGCGCCGGATTTCTCAAGCGCTTTGACGACAGCCACAACATGGGCCACGGGCGTGAAAGGCGCATCGCCCTGCAGGTTCAACACGAAGTCCGGGCTCATGCCAAGGCCATCAACCGCGGCGAGAGCCCGGTCAGACCCCGAGGGCAGGGCCGGGTCGGTCATCACGACACTGATGTTATTGTCGCGGCAGTATTCGAGGATACGCGTGTCATCGGTGGCGACCACGCATTCGGTGCCCTTGCCGAGCTGGGCCGCAGCGCGCCGGGCAAGATCAGCCACGCGGCTTACCATCGTCTTGCCGGCGATCTTGGCCAGCGGTTTGCCCGGCAGCCGGGTGGAGCCATAGCGGGCGGGAACAACGATCAGGGTCTGCATGTCCGTATTCCCCCGATCAGAGGCGGGGGGAGGATTGCAGCTGCCCGTCATTCTGCATGACCTGGACAAGCGCCAAGATTGGGCCGACCCATTGCAGCGAGGCTTCCGGCACGCCTTCATTGCGCAGGAACTGGGTGAATGCCGGCACAAAATTCTCATGCCGCCCGCATTGCGCTATGGCTGAATTCAGTTCCGGCACCACAACGGTTTCAAAGCTGCGGGCAAAGCGCTGGATGTCTTCGGCCTTGGCCGCGAGGATCACGCTCTGCACCGGATCAACCCGGCCATCTTCGCGCGTCAGCCGGCGCAGATCATTGACGAGGCCGCGATTCTCCATGGCGAATTTGCCGAGGATACGGTCAGTGCGGTACTGCACCCATTCGGTGGTGCAGGGCTCGGGCTGGGTAGCGCAGGCGCCGAGTGAGGCAAGCGCCATGGCGGCCAGGGCAAAGCGGATCATCATGCAGGAGGGCCTCCGGGCGGTGAGCTTTTGCTCGACCCTAGCCGCAACTGCCGGGCGCGGGAAGCGCTGGTTCAGGCCGCGCCGCAGCTCTCCTCATTCAGGCGCAAGGCCGGGGAGAAGGGGAAGAGGCTCGTATGCTTCTCCTCACCCAGCAGATCCGCAGGAATTTCAGCAGGGGCTGGGGGCGCGGGTACGGCCTGCTTTTTGTCGCTGCTGGTTTTGGTGGAGAAGGTGAAGGTATGCTTGTTGCTGGCGGACGATTGCTGGCGGAATTTGGCTTTCTCCTGCTCGCTGAGGCCATCATTCGAATTGATGAACCCGATCGTCTTCTCCGTGCGCAGCACGTCCTTGCCTCCGGCAGCGCAGGCAATCTTCACGCTGTAGCCATCATCGGTCTTGCGCTCGACGATCCGGGTTTCACCTTCGGCCAGGTTGAGGGCGACGCACTCCTGGACCAGATCGGGGATCACCGAGGTGCGCGCTTCCACCCGGGCTTCGAAGTCCTTGCCATAATAGCGCTCGACTTCGGCTTCGATGCGGGCCGCTTCAGCCTCGATCCGCGCGGCATTGGCTTCTATTTGGCGCTCAAGTGCCTCGGCGCGAACCTCGTTGGCCTTGTCCATACGGGCTTCAAGCCGGGCAGAGCGGGCTTCGATCTGAGCTTCCATCTCTGCGGCGCGCGCTTCGATTTGAGCAGCTTTAGCTTCCATGCGAGCTTCAAACTCCTCGGCCCAGGCATCGATTTCATCTTCGGACTTGCCGGCGAAGTTCATCGAAATGCCTTCAAAGGCCGCTTGGGTGCCGAGGCTTGCGCCCATCATTGCGAGCTCGGTGCTGAGACGGGTGATCTCCAGGAAGTCCGGGTCCTTGCTCATGTCGGCGACGGCGCCGAGCACTTCCGGGCCGGTGAGCTCGGCCACATCTCGTGCGATGCTGGCCGACAGGTCCTTGACCTCCGGCGGCACCGGCGGTTTGGGCAGGATGCCCTGCACCGGGTCGGTCAGGAGGACCACCTGGCGGTTGTCGATCTTTTCGCCGTCGAGCCAGAGCGTGCCATTCTGGATTTTGAGATCCTTGCGGTGGTTTTCTCCAGCTGCGGCCACGGAGGCCGTGCCTACCAGCGCCGTGGTGCCGAGGAGAACGGCGGCGCCAAATCCGATCCAGCGGCGGCGCGAGTCAGGGGCGGGATAGGACATCAGCTTCAGCCTTTCCTTGAGGGCGTGGGTGAGGGGCAGGCTGGTGGTCAGCGCAATGCGGGCTGGCATCTGCATCCGCACGGCTTTCACCAGCGTCGAGCCATAGGCATGGGGGCTGGCATGGCCGCGGCGCAGCACATCGGCGTCACAAGCCGCTTCCTGATCGGTGCGGAATGCTTGACGGGCGATATAGGCCAGCGGGTTGAACCACATCAGGGCAAGGAAGATTTCGGATGCCTGCAGGGCCCAGAGGTCGCCGCGTTTCACATGGGTCAGCTCATGCGCAATGGCGGCGCGGGCTTCGGTGCGGGAATAGTCTTCGGCAAACCAGGCGGGCAGGACCACAGCCGGGCGGAAGAGGCCGGTGACGAAGGGGCCGCTGGAGATCAGGCTGGTGACGACCCGCGGCAGCCGCTTGAGGCCAGCTTCTCGCGCCACTTCGATCGAGAGCGCTTCCAGGTGACCGGTCACCGGCTGGCCTTCGCGCTCTACCACAGCCATGAACTGCATGTGGGTGTAGAGGCTGCGGGCGAGCACATAGGCAACCCCGGCGAGCCAGACGGCAAGGACCGTCATGCCGGCATAGGCCAGAAGGTCTGGTGTTTCGAGGAGGCCCTGCAAGGGGGCGGGCGCGGCCAGGTTGACCGGTGCCTCGGTGATGACTGGTTGGGCAGCCGGGAGAATTTCGGCCGGGATGGCCGGCGCGGCGCTGCTGGCCATGGTCGAGGCGGCGGTTACCGTTTCATGCGCGGTGCTGGTGCTGGCGGTGACGGCGCCGCCATCGCTGGTCGCGGGAAGGCGGAACCAGCTGAAAAGGGAGGCCTGCACGTCATGCGGCAAAGGCGGCAGGACCAGCCGGGCCACCGGCAGCAGCCAGAGGGCGTAGGCTATGCCGGCGCCGAAATGCCGGGCTACCGGCTTGCGGACCACAAGCACCAGGATGATCAGGAGCGTAACGGCCAGAGCCGCTTCAAGCGCATGAGCCAGATAGGTATCGGGAAGCTGGATAATCATTTCTTCAGCTCCCCCAGAAGCTTTTCGAGTTCGGCGATATCATCATGAGTAAGGCCGCGCGTGTCGGCGAGATGGGCGACCAGCGGAGCGGCGCGGCCGGAGAACACCCGGTCCACGAACTGGCCGGCCGCCTTGGCCTTGTATTCAGCCTCGTCGATGGCGGGGAAATAGAGATAGCGGCGGCCATCCTCACGGGTGGTGAGGGCGCCTTTCTCGACCAGGCGGGCGAGGAAGGTTTTAACCGTGCGGACATTCCAGTCTTTCCCGTCGCCCAGCTTCTCATGGACATCGGACGCGGCGAGACCGGGTTCCTCCCAGAGGACCCCCATGACTTCAAGTTCGGCGGCTGAGATCTGCATCATGGTAGGAAACCCCTGTCGACTACACACGTGGTCAATACGATTGACTACAAGCGTGGTCAATAGGGGGAATATGAAATCGGCGTAAGCTGCTTCCTGTCTGGGCGGCGCGGCTTCCCGTCCCTTCATTTCCGGGAAACGCTCTTGTAGAGTTTCTCCAGTCCGGTGTGTGCTGCTGGCGAGTCGTGTGGAGTAGAGTAACGTGAAGAAACCCGGCCAGGTGGTTGCGTCCTCCGCAGATATGCGGAAAGTCTGCAGGGGAGTGGCCGCAGGACACGGTCCATCGGTAAAGAGAGAAGAGAACCGGGAGGCGCGGGTGCTGGAGAATTTTGAAGCGGCGGCGCGCGGCGGAGATCGCAGCTGATGCGCCGGTTCCGCGAAGAGATGAAATCCGGCGGCGAGATGACCGGGATCGAGTTTGGCGATCCGATCAAGCCGTTTGCCGCCATCTGGATCCATGCGACCGGCTTCAACGCGATGACCTATCAGTCCCTTCTGGCGCCACTTGGCCTGCGCGCCCGGATCGGCGCGCTGGACATGCGCGGCCATGGCCGCACGACCATTCCGACCAAGGGCGGCCTGACGAGTTGGAACCGTTACCGCGATGACGTGATCGAGTTCCTGGAGAAGGAAGCGCCCCAGGGCGTAGTGCTGGGCGGGCATTCGATGGGCGGATGCGTGGCCCTGCTGGTGGCGGGCAAGCGGCCGGACCTGGTGAAAGGCCTCGTGCTGGCAGACCCGGTGATCCTTTCACGGAAGACCTATTTCTGGAACCATGTGTTTCCTCCCTTCAACTGGCTGTTTGCGCGCAACAAGATGGCCTCGCGCGCGAAGAAGCGCCGGGGCGAGTTCGGATCCTTCCCCGAGGCGCTGAAGTCTTACACCGGACGGGGCGCGTTCCAGTCCTGGCGCGAACCTTTCCTGGCGGACTATCTGCTCGACGGGATCGACCGCGTGGACACCGGCCCACAGGACGCCGATACCCAGCGCTGGGCGCTGACCTGCACGCCGAAATGGGAAGCCAAGACTTTTGGCGCGCAACGCCATGCGCCGTGGGCCGCGCTGAAGAAGGTGCGCAAGAACAAGATTCCCATCGTCATCATGCGGCCGACAAGGGATTCGGTGATTTCCGACAAGGTGCGTGCCCAGATCATCCAGCAGAACCCATCGCTGATGATGCGGGCGGTGCGCGGCACATCCCATTTCCTGCCGATGGAAGCGCCGTATGAAGTGCGCGACCAGCTGTCGGCCTTCATCGCCCGCCTGGTGGAGCGGCTGACCTTGGAGGAAGATGCGCCCGTGGCGCGCGGCCTGCGCCAGAGACGGCGCCGGGCAGGGTAGGCGGGCTTTTTCCGGCGCGGAGGGTCGGAGCGCGGTCCTTTGGGGCGGCCGGTTTTGCGTGACGCCGTTCTTCCGGCCGAGGGGCGCGAGCCCATCTGGTGACCGAGATCAGCAGGGTACGGAGTTCGATGTCCTGACATTGCGTGTTTGCTGCACGTTTGGCCGTCACCAGAGGTCGCGGTCGGGGGAGGCGGTTTGGGCGAGTTTGATCATCAGGCGGGTGAGTTCGGCCTGTTCGGCCTCTGACAGGGCGGCGACGAGGCGGGCCTCTTCCGCTTTGGCGAGGGGAACGATCAGCTTGTAGACCTCGGCGCCGGCGGGGGTGAGGTAGAGGTTGGCGCGGCGGGCGTCATCTTCGGAGGGGCGGCGTTCGAGATAGCCCATCTCGATCAGGCCGGCGACGGCGCGGCTGACGGCGACCTTATCCATCTGGGTGCGCTGGCCGATCTCGGTGGCGGAGATGCCGGGCGTGTCGGCGGTGACCGCCATGACGCGCCATTGCCAGATGGAGAGGCCGAATTCGCGGTCGTAAAGCTCCGCAATCCGCTGGGAGATGGCGTTGGAGAGCACCGACAGCCGGAAGGGCAGGAAGGTGGAGAGGCGGAGCGGAGGAACTTCGGACATCGGAAACCCTGTTTGATCCATCACTTGCGGGGGGCGGCGATATTAGTTACATATGAAACTATATATCCCACACGCGCAATATGGAGCCTTTTGCCATGGCTGATCTGTTCGACAATCCCGCCGGCCTCGATGGATTCGAGTTCATCGAGTTTTCTGCACCGAAAAAAGACATTCTGGAGCCGGTTTTCGAGACGATGGGGTTCACGAAGGTTGCCCGGCACCGCTCCAAGGATGTGGAACTGTGGCGCCAGGGCGGCATCAACCTGATCACCAATTATGAGCCCAAATCCGCCGCCTGGTATTTCGCGCGCGAGCATGGCCCGTCGGCCTGCGGTATGGGCTTCCGCGTGCGGGATGCCCGGAAGGCTTATGATCACCTTCTGGCACAGGGGGCAGAGCCCGTGCAGGTCGAAACGGGCCCGATGGAGCTGCACATTCCCGGCATCCGCGGCATCGGCAATTCGATCATCTACCTGATCGACCGGTATGACACCGGGGCGAACGAACTCTCCATCTATGACATCGACTTTGAATACCTGCCGGGCGTGGACAAGCACCCCTTTGGCGCGGGCTTCAAGCTGATCGATCACCTGACGCACAATGTGTATGGCGGGCGGATGAAGTATTGGGCGGACTTCTATGAGAAGCTCTTCAACTTCCAGGAAATCCGCTATTTCGACATCAAGGGCGAATATACCGGCCTCACCTCCAAGGCGCTGACGGCGCCGGACGGGAAGATCCGTATACCGCTCAATGAAGAGGGCAAGGGCGGCGGCGGCCAGATCGAGGAATTCCTGCGGGAGTTCAACGGCGAGGGCATCCAGCATATCGCGCTGATCTGTGATGATCTTTATGCCTGCTATGACAAGCTGAAGACGATGGGCGTGCCTTTCATGACGGCGCCGCCGGCGGCCTATTACGAAATGCTCGATGGCCGCCTGCCGGGGCATGGCGAGGACGTAAAGGGGCTGCAATCGCGCGGCCTTCTTCTGGACGGGACGACCGAAGGCGGCAGCCCGCGTCTCCTGCTGCAGATCTTCGCGCAGGCGCAGGTTGGCCCGGTCTTCTTCGAATTCATCCAGCGTAAGGGCGACTATAAGGACGGCTTCGGCGAGGGGAACTTCAAGGCGTTGTTCGAGAGCATGGAGCGGGATCAGATCCAGCGCGGTGTCCTGAAGACGGAAGAAAAAGTATAATCCAGCCCTGAGCGCTCACCCTGAGCGAAGTCGAAGGGCGAGCGCGGGCTCACCAGTGTTCCGCCTGGCGGCCCACCCTTCGACTTCGCTCAGGGTGAGCCTCCGGGAGGACGGAGAAAGAAGATGACCACACCTAAACTTCGCGGCGTTCACCATGTCGCCTATCGCTGCAAGGATGCGAAGGAGACGGTGGAGTTTTACAGGAAGACGCTGGGCATGGATTTCCAGCTCGCCATCGCGGAAGACCATGTGCCCTCCACCGGGGCATATGATCCGTACATGCACATTTTCCTCGATGCGGGGAATGGCAATGTGCTTGCCTTTTTCGAGCTGCCCGAGCAGCCCGAAATGGGGCGAGACGAGAACACGCCGGTCTGGGTGCAGCATATTGCGCTGCGGCTGGGCAGCCTTGAGGAGTTGCATGCGGCCAAGGCGCACCTTGAGTCGCTGGGCATCGATGTTCTGGGGCCGACGCATCATGGTATCTTCAAGTCGATCTATTTCTTTGATCCCAACGGGCACCGGCTGGAGCTGGCCGCAGACATCGGCACGCCGGAGCAGATGGCGCAGTTGAAATCGGTCGCCGAGCCGATGATCAAGGAGTGGAGCCAAACGAAGAAGGCGCCGAGGCATGCGGCCTGGCTGCACGAGAAGATTGCGGAAGAGAGCTGAGTTTCCTCCCCTCTCCCTTGGGAGAGGGGCCGGGGGTGAGGGGGATTGCCTTTTCAGCACTTGCATAATTTTGAGAGGGCGTGCTCCCTCACCCCCAACCCCCTCTCCCAGGGGAGAGGGGGCTTAAAAGATTTGAGAGGAAACATCAGACATGAAACTCGCTACCCTAAAGAACGGCACCCGGGATGGGCGCCTTGTTGTTGTTTCCAGGGATTTGACGCGGGCGACGGACGCCGCGCGGATTGCGCCGACCTTGCAGGCGGCGCTCGACAAGTGGGAGATTTATGCGCCGCAGCTCGCCATGCTGGCCGAGCAGGTGGAGCTGGGCTCCGTGCCGACTTTCCGCTTTCATGAGCATGACGCGATGAGCCCGCTGCCACGTGCCTATCAGTGGGCGGACGGGTCTGCCTATATCAACCATGTGGAGCTCGTCCGCGCGGCGCGGGGCGACAAGGTGCCTGAGAGCTTCTATTCCGATCCGCTGATGTATCAGGGCGGCTCCGATGGCTTCCTCGGCCCGCGCGACGCTATTCCTCTCAAAGACGTAGCCTGGGGCTGCGATATGGAAGGGGAGATCGCCGTCATCACCGATGATGTGCCCATGGGCGTCAGCGAGGCAGACGCGGCCAAACTCATCCGCCTCGTGATGATCTGTAATGATGTCTCCCTGCGCGGCCTCATCCCGGGTGAACTCGCCAAGGGCTTCGGCTTCTTCCAGGCAAAGCCCGCCAGCGCCTTTTCTCCCGTCGCTGTCACGCCCGATGAGCTGGGCGATGCTTGGAGGGATGGCCTCGTCCATCTCCCCCTGCGGGTGGACCTGAACGGCAAGCCCTTCGGCCGGGCGAATGCGGGTGTGGACGCCACGTTCAGCCTGCCGCGCCTTGTCGCCCATGCCGCGAAAACCCGCGCGCTGGTTGCCGGCTCGATCATCGGGTCGGGCACGGTATCGAACAAGGGCGCCGACGGCGGGGCGGGGAGGCCCGTGGCAGAGGGCGGGCTGGGCTATTCCTGCATCGCGGAAATCCGCATGATCGAGACCATCGCGGACGGAGCGGCGAAAACGCCGTTTATGAAGCCGGGAGACACCGTGCGTATCGAGATGTGCGACACGAGCGGGCATTCGATCTTCGGGGCGATCGAGCAGACGGTTGAAGCGGTCTGATCCGTTTTTCAACAGGTGTTGAAATTTGGCGCGGCCTGAGGCATTCAGGGCGCCGGAAATCATGATAGGGTTTGGCAGCGCCGGGGCATTCCCCCGCGCGGGCAGGCACAAGGGAGTGACGGGCCGGATGGCAAACAAGGTTTACAATTCGGCAGCCGAGGCCCTGGACGGCCTGCTGCATGACGGGATGCTGATCGCGGCGGGCGGCTTTGGCCTCTGCGGGATTCCCGAGCTTTGCATCGCGGCGATCCGCGACAGCGGCGTGAAGAACCTGACCGTCGCCTCCAACAATGCCGGCGTCGATGGCTTTGGCCTTGGCGTGCTGCTGGAGAGCCGGCAGGTGAAGAAGATGATGAGCTCATATGTGGGCGAGAATGCCGAGTTCATTCGGCAGTATCTTTCCGGCGAGCTGGAGCTGGAGTTCAACCCGCAGGGGACGCTTGCCGAGCGGATGCGGGCAGGGGGCGCGGGCATTCCGGGCTTCTACACCAAGACTGGCGTGGGCACCGTGATTGCCGAGGGCAAGGAACACAAGGAGTTCGGCGGGCAGACCTACATCCTCGAAGAGGGGATCTTCGCTGACCTTGCGATCGTGAAAGCCTGGAAGGCGGACACAACGGGCAACGCGATCTTCCGCAAGACGGCACGCAACTTCAACCTGCCGGCCGCGACCTGCGGGAAGGTGTGCGTGATGGAAGTGGAGGAGATCGTGGAGCCGGGGCAGCTTGATGCCGACGCGATCCACCTGCCGGGCATCTATGTGCACCGGCTGGTCCAGGGTAAACACGAGAAGCGGATTGAGCAGCGCACTGTGCGCAAGCGGGAGGCAAGCTGATGCCCTGGACACGCGATGATATGGCGGCGCGGGCCGCGCGGGAGCTGAAGGACGGGATGTATGTGAACCTCGGCATCGGGATTCCGACGCTGGTGGCGAACCATATTCCGGCTGGCGTGAATGTGACGCTTCAGTCCGAGAACGGCATGCTGGGCATGGGGCCGTTTCCCTTCGAGGGCGAGGAAGACCCCGACCTGATCAATGCCGGCAAGCAGACGATTACCGAACTGCCCCAGACCGCCTATTTCGACAGTGCGACCTCATTCGCGATGATCCGTGGCGGGAAGATTGCCATGGCAATCCTCGGCGCGATGGAAGTGGCGGAGAATGGCGATCTGGCCAACTGGATGATCCCTGGCAAGCTGGTCAAGGGCATGGGCGGGGCGATGGACCTGGTGGCGGGCGTTGGCCGCGTGGTGGTCGTGATGGACCACGCCAACAAAGCCGGCGAGAGCAAGGTGCTGAAAGAATGCACCCTGCCGCTGACGGGCAAGGCAGTCGTCGACCGGATCATCACCGATCTCTGCGTTATGGATGTGGTGCCGGGCGGGCTGAAGCTGCTCGAACTGGCGCCGGGCGTGACGGAAGAGGAAGTTCGGGCGAAGACCGAGGCGACGCTGGTTTAATCGCTCGCGGCTGCTCGCAGGCTGAAGCCTGCGGCCGTCTTACTTTAGCTGTCCGTGTTAAAAAGAAGGCCGCCCGCGGGCGGCCTTTTGCTATTTGCCGCGATGGCCCCGCATCAGGCCGGCGAAGCGGTCGAACAGGTAGAAGCTGTCTTGCGGGCCTGGCGAAGCTTCGGGGTGGTGCTGGACCGAGATAATCGGCTTGCCGGTAACCGAGAGACCCGAATTGGTACCGTCGAAGAGGGAGCGGTGGCTTTCCTCGACGCCAGCGGGCAGGGTCTCGGGGTCAACGGTGAAGCCGTGGTTCATCGAGACGATCTCGACCTTGCCGGTGGTGAGATCCTTCACGGGATGGTTTGCGCCGTGATGGCCCTGCGCCATTTTCTTGGTCTTCGCGCCGAGCGCCAGGCCGAGCAGCTGGTGACCCAGGCAGATGCCGAGGATCGGCAGGCCGGAAGCGACGATGGCTCTGATCATCGTGCCGGAGCGCTCATAGGTCGCGGCCGGGTCGCCGGGGCCGTTGGAGAAAACGACGCCATCGGGTTTCAGGGCGAGCATGTCTTCGGCAGTCGCGTCGCCATTGACGACCGTTGCGCGGGCGCCGGCATTGGCAAGGTTGCGCAGGATGTTCTTCTTCACGCCGAAATCGACCACGACGACATGGAACTCGGCATTGCTGAGCTTGTCGTGGCCGGTCTGCGGCTTCCAGAGGCCGTCGGTGTTTTCGTAGGCAGCGTCCTGGTCAACGACATCAGCAAGGTCTGCCCCGTCGAGGCCTTCCCAGCTTTTCGCCAGCTCCACGAGGGCGGCAAAGTCGATATTTCCATCTGGCTTGTGGCAGATGGCCGCCTTGGGCATGCCTTTTTCGCGGATGCGCTTGGTCAGCGCGCGCGTATCGACGCCGGAAAGGCCGATGATGCCGCGCTTTGCCAGCCAGCCGCCGAAATCATCGGTGGCGCGCCAGTTGGACGGCGCGGTGATCGGCTCGCGGAAGATGGCGCCGCGGGCCGCGTCGGCCGCAGCAGCGGTGGATTCTTCCTGATCGTCAGCATTTGCGCCGACATTTCCGATATGCGGGAAGGTGAAGAGGATGATCTGCGAGGCGTAGGAGGGGTCTGTCAGGATTTCCTGATACCCTGTAATCGCCGTGTTGAAGCACAGCTCCCCCACCTTGATACCCGTCGCCCCGGCCCCGAAACCCGCGAAAATCGTACCATCTTCAAGGGCCAAGGCACCGGTGGCTGAGTCCATATCTTGATTCCTGCTCATGGAAGATATACCTCTCGCCGCTGGCCTTGCTGGTTGACGCCGTTTTAACCGGTCTGGCTAAAACTCGGCCGCTTATTGGGGCTGACTCTCCGCACCGTCAAGCAAGGCGTTTGTCGCGGGGTGTAGAAAGGCATAGGACCGGCATGGGCCGTGAAGATATGACTGCCTGTATGGGACTCAAGTCCCGCATCCTTCAAGCACTCAAGGACGAATCTGCCCGGACGCAGAGCGAGATGCGGCTGAGTACGCTGCGCCTGGTGGAGTGCGCCATCCGGGACAGGGATGTCTGCGCGCGCGGGCGGGGCGAGGGCGAAGGCTGCCCGGACGCCGATGTGCAGCGCGTGCTGCTGACGATGGTGGCCCAGCGCGAGGAAGCCGCCAGCGAGCATGAAGAGGAAGGCCGCATCGCCGATGCTATCCGCGAACGCGAGGAAGTCGAGATCATCAAGGCTTTCCTGCCCCAGCCGCTGTCGGGCAAGGCGCTGGATATTGCCGTGCGGCAGGTGGTTGAGGATCTGGGCGCGGCCAAGCTGAAGGACCTGGGCCGCTGCGTGACTGAGCTGAAATCGCGCTATCCGGGCCAGATCGAGGCGGCCAGCGCCGGTAAGGCCGTGCGCACCGCGCTCAGCAAGGGCTGAGCGGCCGGCGAGGGCGGCCTCGCCCCATTTCCGCCCTGAGTCTGAAAAGTCGGCAATGTGGGGGAACAACTCTTCGCAGGGTCCGTTGGTGGGACATCTACCCCCATCGAAAGGACAAACCCATGAAGACCCTTCTTGCTACTGCCAGTGCCTCTGTCCTGCTGCTTGGCGCAGCCGCTTGTTCGCCGGCTGAAGGCCCGGCCGCCACCAATGGCTACGAAACCCGCGGTCCGCAGGTTGTCGAGTATGACGACCAGACCATGGACACCGCCAGCGTAAATGAGCGCACCGATCTGGATTCGGTTCGCGCAGAATACCGCCTTGCTCAGGGCGAGATGGAAGCTTCCGACCTGATCGGCGCATCGGTGCGCAATGGTGCTGATGAAGAAATCGCGACGGTTGCCGATGTTTACCTCGGTGAAGATGGCGCTTCGCCTGTGATCCTGATCCGTGATGGCGGCGTTGCCGGCGTCGGCGGTGAGCTGCGCCAGATCGCTTTCAACACCGCGACCGTGACGGCGCCGGCCGATCAGGAGCCTGAAGTGCTGGTTCAGATTGCCGAAGAAACCATCGAAACGCTTCCCGCCTTCGAACAGGACGGCATGAATGACTACCGCCTGGCTTCGGAAATCATGGGCGCCACCACCCCGGTTTCCTTCCGCGAGGATGATGTCCGCATCACCGACCTCATCCTCACCAACTCCGGTGAACTGCGCTATGCCGTGATTTCGCCGAGCCTGGCCTCCACCGACCAGTTCGTGGTGCCGGCCAACGCCATCCGGGTTGCTGAAGGTGACGGCGAAGGCGATGTGATCCTGGACATCGATCAGAGCGAGTTCGACGAAGCGCCGATGTATCGCTGGGAGTAAGATACGTCCTGCCCCGTTGAACCAGGAGGGCCCTGCCGCAAGGCGGGGCCCTTTTCTTTTGGGTGTTGTATTTTGTGGGCGGATGCCAATCTCCGGTGCCCGGCGACGAACAAAGATGGTATTCTGGCCTTTATGTCATCTGCTCCCCCCATTCGCATTCCTGATGGCTTCGTCGAGGAGCTGAAGGCCCGCATCCGGCCTTCGGATGTGATCGGGCGCAAGGTGAAGCTGACGAAGAAGGGCAAGGAGTGGGTGGGGCTGTCCCCGTTCACCGCCGAGAAGACGCCAAGCTTCTATGTCAACGACCAGAAGCGCATCTTCAAATGCTTCTCCTCCGGCATGGGCGGGGATGTGATCAATTTCGTGATGGAGACCGAGCGGCTCTCCTTCATGGAAGCGGTGGAGAAGCTGGCTGAAGAGGCGGGGATGGCGCTGCCCAAGGCGAACCCGGCAGCGGCAGAGGAATATGACCACCGCAAGCGGCTGCAGGCGGCGTGCGAGGCGGCGGCGGAGTTTTTCGAGGAGCGGCTGCGTGCGCCTGAGGGCAGCGGCGCGCGCGCCTATCTGGAGGGCAGGGGACTCAGCGCTTCAAGCTGGAGCAAATACCGGCTGGGCTATGCCCCCGACGACTGGCGGCGGACACGGGCGCATCTGCACGAAAAGGGCTTTACAGACAGCGAGCTGCTGGAAGCGGGCATCATCAAGGAAAGCGACCGGGGCGGCGAGCCCTATGACATGTTCCGCGGGCGCCTGATGTTTCCCATTCCCGATGCGCGCGGCGGGATCATCGCCTTTGGCGGCCGTGCGCTGCAGCCCGATGCCAAGCCGAAATATCTCAATTCCGGCGACACCCCGCTCTTTCACAAATCGACCGTGCTCTATCGCTACAAGGCGGCGCGCGAGGCGCTTGGCCATGGCGAAGGCGGCGGGCTGATCGTGGCAGAGGGCTATATGGACGTTATCGCCCTCTGCGAGGCGGGGTTTGGCAATGCCGTTGCCCCGCTGGGCACGGCGCTGACCGAAGACCAGCTGCAACTGATCTGGCGGGCAGGGCCCGAGCCGGTGATGTGTTTTGATGGCGACCGGGCAGGCCTTGGCGCCGCCTATCGCGCGCTCGACCGGGCGTTGCCCTTTGCCGAGCCGGGGCGGTCTGTGTTCTTCGTGCTGCTGCCGGACGGGATGGACCCTGACGATCTGATCCGCGCGAAGGGGGCGGGGGCAATGGCCGAGCAGCTTGCCGCGCGCCTGCCGATGTCGGAACTCCTGTGGCGGCGCGAGCGGGATGCCGAGCCGCTCGATACGCCCGAGCGGCAGGCGGGGTTGGAGGCGCGGCTGATGGCGGCGTGCGGGCATATTCGCCATGCGGGGGTGAAAGCGGCCTATGAGCGGGATCTGAAATCGCGCCTGCGGGATTATCTCTGGCAGCTGCGCGAGGCCAAGCGCGCGGCGAATTACCAGAAACGCCCCGGAAAGCCGGGACTGCCCGGTTCGGCACAGATTCTCTCCGAAGGCGAGCCCGCCCAGGAAGTGCTCAAGCAGGGCGCGCGGGAGAAGATTGGCGGGCTGAGCCTGGTGCTTCGCGCCATCGATAATCCGGGCCTTCTGGCCATTGGGGCGGAGATGCTTGCCCAATGTGCATTCGCCGATGCGGATGTCGTTCGCCTGCGCGATGCAGTTCTTGACCTGGCAAATGACGGAATCCCCATTGACCGCGGGACAATCACCGCCCATCTAGCGAATTCTGGGAACATACGTGCTGCCGGCTTGCTCAAAGATTATCCCGTAACGCCTCAGATAGCGACCAATGGGTCCGAGGCTCGGGAATGGCTAATCGCTCTGGAGCAATATGTGGCGATGCGGCGTTCCAGCGACCAGGAGACGGGCTTTGGCACGGATAGTGCGAGCGCGGACCCTACACTGTCCCCGCAAGAATGGCGGAGGCAGCTACAAAAGGTTGCTGAACGACAGGCTCTAAAGGTCCGTATGAACGAGGCATCCAGTAAACGCAGCGATAGCTGAGCGGTAAGGCGAGAGGCACTGGCATGGCGGCCCTGCAGAGGCTGCCGGACCGGACGGGAGATAGCTGAGATATGGCGACAGCCACCAAGAAGAAAAAGAACACTGCCGGCGACGGCGAGGGCGAAGATGACAAGGACAACGAAAGTGGTCTGGTCGATTTTAACGCCACAGACGTCAAAAAGGTTCTGAAGCGCGCCCAGAAGCGCGGCTTCATCACCCATGACGAGATCAACCAGCTGCTGCCGGACTCTGACATGAGCTCTGACCAGATCGAGGACGTGATGTCCCAGATCTCGGAAATGGGCATAGCGGTCGTCGAGACCGAGGAAGAGGCCGAGGAGCAGGGCAAGGCGCTCACCAAGATCGAGGACAAGAAAGTCGTCGCCAAGAAGGGCAATGCCCGTGGCAGCGACCGGACCGACGACCCCGTGCGGATGTATTTGCGCGAGATGGGCGCGGTGGAGCTTCTCTCCCGTGAGGGCGAGATTGCGATTGCCAAGCGCATCGAGGCCGGCCGCGACGCCATGATCCGCGGCCTCTGCGAAAGCCCGCTGACCTTTGAGGCCATGATGGTGTGGCGCGATGAGCTCATGAATGAGCGCATCCTGCTGCGGGACCTGATTGACCTGGAAGCGACCTATGGCGCGGAAAATCCGCCGCCCGAGCCCAAGGTGATCGAGGAAAAGGCGCCCGAGCCGGTTCCCGCCAAGGGCAAGCGCCGCTCTGCCGAAGAGGTGGACGAGGTTGAGGCCGAGCGTCTGCGCCAGCAGCAGCAGGAAGAGGAAGAAGAAGACGACGCGGTTGCGATGTCGATGTCGGCGATGGAAGGGGAGTTGCGCGAAGGCGTGCTCGCCAAGCTCGACGAGATCGCCGAAGCCTTTAGCCGTTTCCGCAAGCTTCAGGACCGCCTGCTGACCCGCCGGATAGAAGGCAAGGACCTGACGCCCAAGGCGCAGCTCGAATATGACGAGCTGTCGCTGGCGATCGTGGAAAATCTCAAGACGATCCACATCAACAATGCCCGTATCGAAGCCCTCGTCGAACAGCTCTACGCCATCAACAAGAAGCTGATGGGCCTGGAAGGCAAGCTGATGCGTCTGGCCGATGCACACGGTGTTCCGCGTAAGGAGTTCCTGCAGAACTATATCGGCAGCGAGCTTGAGCCGGACTGGGCCGAGCGTGTGCGCGAGATTTCGGCGAAGTGGAAACGCCTCGTCGATGGCAAGGGCGAAGAAGTCCAGGAAGTGCGCGACGAGATTTCCGAAATCGCGCAGGAGATCGGTATTCCGATCGACGACTTCCGCCGCATCGTGCAGACCGTGCAGAAGGGCGAACGCGAGGCCCGCATCGCGAAGAAGGAGATGGTGGAAGCCAACCTCCGTCTCGTGATCTCGATTGCCAAGAAATATACCAATCGTGGCCTTCAGTTCCTGGATCTGATCCAGGAGGGCAATATCGGTCTGATGAAAGCGGTCGACAAGTTCGAATACCGGCGCGGCTACAAATTCTCGACCTATGCCACCTGGTGGATCCGTCAGGCCATTACCCGCTCCATTGCGGACCAGGCCCGGACAATCCGTATCCCGGTGCACATGATCGAGACGATCAACAAGATCATCCGCACCCAGCGCCAGATGCTGCACGAGATCGGCCGCGAGCCGACCCCGGAAGAACTGGCCGAAAAGCTGGGCCTGCCGCTGGAGAAGATCCGTAAGGTTCTGAAGATCGCGAAAGAGCCGATTTCGCTGGAGACCCCGATCGGGGACGACGAGGATTCAAACCTCGGCGACTTCATCGAGGACAAGATGGCGCTGCTTCCGGTGGACGCGGCCATCCAGTCGAACCTGCGCGAGACGACTACCCGCGTGCTCGCCTCGCTCACTCCGCGTGAGGAGCGTGTTCTGCGGATGCGCTTCGGCATCGGCATGAATACCGACCACACGCTGGAAGAAGTCGGCCAGCAGTTCAGCGTGACCCGCGAACGTATCCGCCAGATCGAGGCGAAGGCTTTGCGGAAGCTGAAGCATCCGAGCCGGTCGAGGAAGCTGCGAAGCTTCCTGGATACCTGATCTGAAATAAAAAGGGCGGCCCCACGGCCGCCCTTTTTGATTCCCGCCCTCTATCTTGTTTTTGGCAAAGTTTGCCATTAACTTGGCTGTACGTTAAGAGGAGCCCCGCCATGGCCACGATGAACATTTCTCTGCCTGATCAGATGAAAGCCTGGGTCGAGGCGCAATCTGCCGATGGCAAATACGCCAATTCCTCCGACTTGATCCGCGACCTCATCCGCCGCGAGCAGATCAAGCAGGAGAAGATCGCGGCGCTGAACGAGAGGATTGAGGAGGCGTATGCGAGCGGCTTCTCAGGCAAGTCCATTGACCAAGTGATGCAGGATGCCTGGAAAGCCGCCCAGTCTTGAACATCGATTTCTCCCGGGAGGCGGAGGCTGATATCGCGGCCATAAACCGTAATGGCATCCGTCTGTTTGGTGTGCAACAAGCTCAGAAGTATGCCACAGAAATGGCGGAAGCATTCCGTTTTATTGCCGAATATCCGCTCGCCAGCCCTGTCAGAAATGAGCTTGATCGTCCGGTCCGCGTTCGGCTATTTGGATCACATGTGATCCTTTATGAGATCAGGGAAGAAGTGGCGTTGATCCTGCGCATCCGCCATGGTCACGAAGATTGGTCTGCGGACTAGTAGGATAGCAGGAGAGCTCCATGCCCCATCCCATTCGTGCCGGTATTGGCGGGTGGAATTATGAGCCCTGGCGGGAGACATTCTATCCGCCGGAGGTGAAGAAGGCGGGAGAGCTCGCCTATGCGAGCAGGCAGGTAACGGCCATTGAGATCAATTCGACCTTTTATCGCGGCCAGAGCGAGGCGACATTTGCAAAGTGGGCGGAAGAAGTGCCCGAAGATTTCCGCTTCACCGTGAAGGCGCACCGGGCGACCACGATCCGCAAGACTGTGGAGGACATGCGCAGCTCGGTCGGCATGTTCATTGAGGGCGGTGTGACGGCGATGGGCGAGAAGCTCGGCGCGATCAACTGGCAGTTTCCCGAAACGCGCAAGTTTGACGGCGACTATTTCGGGGCTTTCTGTTCCTGCCTGCCGCCCGAGCATAAAGGCGTGCGCCTGCGCCATGCCATCGAGGTGCGCAATGACACCTTCCGGAATGAGGCGTTCACGGATCTTATGCGCCAGCATGGCTGCGCCGTGGTATTCGCCGATGATCCGGACTGGCCGATGCCGGACATCGAAACGGCAGACTTCGCCTATGCCCGCCTGCAGCAGACGCGCAGCGAGCTTGAGACCGGCTACCCGCCTGCCGAACTGGACGCCTGGGCGAAGACACTCAAGGGCTGGGCGAAGAAGCGCGAGGTATTCGCGTTCTTCATTGCCGGAGCCAAGGAGCGCAACCCGGCCGCGGCCAAGGCACTGATCGAGCGGGTGGGGCGGCCCGGATAGGGCCGCCCTCCGCAGGAAGAAGCTCAGCCCGCTGCGTTCAGGGCCTGGTCAAGGTCTGCGATCAGGTCTTCGGTGCCTTCGATGCCGATGGATAGCCGAACCACATCCGGGGCGGCGCCGGCGGCGACTTTCTGTTCATCCGTCAGCTGACGATGCGTGGTAGAGGCCGAGTGGATGACGAGGCTGCGCGCGTCGCCAAGGTTTGCCACATGGCTGAAGAGTTTCAGCGCCGCGACAAACTTCGTGCAGGCTTCGTAGCCGCCTTTCAGCTGAACCGTGAAGAGGGCGCCGGGGCCTTTGGGGGTGATGCGTTTGGCGCGCTCGCGATAAGGCGAGGAGGCAAGGCCCGGATAGGTGACGCTGGCAACGGCGGGGTGCTTTTCCAGCCATTCGGCGACCTTCTGGGCATTGGCGATATGCTTTTCCATCCGCAGCGAGAGGGTTTCGATGCCCATCAGAGTATAGTGGGCGCCCTGCGGGTTCATGGTCATGCCAAGATCGCGCAGGCCGATGGCGATGCCATGGAAGGTGAAGGCGGCCGGGCCGAAGGTCTCGTGGAATTTCAGGCCGTGATAGGCCGGCTCAGGCGCCGAGAGTGAGGGGAACTTGTCCGACGCTGACCAGTTGAACTTGCCCGAGTCGATGATCGCCCCGCCGGTGACCGTGCCATTGCCGGTCATGTATTTCGTCAGAGAGTGAACGACGAGTGTGGCGCCGTGTTCGATGGGGCGGCAGAGGTAGGGCGTGGCGGTGGTGTTGTCGACGATCAGCGGAATGCCGGCGTCGTCTGCGATTTTCGCCAGCGCGTCGAGGTCGCTGATATAGCCGCCGGGATTGGCGATGGTTTCGCAGAAGATGGCGCGGGTGTTTTCGTCAATCGCGCCTTTGACGGCATCGAGATTTTCCGTGTCGATGAGTTTTGCTGACCAGCCGAAGCGTTTGAAGGTTTGGGTGAACTGGGTGATCGTGCCGCCATAGAGGCGGGAGGAGGCGACGATATTCTTGCCCGGCCCCATCAGCGGAAAGAGAGCCATGATCTGGGCGGCATGGCCTGACGAGCAGCAGACCGCGCCCGCGCCGCCTTCCAGCGCTGCCAGGCGGCTCTGCAAGGCGCCGATGGTGGGGTTGGTGAGGCGGGAATAGATGTAGCCGACTTCCTGCAGGCCGAAGAGGGCAGCGGCATGATCGGCGTCGCGGAAGACATAGGCCGTGGTCTGATAGATCGGTACCTGACGCGCGCCGGTGGCGGGGTCTGGCGCTGTGCCGGCATGGATCTGGGCGGTGGCAAAGTCTTTATAGGTGCCGTCAGTCATCGGCGTACTCCCTTGATGGTTTCTCGTGGTTTTGTCTGATCCGTGAGAGGATCAGTTGAAGGTGTTGCAGGTGTTCGGATCGCCGCTGTCATAGCCCCGGCGCAGCCAGGTCATGCGTTGTTCGGCGGTGCCATGGGTGAAGTTTTCCGGCGTAACGCGGCCCTGCATGCGTTTCTGGATCATGTCGTCGCCGATGGCGTTGGCGGTTTTGAGGCCTTCTTCCAGGTCGCCGGGTTCGAGCGCGACGGCGCCGCCGGAGGCGCGGGCGGCATTGGCGGCCCAGAAGCCGGCATAGCAATCGGCCTGAAGTTCCAGGGCGATGGAATACTGGTTGGCCTCTTCCTGGCTGCGCGCCTGCTGCTGGGCCTGGCGCACCTGTTGGGAGGCGCCGGTGAGCGTCTGAACATGGTGGCCGAATTCATGCGCGATGACATAGGCGCGGGCAAACTCTGCGCCGGACGCGCCGAGCTGGGTTTCCATATCCTGCCAGAAAGAGAGGTCTAGATAGACCGTCTGATCGGCGGGGCAGTAGAAGGGACCCATGGCGGACTGGCCGAAGCCGCAGCCGGTACTCGTGCCCTGCTCATAGAGGACGACGCGGGGCGGGGTGTAGCCTTGCAGCGAGCCCTGCCAGACATCGTTGATATTGGCGCCGATGACATCGACGAACTGGCCGGCTTCATCGGCTGGCGTGCCTTCGACGCCGGCCTGCTGCGTGGCGGTGCCCTGCTGCGGGCTGGCCATTTCGGCGATCTGCTGGGGCTCCATCCCGAAGACGAAATAGCCGATCAGCGCGAGGATGATGATGCCGATGCCACCGCCGCCAACGGCGGCGCCGGGGCTCATGCCGCGCCGGTCTTCAATATTGCCGCCCCTGCGTCCGCCTTGCCATTTCATCGTTGATGTCTCCTCGCGGGACTAGCCCTCGGCCTGTTGCCGCATACCCTATAGCCAGGGGGGGCTTCACGCTAGCGCCGGTACAGCGGCCAGGCTTCAGCGCGGCGTATTTCTTTCCGCTTTGGTTCAGCCCGTTGCAACGAAATCGAGGGTTGCGCGCTTGATGAACTGAGCGCTGCCGGATCGGCGCTCATCCCGTTTCAGCATTTCAGGACGCTTTCCATGCGCGTGAAGATAGACGCTTCGCTTGCCTATCACTTTGCCCAGCCTGCCGATGTGCTGCTCTCGCTCGAGGCCATCCGGGCCGGGGATCAGCAGATTGTATCTGACCGGTTGATCGTCACGCCGCCGTTCGCGCTGACGCGGGCGGAGGGACCGGAGGACCTTGGCCGCCGGCAATGGATGGCCGCGTCGGGGGATGTGACCATTGCCTATGAAGGGCTGGTGGAGGTGTCGCGCGGGCCGGTCAATCTCGCCGGGCTGCTGGTGCCACCCCGGCCGGAGTTGCCCTATGATGTGATCAGCTACCTGCTGCCGAGCCGGTATTGCGAATCCGACAAGCTGGCCCCGTTTGCCGAGACGACTTTCAGCGGCCTGGAGGGGGGTGACCTTGTGCTGGGCATGGCGGCCTGGATTTATGACAATTTCGAATATGCCCCCGGCGCCAGTAATGCGGCGACAACGGCGACTGATAGCTTTCTGATGCGGCGTGGGGTTTGCCGGGATTTTGCGCATACTCTCATCAGCCTTTGCAGGGCGATGGGCGTGCCCGCGCGGATGGTGTCGGCCTACGCGCCCGCAATCAAGCCGCCTGATTTTCATGCGGTGGTGGAGGTGTGGCTAGGTCATGGCTGGCACCTGATCGACCCGACGCGGCTCTCACGCGAGGAGGTACTGGTGCGCATTGCCATCGGCCGGGACGCGACCGATATCAGCTTCATGACAATCTTTGGCGCAGCTGAGCTGCGCGACCAGCGGGTGGCCGTCGAGCTAGTACCAGGCGAGGGCTGATGCGCCTTTGGCCGGACTGGCGGGTCCATCCGGGCTCGGAGCAGTTCTTGTGGCTCACGAATGGGCGTGGGAGGTGAGGGACTCAGCGCCCGGCGTTCAGGAAAGCGATGATTGCTTCGGAGAAAGCGGGGTCGGCGACGGCGGAGAGGTGAGTGCCGCTGAGTTGCACATAGTCTGCTCCCGGAATGATCTCTGCGAGCTTCGGGCCGGAGCCGTTGTCGAGGTCCTGGTCGCCGGTGAGGACGAGGGTGGGGAGGGCGAAGGTTTCGAGCAGGTCGCGGCCGGTATAGAGGCGGGCGGCAAGGGCGGCGCGGAAGCCTTCGAGGGTACCGCCGGTGGCCTTGGCGCGGGCCTTCATCGCTTTGGCGGCGGGCGTGTCCTCGCCGGCGATGGCCGCATCGAGCGCGGCGCGGAAGGCGGTGTTGCGATCGGTGTTGGCCTCATCGGCCGCCGCGTCTCCGATGCCGCCGAGGATGAGGCGTTCCCCATCACGCGAGAGGAGATGATAGCGCAGGGCGCTGAGCGCGCCCATCGAATAGCCCACCACGCCATAGGGCTTTTGCCCCAGGTGTTTCGCCAGTGCGATCTGGTCGCGGGCGATGGCATCGCGCGGCCAGGGGGCGTCTGGATCTGCCACCGGCGAGGCGCCATGGCCGCGCAGGTCCGGCGCAATCACCATGTATCCTGCGGCGGCGATCTTCTGGGCGATGCCGGGGCCGAACCAGTTCACCTCGGCATTGCCGCTGAAGCCGTGGAGGAGGAGAACGGGCGGGCCTTCGCCGAGCGTCTGGTAGCTGATGACCGTGCCGTCGAACGAGGTGAAAGTGTGGACGGCGGGTTGGGGCATGGACATTTCGGCCTCTGTTTGTGGCGACGCATACGCTGGCGCAATCAGCGTGGCCGTCAATGCCAGACTGAGCGCTGCGGCCTTGAGCATGCCGGGCATGTCAACGTTCTTTCGGGTCGAGCGCGTCGCGCAGGCCGTCGCCGATGAAGTTGAGGCAGAGGAGGGCAACCGACATGACGCCCGCCGGGATGAGCAACATCCAGGGCTTGTCTTCCATCATCCGCGCGCCGTCGGAAATCAGCACGCCAAGGGAGGTCAGCGGCTCGTTCACGCCGAGGCCGAGGAAGGAGAGGAAGCTCTCTGCCAGGATGACCACGGGGATGGTGAGCGTGACATAGACAGCCACCGGGCCGATGACGTTGGGCAGGATGTGGCGGAAGATGATGCCGCGCCGGGAAACGCCGGCGGCGCGGGCCGCCTCGATGAACTCCTTGCCCTTGATGGCGAGCGTCTGCCCCCGGACGATGCGGCTCATCGTCAGCCATTCGATGGCGCCGATGGCGGCAAAGATCAGCACGATGTTGCGCTCGAACACGGTGAGCAGGAGGATGACAAAGAAGATGAAGGGCAGGGCGTAGAGCACATCGACGAAGCGCATCATCAGATTGTCGATGCGCCCGCCCAGATAGCCTGCCGTGGCACCCCAGGTGACGCCAATGACGAGGGAGACGGCGGTGGCGACGACACCGACGAGCAGCGAGATGCGCAGGCCGATCATGGTGCGCGCGAAGAGATCGCGGCCCTGAAGGTCTGTGCCGAAGATGTGCCAGTTCTCGAAGGTGGGGTTGATGGTGCGGAGGTCTGAAATCGTGCGGTAGTCGTGGATCCAGACCATCGGGCCGAAGATGGCGACGAGGACCAGGAAACCGAGAATCCACATCGAAACGACAGCGGCGCGGTTGCGCAGGAGGCGGGCGCGGGCGTCATCCCAGAGGGAGCGGCCCCCTGCGATGGCGGTCTTGACGGCCTCGACGCGGCCGGTCGGGTCAAGGATCGGATCGATATGCGCCATCAGTCGTATTTCACTTTCGGATCGAGCATCGCGTAGAGGATGTCTGCGACGAGGTTGAGCACGATGATCAGGGCGGCGTAGACGATGATCGCGCCCATCACGAGCGTATAGTCGCGATTGAGGGCGCCATCGACGAAATAGCTGCCGAGGCCGGGCAGGCTGAAGATCTTCTCGATCACCACCGAGCCGGTCATGACACCGGCCATCGCCGGGCCGGCATAGGAGACGAGCGGCAGCAGCGCGGAGGGCAGGGCATGGCGCACGATCACGTCGCGCTCGGCGAGACCCTTGGCGCGGGCGGTGCGGATATGGTTGGCGCGCATCGTCTCGATCATCGAGGCGCGCATCAGGCGCGAGATGATGGCGATCTGGGGGAGGGCGAGGGTCAGTACCGGCAGGGTCATGTTATGCCAGCTCATGCCGATGTTTGGCCAGGTGCCGAGGCCCCCGACGGCGAAGATGCCCGCGCCGAGGGAAAGAAGCAGGATCAGGATCGGGCCGGTGACGAAGGTGGGCACGGAAATGCCGAACATGGCAAAGCCCATGACGCCGTAATCGGCCGCCGTGTTCTGCCGGAGGCCCGCGAAGATGCCCAGCGTGGTGCCAACGATCAGGGCGAAGACCATGGTGAGGGCGCCGATGGTCATCGAGATGGGCAGGCCATCGGAGATGAGATCGTTCACGCTCTTGCCGAGGGTTTTGTAAGAGGGGCCGAAATCGCCCTGAAGCACGCCGCCGACATAGCTGAAATATTGCTCGTGAAGCGGCTTATCGAGGCCGAATTTTGCGGCGATGGCGGCCTCGGTGGCCGGGGGCAGCTTGCGCTCCCCGTCGAAGGGGCCGCCCGGTGCGGCCCGCATCATGAGGAAAGCCACCGTGATGATCGCAAGCATCGTAGGGATTGCGATCAGCAGGCGCCGGAGCGTATAGCCCCACGGGATACGTCCAAAGGCGCGCTGAAGCATCGTCACAAGTAAAAAAGCCTCTTGTCACAGTGGGTTGATAAGGCTCAGGCCATCAGCCAGCTTGGCAGGGCCCCCAACACTCCTTAGCTTGTCGGGCAGACCGATCAAGCGATGGCTGCAGGAGCAGGAGAATTTAGAGTATGGCTGACATCCGCCGGGTCACTCCCGACTTTGCCGTTGCGCCGCAGATTTCCGAGGCGGACGTGGAAGAAATTGCCGCTGCCGGCTTCAAGACGATCATCGCCAATCGCCCCGATGGGGAAGGCGGCGTAGACCAGCCGCGCATGGGCCCAATTCGCGTCAAAGCCGAATCTCTGGGGCTGACATTCGCCGCCCTGCCGTTTTCCGGTGCGCCGACGCCTGAAATCGTGGAGCGGATGGCGCAGATCCTCAACGAAGCGCCTCAGCCGGTGCTGGCCTATTGCCGGACGGGCACCCGCTGCGTCACGGCCTGGGCCCTAGTCCATTCCGGGCAGGGCGCGGGGGAGGATATCATTGAGGCCGCCGCCGGGGCGGGCTATGATCTCTCCAGCCTGCGGGAACTGCTGTAATTGCAGGCAGGATCACACTTGTGCCGCAAACCGGGTGTTGATGCCGGACGTGAGCCGTGCAAGGGCTCTCACCGTTGAGAATCCGCCTGAGAGGCGTGTCAGGAGTAGAGCGTATGTCAGGTCGCCTCTGGACCGATGATTTCAAGCTCGAAGAGGGCGCCATACTCGTCAAGAAGACGGGGCACCGCATTGTTCCTGACCTGGCGCTGGCGCACAGCATCTTTACCTGGTTCTGCTTCTATTTCTTCGTCCAGAACTGGCGCACCTGGCGCCTCCTTACCGGCCATAAACGCCCAACCATGGCGTTCTATCCCGACAAGCCGCGCCCCTGGTATTTCATCTGGTCGGTGATGCATGTGTCCGGCGCCAAGCTGGTGGACGACATCTCTACTGCCGACATTGTGATGCAGTTTGACGATTCCACCGAGACGGCCAATGACGTGCCCGCGGTGAAACCGGGCGCGCATGTGCTGAACTTCGGCTGCACCGACATTTCCAAGTCCCGCGTATCGGCCGCGTTCGAGAAGGCCAGCGGCGAGTCGCTGGCCGTGGACCCGACGACTTTTGCCGGGCGGATGGTCGAGAAGTCCGAGATGAACGCCGCCCATGATGGCCGCATTCTGGAAGGGCCGCTGGACGCGCCGGTGGACGGCAAGACGTATCAGCGTCTGATCGACAACGAGATTCCCGGCGGGCTGGTGGAAGACCTGCGCTGTTGCCTTGTGGGCGGCAGCCCGGTGATCGTGTTCCGCAAGCGCCGCCCGCTGGAGCGCCGCTTCCTCAACGAGAACGTGCAGGTGCTGCTGGATGAGCCGCGCAACTGCTACACGCAGGAAGAAATCAAGGTGATCGAGGCGTTTGCCGCCGAGATCGGTCTCGATTGGGGCGGGGTGGATGTTCTGCGCGACCGGGCGAGCGGCAAGATCTTCATCGTGGACGCGAACAAAACCGATATGGGCCCGCCCGTGGCGCTGAAGCTGGGCGCCAAGTTGCGCGCCACCCGCCGCATGGCCCGCGCCTTTGCCGAGAAGTTTGCCTCCAAGAAGCGCTGATCCGACCCCAGACCATTCTGCCGGAGGCCGACATGCCCATTCCTTTCGTCCGTGAAATCAAGTTCGAATACGGACGTGTGGATCAGGTGTCTCCGCTGGTGCGCCGCGTGATTGCGAACAATCCCGGCCCCTTCACCTATACCGGCACGGGCGTGTTCATCGTCGGTCAAGGCCAAGTGGCGGTGATTGATCCGGGGCCGGATCTTGCCGAGCATTTCGAAGCGCTGAAAGCCGCCCTTGAAGGCGAGACGGTTACACATGTGCTCGTCACACATGGCCATTCCGACCATGCCCCGCTTGCGCGCCCGCTGGCGCAATGGGCCAGCTGCAAGACCTACGCAAAACACCGCGGCATCGAAACTGCCGCCGATGAAGGCGGGGAGGGCGGGGCCGCCTTCGTGCCTGATGTGGAACTGGCGGATGGCGATGTGATTTCCGGTCCCGGCTGGACGCTGGAGACAATCGAGACACCCGGCCACACGGCCAACCATATCTGCTTTGCCCTGCGCGAAGAGAACGCCTGCTTCACCGGCGACCATATCATGGGCTGGTCGACCACGGTGGTCTCCCCGCCCGATGGGGATATGGGCGCCTATATGGAGAGCCTGGAAAAGATCCGCACACGGGGCTTTGAAACGCTATGGCCGACCCATGGCGAAGGCGTTCGCGGCAAGGCGTTCGTGGACACGTTCATCGGCGAATATGCCGCCCACCGCCGGGCGCGGGAAGCCGCGATCCTCGGCCAGATGAAGGCCGGGCAGACCAGCATTCCGGATATTGTCTCGGTGCTCTATGCCGAGGTGGACAAACGCCTGCATCCGGCCGCCGCGCTGAGCGTGCTGGGCCATATGATTGACCTGGTGCGCCGCGGCGCCGTTACCACGCCCGACAGCGCGCCGACCACGCGGTCCCGCTTCGAGCTTGTCTGAAAAGCAGTAATTTGCGCGCCTGCCCGTCCTGCAGGGCATGAATAGTGCTGATGCGGGAAAGCTGCGCAGCGCAAATCAAGGCTGCGTGTTCTCTGCCGGTAGGACTTTGCATTTTCGCCCGGGTCTGGCACCAAACCTGACAAGTTCGACAGATTGTCGATGATCAGGTGTTTGAGGAGGTGCCGATGAAAATGAAATCCCTGCTGGCTGGCGCGGCCAGTGCGATCATGGTGGCGGCGCTGGCCGCCTGTGGTGGTGGCGGATCGGGCAGCGATGTGCCGACGCTGCGCCGGGGCATTTCGGCCAAGGTCGACACGCTGGACCCGCACAAATCCTCCGCCGCCTGGGAGAACATCATCATCGGCGACATGATGATCGGCCTGACGACGGATGACGCTGACGGCAAGCCGGTTCCGGGTATGGCGGAGAGCTGGGAGGTCGATGACACGGGCACCGTCTGGACCTTCAAGCTCGGCGACTACACCTGGTCGGACGGCACGCCGGTGACGGCAGAGGACTTTGTGTTTGCCTTCCGCCGCATCCAGGACCCGACGGTTGCTTCCCAATATGCCTCGATGCTGTGGCTGGTGAAGAATGCCGAGAAGGTGAACAATGGCGACCTGCCGCCCGAGGAAATGGGCGTGCGGGCGATCGACGAGAAGACCTTCGAGATCACCCTCGAATATCCCGCGCCCTATCTGCCGGGCCTGCTCTCTCATTACACGACCTTCCCGGTGCCGCGTCAGGCGGTGGAGACCTATGGCGATGCCTGGATCCAGCCGCAGAACATCGTGGTGAACGGCCCCTACAAGCTGGTTTACTGGCGTACGGGCGACCAGCTGGTGGCAGAGAAGAACCCCACCGGCTTTGGCGCGGCTGAGGCCTGCTTTGACCGCGTGGTGTATTTCGAGATCGAGAATGAGGCGGCCTATGAGAACAAGATCTCGGCCGGTGAACTCGACATCAACAATGCCTTCTCCGGCCCGCGCCAGAGCGAGATCGAGGCGAAGTTTCCAGGCTGGGTGCGCACCGGGCCGGGCCTGCTGACCACCTATTGGAGCTATAACCAGCAGCGCGCCCCCTTCAACGATGTGCGCGTGCGCAAGGCGCTCTCCATGGCGCTCGACCGTGAGTTCATGGTGCGCAATGTGATGACGCCCGGCTTCCAGGCGGCCTATTCCTTCGTGCCGCCAGAAATGAGCAATTATGATGTGCCGCGTCCGCATGTTTCCTGGGAGAGCATGCCGCGCGCCGAGCGTCTGGAAGAAGCGCGCCGCCTGCTGCAGGAAGCTGGTTTCGGCCCGTCCAACCCGCTGCGCTTTGAATTCACTCACCGCTCGACCGGTGACAATCCGAAAGTCGCCCCGGTAGCCCAGCAGAACTGGGCGGAGATTGGCGACTGGGTACAGCCCACCATCGTGCGCCAGGATACCAAGGTGCTCTATGCCCGCCTGCGCCAGAACGACTTCCAGGTGTCGGATGGTGCCTGGCTGGCGGACTTCGATGATCCGATCAACTTCCTCTACCTGCTGCAATCGACCACCGGCCAGCAGAACTATGGCCGCTATGCCAATGCTGAGTATGACGCGCTGCTGAACCAGTCGAACATGGAGCTGGACCTGCAGAAGCGCGCCGAAATCTTCGCCAAGGCCGAGGCACTGATGCTGGAGGAGTATCCGATCACGCCGATGTGGGTGCAGGTGACGCAAAACCTGGTCGACCCCGCCCTGACCGGCTGGGAAGACAACGCCAAAGACATCCACCGCTCGCGCTTCCTCTGCCGCGACGGACTGAAAGCTGACTGATGCCGGGGAGGGGGCCTTGCGGCCCCCTCGCTCTTCCGCTTCAAGCCGGGCCTTTCCGGTGAGTGACGTGACCGTCCATGCAACCAACTCTTGCGAACCTGACCCAGGAAGCCCAGCGCCTGAAAGCGGCGGGGCGGATAGATGAGGCGATCAACGCCTATCGCCGCGCCGTTTCGCTCTATCCGGGCAACGGGGTGGCGCTGCACAATCTGGCCGGCGCGCTCGGTGATGTGGCCGCCCATGCCGAGGCGGAGACGATAGCCGCTTCCGCCCTGAAGACGGGGCTCGACGCGCCGGAGACCTGGTTGGTGCTGGCACGGGCGCAGCTTGGACAGGGAAAGCTGGAGCCTTCCCGTAAAAGCTATGCCGAGGTAATCCGGCGGCGGCCGGACATACTGCCGGCGCAATTCGAGATGGCGCAGCTGGTGTGGATGTCGACCGGTGACCGGGAGGCGGCCCTGGCGGATATCCGCGCGGCTGCGGCCCGGCCTGGCGCGCCGGTGATGCTGCGGTTTCTCGAGGCGCAGGCTCTGGAGTTCATGGAAGAACCCGCCGGCGCCCGCGCAGCGCTGGAGCCGGCGCTTCAGCACGCAGACTGCCCTTCCGAGATATTGGCGCTTGCAGCGGACATCGAGGCACGTCTCGGGCGCCCGGACTTGGCGGTCGGGCTGGCGGAGCGCGCTTTTGCCAAGGCGGCGGGCCACCCTGGCGCTCTGGAAGCCTTGATCCGGGCGCGGCTTGCGGCGGGAGATGGGGCGGGCGCCTCAGCGGCGGCGGCGGACCTGATCCGCCGGCAGCCCGGCAATCAGCACGCGCTTGCCTTGCAGGCGACTGCCTGGCGGATGCTGGGCGATAGCCGCTACCGCGACCTCTACGATTATGGACGATTCGTATCTGTCGACCGTCTTGATGTGCCCAAAGGTTGGGCAGACCTGGACGCGTATGTCCTGGACCTCGCCGCGGAGCTGAAACAGGCTCACCCCTTCCGGACCCACCCGTTCGGGCATTCTGTGAGGTATGGCAGCCAGCGCCCGCATGTCCTGATGTTGCAGACCCCGGCGATTGCCGCCTTTCTTGAGGCGCTGCAGGGGCCGCTGAGCCGGCATCTGCAGCGGATAGGGCAGGGGAGCGATGTTCTGACCCGCCGGAATACCGGCCGCGTGGGGATGATTGGCAATTGGTCGGTCTGGCTGCGGCCGGGCGGATATCATGTCGACCATGTGCATCAGGAAGGGTGGCTGTCTTCGGCCTGCTATATAGAGTTACCCCCGTCGGTGAGTGCGGGCGGTAAGGAAGGCTGGCTGCGGTTTGGCCGGCCCGGCATTCCCGTTGCCGGCGGGCCGGAAGCTGAACATTGGGTGCGGCCGGAGCCGGGCGTGGTGGCGCTTTTCCCATCCTACATGTGGCATGGCACCGAGGCTTTTACAGGCACGCAGCCGCGCCTGACGATCGCGTTTGATCTGGCGCCAATCTGAACGCTGCCTGAACAGGAATTTTGGTGGCATGCCCGCGACTATTTGCGAATTATTGCGCTGAAATGGCGAAAACGCCGTAAATCTTGCGCCAAACCGTGGTGCCCAAAAAGCACACAGGGGGAAGATGATGCCCCCACAGCATAAATTTCCGGATTGATTGTTTTGTAACAGAACTGCAATGTTGCCGTTCAGGGCGTTACCGTGAGCGCGTTTTACGCGTCAGCGGATCATTTTTGGTTTTAACGGGGAGTTATGGCGGACATGGCCAGAACCAATTACAATAGTTTTCTCTACCGCACGGCCGCCATCACGGCGCTGTGCTCCAGCCTCGTCTTCACGGCGGCGGCCCAAACGGCCGAAGAGGCTGAAGATGCACCGGTAACGACCACCCAGGCGCCGGCTGTTGAAGACGAAGCGCGTCAGGATGTTGTCCGGGTTACCGGTTCGCGCCTGAACAATCCCTATACGAGCATCGCCCCGCTCGACATCATCACGGCCGACTCGGCCAGCCTCAAAGGCATCTCTGACGTAGGTAAGCTGCTCCAGACGGCAACTGTTGCCGCCGGCGCGCCGCAGGTGACCGCAGCAACCTCTGCTGCATTCGTCCAGAACGGCGGTATCGGTACGGAAACCGTGTCGCTGCGCGGCCTGGGCGCCAACCGCACGCTGACCCTGATCAACGGCCGCCGGGCCGGCCCCGCCGGTACGCGCGGCGGCGTTTCGGCATTCGACCTTAACGCCATTCCGCTCTCGGCTGTTCAGAACGTCGAGATCCTGAAAGACGGCGCCTCTTCGATCTACGGTTCTGACGCCGTTGCCGGTGTTGTGAACATCATCACGAAGAAAGACGCTGGCTCGGAAGTGAACTTCTTCTACAGCGGCCCGGAAGAGGGCGGCGGTGAAGAACTGCGTGCCAGCGGCACCTGGAGCGGCAAGGTGACCGATCGCGGCAACCTGCTGGTCTCGCTCGACTACTTCAAGCGTGAAGAGCTTGCACAAGGCGATCGCAGCTATTTCAGCTGTGGCCAGCCTTACATCTACAATCAGGACGGCTCGCGCGCCGATCTGATCGATCCCACCACCGGCACCTACAAGTGTCAGGACCTGCTCTGGGGCCATATCTGGATGTATGACTATCTCAGCCCCGGCGCCATTGGCCGTCCGTGGCAGGGCCGTCCGCAGCTTCTGCAGTATGACTATGATGGCACGCTGGCTGCCAACGGAGTTGCTCCCTGGGGGCCGAACTCCTTCGGTCTCGGCATGAATGCTCCCTGGTATCCGATGGGTCTTGGCGAACTGACCCTGCCGGGCGCCACGCCGGACCCCTTCTACGCCCCGACGGCACTGCTGTCCGAAGCTCTGCTGAACTATGACCATCCGTTCCAGGATCGGCAGACGATGGTTCCGGAAGTCGAGCGGATGACGTTCTATGCCAACGGCGATTATGAACTGACCGACTCGATGACGCTGTATGGCGAAGTGCTGGTCAACCGCCGGGAAACCAAAGTGAACGGCTACCGCCAGTTCTGGCAGTATGACTACGTCTACAACTATTTCGGTTATCTCTATAATTACAGCTTCGATGAGTATGCTCCGGGTACGGCACCTGGCGAAGCGCACGGCTTCCAGTATGCGACGGACGATGTGTACGTGGTCGGGTTCAGCCCCACGGCAATTACCGACCACAACAGAGACAAGATCACCGTCGATTACATCAACGCCGTTGTCGGGGCTAAAGGTGATTTCGCGGTTCCGGGCTGGAACTGGGATGCCTTCTTCCAGTTCTCGCGTTCGGATGGTGAATATCAGAATGACATCATCTTCAATGATGCCATTGCGCCGTATCGCTACTGGATCGGTACGCCTTGCGGACCGGGCGATGTGACCCCTGTGCGCGGCGTTGCCTGCCGCACGCCGGATTGGTACAGCCCTGAATTCCTGGCGGGCAATATCTCCCAGGCCGACCGGGACTTCCTCTTCGGGGTCGATACCGGCACGACGATCTACGAACAGTCGCAGCTCGAACTCTTCCTCGACGGTCCGCTGTTCACGCTGCCGGCTGGCGAAGTGCGCGGTGGTATCGGCTTCAGCCGTATCCATGAGCGTATCAACGATATTCCGGGCGAAAACACCCGGATTGGCAACGCCTGGGGCACGTCGAGCGCCGGCATCACCCGTGGCCGCAAGATGACCCGCGCGGTCTTCGGTGAGGTTTCGATCCCGGTGGTGAAGGACCTTCCGCTTGCGGAAGCTGTTGACCTGTCGCTCTCGGCGCGTCTGACGGATGTGGACGTGTATGGTTCGGACACGACCTACAAGGCTGGCCTCGGCTGGCAGATCACGCCGACCGTACGGGCACGCACAAGCTATGGCACGTCGTTCCGCGCACCGGCCCTGTTCGAACTGTTCCTCGCTGGTCAGACGAGCTTCCTCCAGCAGCGTAACATCGACCCCTGTATCAACTGGGGTTCGGCTCTGGCTAACGGCGACATCTCCCAGCGCCTGGCAGACAACTGCGCCGCAGATGGTATTCTGCCGACGCACACGGGTTCGGGTTCTTCGGCCACGATCATTTCCTCGGGTAACGCCACCGGCAACCTGCAGGCCGAAACCTCGGACGCCTTCAACATCGGTCTCGTCTGGGCACCGAACTTCGCAGATCTGCGGATGTCGATCGACTATTACGAGATCAAGGTTGATGGTCAGATCGACCAGCTCGGGCCTGCGACCATTGTTGCCGGATGCTACAATTCTGACAATTTCGGAACGGACCCGCTCTGCCAGCTGTTCACCCGGAATACTCAGAATGACCTGATCGAGACGGTTACGGACAACTTCATCAACATCGCCAAGCAGTCGGTGAATGGTGTCGACGTTGCCGCAACCTACAGCCGTGACTTCAGCTTCGGTACGCTGACGATCGACACCTCGCACACCTTCACGCTCGAGAGCGAGTTCCAGCTGCTCCCGACCAGCGTTCCGCAGGACTACACCGGCGAAGCCGGCCGTCCGGAGTGGGTGGGTGAAGTTTCGTTCGCATTCGAACGCGGCCCGTGGTCGGCCTTCTATGGCCTGGACTTCATCGGCAAGACGTCGAACGTTGCCAGCTATGGCGGCAATACGGGCACCTATTTCGGTGTGCCGGTTGTCTTCAAACTGGAAACCGAGCAGACGACCTACCACAATGCATCTCTCGGCCGGGAACTGCCCTACGACATCAACGTGCGGGTGGGTGTGGCCAACATCTTCGACGAGCATCCCCCGGCAGTCACCACGCTGGGTCTGGGCGAATACAACACCGTGGGTACCTCGGCGTTCTACTCGCAGTATGACTGGATGGGTCGCCGCTTCTTCGTGAACATGAGCAAAAAGTTCTAGACTTCACGCGGGAAAGAACCGAAAGCGGCGGGTGCCTCCCCCGCCGCTTTCTTTTATGTGGCCCTGTGAATGGAAGGTTTTATCCATGCCGCGCATCACCATGAAGATGGACAATCTGAACGAACGGAATGCCGAGTTCACTCAGCAGCCCCTGCAGCATCCGGTTTTCCTCAACTCCGTTCCCAAATCCGGAACCCACCTCATCCGCAATATCATGCGCATGTTTGTGCCGGTGGAGCAGCAGTACCACGCAACCTTCCTTCAGATCCCCAATCTTCGGAACCATGCCGGGGCGGCGCTGAACCCGGCCAAGCCGATGCTGAGCTGGGGGCATCTTCTGTTTACGGATGATTCTGCCATCGCAACCCGCGCCGCGCGGCACATCCTGCTGGTGCGTGACCCGTATACCTGGGTTCTGGCGCGGGCGCGCTTCTTCGTGTCGGAGAACTTCGAGGCCAATCTCAGCCATCTGAAAGGGCCGGGGGTTTCAGCCGAAGCGCTGATGAACATGATGATCTTCGGCATCCACGGGAAAGCCCCGCCGATGGTGGACGTCTTCCAGTTCAACGCAGCGGCCTGGATGGGAACGGGCGCCAAGCTTTACCGGTATGAGGATATCGTCCGCGCTGTGAAGACGATCGACACACCGGAATCCGAAGTGTTTTTCCGCGCCTTGCTGGATGATTGCGGCATCGCCATGCCGGAGGACTGGCGGGCGCGTATCCGCATCGGCAGCGACCGGGAGCAGAGTGCAACGGCGCGTGAGAATTTGCGCGTCGACAATAGCACCATTCCGGAAGAGTTGCCGGATATCCAGAAGCGCCTCGTGGATGTGGCCATGCCGGGCATGCGCGCGCTGCTGGGCTACGCCTGACCGCGCGGGGAAGGGGGGCTGTCACCAGCCCCACAGGCTTAAACGAACTAAAAAAGGCGCGCCGGCCGGCGCGCCTTTTCCGTTTGTCTCTGGGGTCGCGAGGGGGCTAGAGCCCGCAATCGTTGGTCAGGAACTTCTCGATTTCTGTCAGCGTCAGGCGTTGCTGATCTGGCGTCCAGGGCAGGCTGTGGGGCATGTCCGGCACGTTCAGATACTTCGCTTTCGTATGCTTGCGGATGGCGTTGTAGAAGGCTTTGCCAAATGTATCCGGCACGCGCACGTCCCGGTCGCCATGATAGACCAGGATCGGGATTTCCGCCTGGGCGACGTCCTTGATGACATCCCGGCCAGAGAGGCCTTTCCCAAAGGCCAGGCGGCTGAAACGTCCCCGGTCGATGCCGACATTGATCTTGGCCGATTCGGCATAGCCAGCGCCTGCGATCGCGCACTGATAGGGGCTGTTCTTGCGTGTGGCGGCAGCCATGGCAGCGTAGCCGCCATAAGAATATCCGAACATCGCCATCTTGCCGGGCGCGGCATAGCCTTCGGAAACGAGCCATGCGGCGCCGTCATCCTTGTCGTCCTGCGCCTTGTAGCCGAACTCGCCATCGCCCGCGCGCCAGAGATCAAGCCCCCAGCCGACGCTGCCGCGATATTGAGGTTGCAGAACAGTGAACCCGCGTGAGGTCAGGAACGGCACCCAGCCGGACATGTCCCAGCCGCCGAAATCCCGTGCCCAGGGCCCGCCATGCGGCAGGATGATGGCCTTGCCGGGCGCATCGCCTTCCTTCCAGCCCTGGCGGGGCGTCAGCAGGGCTGGGAGTTTGCGCCCATCGCGCGCATTGTAATAGACGAGTTCGGTTCGGGAGAGATCTGCCGTGTCAATCCAGGGGCGTTCCCCGCCCAATGCTTCCAGCTGGCTGCGGTCGCGCAGCAGGAAATAGCGTTCCGGCATCTGTGAGCCAGACGCGCTGAAGATGATCAGGCTGAAATCGTCGTTGCGGTACAGGATGTTGACGCTTTCCACGCCAAGCTGCTGTTCGAGCCCGAGGACGATGCCGCCGAACTCCGGGTCAATCCACTCCGTGCGCTGAATGTCTGCAGCATAGCGATAGCCGAGTATCTTGCCGAAATCATGCGCGGCCGTGGACGTTACAACGCCGGTGGCGTCAAAATCCGTGGCGAGGAAGACCGGCTCATCGCTGAGTTTCCGGGTTACCGGATCATAGGTGTAGATGGCTGACTTGTCCGAGAATTTGTTCGTCAGGATATAGTAGATCCCGGTCGCTTCATCCCGGTGGATGACCGAGAGCACCTGGCGGTTTACCGCGTCCACCGTCAGCGCATCATGCTGTTCGAAGGCGCCGCCCTTGGTGGTTTTCAGCTGGGTATACTGTTCGAAGGTGTTGCGCTTCTCATCCGTGCCAGCCTGGCTCATCACTTCGCCATCGCGGGGATCAATATAGTCTGCGCCCGTATCGCCCGAGGCGCGATAGGTGCTGCGGAAGGCGCCGGTGTTGACGTTCAGCAGCCCTATCTCCCGGGCAAAGGAAGTGCCCGAAATCCGGTTGATCAGAACATTGTCCGGATCCAGCGGCAGGGTTGAAACAACGCTGCCGCGTGCGGTGATCCGCACGCAGTCCGCCGTCGACTTGCTGATGTTCCGGGTGCTGCCGAGATCGATGAAGGGCTCTTCGAAGCTCTTGAAACTCGTATCGGTGAGAAGAACCTTGACCGACCATGTGCGGGTCGACCCGATGGCCGATCCCTCGGCGCAGCCCTGAAGGCGTCCGGTGAAGGGCTGGCGCACAACCGTCTGGATTTTCCCGTTCTTAAGGGCGGCAACACTGATGAACTCTGAATCCCGCCCATCGGGGGCAACGGTCACCGGCGGCTTGGAGAGATCGGTCAGATCCCATGCGGCGACAACCGCGCGGTCCTGATCATTGCCGGTAGACGGACCGACCAGGGCCACCATGGTTTTGCCGTCCGAAGATACCGACACGGAAGACATTGCCGGCAGTCTGGCCAGATCCTCGATGGGGATCGGCTTGGCCAGCGCGGCCGGGGTGGCAAGACTGGCCGCAAGCGCCAGAACCAGCCCGCGCACGGGCAGGAAACCTTTCATGTGATCACACTCCTGTAATTCTTTAGCTATCACCGCCAGCGAGAAGCTTCCGCAGGAGCGATGTTGATTGTGACATTAACTCTGACTTCCCCAGGGAAGATATTGCTGATCCTTAAGGATCGCTCAAGCGCCATTCGCTTCAGGAGATACGTTTCGCGCGGAAGGATGCCGCCCCATCCAGGCTAAGCATGTAGCTGCCCATTGATGCCTTGCGGATCCTGGCTTCCTTGGCCTTCTTGATGGCAAAGGCGTTTGCCTTGACCGTATCGGTCTGCTCCCAGGTCTGACCATTTTCGAGCACGACAACAACTTTGCCGGTGACCCCCTGGATCCGCGCCGATTTCACCGGGACGGTGATTTCAGAGACCGATTCCCGGGGAGCGGTATCACCTGCCTGACTACGGAAGAGGGAAGGGAGGCTGGGCAGGGAAAAGCCGAAGGCTTCCTTCTCGATGGACTCGATGGCCGCTACATCCACAGTTTGGACTTCGCCGGCGGTCTCCCGTGCCTTGAGCGTTGCGACCGCCTGGTCGAAGCAGGCCAGCCGTTCGGCATCGGCCGGAATGGTCTGACAGGCATAGATGGGATCGATCGGGTTGGAGGGGGCCGTCTGTGCCGCCGCGACACACAAGAGCGTGGCGGACAGACAAGCGGCGGCGCTGAAGGCTGATTTAAGGACCACGATATTTCGCTCCATATCCAATAATTCTGGCACGATCATGCCCGCTAGCCGGGGCTGGTGCACCTATTGAGTTCGCGTTTCGCGTAATTCCGGGTGGAGATTCACATAAACCTGAAGCCAAATAGTCACACTCGGGGAATTTGTCGAAGGTTTTGCGACACTGTGGTTGACTGTCAAATTCTTGACTTCATTACTCACCGTTAAGGTCCGGGGAGTCGGACCCAACACTCAAACTCAAGCTGAGTGCCGCTATAGCGCGCATGCGCGCTACATTATTTTTGGAGGGTAAGTTGAACGAACCTACTTGGAAAAAGCGACTGTTCACCACATCGCTGTTTGCCGGTGCGCTGTTTGCTGCCACCAGCCCGTTTGTGGCTGTTGCGCAAGAAGCAGATGAACCTGTTGTTGAAACCACTGCTGCTCAGGGCGACGAAGCCGAAGCACGCCAGCAGCGCATCACCGTCACCGGCTCGCGCCTGGTGCGCCGTGACGAAGTTGCTGAAAGCCCGATCCTCACCGTTGGTCAGGACGCGCTGGTCACCTCGGGTCTCACCACGGTCGAGCAGTACCTGAACACGCTGCCGCAGATCACGCCGAACCTGTCGTCCCAGTCGAACAACCCGAGCTCCAACGGCCGCGCCGTTCTCGACCTTCGCGGTCTGGGTTCGGGCCGTAACCTCGTGCTCGTCAACGGCCGCCGTGGCATGCCGTCCTTCGCCGGTGGCGCAGTCGACATCAACACGATCCCTTCGGCACTCGTTGAGCGCGTTGAAATCATCACCGGTGGTGCAGCTTCGACCTACGGCGCCGACGCTGTGGCAGGTGTCGCCAACTTCATCATGCGCGACAACTTCGAAGGCGTTGAAGTCGACGGCCAGTACCGCGCTGCGATGGAAAACGGCGACGCTGTCGAGTGGGGCTCGGGCATCACCATGGGCAGCAACTTTGCTGACGGCCGTGGTAACGCTGTTCTCTCCATGAACTACTTCACCCGTGAAGTGCTCGGCAAAGGCGCTCGCGACTTCTCCGCTCAAGCGTCCAGCACCACCTCGATCTTCCCGGATGGCTCCTGGAACCCCGGAACCAACCAGCCGACGGCTGCTGCCGTTGCCAGCATTTTCGGACCCGGTGTCTGCGCCAACAATGGCGGTGACGCTGGCTTTGGTTTCAACCCCGATGGTTCGATTTTCTGTACCGGTGTTGCCGGTAACCCGAACCGCAATATCGTTGGCTACACCGGCCCGGAATCGGCCATCGCAACGGCGTTTGCTCCGGATGCTTTCTCCTACAACTTTGAGCCGGACAACAATCTGATCCTGCCGCTCAACCGCTGGAACATCTATTCCTCGGTGGACTACGACATTAACGAGTACGTTCGTGCTTACGGTAATTTCGTGTTCACGAACTACAATGCCGAGCAGGAGCTTGCGCCGACTCCAGCGGGTGGGACCACAGGTTTTTATATTCCCCTTACGAACCCCTTCGTTAGCCCAGAGCTTCGTACGCTCATGCAAACGCGCACTGGCAGCAACATTACCTGTGCGAACACTCCGGCAAATATTGCCGCCGGCGGTTGCTACCGCCTGCCGGGCAACCCTACCACGCCTGCAATGGCTCCTGGCGCTGCCGCAATCCCCGGCGCAGCGGTCGTAGAAAACATCCTTTACACCGATGCGGCCAATGCTCCCTTCCTTTTCTCCAAGCGCTTCAATTCGCTCGGCGGCCGGGTCGGCTCCACGACGCATGACGTCTGGCAGATGACTGTCGGGTTCGACGGCAAGCTGATGGGCACCGAGACCTGGACCTATGACGTGTATATGTCGCAGGGCCGCTCCACGCTGAATGAAATCCAGACGGGTAACGTTCGCCGTGACCGTGTCCAGACGCTGCTCAACGCAGCCGATGGCGGCGCTTCGCTTTGCGCCGGTGGCCTGAACCTGATCGGCAACGCTCCGATCAGCCAAGCGTGCATCGACTACATCTCGCTGACGGCGAAAAACCTCACCGAGATCGAACAGAAGATCATCGAAGGCTCGATCCAGGGCGAGATGTTCCAGCTTCCCGCTGGTCCGATCCAGACCGCTTTTGGTATCCAGTACCGCGAGCTGGACTATGACTTCCAGCCCGACTCCGGCCTTCAGCCGGGGATCGTTGCCGGCTTCAACCAGCAGCTCCCGACCTTTGGCTATCTTGACTGGTACGACCTCTACACCGAGGCTCTGATCCCGGTCGTGAAAGACATGCCCTTCGCTGAAGAAGTGACGCTGACCGCTGGTTACCGCGTAACCGACAACAGCCGCTCGGGCACTGCGGACTCCTGGAAAATCAACGGTGACTGGAAAGTCAATGATTACCTCCGCTTCCGCGGTGGTTATCAGAAGGCTATTCGTTCGCCGTCCATCACCGAGCTCTTCGCTCCGGTGCTCAACGGCTTCCCGACCTTCACTAACCAGGATCCTTGCAACACCACCTCCGGCTCGGTGACAAACCCCGAGTACGGCCGCAACGGTGCAAATGGTGCACAGGTCCAGGCCCTTTGCGCGATCCAGTCCGGCGTGGCTGGAGGCGCGACGTACAACCAACCCTCGGGCCAGGCAACAGGTCTTACCGGTGGTAACGTCAACCTGACGCCGGAAGAATCCGACTCCTATACCATCGGTTTCGTCCTCTCCTCGCCGTTCACGGGCAATTCCTTCGTGGAAAGCCTCGGTCTGACGGTCGATTACTGGTCCATCGAACTGGACAAGCAGATCGGGGCATTCGCCGCGAACACCATCGTTCAACGCTGCTTTAACCGGGACGGCTCCAACCCGACATACGATCCATCGAACGCCTACTGCCAGCTGTTCGAGCGGGATCCTGGCAACGGGGGTGTGATCAACCTTTCGCAGATCAACACCAATGACCTCGCTCTGGAAACCTCGGGCGTGGACATCACGGGCCGTTGGGGTGTTGATCTCGACACCTTTGGCGCTCTGAACTGGAACCTGGTTGCGACCTGGATCGAGTCCTACAAGTCGGGCACCACTGTGACCCCGAACGATCCGATGTACGAGTATGTGGGCACCATCGGTTCTCTGACGGGTTCGGCTGTTCCGGAATGGAAGTTCACCCTGAACTCCACCTACACCTACGACGATCTGCGTCTGACGCTCGCAACGCGTTACATTCAGAACATGTCGCACGCGAACCGCGTGACGGGTGGTAGCGTTCTGACGAACACGAACGTCCCGGAAACCTGGTACTTCGACCTCAACGGCTCGTACAATCTGACCGACTACGTCACGCTCCGCGCTGGTGTGAACAACCTGTTCGACCAAGAGCCGCGTCTGTACTCGCCGAACGTCCAGGCCAACACCGACCCGTCCCAGTATGACGTGGTTGGCCGCTCGGCCTTCGTGGGTGTCAACCTGCGCTTCTAATCGGGACTGGCCGGCGCAATCCGGCCATTCTTTCTCGACTACAGGAACGGCGGTCCTTCGGGGCCGCCGTTTTCTTTTTCTGCTGGTTTCCGTATCGGCCTCTTTGGGGGCTGACAGGAGCGGGGCTCAGGGCTGTGCCAGCCCCCCTGTTGAGGGGGATTACAGGGGGGCTTGGTCTGGCATTCTGGGATCATCCATCACATGGGAGATCAATATGACCCTCAACCGATCCCTGAAGATGCTGGCGGGGCTTGCCGTGGCGGGCCTCGTTGCGGCGTGTGCCAGTGCGCCGCCTCCGCCCGCGCCAGCGCCACTTGCAGCGGTTCCGGACCTGCCGGCGCCGGAATGGCGCAAGATCATTCAGCAGGACGAGCGCTTCGCCGTCTTTATCGGCCAGCCGGCCGTGCGCGAGGGAGACCTTGCCTTCTTCAGGATGGTCTACGTCTACAGGCCGGATGAGGTTTCCTTCGAAGGCCGGTATGTGGCCTGGCAGGAATATCCGTATGCGACGCTTAACTGCGCGCGGGATAGTGTGATGATGGGCCAGCGCACGCGCTATGATTTCGAAGGCAACGCCTTCGGGCAGGACGAAGACACAGCCTTCTACCCGATCATCGGGCATGCGGTGGCGCGCGCCCGTGATGTCATCTGCAAGAATGAGCCCTGGCAGGGGATGGAAGTCGTCCCCGGCGGAAAAGGCTGGGTCGAGCGTGAGCGGGCGAGAATCCCGGGCAGCAAGGCGCTCTAGCGCCCAGGGCGGGTCAGGGCGGCGTCAGGCCGCCCGCCACCGGGCATAGAGCGCGGTAGGCAGCAGGCGGTCAGACCCCTGCTGGGGCAGGGCCATTTCACCCATCTCCATCACGCCGCCATAGGGCTTCAGCCGGTCGCCGAGGGCCTGGGCCACGGCGAGATAGGAGAGGCGGACAGCATAGGCGGTCGCGATGACGAACTGCGGTTCCTCGCTCAGGAGGTCGCGCACGCCGTCGAGCAGTTCGGGCAGGCTCTCTTCGAAGCGCCAGGTTTCGTTCTTGGGGCCGCGGCCAAATTTCGGCGGGTCGAGCACGATGCCGTCATACTTGCTGCCGCGGCGGATTTCCCGGGCGACGAACTTCATCGCGTCATCGGCAATCCAGCGGATGGTGCGGTCATCAAGGCCGGAGAGGGCCTGGTTGTCCTTGCCATAGCCGTTGGATTTCGGGCTGGCATCGAGATGGACGACTTCGGCGCCGGCCGCCGCGCAGGCGAGCGACATCATGCCGGTATAACCAAAGAGGTTCAGCACTTTCAGTGGGCGTTTTACGGCGCGGATCTGGTCCTGCGCAAACCGCCAGTGGACGGAGTGTTCCTGGAACACGCCCATATGGCGGAAGGCGGTGCGGCGCGCGGTGAAGGTGAGGCCGTTCCAGCGCATCGGCCAGCTTTCGGCGGCGCGTGGGGAGAGCGCTTCCCATTGCCCCGCGCCGTCTTCATCCTGCGCCTTGGTGACGAACCGGGCGTCTGCCTTCCAGCTCTGCACCGGCCGGGCCGGTTCCCAGAAGGCCTGCGGATCGGGCCGGATTACGGTCTGGCTGCCGAAGCGTTCCAGCTTTTGCAGGTGACCTGAATCGAGCAGGGCATAGTCTTCCCAGTCATCGGCAATCAGCAGGCGGGTTTCGGTCTTCATGGTCATGCATAGCCCCGCTGGCGCCAGGCCTCATAGATCATGACGGCGCTGGCCTGGGCAAGGTTGAGGCTGTCGGCCCCGCCGCGCATGGGGATGAGGCAGAGCGTGTCGCAGGCTGCTTCCGCCCAGCCGGGCAGGCCGGCCTGTTCATTGCCCATCAGGATGATGGATCCGCCGGTGAAATCAGCCCCGTCATGACGCACGGTCCCGTTTACAGATGCAGCGCTGAGGCGCATTCCGGCGCCCTTGCGCCAGGTGTTGAAACTGTCGAAATCTGCATGGGCAAAGGGCACGTCAAACACCGATCCCATGGACGCCCGCACGGCCTCGAAACTGTAAGGATCACAGCAGGTGCCCACCAGGATGACGCCGCTCAATCCGGCGCAGTCTGCTGTGCGCAGGATGGTGCCGAGATTGCCGGGATCGCGCACTTCATAGAGGGCGATGTAGAGGGGGGCGGTCTTGGGCGCGGGCAGGTTCGCAAGGCTGAGATGGCGCTGGCGGAAGGCGGCGACCACGCTCTGGGCGTTGTCCTTCTGGGTGATCTTGCTCATCAGCCGCTCAGGCGCCATCACCACGCGGGCGCCGGCCTTTGCCGCGTCGCGCGCCAGGTCACGGATCTGTGGCCGTTCTGCCATATCGGCGGCAATAATCACGGTTTCCGGCTGCCAGCCGCGGGCCAGGCCCTCGCTGACAATCCGGGCACCTTCGGCCAGGAAGAGGCCGGTTTCGGCGCGCTCCTTCTTGCGTTCAAGGCCTTTCAAGGTCTTGATCAGCGGATTGGAGGGGCTGGTGATCAGTTCGAGGGGCTGTTTCATCGCCGGGTTGGGCCTGACTGGTTCATCTTGCGATCAGTTAAGGGTTAGGGCATGCCTCGCCCGAGAGAGTGCTGTGGGGGTACTGGTTTTGGGAGGTCAGCGACGTCATGCGCCTGCTTGACTACCTTATTGGGGGGCTCGCCCTCCTGGCCCTGCCTTTCCTTATGTGGTGGGGCATCTACCAATCCCCACAGAGCGCTGTAAACCTCCAAGCGCGGCTTGAGGCGCGGGCCAAGGCGGCGCTTGCCGAAGGCGGGGCCGATTGGGCCAGCGTTCGCATCGATGGCCAGCGGGCCGTCATCACCGGCGCGGCGCCTTCCCATGATGCGGTGACTGAAGCGGCGCGCTTCGTGCGGCGCAGCAGCGGGCCCGGCGGCGTGATCTTTGGCGGCGTGACCCTGGTGGAAAACCGGGCCGACGCGGCCCCGCCGGTTTCCCCCTATGTGTGGCGGGCCACCAAGACGCAGGAAGGGCGGATCGTGCTGTCCGGCCTGGTGCCCTCCAAGGCGATCCAGGCGACGCTGGTGGAGGACGCCCGCCTTGTGGGCCGCGCCGCGGTGGATAACGAGATGCAGCTGGCCGCCGGCGCGCCGGCAGGCAACTTCCAGGGGATGGCCCGGCTGGCGCTGAAACAGCTTGCGCAGATGGACCAAGGGGAGGTGACCCTCACCGATCACCGGCTGGTGCTGCGCGGCGAGGTGGCTGATCCGGCCCTTCGGGCGGAGATCGCCAGGGCGGTGTCGGGCGTGGCCGCGCCCTTCCGCGGAGAGCCGCTTCTGACCGGCGACATTCGCTGGCGCGCGCGCGTTGAGGACAATGTCCTGACGCTGTCGGGCACGATCTCCGATGAGGGCGAGCGGCGCCAATTGCTGGCGGCGGCCGAGGAGGGCTTTGCCGGCGAGATCCGTGACGAGATGACGGCTGGCGCGGGGATGCCTGAAGGCTGGCTCACCGGCGCGTTGGCCGGGTTGCCGGAATTTGCGAAGTTCCGCGCCGGTGAGATGGCGTTTGATGCGGCGGGCGGCGTGTTCATTTTCGACGGCGAGGCGCGGCCCAGCACACTCTATTACCTGAAGGACGACATGGCGCGCGTCGCAGGCCGCTGGAAGACGGCGATTGGCGCCGAAATGTCCGAAAGTGTCCAGGAAATGTCCGGAAATGTCCTGCCGATGTCTGCAGAGGACGCGGGAATGGACTGCCAGGGAGAGCTTCGCGCGGCGCTTGCCGCCGGACAGATCCGCTTCATCCATGGCGGCGCGGCCATTGCCCGCGAAAGCGGCCCGCAGCTCGACCAGGTTGCCGGGATCATCCGCCGCTGTGGCGCGTCTGAGCGGTTCGAGGTTGTCGCTGCCGGAAATGTGCAGGCGTCCGAACTGGTGGATTTCCTTGTTTCGGCAGGGGTGCCCCGCGCGCAGCTGGCTGCTATCAGCTATAGTCGCCCTGGCGGCGAGGCGGCTAATCAGGAAGCTGACGCGGACACGGCAGCGGCCCGGCCGGTAGACATCAGAGTTTTGGAACGGAGCGGAGAATGACCTGGCTTGTGGCGCATATGTGGATCGCACTGGCCGGGGCAGCGCTCGTGGCACTGCTGCTGGGCTGGTCGCTCCGCGGCATGTTGCTGACCGGGCGTCTGCGCCGGGCGGAAGTCGACCGCGATGTGACGAAGGTGGAGCTCAGCGAAGCGCGTGACGAGATCGAGCGCCTGTTTGCCGCCCAGCGCAAGCTGCTGGCGGGGCAGGGCGGGGCGCAGGCCTTCGAGGCAGCGCAGGTCTCGCCCCAGGCTGACCCGGCGCTGGAACAGCGGCTTGCCGAAACCCTCTCGGCCCTGCGCGCGGCGCGGGATGAACTCGACGCGCTGAAGGCCGCGCCGCCCGTGCTGGCGCCGGCGCCGGAAATGGCGGCGGTGCCTGCGATTGACGGGGCCGCGATGCTGCGCACCCAGGAGCTTGAAGATCAGGTTGCCGGGCTTGAAGCAGAGCTGGCCGAAGCCCGCCGGGCGCTGACGGACGCCGAAGTGGCGCGCGCAGAGGCCGCTGCGGCAGCGGCGCCCGTGCCTGCGCCTGTTCAGGCTGAGGCGCCCCCCGCCGCCGAGGCAGACCCCAAGCTGGCCTGGAGAGTCTCGTATCTGGCGCTTCGCGTGAAGGCGCTGGAAAACGAAGTGGCTGCCCAGCCCGCCCCGGCGGCGCCCGCGCCCGAGGCGGAAGAGCCGGCCCGGGTGGCCGCAGCGATCGCCCCCGCCGAGCCGAAGGCTGATGAGGAGTCGCCCGAGGAAGAACTGGCCCGTCTGCGCTGGCGCAACCGCTATCTGGAAGGCCGGCTGGCCTATTTTGAAGGGGACCAGGAAAGCGTCGCCGATGAAATCGCTGCGCAGGACGAGGAGACCGCCAGCGAGGCGTTCGAGGTGGAGACCGACTACGAGACCGGGGAAGCGCTCGATGAGGCCGCTGAGGTTGATGAGGCCTATGACGAGCTGGAAGACATCGCCGGGGATGAAGACGGCGATGATGAAGGTTTCGAAGACGAGAACGAAGAAGAAGATGAGGGCGCGTTTGCTGCGGAAACCATCCTCGGCCGGCTTGAGGAAGAAGATGCGCTGGCCGATGCCGGAGGGGCGGCCGATGTGGTGCCCGCCCGGCCGCTGGCCCTGGAGCGGCCGGTAGAAGGCGCGCCGGACGACCTGACCCTGATCGGCGGCATCGGCCCGCGCATTCAGGAAGTGCTGAACTCGCTGGGCATCTATCATTTCGATCAGATTGCCGACTGGAGCCCGGAGAACATCGCTTGGATCGACGATTATCTGCACTTCAATGGCCGCGTGAAGCGCGAAGGCTGGGTGGAGCAGGCGGCCATTCTGGTGGGCGAGGGCGCCGAGCCCTGAGGCCGTTCACATTCAGCAGCGGTTCACGGGCAGGGGCCTAGGGATCGCAGGCTGGAATTGCAATTTACCGCCGGGGGGTTAACCTTCCCATGGCCGGTTTCAGGGAGAGAAAAATGGTCGAACGCATTGATTTTGACGGCGAGATTCTTGCTGGCGCGCCCAGGATCCGGATGTCGCGCCGCGCGATCATCACCGGCATCGCTGCCGGCACGGTGCTGCCTTTCGTGTCGAGCTGCACGACCAATCCGGAGACCGGCCGCAGCCAGTTCCTGCTAATGGGCGACGCGGAAGTGGCGAGCATGGCAACCGCCGCCTGGTCTGACATGAAAAGCCAGGTGCCGCAGACTTCCAATTCGGCCCTGCGCAACCGCGTGCTGAATGTCTGGAACCGCACCGCAAAAGGCGCCAAGCGCGATCATGAACAGTGGGATGTGGCGGTGTTCGACACCGATGATGTCAACGCGTTCGTGATGCCGGGCAACCGGGTGGGCGTCTATCGCGGGATTACCGAGCTGACGGAGAATGACGACCAGCTGTCGTCTGTGCTGGGCCATGAGGCAGGCCATGTGACGGGCCGCCATGCGGCAGAGCGGATGTCCGTGACCATGGCGGCGCAGGCCGGCATGATGGTCGGCCAGATCGCCGTGGCGTCTTCCGAGGAGCTCAGCAAGTATGGCTCGGCCATCGGCGCGCTCGGCGGGGCGGCGGTGCAGTTCGGCGTCATTCTGCCCTACAGCCGCAATCATGAGCTGGAGGCCGACCGCCTCGGCGTCGATTACATGTATAATGCGGGCTATGACGTGAAACAGTCTGTCCGCCTGTGGGAGCTGATGGATGCCCAGTCCAAGGGCCAGCGCCCGGCGGAATTCATGTCGACCCACCCGGATCCGGTCCGCCGTGCCCAGGAGCTGCGCCAGTATATCAATGCGCGCGGCTATGCGATGATGTAGGGAAGGGGGCAGCCCCTCTCTGCGAAAGGCCCGGACGCCAGGCGCTCCGGGCTTTTTCATGCCTGCAGCTTGACCGGGCAGGGGCTTTCGGCCATACGCCCCGCTTCTGCGGGAGGCTGCCAGCCGAACCGCGGAGCCTCGTATTAAACCGGGCGGATCGAAAGACCACCGCCCCTTCGCCAAAGTTGTGAGGACAAAATGGCTAAGAAACTTCTGGGGCAGATCAAGCTCCAGATCCCGGCCGGCAAGGCCAACCCGTCGCCGCCAGTGGGCCCCGCCCTCGGCCAGCGCGGTATCAACATCATGGAATTCTGCAAAGCCTTCAACGCCCGTACCCAGGGTATGGAAGAAGGCCTGCCGACCCCTGTTGTGATCCAGTATTATCAGGACAAGTCGTTCACCTTCGTCACCAAAACGCCGCCGGCAACGGTTCTGCTGAAGAAGGCCGCTGGCCTGAAACTCGGCAAGAAGCCTGCTTCTGGCGCGAAAAAGCCCGGTTACGACACCGTCGGCAAAGTGACGATGGACCAGGTCCGCGAGATCGCAAAGGTCAAGATGGAAGACCTGAACGCCAACGACCTTGACGCAGCCACCAAGATCATCGCCGGCTCTGCCCGCGCGATGGGTCTGCAGATCGTGGAGTAAGCGACATGGCGACCAAAGGTAAACGCACCCGCGCAATCGAGCAGACCGTCGACAAGACGAAAGCTTACACGATCTCCGAGGCTGTGAAGCTCGTGAAATCGAACGCCAAGGCGAAGTTCGACGAGTCGATCGAAATCGCCATCAATCTCGGCGTTGACCCCAAATATGCTGACCAGCAGGTCCGCTCTGTGGTGAACCTGCCGGCCGGCACTGGCAAGGACGTCCGCGTGGCCGTGTTCGCCAAGGACAAGAAGGCCGAGGAAGCCCTGGCGGCTGGCGCAGACATCGTCGGCGCAGAAGACCTGTTCGAAAAGGTCAATGGCGGCTTCATGGACTTTGACCGCGTGATCGCGACGCCGGACATGATGGGCCTCGTCGGCCGTCTCGGTAAGGTGCTCGGCCCCCGCGGCCTGATGCCGAACCCGAAAGTCGGCACCGTGACCCCGAACGTCACCCAGGCCGTCAAGGACGCCAAGGGCGGCGCCGTCGAGTTCAAGGTCGAGAAGGCCGGTATCGTTCATGCCGGCGTTGGCAAAGCCAGCTTCACCGACGCCGACATCGAGAAGAACGTTCAGGCGTTCATCTCCGCTGTCGTGAAAGCTCGCCCGTCGGGCGCAAAGGGCACGTTCGTGCGCAAGGTCACCCTGTCGTCCACGATGGGCGCCGGCGTCATGATCGACCTGGCCGAAGCCAAAGGCTGATCTTCGTCCCTTCGGGACTGAAATTGGGAGAAGCCCGGAGCGCCTTGCTGCTCCGGGCTTTTTTCTGCCCCTGTGAAAAAATGAGGGAAGGGGCTTGCGAACATCTGGAAAAAGCGTTAATGCCCCCCGCTTGACGGGAGTTCTCCGATATGCATCGGCGGCCTCCCGTTTTCCTGTCCTAGACCATAGGTCATACCCTTCGGGGTTGCTAAGGGCCATCTGGCCGCCTGTGCAGACGGGGTGAGGCGTTGATACGGTTCGGAATCTTCTGGAATTTTCCAGGGGGTGCAAGCCGGGCAGGCCAATCCCTGGGCAGGCGCTGAGGCTCTTTCGGGAGTCTTGGCGATCACCAGGGCGGCCGGATGGTCCGGACGCCTCAATGGAGACCCGCAATGGATAAAGCTGGAAAAAGCGCGGCTCTTGAGAACCTCAAAGGGGTTTTCGAAGGGGCGGGCGTGGTCGTCGTGACCCACTATACCGGTCTTACCGTGGCGGAAATGACGAAGCTGCGTGGCCTGCTCCGCAAGGACGGCGCGCACTTCAAAGTGGTCAAGAACCGCCTCGCGAAAATCGCGCTGGGCGGGGCAGGTGGCGACAAGGCACAGGAGCTCTTCCAGGGCCCCGTGGCAATCGCCTACTCGCCGGATCCGGTGTCGGCTGCAAAAGCGGCCGATGAGTTCTCGAAGGAAAATTCGAAACTCGTCATCATCGGCGCCGTGATGGGTGAGCAGGTCCTCGATGCCAAAGGCGTCGAAGCCCTCGCGAAACTGCCGTCCCTCGACCAACTGCGTGGCAAGCTTATCGGCCTCATCCAGGCACCGGCAACGAAAGTTGCAGGCGTCATTCAGGCACCGGCTTCGCAACTTGCCCGCGTGGTGTCCGCGTATGCGTCGAAAGACGCCGCATAAGACACCCGTTTTCGCAACACCAAGACCTTAACAACCGAACCAAACAGGAATTGAAACCATGGCAAATCTCGAAAAGATTGTCGAAGATCTCTCGGCTCTGACCGTTCTGGAAGCCGCTGAGCTCGCAAAGATGCTCGAAGAAAAGTGGGGCGTTTCTGCTGCTGCTCCGGTGGCTGTCGCTGCTGCTGGCGGCGGCGCTGCTCCGGCTGCTGCTGTTGAAGAGAAGACCGAATTCGATGTCGTGCTGACCGACGCTGGCGCGAAGAAAATCGAAGTCATCAAACTCGTCCGCGAAGTCGTTCCGGCCCTCGGCCTGAAAGAAGCCAAAGACCTCGTCGAAGGCGCTCCGAAGACCGTCAAGGAAGGCGTTGCCAAAGCTGACGCTGAAGAGATGAAGAAGAAATTCGAAGCTGCAGGCGCAAAAGTCGAGCTGAAGTAAGCTCTGCGGTTTCGCATCCGGGCGGCGTTCGCGCGAGGCGTCACCCGTTCAAGGATCTGCGCGGCGGTCTCCATTGGGGATCGCCGCGTACTCGCGTTCTAATCACAGGCTGTCTGCGCGCGTGCGGACAAGCCGAAAGACTGGGAACCTGGGATGGCACTCTCCTTCACGGAAAAGAAACGTATCCGCAAAAACTTCGGCCGCATTCCCGAAGCCATCGAAATGCCAAACCTGATCGAGGTCCAGCGCGAGTCCTACGAAGCCTTCCTCCAGATGAACACGCCGCGCGAAAAGCGCACGGACGATGGCCTGGGCGGTGTCTTCAAATCGGTTTTCCCGATCACGGACTTCTCTGAGCGCGCGACCCTCGAATACGTCTCCTACGAGTTCGAACAGCCTAAGTTCGACGTTGAAGAGTGCGTCCAGCGCGACCTGACATTCCAGGCGCCGCTGAAGGTTCGCCTCCAGCTCGTGGTGTTCGACGTTGATGAAGACACCGGCGCCCGCTCGGTCAAGGAAGTGAAAGAGCAGGAATGCTATCTCGGCGACATCCCGCTGATGACCGAGAAGGGCACTTTCGTCGTCAACGGCACCGAGCGCGTGATCGTCTCGCAGATGCACCGTTCGCCGGGCGTATTCTTTGACCATGACAAGGGCAAGACCCACGCTTCGGGCAAGCTGCTGTTTGCCGCCCGCATCATTCCGTATCGCGGCTCCTGGCTCGATTTCGAGTTCGACGCGAAAGACATCCTGAACATCCGGATCGACCGCAAGCGCAAGCTGCCGGCGACGACGATGCTCTATGCGCTCGGCTATGACACCGAGCAGATCCTCGACCAATTCTACACCCGCTCCATCTACCGCCTCGACAAGAAGGGCTGGGTCACCAGCTTCCGCGCCGATGCCTGGAAGGGTGTGAAGCCGGAATTCGACCTGATCGACGCCAAGACCGGCAAGGTCGTGGCCGAGGCCGGCAAGAAGATCACCGCGCTCAAGGCAAAGCGTACGGCTGAAAGCGGCACAGACGAGATCCTCGTCACCTCCGAAGCCCTCGTCGGCAAGTTCCTGGCCCGCGATGTCGTCAATCTGGAAACCGGGGAAATCTTCGGGGAAGCCGGCGACGCGCTGGAAGAGGCGACCATCGCCGAAATGCGCGATTACGGCATCGACCTGATCGAAGTGCTGGACATCGACGCTGGTGGCCGTGGCCCCTGGCTGCGCAACACGCTGAAAGCCGACAAGAACGAGACCCGCTTCGAGGCGCTCTCGGATATCTACCGCGTCATGCGCCCCGGCGAGCCGCCGACGCAGGAAGCGGCAGAAGCCCTCTTCGGCCAGCTGTTCTTCGATGCCGAACGCTATGACCTCTCGGCCGTTGGCCGCGTGAAGATGAACATGCGTCTCTCGGTGGCCGTGCGCGAGTACGAGTCGGCTGAAGACAACATGCGCACCCTGCGCAACGAAGACATCATCGGCGTCATGAAGGTCATCCTCGACCTGAAGGACGGCAAGGGCGAAGTCGACGACATCGACAACCTCGGCAACCGGCGTGTCCGCTCGGTCGGCGAGCTGATGGAAAACAACTACCGCATCGGTCTCGTGCGCATGGAGCGCGCGATCAAGGAACGTATGGGCGCGGTCGATATCGACACCGTGATGCCGCACGACCTGATCAATGCCAAACCGGTTGTGGCCGCTGTCCGCGAATTCTTCGGCTCCTCGCAGCTGTCGCAGTTCATGGACCAGACCAACCCGCTCTCCGAGATCACCCACAAGCGCCGTCTTTCGGCCCTTGGCCCGGGCGGTTTGACGCGCGAGCGTGCTGGCTTCGAGGTCCGCGACGTTCACCCGACCCATTATGGCCGTATCTGCCCGATCGAGACGCCGGAAGGCCCGAACATCGGTCTGATCAACAGCCTCGCGACCCATGCGCGCGTCAACAAGTACGGCTTCATCGAGAGCCCGTACCGCCGCGTGCTGAACGGCAAGCTGACTGAAGAGGTCGTGTACCTCTCCGCGATGGAAGAGAGCATCTATTCGATTGCTCAGGCGAACGCGACGGTCAACGAGAAGGGCGAACTCGTGAACGAGTTCGTCAACGCCCGTGTGGCTGGCGAAGCGACCATGGTTGCCCGCGAAGAAGTTCAGTACATGGACGTTTCGCCCAAGCAGGTCGTCTCGGTGGCTGCCTCGCTTATTCCGTTCCTCGAGAATGACGATGCCAACCGCGCGCTGATGGGCTCGAATATGCAGCGTCAGGCGGTGCCGCTTGTAAAGTCCGAAGCCCCGTTCGTCGGCACCGGCATGGAAGCGGTCGTTGCCCGCGACAGCCGCGCTGCCATCGTTGCCCGCCGGGCAGGGGTGGTCGAGCAGGTCGACGCGATGCGTATCGTTGTGCGCGCTACCGACGAGCTGGAAGGCTCGAAGTCGGGCGTGGACATCTACCGTCTCGCAAAGTTCCGCCGCTCGAACCAGAACTCGTGCATCAACCAGCGCCCGATCGTGAAGGTTGGCGACGTTGTGTCGAAGAACGACATCATCGCCGACGGTCCGTCCACGGATCTTGGTGAGCTGGCGCTCGGCCGGAACGTGCTCGTCGCGTTCATGCCCTGGAACGGCTACAACTTCGAAGACTCCATCCTGATCTCCGAGCGCATCGTGCGCGACGACGTGTTCACCTCGATCCACATCGAGGAATTCGAAGTTGCCGCCCGCGATACCAAGCTCGGCCCGGAAGAGATCACCCGCGACATTCCCAACGTCGGTGAGGAAGCGCTCCGCAACCTCGACGAAGCCGGGATCGTGGCGGTTGGCGCCGAAGTGAAGGCTGGCGACATCCTCGTCGGCAAGGTCACGCCGAAGGGCGAAAGCCCGATGACGCCGGAGGAGAAACTCCTGCGCGCCATCTTCGGCGAAAAAGCCTCTGACGTGCGCGACACGTCGCTGCGCGTGCCGCCGGGCGACGCCGGTACGGTTGTGGATGTCCGCATCTTCAACCGCCACGGCATCGACAAGGACCAGCGCGCCCTGCAGATCGAGCGTGAGCAGATCGAGAAGCTGCAGGAAGACAAGGAAGACGAACAGTCGATCCTTGAGCGGAACACCTATTCGCGCCTGCACGACATTCTCGTTGGCAAGGAAGCGGCTGCGGGTCCGAAAGGCTTCAAGGCCGGCAAGATCGCCGAAGCGGCTCTCGAAGAGCTGAACCAGCGTCAGTGGTGGGATATCGAGCTGAAGTCTGAAAAGGCTCAGGCCGAACTCCAGGCTCTGCGCGAACAGTTCGACGCGTCGATCCGCGAGCTTGATGCCCGCTTCAACGACAAGGTCGAGAAGGTCCAGCGCGGCGATGATCTGCCTCCGGGCGTGATGAAGGTCGTGAAGGTCTTCCTGGCTGTGAAGCGCAAGCTGCAACCGGGCGACAAGATGGCCGGCCGTCACGGCAACAAGGGGGTTATCTCCAAGATCAACCCGCTCGAAGACATGCCCTTCCTGGAAGACGGCACGCCGGTCGACATCGTTCTCAACCCGCTGGGCGTGCCTTCGCGGATGAACGTTGGTCAGATCCTCGAGACCCACTCTGGCTGGGCCTGCCGCGGCCTTGGCCACATCATCGACAAGGCACTGGAAGAGTACCACCAGAAGCATGACATCAAGGCGCTGAAAGCCTCGCTGACCCATGCGTATGGCGAAAGCCAGGATCTGCCGGAGGGCGATGAGGAGATCATCGAGCTGGCCGGCAACCTCCGGAACGGCGTTCCGATTGCCACCCCGGTCTTCGATGGCGCCCGCGAGGACGACATCAACGACCTGCTGGTTCGCGCCGGTCTCGACTCGTCGGGTCAGGTCCGCCTGTTCGACGGCCGCACCGGTGTGGCGTTCACGCGCCCGGTCACGGTTGGCTACAAGTACCTTCTGAAGCTGCACCACCTGGTCGACGAGAAGATCCACGCCCGTTCCACCGGTCCGTACTCGCTCGTCACGCAGCAGCCGCTGGGCGGCAAGGCTCAGTTCGGCGGTCAGCGCTTCGGCGAGATGGAGGTCTGGGCTCTGGAAGCCTATGGCGCTGCCTACACGCTGCAGGAAATGCTGACGGTGAAGTCGGACGATACGGCCGGCCGCGCCAAGGTCTACGAAGCGATCGTCCGCGGGGACGACACCTTCGAGGCCGGCATTCCGGAGAGCTTCAACGTGCTTATCAAGGAGATGCGTTCGCTCGGTCTCAACGTCGAGCTGCTCGAGGAAAATGGCTTGGAGCGCGATGCAACGGATGAGGCCCCGGTGGCCGCCGAGTAGACTTCTGCAAAATAGGGCCCCGCTTACCGGCGGGGCCTCGCCGACCCGGATTTATTCAGGGCAGGGGAGAGAGACCTCCTCATCAACGCCCGCCCCAAGGAGCAGACACCCTATGCGCCAGGACGTCGCCAATATGTTCAACACCAATACGCCCGCCCCGAGCTTCGAGGCGATCCGTATTTCGATTGCGAGCCCGGAGAAGATCCGCTCGTGGTCGTCTGGTGAAATCAAGAAGCCCGAAACCATCAACTACCGCACGTTCAAGCCGGAGCGCGACGGCCTGTTCTGTGCACGGATCTTCGGCCCGACGAAGGACTATGAGTGCCTTTGCGGCAAGTATAAGCGCATCAAGTATCGCGGCATCGTCTGCGAGAAGTGCGGCGTGGAAGTGACCCTGGCGCGCGTCCGGCGCGAGCGCATGGGCCATATCGATCTGGCCGCTCCGGTGGCCCACATCTGGTTCCTGAAGTCGCTGCCGTCCCGCATCGCGACGCTGGTGGACATGCCGCTGAAAGACGTGGAGCGTGTGCTCTACTTCGAAAGCTATGTGGTGATCGAGCCCGGCCTGACCGAGCTTGAGCCGCTGCAGCTGCTCACCGAAGAAGAATACATGGACGCGCAGGACCGCTTGGGCGAAGATGCATTCACCGCGATGATCGGCGCCGAAGCGATCCGCGAGATCCTCAAGAGCCTCGACCTGCCGACGCTGGCCGAGACCCTGCGCGAGGAGCTGCGCGAGTCCAGTTCGGAACTGAAGACGAAGAAGTATTCCAAGCGCCTGAAGGTGGTGGATTCCTTCATCCAGTCGAAAGCGAAACCGGAATGGATGATCCTGACGGTCATCCCGGTTATCCCGCCGGACCTGCGCCCGCTGGTTCCGCTGGATGGCGGCCGTTTCGCTACCTCCGATCTCAACGATCTCTATCGCCGTGTGATCAACCGGAACAACCGCCTGAAGCGCCTGATGGAGCTTCGTGCGCCGGACATCATCATCCGTAACGAAAAGCGGATGCTACAGGAGTCGGTGGACGCCCTGTTCGACAACGGCCGCCGCGGCCGCACGATCACGGGCACCAACAAGCGCCCGCTGAAGTCGATCTCCGACATGCTGAAAGGCAAGCAGGGCCGCTTCCGCCAGAACCTGCTCGGCAAGCGCGTCGACTATTCTGGCCGTTCGGTCATCGTGGTCGGCCCGAACCTCAAGCTGCATGAGTGCGGCCTGCCGAAAAAGATGGCGCTGGAGCTGTTCAAGCCGTTCATCTATGCGCGCCTCGACGCCAAGGGTCTCGCCGGCACGGTGAAGGCTGCGAAGAAGCTCGTGGAGAAAGAGAAGCCGGAAGTGTGGGATATCCTCGACGAGGTTATCCGTGAGCACCCGGTTCTCCTGAACCGCGCGCCGACGCTTCACCGCCTTGGCATCCAGGCGTTCGAGCCGAAACTGATCGAAGGCAAGGCCATCCAGCTGCACCCGCTCGTCTGCGCTGCGTTCAACGCAGACTTCGACGGCGACCAGATGGCAGTCCACGTTCCGCTGAGCCTTGAGGCCCAGCTGGAATGCCGTGTGCTGATGATGTCGACCAACAACATCCTCTCGCCCGCTAACGGCAAACCGATCATCGTTCCGTCTCAGGACATCATCCTCGGCCTCTACTACCTCTCGCTCGACCGCAAGGGCGAACCGGGGGAAGGCATGGTCTTCGCAGACCTCGCCGAGATCGAACACGCCCTCGACGCCGGCCTGATTACCGTGCATTCGAAGATCAAGGCGCTGTATGATGGCGTCAATTCGGAAGGCAAACCGGAGCGCCGCATCATTGACACGACGCCGGGCCGCTACATGGTGGCGAACATCCTGCCGCGTTCGAAAGCGATCGGTCCGGAACTCGTCAACACCGTGCTTTCCAAGAAAGCCATCGGCAAGATCATTGACGAAGTCTACCGCCTCTGCGGTCAGAAGGCGACGGTGATCTTCTGTGACAAGATGATGGAGCTCGGCTTCCGTGAAGCCTGCAAGGCCGGCATCTCCTTCGGCAAGGATGACATGGTCATTCCGGAAGCGAAGAAGAAACTGGTCGACGCGACCAAGGATCTCGTGTCCGACTATGAGCGTCAGTATGCTGACGGTCTCATCACGCGCGGCGAGAAATACAACAAGGTCGTTGATGCCTGGTCGAGCTGCACCGACAAGGTGGCTGACGCTATGATGGAGTCTGCCTCCAAGGTCCAGATCAAGAAGGGCAAGGAACAGATCAACTCGATCTTCATGATGGCCGACTCCGGCGCGCGTGGTTCGAAGAACCAGATGAAGCAGCTCGCCGGTATGCGCGGCCTGATGGCCAAGCCGTCGGGCGAGATCATCGAGACGCCGATCATCTCGAACTTCAAGGAAGGCCTCACCGTTCTCGAGTACTTCAACTCGACCCACGGTGCCCGTAAGGGTCTGGCCGATACCGCTCTGAAGACGGCAAACTCCGGTTACCTGACCCGCCGCCTCGTCGATGTGGCCCAAGACTGCATCATCAATGAAGATGATTGCGGCACCGAGAAGGGCATCGACATCACGGCCGTGATGGAAGGCGCTGACGTTGTGGTCTCGCTGAACGAGCGTATCCTCGGCCGCGTGATTGCCGAAGACATAAAGGGCGCCGACGGCAAGCTTGTTGTTCCGGCCAACACCTATGTGGACGAGGACGTGGCCGCCCAGATCGACGCTGCCTCTGTCGACCGCGTGAAAGTGCGTTCGCCGCTGACCTGCGAAACCAAGAACGGCATCTGTGCCCAGTGCTATGGCCGTGACCTGGCGCGCGGTACGCTGGTCAACCGGGGCGAGGCTGTCGGCGTGATTGCTGCCCAGTCCATCGGTGAGCCGGGTACCCAGCTGACGATGCGTACCTTCCACATCGGCGGCGCGGCCCAGGTGGCCGACCAGTCATCGCTGGAAGCCAGCTTCGAAGGCACCGTGCGCTTTACCGATGCCGAGATCGTTACCCGCAAGGACAAGACGATCGTGGTTGTCGGCCGCCGTATGCAGGTCGAGATCGTGGACGCCGACGGCCGCACGCGCCAGTCGTTCCGCCCGGCCTATGGTACGCGCCTGATGATCAAGGATGGCGACAAGGTTGCCCCCGGCAAGCTGCTTGCCGATTGGGACCCCTTCGCCCAACCGATCGTGTCCGAAGTTGGTGGTGAAGCTCGCTTCATCGACCTGGTGGATGGCCAGACGGTTCGTGAAGAGACTGACGAAGCGACCGGTATCTCGGCGCGCGTGGTCGTTGACCCGCGGACGAGTTCCAAGTCTGCTGACCTCAAGCCGACGATCCAGATCGTGGACGCCAATGGCAAACCGGTGAAACTGCCCAACGGTTCGCCGGCAAGCTATGTCCTCTCCGTGGGCGCGATCCTCTCGGTCTCCGATGGTGACCGGATCGAGCCGGGTGACACGCTTTCCCGCGTCGCAACGGGCGGTGCCAAGACGAAGGACATCACGGGCGGTCTGCCGCGCGTGGCCGAACTCTTCGAAGCCCGCCGTCCCAAGGACCATGCGATCATCGCGGAAGTCGATGGCCGCGTCGAATACGGCCGCGACTACAAGAACAAGCGCAAGGTCACGATCGTACCGACCGAGGAAGGGCGCGAGCCGATCGACTATCTGGTGCCGAAGGGCAAGCACCTTGCGGTGCAGGATGGCGACTTCATCAAGCGCGGCGAGTATCTGATGGACGGTAACCCCGCGCCTCAGGACATTCTCTCGACGCTGGGCGTGGAAGCGCTCGCCAACTACCTCACCGAGGAAGTGCAGAAGGTTTACCGTCTGCAGGGCGTGCCGATCAACGACAAGCACATCGAGGTGATCGTTCGCCAGATGCTGCAGAAGGTCGAGATCACCGAGGGCGGCGATACGCCGTTCATCACCGGCGAGCACATCGATGCGATCGAGTTCGAGGAGGCCAATGAGGCCATCCGCCGCTCGCGCAAGAAAGACCTGCGCGAAGCCACTGCGACTCCGCTGCTGCTGGGCATCACCAAAGCCTCGCTGCAGACCAAGAGCTTCATCTCGGCCGCCTCCTTCCAGGAGACGACCCGCGTGCTCACCGAGGCAGCGATCCAGGGCAAGGTCGACACGCTCGACGGCCTCAAGGAGAACGTCATCGTGGGCCGCCTGATCCCGGCCGGTACGGGTGGTGGTATCCGCCAGTATCGCCGTGTGGCTGCCGAACGCGACCAGAAGCTGAAGGCAAAGCGCGCCGCCGCTATGGCCAAGGCGGAGGAGGGGATCACCCTCGTCAGCCTGCCGGCCCCCGAGAAGGACACGGCCGGCGAATAACCCAGGCTGACTTGAACCAAACGGAAAAGCCTGCCAGCAATGGCAGGCTTTTTCACTTTCGGGCATGGATCATGAGGGCAGGGCGGACTGAGATTGCGGGCATACTCTGCGCGATTGCTGCTGTCGGGCTGATTGCCTGGATGTGCTTTGAAAGCTGGGGCGGCCTGTCTCCGTTCTGATTCGATACAAGAACGACATGCCGCCATGCGGAAAGCCGCGCCAGCGCCCTTGACGCGCCGCGCGCGCGAGTCTACACGCCCCGGATCGTCAGAGAGGCAAATGGGCTTTTCGTCCAGTGCCGCACCGAAACAGCAATGTTCCGGCGAAGCTGACCCCCAATTTCCGCTCGTCCCGGAAGCCTGATTGAGGGCCTTCGGGGCACACGTCATTATAGGCCCCCGGGCCGCAACGTACGAAGAGACAGTAGGCCCGAATGCCCACGATTCAGCAGCTGATCCGCAATCCGCGCGAGCCAAAGCGCACCCGTACCAAGACCCCCGCCCTGAAGGCTTGCCCTCAGCGCCGCGGTGTCTGCACCCGTGTTTACACCACGACCCCGAAGAAGCCGAACTCGGCACTCCGGAAAGTGGCCAAGGTGCGCATGACCTCCGGATTTGAATCGCTGTGCTACATCCCCGGTGAAGGCCACAACCTTCAGGAGCACTCCGTTGTGCTCATCCGCGGCGGCCGCGTGAAAGACCTTCCGGGTGTGCGCTACCACATCGTGCGCGGCGCGCTCGACACCCAGCCCGTCAAGAACCGTAAACAGCGCCGTTCGCATTACGGCGCGAAGAAACCGAAGTAAGAGGCTAGAGGCTCATGTCCCGTCGTCACAGTGCCGAGAAGCGCCAGGTCCTGCCGGATCCGAAGTTCAAGGACATCGTCGTTACCAAATTCATGAACCAGATCATGCGCGACGGCAAAAAGTCCGTCGCCGAGCGCATCGTGTACGGTGCCTTCGATCTGGTCGAAACCCGTTCGAAAAAGAACCCGGTCGAAGTCTTCCACAATGCGCTCGAAGCTGTCGCTCCGGCCGTTGAAGTGCGCTCGCGCCGCGTCGGTGGTGCCACCTACCAGGTTCCGGTTGAAGTCCGCACCGAGCGCCGTCAGGCGCTGGCGATCCGCTGGCTGGCGTCTGCCGCTGCCGGTCGCAACGAGAACACGATGCGTGAGCGTCTTGCCGGCGAACTGATGGATGCAAGCCAAGGCCGCGGCAACGCGGTCAAGAAGCGCGAAGACACCCACCGCATGGCGGATGCGAACAAGGCGTTCGCCCACTACCGCTGGTAACAAGTACAATCGCCGGGCGGCAGGGTTACCTCGCCCGGCGAGTGACCCACCCTTCCTTCCGGGAAGCAGAAACGAAGGTTTGATCTCATGGCCCGCGAATATCCGCTGGAGCGATACCGCAACTTCGGCATCATGGCCCACATTGATGCCGGCAAAACCACGACCACAGAGCGTATCCTCTACTACACCGGCAAGTCGCACAAGATCGGTGAAGTGCATGACGGCGCGGCCACCATGGACTGGATGGTCCAGGAGCAGGAGCGCGGCATCACCATCACGTCGGCTGCCACGACCACCTTCTGGGAACGCACCGAAGACGGCTCCACGGCGCTGTCGCCGAAATACCGTTTCAACATCATCGACACCCCCGGGCACGTTGACTTCACCATTGAAGTCGAGCGCTCGCTGGCCGTTCTCGATGGCGCAGTCTGCGTGCTGGACGCCAACGCCGGTGTTGAGCCGCAAACCGAAACTGTCTGGCGCCAGGCTGACCGTTACAAGGTTCCGCGCATCGTTTTCGTCAACAAGATGGACAAGATCGGCGCTGACTTCTTCAACTGCGTTCGCATGATCAAGGATCGCACCGGCGCAACGCCGGCGCCGATCCAGCTGCCGATCGGTTCGGAAAACCAGCTCGAAGGCCATATCGACCTCATCACCATGAAAGAATGGGTGTGGGCCGGTGAAGACCTCGGCGCGACTTGGGAAGTGCGCGAAATCCGCGACAGCCTGCGGCCTCTGGCCGAAGAATGGCGCGGCAAGCTCATCGAGATCGCTGTCGAAATGGACGACGCGGCTATGGAAGGCTACCTCGAAGGTAAAGAGCCGGACATGGATACGCTGCGCAAGCTGATCCGGAAGGGCGTGCTGACGCTGTCCTTCATGCCGGTCCTGTGCGGCTCTGCGTTCAAGAACAAGGGCGTCCAGCCGATGCTGAACGCTGTGGTCGACTTCCTGCCGAGCCCGCTCGATGTGCCGCCCTACATGGGCTTTGCCCCGGGCGACGAGACCGAGACGCGGAATATCGAGCGGTCTGCCGATGATGCGCAGCCTTTCTCGGGCCTGGCGTTCAAAATCATGAACGACCCCTATATGGGCACGCTGACCTTCACCCGGATCTATTCGGGTACGCTGTCGAAGGGTGACTCCTTCCTCAACTCGACCAAAGGCAAGCGCGAGCGCGTGGGCCGGATGGTCATGATGCACGCCAACAAGCAGGACGAGATCACGGAAGCCTTCGCTGGCGATATCGTGGCGCTCGCCGGTCTCAAGGAAACCACGACCGGCGATACGGTCTGCGATCCCAACAAGCCGGTCGTCCTCGAAACCATGACCTTCCCCGATCCGGTTATCGAGATCGCGGTTGAGCCGAAATCGAAGGCTGACCAGGAAAAGATGTCGGTTGGTCTGCAGCGTCTGGCTGCCGAAGACCCGTCCTTCCGCGTCGAAACCAATTTCGAGTCCGGTCAGACGATCATGAAAGGCATGGGCGAGCTTCACCTCGACATCCTGATCGACCGTCTCCGCCGCGAGTTCAAGGTTGAGGCCAATATCGGCCAGCCGCAGGTGGCTTATCGTGAGAAGATCGGCCGTTCGGCAGAGATCGACTACACGCACAAGAAACAGTCCGGCGGTACCGGCCAGTTCGCCCGCATCAAGCTGACCTTCGAGCCGCTTGAAGCTGGTTCGGGCTTCCAGTTCGTCAGCGCGATCGTTGGCGGCGCGGTTCCGAAGGAATACATCCCCGGCGTCCAGAAAGGCCTGGAAATGGCCAAGGAGAACGGTCTCCTGGCTGGCTATCCGGTTACCGACTTCAAGGCCACGCTGACAGACGGCGCGTTCCACGATGTCGACTCCAGCGTTCTCGCTTTCGAGATTGCGGCCCGCGGCGCGTTCCGCGAGCTGAAAGGGAAGGGTGATCCGCGCCTGATGGAGCCGATCATGAAAGTGGAAGTCGTCACGCCGGAAGACTATATGGGCGACGTGATTGGCGACCTGAACTCCCGCCGTGGCCAGATCCAGGGCTCTGAAGCCCGCGGTAACGCCACTGCGATCACGGCGATGGTGCCGCTGGTGAACATGTTCGGTTATGTGTCCACGCTGCGTGGCATGTCTCAGGGCCGCGCTCAGTTCACCATGCTCTTCGATCACTATGACGAAGTTCCGCGCGCTGAAGCACAGAAGATCATTCAGGAAGTCTCGGGCTCCTAATCGGGCCCCTTGTACAAGAACTAGAGGAGAGGCCCGATGGGCAAGGCAAAGTTTGAGCGTACGAAGCCGCACGTGAACATTGGCACGATTGGCCACGTTGACCACGGCAAGACGACGCTGACGGCAGCGATCACGATCACGCTGGCGAAGTCTGGCGGTGCGACGGCGAAGGCATATGCCGACATCGACGCGGCGCCGGAAGAGAAGGCACGCGGCATCACGATCAACACCGCGCACGTGGAATATGAGACGGCCAACCGTCACTATGCGCACGTCGACTGCCCCGGCCACGCTGACTATGTGAAGAACATGATCACCGGCGCGGCCCAGATGGACGGCGCGATCCTGGTGTGCTCGGCTGCTGACGGCCCGATGCCGCAGACCCGCGAGCACATCCTGCTGGCCCGTCAGGTCGGCGTGCCGGCGCTCGTCGTGTTCCTGAATAAGGTCGACATGGTGGACGATGCCGAGCTGCTCGAGCTCGTCGAGATGGAAGTGCGCGACCTCTTGTCGTCCTACAACTTCCCGGGCGACGACATTCCGATCATCAAGGGTTCGGCTCTGGCCGCCGTTGAAGACCGCGACGCCGAAATCGGCCAGAACGCGATCCTCGAGCTGATGAAAGCTGTCGACGAGTACATCCCGACCCCGGAGCGTCCGCTGGACAAGCCGTTCCTGATGCCGGTGGAAGACGTGTTCTCGATCTCTGGCCGCGGTACGGTTGTGACCGGCCGGGTTGAGCAGGGCATCGTGAAGGTTGGTGAGGAAATCGAGATCGTCGGCATCCGCCCGACGGTGAAGACGACCTGCACGGGCGTTGAGATGTTCCGCAAGCTGCTCGACCAGGGCCAGGCCGGCGACAACATCGGCGCGCTGCTGCGCGGTGTTGACCGTGAAGGCGTTGAGCGCGGCCAGGTTCTCTGCAAGCCGGGCTCGATCACGCCGCACACGCTGTTCGAAGCCGAAGCCTACATCCTGACGAAGGAAGAGGGTGGCCGTCACACGCCATTCTTCACCAACTACCGTCCGCAGTTCTACTTCCGCACCACGGACGTGACCGGCATCGTCAAGCTGCCGGCTGACAAAGAGATGGTCCTGCCGGGCGACAACGTGAAAATGGACGTCGAGCTGATCAGCCCGATCGCCATGGACAAAGGCCTGCGCTTCGCCATCCGCGAAGGCGGCCGCACCGTCGGCGCCGGCGTCGTGTCCGAAATCAAGAAATAAGCTTCTCGCTCCGGGAAGTCCGTAATCGAGAAGGCCGCCCCGCAAGGGCGGCCTTTTTGCTGCAGAATGCGCTTGAGGAGAGCATCTTTGCGGTCTTGAGCGCAGACAGGGCAGGGGATGCGTCAATCCGGGTCAGTTGGCCTGCAGATTCATCTAAACCAGCTGTTGACGCACCCGATTCTCTGGCATAGAAGCCGCACTTCGCCGGGATGGCTGCGCTTCTTTAACAGCGAACGCTCCCTCGAAACTGACAATTAATCCACACCCCCACCCGGGCGCTCGATGCTGACGAGCCATCGCGCCTTGGGTTAAAGTGTTTTGCGCGGACGGACCAAACGATGGAACGACAAAATATCCGGATCAGGCTGAAGGCCTTTGATCACCGCGCGCTCGACATGTCGGCGAAGGAAATCGTGAACACGGCGAAGCGCACTGGCGCTGAAGTTCGTGGCCCGGTTCCGCTCCCGACCCGTATCGAGCGCTTCACGGTGAACCGGTCGCCCCACATCGACAAGAAGTCGCGTGAGCAGTTCGAAATCCGCACGCACACCCGTATTCTCGACATCGTCGATCCCACCCCGCAGACCGTGGACGCGCTGATGAAGCTCGACCTGTCTTCGGGTGTCGGCATCGAGATCAAGCTCGAGGGAGCCCGCTAATGACGCTTCCTGCTGCCCGTACCGGCGTTCTTGCCCGCAAAGTCGGCATGACACGCATCTTCGCTGAAGACGGCCGCCATGTGCCCGTCACCGTTCTGTCGCTCGATGGCTGCCAGGTTGTTGGCGTGCGCACCGAAGACGAGCGCACCGTCACCACAAAGAGGGGCGGGGAAGTTACCCGCACCGACGGCTACAAGGCCGTGATCATGGGTGCCGGCGAGAAGAAGGCGAAGAACACCACCAAGGCTCAGCGCGGCCAGTTCGCCAAAGCCGGTGTTGCGCCCAAGGCGAAACTGAAAGAGTTCCGCGTCAGCGGCGACCTGCCGGAAGTTGGCTCGACCGTTCAGGCCGACCATTTCGCTGAAGGCCAGATGGTTGACGTTTCGGCTCTGACCATCGGTAAAGGTTTTGCCGGCGCCATGAAGCGCTGGAACTTCGGCGGTCTGCGCGCCACGCACGGCGTCTCGATCTCGCACCGTTCGCATGGTTCGACTGGTATGCGCCAGGATCCGGGCCGCGTGTTCAAGAACAAGAAAATGGCCGGTCACCTTGGTGATGAGCGCGTCACGACCCAGAACCTGGTTGTTGTGCGCACTGACGTCGAGCGCGGCCTTATCCTCGTCAAGGGTTCGGTTCCGGGCCATGACGGGACTTTCGTTGAAATCCGCGATGCTGTGAAGAAGGCCCTGCCGGCGAACGCGCCTGCTGCTGGTTCCTTCAGGGCTCCGGAAAAGCTCTCCGCCGGGGGTGAAGGCTAATGGAACTCGCAGTTAAAACCCTCGCTGGCGACGCCGCCGGCAAGATTGATCTCGACGACGCGATTTTCGGTATTGACGAAATCCGTGGCGACATCCTGCAGCGCACCGTGCGCTGGCAGCTCGCCCGCCGTCAGGCCGGTACGCACAAGGCAAAATCGCGTTCGGAAGTGAACCGCACGACGAAGAAGTCGATCAAGCAAAAAGGCTCGGGCGGCGCCCGTCACGGTTCGCGCAATGCGCCGATCTTCGTTGGCGGCGGCGCAGCTCACGGCCCGCGTGTTCGCAGCCATGCGCACGACCTGCCGAAAAAGATCCGCAAGATGGCTTTGGCGCACGCCCTGTCGTCCAAAGCGAAAGAAAGCTCGATCCTGGTTCTCGACAAGGCCGAGCTCGACTCGCCCAAGACCAAGGCGCTGCTGGAATCGTTCAAAGGTCTCGGCATCGAGAACGCTCTGATCATCTCGGGCACGGAAGTGAATGAGAACTTCGCCCGCGCTGCGCGCAACATCCCGAACATCGACGTGCTGCCGGTTGCCGGCCTGAACGTCTATGACATCCTGCGCCGCCGCACGCTCGTCATCACCAAGGAAGCCGCCGAGGGTATCAAAGCCCGCTTTGATGGCGCCAAAGCGGAGGCTGAATAATGGCCGAAGTGAAACCCCACCATTATGACGTGATCCGCCGTCCGCTGATCACCGAAAAGTCGACGCTCGTTTCCGAGCAGAACAAGATCATCTTCGAAGTTGCTCCGGGCGCTGACAAGAAAGCGATCAAAGAGGCTGTCGAAGCCCTGTTCAAAGTGAGCGTCACGAAGGTCAACACCCTGACCCAGAAGGGCAAGACGAAACGCTTTCGTGGCTTTGAAGGCCGCCGTTCCGACGTGAAGAAAGCCATCGTTACGCTCGCTGAAGGCCAGTCGGTCGACATTTCGACGGGCCTCTAAGGGAGAAGGACGAAGCTCATGGCACTGAAGACATTCAATCCGACCTCTCCCGGCCGCCGCCAGCTCGTACTGGTGGACCGTACGGGTCTGCACAAAGGCAAGCCAGTCAAGGCGCTCACCGAGGGCATCAGCTCCAAAGGTGGCCGCAACAACCAGGGCCGCGTGACTGTCCGCCACCAGGGCGGCGGCGTGAAGCGCCTTTATCGCAAGATCGATTTCAAGCGTAACCGCTGGGACATCCCGGCTGTTGTCGAGCGTCTCGAATACGATCCCAACCGCACGGCTTTCATCGCCCTCATCAAGTATGAGGACGGCGAGCTGGCCTACATCATCGCGCCGCAGCGCCTTGAAGTAGGGGACACCGTCATCACCTCCGCCACGGCTGACATCAAGCCGGGCAACGTGCTGCCGCTGAAGTCCATCCCGGTTGGTACGATCATCCACAATATCGAGCTGAAGCCCCAGAAGGGCGCGCAGATGGTCCGTTCCGCCGGCACCTATGCGCAGCTGGTTGGCCGTGACGCTGGTTACGCTCAGATCAAGCTGGCCTCCGGTGAGCTCCGCATGGTGCTCGACAACTGCCTGGCCACGATCGGCGCTGTGTCGAACCCGGACAAGATGAACGAAGTCAGCTCCAAGGCTGGCCGTAACCGTCACCTGGGCAAGCGCCCGACCGTCCGCGGCGTCGTCATGAACCCGGTCGACCACCCGCACGGTGGTGGTGAAGGCAAATCTTCGGGCGGCCGTCACCCGGTCACCCCGTGGGGTAAGAAAACCCGCGGTCCGAAAACTCGCAACAACAAGGCAACGGATCGTCTCATCATCCGTCGCCGTAACGCTAAACGCTAATCAGGGAGCCCGAGAGACATGTCCCGTTCTGTCTGGAAAGGCCCGTTCGTCGACGGCTACCTCCTGAAGAAGGCTGAAGACGCCCGCTCTTCGGAAAAACGCGCTGTGATCAAGACCTGGTCGCGCCGCTCGACGATCCTGCCGCAATTCGTCGGCCTGAACTTTCAGGTCCACAATGGCAACAAGTTCATCCCGGTCACGGTGACCGACGAGATGGTCGGCCACAAGTTCGGCGAGTTCGCGCCGACGCGGACCTATTACGGTCACGGCGCCGACAAGAAAGCGAAGAGGAAGTAGTCATGGCAAAGGCCAAGAATCCTCCGAAGCAGGCAGCGAATGAATCGCGCGCCGTGCTGCGCATGTACCGATCGAGCCCGCAGAAGCTGAACCTTCTGGCTCAGCAGATCCGTGGCATGCCGATCCAGCGCGCGCTCAACGAGATGAAGTTCTCGCCCAAGCGCCCTGCAAAGGATGTCTACAAGCTCCTTCAGTCCGCTGTCGCGAACGCCGAGAACAATCACGGCCTCGACATCGACAGCCTGGTGGTTGCTGAAGCACATGTCGGCAAGAACCTGGTCATGAAGCGCATCCGCGCTCGCGCCCGCGGCCGTGCTGCCCGGATCATGAAGCCGTTCTCGCAACTCACGATCGTCCTGCGGGACAATAGCCAGACTGCGGAGGCCGCATAATGGGTCAGAAAGTCAATCCGATTGGCCTGCGCCTCGGCATCAACCGTACCTCGGACAGCCGCTGGTACGCTGATAGCGCCGACTTTGGCCGCCTGCTGCACGAAGACCTCGCGATCCGCAAAGCGATCCGCGAGAAGCTGAAGCAAGCCGGTATCTCGAAGATCATCATCGAGCGTCCGCACAAGAAATGCCTCATCACGATCCATACGGCCCGTCCGGGCCTGGTGATCGGCAAGAAGGGCGGGGACATCGAAGTGCTCCGCAAAGAGCTTGCGAAGATGACCTCGGACGAAGTCCGCGTGAACCTGGTTGAAATCCGCAAGCCGGAAATCGACGCCACGCTGATCGCCGACGACATCGCCCGCCAGCTCGAGCGCCGGGCTTCGTTCCGCCGCGCGATGAAGCGTTCGATCCAGTCCGCCATGCGCCTCGGCGCTGAAGGTGTGAAAGTGGTTGTCTCCGGCCGTCTCGGCGGCGCGGAAATCGCCCGTACCGAGAAGTACGCCGAAGGTTCGGTGCCGCTGCACACGCTGCGCGCCGACATCGACTACGGTACGGCCGAAGCGGAAACCACCTACGGCATCATCGGTGTGAAGGTGTGGGTCTACAAGGGCGAGATCCTCGAACATGACCCGATGGCTCAGGACAAGCGCCTTGAGACGTCTGGCCAGTCGCGCGCTCGCGCCAACGCCAACCAGCGCGGCCCGGCTTCGGGCGCCCAGGCTGCAGGAGCTTAATTCATGCTGCAACCGAAACGCACCAAGTTCCGCAAGGCCTTCAAGGGCCAGATCAGCGGACAGTCGAAAGGCGGCTTCACGCTGGCTTTCGGCCAGTTTGGCCTCAAGGCTCTCGAGCCGGAGCGCGTCACCGCGCGCCAGATCGAAGCCACCCGCCGTGCCATCACGCGTGAAATGAAACGTCAGGGCAAGGTCTGGATCCGCGTGTTCCCGGATGTTCCGGTTACCGCGAAGCCGATCGAGGTCCGCATGGGTAAGGGTAAGGGCGGCGTTGACCGCTGGGTCGCGCGCGTTGCGCCTGGCCGTATCCTGTTCGAAATCGACGGTGTCCCGGAAGAGGTCGCCCGCCAGGCTCTGGCCCTCGGCGCCGCGAAGCTCCCGATCAAGACCAAAGTCGTCAAGCGTATCGAGGGGATCTGATCATGAAGGCCGCCGATGTAAGAGCCAAGAGCGTCGATCAGCTCAATGACGAGCTGGTGAAGCTCAAGAAAGAACAGTTCAATCTGCGCTTCCAGGCAGCCACGGGCCAGCTGGAGAAGACGGGCCGCGTTACCGAGGTTCGTCGCGACATCGCTCGGATCAAGACGGTCCTGCGCGAGAAAGCCCAGGCAGGCAAGTAAGGAGACTGAGATGCCAAAACGTATTATGAAAGGCGTTGTTGTCTCCGCGAAGCAGGACAAGACCGCTATTGTCCGTGTCGAGCGTACCTTCACGCACCCGATGCTGAAGAAGATCGTCCGGAAAACGAACAAGTACCACGCCCATGACGAGAACAACGTCGCGGTCGAGGGCCAGACTGTTGCGATTCGCGAGTGCGCGCCGAAGTCCAAACTGAAGCGCTGGGAACTCGTTACCGATGAAGGGAGTGAGGCATGATCCAGATGCAAACCCACCTGCGGGTCGCCGATAACTCTGGCGCACGCCGCGTGATGTGCATCAAGGTGCTCGGTGGCGCAGGCCGCCGTTACGCCTCGGTGGGCGACGTGATCGTCGTCTCGATCAAGGAAGCGATCCCGACGGGCCGCGTGAAGAAAGGGGACGTCCGCAAGGCCGTCGTCGTTCGCGTCGCCAAGGACATCAACCGTCCGGACGGCTCCACGATCCGCTTCGACAGCAACGCTGCCGTTCTGATCAACAACAATGGCGAGCCGATTGGCACGCGCGTCTTTGGCCCTGTTCCGCGCGAACTGCGCGGCAAGAACCAGGTCAAGATCGCTAACATGGCGCCGGAGGTCCTGTAGTCATGGCTGCAAAGATCAAAAAAGGTGACACGGTCATCGTGATCGCCGGCAAGGACAAGGGCACCAAGGGCGAAGTCCTGAAGGTGATCCCGGACGAGAGCCGGGTGGTCGTGCGCGGCGTGAACCTGGTAAAACGTCACCAGAAGCCGAGCCAGATGGACCCCGGTGGTCTGAAGACCTTCGAGGCACCGGTGCACGTTTCCAACGTTGCCCTTGCAGATCCGCGTGATGGCAAGGCCGTTCGCGTTGGCTTCAAGATTGACCAGCATGGCCGCAAGACGCGCTTTGCGAAACGCTCAGGGGAATCGATCGATGTCTGAGGCATATGAACCCCGCCTCAAGCGGAAATACCGGGAAGAGATCCGGACGAAACTGCAAGAGCAGTTCAACTATTCGAACCCGATGAAGGTTCCGAAGCTCGACAAGGTCGTGATCAACATGGGTGTTGGCGAAGCCGTCAACGACTCCAAGAAGATCAAGGCGGCCCTGGCTGAGCTGGAGCGTATCGCCGGGCAGAAACCCGTTGCCACCAAGGCTCGCAAGTCGATCGCCGGCTTCAAGGTCCGTGAAGGCATGCTGATCGGCGCAAAGGTTACCCTGCGCCGCGACCAGATGTACGAATTCCTTGACCGTCTGACGACGATCGCTCTGCCGCGCGTGAAAGACTTCCGTGGTCTGAACGGCAAGAGCTTCGACGGCCGCGGCAACTACGCCATGGGTATCAAGGAGCACATCGTGTTCCCTGAGATCAACTATGACGAGGTCGAAGAGGTGCGCGGCATGGATATCATCGTCTGCACCACTGCCGAAACGAACGAAGAAGCCAAAGCACTCCTCGCCGAGTGTGGCTTCCCGTTCCGGAACTAGCGCCAGGAGATCTGCTGATATGGCAAAGAAGAGCGCAATCGAGAAGAACAACAAGCGGAAGGCTCTGGCCGCCCGCTACGCGGCCAAGCGCGCCCAGCTCAAGGCAGCTGCGATGGACGAAAATCTGTCGCTGGAGGAGCGCTTCAAGGCGCGTCTCAAGCTTGCCGAACTGCCGCGCAACTCGGCTCAGAACCGTGTTCGCAACCGTTGCGAAGTCACCGGCCGTCCGCGTGCATTCTATCGTAAACTCAAAATGTCGCGTATCGCGCTTCGTGAGCTTGGCTCGCGTGGCCAGGTCCCCGGCCTTGTAAAGTCCAGCTGGTAAGAGAGGAGGGAAGCACATGAACATTTCCGATCCCCTCGGCGATATGCTCACCCGGATCCGCAACGCGCAGATGCGCGGCATGTCCAAAGTGACGTCGCCGGCATCGAAGCTGCGTGCACGTGTTCTCGACGTCCTCACGGACGAGGGATACATCCGGGGTTACGCCGAGATCGAAAAGAGCGGTCACAAGACCCTCGAAATCGAACTCAAATATTATGAAGGCCAGCCGGTCATCTCCGAGATCAAACGTGTCTCGAAGCCTGGCCGCCGTGTCTATTCGTCCGTCTCGGACATTCCGCTGGTGCGTAACGGCCTCGGCATTTCCATCCTGTCGACTTCGCAGGGTGTGATGTCGGATAATGCCGCGCGCGCCAAGAATGTCGGCGGCGAAGTGCTTTGCCGCGTATTCTAGGAGGCAGGTTCCATGTCCCGTATTGGTAAGCTTGCGATCCCGGTTCCGGCAGGTGCAACTGTCACCGTCGCCGGCCAGACGATCAAGGCCAAAGGTCCGAAAGGCGAGCTTGAGCTTGTCCTGCCGGAAGTCATCACGCCGAAGCTCGAAAACAACGAGCTTCTGGTTGCTCCGCGCGCTGACCTGATGAAGGCTGCGAACGACGCGATCGAAGCAGAGAAGGCGAAAGGCAAGCGTCCGCCGACGCTGGCTCAGTCTCTCACGCAGGACGCGCGTACCCAGTGGGGAACCGCTCGTGCCCGTGCCGCCAACCTGGTGGAAGGGGTCACGAAGGGGTACACCAAGACGCTCGAACTCGTCGGCGTCGGTTACCGTGCCCAGATGCAGGGCACTGACCTGAAGCTGGCGCTCGGCTACTCGCACGATGTGATCTTCAAGGCGCCGCAGGGCATCAAGCTCGAAACGCCCAAGCCGACTGAGATCATCATCTCGGGCGCTGACAAACAAACCGTTGGTCAGGTTGCTGCCGAGATCAAGAAGTTCCGTCCGCCGGAGCCGTACAAAGGCAAGGGTATCCGCCTGCAGGGCGAATATGTCCGCCGCAAGGAAGGCAAGAAGAAGTAACGCCATGAAGACGTCACGCGAAAAGATGCAGCGCCGCGCCCAGCGCGTCCGCACCAAGCTCCGCCGGGTCGCTGAAGGCCGTCCGCGCCTTTCGGTGTCGCGCAGCCACAAGAACATCTCGGTGCAGATCATCGACGACGAGAAGGGCATCACGCTCGCCTCGGCATCGACGCTCGAGAAGGAAGTTATCGGTAGCGCGAAAACCGGCGGCAACGTCGAAGCCGCCGCACTCGTGGGCAAGGCAATCGCCGAGCGCGCGAAGAAGGCTGGCGTCGAGGATGTTGTCTTCGACCGCGGTGGTTACATGTTCCACGGCCGGGTGAAAGCCCTGGCAGATGCTGCCCGCGAGGGCGGCCTGAAATTCTGAAGGAGTCTGCCTGATGGCTGAGGAAAGAGGTGAGAAAAGGGGCCGCCGCCGCGACCGCGAGCAACCGCGCGATCGTGAGGAGGAAGGCTCTGAACTCGTCGACAAGCTGGTTGGCATCAACCGCGTTGCGAAGACGGTGAAAGGCGGCAAGAACTTCGGTTTCGCTGCGCTCGTCGTTGTGGGCGACCAGAAGGGCCGTGCCGGCTTCGGCAAGGGCAAGGCCCGTGAGGTTCCTGAAGCCATCCGCAAGGCGACTGAAGAAGCCAAGCGCAACATGGTTCGCATTCCGCTTCGCGAAGGCCGCACGCTGCACCATGACGGCAATGGCCGTCACGGCGCCGGCAAGGTCGTGCTTCGCGCAGCCCCTCCGGGTACCGGCGTGATCGCCGGCGGTCCGATGCGTGCCGTGATGGAAGTCCTCGGCGTCCAGGACGTCGTCGGCAAGTCGCTCGGCTCGTCCAACCCATACAACATGGTGCGTGCCACCTTTGATGCCCTGAAAGGTCAGGCCAACCCGCGTACGGTTGCCTCCAAGCGCGGCCTCAAAGTCCAAGATATCGTTGGCCGCCGTACCGATGGCGCCTCCGAAGCCGGCATGGCCGATTCGGTGAACTGATAGGAGACCTCTATGTCCCAGAAGAAAGTCACCGTCCGTCAGATCGGCAGCCCGATCGCGCGCAAGCCGAACCAGCGTCAGACGCTGATCGGCCTCGGCCTCAACAAGGTCGGTCGCACGCGTGAGCTGGTCGACACGCCGGAAGTCCGCGGCATGATCCGCACGGTCTCGCATCTCGTGGAAGTGGTCGGCGAATAAGGCTCCTGCAGCCTGCCGGCCGTTTCCTTCGCTTATTCGAAAGTTACTGCCATGAAACTCAATGAACTTTCTCCCGCCGATGGCTCCACCAAGAAGCGCATGCGCGTTGGTCGCGGCGTTGGCTCGGGCAAGGGCAAGACGGCTGGTCGCGGTGTGAAAGGCCAGAAGGCTCGTTCGGGCGTTGCTGTGAACGGCTTCGAAGGCGGTCAGATGCCGATCTACATGCGTCTGCCCAAGCGCGGCTTCAAAGCGCCGGGCGCCAAGACCATGTCCTGGGTCAACCTGGGCCGCATCGCCAAGGCTGTCGAAGCTGGCACGCTGGACGCTTCCAACGTCACCGAAGAAACCCTCGTGGCTTCCGGTGTGGTCCGCAACGCCCGCGACGGTATCCGTCTGCTGGCCAAGGGCGACGCGCCCAAGAAGCTGAACATCACGGTTACCGGAGCCTCGAAGGCTGCCGTGGAAGCCGTTGAAAAGGCTGGCGGATCGGTCACCCTGACCGGCACAGCGAAAGACGCTGCTGAGGAATAATCTGGGGTTCTTGCTTAACCCCTCTTCACAAATCCCGTGTCGCCGCCGATCTTGGCGGCGAACGCTTTTCAGGGAGGCTCGTGCAGCCGATGGCGAATGCTGCGGAACAAATGGCTCGCAACCTTAATTTTGCGACCTTTGCAAAAGCCAAAGACCTACAGGCGCGGATCCTCTTCACGCTCGGTATTCTGGTCCTCTACCGGCTAGGGACCTTCATTCCGATCCCCGGCCTTGACCCGTCACAATATGCGGCGCTGTTCGAAAGCCAGTCGAGCGGCATTCTGGGCTCGATGAACATGTTCGCCGGCGGCGCCGTCGAGCGGATGGGCGTCTTCGCGCTCAACGTCATGCCCTACATCACCGCCTCAATCATCATCCAGATGATGACCTCGGTGTCTCCTTCGCTTGAGAAGCTCAAGAAAGAAGGGGAGGCGGGCCGCAAGCAAATCAACCAGTATACGCGTTATCTGACACTCGGCTTTGCCTTGGTGCAGGCCTTCGCCATCACCGGCGGTCTCGTGGCCGTGCGCCTTGATGGAATCGCGTCCTGGTTCTTCATCCTCACTGGCGTTGTCACGCTGACGGGCGGCACCATGCTGCTGATGTGGATGGGTGAACAGATCACCGCGCGCGGCATCGGCAACGGCATCTCGCTGATCATCTTTGCCGGCATCGTGGCAGAGCTGCCACGGGCAATCTACAACCTCGTGGCCCAGGCCCGCACCACCTCGGTGGATATCGGCTTCGTCCTGGCCATCGTGGTGATGGTGCTGGCACTCGTCGTCTTCATCGTCTTTGTGGAGCGTTCGCAGCGCCGCCTGATCATCCATTATCCGAAGCGCCAGCAAGCCCAGGGCTTTGCCCAGGGGCAGAAAAGCTTCCTGCCGCTGAAGATCAACACCTCGGGCGTTATCCCCGCCATCTTCGCCACAGCGCTGCTGATGCTGCCGCTGACGGCCGTTGGCTTCCTTGGTGGCAATGCCGCCGACCCGGAAACGACGGGGATGACAGGCGTTCTGGGCTGGCTCGCGACGAATTTCGCGCCCGGCTCCTGGACCTACATCATCACCTATGCGGTCCTGGTGGCGTTCTTTGCCTTCTTCTACACGTCGATCATGTTCAATCCGCAGGAAACGGCGGACAATCTGCGCAAGTATGGCGGCTTCATTCCGGGCATCCGTCCGGGCTCCAACACGGCCGCCTATATCGACTATGTGCTGACCCGCCTGACCACCATCGGCGCCCTCTACCTAGTCTTCATCTGTATTCTGCCTGAGCTCCTGCGGCGATATTTCCCTCAGATTCCGTTTTACATTGGGGGTACGTCTCTGCTCATTGTCGTTTCGGTGACTATGGACACTGTCACACAGATCCAGTCGCACCTGATCGCCCACCAGTATGAGGGGATGATCAAGAAATCGAAACTCGGGGGCAAGAAGAAGTGAACCTGATTCTGTTTGGTCCGCCTGCTGCGGGCAAGGGCACTCAAGCCAAGCGACTCGTTGAGCAGCGCGGCTTTGTGCAGCTTTCTACAGGCGACATGCTTCGCGCAGCTCGGGCTTCCGGGTCCGAACTTGGTCAGCGCGTGGCAAAGATCATGGATGAAGGCGGCCTGGTCTCCGACGAGATCGTGATTGCCCTGATTGACGAACAATTAACCGTCCAGGCCGGCGCGCCGGGATTCATCTTTGATGGCTTCCCCCGCACGATTGGACAGGCCGAAGCGCTCGACAGGTTGCTGGAATCGCGCGGTTCACAGGTGGATCTGGTGATCCGCATGATCGTGGACGATACCAAGCTGCTTGAGCGGGTGACCAAGCGTTTTGAGGAGCAGGGAAGGGCGGACGACAATCCAGCCACCTTCTCCCGCCGCCTGGAGCGCTATTACGAAGACACCGCACCGCTGGTTCCCCTTTATGCCGAGCGGGGCGTGCTGACCGAGATCGATGGAATGGGCACGATTGATACCGTGTCGGGCGAAATCGATGCGGCTCTGAAACAATCCGCGTGAACGGCGCAGTTCTGCTGTTGACGGGGAGAAAACCGTGGCTATAAGCCTCGAAACTTAGCTTCAGGCTTAACCGCCGGTGCGCGCGACGGGCGTGATACTCCCGCTTGGCGCGCATTTCATGTTTTGACATCCGCTTGAGGAGAAACGGCCTTGGCCCGTATTGCAGGCGTAAATATTCCGACCAACAAGCGCGTCGAAATCGCGCTGCGCTATATTCACGGGATCGGCCCGGCTTTCTCCAAAGAGATTTGCGAGAAGGTTGGTGTTGAGCCGTCGCGCCGCGTGAACCAGCTGACGGACGCTGAGGTCATCAAGATCCGCGAAACCATCGACGCCGGTTATCTCGTTGAGGGTGACCTCCGCCGTGACACCTCGATGAACATCAAGCGTCTGATGGACCTTGGTTGCTATCGTGGCCTGCGTCACCGCAAGAAGCTCCCGGTGCGCGGTCAGCGTACCCACACGAACGCACGGACCCGCAAGGGCCCGGCCAAGCCGATCGCCGGCAAGAAGAAATAATAGGACTGACGCCCCATGGCCCGCGAAGCTACTCGTATCCGCCGCCGGGAACGCAAGAACATTACCTCTGGTATTGTTCACGTGAACTCGAGCTTCAACAACACGATGGTCACCATCACCGACGCACAGGGCAACACCATCTCCTGGTCGTCCTCGGGCGTGATGAACTTCAAAGGCTCGCGCAAGTCGACGCCTTATGCCGCTCAGATGGCTGCTGAAGACGCCGCCAAGAAGGCGAAAGAGCATGGCCTGCAGACGGTTGAAGTGCGCGTGCGTGGTCCGGGTTCGGGCCGTGAGAGCGCCCTGCGCGCCCTTCAGGCCGCTGGCCTCACCGTGACGGCCATCAACGATACGACGCCGATCCCGCACAACGGGTGCCGCCCGCCCAAGCGCCGCCGCGTCTGACGAATACTCTCCGGCAGCGCCTCTCCGGCGCTGCTGTCCTTTTCGAGGAACCCTGAATGACCACTGTGAATGACCGTAACTGGAAAGTGCTGATCCGTCCGAACCGTCCTGTCGTCCAGGCCGGATACGACGCCAAGCGCAAAGCAAAGCTCGTGGTCGAGCCTCTGGAGCGCGGCTACGGCACGACGCTCGGCAACGCCCTGCGCCGCGTACTTCTCTCGTCGCTGCAAGGCGCCGCCATCATCGGCGTCCAGATCGACGGCGTTGTCCACGAATTCTCCGCCATCCCTGGCGTGCGTGAAGATGTCACGACGATCGTGCTGAACCTCAAGCAGGTCGCGATCTTCATGGAATCCGATACGCCCAAGCGCATGGTTCTGCGCGCCAAGGGGCCCGGCGAAGTCAAGGCTGGCCAGATCGAAACCCCCGGCGATGTGAAGATCCTCAACCCGGATCTTGTCATCTGTACGCTGGACGGCGGTTCTGAAGTCCGCATGGAATTCACCGTTGCCACCGGCAAGGGCTATGTCGCCGCCGAAGGCCACCGCCCGGAAGACGCGCCGATCGGCTATATTCCGATTGATGCCATCTATTCGCCGGTTCGCCGCGTTGGCTATCAGGTTGAAGACACCCGTGAAGGCACCGTCCTCGATTATGACAAGCTGACCCTTGACGTGGAGACCGATGGTTCGCTGTCGCCGGAAGATTCTGTCGCTTATGCTGCCCGCATCCTTCAGGACCAGCTCCAGCTCTTCATCAACTTCGAAGAGCCCACGCTCGAAACCGGCGGCTCGGCAGACGAAACGGATCTGGGCTTCAACCCGGTTCTGCTCAAGAAAGTCGACGAGCTCGAACTCTCTGTTCGCTCGGCCAACTGCCTCAAGAACGACAACATCGTTTACATCGGCGACCTGATCCAGAAGTCCGAGGCGGAAATGCTCCGCACGCCGAACTTCGGCCGCAAGTCGCTGAACGAGATCAAGGAAGTTCTCGCCGGCATGGGCCTGCATCTTGGCATGGAAGTGCCGGATTGGCCGCCGGAGGACATCGAAGGTCTCGCCAAGAAATACGACGATCACATCTAGCCCAGGAATGACCGGGGCCTGACCACCTCGGAAGGAATGTAGCCATGCGCCACCAGATTGCCCACCGCAAGCTCAACAAGACGACCTCGCACCGCAAGGCGATGTTCGCGAACATGGCTGCCAGCCTGATCGAGCACGAGCAGATCATCACCACCCTGCCGAAGGCCAAGGAAATGGCCCCGATCATGGACAAGCTCGTCAGCCTCGCAAAGAAGGGCGACCTTGCTGCCCGCCGCGCCGCGCTGTCGCAAGTCCGCAATGAAACGGCTGTCCGCAAGCTCTTCGAAGTCTTCGGCGAGCGTTACAAGGACCGCAACGGCGGCTACACCCGCGTTCTGAAAGCCGGCTTCCGCCCGGGCGACAACGCCCCGATCGCCGTCCTCGAACTCGTGGACCGTGACGAATCGGCCAAGGGCGCTGCTGACAAAGCCCGTCACGCCGCTGAGCTGGAAGCTGCAGAAGACTAGTCTTTCGCTGGATCTTTCCAGATCGATTTCATGACGCCCTGGAGCCCCGCTCCGGGGCGTTTTGCTTTTTGCCGTCTTCCGGCCGGGGAAGGGGGCGGGCCGCTGTAAAAACTGTCATCCATGCGCGTTAGGCGCAGAGGGCCACCCTCCTGGAGACAGTCCGATGAAACGCCCTCACCTCTTGTCAGCGACGGCGATGCTGGCCGCGCTTGGCCTGTTCGCCGCCTGCGCCGCCACACCGGTGCAGCCCGCTGCCCTCGCCCCTGAAATGCCCACCGCAGCCACCACGACCGATGCCCGCTTCACCATCGCGGTGATCCCCGACACGCAGAACTATACCGACTACACGCACCAGACCGCAGAAGGCTTCCCGTTTGATGCGGCCGATCTCTTCATCGAGCAGATGGGCTGGATCGCCGATAATCTCGAAAGCCAGGGCGGGGATATCGCCTTCGCTACGCATGTCGGCGATGTCTGGCAGCACGGCACCGTCAAGATCGATCCCGAGCATGAAGCGCGCGGCTTCAAGGCCGTCCCCAATCCGATTTTCGACGCCCATCTCTCGCCCAGCGACAAGGTGAAAACCGTCGAGATGCCCAAGGCCCGGGAAGGCTTCGAGCTGATCGCCGGCAAGACGCCGTTCTCCGTCGTTCCAGGCAATCATGACTATGACGCCACCTGGACCGATTCCAAATTCCCCCCGCGCGTTACCAGCCCCGCCGAAGTCGATCCCAACGACCTCACCTCCCTCGGCATGCTGCATGCTGGCGGGCTCGATAATTTCCGCGAAGTGTTCAATCCGGACTCTGCCTTTTTCAAAGACCAGCCCTGGTATGTTGCCTCCCATGATGGCGGCACGGACAGCGCCCAGATCTTCGAAGCGGGCGGCTATCGCTTCCTGCATATCGGCCTGCAGTTCGATCCGCCGGATACATCCCTTGTCTGGGCGTCTTCGGTGATCAATCAGTATGAGGGCCTGCCCACCATCGTCACCACCCACGACTTCCTCAACCGCAAGGGCGAGCGCGTGCCGAGCCCCGTTGTCGACAGCCATGCTGCCGATCCCGACGCACACAACACACCCCAGATGGTGTGGGACAAGTTCATCAGCCAGAACGACCAGATCTTCCTTGTGCTGGCCGGTCACCAGCATGGCCAGTCGATGCGCGTGGATGACAACGCTTCGGGCCAGAAGGTCTGGCAGATCCTTGCCGACTTTCAGGATCGCGGCCAGACCGCCAAGGATGCGGGACTTCAGTCCGCCTGGCCGGTTGGCATCGGTGATGGCTGGCTGCGCCTGATGACCTTCGATTTCAGCACCGATGTGCCCAGCGTGAAGGTCTCCAGCTACTCCACGCACTACAAGAAGTTCAGCCGCGAAATGCCCGAATATGCCGCCTGGTATCGCGGCCATGAGCAGCCGGAAATGACCGATGCTGAATTCCACGACGCGGATGATTACACCATCACGCTGGAAGACTTCCGTATACGGTTTGACCAACCCGGCCGCGCCGTAAACTGATTATCCGGGAATTATTTTTCCGAAGAAGATCAAAAGGCTCTGGGCAGTTTTGCTCGGAGCCTTTCATTTTCTGCTTGACGGTTTCATCCGTCTCCATCATAGGGCGCCTCCATTCAGCAACGGAGTGCCCGATGACGTATCGGCCCTTAACTCAGCCAAGGACGGACGCGGGCCTGGAACAGGTCGCGGCGCGTTTCCGCATGGAGGTTGCTGGATAGGGACTGACGATCAGTCCCGAAGGCCCGAAAGGGTCTTATGCCCGCCCTCCGCGCGTTTCGCCCGGAGGGTTTTTTCTTGTCTGAAATCCGAAGGGGCCGCGTGGAGGGCTTGAAAAGGAGGCGCTTCCGGGAGGAAGCTGTAAAGACGATGAGTGAGTTTGAAGTCTTCGAAACCTACGCTGCGGGCCGCATCAAGGCCTGGGTGAAAGGTGTTGAGGTGGAGCCTGAAGCGCGCGAGCAGCTGGAAAACGTTGCCGGTCTGCCCTTCGTGCATTCGCATCTCGCCGTGATGCCGGACGTTCATTTCGGGCGTGGCGCGACCGTGGGCTCCGTCATCCCGACCAAAGGCGCCATCATTCCGGCGGCTGTGGGCGTCGACATCGGCTGTGGCATGATGGCGATCCGCACCAGCCTCACCGCGAATGATCTGCCCGATAGCCTTGCGGCCGTCCGTAGTCAGATCGAACGCAAGATCCCGGTCGGCAATGGCCCTGGTGGCAATCACAAGGATGCTCCGGCGCGTGCGGCGACTGCGCTGCGCAATTCGGGGCTGCCCGAGCGGCTCGATAAGGTGCTTGCCAAACACCGGCGCATCCAGCGCACGATGTTTGCCAAGCAGCTCGGAACGCTCGGCGGCGGTAACCATTTCATCGAGCTTTGCCTTGATGAAGAGGCCCGCGTGTGGGTGATGCTGCATTCGGGTTCGCGCGGAACGGGCAACATCCTCGGCACCTACTTTATCCAGGAAGCTCGCGAGGCGCTGGAGAAACGGGTGCTCGGCTATCACGTGCCGGACAAGGATCTCGCCTTCTTCATGGAAGGAGAGCCCCTGTTCGGCGACTATATCGAAGCCGTCGGCTGGGCGCAGGACTATGCGCGCCTCAACCGCGAAGTGATGATGGACCGTGTGCTGATGGCCATGCGGGAGGTGCTTCCGGCCTTCATGCTGGAGAAGTCGGCGGTGAACTGCCACCACAATTATGTGGAGCGGGAACACCATTTCGGCGCCGATGTCTGGGTCACCCGCAAGGGTGCTGTGCGCGCCCGTAAGGATGAGCTGGGCATCATTCCAGGCTCGATGGGGGCGAAATCCTTCATCGTGCGCGGCAAGGGCAATGCGGAGGCATTCTGCTCCTGCTCGCATGGGGCAGGGCGCACGATGAGCCGTGCCGAAGCCAAGCGCCGCTTCACCCTTGAGGACCACCTCGCCGCAACCGCTGGCGTGGAATGCCGCAAGGATGCCGGCGTGATCGATGAAACGCCGATGGCCTACAAGGACATCGATGCCGTCATGGCGGCGCAGTCTGATCTGGTGGAAGTGGTCCACACCCTCAAACAGGTCGTCTGTGTAAAGGGCTGAGGCGCGCTAGCGCTTCAGCCTTCCGCGGCTTCTACTGAAAAATAATCTCTAGACGGAATTTATTTTCGAGAAGGCCCATTGACAGATTGTCGAGCCATTGGCATGACGTACATCCTGGCGCATAAAATGATCCGTCAAAGGATTTGATTTCGCCGCCTCAGAAACGGAAACACCCATGAAGCAGTGTATTGAAGTCCATACCTGCTCCTCGCTTTACCGGGGAGCGCCGTCTGCGGCCCCCGCGCGTTTGCAGGTGGCTGACTGACCCTCGCAGAATTGATCTGACCCTGCCCAGCGCGCCTAGTCGGCGCCTGCGCACAATCAGTTGGAGGTGATCATGGGAACGTCCATGAGCCTGCCGGTGCTCCTGGCCGATAGCCGGGCGTTGCCGGTCACGCCGCTTATAGCTTTCCTTGCCGGCCCGCATGCGGAAACAATCGCGCGCATCTGGCCTGCGCCGCATGAGGATTTCCTCATGCTGCCGTCGGCGCGCCGACATGCCGCCGCCATTCTCGCTCTACGGGATGGCTGCACGGCGCAGCGCGTTCAATGGCTCGCGAGCCGCGCGCGGGATGGTGAGCTGGCGGTCGAGCTTTTCGGCGATCATCCGCCCGGCGGCGTTATGAAAGCGCTTGGCCGGATGGGCGAGGTGCTCTGGACGGAAACGGCTTATGCCCAATTCTTCGGCCTGTTCCATGATGACGCCGCGCGCCAGCTTATCCGTCATATGGCGGATATTCAGCCTACGGTTATTTCGGTGATCGCCGCGCTTCCTGCGCTGCTCCGCCGCCCATCCATCGTTGCGGCCCTCGGGCCGGATATGGAAGCGGCGCGTTGCCTCGTTGTAGCCTGGAACATGGCCCTGCATATCCGCGGTGAGGGGGCAGGCGCAGACATTGCCCGCCAGTTCGCCCGGGCGAAGGATGCCCGCGCCCTGTTCGAAATGGCGCTCTCGGCGATCCAGCCGCCAGCGTTCGACGAGACGACTGCGGTGCCCACCCTTCCGGCGCCGTTCTCGCCGGTCCGCCGGATGGTGCATCTTCAGGCCGTGGCGCTGGAAATGCGCAACTGCCTGAGGGATTACGCGCCCGCTCTTGCCTCCGGCCGGATGGCGCTCTGGCTCTGGCAGGGGGCAGGCGGCCCGGTGGCTGTCGCGCTCTGGCGGGATACGGGCGGCTGGCGCCTGGCCGAAGCGCTCGGGCAGGATAATGCCGAAGTGCCCGATGAGATTCTCCACGAGATCCTCCCGGTCCTGAGGCAGGTGGGCATCCGCGCGGGCGAGCCCTGGCAGCTGCTGCGCAGCCAGCTGACCGATCAGGTCCACAAAGCCGAGGATCTGCAGGGTGGGACACAGCCGGCGGCCAGCACGCGCCAGCGGCTCTATCTCGGTTACCTCTGGGACTAGGCCGCGCACATCGCGGGCGCCCCCTGACCCTGCGTCCGGCGGCGCCTTGCTTTGCAGCAGGCGCTTTCCGGGTTAGGCTGCCTGCCGGGAAAAGGAGGAAACATCATGGCCGACGGACAGGAAGTAGAAACCCGCGCAAAATTCCGCGAGATGCTGGAAGGCTCGAAGGACGATTGGGATATCATCGCGGAGCATTCGCGCCACTTCAACAAGGGGCTGGCGGGGCGCGTGATCGACCATCTGAAACTGCTGGATGGTGATTTTGGCGGCTTCCCGGTCGACCGGCTGACGCACTCCCTGCAGACGGCAACCCGCGCGCATCGCGACGGACGGGATGAGGAATATGTCGTCTGCGCCCTGCTGCACGACATCGGCGATACGCTGGGCAGCTTCAACCATCCCGATGTTGCCGCCGCGATCCTCAAGCCCTTCGTGTCGGAAGCCAATCACTGGATGGTCGCCAATCACGGCATGTTCCAGGGCTATTATTTCTTCCACCATCTGGGGCTCGACCGGAACATGCGCGACCAGTTCCGCGATCATCCGCACTTTGAATACTGCGCCCAGTTCTGCCACCTTTATGACCAGTCTGCCTTCGATCCAGACTATCAGAGCGAGCCGCTGGACTTCTTCGTGCCAATGGTGGAGCGCGTCTTCTCAAGGCCGAAGAACTCGATGTATCTCCGCAAGACCGAAGAATAGCTTGAAAGGGCGGCCATGCTGAAACTCCTCGTTCTCGCGGCGCTTCTGCTGGCCGTCATCTACTTCTTCAACTGGGTAAACCGCCGCCCGCCGGGCGACTGGCGGCGTGATGATGACGATGAGGGCAACGGGCCAGGCGGCCCGCCCGGCCGCCGTCTCGGACTGCCGCAGGAAAGTACTCCGGACACGGATAATGCATCCCGCCCGCGCGAGACGGCCGGCGCAGACGATGACTTCAAAGGCGGCTGACGCGCAGCCTCAGCCTTCTTCGGCAGGTGCGCATTCGCCGGGCGTATCGACGCTGACACCGGCAGCCTGCGCCGCGCATTTGTTGCCGTAGGTCTGCCCGTCGCATCCGCAGACAGGAGCATATTCATACGTACACATCTGTGGGCGGGGCAGGCAGATGCCGGCTGCGTCGGCAACCGTCCGGCAGGCGCCATCTTCATAGAAGCAGCTAAGGCCGCCCGCGCACTGGATGCCGGCAATCCCGCCACACATGCCGCCCGCCTCGGCCAACGGCCGGCTCACGGGTGCAGGCTCCGGAGCGCTCATGTCAGGAGTGTCTGTCGTTCCCGGCGCAGCGCAGGCGGCCAGCAGGACAAAGGCGGCGGCAAAAAGAAAGAGGCGCATGGCTGAATCTCCGTTTCCGGAGGCCAGCCTGCGCCTCAATCATTCTGTTTGGCAAGCCTTGCAGGCTTATTTCGCGGCGGCAGCGGCCACGGCGGAGAAGATGTTCTGGCCATGCTCACCACCAGCCTTGAAGGCGGGGCGGGTGGTGTTCACATCCGTGATCTGGTCCCATTTAGCGGCAACGGCTTCGGCGGTCAGCGCGTCGCCCTGGCCAACGAACACGCCGGCGGTCTCCACGATGCGCGCCATCGAGAAGGCGCCTGCGCCCGCCGACAGGATCATGCCGGTGGGGGCATCTTCCTTGACGAGGTTGATGACGCCCGGCGTCACGAATTCCGGCTTCAGCGCAGCCAGCATCTGCTCGGACATGATGTCCTCGGTCATCCGCGTCGCGGCGATCGGGCAGACGGCGTTGATCTTGATGTCGTTCTTCGCGCCTTCGATTTTCAGCGTGTTCATCATGCCGACCACGCCGAGCTTGGCGGCGCCGTAGTTGGCCTGGCCGAAGTTGCCATAAAGGCCGGTGGAGGAGGTGGTGACGACGATCCGGCCGTAATTCTGGGCTTTCATGATGTCCCAGGCGGCGTGCACGGGCAGGAAGGTGCCGCGCAGGTGAACCGCCAGAACCAGGTCGATGTCTTCCACGCTCATCTTGGAGAAGGAGCGGTCGCGCAGGATACCGGCGTTCGCGATGATGATGTCGATCCGGCCCCATTTGGCCATCGTGTCGTCGATCATGCGCTTCACGCCATCAACGTCGGACACCGACGAGCCGTTGGCGATCGCTTCGCCGCCGAGGGCTTCGATTTCCTTGACCACGGCCTGCGCCGCATCCGAGCCGCCACCCGAGCCATCGCGCGAGCCGCCGAGATCGTTGACCACGACCTTTGCGCCGCGGCGGGCGAGTTCAAGTGCGTGAGCGCGGCCAAGGCCGCCGCCTGCGCCGGTCACGATGGCAACGCGGCCGTCAAAACGGATGTCGGACATGGGTATCTCCCTCAAACGGTGGGTTTGTATGGCCGGTGTCACACCAGACGTTCACGTCAACGTCAAGCATGTCCGCTGCGTCACCCCTTGCCGCAGGGGCTGCGGCATGATTGCTGTCGCGGCGCGAATAGGGAGGACACCATGCTCGCTTACCTGACCCTCGGAACCAATGACAAGGAAAAGGCCTTCGCCTTTTATGACGCTGTGCTCGGCGAAATGGGCGCCAAGCGCTTCTACGCTAATGACCGGCTCCAGTTCTATGGCGTCGCGCCCGGCCAGCCGATGTTCGCGATCGGCACGCCCTATGAAGGCGCTGCCACCGCTGGCAATGGCGTGATGCCGGCCATCGCCGTGGCCGACAAGGAAACCGTCGACCGCGTCTACAACAAGGCCCGCGAACTCGGCGCCGCCTGCGAAGGCGCCCCCGGCAACCGTATGCCCACCTTCTATGGCGCCTATTTCCGTGATCCCGACGGCAACAAGATCTGCGTCTGCAAGCTCGGCTAAGCCCGCTTCAGATGCTGTAACAGAATGGAGCCCTCCGGTTGTTCGCCGTGAGGGCTTTTTTCCATCGGCGTCCCCACCGGCTCGCAATTGCCATTGCCGCTTTCCAAGCCTTTCCGTGCCCGTTAAGTCTGAAGGCTTGGGTCTGATTTGCGGGAGGGCTATCGCAACATGCCGGCAGGATTTGAATGGGGCTGGGACAATGCCCGCGCGCTGATCGGGATCGTTCTGATCTACGGCCTGTGCTGGGTGCTTTCGGAAAAGCGCAAGCTCTTTCCCTGGAAGATCGTGCTCGGCGCCACGGCGATGCAGTTTGCCTTCGCGCTCATCCTCTTCGGCATTCCCTTCATCAAGGAAATCCTGCTCAAGGCCAATGCGCTGGTAGATGGCCTGCAGAACGCCACGCGCGCGGGCACCAGTTTCGTCTTCGGCTATGTCGGCGATAACGTCGCCGCCGGTGAGCTGATCGGGGGCGCTCCGCCGCCGCTGTTCTTCTTCCAGATCCTGCCCATCATCATCGTGGTGGCCGCCCTCTCGGCCATCCTCTGGCACTGGCATATCCTGCGCTGGATCACCAATGGCTTTGCCTTCGTCTTCCGGCGCGGCATGGGCCTGGGCGGGGCCACCTCGCTTGCCGTCTCGGCCAACGTCTTCATGGGCATGACCGAAGCCCCCGTCCTCATCCGGCCCTACATCAAAGGCATGACCCGGTCTGAGCTGCTCATCATGATGACCGCCGGTTTTGCCACCATCGCTGGCTCGGTCCTCGTCGTTTACGGCGCCTTCCTGGAAGGGAAGATGGCCAATCCGCTGCCCCAGCTTCTGGCCGCCTCGATCATCGCTGCCCCTGCCGCTGTCGGTGTCGCCCTCGCCATGATCCCGGAAACCACCCCGGCATCGGAGCGGATGAAAGACCCCGATTTCAAATACGCCTCCACCATGGACGCCTTCTCTACCGGCGCCACCGATGGCCTCAAGATCGTCTTCAACATCGCGACCATGTTGATCGCCGCCCTTGCGCTGCTCTGGCTGGTCAATGCTGGCCTCGGCCTCTTCCCGGATGTGAACGGCAGCCCGCTCTCCATTGAACGCATCCTCGGCTGGATTTTCGCGCCCCTAATGTACATGATCGGCGTGCCGTGGAGCGAAGCGTCCCAATCCGGCTCCCTGATGGGCGTCAAAACGGTGCTGACCGAATTCGTCGCCTTCCTTCAGCTGGCAGAAGTGCCCGTCGAGGCGATGGATCCGCGCACGCGGATGATCACCGCCCACGCCATCTGCGGCTTTGCCAACTTCGGCTCGATGGGCATCCTGATCGGCGGCCTCTCCATCGTTGAGCCGGAACGGCGGGAAGATTTCCTAGCCCTCGCCTGGCGCACACTGCTGGCGGGCACGCTCGCCACCTGCCTGTCCGGCGCTGTGGTGGCCGCTTTGCCGTACGGCCTGTTCGCCGCAGGCTGATGGCCGTCAGGGCCTGCGCGCAGCAGACCCGTGCCTCCGGATACAGCTTTCCTGACATTTGCCTTGAGCAAATGCCCATGGCCCTGAATCCGAAACTCTAGTCATTAGGTAGGCTAAGTTGGGTATTCCTCGGGGCCGCCGATGCCGTTTGCAATTGATGAGCTGTTTCTCTGGCTGGTGCTGGTGGGGTTCCTCGCTCAGATGATCGATGGCGCCCTCGGCATGGCCTATGGCGTGGTTTCCACCTCGGCCATGCTCGCCCTCGGCATTCCGCCCGCCATCGCCAGCGCCAACGTCCACACCGCTGAAATCTTCACCACCGCTGCCTCGGGCACCTCCCACGCCATCGCCCGCAATGTCGACTGGAGCATATTCTGGCGCCTTGCCCTCTTCGGCTCCATCGGCGCCGTCATCGGGGCCACCTTCCTCAGCCATGCCGATACCAGCTTCATCCGCCCCTTCATCGCTGCCTATCTTTTGTTGATGGGCCTCATCGTCATCTGGAAGGCCCTGCGCCCGCCAAGCGCCCCGCCGCAGATCCGCAAGGTCGGCCTCCTCGGCTTCTGCGGCGGCATCGCAGATGCCATCGGCGGGGGTGGCTGGGGGCCGGTTGTCACCTCAAACCTCATCGCGCGGGGCGGGGAGGCGCGGAAGATGGTTGGCACGGTCAACATTGCCGAATTCGTCGTCACCGTTTCGGCCAGCGCTGCCTTTCTGGTTGCCCTCGGGCCGAATTTTGGCAAGGCGGCGCTCGCGCTGCTAATCGGCGGCCTTGCCGCTGCCCCCATCGCGGCGTGGACAGCCAGCCGCGTGCCCCGCAAGGCGCTCACCCTTATCGTCGGGGCCGCCATCTGCCTCGTCAGCGTCTACAATCTGTGGCGCGCCTTCAGCTAGGCTCCGCTGACGCCACGGCATCGCGCTTCTGAACCGCGCCGGGGTCGCCATCGGCGCGCCAAGCCTCTAAATGGTGCGCGGGCCGCCCCTTCCTGCGGCCAGGCTGACAGGAGGCCCCGCTTGTATCATCGGACCGGACTTGCCGCCCTTACCGCGCTGCTGATGGCGCCCGCTGCCCTTGCAGAGCTGCCCCAGCGCCTCGAGCCGGTGGAAGTCTATTCTGACCGGCCCCAGCAGGCCGCCGGCGCGCGCTCCGTGCTCGATGCCACCCTGATCAGTGAGACCGCCGCAGACCGCCCCGCCGAAATTCTGAACCAGGCCCCCGCCGTCAACATCCAGATGAATTCCGGTCAGGAGCATCTGATCTCTATCCGCTCGCCTGTGCTCACGGGCGGGGCAGGGCAGGGCAGCTTCCTCATCCTTGAGAATGGCGTGCCCATCCGCTCGCCGGCCTTCGGCAACGTCAACGCGCTGATCGAGCCCCATCATGAAGTCGCCGATGCCATCGAGATCGTCCGCGGACCGGGAAGCGCCAAATATGGCTCCAATGCTGTTCACGGCCTGCTGAACTTTATCCTGCCGGATGCCGGCAGCCCGCAAAGTGCGCGCCTCAGCTACTCCACCCTCGGCCGCCTGCGGGGCGATGCTTCGGTCAATCTCTCTGCCAGCACACGCCTCAACCTCTCCCTGATGGATGACGATGGCTGGCGCGACGACACCGGCAGCCAGCAGCAGAAGCTCTCCCTCGTGACGCAGGCAGACCTCGCCGGATGGGACGCGTCCTTCTGGCTCGCCGCCTCCAGCCTCAATCAGGAAACGGCCAGCTTCATCCAGGGCCCGGACGCCTACAAGAACCGCAGCCTTGCCGAAACCAATCCGAACCCTGAAGCCTTCCGCGATGCCTGGTCAGCCCGCCTCGGCGCGCGCCTTGTCCGCGATGTCGGCCCCGGCACGCTGACGCTCCTGCCAAATCTGCACAGCCAGGCAATGATCTTCTCCCAGCATTTCCTGCCCTATGGCGGGGTGGAGAAGAACGCCCATACCGGCGGCAGCGTCCTCGCTCGCTACGAGTTTACCCCCACCGGCCCCATCCAGTGGCGCCTGGGCGCGGATACCGATTTCGCCACGGGCTACCTGCGCGAAATCCAGCCCGACCCAAACCCCAGCCCGAATTTCCCCCAGGGCATCCATTACGACTACACGGTGGATACCGCCGTCTTCGCGCTCTGGGGCGAAGCCGATTGGCAGTTTACGGATAATCTCCGCCTCCTCGCCGGCCTGCGCGGGGAGACCCATGACTACGACTACACCACCCGCGCGCCCACCGGCCTTAGTGGCCGCTTCAATGTCACGCCGGACCGCACGGATGATTTCACCTTCCTCACGCCCAAGCTCGGCCTCGTCTGGGATCAGTCCTGGGGCGCGCTCTATGCCAACTATGCCCGCGGCGCCCGTGCTCCGCAGGTGTCGGATCTTTATCGCCTGCAAAGCCTCCAACTCCCCGGAGAGATCGACACCGAAACGCTCGATAGCCTCGAAATCGGCGCGCGCGGCGCGCTGCTCTACGGCCACCTCACCTTCGATGTTGCCGCCTGGTGGATGGAGAAGAAAAACTTCTTCTTCCGCGATTCCGATGGTCTCAATGTCACCGATGGCGCCACCCGTCATTTCGGTATCGACGCCGAAGCCACCTTCCGGCTTACGGACACGCTCTCCGCCGCCGGCAATCTTGCCTGGAGCGACCAGACCTACACCTTCAACCGCCCGGTCGTCGCCGCCCAAGAACGCATCGTGGACGGAAACCTGATCGACACCGCCCCCGAATGGCTGGGCAATGCACGGCTGGACTGGCAGGCAAGCCCCGCCCTGAAACTCTCCCTGACGCTCGATCATGTAGGCGAGTATTTCATGGACCCGGCCAACACCGTCACCTATCCCGGCCACACGGTCCTCGGCGCCCGCGCCGGCTATGTGTTTACGGACGGTCTTGAGGGCTACATAATCGTCCGCAACCTGACGGATAAAAAATATGCCGACCGCGCCGATGTCGGATTCGGCAATGAACGCTATTTCCCCGGAGAGCCCGTCAATGCGGCCTTCGGGCTAACGAAAAAATTCTAGGAGGAAGCAATGAAACTCTATCACAGCCCGATGGCGCCCAATCCGGACCGCGTCGTCTATTTCCTGCGCGCCAAGGGCAAGCTCGACGCGGTCGACCTGCAGGAAGTCTCGATCATGCAGCAGGATCATAAAAAGCCCGAATACCGTGAGGTTTCGCCTTTCTCGCAGGTGCCGGCGCTCGTTCTCGATGATGGCACCAAGCTCACCGAGAGCCGCGCCATCTGCACCTATTTCGAAGGCATCTTTCCGGAGCCGAACCTGATGGGCGCAGACCCCAAGGAGAAAGCCCTGATCGAGATGTGGGATCGCCGCATCGAGCTGATGTTTTTCATCCAGTTCGCCGGCTGGTTCCGAAATGCCCACCCGATGATGGCCCCGCTCGAAGTGCCCCAGAGCGCTGAAGCGGCCGCGAAGAGCGAGAAGGCCGCCCGCAAGATGGCCGAACGCCTTAACGAACACCTGGCGAATAACGAATTCGTTGCCGCTGATCGCTTCTCGATTGCCGACATCACCCTCTTCATCACCTGCGGCTTCTGCCGTGTGATGAAATGGGCGCCGCACAAGGAGCTTCCCAATCTCGGCCGCTGGTATGACGCCATGGCCCAGCGCGGCTTCGCCGGCTGAGCGAGGTAGGCCGGAGTATCCAGCCCACCCCCGTCAAAAACGGGGGTGGGCGGAGTATACGGTCAGCGCGGCGCCATGCGGATGCCGCCATCGAGACGGAGGCACTGGGCGTTGAAATAGGTGTTGCGCACCAGTTCCAGAACCAGCGAGCCATATTCTTCCGGCTTGCCGAGGCGTTTGGGGAAGGGGACTGACGAGGCGAGGCTGTTGAGCACCTTGTCCGACGCGCGCAGCATCAGCGGGGTAGCGAAGATGCCCGGCATGATCGAATTGACGCGAATGCCGATATCCATCAGGTCGCGCGCCATCGGCAGGACGAGGCCATTGACGCCCGCCTTGCATGATCCGTAGACGACCTGTCCGATCTGGCCATCCTGGGCGGCGACAGAGGCTGTCAGTGTGATGCAGCCGCGCTCGCCATCTTCCAGCTCGGGCAGGTTTGCCATGCCCTCGGCCGACAGCGAGGCAATACGGTAGGAAGCCACCAGCACGCCCTTCGCGCCGAACTCATAGTCCTCGGTGGAAAGGCGTTTGTAGCGGGCGTTTTCCTTGTCCCAGGAAAGCGTCTTGCCACCTTTCGAGGCCATGGCGCAGTGCACCGTGATCCGCTCCTGGCCATGGGCGGCGCGGGCTTTCTCGAAGCCGGCGACCACGGAAGCTTCATCCATGATGTTCACATTGCAGAAGATGCCGCCGATTTCCTTGGCGGTGGCTTCGCCGGCTTCGGCATTGATGTCGAAAATGGCAACCTTGGCGCCGGCCTTTGCCAGGGCGCGGGCGGTGGCCTGGCCGAGGCCCGAGGCACCCCCGGTGACGACGGCGGCGGTCTCTTTGGTGATTTGCATGGACGGTTTCCTTCCCTGTCTGGCTGTCTTTATTCCTGTTTAGGCAGGGGCGGGCGGGTTGCAAATGGTGACGCAGCGCCAAGGATAATGCGTTCCAAAAAGCAACCCGGCGCGTCATTCCTCTTGCCGCAGGTTCAAACTCCCGTCACAAACCCTTTCCATGGATTGGGGTAAGCTCAGATCATTCCACGCCGCCGCCGAATCCGGCAGCCTCACCCTTGCGGGCGAGCGCCTTGGCATTTCCCAATCAGCCGTCTCCCGCCAGATTGCGGCGTTGGAGGAACAGCTTGGCGTCTCGCTGTTCCAGCGCCATGCCCGCGGCCTGGTGCTGACCGATAGCGGCCACACCCTCTACCGCTCGACGATGGAGATGGCCTCGGCCGCCCAATCAGCCAACACAGCCCTGCGCGACCAGCAGGAAACCCCGCAGGGGGAGCTGATCGTGGCCGCCCCGGTGGCGTTCGGGTCGATCTGGATGGTGCCGCGGCTGGGCAATTTCGTCCGCCGCCACCCTGATTTGCGGCTCGATCTGCGCCTGGATGACCAATTTGAGTATGATTTGCTCAAGCTGGAGGCCGAATGCGCCGTGCGCCTCTGGCCGGCGGACAAGGCAGACCTGATCCAGCGCAAGCTCGGCACGCTGGGCACAAACCTCTATGCCTCGCCCGAATATCTGAAGACCCATGGCGTGCCCAAAGAGCCTCAGGATCTCGATAACCACCGGATCATCGCCTATGGCGACGAGTCCACGCCGCTGTTCGAGATGGCCTTTGCCTGCCGGGTAGGGCGTGATGACGCACCCCCGCGCAACGCGACCCTGAAGGTGAACAATGTGTTCGCGATGCTCCGGGCGGTTGATGCTGGTCTTGGGATTGCCGATGTGCCGGACTATATGGCCGCTACGTTGCCCCGTCTGGTGCGGGTCCTTCCTGAAGTAACCGGGCCGGTTTTCGATCTTTACTTTATTTACCCCAGCGACTTGCGCCGGTCTAAGCGCGTGGCTGCGTTCCGGGAGTTCCTGACCGCCGAGACGGAGCCCCTGCGCCGGGTTTCTATGCGTCAAGGTTCGTGAATTCTAGGTAACACATGCAGAATTGCATGAGTGAGCTGCTGTGTCGCATGTTGCAATGCAGCGAAAATGCCCTATCTAGGCGTCATGCCAAGGGTCCTGGGCATAACCCGATCATTCCTCCGATTGGGCGTTTCCTCCCCCCTTCAGGACCCCACTTTATGCCCGGCGCGTCTTATGATGCTGCCGGGCTTTCTTTTTTCCGGCCCGCTGCTCCCGCTTGTAAGGTCTGAAAAGCCGGGTTTCTGAATTTACAGAATTTACAAAACACACTTTACCGCAAGAAGCCACGAATAAGGCGCCAGACCAGGAAAATCACGAGGGCGATCGTGAAGGTCATCGAGGCGTAGAGCACGAATACGGAAAACTCGTTCCAGGGTTGATCGAGATTCCCGCCGGACAGGTCCAGGAAGGGTGGCACCCAGCTGAGGCTGACAGAAACCTCGTCATTCCGGCTGAGATCGCGCAGTTTGTCGGCCCACATCATCGCCAATTGGAAGAAGCCGAACACGCCCAGCGCGCCCAGCAGCAGGTTCATCGCGCTCTCGTCCTTCTTGGCGAGGCGCGCCTCCCGGTCCCGGGTCTGGCTTTCCATGTTGGAGATCAGGCGTTCGATATAATCATTCCGCCGGCCGATCCCGCGCAGCTGGGTCATCTTCTCGAATACTTCGCTCTCGGTGTCATAGCGGAACACGTTCATGTACCGGTCGCGGTAATAATTGGCATACTGCCCGGTGCGGAAGGCGTAGAAGGCTTCGGCTGCGCGTTTCAGCCTGCCCTTGTTGCCGAGCTTTTCCACCTCGTCGATCAGCTCGAAGGCGGAGGCTTCATATTCCCGCGTCATGAACTCGTTATGCATCGAGACGACATGGATCATGAAGGCGTAGGGGCAGGTGCCGATATAGTCATTGGCCGCTTCCAGGCTGCGGGCCTTCTCGACATAGGTGGTCAGCGCGCGCGGATTGGCGAAGCGCACGAATTTCCGCTCGGTCGCCTGTTCCTCGGTGGCTGGATAGATCGGGTCGGTCGAATCCAGGATCTCTGACGGGTCCTGGTTCATGAAATCGATGATGTTCTGGTTGAAGCCAGCGATGAACAGGTATTGCAGACAGTCCTGCCGCCGGCGGTCATCCATGCCGGGCCGGGTCTTGCGGGCCGCGTCGATCTGCGCGTCGGTGAACTGGTCATAGTCCGGCCGGTTGATCACCCAGTGCCAATAGTCCGGCCCCATGCGGATTTCGGGCACATCCACCAGCCCGCGCGGGTTCAACCCGTCCAGCTTCCGCTGATAGGGCAGATAGCACTCCTCCTGCACCATCAGCGTGCGCGGCGGAGGCACACCGGTCACCTTGTCCGGTTCTGGCAGCAGGCGGCGGAAGAAGGTGGCATCCTCGAAGAAGAAGAGAAGACGGGACACCGGCATCACAAGGCCGGGCACCTCGATGAAGGGCGCTTCGGCCACCAGCGCGTCAAAGGTTGGCGCCAGCGGAGGGGCCTGACCCTTGCCGGGATCGCGCGGCAGCTTTCCAAACAGGTCTTCCGCATCCAGATCGAAGGAGGCGCGCACATATTGCCAGAAGCTCAGGTCTTCTCCGCGCGGGCTTTTGACGCGCAGGAGGTCCAGCGGGGCAATGCCGGTGCGGTCATCGGTGGCGCGGAAGGGCGGGGCGCCGTGCGGGCGGGGCGCGGCTTCAAATTCCTTGGGCGCGGCCGCTTTTTGGAGCAGGGAGAGAAAGTAGAACTCCCCTGGCGTGTGGTCGTAATTGTAGCGGAAGGAAAGATGATATCCGATCGCGCCATTGGCATGGGTGTACCAGAAGCGACGTACCCGGAGGGTGCGCGCCTTGCCAAGGCCAGGCGGTGTGGCGATGAAGCGGCGTCCCTCGGTTGACCAGGCAATCTCGTCCGGCGCCGTGATCTCGATGAACTCGCCATTCTGCGGGCAGAGGGTGTCCAGCAGGAAATCATCCACTGCGCCCAGCCGTTCGCGGTCGGAAATATCATTGAAAAGGGGCTCCACTGCGTCGCGCAGGCGCTTGCTGCCGCGATAGCCGCGTTGAAAATCCCGTACCGTTTCAGCGCCCAGAGGCGCGCCAAGCGCAGCGGTGACCTTCTTTTCACTGACGTAGAGCGAGAGGGTGAAGTAGACCGACTTGTCCTCGCATTCCTCAAAGTCGTGCGTGATGCTCGCCATTTCGGTCATCCGGGCCTCTCCTGCAGTATCGGTCGCCGGCCCCCCGCCGGCTAGCTTCGGTCCCGGGACACCTGTGCGGCGGCGGCAAAGACCGCGTCAAACCCTGTCAGGGAAATGTGATCGCCGCGCTGGCAGGCCGCTTCCAGCACCTCCAGCTGGGCGGCAGCCACCGGCGAGGAGGCAGGATCGCGCCCCTTAAGCACGGTCACACCGAAAAAGCGCCGCATATGCGCCAGCATCCGGCAGGCGGGCAGAGACTCCGCGCCGCCAGAGCCGAGCACGCCGAGCAGCAACTCATCCTCCGATCCCTGATCATTTGACAGGGGTGGTTGGCGATACTCCATCCCGACAAGCCGGGCCCCGCGGCGCTCCCAGATTTTCAGCCGGTCAACCTGGTCGAGCCCGGCATGCTGGCTGTCGAGGGCGTAGTCTTCCGGGCTCATCTTCACCGGATTGTTGATCTCGATGAAGATCAGCGGCGTGGGTATTTCGCCCTCGGGCCAGGCAAAAGCCTCGCGCGCTTCCTCGCGGACGAGGTGCATCAGGAGGCCAAACAGGCCGCGGCGGCGCTGGTTTGCGTCCACAAAAATGTAAGAGAGAGAGACGGTCGGGTCTGTTCCATCGCCAGCGAAGGCGATGAAATTGGCCGCGCCCAGCACCGGGCCATTGGCCCCTTCCGTCAGCAGGATCGCCATCTCCCGGTAGGGCCCGTAAAGCGCCGAGAGACGCTCATACGCCTCGCCCTCATTCAGGGCGAGGCAGGCACGAAAGCCATCCAGGTCTTCTTTTTCATCGGGCAGGATGAAGGCGGCGTCATAGGCCGCATAGAAGCGCAGGAGATGAGGATCATCAGGCCGCGTGATGTAATGGGCAATCACGCCGCCTTCGAGGGCGTCGCTACGCTCGCGTCCGGGCAGGGAGGTTATCGTCATGCGGTTTGAGTGGTCGCATGTCAGCGGCTTCTGTCAACGGGATTCTCTCTGGCTGCCCCGCCGCAAGGGCTCGACGCTCCCTTCAGGATCGGGAATGCTGGTGGCGATAAACTATCCGGAGGAAACCCATGTCATCTCGCCATCTTGTTGATCCTGAACTGCTGCCCTTCCTGGAGAGCTTCCCGACGATCAACATCAATGCTGAAAATCTGCCTGCGGTGCGCGAGATGAACCGGGCGGGGCTCGCGCTGCTGCCGCCGCTGCCCGAGGCGGTGGCGATGGAGGAGCGCTTCATTCCCGGCCCGAAGGGCGCCCCCGATGTGCGTGTGAAACTCTACCGCAAGAAAGACGGCGCCAAGGGCCCGCGCCCGGCGATCCTCCACCTGCATGGCGGAGGCTACATCTCCGGCAATCCGGAATTCATGGCCCCGCAATGCGCGCTCTGGGCAGACCTCTTCGATGCGGTCGTCGTCTCGCCGGCTTACCGTCTCGCGCCGGAGACGAGCTATCCCGGAAATGTTGAAGATGCTTACGCCGCCACCGCCTGGATGAACCGGGAAGCGGCCAGCCTCGGTCTCGACCCGGCCCGTATCGCGGTGACGGGGGAAAGCGCCGGCGGCGGGCTTTCTGCCGCGCTCGCCCTCTTGGTGCGTGACCGGGGCGAATACCGTTTCTGCCATCAGCAGCTGATATTCCCGATGCTGGACGATCGCACGGCGGTGCGCGCCGATCTCTCGCCAATGTATGGCGAGTTCATCTGGACGAATGGATCAAACCATTTCGGCTGGGCCTCGCTGCTGGGCCAGCCGCCGGGCAGCCCGGATGTCTCGCCCTATGCGGCGGCCGCCCGCGCAGAAAGCCTTGCCGGTCTGCCGCCCACCTTCATTTCAACCGGCGCACTTGATCTCTTTACGGAGGAAAATCTGGAATATGCCCGCCGCCTGATGGCCGAGGGCGTGCCGGTGGAACTGCACGTCTATCCCGGCGCGCCCCATGCTTATATGCGCGATATGCGCGCCAAAGTCTCACGCACCTATATGCGCGACGCGCTGGCTGGCATGGCCCGCGGCCTGGGGGTAGCGTTTGAGGGGTAGGGGGCGCGCCTCGGCTCACCCTGAGCGAAGTCGAAGGGCGAGCCGGGGCTTGGCGGCAACGCTTGTGGCCATCCTTCGACGTCGCTCAGGATGAGCGTTGTACGGAAGGATGGCAAGGAGTGTATCAGACTGAAGCCCGCAGCATCCAGGCTGTCTTCTCGGCAATCTGCGCGCGCTGGGTGAAGAGGTCGACCGACACCGGGTCGGCATTCTTCTCGGCGATGGTGATGCCATACTTCGCCGCGCGGCTGACGGCTTCATGGCCCGCCGCAAGGTTCTTCACCATCGTGTCGGCGTCGGGCACGTCGTTGTCTGGCTTGATCGTGGCATGTTTCATCATTTCGCCCGAGGAGCCCGGCGCGAAATGGCCAAGCGCCCGGATTCGCTCAGCGATCTCGTCGAGGGCCGCCCACAGCTCGGTGTACTGGGTCATGAACAGGCTGTGCAGCGAATTGAAGCGCGGGCCCGTGACGTTCCAGTGATAACCGTGGGTCTTGATATAGAGCGCATAGGTCTCGCCCAGCAGGGTCTTCAGGGCGTCAGCTGAGGATTTGCGGGCTTCGTCAGACATTCCGATGTCGATGGACATGAAATTCTCCTTTTGAAACAGAATGGGGGAACAGCCCCCCGTTACCCAATGCATATTGGGACTGTGAGACTGATTTTCCAATCCGAAACCCGCCCTGCGGCTATAGGTTCCGCCTATGGCGGCTGATCAGGACAGACTGCCGCAGAAGCGCTGGATGCGGACCAGTGCTTCCTTAAGGATCGCGTCAGATGTGGCGTAGGAAATCCGGAAGGTGCCCGGCAGGCCAAACGCTTCGCCGAAGACGAGGGCGACCTTTTCCGCTTCCAGCAGTTCGGCAGCGAAGGTCTTGTCGCTGTCGATCACCGTGCCGGCAGCGGTTTTCTTCCCGATCAACCCCTCGCAGGAGGGATAGACATAGAACGCGCCTTCCGGCTTGGGGCAGACGATCCCGGCGGCCTGGTTCAGGCCCTCGACCATCAGGTTGCGGCGGCCGGCATAAGCGGCGCGGAAGCCGGGCAGGAAATCCTGCGGGCCGTTGAGCGCCTCCACGCTCGCCCACTGGCTGACCGAGCAGGGGTTGGAGGTGGACTGGTCCATCACCTTGCGCATCGCGCCAATCAGTTTCTCCGGCCCGGCGGCATAGCCGATACGCCAGCCGGTCATGGCATACGCCTTGGAAACACCGTTCATCGTCAGGGTACGGTCATAGAGCGAAGGCTCGACCTGCGCGATCGTCTTGTATTCAAACCCGTCATAGACAAGGTGCTCATACATATCATCCGTCAGCACCCAGACCTGCGGGTGGCGCAGCAGCACATCGGCAAGTGCCTTCAGCTCGGCGCCGGTATAGGCCGCGCCGGTGGGGTTGGACGGTGAGTTGAGGATCAGCCATTTGGTCTTCGGCGTGATCGCCGCTTCCAGGGCAGCCGGCGTCAGCTTGTAGGCTGTCTCTGCGCCGCAGGTCACCGCCACCGGCGTGCCGCCGCACAGCAGCACCATCTCTGGATAGCTGACCCAGTAGGGCGCCGGGATGACCACTTCATCGCCCGCATTCAGCGTGGCCATGAAGGCGTTGAACAGCACAGCCTTGCCGCCGGGCGATACGTTCACCTGAGAGGTCTTGTAAGTGAGGCCATTCTCGCGGGCGAACTTCGCCACGATCGCTTCCTTCAGCTCCGGAATGCCGTCCGAAGGGGTGTATTTCGTCTTGCCTTCGCGGATGGCGCGGATGGCGGCTTCCTTGATGTTTTCCGGTGTATCGAAGTCCGGCTCGCCCGCACCAAGGCCAATCACGTCCAGCCCCTGACGCTTCATCTCGTTGGCCTTGGTCGTAACGGCAATCGTGGCGGAGGGTTTCACGCGGTCGATTGCATCGGACAGGCGGAGGTCGGCGGCCATTGGGGCGGTCCTTTTTTCTGGAGGGGCGGTTGCGGCGCACGCTTACTGGAGGCCCGGCAGGCCTTCAAGGCGCTGAATTGGCGCTGCCCCATCCCGCCAGAGGCAAGGCGCGGGCAGGGATGCCCGGCGGGTGAACCAGATCGATGAAATTTTACCGGCTTTTTCGCGAGCCGATAACGCAACTGGCCCATAATGAGCGCTGTTGCGGATAAAACTGCCTGAAAGCAGAGTACCACATCCCGAGCAGTGCCATGAGTATGGATAGCTGGACCCAGAAATTTGACGCCGCCCTTACCCGCGCCAGCTACGAGCTTTCGGGGCTGACTGATGCCCTTTCAGAGTTTCTCGGCGGGCTGAGTCTGGTCGAGAAGATCCTGCTGGGCGCTCTGGGGGTGCTGACGTTATGCTACATGTTCATGCCAGGTGGCCGGGGCGATGGCGCGGGCAATCCCAGCGGCAGATATTTCGCCGGTATCCTCCTGTTGTTCGTTGCCACTGGCGTGTTTGCCGGGCTGGTGATGTCCGGCGACATTTCCCTCTGACAGTTCACGCGCAGCGCACAAGCTTTCCCGCCCCGCCGGTCTCGACTATCTCTGCCCCATGACCGATACGAGCCCCGGCGCTGCCCCGATCCGCGGGGTGGACGTCATCAGAGAGAATTTGAAACACCTCCCGGCCAAGCCCGGCGTCTACCGCATGTTCGGTGAGGCGGGGGAGGTGCTGTATGTCGGCAAGGCGCGCGACCTGAAGGCGCGGGTCTCCAACTATACCCGTATGGGCGGCCACACCCAGCGCATCGCCCGGATGATCTCGATGACGCGGGCGATGGAATTCGTCGTCACCGAAAGCGAGACAGAGGCGCTGCTGCTGGAAGCCAGCCTCGTCAAATCGCTCAAACCCCGTTTCAACGTGCTGCTGCGCGATGACAAGTCGTTCCCGTATATCCTGATCCGCCGCAATCATGAGGCGCCGCAGATCAAGAAGTATCGCGGCAGCAAGCAGGATGAGGGCGACTATTTCGGCCCCTTCGCCAATGCGGGCGCAGTGATGCGCACCCTCGACACGCTGCAGAAGGCGTTCCTCCTGCGCACCTGCGAGGACAGCGTGTATTCGGCCCGCACGCGGCCCTGCATGCTCTACCAGATCAAGCGCTGCGCTGGCCCATGCGTTGGGCTCATCTCGAAGGAAGACTATACCGGGCTTGCCAATGAGGCGGCCGACTTCCTGCGCGGGAAGGGGGCTGACCTTCAGAAGCGGCTCGCCGCAGAGATGGAAGCCGCGTCCGAGGCGATGGAGTTCGAGACCGCCGCGCGTCTGCGCGACCGGATCCGCGCCATCGCCCATGTCCGCTCCACCCAGGACGTGAACCCGGACGGGATCGAAGAAGCCGATGTGTTTGCCATCTCGATGGAGGGCGGGGTCTCCTGCGTGCAGGTCTTCTTCATCCGGGCCGGGCAGAACTGGGGCGCGAGCGCCCACTTTCCCCGCCATGAGCGCGACCAGTCCGTGGCCGAGATCCTCGCCGCCTTCCTGGTGCAGTTCTATGACAAGCGCCCGCCGCCCCGTCTGATCCTGGTCAACGAGTTGCCCGAACAGGCCGAGCTCATCGAGGACGCCCTCGCCCTGAAGGCTGGCCGCAAGATCGAGCTGCGCCGTCCCGAACGCGGCGCCAAGCGTGATCTGCTGACCCAGGCCGAGCGCAATGCCAGCGAAGCGCTCTCCCGCAAGCTGGCTGAAAGCGCCAGCCAGGAGCGGTTGCTGACGGAAGTGCAGAAGGTGTTTGATCTTCCCCGTCCGCCGGAGCGGATCGAGGTTTACGACAACTCCCACATTCAGGGCACCAACGCCGTCGGCGGTATGATCGTCGCTGGCCCCGAAGGCTTCCGCAAACAGGCCTATCGGAAGTTCAATATCAAGGACACAGAGCTCACCCCCGGCGATGACTATGGCATGATGCGGGAAGTCATGCGCCGCCGCTTTGCCCGCGCATTGAAGGAGAAAGAGTCCGGAAATGTCCAGGAATGGCCGGATCTGGTGCTGATCGATGGTGGCCTTGGCCAGCTGAATGCCACTCTGGAAACGCTGGCGGAGCTTGGTTTGACCCCGGAGGATGTCACCCTTGTGTCCATCGCCAAGGGCGTTGATCGCAATGCCGGGCGCGAGCAGTTTTTCCGCCCCGGCAAAGCTCCGTTCAAGCTGCCGGAGAATGCGCCGGTGCTCTATTATCTGCAGCGCTTGCGGGATGAGGCTCACCGCTGGGCTATCGGCGCGCACCGCCAGAAGCGCGCCGCCGAAGCGGCCCGCTCACCGCTCGATGAAATCGAAGGCATCGGCCCGGCCCGCAAGAAGGCCCTGTTGCACCATTTCGGCTCTGCTCGCGGTGTTTCCCGCGCCAAGGTGGCCGACCTGATGGAGGTGGACGGCGTCAACGAAGCCCTGGCCATCCGCATCTACGGCCATTTCCACGGCGGTTAGGTTTTGCTCGATGCCTTCTCGGCGCGCGCGCCCAGGGCGATGAGATAGCTCTCGATCAGCAGCACCAGCTCGTCTTCCAGTGCCTTGGGATCAAGTTCCAGTTCCGGTTCGGCCGCCGCAGCCCTCAGCAGGCAGATCACGGCATGGGTCAGCACAAAGGCAGACTCCCGGCCCAGCACAAGATTGAGATCGCTCCGTGAGCTGATCGCCTCGACAAAGGCGAGGTGGTGCTCGCTCATGATGCTTTCGCCGCGCGCCTTGAACAGGGCGTCCATCAGCACGATGCGCGTTTCAGGTGAGCCCTCAATGCCCCCCATGATCGCCTGGATGATGGTGCGGATAGCATCCTGTTCCGGCGCGGCAAGCACGATCTCGGTGACCTTCTGGCGCAGCGCTTCGGCCTGGCGTTCGCCCATGGCCGCAAGAATGTCGTCCCGGTCCCGGAAGTATTGGTAGAGCGTGCCGATGCTGACACCGGCCCGCTCAGCTATGCGATTTGTGGTCAGCCGGCTTTCGCCTTCGCTCTCAAGAAGCTGAAAGGTTGCCGCCAGAATTGCGTCCACAGTGGCCTGCGCACGCGCTTGTTTCGGATTTCTCCGCGTCTTTTCAGTCATTTGCGTCCCCCAACCTTCCGTCGCTCAGCGTTTTTCTGATGCGAGTGGAAAATCTGAGAATTGCTTACATTATTTCTCGAAGGTAGCCAAGGACTTGTCTCGATGACCGTATCCCTCGACGCTGTTCACCAGCGCATCCAGCTCCAGAAGACTGTTTTGCCGGTGATGTATGGCGGCGTGGATTTCTCGGCGACGCCGGAGCGCTACACCGACGATATTTCCGTCAGCTCGATGGCCGCTTATGCGGACAAGTTTCCGGCCCCGCCGGCAGATATGGTGGCGCGTGTGCGCGCCTACACGATGCTGGGCGATGTGACGGCCGATGCCTATGCGGCGCTGATGCCGAAATACGGGTTCAAACGGCTGGTCAGCATGCTGCAGACCGCCTGCGATGAGGGCATCGGCGCGGTGCCGGATGCGCCGCCGGAACTTGCCGCACTGATTGCCGAGATGGAAGTCAGGCCCGCCTGGCTGGACATGGACCTGGTGCGCAAGGGCGCCGAGCTCAACCGCCTGCCGATGGCGGTATTTGCGCCCTGGACGATCCGGGGCGCATTCCTGGCGACCTTCATGAACAAATATACCGCCCTGCCGATGGCGCTGACCGGCACGCTTTCCAACACCACGGCCGCCAAACGCGTGAACGAGACGGCGACCTTCTTCACCGTGACGACCCTGCCGAACGCGCTGGAGCCGCGCGGAGAGGGGTTCAAGGCGGCCGCCATGGTGCGCCTGATGCACTCGATGGTGCGGTTCAATGTGCTGCGCGGGATGAGCAAGAGCTGGGACAAGTCCGTCTACGGCATTCCGATCCCGCAGGTGGATCAGATGCCTGCTGGGCTGATTGACGTGTTCCTGCTGGCGTTCAAGATGGTGGAGCAGGGGCGCGCGGAGTTCACGCCGGAGGAGCGCGCCCGTGTCGAGTTCAGCCGCTATCGCTGCTACCTCTTGGGCCTGCCCGAAGACCTGCTGATGGATACGCCTCAAGGCATCATCGACATCATGAACGCCCGCAGCGCCTCCATCCGCGAAGGCTTTGATGATGCGACCTGCGGCGAGCTGGTGCGTGCAACGCTGGCCGCCTACCTGCCGCCCGACAAGTCGCTGGGCAACCGCATCCACAATTCGCTGGAGCGCCGGGTGGGGCGGATGGTGCTGGTCCAGAGTTTCCTGGGCGGCAGCGTCCAGGCTGCCCGCGACATGGGGGTGGAGGTGGGGTTCCTCGATTATCTGGTGGCCGGGCTGGTGTTGCCGATGATCGGGGTGAAAATGGCGCTCTATGGCGCGGCGGCGAAGGTGCCCGGCCTGCGGGAGCTGGCAGACCGGCGGCTGGTGGCGAAAATCCACAGGCTGCTCAAGCGCTATGGCCATGCCGAATTCACAACAAATGCGGAGGCATACCGCCCGGCTCTCCCGGCCGGCGCGGCAGGGCAGGCCGGGTGATGGCTGCCCGAGGGGCCTATAGGGGATTGTGGGGGCTTACCTTTGCGCCCGCGATCCCCTATATTGGCTCGGTCTTCGGACTATGGCGATAAACGCGCGTGTAATAAGCGGCTCGGACCCGGGGGCGGTACCCGGCGGCTCCACCACAAGCAGACCTCCCCGCAGGTCTGTTTCTGACGGGGCCGAAATAGTGTCGACGGACGTGTAAAGACGAGGCTTTCGCTCGCATGAGCTGCGTTAGAAGCTCACAAGCAAATAGTTGCAAACGACAACTTTGCTGAAGGCGAACTGATGGCTGCGTAAGCGGCCGGATGTTTTCCGACCTTAACTCCTAGGGTATCAGACCCCTAGGCGGGGCCCGGAGGCGCCTGGCAACAGAAGCCTCCACCTTCTCCTCCTGGAAATTGCCTTGTGAACGCCGTGATTGGCGTCCACTCTGCGCGTCAGCAGCGATGGCGATCCGGGGGAACCTATGGCCAACAGCATACTGACAGATTTCGTCAAGGAAGCGCTCGAACGGGGGCAGGCGCGGCCCGCAATCCGAGCGGCCCTGCTGGATGCGGGATGGCGGGCAGAGGAGGTGGACGAATCCCTCTCCGCCTTTGCTGAGACAGTCTTCCCAATCGCCGTGCCCCGGCCGCAATCCTATCTTTCGGCCCGGGAGGCCTTCTTCTATCTGCTGTTCTTCATCGTACTCAGCGTGGTGGCCTATAATCTCGGCTCGCTGCTGTTTGCGCTGATCGATACGGCAGTGCCGGACAAGATCGAGCAGCCGTACCGCTACTGGGGCGGGCCGGATACGCAGATGCGCTCGGCGATTGCCGGGCTGGTCGTAGGTACGCCGATCTTCTTCTGGCTGGCGCGGATCCTGCTGAAGGCCCGGCGGAGCAATCCCGCCCTGCAACGCTCGCGCATCCGCAAATGGCTGATTTATGTCAGCCTCGTGATCGCTGGCACGATCCTCGTCGCCGATGCGATCTCGGTCGTCTACAATTTCCTCAGCGGCGAGCTGACCCTGCGCTTTGCCTTGAAATCGCTTGTGGTGGCGGCAATTGCCGGGGCGATCTTCAGCTATTTCATCACCAATGCGGAGCGGGATGAGGCCAATGGCATTTAGCCGGGATACGGCCATCGGAACCGGGCTGGGGGCGATCGTGGTGGCGGCGATCATTGCCGGCCTGTTTGTGACGGGCGGACCTGCCGAAGCACGGCGGCAGAAGGAAGATCAGTTGCGGGAAGCGGCGCTGCTTTCGACGGCCAACGCGCTTGTCTGTCTGGAGAGGGCTGGGGTGGCGTTTCCCGAGGATCGGGCTCAGCAGGAGGCGGTGTGGAAGGAATACCGGTCTACGGGGCAGGAGAAATGCTTCAATAGCGACCTGCGCGCCGACCCGGTAACGGAGGCGCCGTTTGCGTTGATGCGTGAGGATGGCCGCGTCACACAGATCTGCGCCAACTTCGCCACCAAACGAAAACAAGACAACGGGCCGTTGACATACGCCTCTCTAACCGCGCTGCCCGCGCTCGGCGAGCGGCGGGATACGGCGGGCGAACACTGTTTTGATATCGACTATTCAGCCGGCATCGGGTGATCCGGAAAAAAGGGGAAATGCCGGCGGTTTGGAGTCACCGCCGGCGATGAGGCTGGCCCCGAGGGCGTAAGTAAAAGGACAGCCCCACCTTTCCAGGATCAATCCATCGCGGCGAATTGCCGGGTGGGCTGACGATCTCCAGACTTTGCGTGGTGAAGTGCGGCGATTTCCTGATTGCCGGCCTTCTTGACGATCCGTTCCATCATGTCGCTCTGGCAGGCGGCTTCTTCACGCGCCTTGACCAGCAGCATCTTGGAATCGCTTCTGCAGGCGCTGCGGGCCTCCTTCTCGAAGCTGGCATAGGTCGCTTCGGCGGGAAGGGCGGGATCATAGCGGAAGGTTGCGGTTGGGCCGGCGGCTGAGGCGGCGCCACAGGCAACACTGGCAGCGAGGAAAGCGGCGGCACTTTTGAACGATAGGGTCATGACTGTCTCCGGGGGGCAGGGGGTGTGTGCAGTTGCGGGCTGCGGAATGACCCTGCCCCGCAGAGGCTGGCGCAAGTCCTGAGGACTAGCGGATTTTTTCCTGATGGATTTATGAAGCCTCAGAATCAAAAGGAAAAAATTGAATACCAAGAATGTTTCCAGCCGCTCGCCTTATGCTAGAGTTCAGATGTAGGGGAGGGCATCGAGACAGAGAGGAACTGCGCCTTGAGCCGTAGTGAGGAAGGCATGAACAAGGCGGGGCCGCACGGCGGGACACTCTGCACACTCATGATCGGTCCGTTTCGCGTCGAGCCTACTGCTCTGACCATTGCCGGACCTGCCGGTACTGTAACGCTCGAGCCAAAGGTCATGGATGTCCTGCTTGTGCTGGCTGCCCGGCGGGGCGAGGTTGTGCTTCGTCAGGAGCTGATCGAGGCAGTCTGGGCGGTCGAGCATGGCGGCGATGAAAGCCTGACCCGAGCCATATCCATTCTGCGCAAGGCGCTGGGAGATGTGCATGGCCAGCGCACGCTGATCGAAACCGTTCCGCGCCGGGGATACCGGCTTCTGCTGGAACCTCAGCCTGCTGCGCCTGTCCCTCTGGCAGTCCCTGATGCGCCATCACCCGCGCTGCCGCCGCAGAAAAGACTGCTGCACCGGATATGGCCGCTGGCCGCTGGCAGCACGCTTGCTCTGGCCTTCCTGATGGGCAGCACAGCGTGGATGTCCGGGGAAAAGAACGTGCTTGAGCCGCTGCCGGGCGTGGTCTCTGTCGGCGAGTTCACCATCGCGGGGGACGATCCTTCCCTGCGCGACATTGCCGATGCCCTTCCGATTGCCGTGTCGACGGGCCTCAGCGGCAATGGTTTGCGTCCGATGGCGGAGAGCGCAGAAGCCCGGCCGGATGCACAGTACAGGCTGACAGGATCCATCAGCCGCCGGGGTAGCGCCGTGCGCGCCGACCTGCATCTCACCGATCCGGCCTCGGACTACGTGGTCTGGTCATTGGGCATGGTAGCGCATGAAGAGAAGGCGGTGCGGCTGCCGGAGTTTACGGCGGTGAAGGCTGCTCAGATGCTGCGCTGTCTGCACGATCTGCGCACACAGATACCCGTCCGAAATACCGAAGGGCTGATCCTCCTGCGCGAGATCTGCGAGAATGCCCGGTCCAAGTCGCTGGAGACATCGTCCGCCATTCGGGCGTTATACGTCAACGACCCATCCCTGCCCGGAGCAAAGGGACTTTCAGCTTTTGCTATGGCTGCGGCGGGAAGCAGCGAAGGCGGAGAAGCGGAGAACCCTGCTGCCCGGCAATTGCGCGAGGAGAGCCAGCGTCTTGCCGAGGAAGTGCTGAGCGAAGATCCCCACAACCTCTTTGCCAGCCTGGCAATGGCTGCTCTTGAGGCGCACAACGGCGATTGGCTCGCTGAAGAAGCCTGGCTTTTGCGGGCAGCGCGCCAGGCGGATGCCCGCAATCTGGTAACCTCGGACATGGTCGCGTTTCTTCGCCGGACCGGACGCGTGGAAGAGGCAAGTTTCGGCCTGCGTGATACACTCCGTTCGCATCCTTCCTCCAGCGTCTGGCGTACGCGCCGAGGGTGGCTGGAAGCCTCAATGGGCAACCTTGCGGAAGCGCGCCGGGAATTTGATATCGTCGAGCGCGGCGATCCAGGTTTTGAGGAACTTGCCCAACGCACCGATCAGTTCGCCCTCTTTCATGAAGAGCCGGCGATTGCGCTGGAAAAGAAACGTGCAGCGATCGCTGCCGCTGGCCGACCCCCTGATAACCGCGAACGCTGCCAGATTGCCTTTCTTGAAGAGAAGCTTGCAAGTGAGCCCGATGTGGCGCGCGTCGACAGCGTCTGCGTCCGGACCCAGATTGACTGGCGGATCCGCATGTTCACCCAGCTGGGTGATCTTGACCGGGCATTTGCCGAAGTGCGCAGCTTCAGAAAGGGGCGGAGCTATCATGAAATCGTATTCTTCTATCCGGATATGGCCCCGTTCCGGAACGATGCCCGGTTCTGGCCGCTGGTCGCGGACATGGGCCTTGTGAATTATTGGCGTGAAACCAATCGCTGGCCGGATTTTTGCCGTGAGCCTGACCTGCCACAGCCTTGCCGTGTGGGGGCAGATCTCGCCTTGCGCGCCCACGCTTCAAATCTCTGAGAAGGGTGAGGCCTTGCCGGGGCCGCAGGCCGGTTTCGTTTGTCTCCCCGGATTTTCTGCCTATTGTTTCTGTCAGCAAGCAGGCAGGGAGAGAGCCATGGGCAAGATGGGCGCAACGCGGCGGCAGATGATCGGCGGCTCAGCCGCTGTGCTGGGGGCGATGAGCGGGGCGCCCAAAGCGCTGGGCGAGACGGGACCGCAGACCCCGCCGCCCGGCGCGCTGGAAGGCAAAACCATCCTGATTACCGGGGCAGCCTCCGGCTTTGGCCGTCTTGGGGCGGAGCATTATGCCCGCCTTGGCGCCCGCGTGTTCGCCACAATGCGGAACCTGCCCCGGCCAGAAGCTGAGGAATTGACGCAGCTTGCCCGCGATGAAGGGCTCGCCATCGAGGTGGTCGAGATCGACGTGATGTCGGATGAGAGCGTCGCCAGAGGTGTGGCCGCCGTTCTGGAGAAGACGGGCGGCACGCTGGATGTGCTGATCAACAATGCCGGGATTGGCCTTGGCGGTCCTGCCGAAGTGCAGGACATGGAAGCCACCAAGCTGCTCTTCGAAACCAATGTGTTCGGCCCCCACCGGATGGCGCGGGCCGTGCTGCCGGCCATGCGCGCGGCGGGGAAGGGGCAGATTTTCCAGCTATCTTCGCAACTCGGCCGCGTGATCGTGCCGGGCATCGGCCACTATTCGCCGACGAAGTTTGCGCTGGAGGCATTGTCGGAGAGCCTTGCCTATGAGGTCGCCGCGCAGGGGATCGAGGTGACGATCATCCAGCCGGGCGGCTATCCCACGAAGATCTGGGAAAAGAGCACCGCGCGCGCCGCCGCGCTCAAGGCGCGCACGCCGCAGGAATTGCTGGATGCCTATCCGGAGATGACCGCCGGCATGGGCCAGCCAAGCAGCGGCGGCGGAACCACAGATCCGATGGATATTCCCCGCGCGATTGCCGAAATCATTGCCATGCCGCGCGGCACGCGCCCGCTGCGCCGCCCGGTTCACCCCGGCAACAAGCCGCAGGAAGCGATCAACGCGGTCTCCCGCGAGACACAGCTGGCAATGCTCGGCAATTCCCCCTGGGGCCCGGCCGTGAAGGATGTGCTCGACTAGACGCCGCTCCGCAGGCTGATCAGATCAGAGGAGGATGGTGCCTTTGCCATCCTTCTCCATCGCGCGGATGTAGGAGGGGTATTCGCGCATCTGTTTCAGGAAACGGTAGGCGTTGGGATAGGTTTTCTCGTCCATGCCGGCGCGGTGAACGCAAAGCTCCATCGAATAGCCCATCACCATGTCTGCTGCGGTGAGGCCATCGCCCGCAAACCATTTGCTTTCCCCAAGGGCTTTCTCGATCTCGCGGAAGAGGGCAGCCAGGCGCGGGCCGAAAAAGGCCTGATCGAGCGCGCCGACGAGCGACTTGGCAACCGGGCGGACGAGGAAGGGCGCGCGCGCCTGCATTGCCATCATTACGAACTTGTTGGTCAGCAGCGGCTGCAGGCTGCCTTGCGAGGTGTGGAACCAGAAGAGGTATTTTACACGCTCCGGCGCGCCGGGCGCCGGGCGCAGGCGGCCGGTGTCATGCTTGTCGCAGATATAATCGACGATGGCGTTGGTTTCGGCCAGCGTGACGGGCCCATCGGTGATCACCGGCGCGGTGCCGAGCGGGGAGATGGCCTTGTAGGCCGCCGGGGCAAGGCGCGTCTGCGGGTCGCGGTCGTAAAGCTTGATCTCATAGGGAACGCCCAATTCCTCCAGCAGCCAGAGAATGCGGATGGACTGGGATTTCTCAAGATGGTGCAGGGTGATCATGGCGTGTCCTCTCGGCCGGGGCGGCGCCCGCCTACACTTAGCGCGCCGCCCCGCGCGGTCGAGAGGAAAATCAGTTTCCGGCGGCGAACGCCGCTCTTTCCCGGGCAGGACTAGGAAAGAGCGGCAGGACGCGCCTTATTCTTCCGCCAGAACTTCCTGGAGGAACATGGTTTCTGCCTCGCGCTGGGCTTCGCGGTTCGATTTCTTGCGGAAGCCGTGCCCTTCATCCATCGCCATCAGGAACCAGGCTTTCACGCCATTGGCCTTGACCGCTTCAAGGATCTGCTCAGCCTCCGTATACGGAACGCGGGGGTCGTTATAGCCCTGAATGACGAAGAGCGGCTTGGTGATCTTCGAGGCATTCTTCAGCGGTGAAATCTCGTCAAAGAAGGCGGCAATGACAGGGTCCCGTTCATCGCCATATTCGGCCCGGCGAAGGTCTGCGCGGTAGCCTTCGGTATTCTCAAGGAACGTCTTGAAGTCCGAGATACCAACAATGTCGATGCCGCCGGCAAGCCGGTCTGCGTAATCGATCATCGAGGCGAGAACCATGTAGCCGCCATAGGAGCCTCCATGGACGATCACCTTGTCACTGTTGAGATCGGGCTGTGCTTCGATCCAATCCAGCAGGGCACCGATATCTTCGACAGACTTTTTCCGGTTGAGGCCGTTATCGAGCGAGACATAGGTTTTGCCATAGCCGGAGGACCCGCGGACATTGGGCACTACAACCGCGATGCCAAGCTCATTAGCCCAATATTGGTAGGAGGAGGCAAAGCCGGGGCGCGATTGGCCTTCCGGCCCGCCATGGATGGAGATGATCACCGGATGCGGGCCTTCGCCTTTCGGCCGGTAGATGAAGGCGGGAATATCCATGCCGTCCGCATTCGGATAATCGAAGAGAACCGGCTCAATGAAGGCGTCGGGGTTCAGGCCGCCGGTTTCCGCTTCGGTCCAGCGGGTGAGGTTCAGCGTCGCCACATCGAACGACCAGGCGTCAGCCGGGCTGGTGGCGGCGTTGAAGGTGAAGCCGACATGGCTGCCGCTGCGGGAGAAGACGAGGCCCGAAGCGATGCCCACAGGCAGGGTAGGGCCGGGGCGCACATGGCCACTTTCGACCTCCAGCAGATGGATCGTGCCAAGGCCGCCTTCATTCAGCGTGAAGGCCACCGTATTGCCATCGGGCGAGAGCGTCCAGTCGGACACGCCCCAGTCGATATCTCCGGTATAGTTGGTGAAAGTGCCATCGGGCGCGATACGAACGAGGTTGGTGAACTCGCTGTCCTTGTCGGTGGCAGTGAGGATCGAGCCATCGGCAAGCAGCGCGCCGCCGGAATAGGAGACCGTTTCGCCAGGATTGATCTGCGTCAGCTCGCCGGATGTCAAATCCAGCACGAAGAGACGGCTTTCGGCAATGGAAATATAGCGCTGCAGCAGCAGTTTTGATCCGTCATCGGACCAGTCGACCGGGCCAATGGCGCCTTCGCCTTCCAGCGCCACGCGCACACTGGCGGGGTCGGCCGGGTTGCCCACGATGATGTCATTGTTAGGGTCGCCCGGATTGGTGCGGGCCCAGGCGGCAAGCTGGCCGTCATCGGCCCAGAGGGGCGAGCCATTGCGCGTGCCCGGCTCGGTGAAGCCCGTGATTGTGCCGGTCTGCAGGTCGAAGCGGTAGCCTTGGTAATATTCATCCCCGCCCTTGTCGCGGGCGAAGAGGAAGGCGCCGCCTTTCGGGCTCATCGCGGCGTTGCTGACCGTTTCGTTGAAGAAGGTGAGCTGCCGGCGCGCCCCGCCGGGCGCCTTCACTTCATGGATCTGATTGGTGTCGCCAAACCGTGTGGTGATCAAGATGCTGCCATCGCCGGTCCAGTCCAGGAAGCCATGGCTGCGGACATTCTCATAAGCAGAGAGACGTTCGGAAACGGCAGCGGGGATTTCCGGAATCGATTCGAGGACGAGATTGCCCCGGGTCACGCGCTCGGCGGCGACCGTTGGGGCGGCAGCTTCAGTGAGTGTGGCGGCAGGCGCCGTAGCGGTCTGGGCGCAGGCGGCAAGAGCAGCGGCAAGCGCTGCAATAGACACGAGGCGAAGGCTGCGTCGTTTCATGGCGGTTTCCCCATCAGAAGTTTTTCATGACGTTTTGTTTAGTGCTTTCAGCCTCGCCGTCACGCCTTTTTCAGTTCCTGGGCTTCACATCGCCGCTACATTCAGGGTCTAAGGCTGAAACATGTTTGCCGATGGCACGGAGGAGCAGGGCATGGGACGGTTCGGGGCAAGGGTGATTTCGGCAGTGGCAGCGGCCTTGTTGGCGGCATGCCAGTCGGCGCAGAATGACGTGCCCCCGCCCGCATCGCTCCTCTCACCGCAGATCACCGAGGCAGAGGCGGCGCTGCCCGTGGCCGAGGCGCCTCTGGTGCTGATGATCGGGCTGGACGGGCTCAACCCGCCGATGATCGACCGGTGGGACGCGCCAAATCTCAAGGCGCTGGCCGCGCGCGGCGTGCGGGCCGAAGCCATGCGCCCGGTGATGCCGAGCGTGACCTTCGTGAACTTCTATTCGCTCGCGACCGGTCTTTACCCCAAGCATCACGGGATGGTGGAGAACTATCCCTATGACAAAGCCGCCGACGAGCAGTTCGACCGCGCCACCGGCCCGCAGGAGGAGCGCTGGTGGCAGGGCGAGCCGATCTGGATCACCGCTGAAAAGCAGGGCCTGCCCACCTCCATCATGTTCTGGCTGGGCTCGGAAGTGGCTCATGATGGTGTGCGCCCCACGCGCTGGACGCCCTACGAACATAACAAGCCCTATCAGGACCGGGTGGACGAAGTGCTCGGCTGGTATGATGCGCCCGAAGCTGAGCTGCCCCGTTTCGCTGCGATCTATTTCGACCGGGTGGACACAGCCGCGCATTATTTCGGGCCGGGGTCTGACAAGGCAAAGGAAGCGGTTGCTGAGGTGGATGGCTATGTTGGCCAGCTCGTCGAAGGGCTGGGCGCGCGCGGCCTGCTGGAACGCACCACCGTGATCGTGGTGTCAGACCATGGCATGGTGTGGGTGGATCCGGCCAAGGTGCTGGACATCGGCCAATTCCTGGACCTCACCGCGCTGAACGTGCCGCAGTTCAACGGCCCCTATGGCGGTTCCAACCATCCTTTCCTGCACATCTATGGCGAGGGCGAAGCGCTGGAGAAAGCCTATCAGGGCCTGAAGAATTTCGACGAGCATATCCATGTCTACAAGCGCGGCGAGATGCCCGCGCACTATCATTTCGACCACCCGACGCGCGGGCCGGATCTCTTCCTCGTGGCCGATCCGGGCTGGTCGGTGCGCAATGCCAATCTCGGCGGCTGGCGCGCGCCGATCCCCGGCCAGCACGGCTATGACAATCTCCATCCCACCATGGCGGCCACCTTCATCGCCGCTGGCCCGGTCTTCCCGGAAGGGGAGATGACCGCCCCGTTCGAGAATGTGAACGTCTATCTGATGATCGCCTGCGCGCTCGGCATCGAGCCGGCAGAAACCGATGGCGACCCGGCGGTGGTGGAGCAGATGACCGGCGGGCGCTGCCCGGCGGCGCGATAGGTGCGTATCAGTCCGACAGCCGGTCGATTTCCTCGCCGACGAGGCTCGCCAGTTCAGGATTGTTCTGCTGCAGCTCATTCATCCGCGCCATGATCCGCATCTGCGCGGCGCCGATATCCTGCGCGCGGGCGCTGAGGGCCGCAGCGGCTTCCACCTGTTTCATGCCCGACCCTTCCAGGGCTTCCGTCAGGTTTTTCATGCCCAGCGCCGCGGTGCGAATCTCCGCGGCTGCGGCGCGCGCGCTGGCCTCATCGGTCACACCGTCCAGTGCGTCGGCCACGCGGGTCATCTCCTTGACATAGGCAGACACCATGTCCTTGCCTGACGACGCCCGGGTGATGCTCTGACCGTCAGTCTCACCTGTCTGTCCGCCGCAGCCGGAGAGTGAAAGCGTAGCCGCGAAAAGAGCGGCAGCTAGGAAGGTGCGTGTCATGGCCTTGTATCCCTCAAGAAGTCGCAAGCCAGAATTCCGCTTGCACCCTCTCTAACCCCTTTCACGGTCAAATCCGGACATTTGCAGGGTCAGGAATAACGCGCTTCCACCTTCGGCGCCGTATTGCCGGCCTTCACCGCCTCCAGACACGCGGCGAGGTCGGCGAGGTAGTCATCGGCCACTTCGGCATGTTTGGGCGAGAGCATCAGGTGCAGGCTTGGCGGCTCCACGGTGAAGGAGGTGAACCAGCCGCGCTGGCGCATCGCGCTGTAAAGGGCGAGCGTGTCTGCTTCCGGATGGCGGAAGGCGACGAGGCCGAGCAGCGGGCGCCCGAGCACTTCAAAGCCGAGCGCGCGCACGCCGTCCTCGATTCGCTCCCGCGTCTGGCAGACGAGGCCCTGTTTCTCCCGGTAACCGGAGACGCCAAGCACATTCATCACCGCCCAGGCCGCCGAGATGGCGCCGCCCGGCCGCGTGCCTGCCAGCGTGGGTGTCTTCATGGGCGCGCCCGACCAGTCATGCAGGGTGAACGGCAGATGCTTGTAGAGCTCGGCTGAACGGAAGAGGACCGTGGAGGCGCCCTTGGCGCAGTAGCCATATTTGTGCAGGTCCGCGCTCATCGATTTCACCGCAGGCACGGCAAAGTCGAAGTCCGGCACTGGCACGCCGTTCATCCGCGCGAAGGGGGCAAAGTATCCGCCGACGCAGGCATCCACATGCAGCCACACGCCTTTCTCCTCAGCCACTTTGCCGAGCTCGGCGATGGGGTCGATGATGCCGTGGGGAAAGTTCGGGGCCGAGCCGACCATCATGATCGTGGCCTCGTCGATGGCCTCCGCCATAGCGGCGGGGTCGGCTTCATAGCTGCCATCGGTTTTCAGGGGCACGCTGCGGATTTCGATGTCCATCAGCAGCGCCGCCTTGTGAAAGGCGAGGTGCCCGGAACGGGGAATGACGATATTGGCGCGGCCCTTAGGCTTGCCATTGGCGCGGGCATAATCCCGCGCGGTCTTGATCGCCATGGTGATCGAATCGGTGCCGCCGGAGGTGATGGCGCCCGCCGCGCCCTCCGGGCCGTGCAGCAGGCCGAGCGCCATGGAGATCACATCCTTCTCCATCTGTGCCAGCGAGGGGAAGGCGAGGGGGCCAAGGCCATTCTCTGCCATGAACAGGCCATAAGCCTCATGCTGGAGGGCGTGCACATCCTCCCCTGCATTGAAGACATAAACCGCCGTCTTGCCTTCCCGCCAGGCCACATCGCCTGCGCCGCGGCTCAGCATTTCTGCGCGCACCTCGTCCCAGGGGCGGCCCTCTTTGGGCATCTGCATGGCGGTCCTCCTCCGTTTTCAGGCTCTGTTTGCGCAGGAGAGTAGAGGCGAACTCCCCAACTGGCCACCCGCTGCAGGTTACCTGTTCTTGTCACCCGAAAAGCGCTGGGGAAAAGAAAAACCTCGCCCGTTGTGCGAAGCCCGTTGCGAGGCTAAAGCCACCGCCTTAGTTTGTACCTGAAACGAAAAATTAACGGGGATGCAGAGCGCCAGCATGACGGACTATATCGGTTACGAAGCGCTTTCCCAGGCAGCCATGCGCGGTGTCGTGCGCGAAGCGCTGCGCCGCGGGAAGACCAATGGCGGCCTGCCGGGCGAGCACCATTTCTACATTTCCTTCCGCACGCGGGCGCCCGGCGTGAAGATTCCGCCCCAGCTTGTGCAGCGCTTCCCGGAAGAGATGACCATCGTGATCCAGCACCAGTATTGGGATCTGGAAGTGCATGACGGGCATTTTGAAGTCGTGCTGAAATTCTCCGGCGTGCCCCAGCACCTGTCGATCCCGCTGGCGGCGATTACGCGCTTTGTGGATCCTTCGGTGAATTTCGGTATCGCGTTTGAAGCCCAGACCAAGGATGCCGGCGTCATTGCCCCGGCAACGGCTGCGCCGGTTGAGGAGCCTGCGCCGACGCAGAAGGCCGCTGGCGAAACGGTAGTCAGTCTTGATGCGTTCCGGCGCAAGTAAGACCGGACAGGCACATTGAGCACCGAAGAGAAACCCCGCGTTACCGACGCCGAAATGCTGGCGCGGTTCCAGAATTCCAAGAAACGCCCGCCCTGTTCGGAGACGCTCGGTATGCGCCTGGCGGACCTGAATCAGGACAGGCAATGGGTGAAGATGGAGTTCGACGTTTCGCCGAGCTTTGCCAACCCCACCGGCGCGGTGCAGGGCGGCTTCATTGCGGCCATGCTGGACGAAGCCATGAGCACGGCAGTGATCATCGCGTCCAATGTCACCATGACGGCGCCGACGCTGGAAATGAAGACCAGCTACCTGAAGCGCCTGATGCCCGGCAAGGCGAGCGTCGAGGCGCGCATCCTGAAGCTCGGCAAATCCGCTGCCTTCATGGAGGCAGACTGTTTCGATGCAGACGGCGAACTCGTTGCGCGCGCCACGGCCACCGCGATCCCGATGGCCTTCAAGCGGCTCTGAGTGTCCATGGCTTTCGACAAGGCAGCCTACTGGCAGGCGATTTTTTCCAATCCCTCCCACATGCCGCCGGCCACGCAGTTTCTCGGCTTTGAGCCCCTTGGCTGGGACGTTGATGCCGGATGGTGCGAGGCTGCATTCCTCCTGCCGCGTGAGGCTTCCAATCCGGCAGGCGACGCTCAGGGCGGTATGGTCACCGCCGCGCTCGATGAGGTGATGAGCCTTGCCGGCTCCATGGTGCAGGATGGGCCAGCCATGGCGCCGACGCTGCAGATGACGATCAGCTTCATCCGCCCGGTTCCGGTCGGCCGGCGCATTCTCGGCCGGGGAGAGGTCATCCGCCGGGGGCGTCAGGCGATCTTTACCGAAGGCTGGTTGCGTCTTGAAGATGGCACGCTGCTGGCTCAGGCCACCGCCAGCTGCATCCCGCGCGTGGTGCCGCTGGGCGATACAGACGCCAGGAACAGGAATCAGCAGCCATAGGGCCTGCCCCCGCGTGATGGGGCGCCAACCTTCCAGATATCGGTTACACTAGTCCCATAGAGTCATTGGGAGGAAACCGGCCATGGCTGACGGGAACCGGCCGCCGGAAGGCGTGACACAAACCATTCTGGAGCTGATGCCGGATAATCCGGCAGCGCGGGACAATCCACATCCTCTGCTCAAGGCCTTGCGGGAAAGCTGCCCGGTGATGCGGGATGAGACGATCAAGACCTGGCTGCTGACGCGGTATCGCGACATCCGCGAGACATCGAACGATCGCAGTTTTGTGCGCCATCCCTCAAAGGCGGAGCGGGGCACGCTGGCGGGTGGGGGCGCCGCCCGCGAGGATCAGGAACCTCCCCAGGAAGCCCCGTTGAGCATGTTGTTCCTGGACGATCCAGATCATTCCCGCGTCCGCCTGCCGATTGCCAAAGCGTTTTATGCCCGCATTCACCGCATGCGTCCGGACATCGAGGCGATGATCGATTCGGTGATCGATGCGGCGCCTTTGTCTGGCCGGTTTGATCTGATGGAGCTGATCGCCGTGCCGATCCCCATTCTCGTTATTTCGCGCATTCTGGGCGTGGATGAAGACCGGTTGGTTGAATTCCGAAAATGGTCTGAACAGGTGATTCTCGGTCTGAAACCCACGCGGACGCCGGAAGAAGATATGCAGCTGTTCTCCGGCGGCATGGCACTGATGGCCTACTTTACCGAACTGATGGAAGCCCGCCGCGCCGCGCCGAAGGATGATCTGGTTACGGATCTTGTCCAGATGCAGGGGAGCGGCGAAGCAGACCTGCGCGACGAGGAACTCCGCTCCAATCTGTTGGGGCTGCTCGTTGGCGGAAACCTGACGACCACAGACCTGATCGGCAATGGCATCTGGCTGTTCCTCACCCATCCGGACCAGGCGGCTCTGCTGCGGGCGCAGCCCCAGCTTGCTTCGCAGGCGGTGGAAGAGGTGCTGCGCTATGAAGCGCCGGTCACCATGTCGTCCCGCATTGTGCCGGATGCACGCACGGTGGGCGGCTGCCCGATGAGCAAGGGGCAGCCGGTCTGGATGATGCTGCCGGCGGCCAATCGCGATCCGGAAATCTTCGAGGCGCCGGAAGTGTTTGACATTGCCGTCAAGCGCACGGGCCATGTCGCCTTCGGTGGCGGGTCGCATATCTGCATCGGGGCGCCGCTGGCGCGGATCGAGGCAAGGCAGGTGTATCTCAAATTGCTGTCGCGGTATCCTAACCTGCGCCTGCCGGAGCAGGATCTGGTGTGGCGGCCGCTGCCCTTCTTCCGGGGTCTGGAGACGCTGATCGTGGAGGCGTGAGGGCGCTCTAGCCGTCCATCGCTTCGGCCAGCATCCAGATCCCGTCGCGCTCCGCCTGCCGCCGCTCGACCAGCAGGCGGGCAACCTGATGATCGTCCTCGAACACATTGCCGCAGAGGCTGTCGAGCAGGGCCTTGGCCAGATTGTCGAGGTCCATCCAGGGCGCCGTGCCGGCATATTCCATCACGATATGCACGCTGTAATCACCATAGCCCGGCCGCAGGCGCGGGAAGTCCTTGCGGAAGAACTCCTTCAGCAGGGTTTTATAGTATTTCGTCTGGGTGGTCAGGCCGGTGCACGAAACTTCCAGCGCGCCATCCTCGGTGATGCGCGCGCGGACTTTGCCGGAGGAAATCCAGTCGGAAATCATTTCAAAGAACCATCCTCTTCCGGAGGATATTTCTGGCGGGCGTCGAGAATGCGCTCGACGTCCAAATGGTAGGCGTCAGGCAGGGTATAGATCACGATCAGCGAGGTTCGAGGCACCACAAGTTCGCGTGTGCCTTCAACACGGCCTTCCCTGCCCAGCAGGGGAAAGCCCTCCAGTTGCGCAAGTGTTGTAAAGACGGCGGTTAGAAGGCGGTCCAGGCCTTGCGCGCTGCGGGGTTGGAGCCATTCAGCAAGCTGTTCCAGATCGGCTTCGGCATCGGCCGAAAGCCTAATGTGCATCGGGGAGGAACCTGCGCGCCACGGCTTCCAGAGGCCGGTACGTCATCTGGCTATCTGTCTTGGCCTTCAATGTCTTGCGGATCTCTGCCTGCATCCAGGCATCATGCTCGGGCGTGACGGTGAAATTTGCTTCCAGCGCCCGGAAGGCATCCAGCGGATCATTCGACGGAGAAGCTGTGTCGGCCATAGACCAAAGATAGCTTTGATCGGTGGCGATGCCTAGACCTGCCGTGCCTCGTCCATTCTCCGAGGGAAAGAGGCGGGCTCACCGCTTGATGGCAGGGGATTGGGGGGCTAAACCGCCCGGCGACATTGCTTCAGCTGAGCTTCAGGAGCCACCCCATGACCAATACCCGGACAGAATCGGACACTTTCGGCCCCATCGAGGTCGAGGCGGACAAGTATTGGGGCGCGCAGGCGCAGCGGTCGCTGGGGAACTTCAAGATCGGCTGGGAGAAGCAGCCCGCCCCGATCATCCGCGCCCTCGGCATCGTCAAGAAAGCCGCCGCCGAAGCCAACATGGCGCTCGGCAAGATGGACCCCGAACTGGGCAAGGTGATCGTCAGGGCCGCCGAGGAAGTGATCGAGGGCAAGCTCGACGCGCATTTCCCCCTCGTCGTCTGGCAGACCGGATCGGGCACGCAGTCCAACATGAACGCCAATGAGGTGATCTCCAACCGCGCGATCGAGATGCTGGGCGGGGAGATGGGCTCGAAAAAGCCGGTTCACCCGAACGACCATGTGAACATGTCCCAGTCGTCAAACGACACCTTCCCGACCGCGATGCACATCGCCTGCGCCGAAGAGGTCGTCCACCGGCTGATCCCGGCGCTGCAGGTGCTGCGCAACGCGCTGAACGACAAGGCAAACGCCTGGAAAGACATCATCAAGATTGGCCGCACGCATACGCAGGACGCCACCCCGGTTACCCTCGGCCAGGAATTCTCCGGCTACGCCCAGCAGATCGAGAACGGCATCAAGCGCATTGAGATGACGCTGCCGATGCTGATGGAACTCGCCCAGGGCGGCACGGCAGTCGGCACCGGCCTGGCCTCGCCCGCAGGCTTTGCCGAAGCAGTTGCGCAGAAGATCGCGCAGATCACGGGCCTGAAATTCACCTCCGCGCCCAACAAGTTTGAGGCCCTCGCCGCCCATGACGCGATGGTGTTCACCCATGGCGCGATCACGACCGTTGCGATGAGCTGCTTTAAGATCGCCAACGACATCCGCTTCCTCGGTTCGGGCCCGCGCTCGGGCCTTGGCGAGCTGGCGCTGCCGGAGAATGAGCCGGGGTCGTCCATCATGCCGGGCAAGGTGAACCCCACCCAGTGCGAAGCGATCACCCAGGTGGCCGCCCATATCGCCGGTAACAACACCGCCATCGCCTTCGCCGGCAGCCAGGGCCATTTCGAGCTCAACGTGTTCAACCCGATGATGGCCTACAACTTCCTCCAGTCCGTCCGCCTCTTGGCCGATGCGGCGGTGTCCTTCACCGAGAACTGCGTCGTCGGCATCGAGCCGCGCCTCGACAATATCCAGCGCGGCCTTGAAAACTCGCTGATGCTGGTGACGCCGCTGAAGGAGAAATACGGCTACGATCTGGCCGCCAAGGTCGCCAAGACAGCGCACAAGAACGGCACCACCCTGAAAATCGAAGCCCTTGCCCTCGGCATCTCCGAGGAAGACTTCGACGCCATCGTGCGCCCGGAAAAAATGATCGGGCCCGACCCGGTATAAGGCGCCGGAGGCGGGCGGGGGGTAGTCCTGCGCATCATTTATGCGTATAAGTTGTGCGCATGAACTCCCCCTATCGCCCGCCCAACCGCTCCAAGGCCCGTGTCAGCATCACGGTCGACGAAATTCTCGTCGCCGAGGCGAAGGCGGTGGGCATCAACCTTTCGGCCGTGGCGGAAGAGGCGATCCGCCTTGCCACCCGCGCCGAGGAAATGCGCCTCTGGCGTGAACGCAACAGCGCCGCCATCGAAGCATGGCACCGGAAGATCGAGGAAGAAGGCCTCTGGTCTGACGGGCTCAGGCTGTTCTGAGGTATGGTGGCCTATAGCGTTCATCGGATCAGGCAAACGGCTCAGCGCGTTGTCGTGCTGCAATATCCGGGACTCGATACGGGGCCGGTCCTGATGGTCGCGCCGCTTTATCCGGCAGAGGCAAAGCTGGAACTCGAAGTCGTTACGCCCAGGGTCGAAATCGGCGGTGAAGCGTTTCTCGTGGCAACCCATCTGATGGCGGCCGTGCATCGGGGCGATCTCGGGGCAGCCGAAACGAGTCTGGCTGCCTATGAATACCCCATCGCCAAGGCCATCAATCGCCTCTTCTTCGGCATCTGACTTCTTGCAGTCAGACTGCCCTTTGTTCATCCGCCGTTTGGCCCTGCGCTGATAAGAGGGACTGAAACTTGGGAGGACTCTGTCATGTCCCGGCTCCGTATACTTTTTGCAGCCCTTCTCATTGCGTCCGGCTCAGCCGCACCCGCGATTGCCCAGCGCGGGGGCGATGACCGCTCATTTGCCGGATTTCAGGTTTCCCGCGCGACGGCGGTGGACATCGCCCGGGCACAGGGCGTCCAGGAGGTGCTCCGTGTGGAAGCCCGCCGGGGCGTCTGGCGCGTCGAAGGCCGCAGCTCCGAGGGACAGAAAATGACTGTCGAAGTGGACGGCATGACCGGCGCCGTCGTGCGCGTGGACCGGTCTGGCCGCTGAGGCGGCGGTATGTCCGGGCTGACGGGGCGCCGGGCCGGGAGTAGGATGCGGGAATAGAATCACCTGCGTCCAGAAAGGTCAGGCCCCATGTCCAAGTCGCCCGTCGGCTCGAAGTCCAATCCCTCTCAGTTCGATGTGCTGGGCAAGCTGGCAGAGGATGAGCCCTATTTCGTCATCCGCGCGCATGACCCCCTCTCGTCCGCGCTGGTGGAACTGCACGCCTATATCGGGGCAGGGCAGTCCGGCGCGGCGCACAACAAGCTGGCCGAGATCATGGCGATGACGGCAGTGCGCCCGCCGCGCCCGGCTTCCAGCCCGAAATACCGGGAAACCTTCGCCATCTCGCTGGCCATGGAACAATGGCGGGAAAGCCACAAGGAATGAGCCTCGGCGCGCTGACGCTGGAAAACCGGTTTGTCCGCCTGCGGCCTTTTGTGGCCGGGGCGGATCGGCCGGAACTTTACGCGCTGGCTGAGCGCGCGCCCGAAATCTTCCGGCTGTGGTCACATCGAGGCCCTGGAGACTGGGTGGGCGAATGGATTGAAGCCATCCGCAAGCGGACAGAATCGGGCACAATGATCCCCTTCGCCGTGACGCGGCCAGAAGACGGCGCCTTCCTCGGCATCACCAGCTTTCTGGACCCCAGCGAGGGGAACAAGAGCGTCGAGGTCGGCATGACCTGCTATGCCCCGGAAGCTCAGGGTACGGTGATCAATCCGTCCTGCAAACGGCTGCTGATGGGCCATGCTTTCGAGTATTGGGGCGCGCGGCGGGTTCAATATCAGGTCGATAACCGGAATGAGCGCTCCAAGGCGGCTGTGCTGAGACTTGGCGCGAAGCTGGAAGGGGTGCTGCGCAATCACAAGACGCTGCCCGACGGATTTGTGCGCGATACGGCTTTCTTCTCCATTCTGGATACGGAGTGGCCAGAGGTGAAAGCCAGGCTGGACGCGCGCCTCCCGGCTGACGTGGCAGCGCGCGCATGAGCGATCCGGTCAATCTTAACAAGTTCCGCAAGGCTAAAGAGAAGGCTGGCAAGGAACAGCGCGCGAAGGAAAACCGCGCCAAATTCGGCCGCACCAAGGCTGAGAAAACGCTGGACCAGGCCCGCACAGAGAAGCTCAAAAAGTTAACGGATGCGCACCGCCGTCAAGATCCTGGCAAGGAAGGTTAAAAAAGCGTTGACAGGCCCGGAACTTGCACTGAAATCACCGGCTGTATCAGTGCGGGAGGGCCGTCCATGTTCAAGCGTGTCATGCTCAAGACGGTCTTTGCCCTTACGGCCTTTGGCTCAGGCGTCATCTGGGGCATCGCGGCTGAAGCAAGCGCCGCAGGCATCCCTCTGATTGGCCTCTTCCAGGGCTGATCCCTTCCGGGACAAATCAATACCTGCGCGGGTTCTGAACCTGATCAATCAGGCTGTTTTCATACCGTCCCTGTGAGATGCGCCCGAGCGCGTCGAAGATCGGCTGGGCATCCTTGTCCTTGAGCAGGGGAATGCCGCGCGCGATTTCGGCTGCCTGCGCGTAGAGCAGGTGCGCCCCGGCCAGATCGCCGCGCGCCTCTGTGCAGGCGGCAAGATTATGCAGGATACCGGGCGCCTTGGGATAGGCAGTGGCCAGTTCCTGCCACTGCGCGCAGGCGCCGATGTATTCGCCGCGGCGCGTGGCCTTCACGGCAGCGGCAAAGCGCGGATCGCCCGCCTCCTCGGGCACCAGCGGCTTCTCCACGATCTCTGCCCGCAATGTTGTCATGTAGGGGGCAATGTCGCGGCGGAAGCCGGGGATGGCCGCGGCCACAGCGTCGGCGATCATGCCGATCGGCGCATCCCACTGGGGAAGGGGTTCGCGGATGACCTCTCCGAACGGCCCTGTGGATTGATCCGTGTCGGGATATTCGGCCACATCATAGCAGTCTTCGCGCTCGGTGGCGCCGCCCTGGGTGGAGGTGAACACTGCCCGGCCCGTGTGGAAATCAACCAGCGTGGCACTCACGGTCACATCCACGATGTCTTTCGGGCAGCGCATCTCGATCACGACATGCCGCTCGCAGTCGAACAGCCCCTTGTATTTGTCGCAGCGCCGCTCCCGCTTGAAGCTAATCTCGCGGTTGAAGCCGGCGATCAGCACTTCGCCTTCATAGATGCCCTGGGGGCGGCCGGGGTCGATCACGGTAAACCAGGGCGCGCCCTCCAGCCGGGTATTGTCGATCAGCGCCTGGAACTCTGCCTCGGCCACATCGCCCGCCGGCCCCCGGAACCGGCCCACGCCGACATCGGTATAATTCAGCGCTTCGGCATAGTTTGGCGCGGCGCGGGCGGCATAATCATATCCCGGCGTCTGGCAGGCGGCCGCAGCGCTCAGAACTCCGAGCAGAACAAACAGATGTCGCATTATTATCCCCACTAAAGCGTCCGTTCAGGCGTGCCCCTGCATTCCTTTAACGTCAATGGTTGACGCAGACCGGACACTTGCCCAACTCATCGCCTGCAAAAGCGCAAGGAAATAGCTGATGACCCGGACCCTGTTCACGCCCTTCCGGCTGAAAAACCTGGAACTGCCCAACCGTATCGTGATGGCGCCAATGACGCGCTCCTATTCGCCGGGCGGTGTGCCGGGGGACAATGTGGCGGATTACTATGCGCGCCGGGCGGCGGCCGATGTCGGCCTGATCGTCACCGAGGGCACCACCGTGCGCCGCGGCGGCTCCTCCAACGACCCCAACGTTCCCAACTTCTACAAGGCCGACGCCCTTGATGGCTGGGCCCGCGTCGTCTCCAGGGTGCATGCCGAAGGCGGCAAGATCGCTCCGCAGATCTGGCACCAGGGCATGGTGCGCAAGACCGGCACAGGGCCAGAGCCGGACGCGCCGACCGACAGCCCCTCCGGCATCACCCATACCGGCAAGCAGATCCTGCCCGAGCCCACGACCGCCGAGGTCGACGATATGGTGATGGCCTATGCCGATGCCGCGGCAGACGCCAAGCGTCTGGGCTTTGACACGCTCGAAATCCACGGCGCCCACGGCTATCTGATCGACCAGTTCTTCTGGGACGCGATGAACAAGCGCTCCGACAGATACGGCGGCAGCCTGGCCGACCGCGCCAGCTTTGGCGGCGACATCATCCGCGAGATCCGCAAGAAAGTCGGCCCGGATTATCCGATCATCCTGCGCTATTCGCAGTGGAAGCAGCAGGATTATACCGCACGCCTCGCCCCCACCCCGCACGAGCTGGAAGCCTTCCTGAAAGTGTTCGTGGACGCGGGCGTTGACTGTCTCCACGTGTCCCAGCGCCGCTACTGGGAACCGGAATTCCCGGATGTCGACGGCGAAAACGGCCTCAATGGCGCCGGCTGGGCCAAGAAGCTGACCGGCCTGCCCACCATCACGGTCGGCTCGGTCGGCCTCAATGGTGATTTCGAGAAGGCCTTCGCCGGCGAGGGCGCGTCACAGCGTTCGCTGGGCGACCTCGAAGAACGCCTCGACCGGGGAGAATTTGATCTCGTCGCCGTCGGCCGCGCCATCCTTCAAGACCCCGAATGGGCCAGGAAGATCAAGGAAGGCCGTTTCGCCGAGATTGCCGACTATAACGGCAAGGCGCTTGCCACGCTTTTCTGAGACGGCGCCTCTGCCGGGAAATCCAGTCGGGTCCGGTCTGCGTAAGGGAGAACAAGTTCAACCCGCAGACCGGACCTGACCCATGCCCAATGCCCGCCGCGTTGCGAATGTGCTGGCTGCCGGCGTTGCTTCGGCAACGGCCACAGCCTGCGCCTCTTCTTCCTCCCTCGAACAATTCCAGGCCGCCCCGCGCCAGCTTGTGCTGGAAGAATACTTCCTCGGCGAGACGACCGCCTACGGCCTGTTCGAGGATCGGTTCGGCAAGGTCCGCCGCCAGTTCAAGGTGGACATTGTGGGCGAGCTGGAAGGCGACCGGCTGACGCTCACCGAAGAGTTTTTCTATGATGATGGTGAGCGGGAAACTCGCATCTGGGAAATCGATGTCCTCGGCGACGGACGGTATCGCGGTACGGCAGGGGACGTCACCGGCATCGCCGAAGGGCAAGTCTCCGGCAATGCCTTCAACTGGAAATACAAGGTCGACCTGAAGGTCGGCGGCAGCACTTGGAATGTCGGCTTCAATGACTGGATGTTCCTGATGCAGGACGATGTGCTTCTCAACCGCGCCTATGTCACCCGCTACGGCATCGAAATCGGCCAGGTAACCATTGCGTTCAGGAAGGGCTGATCTCTGCAATCTCAGGGCTTGCAGGGAGGTCCGCCGCTGTTCTACTGCTTTCCGAGGCTGAAGGGGGCAGTATGTCGAGACGGTCACAATATCGCAGCGGCGGGGAAGCCGGGGCTGAAAGAACGCCGCGCGTGCGCACAATAGATGATGTTCTGGAAGACATCTCTCACGAGCTAAAGCTTATCGACATAAAGCGGCGCATGATCGCGGAAACCACGGCTCGCCTTCCATGGCTCTATATAGCCACTGCGGTCCTCGGCTTTTTTCTCTTGGGCTCCATTCTTTCTCTGAGCATTTTCTTCATCTTCATTTTCGGTTCCTTGTTCTCCGGCGCGCTCGCCAACATCGTTGGCCCCTTGGGCGCCCTCACGGCGCGCAAGCGGGCCTATCGCGAGGTGGCTGATATCAAGGAGCGGCTCTTTCCGAAGCTTCTAGGCCTGACACCTGAGGTGTCGCCCGTGCTTGTCGGCATATCCCATGTCGGCAAGGACGGCGTGCGGTTCACCGAAAGAAAGGTAAGTGTCGCGGCGCTTCGGGAAGAAGACATCGACGTGCGCGGTGCCATGGCTTTTGGATACTACAAATATCTCGCTTTCCTGTTCAGGACGCCTGCAGGAACTATCGATCTGAAGCATCCTGCAATCCGCCAGCAATACTGGTTGGCTGAGGCAAGGCGGCGCGGTCTCGGGCCGGATGCGCTGTCGCGTGCCGTCGCAGAGGTGGTTTGATCGCGCCGGCTTCCGGCATGGCCACCGGGTGGGTCAGGGCGTTGCATGGGTGCCCGGCCAGTCCGGCCGGCGCGCGCCCCACAGCGTCAGGAAGCCGCCGTCTCCCCGGGCTTTCTCAAGCTGGCGCACCGGCACGCCGGCCGCCTTCGCCAGCGCGTCCGCGGCGTCTCTCATAAGCTTGGTGTAGCTGCTGGTCTTCGGGATCGGCCGGTCTTCGCCCAGAAGGATCACGCCCCCATCCTTGAGCCGCACACCGTAGACGCGGTTGATGGTCGTCAGCCCCAGGCTGGAAGTGACTTCCTCGCGCCATTCGATCTGCCGGATGGCGGCAAAGCTCACCGTCTCCGCCACGGCTAGGGCCCGGCCGAACAGCAAACGTCCGGGCGGCAGAAGCAGCGCTGCCTGCGCGGGGCCGAGCAGCATCCGCCAGCGCCACCGCATCAGGCAGTCCCGCAGGATGATGTTGCCCAGCAGCAAGAACAGGAGGGCGGCCCCGCCGAGCGCCAGCGCTGCCGCTCCTTCGCCGCTGAGCAGGAGGACAGTTGCCGCCCACGCCATGCCCACTAGCATCAGCCAGATCAGTGCCGTGGCAAAAGCAATGCCCAGCCGGTCGGCCAGGCTGAAGCGGAAGTCTGTCCTGGAAGGGGAAGAGTGCATGGCGCCGCCCGGGTGTGTTACCTCTACAGGCGTCACAATCGCCGCAAACAGGTCAATTCCCCCGAACGAGGGGGCGGGCAAACGGAACACTTACTCCCGTGTCTGTTCTGCGCGGGCGACAATATCCGCGCACGGCGCATCCGAGGCTTCGCCCAGTTCGATGAAGGGCAGGGCGGCGAGGCCACCGGTAATACTGCCGAGCACGGCCGCCGCCCCGATCTGCAGAACCGTTTCCGGGCCGAGAGCAGACAGTTCCGGCGACCGGAACGTGCCCCCCACCTTAACGTCCACTGCAAGCGTCGCGAAGGACGGATCCTTGGAGTCAGACTGAACGCTGAGATCGATGGTTTCATTGCCGAGATTTACGTCCCCCGTCACCACCACCAGCCGCTTCTCGGTATCAAAGAGAACGGGATCGGCCCGCCCGACACCCTCCTGGAGCGCGAGGGAGGCGACCGCGCAGCTTGTCGGCGCATAGGTCTGCTCGCCTTCGTTTTCGTCCAGCAGCGCAAGCGTGTTGGGAATGTCGAGCGCGGAGGCCTCGGCCACCAGCGCCAGCAACTGCGCGTTCTGCGACCAGAGTGAGACCCGTCCGTCCAGGGTGGCCGCCGTATCACGGAAGCCATCGCCGCGCCCCTCCAGCTTGAACTCCCCATAGGCGGTGCCGCGCACATAGGGATCGGCGGCAAGATTGTTGAACGGAACGCCGGTAAGCTCGCCCTCGGCGGTCGTCATGGCCGGCGATTGCGACCCGTCCAGCGTCACATAGGCGGCCAGCTGCCCTTCGGCGAAACTCAGCTCCAGAACCGGCGCGCGCACCACCCGGCCTTCGATCTCGAATTCGAGCTTCAGGCCCCGGATATCAAAGATCGCATCGCTCACCTCATCGGCTGCGAAACGGATCGTGCCATCAACGGCATCCAACCGCGTGAAATCGATGGTTGCGTCGGGGATCAGCCGCCCGCTGGCGTCGAGTGCGGCGCGGGCTTCGGCCTGTTCTTCATTGGCGGTTTCATTTGCCCCCACGCCGATCGGGATGCCGAAGAGGATGCCCAGATCGTCAAAGTCGAGATTGGCTGAGCGCAGGTCCGCCTCGATCACCGGCGTGTCTTGGCCCGTGCGTATGGTCAGTGGCCCGGCAAGGTCGCTATCCCCGATCCTCGTGTCCGGCTGGAAATCGATGGTCCAGAGGTTCCGCTCAATTCGGATGTCGGCCACCGCGTCATAAGGCGGCGTGTTCGGCGCAGCAAAGCCGGCCACCCAGGCGAAATCGGCAAAATTCTCGCCGCGCAGGCGCAACTGGCCAGCCAGAGCGTTCAGGGTGGAGGCCTCGGCGCTGCCTGCAAACTCCAGTTCCGAGCGCCCACCAGCCGCTTTCAGTTGCACAGAGCCCGCGCGAAGGGAGCCGGACGCCTCACTGATGCTGATCACGTTGGTTTCGCCGCGGCGGGTATAACGCACGTCAATATCAGTCAGCGCCACTTCGTCGATCAGCCGCCGCACCTGCGGGATCGTGATGCCTTCATCCCGGTCCTGTCCTCGCTCCACCGCAATGAACCCGTCGCGTGCCTCGGCGCGGGAAATCCATGCCACATCAGGCAGAAACCCCAAGAAATTCAGCCGCACGGATCCCGATGAAATCTCGGCCCGGTCCGCCTCAAGTCCCTGAAAGACAACCGTGTTCAGCGACGAAAATCTTGTATGGGCGCGGCTCACGGAGGCCCCGTCAGGTCCGGCAACGCCCAGGGCCATATTGGTCACCGGCGTGCCGATGGGCGGAAAGGTCATCAATGCCAGCAGCAGCACCAGCGCCCCTATCAGGGTAACGATCACGGAAAACGCAACGGTAACGGCGCGGGGGAGCTTGAGGTCCGGCATTCTTACCTAACGCATCACATACAATCGGGTTCACAAAATGCAGTCCGGCCTGCCCATTATGTCAGGGCCTGCTATATGTTCCTGATGAGTTCCAATCCGAATCGTCTTTCGATCAGCCAGATGGCCGCCGCCCGTCCGCCTGCCGCAGAGGGGGAGGGCGCCGCCTATCTCAAGGGGCTGAACCCCGAGCAGCGCGAGGCCGTGCTCCACACCGATGGCCCGCTGCTCGTGCTGGCGGGCGCGGGCACCGGCAAGACCCGCGTGCTGACCACGCGCCTCGCCCATATCATCGCCACCCGGCTTGCCTTTCCCTCTCAGACACTGACGGTGACCTTCACCAACAAGGCCGCCCGCGAAATGCGCGAGCGGGCGCTGCACCTCCTGGGAGACGCCGGCGAGGGGCTGAGATGGCTCGGAACGTTCCACTCTATCTCCGCGCAGATACTGCGCAAACATGCCGAGCTCGTGGGTCTCAAATCCAGCTTCACCATCCTCGATACCGACGATCAGATCCGCCTCTGCAAACAGATCGTCCAGGCCGAAAACCTTGACCCCAAGCGCTGGACACCGCGCTATCTCGCCGGCCTCATCGATGGCTGGAAAAACCGCGCGCTGACACCGGACCGTGTGCCGCCGGAAGAGGCGGAGCTCTTCGGCAATGGCAAGGCGATAAAATGCTACGAGATCTACCAGGCGCGCCTGAAAGTGCTGAACGCCTGCGATTTCGGCGACCTGCTCATCCACAACATCACGATCTTCCAGGAAAATCCGGACATCCTGCGGGAATACCACCAGCGCTTCCGTTACATTCTCGTGGACGAGTATCAGGATACCAACGTCGCCCAGTATCTCTGGCTGCGCCTCTTGGCGCAGGGCTCCCGCAACATCTGCTGCGTGGGCGATGACGACCAGTCCATCTATGGCTGGCGCGGGGCGGAGGTGGATAACATCCTGCGCTTCGAGAAGGATTTTCCCGGCGCCAAGGTGGTCCGGCTGGAACGCAACTACCGCTCCACCCGGCATATCCTGGCCGCCGCCTCCAGCATCATCGCCCATAACAAGGGCCGCCTCGGCAAGGCGCTCTATGTCGGCAATGACAGCGCAGTGAACGAGGACGCCGACGCGCCCAAGGTCAAGGTGCGCGGCCTCTGGGACGGCGAGGCGGAAAGCCGCCTGATCGCGGATGACATTGAAAGCTGGGTCCGCTCGGGCGGCAAGCATGATAACTGCGCCGTGCTGGTGCGCGCCTCCTGGCAGATGCGCGCCTTCGAGGAACGCTTCATCCTTCTGGGCATCCCTTACCGCGTGATCGGCGGCCCGCGCTTCTTCGAGCGCGCCGAGATCCGCGACGCGCTCGCCTATCTGCGCCTCATCCGCTCACCAGACGACGACCTTGCCTTCGAGCGCGTCGTGAACGAACCCAAGCGCGGGGTGGGGGACGCCAGCCTCGCCAAGCTGCAATCCTATGCCCGCGCCGATGGGCGCAGCCTTTTCGTGCTGACGCCCATGGTCCTGCAGACCGACGAGATCAAAGGCGCCGCCAAACGCGGCCTCACCCAGTTCATCGACCAGATCAACATGTGGCGCGGCAAGCTCGCCGGCGGCATGCCCCATACCGAACTCGCCGAGATGATCCTGGAAGAGTCTGGCTATACCGACATGCTGCAGAAAGACCGCAGCCCGCAGGCGCAGGGAAGGCTCGATAACCTCAAGGAACTCGTCCGCGCCATGGGCGAGTTCGACTCGCTCGCAGGCTTTCTCGAACACATCGAACTGGTGATGGATGCCGCCGCCGGCGGCAGCGGCGAAGATCAGGTGCAGATCCTCACCCTCCACGGCGCCAAGGGCCTCGAATGGCCGATGGTGTTCCTGCCCGGCTGGGAGGAAGAGGTCTTCCCCTCCCGCCGCAGCCTGGATGAAAGCGGTCTCAAGGGCCTCGAGGAAGAGCGCCGCCTCGCTTATGTCGGCATCACGCGCGCCCGGCAGCGCTGCTACATCTCCTTCGTCGCCAACCGGCAGATCTATGGCCGCTGGCAGGCCGTCATGCCCAGCCGGTTCATTGACGAGCTGCCGCCCGAACATGTCGATGCCGTCTCCGAAACCGGCTATTCCGGTCTCCCGGCAGGCTCAGATGCCTTCACCGGCACGATCGAGGATCTGGGCGAACGCTCCGATTATCAGAGCCCCGGCTGGAAACGCCTGAAGGAAAACGCCGGCAAACCCACAGGCACGCCCCCGCGCGACGCCGCCGGGCTCACTGCCACGGCGTCGGGCACCTCCGGCTTCATCACCGGCGCCCGCGTCTTCCATGACAAGTTCGGCTATGGCCGCGTCGCCTTCACCGAGGGCAACAAGCTGACGGTGGATTTTGACAAGACAGGCCGCAAGAAGGTGATCGCTACCTTCGTCACAAAGGCCTGATCCGAAGCTTCAGGAGGTTTGCAGCGCCGGGAGGCTGAAGCCGGCGCCCGGGGAGGGCAGGGGGCGTCCGGCGAACACTCGCATTACGGCTGGGAGAGGGGTTGAAGCGTGGTGCGCTTGCCTTCTCCGGCGCTGCAGGATCACCTTCCCACATGCCAGGCAAACGCCATCCGAACGAACCGTTCATCTTCCGCTCAGGCTTACGAGACCTCCTCCGCCGGGAGGCCAAAGGTTAACAAAATTCCGCAAACTGTTTACATTTAGTGTACGCTGCGTTCCATGCCTGCTGCGCAGGCAACGGCCAAGGCAGCGCTCACGGCCTTTGGAATCAGTGCATCCCCAATATAAGAACGGTTCGTTCCGATTATGTGATGAGCGGACCTTGCTTTAAAGCGGCGTTAACGGCACATGATGTATGGGGCTGATATCAGGAATGCGCGCGTTGTCGGACGGAACGATCCGGACCGTTTCAGAAAGAGCTTGAGAACAGCATGATCGGTAGCCTCCTCGGCCTGTTGTCCACAGACATGGCCATTGACCTCGGGACCGCAAACACACTCGTCTATGTGAAGGGTCAGGGCGTCCAGCTCGATGAACCCTCCGTCGTCGCCTACATGACGCAAGGCGGCCGCAAGATCGTCTATGCGGTCGGCGAGCAGGCGAAAAACATGCTCGGCAAAACACCTGTTAACATGGAGGCGATCCGCCCCATGCGCGACGGGGTGATTGCAGACTTCGAAGTCGCCGAGGAAATGATCAAGCACTTCATCCGGAAGGTTCATAACCGCCGGGCGTTCGTGTCTCCCCTCATCATCATCTGCGTGCCCAGCTCCGCCACTAGCGTTGAGCGCCGCGCCATCCACCAGTCGGCCCTGGCAGCAGGTGCCCGTCACGTTGAACTCATCGAAGAGCCGATGGCTGCCGCAATCGGCGCCGGCCTGCCGATCGATGATCCGGCCGGCTCGATGGTCGTTGATATCGGCGGCGGAACTTCGGAAGTCGCCGTGCTGTCGCTCGGCGGCATCGTCTACTCCCGCTCCGTGCGCGTGGGCGGCGACAAGATGGACCAGGCCATCGTCAACTATCTACGCCGCGAGCAGAAAATCCTCATCGGCGAAATGTCGGCTGAGCGGATCAAGAAAGAGATCGGCACCGCTATGCCGCCGGAAAACGGCACCGGCATGGCGCTCACCGTCCGTGGCCGCGGCACGCTGGACGGCGTTCCGAAGGAAACCGAGATCACCGAAGCGATGATCGCCGAAGCGCTGAAGGAGCCGGTCACCGACATCGTCGATGCCGTGAAGATCGCGCTCGAAGCCATGCCGCCGGAACTCGCCGCTGACATTGTGGACCGGGGCATCGTGCTGACCGGCGGGGGCGCGCTCCTGCGCAATCTCGACGCCGTGATCCGTAACCAGGCGCAATTGCCTGTGATGATCGCGGACGATCCGCTGAAATGTGTGGTCAATGGCTGTGGCCATGTTCTCGAAAATTATTCAAAAATGAAAAGCGTCCTCTGCCCGGAAGTCTGAGTCGCGGGCAGCGCGGACGGCGAGGGAGCCAGAATAGATGGCGCGCTTCGGACCATCAGGTCAGAAAACTGCGGCTCGCGGGGCGCGCCGGCTGACGCTTGGCGTGCTGATGGCGGCCGCGTTTGCGCTGGTGCTCGCCCAGACCGCGCCGCAGATTTCCGCCTTCTTCGTCCCCGCCCGCACCACGGTCAGCGACCGGCTGCGCGCGCCCAGCGAGATCAGCCTGTGGGCCCGCATCACCGGCCAGGCCGAGCGCGAGCGCCGCATCCGCGAGCTTGAAAACGAAGTCCGCGATCTCGCCCGCTACAAGGCCGCCGCCATCTCCATGGCTGATCGCCTCGAAGCCTATGAGCGCATCCTCAACCTGATGGGCGAGCCCCCGGAGAAGGGGGTCACCGCGCGGGTGACCACCGAAGTCGACGGGCCGTTCTCCCAGACGCTGCTGGCCAATGCCGGGCGCCTTCAGGGGGTTGAGCCGGGCGCGGTGGCTGTCAATGAAGGCGGGCTGGTCGGCCGCGTCGTGCATCTGGGCGAGCGGTCCTCGCGCATCCTGCTGATCAGCGATTACTCCAGCCGCCTGCCGGTGCTGGGCGAGGTCTCCGGCGTACGCGCCATCATGTATGGCCAGGACCGGGAAGGCGGCCGCCTCAGCGACCTGCCCGAAGACGCCGATTTCGTGGAAGGCGAGCGCATCCTCACCTCCGGGGATGGCGGCGCCTATCCGCGCGGCCTGGTGGTCGGCTCGGCCCGCAAGGATACCAGTGGCTGGCGTGTCCGCCTCGCCATGCGCGATCATGGCGGCACCTATGTCCGCATGATCCAGCCGCCGGTCATCCTGGCGCCCATCACCGAAGCGCCGCCGCCGCAGGAAACGCCTGCAGAGCCCTCCGCGCAGACCGCCCCGGCGCGCGCCCCGCAAACCCAGCCGGCGCCCGCGCCGCAGCCTGAGCCCTCCGCCGCTGCCAGCCCGCCGGATGACGGCGCCGCCCAGGCCGCGCCTCCCGAGGCCAGCCCCACACCCGGGGGGCAATAGACATGGCCAGCGGAAAGCTCAGACGACGGAAGAAGTCCCTGTGGAGCCAGACAGCGCCAAGTGCCCGGCTCGCCTTCGGCGCTTTCTTCATCGTGCTGACCGGCGCCATCGGCATGCTGCCGCGTGAAATTTTCGGCATTGCCATTGCCTGGCCCTTTGCTGCCCTTTGGGGCGCGATGGGCTGGGGCAAGGTGGGGCTCGCCATTCGCCCGATGATCCTCTTGCTGCTGTTCGGCCTGATGCAGGACATCGTATCCAACGCGCCGCTGGGATGCTTTGCGGTCATCAATCTGGCCGTGTACGGACTGAGCGCGGGCTTTACGCAGCAGACAGACGGCATGCGCGATGCCTTCGTGGCGGTGCTGGGCCCCGTGGTCATGCTGCTCGTGGCGCTGGTGCTGATCTGGATATTCGCCAGCGTCACAAGCGATCATCTTGTGCGTTCCACGCCGATCCTGGCTTCCATCATCACGACAGGGCTTGTGTATCTCGTGGGATATCGCATGTTCGATCTCGGGCGCAGGCCAGGTGAACCACCGGGGCAGACGACATGAGCCGCAAGAGCAAGAATGCCGATGAGATGTTCGACCGCCGCATGTTCATGGCGGCCGGGGTCGGAGGAATTGTCTGGGCCACGCTGGTGGGCCGCCTGTTCCAGCTGCAGTTCCTAGAGGCAGAGCGCTATCAGGATCTGGCCGAGGCCAACCATGTGAAACTGGTGATGGCCCCGCCCGAGCGTGGCCAGATCCTCGACCGGTTCGGGCGCCCCCTCGCGTCCCAGCGCCAAGCAGGCCGCGTCTCCGTCATTCCCGAGCAGATGAGCGATCCCGAAACGGTCCTCAATCGCATTTCCAACCTGATTGATCTGCCCGACGCGCGCCGCGAAAGGCTGGTCGAGGAAATCCGCAACGCCCGCCGCCGCAACGCAGCCTTCCTGCCGGTGATCGTTGCGCAGGAACTGACCTTCGAGGAATTTTCCCGCATGCAGGTGCATGCCGTGGAGATGGCGGGTGTCGACGTGCAGATGGCGTCCACCCGGTCCTATCCGCGCGGGCGCGATTTCGGCCATGTGCTGGGCTATGTTGCCCGCGCCAGCGCCGAGGATCTTGAGCGTATGACCGACGGCCTCGTGCCCGAAGACCGGCGCATCTATCAGGAAATGTTCCGCCATCCGGACATGCGCACCGGCCGCCAGGGCATGGAACGCTTTGCCGAAGACTGGCTGCGGGGCCGCCCCGGTCGCCGCCGCGTCGTGGCCAACGCTCATGGCCGCCCGCTCTGGGAACTGGAGCAGGATCCCAAACAGGCCGCTGTTCCGGGTAAGGATCTTTACATCACCATCGATGCCGAGCTTCAGCGCACGGCAATTGACCGGTTCGAGGGCGAAAGCGGCGCAGCCGTGGTGATCGACATCGAGAATGGCGATGTCCTCGCCATGGTCTCCACACCCGCCTTTGATCCCAACAGCTTCGTCAACGGCATTTCCGGCGCCGATTATGCCGTGTTGCGGGATGATCCGCGTTCGCCGCTCTATCCGCGCGCCCATGGCGGGGTCTATCCGCCGGGGTCGACCTTCAAGATGGTCGTGGCCACCGCCGCCCTCGAAGCCGGTGTGATCAAGCCGGAAGAACGTATCCGCTGCTCCGGCCATTACCGGTTCGGCAACCGCACCTGGCACTGCTGGAAGCGGGGCGGGCACGGCGCCATGAACATGCACGACGCCATCAAACAGTCGTGCGACGTGTATTTCTACGAAATCGCGCGGCGCGCGGGCGTGGAAAAGATCGCCGAAGTCTCCCGCAAGTTCGGCTTCGGCCACACCTGGGTGCTCGGCATGACCGGCGCGCGGGGCGGCCTTGTGCCCGATCCTGCCTGGAAACAGAAGGCACGGGGTGAGCCCTGGTTTGAAGGCGAAACGCTGAACTTCGGTATCGGTCAGGGGCAGCTCGGCACCACCCCGCTGCAGCTTGCCCTGATGACGGCGCGGATCGCGGCCACCGGCGCACCGATACGTCCCCGGATGATCGGCCTTGGCCCCAATGATGAAGATGATGCCCTGCTGGACGAGCCGCTCGATCCGGCTGTCATGGAGCGGATGAAGGCGGGCATGTATGGCGTCACCTCCGAAGGCGGCGGCACGGCCACGCGCTCGGGGGATCTTGGCCTTGGCGGGCCGCGCCTCGCAGGCAAGACGGGCACGGCGCAGGTGCGGCGCATCACGGCTGCAGAACGCGCAAGCGGGGTCGTGCGGGGCGGCGACGCCATCGCGCGCGAGCTGCGCGACCATGCCCTGTTCGTGGCCTATGCCCCGGCGGACAATCCCAAATACGCCATCTCCGTCATCGTCGAACATGGCGAGGGCGGCTCGCGCACGGCGGCGCCTGTGGCGCGCGATATCCTCGCCGCCGCCATCCGGATGAATAGCGGGCGCACACCTACCTATGCCCAGCGCGCCTCCACCACGCCGGAACCGGAGCCGGGTGACCCTGCATGAGCCGTGACGGTTTCACCGGTTTTACCAGGGGCGAAGCGCGCGTGCGCACGGCCGCCTCAACCCTGCAGTTCGCAGAGCTTGGCCCCTTCAGCAAGCTGGCGCGGATGCCTTGGGGCATTGTCCTTCTGATTTTCGGCGTCGGCCTTGTGGGCGTCGCCATGCTGTTTTCGGTCGGCTGGGATCCTGTCGTCCAGGCCCCCTCGGCCAAGGAGGCGGGCCTCTGGCGTGAGCAGCTGACGCGCCTCTCCATCGGCGGGGTACTGATGGTCCTCTTGGCGCTCTTGCCGCTCGGCGTCTGGGCGCGGCTCTCCTGGCTTGCCTATCTCGGCGTTGTCGTGCTGCTGGTGCTGGTGGATTTCTTCGGCATCATGGGCGGGGGCGCGGCGCGCTGGCTCAAGGTCGGGCCGATTGTGCTGCAGCCATCAGAGCCGGCAAAGCTCGCCGTCACCCTGGCGGTCGCCAGCTATTACCAGCGCATGATGCCGCTCAACGGGCGCAGCCTGCCGCTCTGGGTGCATCTGGGCGCCCTCGCCATCATCCTCATTCCCGCCGCGCTGGTCTTCAAACAGCCCAACCTCTCCACCGCCCTGGCGCTCACAGCCTCCGGCATGATGATCGTCTTCTTCGCCGGCATTGGTTACCGCTATGTGGTCAGCGCCATCCTCGCCGGGATCGCTGCCGTCCCCGCCATCTACGCCTTCGTGCTGGAGCCCTATCAGCGCCAGCGCGTCGATACGCTGATCGCTGGCATCACCGGCCAGACCACAAACGGCCTCGGCGAAAGCTACCAGATTGAGCAGGCCAAGATCGCCATCGGGGCAGGCGGGATCAGCGGCAGGGGATATCTGCAGGGCATCCAGTCCCAGCAGGAATATGTGCCCGAACAGCATACAGACTTCATCCTCACGGTGATCGCCGAAGAGTTCGGCTTCATCGGCACGGTGGGCCTGCTCACGGTCTTTGCCTTCCTGTTTGTCTGGTCCTTCCGGGTCGCGGCGCGCAATCGCAGCTGGTTTGGCCGCCTCGCCACCATCGGGGCCACCTCCACCATCGCCTTTTTCACCATCTTCAACAGCGGCATGGTTCTGGGCCTGTTGCCGGTGCTGGGTATGCCCCTGCCGCTCATCTCTTATGGCGGCACGGCGCTGATCACGGTCATGGCCTGTTTCGGCCTGATCCTGTCGGCCCATCTTCACCGGGATGAGAAGATGACCACCCACGGCCCCATTTGACCCCCTGATGCGCCAATTGCGTTGATTTCTCACCGCTTGACGCTACGGTCCCGCCAAACATTTCCACGGGGAGCGGGATTCATGGCAGATATTGGCCGCAAGTCAGACACTTTCAGCTCGCGATTCGGCTTCATCATGGCTTCGGTCGGATCTGCCGTCGGGCTGGGGAACTTCTGGCGGTTTCCCTATACGGCCGGCGAGAATGGCGGCGGCGCCTTCATTCTCATCTATATCCTCTGCGTCCTGCTCATCGCGCTGCCGCTGCTGATGGCGGAATATTCGATGGGCCGGAAATCCGGCATGTCGGCCATTGAGGGCGTCCAGTCGCTCGCCCGCGCCGAAAGCCGCAGCCAGAACTGGGGCCTCGTCACCTGGATCGGCTCGCTGACGGCCTTCTTCATCCTCAGCTTCTATGTCGTCATTTCTGCCTGGCTTCTGGCCTATCTGATCCAGGCCATCGGCGGAGATCTGCACGGCACCACAGCGGCCGAATCGGGCCAGAACTTCGCCAACACCATCGGGCAGGGCGAAGATCCCATGCCGTCCAAATGGTACATCCTCGCTCTTCTGGGCGTCTTCCTGGCCGCCAACGTCTTCATCGTCGGGCGCGGGGTGAAGGGCGGCATCGAACGGGCCGCCACTATCCTGATGCCGGCCTTCTTCGTCATGCTCATTGTCGTCGTCGGCTTTGCCGTCGCCACCGGCGACACTGCCCGCACGGTCGCCTTCATCTTCGAGCCGAAATGGGAAGATGTCGGCTTCAAGACTTTCCTCGCCGCGCTCGGCCAAGCCTTCTTCTCCATCGGTGTCGGCGTCGGCCTGATGATCACCTATGGCGCCTATCTCGACCGCGAGACTAACATTCCGAAATCCTCCGCCATCGTGGCTGGCTCGGATACGTTCGTCTCGCTGATCGCGGGCTTTGCCATTTTCCCCATCGTCTTTGCTGCTGGCCTGCCTGAGAATGCCGGCCCCAGCCTCTTCTTCGTCTCCATGCCGGTGGCGTTCGAGGCAATCCCCGGCGGGGCAATCTTCGCCATCGTCTTCTTCGCCCTTGCCCTCTTTGCTGCCTTCACCTCGTCCATCTCGCTGATGGAAGTGTCGGTATCGTGGCTTGAGGAACGCCAGGGCGTCACCCGTTTCGGCGCGGCCATCGGCGTCGGCTTCGTCCTCTTCATGGTCGGCGCCGCTTACGTCTTCTCGCTGGAATATCTCGACTTCATGGACTTCATGACCGAGGGCCTGCTGCTGCCGCTCGGCGGATTACTGGCCGCGATCTTCGCGGGCTGGATTCTCAGCCGCGACATGCTCACCTCGGAACTGGGGGAGGGCACGATCATGAACCTCTGGCGCTTCCTGATGCGCTGGTTCGTGCCGCCCTTCATCGGCCTCGTCCTGGTCTTCGGCTTCCTCGACAAGATCCAGGACCAGTACCACGTCCAGCTCCCCGGCGCGCTCGAGCTGCTCCTCGGCCCGAACTACGACCTGACGCTGCAGGAGTAGGGAAGCCGGTGAAGTGTGCTTGCAACCTAAACTTGCTGAAGAGTGCAGATGCCTAAACCAGTGGCGGGCTTCAAGTATCGAGATGTGGAACATCCCTATTTTTGGGACTCGCTGAAAACTCTTATCTCCACTGTCCTAGTCCCAAGACTTTCAATGACCCTTTTGATTGTCAGGTGCAGTGGGCACGCTCTCTCAAGCGCGCTCTGGCAACGTCAGGTCTTCCAACAGAGCGTAAGAATGCTCTGATGCATATTCTTACGCAGTTTGAGAACCGGGACCCGCTAGAAGTGTCGGATCCCGGCGTGTTTTGCTTCACTCGTGATTTACGCAACCCACTCATGTGGGCTCACTACGCACGGTCTCACCAAGGCGTTTGCTTCTACTATCGTTTCCCACCCAACTACTTTGCAGAGCGTTACGAAAAGCCGAATGCAGACGGCTTCTATTTCGTTGGCCACGACCGCGTACATTATGGTGACGATGCTTTCTTGAAGTGGCTGCTAAAAGGTAACCTCAACAAGCCTTGCAAAGATGACCTCGCTGAAAACGCTGTCGTGAAAATACTGACAACCAAAGCCAAGAAGTGGGCCTACGAAGAGGAGTGGCGTATCGTTACAAGCCGACCTGGTCGTCTATACTTTGATCCAGATTATTTGGAACAGATCACTTTTGGACTACGTATCACAAAGGACAACGAGGAAAGGCTGAGGGAGACGGCAAGGCGAATTAACCCGCGGGTGGGTTTCAACCGCATGTCCATAGACCAAGGTTTTGACTACGTCCTGGCTGCTGGTCCAGCTTAGGGGATACCTGCAGATATCTTTCTTTGCCAGACATCTTCAGTTCTTGGCAAAGTACGAAAGCCCGTTTGGCCAGCTGCGAGGCCCTAAGCCTTCGTCCGCGCGCCCAGCTTATCCGCAAAATCATCGGTCGCCTGAACAAGGCGGTCGATGATGCCTGGCTCCATCGAGGAATGGCCGGCATCAGGCACCACATGCAGTTGCGCGGCCGGCCAGGCCTTGTTCAGCTCCCAGGCGGTCGAGAGCGGGGTGACCACATCATACCGGCCATGCACGATCACGCCCGGCACCCGGCCGAGCTTGAGCCTCGCCTGTTCCAGCAGCCAGCCATCCTTCTCGAAGAAGCCGCCATTGACGAAATAATGGCATTCGATCCGGGCAAAGGCGTCGACGAAATCATCCTCATTGAAGCGCGGCGGGGTGGTCAGCGGCCCCTTGATCGAAAGGGTATGGCCCTCCCATTGCGCCCAGGCGCGGGCCGCATCGATCCGGGCGCGCGGGTCGCTGCCCGTCAGCCGCTTATGGAACGCATGCAGAAGATCGCCCCGTTCCTCATGCGGGATGGGGGCGACATAAATATCGTAAGCATCCGGGAACAGACGGCTCGCCCCGGACTGGTAGAACCAGTCGATCTCGGCCTTGGTCACCAGGAAAATCCCGCGCAGCACGAGGCCCAGCACGCGGCTGGTGTGCGTCACCGCGTAGGCCAGCGCCAGGGTTGAGCCCCAGGAGCCGCCAAATACCAGCCAGTTTGACACCCCCACATGTTCGCGCAGCGCCTCGATATCGGCCACCAGATCCCAGGTCGTGTTCTCCCGAAGCTCCGAATGCGGCGTCGAGCGGCCACATCCGCGCTGGTCGAACAGGAAGATGCGGTAGCGGTCCGGATCGAAGAAGCGGCGCATTTCCGGGCTGGAGCCCCCGCCGGGCCCGCCATGCAGGGCGACCACGGGAATGCCCTTCGGATTCCCTGATTCTTCCCAGTAGATTTCATGCAGATCCGAGACGCGAAGCCGTCCGGAGGCATGAGGTTCATGCCGGTGATACAATATACGGCGAGACTGGCGTCTGTTCATGCGCTCTTCACTTATGGTCTGCCACAATGACGCTCGTGACTGGACTTATCTTATTCACACCCATAGTGTTAACAACACTTGGGGAAACTGGCTTTTGGCGGTTGGCGAATTGATGCGTATCGTTCTTGTTTGTGTATCCCTAGGGTTTCTGGCGGGATGCGCAACTGTTTCGGTTGTGCCCGGCGAAACCACGGTTGAAACCGCATTAACCAAGAGCCAGTCGCAGCTGCGCAAATCATCCGATGCCTATTGCGACCATCTTGCCGCCAAGGGCTGGGCAGAGGCCGACAAGGGCCTGGCCGGCTTTGCAGACCTGCTGATCCGGGGACGGAGCGCTTCGGAGCAGATGCCCCCGGCCTATGCGTCCGATATCGGGGCAGGGACGCGTGCCCCGGTTCTGGTGCTCGCCAAGATTTCCGCTGACAGCGAATCAGCCCGCAAGGGTCTGGAAGGCGTCACCCTGGAAGCGCGCGAAGTGCTCGACAATTCGCGCAGCGATGCCTCTAACCGCAATGATGTGATCGCCTATGAGCGCGCACTCGTCCGTGCGCAGATGGCCCACCGCAATTTCCGTGAGGCGCTGGACATTGTTTCGGCCCGCGCCGATCTGGATGTCGGCCCCATCGAGGCCGAGCTTGGAAATTTCTCCGATGCCATCGATGATGCCCGCCGCGTCGCCGATGATCTGGCCGAACGCTATACCGGCTCTTACGGCACAACGTCCTGAGCCGTGCGGGCGGCGCTCAGCCCGCCCAGCCCGATCATCACCCAGCCTGCCAGCAGGCTGATCCCGCCTACCGGCGTAACAGCCCCCAGCCAGCGCGGCGCGCCCAGCGCCATGGCATAGAGCGTCCCGGCAAAGATCACCGCGCCTGCCACGATCATCCATCCGCCTGCGGCAATCTTGCCGCCCCGGCCGGATAGCCCGGCCGCCAGCGCCGCGCCCGCATGCGTCAGCCCGTAAAGCGTTGCGGTGTGCCACCACTCGGCGCCCTGCGCCGTCAGCCGGCCATCCAGCGCATGGGCGCCAAACGCGCCCAAGGCGACGGAGAGGAAACCAACAAGCGCCGCAGCAGGGATAAGCCGGTTCATCGCAAACCTTCGCACGGGATCAGGAACGGTCAGCCCTTCCGGGGAAGGGCATAGGTCACGATAGCGTGGCTCGCCGGCTTGTCAGCGTGCTCAATCCGCACATCCACCTCAATGATCGCCAGCGCCTGGCCAATCTTCATCAGCTTGCCTTCGGCAATCACCACCTTGCCGATGCAGGGGCGCAGGAAATTGATGTTGAGATTGCTGGTCACGGTCATCGGCTCCAGGCCCGTCACCGTCATGATCGCCATATAGGCGGCGGTGTCGCACAGGCTCATCTGCGTCGGCCCGGAGATATAGCCGCCCGGCCGCAGATGCGTCTCGTCCGCTTCCAGCCGGATCACCGCGCGGCCGGTCTCCATCACCAGCACCTGGTTCTGGTGCCCGCGGCCCGGAAACGCCTGGCTCAGAAATGCATTGGCCTCATCGGCGGTGAACTTTGTCATGGGCCCCTCCCGTCGCGGCACCGCTTGATCCGCGCGCGCCGCCTTGCAAACCTACCCGCTGAGACCCACCCGCCAAGAGGTCACCCAGAGGAAGGAACGCCCCATGCTGACTGCCGGAGACGAATACCCCATCCACCAGACGCCGGAGCCGGTGGCCTTCTCGGGCTCGGACCGCAACTTCTATGACCGGTATTTCTTCAACGGCTACAGCGCCGACGGCAAGACCTTCTTCGCCGCCGCCATGGGCGTCTACCCGCATCTCAATGTCATCGATGGCGCCGTCTCCGTGCTGCGCGATGGCAAGCAATCCTCGGTCTTCTTCTCCCGCCCGCTCAACATGGAGCGGATGGACACCTATGTCGGCGGCCTCTCGGTCACCGTGCTGGAGCCGCTGAAACGTATCCGCCTGAAGCTGGAAGAGACCGAAGGCATCGCGCTGGATGTCGAGTTCACCGGCCGCGCTTTCCCGATCGAGGAGCCGCGCTTCACCCGCCGCATCGGCCCGCGCATGATGATGGACCTCACGCGCATGACGCAGAACGGCACATGGTCCGGCAAGCTGCGCATCGATGGCCAGGAAATCGCTGTCACGCCGGATAGCTTCACCGGTACGCGGGATCGCAGCTGGGGCGTGCGCCCCATCGGCGCGCCCGATCCCCAGCCGATGCACCCGCCCGTGCCCCCGCAATTCTACTGGATCTGGGTGCCGACAAACTTCCAGAACCTCTCGATGTTCTACCATGTGAACCATGACGAGCATGGCGAGCCCTGGAACACGCGCACCTCCATCGTCATGGATGGCGCGCCCCAGGGGGCAGGCATGCATATGGGCGACGTGAACATGGATGTGCGCTACGCCAAAGGCACCCGCCGCATGGCCTCGGCCACGCTCACCGCGAAGGATCATGAAGGCCGTCAGCATACGGTGGATTACGAGCCGATGGGCACCTTCCTGATGAAAGGCATCGGCTACAACCATGCCAAATACCGTCACGGCGTCTTCCATGGTGACCAGCTGATGACCGCGCGTGAGGATTATGACGTCGCCAAATCCCCCTGGCACGAGATCGAAAACCTGCACATCCAGGAAATCGTCCGGGCAACCCATAAGGGCCCCGATGGAAAATCCTCGGTCGGTGTCGCCGCCTATGAACAGCTCTTCCTCGGCAAGCACGCGCCCAGCGGCTTCAAGGATATTCTCGACGGCGCTGCCTGAGGCTCAGGCGCTCTGATCTGACGGCGCGCGGGCTGGGGCAGGGCGCCTCGGCCCCAGCGCCTCGCGCAGATCGGCCAGCGCTTCGGGCGCTACCATCTCGTCCAGGCGCTCTGAGGCCGTTGCCGCATCAAACTCGAACGTCACCACCAGCCCGTCGCGCCCGGCAGCATGGCCGCCCATCGCCCGGAACAGCGCGCGCGCCGCATGGTTTTCCGCCAGCGTATCGGCGGCAAAGCGCGTAATGCCCGCGTCAATGGCGTCATGCACCACTGCCGCCATAAGCAGCCGGGCAAGCCCCTTGCCATGGTGGGCGTCCAGCACTCCCATCGCCAGATCGGCCACATCGCTGCCATCCCGGCGGATCGCGCGCACCACGCCCATCAGCGGCGCCCCCGCCGTCTCCAGGTCCAGCGCGCCCCAGGCAATGTGATGATAGCCATCTACATTGACCAGCTGGTCAATCACGGCCTCCGGAACAGTTTTGGCCCCGGTAAAGAAGCGCAGATACCGCGAATGATCGGAAAATCCGGCAATCAGCGCCACTTCACGGGCACGGTCACGCGGCCCGATGGGCCGCAGATACACCGCATCCCCGGATTTCAGGCGGGTCGAGAAGGTGTGCGTGTTCATGAGGGGAATTTGTGCACTGCACAACGCCAATGGAAGGGCGTAAATGCACGTATGCGACGATATGGCTGCGTTGCAAAAACGGGGTGCCTTTTGCGCCGCAGCAGGGTAAAGCCCGCCCCATGCTTGAGATCAGGAACCTTGATTACCGGGTTGAGGCCCGCCCGCTGTTTGACGCGGCCTCCGCGCGGATCTCCGCCGGCTGGAAAGTCGGCCTCATCGGCCGCAATGGCACGGGCAAATCCACGCTCCTGCGCCTTATCCGCGAGGAAATCGCCGCCCCCGCCAAGGACAGCGCCATCCGCCTGCAGAACGGCGCCCGCCTCGGCTGGGTCGCCCAGGAGGTTGCCCCCACCGATCAGACCATCCTGGATGTCGTGCTGGAGGCAGACGCCGAGCGCCACGCGCTGATGATGGAGGCCGAAACCGCCACCGATCCGGACCGGATCGGTGACATCCACGCCCGCCTTCTGGACATCGACGCCTGGTCTGCCGAGGCGCGCGCTTCGGAAATCCTGATGGGCCTTGGCTTCACCCATGCCGATCTCTCCCGCGCCACGCGCGAGTTTTCCGGTGGCTGGCGCATGCGCGCGGCCATCGCCGGCGCCCTCTTCGCCCAGCCAGACCTGCTGCTGCTGGACGAGCCGACCAACTATCTCGACCTTGAAGGCGCCGCCTGGCTCGAAGGCTATCTGCGCCGCTATCCCAACACCGTCCTGATCGTCTCCCACGACCGCGAAATGCTCAACCGCTCGGTCACCCACACGATGGCGCTGGAACACCGTAAGCTGACGATCACGCCGGGCGGATATGATGACTGGCTGAAGCTGCGCGCGGCAAAGCTTGCCCAGCTTGAAAGCCAGAAAACCAAGCAGGACAAGGACCGCGCCCACCTGCAATCCTTCGTCGACCGGTTCCGCGCCAAGGCGTCCAAGGCCCGTCAGGCCCAATCCCGCATCAAGATGCTGGAAAAGATGCAGGAGATTTCGATCCCCCTGGAAGAGCGCACCGCGCCCTTCAACTTTCCCGCTTCGGAAACCGTGCTTGCTCCGCCGCTGCTGGAGATCGAAGACGCCGATATGGGCTATGGTCCGCAGGCGGTCATTCTGCGCGGCGTGCGCCTGCGCATTGATCCGGATGACCGCGTCGCCATCATCGGCACCAACGGGCAGGGCAAGACCACGCTGGTCAAATCCATCGCCGAACGCCTGCCCCTCTTGGCCGGCAAGCGCCGGATGCCCAAGAAAGTCGAGATCGGCTACTTCTCGCAGGACCAGCTCGACGAGTTGACCATCGGGGATACCGTCCTCGAACACGTCATGCGCGCGCTGCCCGCAGACACGCCGGTCGCCAAACAGCGCTCGGTCGCCGCCCAGCTCGGCTTTTCCCATGAGAAGGTCGAAACCAAGGTCGAGAAGCTCTCGGGCGGCGAAAAAGTGCGTCTCATCCTTGGCCTCATCGGCCTGCAGAAACCGCAGATCCTGATCCTCGACGAGCCGACTTCCCACCTTGATATCGACAGCCGCGAAGCGCTGATCTACGCGCTCAACGATTTCGCCGGCGCCGTCCTGCTCATCACGCACGATGTCTATCTCGCCGAGGCCACCGCCGATCAACTGTGGCTCGTCAAAGCCGGCAAGGTCGCCCCGTATGACGGAGACCTCGCCGACTACCGCGTTCTGGTGATGAGTTCAGACCGCGAAAAAGCTGCCCCCGCCAAGGCTGCGGTCATCGAAGAGGCCCCCGCCGACAAGGCCGAGCAGCGCCGCCGCGCTTCCCAGGCCCGCGAAGCGGCCGCCCCGCTGAAGAAAAAGGCAGACGCCGCCGAAAAAGCCTTCGAGAAGGCAAACGCCCGTATAAAGACGATCGATGCCGAGCTTTCAAAAACCGGCCTCAACCCGCAGAAGATGACCGAACTCTCCATCGAGCGCGGCAAACTCGAAGCCGAGGCCGCCAAAGCCGAAACCGAATGGCTGACCGCGCTGGACGCCTATGAAGCCGCCGTGAAGGAAGCGGTGGGCTGATGCTCAGCCCACCGGAAAAACCCTCAAACCGTGCGCTTGGCGCGGTCCTTGGCGTTGGTCGCTTCGATGGCTTCGCGGGCGGCGGACCATTGTTCGTCGCCCCAGGCCGTCAGCATGCTGAAATTGCCGCCCGAAGCGTTATACATCGCCCCGTCGATGGCAATCGTCTGTCCGTTCACATATTCGGCGCCCGGTGCCATCAGGAACACGGCGAGGTTCACCAGTTCGTGCATCTCGCCCACCCGGCCCATCGGATTGGCCACGCCCCGGTCCATGCGCTCGGCGCCCTCAGCGTCGGGTGAAAGGCGTTTCGACATGCCCTCGGTCGGGAAGGGGCCCGGCGCAATCGCGTTGAAGCGCAGCCCGTAATGGCCCCACTCCACCGCCAGGGATTGCGTCATCACATTGACGCCCGCCTTCGACATTGCCGAGGGCACCACAAACGGCCCGCCATTCCACACCCAGGTCGTCAGGATGGAGCAGACATTGCCGCGCCGTTTCTCGGCAATCCAGCGCTTGCCGATGTCATGCGTCATGTAAAAACTGCCGCGGAACACGATGTTCGAAATCGCGTCGAATCCGCGGATCGACAGATCCTCCGTACGCGAAATGAAATTGCCCGCCGCATTGTTGATCAGGCCGGTCAGCGGCCCATGCTTGGACCAGATCTCGTCATTCATCTCGGTGATTGCTTCGGCCACGCGAATGTCGCACGCATGGGGCACAACCTTGCCGCCATGCTTGTCCATCAATTCCTTCGCGGTCTCTTCCAGCACGCCGCCCCGGCGCCCGCAGATATGCACTTCGGCGCCGAGTTTCAGAAAGCCTTCGGCCATTTCCTTGCCAAGGCCGGTGCCGCCGCCGGTGACCAGGATGCGCTCATCCTTCATCAGCCCGTCGCGGAACATCAGTTTCGATACGTCCATTTCTGGTCCTCCCTCATATGTCCTTAACGAGCGTACAGGCGCCCTGATCCCGCCGCCAGCCGCTACGTCGCGGAAGCTGCCCCCTCATTTCCTCCAGGGCAGGCTGACGACGCGCCAGATCACCCAGACCGGCAGCACCACCAGCGCCCCGGCCAGCGCCGGCTGCCAGAAATTCGTGACCGCCCAGCCCAGCGCCGCAAAGGATTGCCGCAGGATCGCGCGCAGCGCTTCGGCCAGGTTGAAGTCCGGATTGCCGGGATCGAAATTCGCCGCCATCACGAAAAAGCCGGTGAGGATACACAGCCCCAGCAGCTTCAGCGCCCCCCAGAGGCTGATGCCGAACAGGCGCTTCAGCAGCGGCCGCTTCTCGGGCGGCGCGACTGGCGCGACCGGCGGGGGCGGCGGCGCTGCCGCCACCGGCTCGGGTTCCGGCGGGGCGGCGGGGCGCGGGGGATCAGACGGGTCCATCATGTTTCCAGTCTAATCCCGCCGCCCGTTTCCCGGAAGGGCGCCTTATTCTGCCGCCACCTTCTGAACCACAGTGCGGTGCGGATACGGAATGGAAATGCCTTCCCGGTCGAACGCCGCCTTCACCTTGTGTGTGATGTCGAGGCGCACCGGCCAGTAATCTGCCGAATTCACCCAGCTGCGCGAGGCAATGTCCACCGAACTGTCGCCCAGATTGACCACCCGCACAAATGGCTCAGGATCGCGCAGAACACGCGCGTCCGCGTCAATCACCGACTGGATGATGCGGATCGCCTTGTCCATGTCGTCGTCATAATCGATGCCAAAGGTGACATCCACGCGCCGCCGGTCGAAGCCGGAATAGTTCTTGATCACATCGTCGATGGCCTGGCTGTTGGGCACGATCACCTTGATATTGTCCGGGGTCGCCAGGATGGTCTGGAAGAGGGAAATATCCTTCACGGTTCCGGCCACGCCGGCCGCCTCGATATAGTCGCCCAGCTTGTAGGGGCGAAACACCATGATCATCACGCCCGAAGCGATATTGCCGAGCGCCCCTTGCATCGACAGGCCAATCGCCAGCGTCAGCGCGCCCAGCACCGCCACAAAGCTCGTGGCCTGCACCCCGAACACCTGCAGCGTGGCAATCCCGACCGCCGCAATGATCGCCCACTGAACCAGCGAGGCAAAGAAGTTCGACAGGGTCGCATCAATCTGCGGGTTGCGAACCGCCTGCTTTCGCACCAGACCGGCCAGCCAGCCTGCGATCCGCAGCCCCACGATCACCAGAACCAGGGCGCCTATCGCCCTCAATCCAAAGGGCAGCAGATAGGGGCCTAAATTCTCCCAGATGGCCTGGGGCGTCATTGTGTCTTCCATGTCAGTCTCCTTTTGAGGTGAGCCTGCTGTCATTGTTCAGCATACGGCTGTTCGGGCGGTGGGGTGTTCCTTTTCAGTCTGAAGGGGGTTGGTTCTATGGCGTGGCTTATCCGCTCGTGTCGCGTCCGGCCGGCGGTGAGGGCGCGGTCTCGCTCTCATCTTCAGGCCGTCTTTCGCGCGGCGGTGTTTCCACCTGATACTGCGTCGAGGTCGGGAAGGGGATGGTGATGCCCGCCCGGTCGAGCGCCTGTTTGACAGTCTTCATCAGGTCGGCGCGCACCTGGAAATTATTGGGCGTGGCCACCCAGGCCCGCAGGGTCAGCGAGACGGACCAGTCATCCAGCGACCGCACGCCCGCCCAGATCGGCATATAGCCGATCACCTGCGGATGGTTCTCCGCCGCGCTGCGCAGGATCTGCAACGCCTTGTCGATGTCATCATCATAGGAAATGCCGAAGATCAGATCGATCCGGCGGAAGGGCTGGAGCGTGTGGTTGATCAGCGGCGATCCCCACACCTTGTCATTGGTGATGGAGACGATCTTGTTGTCGATCTGCTTCAGCGAGGTGGTGAAGGGCGTGATATTGGTCACTTCCCCGTCCAGGCCTGCCAGCGTCACGAAATCCCCGATCCGGAACGGGCGGAACACCGCCAGCATCACCCCGGCCGCCACCGATTTCAGCGTGTCCTGCAAGGCAAGGCCAATCGCAAGGCCCGCCGCGCCCAGCACGGCGGCCAGCGAGGCGGCCGGAAAGCCAAGCTGGATCAGCGCCATCACGATGGCGATGGCGAAGATCACATATTTGATCAGCGAGGCGGAAAACGCGATCAGCGTGTCATCGGCCCCGGCATGGGCATGGGCCTTTTCGCCGAACTTGCGCAGCGAGCGGGCAATCATGTTGGCGCCCATCAGCGCAAAGAACAGGATCGCCACCGCCGCCATCGCGCCCGGGCCCCGCGTCTCCACCAGCGTCCGCCAGTCATAACCGGCCAGGCCCAGCGGCAGGGGCGAGAAGAGGATCAGCGCAAACACCCGCGCCACAGAGGCCATCAGATCCCAGGCGGAGCCTTCAAACTCCTTGTCCTTGGGGGTCAGCCGCTGGCCGGTGAACCGCACGATATGCTTCACCGCCGTCGCCAGCAGCCAGATCAGCACCACGGAGGCCAGCACGAGGCTCCACTTGACCATATGTGGCCAGGACGCCGCCAGCCAGACAGGCCAGGTGGACGTGTCGATGTTCAGCTGCGCCAGCAGGCGCGTGGTGTCGGCAGGTATCGTCATGGCGCCGGTCTAACCGGCTTTGCACCGCGCGTCAGCCTCACCAGCAGCAGCAGAATGAGGCAGCCAAAGGCGATATGGCCGATGAGGTGCATCCCCGTCTCCACCCAGTTGTGGAAGGCGATGCCCAGGATGCCCCAGCCCAGCGCGGCGAAATACCAGAGGCTGGCGCTGATGCGGCTGGCAAACAGCCAGGCAAACACCCCGGCGCTGCCCAGCGTCGCCCAGAACATCGGCCAGGGAAAGTCCGTTTCGCCCAGCCCGGTCAGGTTACGGATTGTCAGCGGGATCGACACCGCCGTCGCCGCAGAAATCCACCCGGCCAGCAGCCCGCTGGCCGTCGCCCCGATATAATAGCTGGCAGAGGCTGCCCCGCCGCGCAGGTCATGCGCGCTGCGCGCCGCCAGCCAGGCAAACAGGAAGATCGGCCCCAGAAGAATGAAGTTCAGAAGCTGCAGGTTCAACAGCTGGGCGCTCAGCATCCATATGATGTTGCCCACCCCCGCCAGCAGCAGCGGCAGACCGATCGCCTGCGGCCAGCTCTCCGGCTTGCGCAGCCCGGCCAGGCCGAAGGCAATGTAAACGGCAAAGATCACGCCCCAGATGGAGAAAAAGAGCGGCATGGGCTGCTCTGGCGCCTGGGCGGCGCGGTTGGCGTCGCCTACAGGAATCCCGATGCCCGTCAGCGGTGCCAGCGCGCCGGCCAGCGGCTGCAGAATGCCCACGATCAGGACCAGAAGGGGAAGTGTCCGGCTTTGCATGGGGCGGCCCTTTCGCTGTCTTCCAACTATAGACCGGCCCACCCCTCCGTCCATCCCCGGATCAGCGGCAGGCGCCCTGATCGGCGTCACACAGCGCCATCACTGAGGTGATCCAGTCGCCATAGCCCTGCAGGTTGGTATAGCGGCCGTTATATTCCCCCTCGCAGAAATGCCCGGTCGTGCGGTTCTGTTCGACAACGGAGAGAATCCCCACCGCCGTCTTGCTGCCATCGGCCTCGGTCACATAAAGCGGCCCGCCGCTGTCGCCGATGCACGGGCCCGCGCCATTGTCGCTCGCCACGGTGATCGCCGCCGGCCCGGCATGGGTGATCTTCAGCCGCGTGGTCAGAAGGTCGTTGGACAGCTGCCCGTCAAACCGGGTGAGGCCCCAGCCGGCCATCTCGCCGATGGGATAATTCGCCGGCGCCAGCGGCCGGCTGGTTGCGCCAAACCGCGCCACCGGCACATTGCCAAGGCCTGCCACCTGATCCTCGCTCAGATGCACCAGGGCAATATCATTGGCATAGCCATTGTCCGTTCCCTGATAGCCTGCATGGCACACGGCATATTCGGCCGAGGCGCGTTTGGCCTCCGGGCTGCGCAGATTGGCCGCCTCGCCGATCACCCGGATCTCGTCGAACGGCTCGTCGATGCAATGGGCCGCCGTCACAAACCAGTTGCGCGCCACCCGCACGGCCCCGCAATGGCCGCTGGCCACCGCGCCCGTCGCCTCGGCCCGGCGGGGCTCGATCTTCACGATGCCGGGAAACGCGCCCAGCGTCGCGGCGAGCGCGTTCACCGCTTCGGTGCCCGCCATCGGTTCTTCCAGTTCGGTCGCCCCGGCGGCCATCGCCACGGTCGGCGTGGGCGCGGCCCCGGCCGGCAGGCTGCACCGGCTCGCATTGACGAGGCCCAGCGTCGCGGCCAGCGCCGTTTCGGGCGCCAGTCTCGCCTCCTCCTCTGAGGGCGCATCCGGGGCAGGGGCTGCGGCCTCGCCCGGCTCGCGGCTCGCCCCCGCCGCAGGCATCTCTTCTGCCGCGGC
>Ga0067045_1027367_pt1 | contig 211388 bp, 208 predicted proteins | sample TerdegcTABiofilm_FD_59184 | JGI IMG/M metagenome (GOLD analysis project Ga0067045, IMG submission 59184) | Combined Assembly of (Gp0054472, Gp0054536) Wastewater bioreactor microbial communities from Singapore -Terephthalate degrading...
TCTGCTTGGTGTACTTGCTCTTTCCGTCCCAGGTCGAACCGCTCCAGGTGTTGCCGGAGAGGGAGCATTTCATGCCGAACAAGTTATTTGCGTTCTGCGCCAGTTCGGATTTGCCGTAGCCGGATTCGAGGATGAACTGCGCCATCGAAACCGATGCAAGGATGCCCGTTTTCTTCTGATCGGCGGTAAACAATGTCCCCACACTCTTTACAACATCAGCCTCGGAAAGCCCGGAAAAGGCAGAAGCCTGTGTTCCCTGTGTAGTTGTGGGACCATCGGAACCATCGGTACCACTACCGAGAGCCGCCGTGACCTTCTCGGCAAGATCGCCCATCCTGGCAAACATCCAGTTGCCGGGACAGCTTTTGTTTGCGAACCACCGATGGACGGTCAGGATCATCTCGCCGGATTTCGGCTCATAGTTAAGCGTCTTGTCCTTATCGCCGAACCACAGCAGCTTGTTCTTGCCATTACGCTGGCAGATGTCCACGCACAGCTTGATAAGCGTCTGATAAACGATGTCGCGGAACGCATACGGCTCCGTGGTGTCGGACGCGCACTCGATGGTGATCGCTCTTTGGTCATTCGCGCTTGAGGAAGAACACCAGGAGCGGTTCTTCTCCTCAACATACATCCCGATGCGGCCGTCCTTATCAATACCGTAATTGCTGGACGCTTTCGTGGAGGTTTTTTCAAACCACTCGCCAAGTCCCTCCGCCGTACACTGACCCACGACACAGTGGGGAGTGATGCGGTCAATGGAATGCGTCCGCTGCCCGGAATGATTCGGGCTGAGTCTTGTATAAGCCACCATAGGGCTGTTCGTGTAAGCCATTACTCGTCACCGTCCTTTCCATCGGTTTCGCGGTCGTGGAGCTGCTCCAGCACCGCCTTCAGCTTTTCGGGGATGGGCAGACCCAGGTGCGCGGCGTTCTCCGTAAGGCTCACGCCCTCATTGGAGATGTAAAAGAAAATGACCGCCGTGCGCAGGACGCTGCCCGTGCCGATGACCTGCACATCGAGGATGTTGGCGATCCCCACGAGCAGGAAAATAAGCACCTTGCGGCAGATGCCCTTGAAGCCCACCTCGCTTGAGAGCTTCTTGTCTGCAACGGCGCACATGATGCCCGTGATGTAGTCGATCGCCACGAAAGCCACGAGAGCGATGAGCAGACCGTCACAGCCGCCGAGGAAGTAGCCGAGCCATCCTCCGATTGCCGCGAAGATCACCTGAATCGTGTTCCAGAACTCTTTCATAAGATTTGTCCTCCTTTGCGTTTTTGGTATGAAAAAAGCGACTGCCCGTAAGCAATCGCCGTTTTCCGAAAGATAGTGTGTCGTATTGTGTTATATTGTCATACCTGTTTCGGCAGCCACTCCCACAGCCGCAAATCCTCCTGACCAAGGGACCACATACACATCCCCCGGAGCTTCCACCGATAAGCCGCCTCGTTCGCCCAATAGACGAGGGAGTCCACGTCCTGGTAATAGAGGATGGAGAATCCGTCCGCATCGCCGAGGAACAGCCGCGATATCCAGATGTTGATGTCCACGGGTATGACCGATGCCTGGTAGTCGTTGCCGCAGGAAAGCGAGAGCATATCGTCCGAATGGAAGAAGTCGTAGTCCATCGAAATGTCCTCGCTCCTCGTGGATGATTCCTCCACGTCAGCCGTCAGCGTGAACACCTGGAACTCGCTGTCCCATGTGCAGTTGCTCCTGCTGATACGCCCGTAGGATTTCTGCGTCCCGTCCGGCATGACCACATCGAACCGCTCATACGGCTCGTATGTCCAGGCGTCCCCCAGGCGCATCAGTTCGCAGACCGTCCGGTTGTCGGAGCGGTACCCCGCGTAGCCGCCGGAGAAGCCGCTGACCGTTGCCGTGAACCGCAGCGTATAGGAAGAGCCGGAATAGACGCGCACCCTGTTCCCACGGATACGCATTTCTACCGTGTACATATTCGGATCGTCACGAAGGTCGGCGTTCGGCGTCCGCAGTATCTCTTGGTTGTAGCTGCCGAGGAGCGTGGAGCCGTTGTATAGTTCCACCGCCTGACTGTCGTAATTGAGACAGCAGAACAGGTTACCGCAGAACACGCCCGCCCGTCCGCTGCCGTTTGCCGGGAACGCCAGCCTTGCACGGAGGTGGATGTCCGAGAAGCCGTCATACTGCCACGCAAGCTGACCCTTGCCGTCAAGCTGGGAGTATACGCGCTCCGTGGAGTATTCCTCCGACCGCCACACCTCGAAGGAGCCGGACAGGATTTTCCAGTAGTTCGTCTCCAGTACGCCGTAGTCCCGGAAGTCCTCGTACCACACGAGAGCCGAGTCGGGCTTTCTGCGGAGCATTTCAAGCGTGAGACGGAAACCACGGTCGGGACCGACCATGTTGCCTTCCACATCCTTGAACTGTCTCGGTGAGAAGGAATAGGTCGCTTCTCCCGCTGACGGCGCTTCTGAAAAAGACGAACAGACGCGGAAACCGTAAAACTGAACGCCCTTCACATCGACAGAAATCTTCAGCGTATGCGTTCCTGCCGAAAGACTCACGCCGCTTGCAAGCGAAGTCCAGAAGGTGCTTCTCCAGTACGGCCACCACAGGCGGTTTTCCGAATAGTACGTGGTCGCTCCGTCCAGCGACACATAGATGCCGTTCTTGTCCCAGAAGGGATAACAGAGCCGCACCGCTACATCATAAGTCCCCGCCGTGCTTATGTTAAAACTGTATGTGACCGAGCCTTCATCTCCGAGCGTAGCAATGCCGTTCTCAATGGACACAATGCCGGATGCGCCGGTGTAGTTGCCGCCGTCATGGTCGATGATGATATTTTCAAACTCGGTTTTCTGCTGCTTGCCGTATGCGGTCAGATAATGCCTGCCGTTATATGTCCCGCTCATCTGCGGATAGGAATAGCTGTCCGCGTCCCGTCCTTCCATGTAGTCGTACACATGAGGGAGCGCCCACGGCACTTTGTTGTTATCGTCCCAATACCCCACGAACGGGATGAACGGCTGCGGCGGCTCGTCATCCGTGAAGTTATACACGCCTTTCAGCCAGTTCTGCGCGGCGTAGTAGGTCTGCGAGGTGCCGCGATAAGTCTTGCCAATGTTGGATGGCAGGTCATATATTTGCCAGTTCCAGCCGTAGGCGGGCATTCCGAGGAACACCTTCTCGGTATCCATGACCTCGGACGCATAGTCGTAGATGCCCTCAAGCCAGGAACGCGGGGAAACCGGTCCCGGCGCGGAGCCTGCCCACGCCATGCCGTAGCTCATGATGGACGCGGTATCGCAGTAACGGTTAAGGTCTGCGTACACGCACCAGTTCTCGCCGCCGACCGAGCCGTTGACGCTCGTCATACCCGGCAGGCAGATGTTCATCATCTTGGAGGGATCGTAGGCTTTGACCGTGTTGTAGATATTACGGAACATCGCTGTGGATTCCTCGTGCGTGGAATACCCATCGCCTTTTTCAAGATCGATGTCGATGCCGTCACACCACGGATATTTCTGCATAATGCGGACGATCTCCGAGAGAAACATATCCTGCGCGCCGTTCGTATTGTCCCGCAAGGCGCGGAAGATGCTGTTCGTTCCGTCATTCGCCACGGTGAGGAGCCAGTTGATGTGCGGATAGCGGTTGATGTAGGTGAGCATACTGCTGATCGACACGCCGCTCTCGTAAATCTCCCCGGTAGCCCTGACCTTGAAGGAGAAAAGACCGATCTGGCTGATGCGGTCACCGTAGTCGCGCAGAGCGTTATACATCCTGGTGTTGCCCATGAAAGTCCACACCATGATTTTCTTTCCCTTTAATGTGTCCATCAGAGCAGACCACCTCCATCGTCCATTTCCTGCATCGAATATAAAAGCTGCGCGGATTTCCCCTGCGGCAACGACACGATGTGCTTGGAATCCCACGCCGCGCTGTACTGATAAAATCCGTCCTTCGTTTCCTTCACGCCGTTCCTCGTGCATTGCCGGGTAGATGCCAGAAGAGCCACATCGTCCCCGGCGTACATGGCGTTCGGGAAGGTCGCTTTCTGACCGCCCACGCCCTGGGCAAGCGTGACCGAGCCGACTTCCATGTACTGTTTCGGATGGAGGTGGATGTCAAGCCCCGCCGATGTGCCGCCGAGGTTCAAGAGAATTACCGTCTCTTTCGAGCGGACGATGCCGTTGAACCACACGGGAGCGTTCTCCGATTCCTTCAGACAAACTTCCGTGTGCGGAGCGTATCCCGTCAGCGCGGAGCCTTCCTGCAGTTGCAGGTCGGTGAACCATATCCTGCCGGAGCAGTCGGTGATGGTAGGAACCACCGTGACGCTCACGACCCGCTTGTCCTGCTTCTTGTTCACGACCTCCGCAAGACGAATGAATCTGACGTTACCCATCAAGCGTCCACTTTATCTCGCAGGGATGTCCTACCCATCCCGTAGCGACAGCTCCCGCCTGGAGGAGTATGTCCGTCACATACAGTTTTCCCGTGCAGTTTGTGATGCAGATTCGGACGGTGATGGACTTGACTCTTGCACCGTAATTCTCCGGCGCGACCTTCGCCTGTGTTTTTGAGAAAAATACCATAGCCCTCCTCCGTCAGTACAAGTCGATGAACCGGCTCTCTGTCGAGCCGTCCTCGTATTCGATGATGACCTCGATACCGACCTGCGAGGAATCCGAGAGCTTCTCCAAATCCTCCGAGCCGATCTGCGCCGAGATTGTATAGCTGTCGCGGTTGGCGGGGTACACTGTCTGCGACAGGCTTTTCGTCCTGCCCGATACGCCCTCCGCCATGAAGGAAGCCGTGCCGGACGCGCCGTTTTCGCCGTCAGCCACAAAGCCGGAACTCGTCCAATAGGCAAGCCCGTCGTCAGCGCGGGAGTTTCGCAGAAGGTTGAACGGCACCATTTCACGGATATCGTCATTGGATACCATGCTCGTGCCTTCCAGCGTGTCGGCGGCGTTGTCCCATTGGCTTGCGGAACTGCCGAGGTTCTTCAGCGTGGTGGAAAGCTCCAGCACCGTGTTCCACGGCTCCTGCAGGTTGTATTCCCGGCGCACGATGCGAGTCGTGACCGAGATGCCCAGCTCCTTGTCCTCCACGCGCACATAGTCCCCAAGTTCCCACGCCTCATGCTCGTAGCCCGTAAGGACGGACAAGTCCATAGCGTTCAACACATAGGAAATGGTGGGCTTGGCGTACTGCGCCAGCCGCATCTCCGTGTACTCCTTCATCTGGTACGGATTCGTAAAAGACGAGCAGTCCAGCGTGGAGATGCGTATCTCGTTTGTATAGGTAAAGTCCTCCACATAGGGCTTGCCGCCGTTGATGTCGGCGAAGGTCAGCCCGTCCGCGCCCACGGCATAGAGCCTGGTCACAAGGCTGCGGGTATCGACCACCCTCTGGATGGACTTCATGTTCTTTCTGTAGGCAAAGAGCGCACCGCTGTCCTTGCCGTTGACGGTCAGCAGATGCACCAGCCTGTTCGGGCAGTCGAAAACAAGATCGCCGCCGTGCAGGTCTGCCACGTTTCGGAGGATGGAGAGAGCGTTCTTTTCGCTGCTTGTCCATGTCCTCTTGGTGCGAACATTGACCGTGCCGACAGACCACTCCGTTCCGGCAAGAGCATAAGCCATCGCCGTTTCCGCGTACTCCGCTTCAAAGGTGCGTTCCTCTTTTCGGACGGAGAAGGTAAGGTCGTAGAACTCCGCCTCGGCGTACACCTCCGTGACGGAATTGCCCTCGGTATCCTTGCTATCCGTGACAGTGCGCACCTTGTAGATATCGTCCACGATCTGTATCTTTTTCTCGCTGTCGATATGGACGCGCTTGCTGTCGCGGTACGGAATCTTGAAGGAAAGCGTGTCCTCGCCGTTGATCTCGCCCGTGACGATGATGTCGTAGGCGTTCTCAAGCACAGCCTCCCACGCGCCGTTGGAATCAAGCACCACGGGACGGGAATAGCCGATCTTCTCATACGGCGATTTCGGTATGTCGTATAGCCGGATGTCTATCAGTTTCGGAGTCTTGCTCGTATCGCTTGTAGTAAGCGTCACCCGGAAACGGATGTATTCCTTGTTGGGAGACGCCAGCTTTCCGTCAGCGGGAACGGCCACCCAATCGCTCCAGGTGATGAGATCATCGCTCGTAGAAGTCTCCACCTTGGAAACGGCGGTTGTGCCTGAAATGTACTCGCTTGTCACGGACACACGCCCCGTGCCGGAAAGACTGCATTCCGCAGCCGCCGTTGTAAGGACGCCCTTGGTCGGATAGACGCCGCCCGAAGCCCGGAGCGTGACTGCCCTCGGCTCGGCGATGCCGTCAACCGCTCCCGTGGTATCACCGGCGTTCGCCATGACAGCGGAGCGGAAATAGTCCATGAGATCGTCTGCGGTAAGTGTCGAATCACAATCCAGAAACCAGTCGTCAAAGCCGCCAGCGTACCAGTAGGAACTGTTCAGCATTCCCCAGATAAGGTCAGTCGTGCAGGAGCGGTTCAGTTCTCCCGATATGGTCAGCGCGGAGGATTTCCATGCCGTACCGCTTTCTTTATCGCCGACCACATACCAGGCTTTTTGGGTGTTTGGCTCGATCACCGCCGCGATGAAGTACCACTTGGCGTTCTCCAAAGAAAAGGACGGCGTGACCGAAGTGTCCAGTATCAGGGAGCCGGAGGAATTATAGAGCATAAGTCTCGGCTTTCCCCGGATAAGCGACAGATAGAATATCGGATTGCCCGTGCCTCCGCGGGTAGATAAAAGCGGCGTGTATGTGTTGCCCACGGAATAGGTGGTCGGACGCATCCAGCCGCCTACGATGATACGCTCTCCGATGTCGGAGAACATCGTGCCGTCATTCGTAACCTTGAGATAGGTCTGCTCTGAGGAGGGATTATTGATATTCATGCGGAAATAAGAGCCGAATATGCCGTTTGTCAGTGAGGCGGTCGTTCCGCTCCAGTTATTGATATATGCCTTCCTGCCGTTGCCGGAGGAATCGGCAAGGAAGGTATCGGAGTCCGGCGCATCCTCATTGAACCGCCACAGACCGCCCCCGGCATATTCCGCGGGAAACTCTCCCGTGAAATCCGTCTGCTTGTCCAGTATTGTTTTTAAGGACATGAACCGTCACCTCCATCTGCTTCTTGCCTGTATCTCAAGGCTTGTAAATTCTGCGTTATTCTCTTCCACAGTTATCGTGTTATCGCCGACCTCAAGCGAGGGAAAATTCAGTTCCGAAAGGTAGGGCAGACCGTTCCGCAGGACGTTGCCGTCCGCATTCTCTACCCATGACGTCATCATGTCAGTATCGACCACCAGCGTTTCCGCTGCCGCAAGCGCGGCGTTCACGACCTTAAGCTGTGAGCCGTTCGTGGTGATGGTGATGTAGTTGTTCACGCCGGAGGTGATAACGCCCTTGATGCGATAAACGGGATGGGACTCAATGTTTCCTTTCGCTCGTTTGACCGTGTGCGTACCCGCTGCCGTGATGGAAAATTCCTCGTCCTCCACGGCGTAGGCAAACGGATCGGGACAGAGAAATTTCAAATCGAAGCTGCCCGCCGAGCGGATGAGCAGCCTCTCGCAGTTCACCTTCTCGGAGAGCCTTGCCATGAAGTACCTGTCCGGCACATCGTCAAATATAAGCTGTTTCAGTCCGCCCGCAGGATCGAGCCACAGTGCGATATCGTCCAGCACCGACACGAGAGCCGCAAAGGTTCTCTTCGGCGGGATGCTGCACGATACATTGATCTCCCTATAGTCGAAATCCGCGCCGAAGTCCGCGATGCCGCTCTTACCTGGAATGGACGCAGTATAGTTGCGGAGATTTCCGCACACCTGCCAGGAGGTGAGCCGTGCTTTCAGACCCATATCCGCAGAAGATGTATCGTTGTATATAAATCCCATTCAACCTACCTCCTTATGCCGTTGAAAAGCGTCCCTGCGCACGGGAGCCTGTCTGTATCAAATCGTACAGTTCCTGTGAAATCCTTCGGATATCGTCCTCGCTGCGGACGATCATCTGACCGACCGAAACGAGTGAGCCGTAGGAACTGCCGCCGTTCGTACCGGTTGCCCCGTTTACCGCAGAGCGGACGGTCGCATCAGCATCAAGGTTGAAATTACTCGGTACGGCGGTCTTCATATCATCCGCCAGCCCGTTCATCACATCCATGATGCCCTTATTCAAATCCTGCGCGGCATTTATCGCCACCTTTGCCGAATCATCGATACCTCCGGCAAGACCCTGGGTAAGCATATCGCCGACCCACGCCATCTCCCTGGAAGGCGAGGATATTCCGAAGAAGCCCTTGATCTTGCTCATGAGGTTGGAGCAGAAACCGCTGACCTTGCTCCACAGCCAGGACGCTGCATCGCTGATGCCGTTCCAGATACCCTTGATAAGGTTCAAGCCGACCTGCGCCATCTGCGACACGCCGCCTGCAAAGCCCTTCACGATGGAGGATATGATCTGTGGCACGGCTTTCACGATTGCCACGATGATCTGCGGCAGGTTCTGTATGAGAGCCACGAACAGCTGAACACCCGCCATGATGATCTTGTCGATGTTCCCGATGAGTGCGTTGACAATGCTTGTGATAATCTGAGGAATGGCGTTCACAATCGTGGTGATGATGGTCGGCAGGTTCTCTATCAGAGCCACAAGCAGACGGACGCCCGCGTCAATCAGCTGCGGTATGCTTCCGAGGACGGCGGTCAGAATTCCATCAATGATCTGCGGTATCGCCGCCACGATTGCCGAGATGATCTCCGGCAGAGCCGTGATGAGCGAAGTCAGAAGCTGAATCCCGGCATCGATGATCTGCGGGATGGCCGCTATGATGAACTCTACAATCGCCGTGACGATGTCCGGCAGAGCCGCCACGAGGACGGGGATCGCGTCAAGGAGCCCCTGCGCCAGCCCCATAATAAGCTGAAGGGCTGCGTCCAGTATCATCGGGAGGTTCTCGATCAAGCCCTGCACGATGGTCACGATTGCCTGTACCGCCGCAGGGATGAGCGTAGGGAGAGCCTCGCCGATACCCTGCACGAGCGTAGCGATAAGCTGCACGGCGGCTTCGATGAGGAGCGGAAGGTTCTCTATAATGGCGTTCACTATCGTCATGACCGCCTCGACCGCCGCCGGAATAAGGCTCGGCAGCAGATTCAGCAGCGTGGTAAGCACCTGAGAGAAAAGCTCCGTGACCGTCTGAAGAAGCGTGGGCAGAAGCTCCGCCACCGCTTCAAGCAGCGCGCCCGTTGCGGTAGGTAGCGCAGATACGATGTTTTCAATGATCGGAGTTACATTTGCCACCACATCCTTGAATGCGTCCACGACATTATTGCAAAGCTGCTCCATGTCCGCATCGGCGTTGCCGAATCCCACAACAAGGTTCTGGATTGCCGCCTGCATGGAATTGATGGAGCCGGAAATGGTATGTTCTGCTTCCCGCGCGGTCGTACCCGTGATGTCCATGCTCGTCTGGATCACATGGATGGCTTCGACCACATCCGCATACGAATCGATGTTGTATTCGACCCCGGAGATAGCCTGCGCATCGGCAAGAAGACGCTCCATTTCCTGTTTGGTGCCGCCGTAGCCGAGTTTGAGGTTATCGAGCATGGTGTAGTTCTGCTTGGCAAAGCCCTGGTAGGCGTTCTGTATGGACGCCATGTCGGTACCCATCTTGTTGGCGTTGTCCGACATATCCGTGATGGCCATGTCAGCGTATTCCACAGCCTTTTCGGTATCGCCGCCCAGGGACGAGATCAGGCTTGCGGAAAAGCTCGTGACGGTTTCCATGTAGTCGTTTGCTGACATACCCGCCGTTTTGTATGCGTTCGACGCATACTGCTGGAGCTTCTGCGAGGAATCCTTGAACAGCGTATCGACACCGCCGACAAGCTGCTCATAATCCGCATAGGCAGAAATGACTTCCTTGCCGAGTTTTATCGCGGCTGCTCCGGCGGCCACCACGACCGCGCCCATTGCCGCGCCGACAGATTTCAGCACGGTCCCAAGCCCCTTGAATTTGCTCTCGGACTTTTCGGCGGCGTCCCCGGCGTCATCGATTTCATCGCCCATATCGTCCGCACTGTCGGTCACATCGTCCATTTCGCGGTTCATGTCCTCAAGTGCGTCCTCGGCTCTTCCGTAGTTGGAATTAGCCTCTTCCAGAGCGGCGTTATTGTCGCTAAGTTCCCGCTCCATATCGTTGAGAGCGGCCTCTGCGTTATTCAGTTGAATCTGCCAGCTCTGCGTCCTGCGGTCTGTCTCCCCAAAGGAATCTGACGCATTCTGGAGAGCGGAACGCAACGTCTCGATTTTCTGTCTCTGTGCTTCGATTTCCTTATTCAGCACATTGTTCCGCGCGGAAAGAGCCTGCACGGATTTGTCGTTCTTATCAAACTGAGAGGATACCAGCTTCATTTCCGAGCCGAGTACCTTGAACGACTGGTTGATATCGGCAAGAGCCTTCTTAAATTCCTTCTCGCCCTCCACGCCGATCTTCAGACCGAAATTGTCAGCCATGCGTCTTTACCTCCTTCCCGTCAGATTCCGTATGGGATAACATCGTCAATCGTGAGATTCTGTTTCGGCTTCGAGATGCCGTTGTACTGCTTATGGCATTCCCACAAATCCATAAACAGACCGAACGGCATCAGCCAGAACTCATCCTGCGAAAGATGAAGCTGACCGATGCCGTAATATAAAAGCCGGGTAAATAACTCCTCGTCACTTACCCGACTTGCGCGTTTTTTGGATCAGGCTCACTTTCCACGTTGCGCTTTGTACCTCTGTACATAGCTTCCATGATGGCGTCCTTGTAGTCCGTCAGTTCCATCGGCGAGGTGAGAAGCTCAACCTCCTCCGCAGTCAGTTCCGGCTTTTTCTCATCCGGATGCTTGAGGTTGTGCACAAGAATGGTCTGGTTGCAGAGCAGCGTAATGAGCCACACAATTTCATCGAGCGCCATCTCGAAGTTCTCGGATTTCATCAGCTTATCGCCCAGGTTCTCCAGACCGCCGTAGCGTCCTGCGATTTCCTTTGTCGCTTTTGTGGTGAGGAGCATTTCGTACTCCTGATCGCCGATTTTTACAAATGCGCTTCTTTCATCCATAATGCGTTACCTCCTTAACCCTGTCCTTCATAGGAAGGCTCATAAACGCTCGTGTACCAGCCGGCGATCGTCTCTGCGGTCACGCCAGTATCGTCCTCGGACACCTCCGCTTTCCACGGATGCTTGCCGAGAGCGTCCACCTTGTTCCTGCGGTAAACCGTACCCTCAATGGTAGGTGTGGAGAACTCGATGCTCTCGCCCTTGGTGGTAAGGTTCGTGGCGGGAATGCCGAAGATCACGCGGTAGAGCCAGAAATAGCGGTACTTGCCGTTCGCTTTCTTCGCACGGAAACCGATAGCTACGGGATCGCCGCCATCCTCCGATGCGGAAACAAGTACGCCGTTCTCATCAACGACAGCCCCGGTAAGGTCTGCCGCCACAGCAAGACCGATATTGTCCACACCGAGGGAGAGCGTCCCGCTCTGGAACTCTTTCACGACCTCCGCCGCGCCGTCATCCGCATAGAGTGTAGCCTCCGCAAGTTCCACGGAAAGTTCCGCAGTCATTGCTTTGGCAAGGGACACGGGAGTCGCATAGGTTTCGTTGCCGTTTGTATCCTCCGTGATCTTGGAGTAGTAAAGTTTATCAAGACCGATTGTAGCCATATTGTTCAATCCTCCGTTTCATAAAGTTTCGCCACGTCAATGGCGTAGTGGTGGAAGCCGGTATCGTCCTCGTGTCCGATGTACCGCCTGTCCGTGACCGTAAAATCAGCGGCAAGGAGCGCATTGCAAAGCTGCTTCTTACGCTGCATATAATTTCCCTTGGAGAACAGGGAGAGCCGCGCCTCCTGCGTCTCATATCCGGGAGCATTGTCCGCATGAAGTTCATAGGTGTCTGCCAGCGGAGTCACCACGACATATTCATCCGGCGGCTCATCGGAAAACACGCCTGTCTCCACGGAAAGACCGCAGTCCGTGACCGCAGCCTTGATTTCAGATAACAGGCTCATATGCCGTTCACCTCCGATTCCAGTTTTGCCTTCATCGCATCAATGCAAGCCTTCCTCGATGCCGATTTCGCAGGCTTCAAAAACGGCTTTGCAGGCTGTCCGCTTTTGCCGTATTCGAGAACGGTCGCTATCTTGGCATTGCTATCGCCGTCAGACCTCGGTTCGGCAAAGCCGACCTTCACATTGAAATCGCCGTTTCTGTCCTGCAGGGCAGGTGATGTTCCGAGAGCGGACAAAAGCTGCCCCGTGGAACGTGACGGCTCCTTCGTACCTGTCCCGATAACGGATGATAGGTTGGAACGCACCCTGTTTTCCACGACTTCAGCACCCGCCTCCAGAACCTTTGGAATGATGGTGTCAGTTTTGTCCGCAAGCCTGGAAACCTTCATAAGAAACTCCTCCGGCATTTTCCATGTCGCTTTAGCCACTCTTTTTCACCTCCGTCCCCAGCACCTCAAGGTACATACCTCTGCCTTTCACATTCTCCACGGAAGTGATCTCAAAGGTATGCCCGCTGCAGAGTATCTTCATTTCCGTGGTGACCGTAACGCCGGGTATCACGCGAAAACGGAAAAGGTCGGTGGCGGTCGAGTAGGTGGCCATATTTGCCCATTTCTCGCTGCCGTGCCGACCTTCCCGGTAAGCGCGTACCTCCGCAACGGTCACATCCGTTTCCGTCTTAAAGCCCTCATCGTCCTGCGTGAACTGCTTTTCCACGATAGAGATAAAGGTATTCATCTTTCCGAAGCTCATAGTCACACCTTCCAATCCCGGTCGAGCCGAAGAAGGAGGTTGACCGTGTTCCATACTTGCTGCGCCGCATTCGTGTTGTCAGCGAAGAAACCGCCCGTGGAGCCGTCCCTCGACTCATAGAAGTGGCTTGCCAGCATGATGACCGCCTGTTCCGTGGTCGCAGGCATGGCGTTCTCCGAGTAGTAACCCTCCGCAATGTGCTGATAGCTTTCCGCATAGGAAACGGCGGCAGTAATGTAGCCTTCCAGCAGTTCATCATCCGCCGAATGCGTAAGAATCAGATTTGCTTTTACTTTCTCAAGCAGAGTATCCATCACCGCCGCCTCCTTTCCCTTAAGCCGTCTTCATCTTCAGAAGCTGGATGCCCTCCGGCAGGATGACCTTGCCGTCCACACGCTCTGTAGCCACATAGCCGATCTGACCGTTGGTAGCGTAAAGTTCGTTGAGTCTCTGCACGGTACGCCCTGCGCGATCACCGATCCAGTAGTTCTTGAAATCGCCGAACGCCACGGTAAGCGCACCCGCCGCCATAGTCGGAACATAAGGCGAGGTGTAAAGGTCGTAGCCGAGCAGTCTGTCGGGCTGACCCGCCTGGAGCGAAGGCTGCCACAGGTATGCGCCGTTCTGATCCTTCAGCTTGCGGATGGCGGAGATGGTCGCATCGTTCATGAGGAACTTTGCGTTCCTGCGGTACGGGGACTTCAGCGCATACACAAGGCTGATAAGTTCGTCCGCAGTGATGGCGTTGTTCGCCGCTGCCGTAACGCCGACCGTGCCGCCGCTTGCGGTAAAGATACCCGTAGGCTGGTTGGTGCCGGTACCCACGCAGAACGCCTCCTCCTCGGCAATGCCGAAGGCTCTGGCAAATTCCTTCATGAGGTAGTCCTCGATGTCGAATGCGGAATCCTGCAGAAGCTCCACGCTCACACGGCAAAGGTCAGTCAGCTTGAAAGCATCGATCTGCTTCTGACCGAAGGTCGGATTGCTTTCGGTGTACGCGGCGTTCTCCGCAGTCCACTGTGCGGTAGAGTGTCCCGTGGCAACGGGAATCTTGCGTTCATGCTGTGTGGTGATGACCTTGGCAAGGGAACGGATCACGTTCTCTTCCTCAAGAGCGGTCACGATGTCGCGCTCGAAATCTTCCGGCACGAGGTAGCCGCCGTCAGCGTCCGTACCCTCGGACAGCACATTGTGAACGAGTATTTTGCCGCGAAGATGGCGGTCAAAATCCTCCTTGTAGGCATCGGATGCTCTGCCGACCTTGTCAGGTTTGATGGACGCAGCCCTTTCGGGAGCCTCGGTGATCGGCTGGTTCACGGGCTTGCTCAGTTCCGCTTCGATGGCGTCCCTGCGCTCCATGCGCTTGATCTCGTTGGTGAGACTGTCCAGGTCATGCTCCATCTTGGAGTAGGTGGCGTCATCCTCTGCGGAAAGGACGCCCATGTCGTTTCTGTGGGTATCGAGGAATCCTTCCATCGTGTTCCACAGCTTGGCTCTCTTGTTTCTCATCTCTGTAATAGTCATGGTAAAATCCTCCTTGCTTAAAGCAGTTTTTTGTAAAGAGACGCCCTCAGTTCATCGACCGGGCGTCCTTCGGGTTTCTTCTCCGGCTTGACCTTCGCCTTGCCGGAAATCTTATTGATGAGGGAGCGTTCCACCGCTGACGCGGCGAATTCGTAACCCTCGGCTGTCGCTGCGGATTCGCGCTTTTCATCCGTTAAGATACCGTCCGCAAATCCAAGTTCGATGGCTTTCTTGGCGTTCATCCAGGTGGTATCGTCCATCATGTGCGAGAGTTGCGTATGCGTAAGCCCCGTCTTGATCTCGTAAGCGTTGATGATGCTTTCCTTGACTTCGGAGAGCATATCGATTGCCTTTTCCATGTCCGCATGATCGCCGAACGCCATCGTTGCCGGGTTATGGATCATCATCAGAGCGGTAGGAGCCATCAGCACCTTCGTACCCGCCATAGCGACCACCGATGCCGCAGACGCCGCGATGCCGTCCACTTTTACGGTCACATCGCCCTTGTAGTCCATCAGCATGGTGTAAATCTGACTGGCTGCGATGCAGTCCCCGCCGGGCGAGTTGATCCAGATGGTGATGGGACCGCTGCCCGCGAAAAGCTCCTCGCGGAACTCGGCCGGAGTGATGTCATCGTCAAACCAGCTTTCCTCGGCTATCGTGCCGTACAGTTCAAGGATCCGCTCTGCGGACGGTTCTTCGTCCGTCTGATTTTTCCAATTCCAGAACTTCCTGTTCTTCATCGGATTCGTCCTCCTTTCCGTTGTTTTCTGTATCTGCAAAAGCGCCCGCCTGTGACAGCGGGAGCATATTGCCGTTTACGAGGTAGAGATCGCCGCCGTCCTCTGTCGGGATGCGGTCGAGGTTCTCCAGTTCACGGATGTCGTTTGCGCTCATCCATCCGTTCTGCCTTGCCGTGGCGTACCCGTTCATGCGGCTGGCGTAGTCTCCACGGAGCAGACCTTCCACATTGAATTTCACGAAGTAGGTCTTTTTCTCATCGGGAGCAAGGAGCGTCCTCTGTATCGACTGCTCCCATCTGACCACCCAGGGATCGAGCGTGTACTTCACGAACTCAAGGCTCTGTTGCTCGATGTTGGAGAAGCTGCTCTTTTCCAGATCGCCCACCATGTGCGGAGGCACCCGGAAAATCCTCGCTATTTCGTTTATCTGGAACTTGCGCGTTTCGAGGAACTGCGCCTGCTCCGGCGATATGGAAATAGGCGTGTATTTCATGCCCTCTTCCAGCACCGCTATCTTGTTGCTGTTCGCCGAGCCGCCGAAGGTCTGCTGCCAGCTTTCCCTTACGCGGGACGGGTCCTTTATCGTGCCGGGATGCTCCAACACGCCGCTCGGAGCCGCGCCGTTTGCGAAGAATTTGCTGCCGTACTCCTCGGTCGCTATCGCAAGCCCTATGGCGTTCTTCGCCATCGCAATCGGCGAGTACCCCACAAGCCCGTCAAAACCCAACCCCGGAATATGCAGCACATCGGACGGACGGAGGATCACCGAATCGCCCTTCATGGTGTGCGCTTCATCGGATGAACGCTGGTACTGGTAATAAAGCTGTCCGTTCGCATCGCGGTTGACGGTCATCTTGTTCGGCATCAGCGGATACAGAGCTACGACCTGCCCCTTGCCGTTCCTGATGATCTGCGCATAGGCGTTGCCCCATAACAAAAGATGAGTCATCAGCGTTTCCCTGAACACGAATGAACTCATCTCCGGATTAGGCTCGTCATGGAGCAGAAGGTATAACGGATGGTCGATGGCTTTCTCCTTACCGCCGTCCTCCTTGTAGCGGTACATATGGAGCGGCAGTCCCGCGATGGCTTCAGACAGGATACGCACACAGGCGTAAACCGCTGTCATCTGCATCGCGCTCCGCTCGGTCACCAGCTTGCCGGAGGAAGAACCGCCCAGGTAGAATGCGTAGCTGCTGCCCGGCGTCCTGTTCTCAGGCTTGTCCCTCGATTTGAACAGCCCCGAAAATATACTCATTTCTCATCACGCTCCTTCCTCAAAACACCAGAAGCCCTCTGGTGTCGTATACGCTTTCGCCCGTGTCGTTCCCGCAGCGGATGGCACGGTCAAGCCCCATGATGGTCGCAATCGCGCCATCGATCTTCTCTGTCGATTTTTCCTTGTCTGCCTTGATGTTTCCGGCGGGATCGGTGCGGATATAGATGTTGTCCATCATCCAGCGCAGGACGGGATGACCGCTGTGCGCGATTTTCTCCTCCAAGGTCAGCTTCATCAGTTCCTTGGTCGGCGGGGACATATCCTTGAAGCCCTGTCCGAACGGAACGACCGTGAAGCCCATGCCCTCAAGGTTCTGCACCATCTGTATCGCACCCCATCGGTCGAAGGCGATCTCACGGATGTTGAAACGCTCACCGAGCCGTTCGATGAACTTTTCGATGTAGCCGTAATGCACCACGTTCCCCTCCGTGGTCATGAGAAGCCCCTGCCGCTCCCAAAGGTCGTAGGGAACATGGTCTCGCTTCACACGAAGGTCGAGCGTCTCCTCCGGCACCCAAAAATATGGAAGGATACTGTATTTGTCCCCCTCGTCCTGCGGAGGGAACACCAGCACGAACGCCGTGATGTCCGTGGTGCTTGAAAGGTCAAGCCCGCCATAGCAGATTCGGCCTTCCAGATCGTCCTCGGAAACGGGGAACGCGCAGGCGTCCCACTTGTCCATCGGCATCCATCTGACCGACTGCTTCACCCATTGGTTCAGACGCAGTTGACGGAAAGCGTTCTCCTCGCCGGGATTCTGCTTTGCGGAATCACAGGCGGCTTTCACCTTATCAATGCCGACCGTGATGCCAAGGGAGGGATTGGCTTTCTTCCAGACCGCCGGGTCCGTCCAGTCCTCGTCCTCCGCCGCGCCGTATATGACGGAATAGAATGTCGGATCGACCTTCCGTCCCGCCTGTATGTCCAGGGCTTTCTGATGCACCTCGTAGCAGATGGAATTCGTATCGTTGCCCGCCGTGGTGATCAGGAAATAAAGCGGCTGCATCCTCGCATCGCCGGAACCCTGGAGCATGACGTCAAAAAGCTTTCTGTTGGGCTGGGTATGCAGCTCATCGAAAATAACGCCGTGCGTGTTGAAACCGTGCTTGTTCGCCACGTCCGCCGAAAGCACCTGATAGGATGAATTGGTCGGCTTATACACGAGCTTCTTCTGCGATTCCAGTATCTTCACCCGTTTTGTGAGAGCCGGACAGAAACGCACCATATCCACAGCGACATCAAATACGATCTTTGCCTGGTTGCGGTCTGCGGCGCATCCGTACACCTCGGCGCGTTCCTCGCCGTCACCGCAGAGGAGCAGGAGCGCCACCGCCGCGGCAAGCTCCGACTTGCCTTGTTTCTTCGGTATCTCGATATACGCCGTGTTGAACTGCCGATAGCCGTTCGGTTTCAGAATTCCGAATATGTCCCGTATGATCTGCTCCTGCCAGTCGATCAGTTCAAAGGGCTTACCCGCCCATGTACCTTTGGTGTGGCAGAGCGACTCGATGAACATGACGGCGTAGTCGGCGGCTTCCTTATCGTAGTGAGATGTCTTCGCCATGAACTCGGTGGGCTTGTATTTCTTCAGTTTTCGCACTCTCACCACCTCCAAAATGGCATAAAAAATGACCTGCCAATGGCAAGCCGTCCTTTACTCTTTCTGTACGAGAGACAGAGCCTTCCGGCCCGTCCCTTCGGTTATTTGCTTTTTGTGTTTACTGCTGCATCGCCCAGGCTATGGCGTGTCCGTCATCCCCGAACTCAACCTCGCTTGCCGCGCGCAGCCCGATGGTTCCTTCGCAGGTATGGTCATCGTCAAGGAACTCGTAGGTTGCTCCGAAGTAGCAGGGCTTGTTCTGCCCGTTGTAGAAGTATCCCGCGATGACCACCTTGTCTCCGAAGGTCAGCAGCTTGCTCCATCTGCATTCCAAATTCTCCGGCGTGGTGGGATTCGGCAGTCTGTAGGTTCTCATTGCATCGTTGATCGTCATGGTCTTTGTCCTCCGTTTTCGCTTGTTTTCTTTGCCTTTCGGTATGTACATATATCACTCTAAAGGCACATAATAGCAAGTCATTTCTGCGGTTTTCCGAGCCATAATCTACACAAATATCCGAGGTGGAAACTGTGTATATTATTCCTCTTCGCCGGTCAGGATGAAGCGGACGTATTCCTTCCGATGCTCCTCCAGATAGGTGACCAGTTCGTAGAAATCACGCTCGTAGGCAAGTCTCTGCACCATGTTCACATCGAACATATTTGTAAGCCCCGTGTCGCGGATGGCGAGAATCTGCTCCTTAATCGTCTGCGTCATCGCTGCACACCTCCAATCCCGATACCAGCTTTGTATAAATCGTGGTATAGCGTTCGCACTCCGCGCCTTCCGTTCCCGCGATGGCCTGCAGGAAGAAGTCGGCGGCTTCCTTGCGGGAATCCCATACCTTTTTCTCGCCGTAGCAGACGGTCGTGACCGTGGCGAGTTTCTTCACGATATCCTCGCCGTAGACCACGTTCAGTCCGCTGCCCGTGTCCCACCGCATGAGGAGGGAGCCGGTATCGTCCACGCCGAGGACGGTGCCTTTCGTTCCGACAGGCGGAGCCTGCACATCCTCCATCCGCACCAGTTCCACCCGTGCGCCCGCAGGGTACTCCCTGCGGATACGCTCTACCGTTTCTTTATTCGGAAATCTCATGGTCGGCACCTCCGTTCTTGAAAGCCGAGGAACCCGTGAGGTTCTTCAGCAGGATTTTCCGCTCGACCTTGTACTCCGCGCCAATGAAGCCCAGCCGCAGGAGGAAGCAGCGGAATGCGTACTTCTCGTTGTCCACTTCCTTTTCCGTGGCGGTCACGCGCTTGGCGTTCCTCGCCATCTCGCAGAGTGCGGAAACAAGGTGCATATATGCCTTTGCGGAATCGCCGTCCATCTCCGTGAACCAAGGGAAGGATACCTTCTCGTCCGTCACCTCAATCGGAAGGCTGTCTGTGCCGATGGCTTTCTTGATGAGCGCCGCCTTGGAATCCACGATCCTCTGAAGGTTCTCAAGGGCTGCGTCCGAAAGGCTGTCCCTCGGAACCGCCACCGTAAGCCCCTCTGCGGCGGCCTGTGCCGCGCTGTCCTCGGTTTCGGATTCTTCCTCGACCTCCGAGTCCGCGCCGTCCTGCGGCTCACATTCAAAACCCGCGGCAGCGATGGCTTCAAGCACCTGCTCTACCTCCTCGCTGTCGGCGCGGTCATCGAAGAGGAGCGTTCCGTCCTTGGTGACCGTGAAGTAGTCGATCTCGTAGTTGCAGGTCGGCATGAATTTGTACTCTGCCTTCGCTCCCGTGGTGTCGGCGATGACCTTTACCAGTTCCTTGCGCTTTGCGCCTGTTACGTTGTACTTTACTTGCATTGCGTTTACCTCCGTTTTCGCTTGTTTTCTGTGCCTTTCGGCGTGTATATACATCACTCTAAAAGCCCGGAATAGCAAGCGAATATCGGATTTTTCTCTGTAGAATTACCGCCGGATTATTCGGTCGGAAACTGTGAGTAATACACAATGCCCGAAAGCACGAAAACCACGCACGGCAGAGCCACGCCGTTGCCCCACATCTTATACTCCGCAGAATCGGAATACGGATTGGCAAGCCACTTCTTTATCTGCTTTGAAGTCTTGGGCTTGCTGTCGGGAGCGGTTGCCAGCCGCCATGTCTCGAACACCTTGTACCAATAGTACAGTTCCTCATCGGACGGCTTTGCCGTGCCGAGATCATCGCACCACCAGTCCGGGAAGCCCTGCAGCCTTGCGCACTCGGTCGGCGTGAGCCTGCGGACAATGTAGTACGGTTCTTCCGAGATAGTCGGTGGATCCTTGTAATCCGTAGCGACCAGCGTGTTCGCCACGTCCTCCTCGGCTTCCATATGATAGGAATTCTTGCTCGTGGTATAGACGGGATGCGCCACCGCGCCCGGTCCCTTCGCCACCATCGTAGGCTCGACTTCCTCCTCGACCGCGATCCCGAACTGCGCATTCTGCCCCATGTTATAGGTAGCTCTGTCGATGCCGTAAGCCACGCCGTGCTGCTCCGTTGCGTTCAGCGTAAAGCTGACGTTGTCCTCGGAGTATCCGCTGCCCTTATGGGACGGCCTTGCGCCGTTGCCCTCAAGAGCCACGACAGCCATGCCGCCCTGGTTGCAGGACGGATTGCCGCCGTTCGCATCCAGCGTCCGTGAAGTCTCCGCTTTGTATATCCCGCTGTGGGGATTGGAGGACTTCATGGCGTTGCTGTCCTTGGAGCAGATGCCGAACACGGACGGCACGAAAAGCGTCTGATCGTTGTTGCATCCGAGCGTTGCGGACTTATCGTCCTGGATGAGCGGTCCCTTGCCGCCGCCCTCGCAGCCGGAACGAATCTTCAGCGTTTTCGGCGTCTCCACCACGAAGGGCTGGTTATTGCCGCCCGTGCCGAAGGTGGAAAGGACGGTCTGCGCCACATCGAGCGGTCCCGTGTACCTGGAATCCTGCGAGTGGTTCTCAAATACAAGCGGAGGATGATGGCTTTCCGCACGGAGCGTGTTCGTCACATCCTCGGTCAAGTCCATCCGCTGCCCGCCCTGGTCGTTCAGGCAGAAAGTGCCTGTCTCTCCAAAGCCCTCGCCAGCATCAGCGGCAGCTCCTTGCCACGCGCGGAAGCCCTCCGCAGAATACCCAGACACGCCTTCTGACTCAAATAGTATTTTTCCGGCACTCCCGCCTGCAAAATCTGCGACAAGGTAGATGCGCTTTCTTCTCTGGGGAACTCCCCAATACTGAGCGTCAAGCACTCTCCAGGCAACGGAGTAACCGTCTCCCACGATGCTTCCCGCGCTCTGCCACTTCTTAGGCGAAGGGACAGATACGGTTTCGTCTGCGATGCGGCAGACGCTTTCGAGGACGCATTGGAAGTCCTCTCCTTTGTTTGAGGAGAATGCTCCGGGGACGTTCTCCCACACGATGTATCTTGGATATTTGCCATTGGTGGCGCACCTCATTTCCTTGATGATTCGGACGGCTTCATAAAAAAGGCCGGAGCGGTTGCCGTCCAGCCCTTCGCGCTTGCCCGCGATGCTCATGTCCTGGCAAGGCGAACCGAAAGTGATGATATCCACAGGCTCGATGCTCCCGCCGTCCATCCTGGAAACATCGCCGTAATGTTTCATAAAAGGCAGCCGTTTGGTGGTCACCCGAATAGGAAACGGCTCGATCTCCGATGCCCACACGGGAGCAATGCCGGAAATCAAGCCGCCCAAAGGAAAACCGCCGGAGCCGTCAAACAGGCTGCCGAGCGTCAGTTTATTCATCGGACACCTCCAGATCTGCGAAGGTGTATGTCTTGCCGTCCCTCTCCACGGAAACGCCGTCCGCAGAGCCGGCCTGCTCGATGTACCGCTTCACGATGACATCGCAGTATTTCTCGTCCAGTTCTATGGTGTAGCAGTCCCTGTCAGTCTGCTCACAGGCGATCAGCGTGGAGCCGCTGCCGCCGAACGGATCGAGGACGAGCGTGTTGCTCATAGAAGAATTCTGTATCGGGTACGCCAGGAGCGGTATGGGCTTCATGGTCGGATGATCCGTGTTCTTCTTGGTCTTTTCAAATTCCCATATCGTGGTCTGCTTGCGGTCGGCGTACCATTGGTGCTTGCCGCTTTTCTTCCATCCGTACAGACAAGGCTCATGCTGCCATTGGTACGGGCTTCTCCCAAGCACCAGGCTCGGCTTCTTCCAGATGCAGCAGCCGGAAAGATAGAATCCCGCATCTGCGAACGCCTTTCTGAAGTTCAGCCCCTCGGTATCCGCATGGAACACATAAATGGACGCATCGTCCGCCATGACCTTTTCGATATTGGAAAATGCATCGAAGAGGAACTGATAAAACTTCTCATCCGCAAGGTTGTCGTTCTTGATCTTCCCGGCAGTCCCTTCGTAGTTCACGTTATACGGAGGATCGGTCACCACAAGGTTTGCCTTCCGTCCCTGCATGAGCGTGTCGAAGGTTTCCGCTTTCGTGGAATCGCCGCATACAAGCCTGTGCCTTCCGAGCGTCCATACATCGCCGCTCTTGGAGAATGTGGGCTTTTCCAGTTCCGCATCCACATCAAAATCGTCCTCCTGCACATCCCCGTCTCTCTTGAACAGGTCGGACAGTTCCTTTTCGTCAAAGCCCGTGAGGGACAGGTCGAACGCCTCCGCCTGCAGAGCTTCGATCTCCACGCGCAGAAGCTCCTCGTCCCATCCTGCGTCCATCGCCATTCTGTTGTCGGCGAGGATATATGCTTTCTTCTGCGCTTCTGTCAGATGGTCGGCAAAGACGCACGGAACCTCCGCGATGCCTTCCTCCTTCGCCGCAAGAATACGACCGTGGCCGGCGATTACGCCAAAGTCACGGTCGATGATCACGGGATTGATGAAGCCGAACTCTCGTAGCGAGGAGCGCAGCTTGTTTATCTGTTCCGGGGAGTGGGTACGCGCATTATTGACATACGGCACCAGCTTTGTGATCGGAACGAGCTGCATTTCAGTCGTTGTCTTCATAGCGCTTCACCGCCTCCCTCAATTCTCTGTATTTGTCGGTATGTTCCCAGGTGGGATAACCGTTGCCGAAATGCCCGTATGCGGAATACTCCGCAAAGGAGCAGTTCCGCAGGCAAAACTCGTTGATAATCGCCGCCGGACGCATATTGAAAACCTTGTTCACAGCCTTGGCGATCACTTCATCGCTGACCTTTCCCGTGCCGAACGTATCGATCTGGACAGCCACGGGATCGGCTTTTCCGATGGCGTAGCTGATAGCGACCTGGCACTCGTCAGCCAGTTCCGCGAACACGATGTTCTTTGCGATGCACCTTGCCATGTACGCGCCGGAGCGGTCGACCTTGGTCGGGTCCTTGCCGGAGAACGCGCCGCCGCCATGAGCGCCGAGTCCGCCGTAGGTATCTACCATCAGTTTCCTGCCTGTCAGCCCCGTGTCAGCCTTGGGACCGCCCTCAACGAATCTGCCGGAAGGATTGACGAGGATTTCGGTGTCATCGTCAAACGGGAACTTCGTAAACACGGGATGCAGCACCTCGGCAATGATCTCGCTCTTTAACACATCCAAGTCTTTGTCCTTGTCGTGCTGGACGGAAACCACGATGGTCTTTACGCGCTTTGGCCTGCCGTTCACATATTCCACGGTGACCTGCGCCTTGCCGTCCGGCTTGATGCCGTGGATGAGGTTGTCCTTCCTGACGGCGTCCAGTCTTTTACATATTTTGTGTGAAAGAAGGAGCGGCAGGGGAATGTACTCCCTTGTCTCGTTGGTAGCGTACCCGTACACGGTGCCCTGATCGCCCGCGCCGAGATTGGCGTAACAGGAGGTATCGCCGTTCCTTGCTTCAATGCTCATGTCCACGCCGCCCGCGATGTCGCGGCTCTGCTTGCGGATGAACACATAAATGAGGAAGCCGTAAGGATTGTAGCCGACCTTCTCCAGCGCCCTGCGGACGGTGTATCGGATATCCACGGTCTTCGAGCAGGTGATCTCGCCCGCAACGATGATGCGCCGTCCCGCCGCCATGACCTCGCAGGCTACGCGGGAGGACTTGTCTTTGTAAAGGCAGGCGTCCAAGATGCTGTCGGCGATGAAGTCGCACAGCTTGTCGGGATGTCCTGCGCATACGCTTTCCGCTGTCTTGTAAGTTTTCATGTCCATATCTCCATTTCTTTTATTTTCTGTTCCTTGCGCGGAGCAGCCGCTCCATCAGATCGTCCTGCGGGCTTGCGCCGTCATATTCCACGGAGCAGTTCTCACGCACGATCTGATAGATTTGGAACCAGTCCGCATTGACCTGTTTCTTGTAGTCGCGGCTCATGGACACATAAGGCGATGCGATGGCGTTCCCCGTGGTGGGATGCTTGGCGAGGTACCCGAATTCGGATATCGCTTCCTCGCATTGAATCCACCGCGCCACGCTCATCGCGTACTGCTCTATAAGCTGGTTGTTTACTAACATTTCACAGCCCCGCGCCTTTAGCCACAGCCACGTTTCTCTGAAAATCTCCTCGGCACACAGGTCGCTGCCGTTTTTCTGCTTTGCCTTGAGGTAATCCCTGACGGGAGGAACATCCTCACCCCGGATATCCGCAGGCTCCGGCAGATCGTCCGGCATCACCAGCGTTCCCTTTGCCGTGCCGTCCTGTATTTTGTCTACGAGCGGTTTCCTTTTCGGACCCGTTCCCGGTCTGGGACCGCCCCTGTTGGTACCGTCTTTTGCCACATTCTCACCTCCGATCTGCATTCGCAGGGTTAATACCCCGTTTGAATACGAAAATTCGCGCACGAAGCCCCAGGCCGCTGTCCGCAAAGCTAAGTCACAGAGATTTTGACCGCCCCTCCCGGTCAGCCGCGAATCTGTCTGTCACCCATTTCAAGATGAATCTTGGTGTGGCACGACTGGCAGAGCGACATGAGGTTGCTCTCCCTGTGATCGCCGCCCTGTGAGATGGGGAGGATGTGGTGTACCTCCTCCACGGGAGTCAGCCGTCCTTCCTTAAGACACATCTCGCACAAGGGATGCGCCGCAGCGTAGCGGTCGCGGATTCTCTTCCAGGCTCTTCCGTACTTCTTGTTCGTGTCGGGACTGCGCGTGTGTTTGTTGTACTGCTGCGCGGCAAGTCTCTGATGCTCTTCGCAGTATTGACCGCCCTCGACAGCCAGCCTTGGACAGCCGCTGTAGGCGCACCCGCGCCGTGGTCTCCTCGGCATACCAATCACCTCGCTTTCCGGGCATAAGAAAAGCCCCACGGGATCGCTCCCATGAGGCTCGTCTTATTCTACTTTGCTATTGTAATCATACCATAGGTAAATAGTGACATTCCGTGCCAAACCGTGCCAACTTTCAATCCGGGACGATAAAATTCTGCAAAGCCGACCCGTGTATGCGATGCACCGTGCGGAGCGACACGTTCAGCATCCTGGCGATCTCCTCCCAGGTGAAATCATCAAGGTAACGATAGCGAAGTAGAAGCTGTTCATCCCGACTTGCAAGCATATCGATTGCCATGTTGATCTCTTCCTTGAGCCGTACCAGGTACGCCACCTTGTCCTCCACGTCCCTCTGTATCTCGTCTATCTTTTCAAGACACCTCACGAAAGGCGCTTCTGTCGGACGATTGGGACTGTGCGGCATCCCGTCGAATTTCATGCCTGAGACGCTGCTCGATAAATTCCTCCAGTAGTCAATCTCACGCAGGCGGCAGTTGATGAGTGCGTCCAGGTGCCGCGCCTGGTTCAGATATTCTTTAGCGGTCATGCGTCCACCTCCATTGTCAGGGAGCGGATCAGCATCTCACCGTCAACACTCGTTAAAACCGTGAACCATTGCGAACGGAAGAATCTCTCGATCTCGTCCTTGTCCGCCAGAGCCGTCCTGTTCTTCGGATTCGCCTTCAGACACTTCAGAGCCATCCGATAGTCCTTCGCGGCCTGCAGGATTATGGCGTTCGCAAGGTTCTCGTAATTTGTGATGTCGCTCATATTCGATACCTCCCATTTTCGGAAATAGGCATCGTTGCATCGGAGCGATGTATCTTTGTATCAGCGCAGGGAACCGTTTATCGCGGTTCGCACCTCGTCCACCGAACGCACCACCAGCGCAGTGCCGCCCGCCGCGAGGATTTTTCGGATAGTAGCCTCCTGGAGTTTCGTGGGCTTGCCATCCTCTGTCTTTACCTCGAATCCGAAGAACCGACCGTCTATGCAGGCAATGATATCGGGGATGCCCGCCGTCCCGTACATACCGCCATGCTCTTTCCAGCAGAAGCACCCCGGCACGGTCTTAAGGTACTTCATGATCGCTTTTACGATGTCCGATTCTTTCATCTGTCAAACGAACCTCCCTGTTTACAACGCTTCTGACACATTTGACACGACAAATCCCATTTTCATATAAATTTCTGACTGAAAAATCAGGGTATATAAATTATTGGTGTATATATGGGGAGATAGGATTTACGTGTAAAACGTGTCAAATGTCAGAACGAATCCCGGCGATGCCCTTTGGAGAAACACCGCCAGGAATCCCGTCATCCCAGCACCTCGCCGAGCCTGATCCCGGTAAGGATGCGCCTTTTTCCAAGTTTATCGATACCCCTCGTCACATCGGGGAACGCCGCCGTGATCTGCTGCACGAAGTTCTTCTGCGAGTACGGTTTCAGGCCGCATTCCTCGCAGTAGCCCTTATATGCGTTGAACAGTTCCGTAGAGCCTGCGGAATACGAACCGTCCAGTTCGCAGTATTCCTTCACGAACGACAGAACGGAATCCGACTCCTCGCGGTACTGCTGCAGCTCATCGGTGTTGACCTGCGTCTCGGAGAACACATAGTGATTATTCATGAGCCTGCGGAGTCCTTCCAATGCGAAAAGGAAAATGCCGTCCGCTTCCATGCGAAACTTATCCAGCAGTTCGGGATCGCGCTTGTCCTGCGGCACGGTGTGATTGAACCGAATGATGATGAGCCTGCGGTAGAAACCCTCCGAACGGTCGCCGTAATTCTTCGGTATGCTGTTGCAAGAGAACAGGAGCCTTGCGCTTGACTGAAACGAGAACGGATTCTTGTTCTTTTTCTCCACGGTCAGATAGTCCTCGCCCACGAGAGCCTTGAAGATGCCGTTATCGTCAATGTTCTTCGTGGGCAGGTCGGCGAAGATGTTAGCCAGCTTGCCGAAAAGCTCCGCCGTCTTGAACCGCTCGTTAAGCGCCTGCCACGACACGTTTGACACGTTCTGCTTTCCCAAAAGCACATCGTTCAGCACACGGAGCAGCACCGACTTTCCGGCTGACGCCACCCCCACGATGACAAAGCACTTCTGCGCGGAATTGACCGGGATAAGGAAATAGCCGAGCATCTCCTGTATCAGAGCGACCTGATCCATATCACCGCCCATCGACTCCTTGAGGAACTTCTTAAACAGCGGGCAGTCCGCCTTTTTGTCGTAGGTCACGGCAAGCTGCACCGTAGAGTAATAATCCGGCGTGTGTTCCGTCAGCGTATCCTCCAGGACGTTGTATAAGCCGTTGCGGACATTGATGATGTAGGGATTCGCATTCAGTTCGCGGATGTCCCTCTGCACCAGGAGCCGCCATTGCTTCTCCGCATCAACGATCTGCGACATCTTCGTTTCCCTCACCAGCATCTTTTCCTGCACGAGCCGCTGGGCTTCCATTTCGGACATCTCGCAGTAAACGCCGCCGCGGTAATTGAAGTGCTGCTCTGCGGCATAGAACACCTGCTGATTCTCCGACATATCGTTTGCAAGCACTCCAGGCAGGAAGCGCAGTCCCTTGTCGGTCGGCTCGTACCAGTCGGGTATCGCGGTACCTGCTTTCGCCCTCTTTGCCGCCTTGCTTGCCTGGTACGCCTTGCTTGCGTCCTTGAACACCATGTTCAGCGATTTCAGAAATGAAGCCTTCAGCTTGAAGTGGTCGCGGATTTCGGAATTGATGATGACGTCCGCCGTCACCACGTCCTGGTTATACAAATAGTCCGAAACGAACTGCTTTGCCGCCTGCAGGTCTTTTATCGCCTCGCTCGTCACGGGGATGCCGTGCAGGATGTCGAGGAGAGCGTCCGCGGGCAAGGGCTGATAGCACCACGCCGCAGGTGATTTGACCGGGCATTCGCCGGCCGCGAACTTCGGACACTTGAATCCCTTCTCGCAGATGGTCTTGCAGGTGATGGGATTCGTCCCGCTCTCAAGGAAATGGTTTATTTTCTTCTGCGTGTTGCCCTCGCTGTATCCCGGATACGGAGCGGACAGGTCATGTATCATCTTCGTACCGCCCTCGAAAGGAGCGAGGTTGGTTATCATAGCGTACCAGTCATGCTCCGACAGGGACGCGGCGTCATCGCGGCAATGCTGCATGAACAAGCACGAACGGAATACCTGGTCGATGCCTTTTTCCGTACCGCACTTGCGCTCCACGGGAGCAAGGTATACCTCCGGCAGCACGTCCGAAAGCTGATCCTGCGTGTATTTGCGTTCGGGATGGAAGCTGACGCAGGTCACTTCCACGGGAGTATCCTTCTTGCAGTGCATGAAACCGGGAAGGCGCATGACCCTCGACTCGTTCACGCACATCGGATCGCCGTCAAAATGCTTCACGAGCTGCGTCTGTATCATACGGAAACGCTCCACCTTCGCAGACCCGTCCATGAACCAGTACACATGGTAGGACTTCTGCGTTTTCATAATCATTGACGGAGGGAGCGGAAAAGCGTCTATCTTTTTCTGCTGCTCGTCAAAGCTGTCGTTGTCCATCTCCACGAACTGCGCGTTGATCCTCGTAATGGAATCATCGTCCTGCCCGCCGTAGTTGACCACGAAGAAGATGCCGCGGTTCATGGCGTTATGGTTCTTGAGCGTTTCTTCTATGCTTTTGTACTTCCCGCATTCGCAGGACAGTTTCGACCCTTGGAACACGCCGCCCTTCTTATCGTCAAAGACGCGGAAGCAGACGGTATCGGTCGGATTAAAGAGAGAACCGAGAACATCGGTCACCGTTACGTTCATGCGCCCACCTCCTCCATAAACCTGAGCTTCTTATTCAGCCGCCTTGCCTCCTCGATCTCACGGGAGACGCCCGGCGATACCTCGCCGAACACCCACACCTCGTCACACTCGCGGAGCAGCGCAAGACCGAACATCAGCCCAAGCTCCCGTTCTTCGGGATCGTTGTCGTTAAGTATCTGCGGATACAGAAGGTGGCTGGCTATCGGCATATACCCCTTGTCAATGACCAGGCGGCAATAGCCGATGGCGGCCTTCACGTTCGCATCCACATCGCCCGCATACCTGGAAGCCACATAAATCTTCCTTCGGTTCTTGTCAGCATAGCGTTTTTTCTGCTGCTGCCGGTATTCCTTCATTATCTGGCTCATCGCCGACCCTGCGGTCGGATCGGCGTAGCCCTCGCTGTTTTTGAACATAGTCAGTCCTCCAGTTCTTCCATCATTCCAAAGGTCGGTCCCGCGGACGCTTCCGCGATCAGCGGAAGGTCAAACTCCGGGAAGGGCTTTTCTTCCATGCAGGCACGGATAAAAGCCACCGCCTCCTTCAGCCTGTCCTCCGGAATAATGAAAGTAAGTTCATCGTGTATCTGAAGGATGGGCTTGAGCCATTCCCGCTCCGGCAGTCCGGCAAGTATCCTCGTAATGGCGAGCTTCAGAATATCCGCCGCCGTCCCCTGGATAGGCGTGTTCAGAGCGCACCGCTCCACAAACGACTTCTGTCCCCAATTGTCCGAGGTGATGCCGGGGAGGTACCTGCGCCGTCCGAGCCAGGTTTCAGAATACATACGCCTCGCGGCGTCCGCTTTCGTCTCTTCCTGCCATGCGGTCAGACCCTTGTATCCGTGCTTGAGGTTGAAAAGTATCTCCTCACACTCACTCACGGATTTTTCAACCCCCGCCTTGAACTTCAGCGTCTTTTGCAGCCCCCGCGGGAACAGCCCGTAGAATGTGCCGAAGTTCACGTTCTTGGCGATCGTCCTGTGTTCCTTGTAATTATCCGAATGCTTGTCCTGCGCTTCCTCGTAGCTCACGCCGAAAATGACGCTGGTCGTGGCGGCGTGGATATCGCCGTTTTTGCGGTAGGTGTCGAGCATCCTCTCATCACGGCAGTAGAACGCGCCCACGCGCAGTTCTATCTGTGAGAAATCGAGCGAAAGGATAAGGCAGCCCTCCGGCGCTTTGATGAAGTTTCGGACGCCGATGGGATCGTTGGTTTTCCTGGGCATATTCTGCGCGTTCGGATTGCGGCAGTTCATCCTGCCCGTATCCGTGGACAGAGCAAATAGTTCGGGATGGATGCAGCCCGTCACGGGATTGAGATATTTCAAATACCCGTCGATATATGTGGACTTGATCTTGCCCCACTTGCGGTACTCCTGCACCAGCGTAAAAAGCCCCGACAGGTCCGGCCGGTTCTCATCGCACCACTCCTTGAGGAGCGTCATCGTCATATCGTCAGCCGCCTCGCGGTTGGTTTCCGTGGTCTTTAAGATGGGCAGCCCCAGGTCTTTATACAGATAATTCTTGAACGCCTGCGTGGAGCAGTTCGCACCGATGTTCACATCACCGATGATGAACTCGATCTCCCTGCGGATGCGTTCCATCTCGTTTTCAGCCTCGGCCTTGCGCTCCTGCATGAGCGGGAGGTTGACCGGGATGCCGTTTGTTTTCATGATGCCGAGGTACACGGCGGTCGGGCTTTCGATCTCCTCCACAATGTACCTGTGTTTCGGAAGGTAGCGGTCGAACCAGTCGTTGAACTTGTGATAGAGCCGAAGGGCAAAATCGGAGTCCGCAGAGCCGTAGCGGACGGTCTCCTCGTCCTGTGCGTCCAGCTCGTCAAAGTGCTTTCCGTCCGTGACGCTCGAAAACGAAGGGAGCGGCTCTCCGAACAGTTCCTCCGCCAGCCGTTTCAGACCGCTCTCGTTCAGCTTGCGGAACTCGTATATACTTTTAAGGCTCATCTGTGACGCACAGATCGTGTCGTACACGGGAGCCTGGATCACGATGCCCCTCGCATACGCCATCGAGGATTCAAAGGCGATGTTGTGGGCGATCTTTATAACCGTTTTATCCATGAGGAACGCCATAAGAAATGCAAAAAAAGCGTCCTGGTCTATGTTGGTGCCGACACGGTGGGCAACGGGGACATACACGCCCGTACCTTCCTTCACGGAAAAGGAACAGCCGACAATATGCGCCTTCGCCGGATCGAGCGCGGCCTTGTCCTCCTCGCGGTACGGATCGTCGGGAGCAGTCTCGAAGTCAAAAGCAACAATACGGCTGCCTCCGATGTAATCCTTTATCCCGTCCACTGTGGTCACACATTTATATTCTGTATTCATGCGCAATCACTCCTATGGGAAATACCCGGAGGAGCATATTACCCCTCCGGGCTTGTTCGTGTGCTTTACTTCAAAGGTTCGATGATCTCGCCCGTTTCGGGATCGACCAGCGGCTCATCGTCAATGAGGGACGCCGGAGTAAGGTTCGCGGCATACGCCTTGACCGTTTCCGACACGCCCGCCACGGCGTTCCTCTCCTCGGCGGTCAGCATACGCTCGAACGAGAATACCGCCTGGGAGAATGCGATGCCGGATGCGTTGGTGGCCTTCTTCAGCGTGATCTTCGTGACCACCTGGTTCAGCTTGCGCCCGCGGGAAAGCTGGCTCTTCACATAGTTCGTGAAGGACTTGAGCGACCCGGTCGGCAGGGAAAGCGTGATGGGGAACAGTTCTCCTTCGCGCAGGATGTAGAGCATACGCTTGTTCTTGCACAGCTTGCTCTGACCCTCGCCGCTGCCGAACTTGTTATACGGGCAGTTCTGGCAGTTCCCGCCGGGATTCCCGATGCCCGTCACGCCGTCAAAGCTGCCGCAGTCGGGAGGATTGTTGCCGCCCGTGTACTTGTCGCGGTAGTATGCATAGGCGGGATGGTTATAGACGATAACGCCGGTGATGTCCTTCGCCATTTCGGACTCATCGCTCTCCGCGGAAGGAATCTCGAAAGCCGTGCCGCCGCCTGCGGGCAGCTTCACGCGGTCGAAGGAAAACTCAAGCCCCTGGCAATCGTCCGCCATAGCCTCGTTCAGTACGTCTCTGTTCGCAAGTGCAGCGAAGCCCTCGTTCACTGCGATTTCGGTGTTCTTCTTATCTGACATGGTCAATGTCCTCCTAATGAAATGAAATAAGTTGTGGTTTTTGCGTTGGTGCAGTGAATCGGTGTTCCTACGACTTGCGGATGCCGACTGACACTTTTTCATAAGTGCTGACGGTATCGCCGAGCCATGCCGGGACGTCCTCGCCCGTGGCTTCCCGCTGTTCCTTGATGAACGCCGCGAGAGTGTTTGCGTTGACCGTCTCCACGACCAGGCTGCCGTATCCGTTTTCCTTCAGAGCCTGCATCATCTCGTCCTTGCGGCCTGACGCCGGGGACGCGAACAGTCTGCTCTTCAAGTAGAACGTGCTGCCGTTACGGGAGAAGCGGTCAAGTTCGGCTTCTGACATGGCATCGGAGAGCTGCTCGTCCAATTCGGCGATCTCCGCACCGAGAGCCTTGGTCTGCGCTTCGAGGTCCTTCTTCTGTTCCTGCAGAGTCTTGAGCCTGTCAGCCATTTCAAAGATTTTTGTGTTCTCCATCGGTGACTACCTCCTTTCACTTACTACCGAGAAATTCAACCCCCTGTGTGAAAGGTCAGTTCTTAAAGGGATTCCTGCCCTTGCGGTAATCATCAACGAGCATCTTGGCGAGGTTCAGCTTCTGCCGGAGCGCGTATAGTACCTTGCGGTCGACCGTACCCCTGCATACGAGGTAGATATAGTGGCAGTTCTCTTTCTGACCCGCCCGGTGGATACGCGCCTTCGCCTGCTCGAAATTGCTCATACTGTAATCAAGGGAATAAAAGACCATCGTGCTTGCCGCCGTGAGCGTGATGCCCAGACCCGCCGCTGCGATCTGCCCCACGAACACGCGGCACCTATTGTCATACTGGAAGCGATGGATTTCGTTGTCGCGGTCCTTCACGCCGCCGCGCACAACGGCGTATCCGATCTTTTTCTTTTCAAGAAGCTCCTGGATATCGTCCAGTTCAGGCACGAAACGAGCCATGATGACGAGCTTCTTATCTTCAGCCATAGCGGAATCGATGATGTCGGAAAGAGCGTCCAGCTTGGCGCGGCTCACGGTATTGACCACGCCATCGTCATCGGTAAGGTGTCCGCCCGTGATCTGCGATAAGCGAAGGAGCCTTGTGAGGATGTTCGCCGTGGTTACCTCCGACTCGTCCAGTTCGGCGTAGCTCTCGTCCTCGATACTGTCGTACAGTTTTATGGCATCCTTCTCCAAGTCCACGGTGCGGACTTCCTCGGTGATCGCCGGAAGGTCGAGGCACTCCGCTTTCGTCACGCGGTACGCCACGGAGTGGAGCCGTTTCAAAAAATCATCCGTCATCCATTTGCGGAAGATCGGCGTGTGGTTGCCGTAGCCGCCCATGTCAAAATACTGGTTGCGGAAGGCGTAAAACGATGTGCCGAATATCTGCGGATTAAGGAAGCGGTACTGCGAGAACACATCCAGTTCGCGGTTCGTGATGACCGTACCCGTGAGCAGCAGCTTGTACCTCGCCTTATCGCCGATGTGGTGCATCCCCTTGCTCTGGGAGGTGCGGTTCTCCTTCAGCTTATGCGCCTCGTCCGCTATCACCAGGTCGGCGTTATAAGCCAGCAGTTCCTTTTCGAGCCGCCATGCCGATTCGTAATTTACGACCACGACCTGCAAGCCCCCGTCCGGCAACTTTGTGAGCTGCTCCTTCTTCTTCGCCGCCGTACCCTTGAGGATGGTCATGGAATACGGGAATTCGGCGAACTTCTCAAATTCCTCCTCCCATACACCGAGGATGGAAAGCGGCGCGACCACCAGCACACGGTTGACCTTGCCGTATTGGTACATACACCCGGCAATGGCGATGCTCACTATCGTTTTGCCCGTTCCCATTTCCATCAATAAAGCCGTGCCACGGCTCTTGAGACGCTCGTCAAATACGCCGAACTTGTCGCAGGCAAAGGCAAACGCCTTTTTCTGATGGTCATACGGAGCCGCCTTGATCGGCATCATCAGTTCGATGTTCTCATTCATTGCCGTCACCCCGCATTTCCTTGATCTCGATGCCCTGCACGGATTCACCCGGCGTCAGCACGAGAACCTCGCAGAATTCTCCGAAGAGAAAGGTGAGCAGCTTTTTCGGAATGCTCCTGTGTTCGCTCTGCAGGACTTCCTGCTTATGTCCGTTCCTGTCGGCGATATTGATTTTAATTTTGTGTTTCAGCTTCATAAATTCGTCCTCCTGTTCCTGATCTGCATTGCTGCGGAGGATGGATGTATTTCCTTCCTCACTTACTACCGGGAAATTCAACCCTCCGAAGAGGTGCGGCCGGGGAGGACTCCGACCGCCGTATGCGCCGCCGCTCACGGCTCAGTCCTTCTTCGGGTACTTGTGGCGTTTCACACGCTCGACCCCGAAAGACTTGGCCACCTTGTCGATGATCTTGTTCTTGCGGTTGGTCATCGCCGCGGAGGACGGCAGCTTGCCCGTCTGCTCGGCTTCAGCCTGGCGCATCTCCTCAAGCGGAGTACCCTTGCCGAAATGCTCGAAGAAGAAGTCCTGCTGCGACTCCGTGCATTCCTCGTCAATGACGCGGCGGGCTTCCACCGCCTGGGGATTTTCCTGTTCCGGCTCGGCGAACATGGCGTCTTCCGGGCTGCCGCCCTTGTCGGCGATCATGTCCCAGGGATCGACCGCGTCCTCGTTGTCGGGATCAGCCTTGTAGCTGTTCACCTTCGCGTCAAACAGGGGATCGCGCAGTTCGCTCTCGTAGCGATCCTGCAAATCCATGTCGTGGTCGGACTCATCGAGCATGATGGTCAGTTCGAGCGACAGATCTTTTCCGACCTCAAGCCTCTGCGTTACCACGCACTTCGCGTCATCGTCCCAGCGTTCGTAGCAGTAATACTTGCCATCCGAGGACAGGTAACAGGCGCGGTTGGGATTGAACCCACTCTTGCGTTTCTTTGAATCTTTGTTTCTTTGCATGAAAATGACTCCTTTCAGATTCTTTGGAATCCGCAGGAGCCGTTTTCATCCGTAGAGACAAAGCAAAACGGCTTGGATATAGTTCACCCATAATGAGTTTTGAACTAATCCAGGCCGTCAAGCAGCTCTGCGGATCTCAGTATGAAATTGTGACTTATGCCGCCTTTTTCCGGCTCTCGACCTTAAAATCGTGTACAGCAACTCTCGTAATGATTGTTACTATGTCTTGTCGCTCAACAGTAAAAGTTTCACCAATCGCAAGAACTGCACTGGTTTTATTTCCCTTATAGAGGCACTCCACCAATCCTGTTTCGGGATTTCCCATACACGCTAATCGGCCAAGACAATCGTGGAATGGTATCACCCATCGCATCCTCCTTTCCCAAATAAGTAATAATCATCACCTCCACAATTTAGCTGTTACGCTTAAATGCGTACTTTGTTGGTAAAAAAAAGACTCTTACCACATTGCTGCAGCAAGAGTCACAATAAGCTGCATTCTTCAAGACGTATTTCTACAGACTGTTTGGACACGCCATAAAAGTCCGCCAGGGTGCTGATAGCTATCCTGTTGTCCTTGCCATATGATATGCCAAGATGTTCTGCAGCTTCAATAAAAGTATTCTTCGGCATCAGAATCCTTGGTGCAATCCCGATGGCTTGCGATTCCATGATGTTTTCTTCGTCCTTAGATTCTGGCAACTGGTCAACATGACACTTACAATAATTAGCGTATCTCGGGAGGGACAGCTTCTGCATTTTATAATAATAACGATGCTTGTACCAATGAACACACTCATGCGCAATAGTGTTGTTTTTACAACCAGTATTCGTCTTCTTAACTGCCTCCGGATCAATCAGTACTGTCTTCGCCTTAAAGATCCTGGTATCGTATAGCCTCTCATCAAGATCATACACTTCTACGGCTCCATCAGTGAAAATCGTCATTCCATAAATATCAAGTTCCTCTGATAGGCATACATAACGAACATCCAACCCAAGTCCTGTCCTTGCAATTTCTTCAATCGGAACAGGCATTGGGTTTTTTAATGCATCTGGATAGAATTGCTCCAGAAACTCGTACGCGACCTTGTCGTATTCGGCTGGTGGTATATATGGTACGAGCTTACGACCGTTGTAATCCATTATTAGCCTCCGTTTCTCTTGTCGATGATTTCGTTAACTTCTTGCCAGAAATCATCTCCAAGTCCCTGACTTTTGGCCCTGCGAAGTGCAGCACGTGCATTGGGGAGAGCTTCATCCATAATGTACTCAGGTAAATCAGGAGATACCTGATTACGTTCCCTTCCTGCAAGATCGAGCATTTCCTCGCGTTCTTCTTCACTCAAGTTTAAAACTGTCGCCAGTGCTTCCAATCCTTCAATATCCGGCGGATTTCTCCGGCCTTTGATAATATCGGAAAGATAGGTTACAGATACTCCCAACTTGTCTGCAATTGGTTTTAGCTTGACATCCTTTTCAAGGCGCTTTTGTGCGATGAAAGCTCCAAATTCACCTGCCATTTACTTTTCCTCCTTTCTCAATTACGCTTTTAAGCGTAATTGTATTATAATTGATTCTTCGGAAGATGTCAATAGATCTGCGGATTTTTTATGAAATTATCTTTACTTGATTTCGAGCATTATATTTGAAAATGGGCATTGCAAAATCAAATTCAATGTGTTATAATAGCCTTGTTGAGATACACGAAGGAGATATGACTATGCCACAACGCGGAGGTAAAAGGGAAGGATCAGGGAGAACCCCACTTCCCGAAAGCGAAAAGAAAATCGCAAAGACCATTTACATAACACCCACATTACAAAGTGAAATTGATAAGTTTGCAAACGGGAACAGTTTTTCTGAAAAGTGCATTGACCTTATAAGTTCTCAGATTGCACGTAGAAAGCGCACACAAGACAAAACCGTTAAATTTATAGACCTTTTCGCTGGGCTCGGGGGAATCCGCATCGGCTTCGAGAGCGCCTTTAGAGAAAAGGGATTCGATCCAGTCTGTGTTTTCAGTAGCGAAATAAAGGAATACGCAATTAAAGCATATAAAAATTACTTCAATGATGAAGAAGTTGCTGGAGACATCACGCAAATATCTGCAGCTGATATTAAAGATTTCGATTTTTTACTTGCCGGATTTCCATGTCAGCCATTTTCAGCTGCCGGATTAGGACTCGGATTCGAGGATACACGCGGCACACTTTTCTTCGAAATCGAGCGCATCCTAAAAGAAAAACAGCCATATGGTTTCCTATTAGAAAATGTTGAGGGACTAATTAACCACGATGACGGTAGAACCTTATCTATCATCATTGATCACCTTAAGAAACTCAATTACTATGTTTCCTACCGGTTAATAGACAGTCAGTTTTTTGGTTTGGCACAATCTCGAAAAAGAGTATATATCGTAGGTACAAAAGATGCCCACATATCACTGGATAACTTTGAAGAACACACTTCCGTATTTGGTGATATCATGGAACATGGGCTACCTACCGTAGATTCCGAATTCACAAGAAAACTGTTTGCGCACTTTACTCCAGAGCAGGTTGTGGGAAAAGCAATCAAAGATAAGCGCGGCGGAACCGATAACATCCATAGTTGGGAAATTGGATTAAAAGGAAACACCACGAAAGAGCAATCTGATTTCTTAAATCTTCTACTACTTGAGAGAAGGAAAAGGAAATGGGCTGCAGAAATTGGAATCGATTGGATGGACGGAATGCCACTCACCGAAAAGCAGATTTCAACATTCTATCAGCACGACAATTTAAAGGGTTTCCTCGATGAACTTGTTGATATGGGTTACCTAACACTGGAACATCCCCGCAAGAAGCAAAACGGCAGGCGTGTGCCAGATGAATCAAAGCCTAAAGGTTATAACATTGTCGCAGGTAAGCTTTCTTTTGAATTTACTAAGATCCTCGACCCAGCAGATCTCGCACCAACATTGGTCGCAATGGATGTCTCACATTTGGGCGTTGTTGATGGTGATGGCCTACGTAGGCTTTCTATTAGGGAAGGGCAGCGGTTATGTGGTTTCCCTGAAGATTATGATCTTTCTTTTCTTAAAGAAAGCGAAGCATTTGATCTGCTTGGCAACACAGTATGTATACCAGTAATAAAAGCCATTTCAGAACGGTTGGCCGATATATATGCGAACTAAGCATTACCACAGAGGCGGACGCATCCAATGCGCCTGTCTCTATATTTTTTGTATTCTATATGAAGCGGCATTTACAAGCCACTCCTCACCATTGAAAATAGTTTCGTATGGATTCCTGATAAATTCCGGTTGATATCCTGGTTCTCCTATTCGCGCATAATCAACCAAGCAAAGTAAATATTTATCTGCTTTAATCCTTGCAACATCGGATTCGTTTTCTGACCAGAAAAAATGAGGGAATCCAATATAGCACTTCACTTCAATGAACCGATCATAATGCTCAGTTTCATAACTCTCATACGATACTATGTCATACCCGGCTGCAACATCAAAATCAGAAATCCGCTTTATCTTCTGCGCCATTTTGGGGAGACGCTTCTTCTCAAGTTCCAATACAAATTCCTCAGCCTCCAGGCCTCGCTTGCTTTGGTCTTCCTGTTGTTTTAATAATTGCTCAAGAGTGAATTTCTTTCTTCGGTTATGCAATTGCTCAGTCCAGTTAGACTCATAGTCTCCCGTAACACCTATTTCTCCGTTCTCTTCCTTGTTAAGAGCACCTGCCATAATAAGAAAATTTCGAATAGCTGCATATGCAAGAGGAAACGCAGACCGTTTAATTGTTAAATGACCTTTTTCTGCATCAAAACCCGTGGCATCCTTATCAAAAATGCCGTCTTCTACGAGCCTACTAATGCTCAATGCTACTAACTGATTAATTTTGGCATCGCTCTGTTGCTCCGAAAGCACATTTAGTGCTGGTAACGGGATAACGGTATCTGTGGTTGTATCGACCAATCTTAGATACTCAAAAAACGCTACTGCTCCAGGGCAATTAACTATAATATTGTTTTCCAGGGCACATCTGTTCCGTATCTCGTCCCTGCTGATTTTATCCTTGCCAGCCAAAATCGAGATAAGAAACAGAATGCCATCAATATTCCCAATGGAATTACATCTTTTTAGTTCTGTTAACATACTCTGCTATCAAAGCCTTGATATCATCATCTCCAGTTTCTAATCCTGCATTCTCGAACAGCGGGATTGGCATACTCTCGATGATATCTCGAAGCCTTGTCTCCTTCTCGATTAATCTATCATGGATCACTTCATCAATAGACTCTTCAGATAACAAATAATAATAATTCGTCTCTGTTTCCGGTTCTAAACCATATCTATGAATACGATCCTTTGACTGTATAAAATGCGCCGCATTAAAACTCCTCTCCATATAAATGGCGTTATGGCAAGCCTTATGCAGCGAGATTGACTCAGACACCGCAAATGGATTTGCAATAATAACCTTAAAGGCGGAGTCCAGTTTATTAAACTCTGCTATGATTTTCTCTCTGGTTTCAACTTCATCTTCATCTTCATCACCCGTAGCAACTGGAGTAGCACCATACAACGTTTTACATGGGATTCCACATGAAAGCAGGTACTTTTCAAAATCAAGTATGTTTTTTATATAGATTGCCCAAACTACAACCTTCCCGCCGTCAGCAACAATCTGTTCGATAAGTTCCCGAGCTTTAATAAATTTTGCAGGTGTTTCCAACTTAGCATACTGCAAAACATCTGAGATCAATGATGTATCTTCAGATACTGCATTTGGATCAAATCCCTCGAAGGATGCAAAATTCTTAAGCGGCATACTAAGAAGGCTCGGATTTGTTGCTGCTTGCATCATCCGAAGCAGACGCGCTTTAACTAAATCTTGCCTGAACCAGTTGTCTTTGCTTGAAACAATATCGTTCATATACTTCTTTTCTATTACATCGTATATTCTACGCTGAGTTTCTCCCATAGGAACAATAATCGGTTCATGCTCTGTCGCTTGTGGTATACCAAGGTCGCTCTTTTTTATGCGGATGAAAAATGGTTCTATTGTCTGTAGTAAAGTATCTACACGCGGATCACTTATTGCTTTGCTCATGTCTTTAAGCTGGTATACTTCAAAGGGTATTATCTTTTTGGTGGGCCAAATGAATTTATAAAGATTATACAAATCTTCGTAGCCATTTGGTGCTGGTGTACCTGTCAGCACGACCCTTGATGAGCAGTATGATGCAATCTCTAACACTCCTGCAGCGGTCACGCCACCGTTTGTGTTTTTAATTTTATGTGCTTCATCTAATACAACCATCACCTTGTTATTTTTAAGGAAATATATCAGTTCATCTTTTAGCGCTGACACTGATGCGTATGAGAGTAACGTGATTCTTGCAGGATTAAATGAATACAGATATTGCTTTTTCTCTTCAATCGGGACTTTCCCATTCAGCCTTCTTGTTGACGGCTTTTCTCCAAAACACTCTTCGTATTCAAATTCCCAGGGACCAAATGCACTCAAAGGAGAGACAATCAATAATCGATCCACATATTTTTTGTCTTCTTGCGGTAGATTTGACAAATAAGCAAAAGCCCCATAGACAACGCTTGTTTTGCCCGCTCCTGGCACAGAGAAATTACACGCATTCTGTGAGAAGGCGAGGTGATATGCAGAAAGCAACTGTAGTTTATACAGACTTCTATTAGACAGATTTTTGCTTACAGAATCAACAAACCGCTCAAAATCATCTTTATCACAATGATTATCTCTGATTAGACGAGCCTTTTCTGCAAATTCCCCAAATTTTTCCTCTTCAAGCGCGTAATTGGTTACTGCCTCGGAAACCCTTCCTGAATAAACAAGTTCTGCCCCAATATAATCGCAGAGCTTCTTTATCCGATCGATACTCTTATTTATGTCATCATCGGCTTCAACAATAATACTGCCATCCGTTTTAGCGAACTTCACCGTGTCCTTTAAGTACCGCGCCGCACGCCTATTGCTAAATATGGAATCTATGTCCCCGGTGATAATTAGAGAACTGCCGTTTTCATTTGATTCAAGACACAGTTTCTTCATTCACTCAACTTCCTTTACAAACCGAGAATTTCCTTGAATTTAGTTACAAATTCATCCAAGGATTTGACACAGCCAAGCACATTTCTGTCGCTCAAGAAACTCGGTTGACTTACATCTACAACTTCAAGAGCCTGACAAGCCTTCATAAGCTGCTGTAATGGTCTTGCTGCGTTAGCATGGTTATTTAAGATATCCATGCTCTGAATATAGTTATCGTCAAACGGTTCTTCGACTTTCTGTTGCCACTGTTGATCCCTTGCCTTCAAGGCTCGACTCAGATCTGGTGGATTCTTTGCCATAATATCCTCTACGGATTCTTCCTGAATAGCATCAGTAGTTGCAAAATGCTGGTCGCGGAACGATTCCCATACTTCTTGCTTCGCAAAGAAGCTTGATGCCGGCTTCTTCACCGAAGGTACCGAAATAATATCTCGGAAAAGAGTTTGCTCGAAATTAGCACGGATGTAATCAAAAGCAATCAGCTTTAAATCAGCGACATCGGCTTCAGGATCATAAGCCCACATTGAGGCTACGCCAGCCTTATATTTCTTTAGGGCAGAATCAAGCTTTAGGAATGAGTCCTCATTTTTGTCAAGTTGAGTATACATACCGGAATAGCCATACTCATCCAGATATTCATCCATCAAATTCAGGGCAGAGAGCATTGTGCGAACTTCGCCCGGTTTGCAATCCATCATTCCAGCAATGTCATCGTCGGTAAATCCCGCATCTTTTAAGTCCTTGCACTTAAGGTACTTCTCAATAGGATTATAATCAACTTTAGCATCCTCGCCCATCTGGTAAGTAGTTTCCAGCGCAAGAATCTCTTTTTTGTCGGCACCCTCGGGCAGAATGATAGCGATAAAGAACTGACAGTGACTCTTTTCGTTGAACGGAATGGTATCATCCGCCATAATGCTGTTCAGCAAACTCGCACGGCGGTTACCATCAATAATCATACCATCAGCAGTCACTATTCCATGTTTTTGCTGGTGCTCTTTAAGAAGGCGCTCCCTTGTTTTCTTATTCGCCTCTGGCTTGGAATCCCAGAGAAATTTTTCAATAATCTTCTTATCACCTGGGTCTTCCGGATTAAGCTGATGGTTCTGTCTCTCATATGACTTAACAACACTACCGATCCTTCCGTTGTACGGATTATAGACCAGATATTCCAGAGGTATCGCATAGGCATTAAGTGTGATAATACTACCATGATAGGTAATAGGGATACCGGTCCGGCAAGCAGTCTCCGGATGGTCTGTGAATTCTTTCAACTTAGCTTTTCTTTCAGCAGCGTTCATATTTAAACCCTCCACAGTTATAATTCGTTGATGTGTGCATCAATGATATCTTCCAATAAGCCCATGTTTTGAAAATTGAGAACATAATCGGAACACCTATGAATTTCTCTCATATCGGCTTGTCTTCCTATCCAGCCAGCTCCATCTAAAAAATTGACGAAGATTATTTTATTTCCAGCCTCTCGTTCTGATTTTATAACAGCCTCCGTTTTTCTTGCTGCTTCCTTTTTGCTTCCTTGGCTGCTGGATGTCGTGACGCTATACGACACATCAAGAATGAGTTTTGGCTTTGTGGATGATTCCAAGACAAAACTTACCGCACGATCGAGCTTTGGTATCCGAACATTTTTCTGGTATTCAAGTCCGTGTTTTGCACAGACCCTTTTCAACTCTTTTTCAATATCTGCAAGTATTGCATCACCGATCATATTGCTATAGGTACCCTCCAAGCCGCGCTTTACAAGCTGCCGGACGCTACTTTCGTCTTTAATTTTTGCAAGTGTGCTCGCATCCATTGCCATATTTTCCAAATAGAACGGGGGAATACACGCCTGCATCTTAGGATCATTCTTTCCATCCCAAATGAGATTTAAGACGCTTTCCATCATTGCTGGGCTTTCCATCATAGCTGAACGAATTTTACTCAGTCCCCATTCTGTAGCAAAGACAAAGCCACGATCTTTTCTTATCATTGACACCATTCTTTTAAATCTTTCTTCTGAAATCTCCGCTACCGAAGTAAGTCTATCCAAAGAATCTTTATGGTCAATGATATATTGCTTCAGAGTCTCCTTGCTCGAGATGGATTTTAATCCAACAAGGATATCTGCCGTCTGTTCATCAATCGTCCTCTTAATGCTCTCCTCACAGTCCTGATTAATATAGAACATCGTAGTCGAGTTAAACAGCTCGTCATAGGTTAGTTTTCTTGCTTTCGTATCTGCCATGTTTGAACCCCCCCATCGTTAATATGTACATATCATATCACGCTTGAATAAAAAAGGCAATAGAAATATTACACTTTTTTGCGGATTTTTTTGAGAACCGTATTTTTTAATTTTCAAATATATAAGAGCAAGCAAATATTCGCCACTACGCTCATATGCGAATTTATTTTCTAATATATAACCCCGGTACAATAGACGCGGCCATCACCGGGGGTTAATAATCATCGCCTTCTGGTTCCCTATCATAGGTGTTAATTACCATCTTTTCAAACACAGTCTCTTCTATAAATCGTAGACATCCTTGTAGGTCCTTTTTTATATCATTACTCCAGAATCGAATTACAGTCCAATCAAGTAATGCCAATTCTCTATCCACCCTGCGATCGCGTTCCATATTCTCTTCTATATGTCGAATCCAATACTGTGGGTTTTTTCCGCGTTCCAAGCGAACTTTTAGCTTATCCCAATCTTTACCGTGGAAAAACTCGCTATCACAAAAAAGAGCTAACTTGTATTTTGTAATTGCTATGTCTGGAGAACCTGGTAATTTCTTATAATTCTTTCGATATCGGTATCCATCGTGCCATAAACGCTTTCGTAGCAATACCTCAACACTTGTATCTTTGCTACGGATATTTCGCATATTCCTTCTTATTTTCTCAGATACTTCTCCAAATTGGCGATCTTTTCTTTGCATAATTATCAACCCCTAATCTGGTGTATATGACGTGTTCACACACATAACGATATATTGCTTATTCGTTATGGGCTTTCCTTTTCGTTATGAGTGTGTGCAAAATCCGATTTCAAAAGATGCTTGAATGTTAATCTAATCAAGAACACTTTCCGTTAATCGCAACGTACAAAGCCCTCTACACACCCCTCGTCGTCGTAAAGCCCTCACTTCTATGCAGTTTGAAATCTCATAACGAAAACAGGTGAAAATCCTTGTATCAATCACGCAACGGCTTCATCGGGCAATGTTCTGTAAACGGAAGTGTTTACGTGGATGGAGATTTCAATCTTTCTCAGGGCAGCGCAATAAACGGTATGGTCATAGTAAACGGTGCAACATCCATAACAGGTGCAGGTAATACTACAAAAGGCCTTATCAGCTTTGGAGACGTAACATTGGATAACGGCGGAAAAGTTGATGGAGATTTATATACAAACGGGAATGTAAAAATGCTTGGTTCTGCACTCGTTACGGGGAACCTATATGCAGATAAATCTCTAGACATGTCAAGCGGATCGAGTGTCATATCAAACGACGCTGTTATTGGCGGAAGTGCAAGCTTTGGCGGCGGAAGCAATAGAATTCAAGGAGTATTATCATATGCAGGTTCCGTTACATGCTCTTATGGTACAGTGACAACCTTTGTACCAAATGGTGCTACAAAGCTGTCAAGTTATACAAATCGTGATCTGTCTGCATATTCTCCTGCAACACTGCCTATTCTCTCACCTCCAACGTCGGCTGAAAACTCACAGCTATATAACGCTGTGGTAATTAATAACAATACCATTTCAAGCAGCGGAACGATAACGTCGGCTGTTGTTTCGCAGATGAACTCCATTTCTTGGGGTTCTACTCTGACTATTGACGCTACATCAAATGATATAAGTTTGCTCCTTGACAATACCTCTTTGAATTTATGGAACGGTTTGAAAATTAAAGTAAAAGGATCAAATAACGTATTTCTGTACATGACAGGGAATTCATCTATTTCTGTAAATTCAAATCAATATGTCGGCAATGAAACAAGCGGAACCACTCCTCAGTTGTTTATTATCGGAGATGGTTCACAAACAGTTAGCCTAAACAACAACTCAGAGTTAGATGCAGTCGTATATATCCCTAACGGGACAATGAATGCCTCAGGTTCTCCGTTAACAACATATAAGTTTATCGGCTGCTGTATAGTAAAAACAGTCAATATATCTAGCAATGTTGCTTTTCAATACAGTGCTCCTAATGTAAACGGTACTCCTCTGTCAGTATTTGGGGGAGGTTCATCCGGCTCAGGCAGTAGCGGTTGGTCAATAGAAAGTTGGGCTGATAATTGAGGAATATTAAGAATTTAAAAAATAATAAGGGCTTAACCTTAATGGAGATAGTGGTCAGTGTTGCATTGCTATCTATTGTCATGGTTCTTGTTGTGACTGTTTTTATGACCGCAACCAATATTATAAAAAGTAATGCGGACCTGAAAGAAGATAATGCAAATGCCGCAGGTGCGATCGAGAATAATTTGGCCGGAAACGCTGCCAGCAGTGGTTCTGCCATTTCACAATTGGGTGGAACTTTTTCGGTTGACTTTAACGGTATTACCATAAGCATAGATGGAAATTATGTAGCAGGTACAGATACCGACGGGAATACCGCTTATTATTATTTCGATCCTAATCCTTGATAGCGGAGGAATATAACATGCTTAAAGAAAATAAAGGCTTTACTTTGATTGAACTGGTTGTATCTTTATTGATTGCTGGATTCCTAACTGCTGTATTTGCTAACGTTTTGATTACTGTATACAAAGTGAACAATACATCAGCAGATTTATCTTTCGCCCAAATTAATGCTCAATCAGTAATTGATCAGATTTCGTCCAAAATCAGGTATGCAAATACATTTAATATTGAAACAAGTCTGCCTGGAACGTTAAGTAGCGATACTTATTATCTGCTTTCAGACAGCGGTTTTGTCAAAACAAAAAAAGCAGGAACGCCCGATGTTATTATATCTGCTGGTGCAGATGACTCCGGCTTTACATATGATGTCAGTTTTAAAAAAGTTAATGCTAAAGTAGTAGAAATCAATCTTTCGGTTTTAAAAAGCGGAGATAATATCTATGAAACCAAATCAGATGTTTATATCAATAATTTGATATCCACTGACATAACCGGGTCTTCAAGCGGAGATTGTGTATCTTATACGTTGGCGATCCCATCTACTCCGAGCAGCGGTGGGGGCACAGCAGACATTAAAATAACCGGCTTATCATTATCGACCAGTACGGGTGGAACCACCTTAAAAAAGGGCGGGTATACTTTGACTGTGATTCCTGACATCTCCCCTTCAGATGCCACAAATAAGACAATAACCTGGAGCGTAAGCAATACTGCCTATGCAACCATAGACAGTAATGGAGTATTGACCTCCGGTAGCCAAAAAAACAAAACAGTCACCGTTACAGCCCAGACAAATGACGGCTCTGGAATCAGCGCAACAATTAATATAACAATAACAAATTGATAAACAAAATCTTCATATACATTAAACATTAAACATATTGATTTCTATTAACCTTTTAGTCCAGCAGACCTGTTTAAAACATCAAAGCAGGTCTGTTTTTTATTAAGCTTATTGGGGCCTTGCATAATAAATCTCCGGTACTGCAATGACATCCACTGATACTGTTTCTTGATTCATAAAAATATACATATTATTATCTTTGCATATATATCAAATAAAACAGGAGCTAAAAGCAATGAAAGATTTTCCTGACTTTATGAAAAACAAAAAACATCGTGTACCTAGCAGCACACAAAATACCGAAGATATAGACGGATATTACTATGAAGGACCTGGTGGCGGTCAAATGGCATTTTGGACCTGCTATTCAGACAGAGAGTCAAAAAACACAAGCATGATTTCGATGAGTATATTATCGTTGTATCCGGCCGATACACCGCTTACCTTGAAGATAAGGAAATCGTTTTAAATCCGGGTGATGAACTGCTCATACCTGCCGGAACATTACAGTGGGGCAAGCTGGAAGCGGGGACAAGATCGATTCATGCTTTCGCAGGCAAAAGAATAAAAGCTGACTGACCTCTCAAGCAAATAAAAAAACTGGAACCCCCTTCATATTATTCAAACATAATCACTTATATGTAATGTTGCTTTTTGATAGAAAAGAGCACATGAAAGTACATGTACCCTTTAATTAACATTCACACAGAAAGAAATTATATTATGCCTTTAGTCGCCTTGCGCTATTGCGTCTGCCTTTGTCCTGTGAAAAGTACCTTTTGGATGATTTGGCGGAGCGTATATAGAATATAGTTTCAATGGTTTATCGCCTGTGTTAATCAAATTATGCCATGTCCCTGCAGGCACTATTATTGCGTAGTCCTGATCAACTTTTGCCTGCATGTTCAAATTGTTTTTACTATAACCCATCATTACAAGACCATGACCTTCTTCAATACGCAAGAATTGATCTACATCTGGATGCATCTCCAAGCCTATATCTTCCCCTACTTCAATGCTCATAAGAGTCAGCTGCATGTATTTCCCTGTCCAGAGAGTTCTTCTATATGCATTATTATTTTTGGTAGCTTTATCGATATTTATTACAAACGGATCCGGCCCATAGTCTTTGGCCGTTACTTTCCCTTTAGAATAGGGGTTAGTTTTACTCATTTTCATTTACTCCTTTCCCATGCCTATATGTTATAATATGACCTGCGTTTTGCAGATGTGTTTTATTAAGCCGCTATATGTAAAAGTAATTGGGATATATAAAAGAAAAATACCATATGGCATTTAAGCAAATACGTTATTAAAATATCATATTAATAAAAGTTTACTACTCTCAGGCACTAGCTTGTGCGTAAAATATGGCACTTTTGATTTTACTCATATCAATGCTTTCCGGTGAATAACCGCCATACAGTTCTATATCTTCAACGTCTTGCGGCAAAGATACAATCAATGGTTTTTCTTTTCCTTTATTTTCAGTACAAGCACCAATCTCATGACAGTTATTGTCTTTAACGGATAATAGGTCATTTCTTACTCCGTAACTGGTTTTTCGGCTGCTAGATTTTCTTTATGCAATGCCGTATAAGTCATTGATGAACTTCCAGCCACTGGTGAGGAAGAAGTGACCAATCCAACTTATGCCTTTACGTTATCAACGTCTTTTATAATGTTCATCTGATCTTTATCGAGCAGGTAGTAGCTTAACATTAAATCCCGTTAAATCATTAAATGTTACATCATAATAGGCATCTGCAATCAGTATCAATCCGTCGTCTTTTAAAAGCTCTATATACAGATATGCTCCCTTATCTGCAGCCATAGGAACTGAACTTTTAAACGAAAAAGCAATTAGATATTATTCCGAATCGCTATCATCTTTTGGCAGATATATATAAGAACGATTTTCAAGTATAGGCAAAAATATCTTTGAAGCAGTTTGAGTCCAAGCCTAAGATGTCTGAGAATTGGCAGAATTGCTGCACTCATTTAAAGCAAAAAGCATGATTAAAGCAACAGCCGCGGTTGATGTTTTATGCATAATTAATTATCCTTCCATACACAAATAGCTTTATGTATCATAATATATCTTATTTGCATAAAAGCGCAAAATACGTTCGAAAATTGAGCGTATTCGGCTCAATACAGCAATATTTGCATATTTTTAGTTGGATTTGAATATTTTTTGTACAATTTTTGTTTTACGAGTACCTACAGAGCTTGTTTGTTTCATTGTGCATACTATCAAATGATGTTATACTTTAGGCAATAAATGCTGTAATAGATCATACATATTTTCTATAATTTGTTGCTGGATAAATTAAATATTCAATTAGGAGTGATTATTATGGAAATGTCACAACATACCCTAGACTACATCTCAAACCACACAGATGAAATGCTTGAATTACTTGCAACTCTTGCTAAAATACCATCTCCATCAAACCACGAAGAAAAAAGAGCAGCCTTTTGTAAAAAATGGCTTGAAAAGCAAGGTGCTAGAGGTGTTTATATAGATGAAGCACTCAATGTGATCTATCCTATCGGATTAGCAGATAATAATCCTATAATCGTATTTATGGCACATACAGATATTGTTTTTCCAGATACCGAAGAACTTCCGCTAGTAATAGAAGATGGAATGATGAAAGCGCCGGGTGTAGGTGATGATACGGCAAACCTTGTTATATTACTCATGGCAGCAAAATACATAACCGAAAAACAGCTAAAGCCAAAAGACCATGGAATATTAATCGTTGCAAATTCCGGTGAAGAGGGGTTAGGCAATTTGAAAGGTTCCCGCAAAATAGTGAAAGATTTCGGGAAGCGTATTTTGGAATTTTATTCGTTTGACGGCACTAATGCAATGCTTGTAGATAAAGCTGTAGGTTCTAAGCGTTTTAAAGTTGAGGTACTGACCGAAGGAGGTCATTCCTACGGAAAATTCGGAAACAGGAACGCCATACACTACTTAGCCTCGATGATAGATAATCTTTATACAATGAAGGTGCCTGATCTAGGTAAAACGACATACAACGTCGGTATGATAAAAGGCGGCACATCCGTAAATACAATTGCTCAGCAAGCTGAAATGCTTTATGAGTTCCGTTCAGATAATAGAGAAGCACTCGACATAATGAACGAACATCTCTTTTCTGTAATAGAAAGCTACAAAACAAAAGGAGTTAAAGTAAATACGGAATTGCTTGGAGAACGTCCATGCACGGGCGATGTGGATCAAGCAAAACAAAAAGCTTTAACAGACAAAGCAGCAGCCGCAATCAAAAATTATTTTGATATTGAACCGGATATTGTTTCGGGTTCAACTGACTGCAACATACCTCTTTCTGAAGGTATCCCAAGCGTTTGCCTTGGCTGTTATATAGGCGAAGGTGCTCATACAAGAGAAGAATGGATCAAAATAGATAGCCTCCAGCCTGGAATGAAAATGGCGTTTGATTTAATACTTGACTATTTCGAATAATAAAATTAAAGGATGCACAAAATCAACAAATAAAAAGCAATAATGATGCCACTTTTATCGGATATGCTGATGCCGATATTACTCCGAAAAATTCATTGGAGCTGATCAGTTTTTCAAGACCTGATAATATGTCAAAAGGTGTACTTCATAAATTATTTGCACAAGTTCTGCTTTGTAAAAAAGCAATGAAATATATGTCCTTATTACAATTGACAGCTTGGGCTTTACAGTTGAACTCTCTTATACCCTAAGAGGTCTTGTTGCTGATAAACTTAATACGACCCGAGAAAAAATGTTGCGCTTTTCGCATACACACAGTGCTCCTAATGCTCAAAACAAAGAATATTATGATTTTATCTGCAATAGAATACTTGACGCTGTAAGCGCTGCACAGAAAGATACTGAACCTGCAACTGCAGTTTGGGGCATTGCAAAAAACGATATTGGAATAAACCGCCACAGTGTAAATGAGCCCGTGGATTCACGTCTTGGAATACTAAAAATTACGTCCGCAGTCACTAGCAAAATGAAAGTGCTTTTACTTCGTGTAACTGCTCATGGCAATGTATTATCAAGCGATAATTACCTCATCTCTTCAGACTGTTTTGGTTGCACTAGAGAACTGCTTGAAAAGAAATATAAATGCAATATCATGCTGGTGCAAGGTGCTTCAGGTGATATGCGTCCTAGATACCAGCAATATAATGCTGAATATCTCGAAATATACTCTTACGAAGCAGATCAAAAAGGAATGTCGCAAGACGAAAAAGAAAATATTTTAAGCAGAGTATAAAGGCTCTTAATAAAATGGCATTAAGCATATACGAAGCAGCGAATCGCATTATTGATGATTTAGTTCCAAAACCAATAGAAACGCTATCCTCTTTTTCTGTCAAAAACAGTTTCTCGGCTGACATTCCTACACTGGAGCGTGCATATCAAATCGCTGAACAAGCATATAAAGTATCCGGAACCGACGGCACAGGCTGGCTAAAAGAAGTTAATAGGCTTATATAAAACAGCAGTCTGCTGATGTAAAAATTCAATACTTTATTATAAATAATGGCTGTCTCTGCGGCACAGCTAATGAAACAATGTGCAAAATTGCACTTAATATAGCAAGAAATCACGGAATGAATTATTGCTGTTCAACGGCTATATAAATGGGTGAAGCAGCTATCTTACAACAACTGAGGAATATGACAAAAGCGGGTTTGAAGTTTTATGGTCAAATTTTTTGTACTATAAATATCATGGCAGAGTGATGCCTTTTAATCGGTATACGGCAGATAAACTGGTCAAAACCGTAATACAAAACTTTAAAAAAGTTTATGGAAAACAAATAAAAAAAGACCATACGGTCTTTTTTTATTCGCTAAAGCGCAAACTTATATCCATTGCTTTTATTGTATGTGTTAGCGCCCCGATTGAAATAAGATCCACACCGGTCTTGGCAACCTCCATAAGATCTTTTTCTCCCATATTGCCCGAAGCCTCTACCAATGCTCTCCCGTCTATCATTTCGACCGCTTTCTTCATATCTTTTAAAGACATATTATCGAGCATTATTATTTCTGCATTGCAGCTGAGCGCTTCTTTTATCATATCAAAGTTCTCAACTTCAACTTCTATTTTAAGCGTATGCGGAGCAGCCTTTCTTGCAGCTTCCACCGCTTCTGTTATACCTCCTGCTGCTTTTATATGATTATCTTTTATAAGCACTCCATCGGAAAGATTGAATCTATGGTTCATCCCGCCGCCGCATTTTACAGCATATTTCTCTATCACTCTAAGTCCAGGCGTCGTTTTCCTTGTATCCGTTATCTTTGCTTTTGTCCCTTTAACTGCATCTGCGCATTCTTTTGTTCGTGTAGCTATGCCCGACATCCTCTGCAAAAAATTCAAAGCTACTCTCTCACCTGTAAGTATTCCTTGCGCTGGACCTTTAATTTTAGCTATTATATCTCCTTTTTTGACCATCTCGCCATCAGATACGAGATGTTCTAATTTTATATCGGCGTCTATATGGTAAAACACACGCTCCAGGACTCCAAGTCCGCAGATTACTCCGTCTTCTTTGGCAATAAAGTTGCCTTCTGTCCATTTTTCGGCCGGTATAGTAGATAGGGTTGTTATATCACCAGTACCGATATCTTCACTAAGTGCTTCGGTGATCAGTTTATCAACTAAATACATATTCAACATAATTTCTCCTAATCATACATCATCACTGCGATAATGTGCTCCTACGCTCTTTTTACGTTTGAGCGCGGCTCTCAGTATTTCAAGTCCGACAGTAGCCATATTAATCGTTTCAAATTCTCTTACAGTACTTAGCTCTGATGAATCAAGCATATCTAAGTACCCTTGTATAAGATCAATAGCTTCCGTCAATCCTTCTTTATTTCGGATTATTCCTCCGTCTTTTGTCATTGTATATCTTATTTGTGTTCTTATGGAATCTATATCCATATCTTTATGCTCTAATTTCTCAGGTGCTAATGCATCTATCTTATGGTCCTTTTTCAAAAATGTCTTGTTTATATCTTTTGCGCTTCTTCTGCCAAATACAAAGCATTCCAAAAGCGAATTGCTTGCAAGACGGTTTGCTCCATGTACGCCTGTGCATGCCGCTTCACCGCATGCATAAAGTCCGGGCACATTCGTTCTCCCTTGAAGATCCGTTTCTATTCCACCCATGAAATAATGCTGTGCAGGCACAACAGGTATCCAGTTTATAGCTATGTCTATGCCTCTGCTCATACACTCTTCGTATATGGTTGGAAAACGGTTTTTAAGGAACTCGCGTGATTTTGATGTTATATCCAGATAAACATTCGGAAGATTGTTTTTTCTCATTTCGTTTATAATGGCCCTTGCAACTACATCCCTTGGCGCTAAGTCGGCCATAGGATGTACTCCCTGCATAAATGCTTCGGACTTACGGTTTCTAAGTATGCCGCCTTCACCTCTGACTGCTTCTGAAATAAGGAAGAAACGCCCTGTTCTATCTGGATGCACTAGTGCCGTGGGATGAAACTGGACGAATTCCATATCTTTAACTTTAGCACCAGCTCTAATTGATGCCGCTATTCCGTCGCCTGTGGCGCAGAGTGCATTTGTACTGTTGCGGTATATATGGCCTACTCCTCCTGATGCTATTATCACATATGAAGTGGATATAAAAGTAAATTTATCGTCCTTGTCGGCAACTATTATGCCGGCTACTTCTCCTTTTTCATCCGTTACTATATCAACAAGCGCAAGACTATTAAGTATATTTATATTATTCCGCTTTTTTGTAACTTCAAGTACATTTTTAGTAACATGAAAACCTGTTGCATCACCGCCGCTGTGTATTATTCTGTTGCAGTTGTGTGCAGCTTCACGTGTCAGCTTGAGATTCCCTTCTTTATCTTTATCAAAAGGTATCCCAAGAGTCAAAAGATCCTTAATAACTTCCGGTCCTTCTTTTGTTAAAACGTTTACTGCCTCTTCGTTGCAAAGTCCTGCGCCTGCAACAAGCGTATCTGCTGTATGGTCTTTTGGCGAATCGTTTTCGTCTATAACAACTGCTATGCCTCCCTGCGCGTACATTGAATTGCTTACATCATCTCCGGACTTGTTAATAACTGCAACAGTTTTGTCTTTATCAATGTTCAGTGCAGAATAAAGTCCAGCAACTCCGCTTCCAACTACCACCACGTCATACTCAGTTTTATCCATGTCCTTTAGTTCTTTATTTAGTATATAGCGTTTCAAAATGATCACTCCAAACTTTATATTTCAAGCATCCTAGACAAACTTAAGGATGCATTTTTTATCGTTTCTTCATCGATCTGTATGTCGCTTTGCATTGTCTGAAGTGATTTAAGGACATCTTCGAGTTTACATTTTTTCATATCAGCACATGTAAGCTTTTCACTTAATAAATAGAAATTTTTAGAAGGATTAAACTGCTTTAATCTGTGCAGTACTCCTCTTTCAGTGCCAATTATTATGTCCTTGTTTTCTATTTCCCCTGCATAATCTATGATCTGAGCAGTGCTGCCTACGAAATCTGCACATTCTACTACCTGAGGACTGCATTCAGGATGTACTAAAATAGGTGCGTTCGGGTGATCAGCTTTTGCTTTTTTCACATCATCTATAGTCAATAAATCGTGTGTAGGGCAATAACCACTGTGCAGTATGAATTTTTTATCAGGTACAAAAAGCGAAACATAATGCCCAAGATTTCTGTCTGGCACAAATATTATCTCTTCCTCTGAAAGCGATTTTACTACTTTAACAGCATTGGATGATGTGCAGCATATATCGCTTACGGATTTAACATCGGCGCTTGAATTTACATAAGAAACAACCGCTGCCTTAGGATGTTCTTTTTTAAGTCTCAGAACGTCTTCTTTAGTAACCATATCCGCCATAGCACAGCCGGCTGTCATAACAGGCAGCAAAACTGTTTTCTGCGGATTCAATACTTTTGCGCTTTCAGCCATAAAATAAACTCCGCAGAATACTATGACATCTGCATCAAGGTTGCATGCTTTTCTGCTCAGCTCAAGCGAATCGCCAACGATGTCGGCTATATCCTGCACTTCATCTCTCTCGTAAAAATGGGCAAGGATAGCAGCATTTTTTTCTTTTTTGAGAGTATTTATTTCATTTATTATATCCTTCAAAACTTTCCACCTCTAAAATATAATAATTATTAACTCGCTTTTTAATAAATTCGATTGTTATTATTGCTTCACGCTTTAAATCATTAATTTTACTGATTATTATATATCATAAAAAAAGATAGTAAAAGTTTAATGTCAAAATTCTTTAAATATAAAAATCAAGAGCTATTTTCATTTTTTATTAACACAGCTCTTTTTTATTCAAATACTAAACTAAAAACCGCTTGTATATTTATTGCAGGATTTCTGATCTTTTTATTCATTATAGTATCCTTTTGCTATTTCACATAAATAATATGATCTCTTTTATCTTTGGTCTACATGCTTTCCAGCATAATTGCATTTTACATATTTTAGTCATATAATCAATTTAGAATTGATGTTTACGGAGGGACGTTTATGTATAGTATCGCTCTTGAGGGCGGCGGAGCTAAAGGAGCATTCCATATGGGAGCAATACGGGCTCTAATAGAAAACGGCTATGAGTTTAATGCAGTAGCAGGCACTTCTATAGGTGCATTAAACGGTGCGATAATAGCCCAGGGAGATGCTGCCAAAGGGTATAAAATGTGGGAGTCACTAAGTACATCTTCCCTATTTGATGTAAATGACGAATATATAAATAAGCTGACCAGCAAAGAGTTTGATAAAAGCACCATACGTTATTTTGCTACTAAAGTAAAAACAATCATAGACAACAAAGGCATCGATACAAGCAGAATAAGAAATATAGTAGAAAAAATTGTCGATGAAGAAAAGCTTCGAAATTCACCTATTGACTTCGGTTTAGTCACCGTTTCCCTAACAGATCTTAAACCTATTGAGCTTTTTAAAGATGAGATCCCTGAAGGTCAAATGATAGATTATCTTATGGCAAGCGCCAATTTCCCCGGCTTTGCCGGTAAACCTATTGACGGTAAACACTATGCCGACGGTGGACTGTATGATAACCTGCCGATAAATTTACTTGCTTCAAGAAAATATAAAGACATCATAGCAATAAGAACACACGGCGTAGGCATCTCAAGAAAAATCAAATATAAAAATGTCAACGTAGAATTCATCCTGCCCTCTGAAGATCTTGGATCGACTCTTGAATTCGATCACGAGACAATAAAAAAGAATCTTCAAATGGGCTATTATGATGCGCTTAGAATGATCCAAGGACTGAAAGGAAGCCATTATTATATAGAACCTCTTGGTGAAGATTATTATTTTGATCTGTTCTCGTCTATGCCTGATGAACTTATAATGATAATGGGTCAGATACTTGGCATACCAAAAACAAACACAAAGAGGATGCTTTTTGAACGCATAATTCCTACCATAGCAAAAGCGCTCGGCCAAAACTCCGCTTCATCATATGAAGATATCTATATAAGTCTGCTTGAAGTATACGCTGAAACACTTTCAGTAGAAAAATATACTATATATTCGCTAAGCGACTTTGTAACTGCGATAAGAAACAAAGCAACGTCTGCACAGATTACGGCAGAATCTTCACTTTCAGAAAGACTTCTGCACGCAATAAAAATAATGGATAAGAAAGATCAGCTTTTGAAAGTCTCTAAGGAACTGTTCGAAATAACAGACATTAGCGAAATGACAAAAGATTCTTTGGTCGTATCATAAGTTGGTTTATTACAAAAAAGCTCTGAGAATTTCAGAGCTTTTTTTATCCTTCATATGTCTTTGCGAGTTCAAAATCGTTTAGTACTTCCTCAGAAGGTTCATGTGACATAAGTGATACAACCACTATAAATATGCTCGAAATAAGGAAAGCAGGAAGCAGTTCATATATTCCAAATATTCCGCCGAGAGGTTTTAAAAGCAGTTTCCAGACAAATACCATTATACCTCCTGAAAGCATGCCCGCTATAGCACCGCTCTTTGTTGTACGCTTCCAGAAAAGCGAAAAAAGCATTATAGGCCCAAATGTTGCGCCAAATCCTGCCCAAGCAAACGATACTACTTTAAAGATAATACTGTTTTCATCAAATGCGATAATAACGCCTATAAGAGCAACCGTTAAGAGTGTTATACGTGACATGTTCATGACCTGTTTTTCAGTTGCGTCTTTCTTCATAAGTCCTTGGAATATATTTTTTGAAAAAGCAGAAGCTGCTATAAGCAGATATGAATCCGATGAACTTATCGTAGCTGCAAGTATTCCTGCCATTACCATGCCTGCTGCTAAAGGCGGCAGTAGATTAGACGACATTACTATAAATATATTTTCAGCTCCGCTTGCAGTCGTAAGAGCAGTCGGATATAATGCTCTTCCGATTATCCCTATTATTACTGCCGATATCATAGAAATCACAGCCCATGTTATCGCAATGCGTCTTGATTTTTTCAGTTCGTTTACTTTTCTTATAGCCATAAAACGTAAAAGTACCTGAGGCATGCCAAAATAACCAAGCCCCCATGATAAAGTCGATACGATAGTCAAAAAGCCGTATGTGCCGGCTTCGCCAAACAGCGCCGCACCGTTTTGTACCTGCTGTACTCCGTCAACAACAGTAGGCTGAGCAATACCAAAAAATTCAAAGAATCCGGGGATATTTTTTACGTTTTCGACTACTGTGCCTAAACCGCCTGCTGCAGCCGTAGATATGCTTAATATTAAAACAAGAGCTGTTATCATAACAAAGCTTTGCATGAAATCTGAAGCACTCTCTGCCAAAAAGCCGCCTAAGAAGGTATAAATTATCACAAAAACTGCGCCAGCTATCATCATGCTGTGATATGAAAAGCCAAACAACGCACTGAATAATTTACCGCACGTTACAAAACAGCTTGATGCGTAAATAGTAAAAAACACAAGTATAAACAATGCCGAAATCGTCATCAAGATCCTTTTCTCGTCATGGAAACGATTGCTGAAATAATCAGGTATCGTTATAGCATTTCCCGCAACAGCCGAATAGCGCCTGAGTCTTTTTGAAACGATGAGCCAGTTTATATAAGTGCCAATTGAAAGGCCGATTGCCGTCCATATCGCGTCAGCAAGTCCGCACCAGTATGCAACGCCAGGCAGGCCCATGAGCAGCCATCCGCTCATGTCGGACGCTTCAGCGCTCATAGCAGCTATCCAAGGTCCAAGGCTTCTTCCGCCAAGAAAATAGTTGTCCGAATTCTTATTTGCACGTTTTGCAAAATATAGTCCGATTCCTATTACTATAAGCATATAAGCGCACATAGCAATAAGGACCTGCACAGTATCCCCGTTCATTAAAATCCCTCCGAAAAATCAAAACTTAATTTAATAATTATATAGGAATTTTATATTCAATACAATTCGATTTATAATATTAGAAAAGCAAGTTTTTGTTATCAGTTCGATACTCTCCTGCATTTTTTCAGATAAAGCTCTTGACTGTCACCTTGCAGGATACTTTACAATAGTTTTGAAGTGATATAAATGCTTATAAACGAAGCCTGCAAAAAATGCTATCTGACAAAAAAGCAATAGAGTATTACGAATCTCAAAATCTTATAAGTCCAAAAAAGATACTAACGGATTCAGAGTATTCACAGACGAAGACATAAAAATCCTTTCTGAAATATCAATGCTCAGAAAACTTGATATAAGCATTTGTGATATTAAATGCATACTTTCCTATAAAGATAAAGCAAAAGTCTAAGAAAATGCAAAACAAAAATTGAAGTAAAACTTAATCAGGCAGAAACACAATATAATTGTCTCAGTAAATTAATAGAAGAAGGCTATGATATAAATAAAGCGCTGGATTACATAAGCGAAAATCTTAGCAGTAATAAATTGATAAAAGACAAGCTTAAAGAAGCCTTTCCCGGCAATTTTGGAGTTTTTTTGTATCTGCATTTCAGCATGTTTCTAAACGAAAAAATAGACACTGATGAAAAAGCAGCGGCATATCAGAATATAATTTATTTTCTTGATAACCTTGAAAATATGGAATTTCCGGAGCAGTTAGCAAAAAGCCTTACTGAAGCATATGAAAAATTAACTGAAAAAGATCTTTCAAAAACGAACGACAGTATGACCAGCGTGGCAGATGATTATGATGACTTTATAAGTCAAAACGAAGATATTTTGAAAACATATCTGGAATATAGGAATTCAGATGAATTTTATAACAGTGACGCATATAAGATGCAGCAGCTCCTTATAGACTTTCAAAAGCAAAGTGGATATACAGATATTTTTATACCAAATATGAGGATACAAAGCGATTCATATAACGAATATCTTAATAAAATGCAAACTATAAATGAAAAATTCATTGCTGACTATCCTGAAGCAAAGGATTTATATAAATAAAAAAGCCGCTAAAAGCGGCTATTTTATTTTTCTTTTATAAGCTTGTGCCTGGAGTGTATATGTCCATTGAATGTGTATATTTTATTGCTTCCGAACGTGTTGTTTCTCCGGAAAGCACACGAATAAGCTTAGCAAAAACTTCTTCACCTACTTCATCAATGCTCTTTTTACCCAGTATTATCTGTCCTGCATCAATATCCATCTCATTAAACTGATTGGCAAACGTTTGCGGATTGCCGCAGACTTTTACAATAGGGACAGCAGGGTATCCCTGCGGAGCTCCTCTGCCTGTTGAGAACAGCATGCACTGGCTGCCGCTTATTGCCATGGCCGTCAAAAGCTCTATCTCTTTTGCAGGGCTGTGCTTTATCCAAAGTCCTTTTCCTTTCGGTCTGTCATTATAATAAATAACTCCCTCTATATCTCTTGTGCCTGATTTGACTATAGCGCCAAGGCTTTTTTCTTCTATTGAGGAAAGCCCGCCTTTTATGTTGCCCGGCGTAGGCTGTCCTTTTCTCATGTCTACACCGCTTGCCTTTGCTATCTCTTCCATTTCGTTTACTATCTTATAAATCTCTTTGGCAACCTCAGGCGTTTTTGCTCTGCGCGCAAGTATATGCTCAGCGCCAATGAATTCCGTGGTTTCGCTGAATACTACTGTGCCGCCTTCATCGACTATTTTATCTGCAACATATCCTATAACAGGATTCGATGCAAGCCCTGAAGTCGTATCCGAACCCCCGCATTTGATACCCATTATATATTTTGAAAGAGGTGCTTCTTCTCTCTGCTGTCCCGACAGATTGAGCCACATATCACGCACTATATTAGTACCGGTATGTATAGCGGCGCTGCTTCCGCCAAGATCCTGCGAAACTATAAGCTCAACGGGCTTACCTGTCTTTTTTAATTCGTTATAAAGCCTTTCGCAATCCGTCCCTTCGCAGCCGAGACTTACTAAAAGTATAGCTCCAAGATTAGGGTTCTGCCCTATTTTAATAAGTGCATCCGTTGTCCACTCCAGATCAGGCGGCAGCTGTGTGCACCCTTTATGATGATAAAAGCCTACGGAGCCTTCCGTTTGATTAACTATCGCTTCGGCAACTTCATTAACGCAAAATACAGTAGGGATAACCCCAACATAGTTACGACTGCCTACATTTCCATCAGGCCTGTAATATCCTTTGAAATTCATATTCTATTCCTCCCAGTATGGTTAGTTATTTTTCAAGGTCTCCCCTGCCTCTTTTACTTTCAAGATTATGCACATGCACATAATCACCTAAAGCAATATCAGTCGAAGCAATGCCTATCTCTTCTCCGTATTTTGTTATCTGCTCACCTTTTTTAATAGGTGCCAAAGCAAATTTATGCCCAAACGGCACATCATCATTAACTACTATATCCCACCTGTTGCCTTTTTTGTCGACTACTTCAACGCTTGTGCCTTTAGGTACATCCGCAAATACAGAAGCTACATTGTCTGCATCATTCACCTTTGCTGCAATTATTTTTATCATACAAAAGCTCCTTTCTTTTATTATATATTTAATTCTTTACAATGACTGCCACTCCGTCAGGAATGACCGTCACTGTTGCATCCTTCCCTTTTATCCCGTAAGCTATCTCTAGCGCTTCATCCGGAGTAGAAGCCGGTATCAGGTTTAATTCCTTTGCTTTTTCATGATCGAAATGCTGCGTTACTAAAATGACTTTATGTTTTAAAAGTATTTTAGAGAGTATCTGAGCACACCATTGCTCCGGAATAGTTTTTTCAGGCGGTATAGCCATTATTTTGTCAAGTATCTGCTTAGGCGAAGCACCCGACATAAGCGATGCAAAATTTTCCCCGCCGACGCCATCGCAGCAAGAAGCTACCATTATGATAACGCCGTCTTCTCCTGCGCAGGCAGCGCCTGTCGTCATTCCTTTCGGTGCCTGATATAGATTTTGATCCAACGGATAACCTCCGTTTGAGGTAACAACTATATCGCTTGTGACTTTTTTCGCGCCTGAAAGGCTGTTTACGAATTCACAGCCCTTTAAATGGGCCTCTGTTATATCTCCCGCAAATGCGCCTATTATTTTCTTTTCAGCATTCATTGCAACATTTAAGCAGAAATCTATAGGCATTTTTTTTGCTGCAAAATCCATATCATCATGTATCGGATTGCCTGAAAGAACTCCTGTTGCTGCTTTTATATTGTCTATGGCTAAAGCGCTATGGTTTTGATTTACCGTTTTAGCGGAAGATATGCCAGGCAGTATGCTCTTTCTGCCGCCTGAAAAGCCAGCAAAAAAATGCGGCTCGATGAAACCTTCAGTAACTATCATATCGACTTCAAACGCCATTTTATTGACTGAAAACGTAGAACCCGACGGCAGCATACACACAAACACCATATCTTCGTCTTTGAATGCGTCGTGTACAGCTATCTTTTCATTATTTACGATTTCTTCGCCGAACATGTTGATCATTTCATCACGCGTAGTACGTCTATGCAGACCTGTAGCTATCATTATCGTAATATCCAGATCCGGATTTCCGTTTCTCATTTCTTTTAAAAGGATAGGCAAAGTTTTTTTGCTGGGCATAGCTCGTGTATGATCGCTTGTGATAAGCATGCATTTCTTTTTATCCCGTGCAATATCTGAAAGTTTTTTTGTGCCAATAGGATTTAAAAGTGCTTCTTTAATAAGCTCTTTTTCCTCTAACTCTGGAACATATTCTTCAAGAGAAGATGTAAGAACATGTTTTAGATTATTTTCATCTATGTTAAGGTCTAACTTGCCTTTATAATAAGGAATAGGTATAGTCTTCATGTGTTTTGACCTCCAAAATCATTCTAAACTTCCGCTGATTGCTTTCTTTATCGTTTCAAAATCTATAGGCGTATAATTTATTCTTTCACATGATACGCAAAAATGCTGTCTTGAATAATCTCTATACTGCTTATTACCATGTACATGCCCAAATATATTTGCATATGGCATATTTGCATTTACATATATAGGTTCATGAGAACATATATACCATTCATCAACAACAATAGGATATTTGCTTACTATATCAAATCCCGATTCTTTCCAAAACGAATATGAATGATGCCTGTCATGATTGCCGAGCACCAATATCTTATATCCATTCAGCATAGAAACGAGTTCTTTTATTCTCTCTTTGTTAGAAAGAGCAAAGTCACCCAGCATAAAGATCTCATCATCGTTTTTTACGGTATCGTTCCAATTTCTGATAAGCTTTTCATCTTGATCTTCAGCAGAAGAAAAAGGCCTGTTCTCATAATCTATTATGTTCTTATGCCCAAAGTGGGTATCTGCGATAAAGAATCTGCGTGCCATCTTTTTGCTCCTATATTATTTCTATATAATTAAGTCTTGAATTTAAAAAAGAACGCTAAGACATTTTCATTATATCTTAGCGTTCTTTAATTTTCCACTTATAAAAGCGTATAATCTAGACTAATCTGCTGCCCCCGATAGGTCATAAATCGTTGTACCATCGCTTAATTCAATAGCTTTGCCGTTTTCTGCTACCCAGGAAGATATTTCGCTGCTCCCGCCTCCCCTGTTTGAAGATGCATAATAATATCTGAGTTCTCTGTTAGCTACATATTCTTTCAACTTATCAAGCGTTAATATAGAATCGCTTCCCGAGAAGCCTCCTATCGCCATAACTGGCAATCCCGTTTCAAGTATTATAGGTGCCGCATCGCTTGAAGTAGACACCGCTATAGCCCAACGTTCACCGTTATAATTCTCAAGCAGGAATTCATTAAGCGCAGAATTCGAATCATTTTCGTTTGCATCGCTTGCGCTAATGCCCATATTGTTTCTTCCGCTATTGCCGGCAAGATCAGGTCCCGCATTAGGTATAGTTGAATTGTTTGTATAGAAAACCGGTGTGAGCGACCACGCCAAAGGTGCTATGAAAAGTGATATGAGCATCAGTACCGCCGCTGCCTTCTGCAGTGTGACCTTCTTTATGAAGAAAAGTACCGTTCCGATTGCAGCTACTATAAGCATAGGTATAACTATCCATGCCCAGCTCGTTCTAAAAGCTATTATACACTGCACTGCAAACGTTGCAAAAAAGCCAACAGGTACAAGCCATTTTCTATATTTGCTTTGCCAGATGATCTTTGCTGCTATTGCCGCAAGAGCAGCTATAGCCGGACAAAGCATTACGACATAATATCTGTGTATAAATCCGCCTATCGAGAAAAATACAGCCATAGGCACAAGCCATGCGCTCCAGAATATTATACTGTTGAATTTATCCCTGTTTTCATCCGATAAAATAACTGTCGTGCGTTTCCTAAACCATTGTGCGCAGCATGCTATAGCAAATATGACCATTGCCATTGCCGGCAACAAGAACCATGATACAAGTCCGGAAAGCTGAGCAGAATATAGCCTCAATATCCCTCGTGTTCCGCTTTCGCTTTCTCCGCCAGCGCCACCGCCGCCATTCATTGATCCCATTGCATTGCCTATATTATCGAATACTCCGTTTAAACCATATCCGCGTGCGGGTCCATCAGATCTGTTGCTACCATCTCTATTCGTATTGTCTGAATTGATTGTGCCATCCATCTGGGGTGCCGCTCCGCTTGAATTGTTTGTGCCATCCATCTGGGGTGCCGCTCCGCTTGAATTATTTGTGCCATCCATCTGCGGTGCCGCTCCGCCATCGTTATTTATTCCGCTGGGAATGCCAGGAGCTTCACCGCTCTGAGAATTATCAGGAGCTTGGCCGCTGAAATAGGATGAACCGCTTATCTGTACCGGCACCGAACCATCTTCACTAGAGAAATTACCATCTGCAGACTCTATTAAGCTTAAAATATTACTGTTGCCGCCGCCTTGCTGCCCCATAAGTCTGTTCAGTCCATTATAACCAACAATAAGATTGAAAACGGAGTTTGTGCTGCTGCTTCCTATATACGGCCTTTCAGATTCAGGTACGGAGTCAACATATACAGCCCAACTAAAAGAAACAACAGCTAAAACAGACATCGCTATAAACGTATGTGCAATTTTTTTAGACAGATTTCCTTTGCCAAAAAAGTACACTAGGACAAAAGCCGGAAGAACCATAAAAGCCTGGAGCATTTTAATGTTAAATCCAAGGCCTAAGAATATCATTGCAAGTATGTAATATTTAATACTTTGTTTTTGTGAAGCTTTTAAAATGGATTTTGCACCGCAAAGCAGGAAAAAAAGCAACATTACGTCCATGTTGTTTGTCCTGCTCAGCGCAACTAGTATAGGTGTTGTCGCCATTATAGCCGCACTTATTATACCGGCTGCATCACCCCAGTATTTTCTGACAATTGAATACACAAGTAAAGCGCACATGCTTCCGGCAAGAGCGGAAGGAAAAATAAGTCCGAATGAATTAACTCCAAATATTGCAGCGCTTAATGTTTGTATCCATAGGCCTAATGGAGGTTTATCAACTGTTACATAAAGTCCGCTGTCAAAGCTGCCGTAAAAAAACGCCTTTGCATTACTAAGCATGCTCTTTACAGCTGCCGCATAATATTCGTTTGAATAGCCTTCTTTATAAAGCATCCAAAAATTCAAAAAAAATGATAAAACCAATATGGCGATCAGCACATAATCTTGCCATTTGAATGTTTTGCTTTTTAGTTTCTTTAACGTCATTTTAGTCTCCTTATGTTTTGGCTGTTTCAATCAAGCTAAAAGACTTCCACTATTTAAATTTTTTTTAGCAGTCGAAACACAATTTTTTATTTATTGTGCTCCACAATTATGTCACCTGTATGTCAAATGTATGTCAATATCTATTTAAATCCATGATTTTTGCATTATACTAAGCACTGCTATAAATTGACAGAACCAATTAATCAATTTTTAGCAAATCTTATTGGAAATTATTTGTAAATACAAAAAAGCAGGTATAACCCTGCTTTTATGATATCATCTGTTTAAATATCTCCAGATAATGGTAATGGATATAATCCATCTGCTTTTTTATTTCAAGTTTTTTATTTATTATCATATCTTCTTCGCCCGAAAGTTCATCGTATTGCTGTTTAAGCTGTTGGTAATCCAAGAACAGCGCCCACAGCTTATAATTTAATTCTTCTTTGCGCATCTCATCATATACCCCAGAAATTCATAAAATATTTTTACGTTTATAATTCCGTATTACCGGTTGCATCTTTGTCACCTTCTGCAGCAAATAAATAATCTAAGGAATAGTCGGGAAAAAATACCTCTTTGGTTTTTAATGCTTTCAACCAAGAAATCCTCGTTGCCCCATTTATATAACTATTAACAGTTTTTTCCTTTACTCCTAAACATTTTGCAATGTCAGTTTTTGTAATTTCAGGTTCGTGGTTTGCCATTTCATAAATTAGGTTATAATACATATATATAGCAACCCTCCGTTAACGGTTATTTTTATATGATTATAATTCCGTTAACGGTCAATGTCAATATTTTTAATTAATTTACCTCAGTTACTGATATTAACAATTGACACTGGATAAACTTATATCTATATTAATATTTAAGGTGGTATTTATATGGGCGTTGAAAAAATCAATCTAATACGAAAAGAAAAAGGCTTGACCACAAAACAGCTATCCGAAAGATCAGGAGTGCCGCTTGGAACTCTTAATAAAATTTTATCTGGAACAACCAAAGATCCTAAACTTGAGACATTAAAGGCGATCGTGAAAGTATTAGAATGCAGCTTAGATGATTTAAATGATATAAATACTTCTTTGAAAAGCCATTCAAAAGTGATAATAACGGATGATGAAAAAGAGATCTTAAAAAAATACAGACAATTGACTGATATGCTTAAAGAAGATATTCGTGATTATATAGATATGAAATATAATAAAATAAAACGATGAATATATAATGATCATTGCTTTAAATAAAACAATGATCATTTTTATGGAAAATAAAAAAAAGTAAGATCATTTTGCTTTTTTATTAGATTCATTTTTTTAAATCATAAAAGTTTATTGTACTTATAATCTATTGATTGTTTTATTCTCTATCGCAAAAATAGCTTATTTGTTTGTTGAATGTACTCGATTTTATCAGTATTTCTTTTTTTTGCAAAATATGCTATTAAATTACAATTATTATTACCCATAAACATGCTAAAACCATCTGTAAACGCTTGAAAGTAGCCTTTTTGTGGAGTATAATTATTGAAATCACATTAAATTCCTTTAGTACTTTAAAATATACTGCTTATTAATAGAGATATCGGCAAATGCCGTTAATCTTAACATATTAACTTGGAGGGAAGTACAATGAAAAAGCGTTTTTTAGCGCTAATAATGGCTTGCTTAATGTTAGCCCTTATAACATCTGGATGTAGCACTTCTAGTTCAACTACTACTGCTACACCAACAGCCGGCGGCACAATTAAAGTTGGTGGTCTAGCTCCACTATCGGGCAATTTATCTATTTATGGCATAGCTACAAATAATGGCATAAAGCTTGCTATTCAAGAAATCAATGCAAAAGGCGGAGTTCTTGGGAAGCAATTAGAGTATGTCGTATACGACGAAAAAGGCGATGCTACTGAAGCTGTCAACGCTTATAACAAATTAGTTCAGAATGACAAAATCGTTGCTTTAATAGGCGATGTTACATCAACGCCTTCTATCGCAGTTGCTCAGCAGGCTGCCAAAGACGGTATCCCAATGATAACCGCAACAGGTACAGCTGCTGATATAACAAAAGCTGGCAAAAACATTTTCCGTGTATGCTTTATAGATCCATATCAAGGCGAAGTAATGGCATCTTATGCATCTAAGAAATTAAATGCTAAAAAAGCTGCAATACTTTATAATACATCAGATGATTATTCAATCGGCTTGACAGAATCATTCGAAGCAACAGCTAAAGACCTAGGTCTTACAATCGTTGATAAAGAAGGTTATACAAAAGGTGATGTAGACTTTAATTCACAGCTTACAAAGATAGCTGCTGCTAAAGCAGATGTTGTATTCATCCCTGTATATTATGAAGATGCCGCTTTGATAGCTGTTCAGGCAAAAGCTGCTGGTATTAATGCAACCCTTCTTGGTGCAGATGGCTGGGATGGCATCATAGATAAGATCAGTGATGCATCAGCAATATCAAATGCATACTTCTGCTGTGGATATTCAGCTGAAAACAATGATGCAAACTTGCAGGCATTTATCAAAAAATATACAGAAACATACAAAGAGGCACCTAAAGGCTTCTCAGCTCAAGGGTATGATGCAGTTTATCTGCTTGCACAGGCAATCAAAGAAGCAAATTCAACTGATTCGGCCGCTATAGTTGCAGCTCTGACAAAAATCGATTTCAAAGGTATTACAGGTGAAATTAAATTTGACGAGAACCGCAATCCAATCAAGGGTGTGGTTATAAACACATTCAAAAACGGTGCAGTTAAATTTGTTGAGAACTACACAAAATAATATAAAATTAAACTAAAATACATTTGATGAAATTGAGAGAGGATATGACATAATATTTCCTCTCTCTGATTTCATGTTTTTTTAGATTTTTATCTTGGATTATTATCAGAATACCTGACGATTTATGTTATTTTAAGGCGGATATCCTGATAACTATCCAAAAAATTTTTTAATGTTGGGTGATACAGTTTTGAACTTTCTAGCACAAATTATTAATGGTTTACAAATCGGAAGCATCTATGCACTAGTTGCTCTAGGCTATAGTATGGTTTATGGTATCATACAGCTTATCAACTTTGCTCATGGTGACCTTATTATGGTAGGTGGCTATGCTGCGCTGGTTGCTTTAGTAATGTTAGGCTGGCCTATATGGCTTGCTATCCCTATGTCGATTGTTGTTTGCGTAATAGTCGCTCTACTAATGGAACGAGTGGCTTACCGCCGCTTGCTTAATAAAAACGTACCGCGTATTTCGCTTCTGATAACGGCAATAGGCATAAGCTTGCTTTTGCAGAATTTAGCACAGCTTATTTTTACGTCATCAGGGAGGACATTCCCTACCATTATAAACGCAGATCCTTTGCAGATAAACAATATGCAGATTAGTATGGTCACAATCGTGACTATCGTTACGTCTGTAGTATTAATGATTCTGTTGCAGTTGCTAGTAAACAAAACTAAAATCGGAAAAGCGATGAGAGCTGTTTCAGAAGACTCAGGCGCAGCTAAACTGATGGGTATAAATACTAATGCTACTACCTCATTTACGTTTGGAGTCGGTGCTGCGCTAGCTTCTGTCGGTGCAGTTCTCTATGGAGCATCTTATCCTCTTATTACGCCTTTTATTGGGTCTATGCTTGGCCTTAAAGCGTTTGTTGCTGCCGTATTGGGTGGCATAGGCAATATACCGGGTGCTATGCTGGGTGGTTATATATTAGGTATTGCTGAAAGTCTAACAAAGGGATACATTTCAACACAGCTGACTGATGCAGTTGTGTTTGGTATATTAATTGTAGTATTACTTGTCAAACCTTCGGGTATTATGGGCAAGAATGTTGCAGAGAAAGTATAGGAGGCAGTAGAAAATGGAAAAGAAGACTTCCTATATAATCAACCTAGCACTTGTTTTGATAATATACGCAGTATTTGCTGTTCTTATAAATAATGGTACAATAAACCGTTATTATTCAGGCATTTTATCTATGATGTGCATCAATATAATAATGGCTGTAAGTTTAAACTTAACTACAGGTTTTTTGGGGCAATTAGTTCTTGGTCACGCCGGCTTTATGTCCATCGGCGCTTATGCTGCTGCATTGTTTACGATGTATTCAGGATTGCCAACGTATATCTCCTTCCCTATTGCAATCGTTATAGCATTCATAGCAGCTGCAATAGTCGGTATAATAATCGGTATACCTGCTCTGAGGCTTAGAGGAGACTATCTGGCTATCATAACACTCGGCTTTGGCGAAATAATCCGTGTTATATTCCTAAACAGCAGCTTTACAGGCGGCGCTTTAGGCCTTCGTGGTATACCTATGGTCACTAATTTTTCATGGGTTTTCTTCTTAGCAGTATTAACGATCTTCGTCATACATACATTTATAAAGTCACGGCACGGTCGTGCTGTAATAGCTATTCGTGAAGATGAGATAGCCGCAGAAGCAGCAGGAATAAACACAACATACTATAAAATGGTCGCTTTTGTTATGGCGGCAGCTTTTGCAGGCATAGCCGGAGCACTGTATGCACATCAGCTCGGAATCATAACGCCTGCAAAATTCGATTTCAACTACTCTATCGAATTTCTCGTTATGGTCGTATTAGGCGGCATGGGCTCTATTACTGGCTCAATCGCTGCAGCAGTAGTGCTTACTATACTGCCTGAAGCACTGCGTAGTTTTTCCGACTATCGCATGCTACTTTATTCAGTCGTCCTAATAGGTATGATGCTATTTAAGCCTTCAGGACTTTTAGGAAGGCATGAATTATCAGTTACAAAAATAGGCCAATGGATAAAGAATAAAATATCGAAAAAATCTACCACAGATGCAGATAATCAGTGAAAGGAGGCATAAACGATGGATTTACTTAAAATAGAAAATTTAGGTATAGCATTTGGCGGACTTCAAGCATTACAGGACGTTCAGTTCATATTGCATAAAGGCGAGATAATAGGTCTTATAGGTCCTAATGGTGCCGGTAAAACAACTGTATTCAATCTACTGACAGACGTTTATGTCCCTTCAGAAGGCACAATAGAATTGGAAGGCAACAGCATCATCGGCAAAAAAACATATCAGATAACACAAAACGGAATTGCTCGTACATTCCAAAATATTCGCCTGTTTAAAGATATTTCAGTTCTTGACAACGTTAAAATAGCTATGAACAGCCAGATGAAATACTCCATTCTTTCAGGCATGCTTCGTCTGCCTGTTTACTGGCACGAAGAAAAAGAAATAGACAAAAAAGCAAGAGAACTGCTCAAGGTTTTTAGTCTTGAAAAATACATTGATTCTTATGCAAAAAACCTGCCGTACGGCCAGCAGCGCAAACTAGAAATTGCTCGAGCTTTGGCTACAAACCCTAAAGTACTTCTGCTTGATGAACCCGCAGCCGGCATGAATCCTACTGAAACAATGGAACTAATGGATACAATAAGACTTATACGTGACCGTTTTGACGTCTCCATACTGCTTATTGAGCACGACATGAGCTTTGTTATGGGCATATGTGAGCGATTGGTTGTCTTGGACTATGGTCGTATCATTGCTTCCGGTAAACCTGAAGAAGTACGCAATAATCCTAAAGTAATTGAAGCTTATTTGGGGGTAGAATGATATGGCAATGCTTAAAGTAAAGGATCTAAACGTATTTTACGGCTCCATACATGCTATTAAGAATATTTCTTTTGAAGTAAATGAAGGCGAAATTATAACACTTATAGGCGCAAACGGCGCAGGCAAAACTACTACCATGCATGCCATTTCAGGACTCATTAAGCCTAAATCAGGTGAAATAACATTCTGTGGCAATAATCTTATAAGTATGGATGCATATAAAATACCGCTTTTGGGACTTGCACAGGTACCTGAAGGCAGACGTGTATTTTCAAGGATGACAGTGCTCGAAAACCTTGAAATGGGCGCTTATATACGCAAAGACAAATCGAATCTAAATAAAGACTTTGATATGATATTTGAAAGGCTACCGAGGCTTAAAGAACGTAGGAAACAGCCTGCAGGAACTCTTAGCGGCGGTGAGCAGCAGATGCTGGCTATAGGCCGCGCCCTTATGTCAAAGCCTAAGATGTTACTTTTGGATGAGCCTTCAATGGGTCTTTCACCCATCTTGGTACAAGAGATATTCAATATTATAAGGGATGTAAATGAAACTGGCGTTACTATACTGCTGGTTGAACAGAACGCTAAAATGGCACTGAATGTTGCGCATAGAGCTTATGTTTTGGAAACAGGTGTCATCGCTATGTCAGGAGATGCTGATGAGCTTTCAAACGATCCTCAGGTCAGAAAAGCATATCTGGGCGGTTGCAATTAAAAATTTTATTGTTTTTTTAGAGAGATTTCTTCTCTCTTTTTTGTTCTTTTTTAAAATAAATAAACTTTATTTTTCTTTATGTGGGTATAGTTATTGCACTAATTCATTTTTTATTAATAAATTAGTTTGTTTTTCCGTCGATTGACAGCAAAATATATATATAAACTAGATGCTATGCATAAAGTTCTTATTGTTCAACAATATATTGACAATAACAATTTATAGTTTTACTATATATATTGTACTCTTGGCAGAGAACATGCCCCATATATTGTGGTTAATGATTTGGCATATAGTTTATATATAGTATACAGAAAATTTTAGATATTTTTTCATATACAGAAAACAATAATAAAAAATGGGAGATAGTACAATGTTAAAGCAAATAATAAAAAGAGATCGAACTACGGCACCATTTAAAAAAGAAAAAATAGTGCTAGCAATTTTCAAGGCTGCTAATGCAGTAGGCGGAAACGATTTTTCGACTGCTGAAAGTTTGGCAAATGAAGTTGTAAAAATAGCAGAGCAGCAATATCCAGACGGAACTGCAGATGTCGAAGGCATACAGGATATTGTGGAAAAAGTTCTTATAGAAGCTGGACATGCAAAAACTGCCAAGGCTTTTATACTATACCGCGAAAAAAGACGTTCAGCTCGTGAGACAAACGCACTTATAGGTGCTACTATACATATGTTCGGCGAATACCTAAATGATATAGACTGGAAAATAAACGAAAACGCGAACACACAGAAATCAATAAACGGCTTGAATAATTATGTGCGTGAAGCCTTCACAAAAAACTATTGGCTGCATGAAATATATACGGAAGATATAAGGAACTCCCATCTTTCTGGCGATATACATATACATGACCTCGGCTTCTTTGGCCCTTATTGCGCAGGATGGGACCTAAGACAGGTTCTTGCAAATGGATTCGGCGGTGTTCCAGGCAAAGTTGAATCAAAGCCTCCTAAGCATCTCCGTTCTTTCCTTGGTCAGATCGTCAACTCCACTTTCACAACCCAAGGCGAATGTGCAGGTGCTCAGGCATGGTCTTCTTTTGATACATACTGCGCTCCGTTCATACGTTACGATAAGTTGAATTATAATACAGTAAAACAAGCACTGCAGGAATTCATTTTCAATCTTAACGTTCCTACACGTGTTGGTTTCCAGTGTCCGTTCTCTAACCTTACATTCGACTTAGTACCTCCTCGTACACTTAAAGATCAAAATGTTATTGTGGGCGGACAGCTTATGCCTGAAAAATACGGTGACTTCCAAGAAGAAATGGATATGCTCAACATGGCGTTCTGTGATGTCATGATGGAAGGTGACGCTAAGGGTCGTGTATTCACATTCCCTATCCCTACAATAAACGTGACAAAAGACTTTAAATGGGATAGCCCGGTTGCTGAAAAATTCATGGAGATCACCTGCAAATACGGCATACCTTACTTCTCTAACTATATAAATTCAGACCTTTCTCCTGAAGATGCTATGTCTATGTGCTGCCGTTTAAGGCTCGACACAAAAGAACTGCGTAAAAGAGGGGGCGGACTATTTGGTTCAAACCCGCTTACAGGTTCAATTGGTGTTGTAACGATAAATCTGCCGAGACTTGCTTATGTATCCAAAAACGAATCTGAATTTAGAACAAGGTTATGGCAGCAGATGAATATAGCTAAAAACAGCCTCGAAATAAAGAGAAAGATTATTGAAGAGCAAACAGAAAAAGGACTTTATCCTTATTCTGCAAACTATCTAAAAGATATAAAACAAAAGACAGGGTATTATTGGTATAACCACTTCAATACTATTGGTCTTATAGGTATGAACGAAGCCTGCCAGAACCTATTAGGTGAAAAATCGGATCTTACAACGCCTGAAGGCCAGAAGTTTGCTATAGATACCTTAAATTATATGCGTGACGTTATAAAAGATATCCAGGATGAAACAGGACATTATTATAACCTTGAAGCATCACCTGCTGAAGGCGCAAGCTACAACTTAGCAAAACTTGATAAAGCCAAATATCCGGACATAATAACGGCCGGCGAAAACGAACCTTTCTATACGAATTCGGCTCAGCTTCCTGTAGGATTTACCGACGATATATTTGAAACATTAGATCTTCAGGATGAATTGCAGTCCCTTTTCACGGGTGGAACAGTTCTGCACTTCTACTTGGGTGAAGAGATAAAAGATACAAAAGCTGCTAAAAATCTTATCAAAAAGATATTTACCAACTACAAACTCCCGTATATCTCTTTGACACCTACGTTCTCTGTCTGCAACGACCATGGCTATATAGCCGGCGAACATTTTACCTGCCCTGAGTGCGGCAAAGATACAGAAGTATGGAGTCGTGTAGTAGGTTACTTAAGGCCTATACAAAACTTCAATAAAGGCAAACGAGAAGAATACAATCAGCGTAAGAAGTTTGTTATCAAGGAGGATCAAGCTGTATGATCATCTCAGGTATGGTAAAAAGCTCACTTGTAGATTTCCCAGGCCTCGTTTCATGCATACTTTTTACCCCTGGGTGTAATTACAACTGCTTTTACTGCCATAACCGTCAACTCATTGACGGAACAAACGGAGTCGTTTTAAGTCAGAGTGAAATAGACACGTTCCTTAAAAAACGTATAGGCAAACTTGACGGCGTTGTAATAACAGGCGGTGAACCTACACTGCAACCCGATTTGATCCCCTATATCAAAAAAATAAAAGAACTTGGCTATAAAGTGAAGTTGGATTCGAACGGTTCCGACCCGGATCTGATAGAGCAGATATTAAAAAATAGAATCGTTGATTATTTTGCAATAGACTATAAAGCTCCTGCCGCAAAATATCAGAAGATTTGCGGAAAAGGCGCAGATGCTACAACAGTTCTAAAGACAATTAATATATTGCTTGACAATAATGCTGATTTTGAAGTCAGGACAACCGTGATACCTCAATTCAGCGAACAAGATCTGATATGTATGGCAGAAGAACTTCCTGTACTGCCAAAGTATGTACTCAACAGATACAGAAAACCTGAAAAATATGAAGAATGCGATAAAGAGCGCATAGAACAAAAACCATATTCACAAGCAAATATAGAAAGCTTCGTTAAAACGCTCAGTAGCATCCAGCCAAATATAACAACTTGATAAATTTATTAAAAGGTCTGAAATTCAGACCTTTTTCTGTATCATAAAAACATTGCCATTCATTTGCATTTCAGATATAATGCGCTATAAATACATCTTCGATCACTATATAGGAGAACAACATGAAAACAAAAAAAATCATTCTTGCAGGTATATTTGCAGCTCTTACAGCAGTGGGCGCATTCATAAAAATACCTATGGCCATTTCCTCAATCACTCTTCAGTTCTTTTTTACTGCTCTCGCTGGGATACTTTTGGGCGCTAATCTTGGTGCTCTCTCCCAATTGGTTTATGTTTTGTTAGGGCTTATAGGACTTCCTATTTTCACTCAAGGCGGCGGTTTTACTTATATATTCAATCCCACTTTTGGTTTTTTAATAGGTCTTATCGCTTCTGCTTACGTTATAGGCAAGCTTACCAAAAAGAAAACAGATTTTAAGCAGATAATTTTCGCCTGCCTTATAGGGCTGTTTGTTCTTTATCTTATTGGCCTCCCATATATGCATATGATACTGACTGTCTATATGGATAAAGCTATGACCGTATTCGACAGCATAAAAGCGGGAATGCTGATATTCCTGCCTGGCGACTTTTTAAAGATAGCAGCCGTATGCATCATTTCTAAGAAACTGCTTCCAATTATTAAAAAAGCATCTCTATAAACAAAAAGAGCCCCCTTGGGGCGGTTCTTTTTGTTTTTATCTTACTTTTTTTTTGTCTTTTTATCCGAGTATAAGAAAAGTACTCCACATACTGCAGGTAGCCCTGTAATAGCAAGGAATGAACCAATATCACGATATGTTTTAAAGAAAATAGTGAATATTATACTTAGTGCGATGCATAATAATCCGCCCACAAAAGGTTTTTTCCAAGACAAAACAAGTATAGCTACCATGCAGAACGAAGGTATCATCTGAATCAAATACCCGCCTATTTTATTAAAAATTGGTGCATCCATACTAAAAACATCTAGTGAAAGAATAGAAAACAGTGATATCAGAAGAATAAGCAGTATACGAGGAGCCCATAATAATGCTGTATTTATAGCTTTAGTCATATACCTCACTCCCGGTCTTATTATATTTCCATTATATAATTATATACTTATGCAAACGATTTTGACACTTTAATCATGCATCATTTTATTTATATATTATACATATATATGCTTTTAGACAATAAAATAATTATTAAATAATGTTAATTTCAGACATAATTGCTAAAACAGAATAAAAATTATCATAATTAACAATAATATTTTTAATTATTCCCTTTTCAAAAAGCTGATTCTTGTTTATTATTAATCGTATGGCATTTATAGCGTTATACCATTTGGAGGGATAATATTGGCAATTAAAAAACCAAAGAAAAGAAAATATATAACAATCGGAATAATAATAGCAGTAATTATCGGACTGATAGTTTGGAATGCTGTTAGTCCAAAAGCGGTATCATATACCGAAGAGACAGCTAAAACTCAGGATCTTGTTACTTATTACAGTTTTACAGGTAATATAGAAGCAAAAGATTCACAAAAAGTTATTGCTACAACCAATTCAAAAATAAGTAAAATCTATGTTGAAGAAGGAGATCAAGTCAAAGATGGGGACTCTCTATTCAAAACTTCAGCAGGCCAGACAATAAAAGCAGAAATAGACGGCGAAGTTACAGACGTACTTGTAGATAAAGATTCAACAGTAGCTGCCGGAACTCAGCTTGCGAAAATAACCAATTTTGATAACCTGCAAGTCACAATAAAAGTAGATGAATACGACATAGGCTCTGTTACGGTTGGAAAAGAAGTAAGCATATATGTAAATGCTTTGGATAAAGAGTTTAAAGGCACTGTATCAAAAATATCAAAAGAAGCAACTACCTCAAGCGGGGTATCATATTTTACTGCTGTTGTAGACATAGAGAAAAATGACGAATTGCTTGTAGGCATGTCTGCAGAAATAAAAATGGTAAGCCAGAGCGTTCAAGCCGCGACGACTATTTCTATGAAAGCGCTTCAATTCGATAATGAAAACACACCATATGTCTATGTAAAAGAAGACGGTAAAATAGTAGCAAAAGAAGTTACTGTCGGAATAAACGATGGAACAACTGTACAAATACTTGACGGCATAAATTCCGGCGATACTGTTTATCTGCCTAAAGCCACATCCTCCTCTATGACATTTAGAAGAACGTCCAGTAATTAGGAGGTATTTTATATGAAAAATGAAATACTTACTATGCATAACATAGTTAAAACCTATCATATGGGCGAAGAAGAACAAGTCATACTCAAAGGAATAAATTTCAAAGTATTTGACGGCGAATTTGTAGCGATCCTTGGCCCATCAGGGAGCGGTAAATCGACTATGATGAACATAATTGGCTGTTTGGATACACCTACAAGTGGTGATTACATGCTTTCAGGCAGAAGAATAGACGAACTTGACGAAGTTGAGCTTGCTCATATAAGAAGCAAAGAAATAGGTTTCATATTCCAATCATTTCAGCTTCTTCCGCGTCTTAACGCTTTGAAAAATGTTGAACTTCCTCTTATTTATGCCGGTATGTCTACTGCCGATAGAAAAGTAAGGGCTGAAGAAATGCTTGAGCGTGTTGGTCTCCGCGATAAATTATACCACTACCCTAACCAGTTATCAGGCGGTCAGCAGCAGAGAGTCGCAATTGCAAGAGCTCTTTCCACAAACCCTACTGTACTGCTTGCCGATGAGCCTACCGGCGCTTTGGACCAGACTACGGGTTATCAGATAATAAATCTATTCAAAGACCTCAACAAAGAAGGACATACGATAATCATGATAACACATGATATAAATATAGCAAAAAATGCTGGCCGAATAGTACATCTTCTGGACGGTAATTTGACGGAAGAGGTGGCTGAAGGTGTTTAAAGAAAGCATATTGATGTCTTTGCAAAATATAATACACAACAAAATGCGTTCATTTTTGACAATACTAGGCATTGTAATAGGTGTTACAGCGATAATAGCACTTATTACTATCGTTCAAGGTGTAACCGGTGAAGTCAAAAGCCAATTTGCAGCTTTAGGTGCAGGCAAACTTTCCATTACAGCTAAAGGAACTGCCTTAAAACAAGGGTTGACCGATACAGATGTGCAGAAACTTGCAGAAATAGAAAATGTTGAGGGCGTTTCTCCTACTATTTCTTTTACAGCTTCTGCAGTCAGAAACAATATACTTGATGACGAAGTCACTGTTCAGGGCAAAAATGAAGTATATTTTCAGCATAATGACAGCGGGTTTATTGCAAATGGCCGTGCTCTTAATATCTTGGACATGCAGAACAAAAACCATGTCTGTGTTATAAACGAAGCGCTTGAACAAAACATGTTTTTGGGCGAAGATCCTGTTGGCAAAACGCTGATGCTCAATGGGCTTACATATACGGTAGTCGGGGTTATCGACAGCGATGTAGATACGGACATAATGTCAAGACTAGACAGTGATGATTCAAAAGGCAAGGCGATAATACCGTATACTACTGCAATGAGTATAGCTGGAGTGGGAAACATAACATCTCTTGAAGTGCTTGTCTCAGATACAACAAGAATGGATGAAGTAATGGATGATGTGAAAGCAGTACTTAACCAAGCTTTCAATTATAAAGATAACAGCTATAAAATAACAAATATGGAAAGCCTATTAGACACTATGGATACTATGATGAATCTTATGACTTCTCTTTTGGGCGGCATTGCTTCAATAGCCTTACTGGTAGGCGGAATAGGCATAATGAATATGATGCTTGTTTCCGTAACAGAGCGCACAACAGAAATAGGGCTTAGGAAAGCGCTTGGCGCCGAACCAAAGCGCATACAGCTGCAGTTTTTGATTGAATCTATAGTACTATCTCTTATCGGTGGCATAATAGGTCTGATGCTGGGGCTGTTCATATCCTGGGTAGCTGCAAAGGCCATCGGAACGACCTTTGTTATCTCAATAAGTGCTATAGTTTTAGGTGTAGGCTTCTCTGCTCTTGTAGGTATAGTTTTTGGGTGGGCTCCCGCAAGAAGAGCAAGTCGGCTTAATCCTATCGATGCTCTCAGAAGCAACTAAAAAAGCATAAACTTTAGGTGCAGATATTCTGCACCTCTTTTTATACTATATATTCTATTACAGAATACGGCAGATATTTTTTTATTGCATCTCTTATAAAGATTTCAGCCTCCGCTTTTGCTGTTTGCTTATAACAATACCTGCCCTTTCCCCTGACTGTCATAAGCTCTGCATCATAAAGCTCTACTGCCTTTGGAAAGGCGTCCTTGTTTATCATGCGATGTATATAACTGTATGTCATAAATATCACTTCGATTTTAAGACCTTTTTTCGCTTTTTCAGACAATGATTGCTCAAGCTCCATAAATAGGTTCGTATAAAGCTTTTGCCAGTCTTGAAGCAGTATTATTGGCGCTACGAGCAGCCCTGCCTTGTACCCGAAGTCACAAAGCTTGTTTATCGCTTTTATCCTTTCAATAAGAGAAGATGTCCCAAATTCGACTTTATTTATTATCTCCCGTGGGTTTACACTAACGCGTATTATCGTTCTGCCGTTATGTTTTAAATAAAGCAATCTCTCCACCATATCGAATTTAGTTGGCAGTGTGAGAAATCCCCTTTCTTCTCGGCCGAAATTTTCTATAGTCCATTCTAAATTGCCAGTCATTACATTTTCGAGTACAAGATCGCTGTTGCTGCCTATTTCAAATACAAGATCCTTTTCAGCACTCCTTGCTGTCTTAATAATTTTTGAGAGCATTTGTTCTCTATTTACAAAAATCCTCAAATATGAACATTTATTGTAATTGCATACAAGATAGCAGTAAAGGCAGGAAGCGGCACATCCTGAAGACGTATATGGCACAAGAAAATCAGATGTTTTATTATTTGGCACGAATTTATGCGTTTTCCTTACTGCTATAATTACATCCTGTTTCATTTTAGCAAATTCATAGTTTGGTTTTTCACGCATGCAAGGTATATTATTATGATTTTCTATGGGCAACCATTTTAAATAAGAATACTTGTTTTTCAGCATTTTGCCAAGCTCGTAATCAAAAGCAGCTTCTTCATAATATATGGTTTTAGGCTTAATGTTTATCATAAGAACTTCTTGCATTCCTCCACATTTTGCTGTTCAAATTCAAGCAGTTCTCTTGCCAAAGCTATCACATCCTTATCCGCGTTCTTATATTCTTTTATTTTCTTTGTTATATCTATTATTCCCATAGTGCTCCCCTGGATGAGCATTTCCGAAATATGAGACGGCGTTTTATCTTTAAGCGTCTCAATATTTATCATTATATAAACAGTGATTTTTTTCCTTGCGCTTATATCTTTTAATTGTTCTCCCTCTTTTTTAATAAGCTGCTCCGATTTATCAAATATTTTTTTGTATTCATCGAACTGCGATCCCAGAAGTTTATTGAATTTTTCGTCTTTTGATATTTTTAAAAGCTGATTTAGTGTATTTTGTCCCATTTGTGCATTCTGATATATATAATTTAGCATCTCAATATTTGAATCTATTTTGACCATCTCCTTTTTTAAATAGTTTTTCCTAAAAAGAGCATTTTATTTTATAATTGTAAAAATAAAAAAGCGGCCCCGCCGCTCTGTATATCAAAGAATATTTTTAATAATTTCTATTGCTTCTAATAATGAATCACATTTTGCATATAACATTTTTTTCGTTTTACCGTCTGGTTTTATCAAGTCCGGCACCATTATGGCTTTAAACCCACCTCTATAAGCTGCCAAAATGCCATTTGGCGAATCTTCGAGCACTATACACTCGCTAGGCTTGCATGACAGCAATTCCGCAGCCTTGAGAAAAATATCAGGTTCAGGTTTACCTCTTTCTACCATATCGCCGCAGATTATAGCATCAAAATCATCAAATACGTTTGCACTTTTTAAATTCTGCACAGCTCTGACTTTTGCTGTTGAAGTGGCCACAGCACGCTTTATCTTGTTTTCTTCTAAAAAATTCAAAAGTTCAGGCAATCCTTTTTTTATAGGCACTCCATGCTCTGCCATATAATTTAGCGAGTATTCAAGGCGCATTTTTCTGGCTGTATAATAATCGAAATCATTGCCCAAATACTTTAAAAATACTTTTCTAGTATTTTCAACATCCAATCCCGTAACTGCTTCGAGCATTTCATCCGTCACTTCAAACCCAAGCTTTTCTCCGACTTTCTTCCAGCCGTCTTTGGCGATTTTTTCAGTATCGAACATAAGTCCGTCCATATCAAAAATAACTGCCTTCAGCATATATTACACTCCATAAACAATACTTTTTTTATTTTACCAAAAACAGCTGTATTATAAAAGCAAAAACCCGGTTTATTTCCGGGTCTTTAGGCTTACATCTTCTGAAGTTTTAAGTATGTTGTAAAATCTGCTTTCTAAATATTTTTAGGTATAGACCCAAACTAAATATCAATATTCCAACTAAGAATATGAAAGCGTTTTGAAATCCAAGATATTGCACTATAACACCCCCGATTATAGACCCAAGACCTGCTCCTCCATCAAAAGAAGCATAATATGTTGCATTTGCAGCACCTCTGCGGTCTAATGGCGCTATCCTCATAACAAATGCGTTTATCGTTGGATTAGTACAGCCATAGCCAAGCCCAATAAAAGCAGCAGCCACAATTACGTGAGTAAGCGTTGATGCTAATACTAAAACAAGCGTGCCTACAATAACAAGTATAATGCCTGGTATGATTACTTTTGACGCTCCGTAACGATCCGCCATCTTTCCAACAAAAAATCTTGTTGAAAGCAAAGCTAAAGCAAAAGCTGTGAAATACATGCCAATATTGTCAATACCCTTGGTTATACCAAATGTGGGCATGAATGTCATAATAAAACCCATTGGTATTGATAAACAAAGCTGTGTTATCGAACCTGGATAAGCTGTTTTTTCAAAAGCAGTCTTTAACGTTATCTTTGTTTTCTCTTTTTGCTCTTCATTATCGCATTCCCGGGCCTGCTGATTTTCTTTCATCTTTTTTTCGTAATTAAATGTCATAACTAACATAAGACCTATTAAACTTATCAAAACAGTTGCGTATATAGCTGCATTATAGCCAAGCCAACCGATAATTATTAGCGCTAAAGAAGGGCCTATCGCAGTAGCTATATTAAAAGATATGCCATAATAACCTATCCCTTCGGAGATGCGTGAAACTGGTACAACATCAGCAACCACCGTACCGCTTGATGTTGAATATCCGCTGTATCCTATTCCCATTAAGCTTCGCAAGACTAATATCATAGCAACAGATGTTGTTAAAGAAACGCCGAAGACCGCAACAGAAAAAATCACAATTCCTATTATCATAACAATCTTTCTGCCCTTTAAATCTACTAAGTTTCCATATATAGGCCTGAATACGAGCGAAGCTATTGTAAACACCCCTGTTACCATGCCGGCAATCGATTTATCAGCACCGAGGACTTGAACATATAAGGGTAGTGAGGTATTTAGCATGTTCGCACACATACTTAGAGATAATGTTATCAATATTATCTTTACATAAAAACTATTCCATAACTTTTCTTTGGAAATTTTAATTTGTTTTCCTTTTGAAATTTCTTCTGCTATTACTTCTCTTCTTTCTTCTCTTGTCTCTTCTTTCATTGCCGTTTCAACAAACTCCTTATAAAATTCGGTAACATTCTATCGTATGTATTATCAAATAAAGTACCATATACTGTATTTGTTATGTATATAATACTACTATTTCATTAAAAGCATGTACAGAATTAATGCATAATAATGCTCAGAATTAATCCATGCATATATTTAACATGCAGCATTATGTGAAATTTCACATTCTAGCATTTGTTTTCTTAGGAATTTAAAATATAATCCCATTCCAACAAGTATTATTCCTATCAAAAAGAAAAACGTATTTTGAAAACCCATAGTCTGTACAATTACACCGCCTATCATCGATCCGACTCCTGAACCGCCGTCAAAAGCAGCATAATACGTTGCATTAGCGCTGCCTCTTCTCTCTATTGGACATACTTTTAAAATGAAAGCGTTCATTGTAGGATTGATACAGCCATACCCAAACCCAATAAACCCTGCTGCTATCAAAACTTGCATCAACGTCGCAGTAAACGCTAATATTGCAAGTCCAACAAGAACAAGTATTATCCCTGGCAGAATTACTTTCGAAGAGCCATAACGGTCAGCCAGCTTTCCAATAAATAACCGGGTTGCCAAAAGTGTAAGAGCAAATACCGTAAAATATGTTCCGATACCGTCTATTCCCATTGTTATGCCGAATGTAGGAATAAATGTCATTGCAAAGCCCATTGGCATGGCTAAAAAGAACTGAGTAAAAGAACCTGGGTAAGCTGTTTTTTCAAAAGCATTCTTAATAGAAATCTTGGTTTTGGGGGGCTCTATGTATCCTTCCTGAGCTTTAAGCGCCATTTGGGCTTTTTTCTCATAATTAAATGTCATAGCTAGAAGAAGTCCTATTACGCATGTTATAATGCCTAAATAAAACACGCTGTTATAACCCAATAGAGCTATAATAACCAACGCCAATTGAGGACCAAACGCTGTAGCTATATTGAAAGATATGCCATAATAGCCTACACCTTCTGACATCTTTGACTTAGGCAGTACATCGGCTACAATCGTTCCGCCTGCTGTGGAAAATCCACTGTAGCCTACGCCCATTACTGCACGCAGTATAAGAATCATTGCAACGGATGTAGTAAGTGAAAATCCAAATATAGAAAAAATCAGTATGCCAATACCTATCATAAGGACTAATTTGCGGCCTTTCGTATCTGCTAAATTTCCGTATATAGGCCTGCATATAAGCGCTGCTATAGTGAATGTCCCCATTACCATTCCGGCAATAGACTTATCTGCACCTAGTTCCTGGACGTATAACGGCAGCGCTGTGCTTATCATGTTGGCGCATACAGCAATAGATAATGCTATTATAAGCATTTTAATATAGCCGCCATTCCAAAGTCTTTCCTTTTTTTTGTCTGCAACTGCTTCAAGCAGCTTCTCTTCCCCTAAGGCTACTCCAATGTTCATCAAAATCCCCTCACTCAAACTAAAAACATAAAATGTTAAAATTTGTATATAAACTTATAAGAATAATTATCAAACTATAAAAGATATTATATCGCAATATGCCGAAATTAAATAGCCCGGCATATCACCGGGCTTACATATCCTAAAATACTATTCAAAGCTTGTATTGTACTACCTGTTTTCTTGTATATTTTAAGTAAAAAGCAACACCTACTAATACTATGCCAACTAAGCAAAAAAACGTAGCATGGAATCCAAAAGACTGAACTATAACACCGCCGACCATCGATCCAAAGCCAGCGCCGGCATCAAATGCAGCATAATAAGTCGCATTTGCAGCTCCTCTTCTGTCAAGTGGGCTTACTTTCATAATAAATGCGTTCATCGTTGGGTTCACGCAGCCATATCCAAGACCTATAAACCCAGCGGCTATAAGAACTTCCATAAGGTTAGTGGAAATTCCCAATATCGATACACCTACAACTATAAGCGCCATACCTGGGACCATAACTTTAGATAATCCATATTTATCTGCAAGTTTTCCTACAAAAAATCTAGTTGCCAAAAGCGTTAACGCAAATACAGTAAAATAATTTCCTATGCCGTCTATCCCTGCAGTAATACCAAAAGTAGGTATGAATGTCATTGCAAAGCCCATTGGCATTATAAGAAAAAATTGTGTTATAGATCCGGGAACGGCTGATTTTTCAAATGCCGACTTCAAAGATATTTTTTCTTTTGGCGGCTCAACGTATCCTTCCTGAGCCTGGAGCGCCATTTTTGCCTTTTTCTCATAATTGAATGTCATAACAAGGAAAAATCCAACGATACAAACAATTAAAGATGTTATAAAAACGCTGTTATATCCTAAAACGCCGATTAAAAGCAGAGCAATCTGTGGACCGCAGGCAGTGGCAATATTTGCTGATATACCATAATAACCGATGCCTTCTGACAATCGTGAACTAGGAAGCACATCCGCAACCACAGTACCGCCGGCTGTTGAAAATCCGCTGAAACCTACGCCCATAAAAGCTCTTAAAATAAGTATCATCACTATAGATGTAGTAAAAGTGAACCCTAAAATAGAGAATGCAATTATTGCTATCCCCACCAAAAGGACAATCTTACGCCCTTTTATATCGACAAGGTTTCCATAAATAGGCCTGCATACAAGCGCCGCTATCGTAAAAGTTCCCATAACAAGGCCAGCAATAGACTTATCTGCTCCAAGCTGCTGTACATAAAGCGGCAGAGAAGTATTGACCATATTTGCGCATATACTTAGTAAAAGTGCTATAGTAAGCATTTTAATGTAGAGACTGTTCCATAGTTTTTCTTTGGGCTGTTCTACCGCAATTTCCGTATATAAAATTGCTCCTTCTGCATCATTGGTAAGCTCCTTTAAATCCGTAGCTTCCTTATTCATATAAGTCTCCTTGCTTAGGCAATAAGTGCCTTAAGTATTAATAATTTTATATTGTAGGCATTCCTTTAAGTTATATTTATTTTAATAAGTACAATTAATTATTTTTTATTTTAGAAAATCAAATACTATACGCTTAAGCTTGTTTTATGTGATTTTTAGCAAATTTAAAAGCAAAACAAATCCTATTGCTGCAATCTCTATCAAAAAGAAAAACGTGTAATGAAGCCCCAAAACCTGCGCAATAATGCCGCCGATCATCAGCCCTGTCCCTTATTCTCCACCAAATGCTGCATATTATATTGCGGTCGCTGCCCTTCTTCTTTCAATCGGATACACTTTCACAATAAACGTATTCGCCGTCGGATTTATACACCTGTATCCAAATCCGATAAATCCCGCGGCAATACGCACCTGAATAATTGTAGTTGTGGATCCAAATATAGTAAAGTTTGTAAGAGCAAGCACTATACCCTGGATAATCACGTTTGCAACTCCAAACGGTCAACCAGTTTCCCTAAAAACTTTTGCTAAAAAACGCAAGAGCATATACCGTAAAATATGCGCCTATACCGTCTATACACATCATAATGCCAAATGGAGGGATAAATGATATTGCAGAGTATGTTGGCATTTTAAGAAAAAACTGTGAGAAAGAGATCCGGGCAAAGCCGTTTTTTCAAGTGCCGATTTCAATGTTATTTTAGGTTTTGGCTGTTCTGCATATCCTTCTTGTGCTTTGCGCGCAAGCTTTGTTTTTTTCTCATAGTTGAATGCTGTTACAAGCAAGGTCTCAATAATGCTTACTGCAAGTGTGGTTATAAACATGCTGTTATATATTACGGCAATCAAAATCAGTGCTATCAGCGGTCTGAATGCTGTATGGCTATGTTCGCCGATATCTCATAATAACCTATTCACTCCGATAACCTTAATTCTAAAGGGCCGTCTGCAACAAGCGTACCCCCTGTTGTAGAAAACCTTCTGAAACCATGCGCCCATAAACGCTCTTAAAACGAGTATCATTGCAACGGACGTAGTAAAAGGAAGTCCCAAAATAGAAATTTCAATGTCTGCCCAAAGGATTGCTTTTCGTCTTTTATATCTGCGAGATCCCCGTAAATAGGTCTGCAGGCAAGTGACGCTATTGTAAAAGTACCCATAACAAGTCCTGCAAAAGCTTTATCACACCAAATCCCTGAACATTAAGCAGAAGTGATGTATTTAGCATATTTCTGCTTATATTCAGACATAGCGCAATCGCATTTTTATATACAGGTTAATTTTTGTCCACTCTATATTTAGCTCTTTCTCAAAAGCTATTTTTTGTGTACCTACGGCAAGTACACCTTTTTTCAGTCATCTCTTTTCTTACGTTCTTACCATATTCTAAAATACTTAACATCTAAATCTATTTTATTGCCGTAAACGGGCTAACATTACATACATTTTAAGTACTGCTATTTAATTATTAAATTATTTTTTATGCAATAGCACGTTGCGCATCTATTTGAGCTATCTGCCTTCTAACAAATTTATTAAAATACAAGAATCCCAGAACTACTACCCCGGCTAGGGAAAAGAAAGCGTTTTGAAATCCCATTGTTTGTACTATAAATCCTCCTGCCATTGATCCAAGTCCGACACCGCCATCAAAAGCAGCATAATACGTTGCATTTGCAGCACCTCTGCGGTTAAGCGGGCTGACTTTTATAATATAAGCGTTTATTGTCGGATTGACGCATCCATATCCAAATCCTATAAAACCGGCGGCAATAAGCACCAGGGTAAGTGTATGTGAAAAGGCCAGCATAATGATACCGATAAAAACTAGTATTATTCCCGGGATTACTATCTTTATGATGCCGTATTTGTCTGCAAGTTTACCTACAAAAAACCTTGTTGAAAGCAATGCAAGCGCAAATACAGTAAAGTACATTCCAATATTGTCTATGCCTTCCGTAATGCCGAACGTGGCCATGAATGTCATTGCAAAGCCCATCGGCATAGCCCAAAAAAACTGTGTTATCGAACCTGGTATAGCAGCTTTCTCAAAAGCACTTTTAAGTGACGCTTTGGTTTTGGGCGGTTCGACGTATCCCTCCTGAGATTCTCTTTCTTTTTTGGCTCTTTTCTCATAATTAAAAGTCATTACAAGAAAAAGACCTAATAATATAATTACTAATGAAGAATAAAAAACACTGTTATATCCGCATGAAGCTATAAGCACAAGCGCGATCTGGGGACCGCATGCTGTAGCAATATTTGCTGATATTCCATAATAGCCTATGCCTTCTGATATCCGCGAATCAGGAACCACATCGGCTACTACTGTACCTCCGGCAGTAGAAAAGCCGCTGAAACCTACGCCCATAACAGTCCTTATAACTAATATTATAAAAATGGAAGTTGTAAGAGTAAGTCCGAAAATAGTTGCCGCCATAATCGAAATACCAATAATCAAAACTAGTTTACGGCTTTTTATATCTGCAAGATTTCCATATATCGGCCTTACCACAAGCGCTGCTATAGTAAATACTCCCGTTACCAATCCGGCGATGGATTTGTCCGCACCAAGTTCCTGAACATATAACGGCAATGTCGTATTCAACATATTTTGACATATACTTAAAAGCAGTCCAACGATAAGCATTTTTATATATAAATTATTCCACAACTTCTGGGTCTGATTTTTTACGCTTTTAATTACTGTTTTGTCTGCTTTTATAGTTTGAATTTCTTCGTCGGCAATAACCTGTTTTTCCATTGTTTCTCCTTCTACCAAATCGATGCTCTGTCAATAGTAAGTTATAATAGTTTACAAGCACTAAAAAAAATACTACCACCAATTATAGATTTATGAATATTATAATTATTATTGATGCATTTTAATTTAAGTAAATATAAGTATCTAAGACAGTTAAAATCAAATTGATTTATATTAGTTTTCAAAAAAAGAAGAAACCAGCGATGTCATAAACTAAAAAATAATGTAATATATAAAATAGATATTAAAACTGAATAAAATTACTTATTGTATTACTTATACAATAAGTAATTTTAATTAGTATTTCTCTTCAAATACTATATGGAAAAAATAACATGAATTTATTCATTAATATATTAGCATTATTAAATCTTAGATGTAAATACTAATTATTAAGTTTATTTGCAAAAATTTATGGGGTTTTAGCTATGAAAAAATTGATTATAATTAACGGAACCATGGGTGTAGGCAAAAGTACGATTTGCTCAATACTAAATGATAGCCTTATGCCAAGCGTATATCTTGACGGTGATTGGTGCTGGAAAATGAATCCGTTTGTGGTTTCAGATGAAAATAAAGAAATGGTAATTGATAATATTACATATATGCTAAAATCATTTCTGAATAACACAGGACTTGAATACATCATCTTCTGTTGGGTTATTCATCAGGAAGCTATATTTGAACAAATCTTAGAAAGGCTTGATGGCAAGATATTTGATCTTTATAAAATAACACTTGTTTGTGATGAAAAAGCACTCGAAAACCTTCTCCAAAATGACATAAAAAACGGTTTTCGTAAAGGAGATATTATAGGTAAAAGTATTGAAAGGCTTCCTTTATATGAAAATATGGATACTATTAAATTAGATACGACTTATATTACACCTTATGCCGCAGCGGAAAAAATAATGTCTATTGTTAAATATGCCTAATATTGTATTTTACGCAGTACATTTGCTATACTGTATTTAAAATTCACTTAATGTTTTGGGTGATATATTCATGTAAGTTAATGTAAATAAAAAGTTTTTTGAGATTATATAAATTTCAAAACAGCAACTAAAGGAGCAATGGTCAAAAATAGCATTAGTTGTTTCATTTGTAAATTAATCTCTTTTATTTTTTCGGTTATCTTTCAACTTGACGTTAAAGGATATACTTTCTACTATAAATCTCTTTGCGGCTGTTGCTCAATACTTACGTTAGTATATGCTTCTTGTCACCATAATTACGGCTCCTCTAACTCTCACACCAGCAAATTTTTCTGTAGTAATAACAAGATGACAAAAAGGAAATTTTAGAAGTTTTTCTTTAAAGCTAAAAGAATTCAGCCTGCTTTTAATTATACCTGCGATATGGATATGCTTAAGATGCTCTCAGATGTTCTATATTCTAAACGATTACCCCGGCTTATCATCTATGGAAGCGCTTATAATTGATAAAGATATATGAAGGGCCATGTGGCTGAATATATTCAATGTTCCTTTTGTTTATCGGATAGTGTTTTTTGTTACGTCGTGCCTCTTTTACAGCTTCATATGAAAGTGTACTCTGTTACATAGTTGTTTTATAGGTCTTGTAGAACTTGAAGGATATATGAACATGGCTGCAGCAAATTTTATGAAAATTTAAAAATATCAACCCCTCACATTGAAAGCAAAGCCGAAATCGATAATAATATAAATATATGAGTATTCATAACCCGTATACTAAGTTTATACTCTAAAAGATTAGTATATCTGTTATCTTTAATTTACATCTTTCCTGGAGGCCTTAATAATGGGAATAAACAAAACAAATTATGAACTAAGACAAACAGCAAGAAATCAATTAAGAGAGAACTGGATGATACCTGTTCTTGTGTGCGCAATATATTCAATCATATTTACCGTTTTAAACGATCAGTACACATGGCCCGGGCTTTTGACAGTAAATATTGGCGGAGGAACATATAATTGGGCTGGAGTATACCATATAAGCCTTGGATGGATACTCTCCATGGTTTTGTCGGGTCCTTTTCTTCTTGGCCTTGCGCAGTATTTCATTAAGTTTGCACGAAATGACGCAGCACCTGTCGAAACTTTATTTGCAGGATTCAAAAACTTTACGTCTTCTTTTGTGCTTTATCTTCTAATAAGCATCTATACGTTTTTATGGACACTGCTGCTCATTGTCCCCGGTATAATCGCAGCGTTAAGCTACTCTCAGTCTTATTATATTATGAATGACAATCCCAATATATCTGCCATGGAAGCGATAGAGATAAGCAAAAAAATGATGGATGGCCACAAAAGCAGGCTGTTTATGCTACAGCTTAGTTTTATAGGCTGGCTTATAGTATCCTGCCTTACTTTTGGCATAGGCTTTTTGTGGCTTAATCCTTATTATCACCTTACAATGGCTAATTTTTATGAAGATCTGAAAATGTCAAATAGTCGTGTTATATAGTATAAAATAAAAAAGCTGCCGGTTTGAAGCTTTGGCAGCTTTTTTCATATTATGTAATGGCTTAGAATTCTATTTTTTCTGCTCCGGAGTAGATCTCTTCAACATCTAGCGCAGCTACTCCCACACCAGGAAGTCTCTCAGGGTTCCATTTTTTCATATCATCGAACATAGGGCCATCTGTATAATGAGTATACGTTCCCTTTAGTTGATATGCCTTGTCATCCTCTGTTAAGAACAGGAATGTACCTTTGCAACCATCCTTTACATTAGCAAGCGTTTTGTTAAAGAAGTTATTTGCAACTAATATTTTCTCTCCGTCGTATATGGATACGCATGTTGTATAAACCGTGTTTGGCATGCCTTCTTTATCAACAGTCGTCATAACGGGTGCACCTTTTTTATTTGCCCAAGCGGCAATAACGATTTCAGGTAATTTAGCCATTTTACTGCTCCTTTACGTTTTTATTTTTACTATATTGTACAGTTTAATTATATAATGTATACTGATTAATACAAGTACAAATATATTTATTATCAAGTACTATATTTATTACTTAGGAGTACGGAATTTATGGCAAAAGATCTGGAAACAATGCAGGCTGAATGTTTAACGTGTCCTATCCCAAAAGACCTAAAAAAAGATCTTTGCTGCATTTGCAGCGCACAGAGGATAATGCGCGGAAAATGGAAACTGCTCATCATATGGCTTCTTAGAGAAAACCCAAAAAGATTTTCACAGCTTCAAAGAGAGATACCAAATGTAAAGCAGGGTCCTCTTACCGCTCAATTAAAAGAGCTCACAAGCGATGGACTTATATGCAGGAAGTCATATAATCAGGTCCCTCCTCATGTTGAGTATTCGCTAACAGGCAAAGGCCGGGAATTTTTATGCGTCATGCAGGCTATGGATTCTTGGGCAAAAAATAACTTGTTTCTCTGATTTTTAGTTATATAAGTTTTTGTTAAAAAGCTTGGTTTTCAATGTTTAATCGATAAGCATTCTAGCCAAGCTTTTTTTTTACATTATATTTGTGTTTGCATAATTCGAAAAATAAATTGACCAATAAACACTTGTTAGGTTTTTATTTATTTTTTCTCGATATATTCAGTATAGCCAAGCCATAGAATACTACGGCCGTACCCACAAGTATGAAAATGCTTGTGGATGCACTGATCGTCTGATTTCCGAACTGATATGTAACGCCCATAGTGCTATTAAACGAATCAATATAGCTTTGCGGAGCGCCCTTAAATGCTTCAGCCATAGGTACAGACATCATTATTTGTCTGAAAAGGGCTCCTGCATGTGATATGGGAAATACCTTTATAACATACTGTACTGCCTCAGGCAGGCTTCCTATAGGTATATAAATACCTGTCAAAAAGCCAATAAGAGTACCTATTATCGTGCTGGCTGTTGCAAAGGCATTTTGACTCTTGAAAAAGGATACCATAAAAAATGCCATTGAACTGCCTGCCAAAACAGATAGCAGTATAAGCCCTAAAACTTTTAATATGCTTTCTGTCGGTAATATTTCACCCCCATATGCAACGATATATATTTCAGCCAGAATAAATGTAATGACAGTAATAATACCGATTACAAAAGAGCTGAGTATATATCCTCCGGCAAGCTGTGATCTTTTTATAGGAGCTGCTAAAAAATCTTTTTCTATCTTTTTCGTTTTGTCATCTATCATTATGCCAAAAGCGCCCATTGTAGTTGTTAATGACGTAACAGCAAGAAGACCTGCCATAATCCAGCTGTCAATCAAAAACCTTGCATCCTCTATTCCTTTCATGCCTGAAGTTATCGTATCTCCTAGAAACAGTACATACAGGCCGATTATTATGAAAACAGCAAGGAGTGAAAAGAAAACAGCGCTTCTATCCCTAAAAAACAGTTTCAAATTCCTTTTACATATTGTCAGCATTATTCTCTTATCTCCTTCCCTGTTATATTGATAAACGCATCGTCCATCGTTCCGTTCAATACTTCAAAGCTTTCGATGTAACCTTTATATCTTTCTATTAAAGGTATTGCATCTAAAGAACGTAAGATAGGAATAACTATTACTTCACCTAAAACAGTATGCCTTATGCTTTGTTCGTTTAAAATCGTATCAAGTTCGCTTATTTTTTTTGAACTGATCTTTAAGTTATTTGAACTGTATTTTTCTTTTAATTCGCTGGGAGTTCCCTTTGCGGAAATAAACCCGTTATCTATTACCGTTACATAATCTGCACCTGCTGCTTCTTCCATGTAATGTGTTGTTAAAAAAACAGTCATTCCTTTTTCTTCTTGCAAATTCCTTATCGTCTCCCAAACACTCTTTCTTGTCTGTGGGTCAAGACCTGTAGTAGGTTCATCCAAAAACAGTATTTTCGGTGTATTTATAAGCGCTCTTGCTATATCCGCCCTTCTTCTTTGTCCTCCGGAAAGTTTGCCGTATTGTCTGTTTGCAAATTCGCTTATGCCTGCTGCATCTATGGCAGTCTGCATAGCAGTCTTTATTTCTGAATTCGAAAGGCCATAGAATTTCCCTCGCGTATATAAGTTTTCTTTTACAGTAAGCAACGAATCCAAAACATTATCCTGGAACACTACGCCTATTTTAGAGCGTATTTTATCATCGTCTTTCCCAAGTATTTCTCCGTCTATCTTTACTGCCCCGCTATCTGCCTTAAGTAAAGTGCACATGATGTCAATAGTAGTAGACTTGCCTGCTCCGTTTGGCCCTAAAAACGCAAAAAGAGTACCTTTTTCAACATAAAAATCTATACCTTTTATTGCTTGAACATGGCCATAGGATTTTTTTAGTTTTGAAACCTCTATTATCTCATTCAACCGCTTCACCCTTACCTTAAATTTTGTTTTAAATCATTATATCATAGTGTTTATCCCTTCCATATATTGGTTTTTTATTTTTAAACTACAAAAAAAGAACAATCATATAATCTGAATGTCCCTTTCTTTAATAAAATATTTTAGAGATTCTCACAAGCAAAATTCACAAATGCCTGTTTTATTATGTCATAACCTTTTTCTGTAGGATGAATACCGTCTTCGCAAAGCAGTTCTTTATAGTTCCTTTTATCCAAAAATCTGCTTCTTACGTCTACCAACAGGCAGCCGGTCTCATGTGCTATTTTAACTACCGTATTAGAATAAAGTTCCTGAAACCTATACATCATCTGCTTGTCACCGAGCCATTCAAGTATACTTTCTCTATTAAGTCCGTCACGCGTTATCCAGTCAAAATATCTTTCCGCATCTATAGGCGGAAGCGACATAAGCAAAGGCCTTATGCTTTTTTCTTGAAGTTCTTTTATCATTTTACGATACGTTTTCTCAAATATATCAAGAGGTGTGTTAGGCAGGTGCTGCGCTTTTGGCTCTTTTGCTACCTCGGCCCAGTTATAGTCGCAGTCATTACCTCCATACCCTAATAATACAATATCACAGTTAAGTCCTTTATTTATTGCACGGCCAAGCTGCTCAAAGCCTCTGCCGATAGTACAGCCGAATCTTGAATTGTTTTGTATGTGCACAGGCAGCAGTTTTTCTATTTTTATGCTGCTGCTTTCTTTTGGTATATAGTAATGTTCATTATTCTTATCGAGCATTACTTCTTTTAGTATAGAATCTCCGAATATCTGTATCTGCTGAGTTAAATCCAAAACAATCAGCTCCTGTAATCGTAGTAGTTATAAATTTTGCCAATAGCATAACACCAAAGTAAATATCCCCAATAAAATAATCAGTAATGCTAAATATCTTTATTTATTATTAACATTCTGTTTGCATATTAGCCGCTATTTGCTTTAATATAAATTGAAGGGAGCAGGTTTTATGGCAAAAACAGTTGTAGTATATAAATCAAAATATGGCAGTACAAAGAAATATGCCGAATGGATCGCCAAAGCTGTTGATGCAGATATTTTACCTCATTCTAAAGCAACTATTGATAAACTCCTTACTTATGACATAATCATCTATGGCGGTGTGCTTTATGCGCTTGGCATTATAGGATTTTCTTTAATCAAAGATAATTATGCTAGATTTAAAGAAAAAAAACTAATCGTTTTTTCCGTTGGTGCTTCTCCTGCCAGAAAGCAGGCCCTTGAAGACGTAATGGCAAAAAACTTCACAGATGAAATGCGCGAAAACATCCACTATTTTCATTTGCGCGGAGGACTAAATTATAAAAAAATGAATTTTATAGACAAAACGCTCATGTTCCTGCTTATGAAAAAAATCGCGAGAATGAAACCGGAAGAACGTGATGAAGATTCAAAAGCCCTCTTTGCCACATACGGCAAAACCGTTGACTTCAGCAGCGAAAAAAATATTCAGCCCATAGCTGACTATGTTCGTTTCTTGCAGTCAAATATATAAAGGCCTCATAATTTAGGCGCTTATTTGTATTTTTAGCTAGAGTCCGATAGTATGAAGTCCGCTTTGCCCGCGAAATGCTTGCATTTAACTACATCGTATATTACAATTATTGTGTGCTTAAAGTTAGCCGGATGTAACTATTTTGTTCTGTTCTTAAAATGGTCTATTCGCTTTAATTTCAAATAATAATCTTTAAAGCAATCGCCATTCTCATTAGTAATAAAATAAATACCAAGTATTATTATTAAATCTACTTTTAAAAAGGAGATATGAAATATATACTATATATTGTGTTTGCAAGCACTATATATAGTATAATGTGGCTTGCAAAACAGTTTTTTAATTAGCTGTCTTGCAACAAATAAATTGAATTTTGGGGGGATTTCATATGGAAACAGTGGCTAAAAACAAGCCAAAGAATGAGTATATAAAACAGCTCATCGCCGTTTCGGTAGGTCATTTTACTAATGACTTTTATATTGGTTTAATAACTCCTATTTTGTTCTTGTTCGTAAGCGCTCTTAGCCTTACTCTAACAGAACAAGGAGTGATATCATTCGCTATTTTGATGAGTACTTCGGTCTTGCAGCCGGTTGTTGGTTATTTTGCAGACAAATATGCGAAATCCTGGTTTTTGATTGTATCCATAGTGTGGGTAGCATTTTGGATGAGCCTTTCCGGAATAATAACAAATTATTATTTACTCATTGTTGTTCTTTCTTTGGGCGGAATAGCATCGGCTTTTTACCATCCTTTAGGCTCAACAATAGCCGTTAATTTATCAAGCAAAACAAAAGGCACTGGTATTTCCGTATTTATGACGATAGGCGGATTTGCAGCTACGATAGCACCGTTAGTATCTGTTCCTCTTGCAACTACATATGGTCTTCACAGTCTTGCGTTTTTAATGTTTCCAGGTTTTATCATAGCATTCCTTATGTATAAAGCAAAATTGCAGGATGTTGAATTTTCTCCAAAATCTAAGTCACATGAAAAAGCGAAAATAGGCAAATATGAAGTAAAATGGCTTTCGTTCCTTGGCGTTATTGCTACAATAAGGACATTTGTGCTCCGAACATTCATAACATTTGGTGTTCAACTCCTTGTATTAAGAGGCGCTGACCTAACTACTGCCGCAATATTACTTTCTGCTTTCATGTTTACTGAATCAGCTGGTACATTCTTAGGTGGACTTTTGGCTGATAAGTTCGGGCCTAAAAAAATGTTCATGCTTTCGACACTGCTTGCTACTATAGGCGTCGGACTGTTCCTTCTTACAACGGGAATACCAATGTATTGTTTATTCGTAGTTATAGGCTTCTTCTATAACTCAAGCAACGCTTCCAATATCGTTTTGGCGCAGGATCTTATACCACATAACGCAAGCTTTGCAAACGGAATAATGATGGGACTTTCAGCTACGCTTGGCGGCATATGCCTTTTGGCATTCTCAGCTATTGCCCAGTCGTTCGGGCTTATATTCTCAACAGCAATACTGATCGCACCGATGATACTATGCACGCTTATTACTACTATTCTCCCTTCTAATTTCGATAACAAAAAGAATATCGAAGAAGAATATTATGATGAAGGCAATCCTACCCATGTATGATTTTACTTTTTAATTTAAAGTTCGACTCAATCTGGTCGAACTTTTTTATTGTAAAATTTTAATGTTTATGATAAGCTCATTTTGATTTCTTGAAAGGATAAGGTAGTATATTAATGATTATTTGCTGATTTGACACATCGATTTTGGCACGTTTTGTGCCTTATTTGTGTTGGATTAGCTGTTTTATATGTTCGCTATGTTTTTTCATGCGGTTTTTGTTTCTCCAACACAAAAAGTTTTTTGATTGGAGGATTTTTTATGCCTAAAATACTGCTTAGAGCATCTAATATAGAAAAATATTATGCTGAAAACAAATTGTTTTCATTTAATGAGCTAAAAGTTTACTCAGGAGACAAAATAGGGTTAATAGGATCAAACGGCAGCGGTAAAACAACGCTTTTAAATATACTTTTTGGAAACACAAGCCCTGATAAAGGTACATTAGAACACTACTGCGATATTTCTTTTATTACGCAATTTGATGAACAGGACCTAAACGCAGACAAAAAATCGCTAAGTAATTTTAAATTGACTGACAAACAGCTTAGTTCTAAATTAAGCGGTGGAGAGTATACAAGATTGAAACTAGCATCAGCCTTCAGCAAAGAAAACATGCTTTTGTTTGCCGATGAACCTACTTCTAACCTTGATATAAACGGAGTTGAGCTTTTCTGCGAGAAAATGCTGCAGACAGAAAGTTTTATTATTATAAGCCATGACCGTGCTTTGCTGGATAAGCTCTGCAACAGAATAATCGAGATAAAAGACAGAAAGCTTGAATTTTATAGTGACAACTACAGTTCATACGAAACAGAAAGCATAAAAAAAGAAAAGAATGCGTTACTTTTATACAATAATTACGAATTAGAAAAAGCGCATCTTAAAGCAGCTCTTAATGAAAGCAAAACAAAAGCAAAGTTTATGAGAAAAGCACCAAAACGCATGGGTAACTCTGAAGCAAGGCTGCATAAAGGCAAGACAAGCGAAAAAAAGAAAAAGCTCGATCAGACAACGAGCAATCTAAAAAAGCGCATTGAAAAACTAGAAATCAAACAAAAACCTATTGAACAGCCAAAAATAAAAATGGATTTTTCTCTGACCGATCCGCCTAAAAATAAAATAGTTATTTTTTCGAATCATTTGGATTTTGCCTATGGCAATAATTCAATGTTTATCGGAGCATCTTTCGAAATAAAAAACGGCTCTAAACTTGCGCTCTGCGGCGAAAATGGGTGCGGCAAAACTACTCTTTTGAATCGTATTTTTAATAGATATAAAGATATCAATATCGCTCCAAAAGCAAAATTAAGATATTTTTATCAAGGTTTTGAGAATATCGACTATAACAAATCTGTTTTAGATAATGCGCTTGATGGTAGTGTGCAAAGCAAAGATGTTGTGCGGACTATTTTGGCAAGACTGTTATTTTTAGGTGACAGTGTTTATAAGCCCGCCGGCGTTTTAAGCGGCGGAGAAAGAATAAAACTTTCTTTTGCTAAACTGCTTGTCTCGGATACTAATGTACTTCTTCTTGATGAACCTACCAATTATCTTGATTTGCAGTCTATTGAAGTGCTTCAGGCTCTTCTTAAAGCATATGAAGGAACTGCTGTCTTCGTTTCGCATGATACAAGTTTCGTAAATAGCGTTGCCGATACTTTAATGTTTTTCACTAATAAAAAACTAGCAATGTTTAATGGAAATATCGACATGTATGAACAGACACAATGTAAACAGAATAATAGTATAAACTATTTGGAAAGAACAATACTGCAGATGAAGCTTACTGAAATAGTTTCAAAGCTATCAGACCAAAGCAGCGACAAAGATATGCTTAACAGTGAATATAAAACGATTTTAGAAAAGCTTAAAAATTAAGATGAAAATAAAGCTAAATAAAATTACTGAAACGCTAAAGAAAAACGAAGTATTTTAAAGTATTTCAAATACCATTATAAGGAAATTCCATTTTATTTTAGAATTTCAAAGAATATATTGACTTTCTATTGAATTTGCCGTATTATTCAAAACTGAATAATTAACGAAAGGTTGTGATGATAGGGTTGGAGAATAAGCTGAAATTGTACGGCTTCAACAACCTCACAAAAACACTTAGCTTCAACATCTACGATGTTTGCTATGCAAAAAGTGAGCGCGAGCAAAAGGATTATATTGCATATATAGACGAGCAGTATAACTCTGAAAGGCTTACCAAGATCTTATGTGATGTAACTGAAATGATAGGAGCTCACGTACTCAACATTTCAAAGCAGGATTATGATCCGCAGGGTGCTTCTGTAACAATGCTTATTTCAGAAGAAGCTGTTCCGGCTAATCTTATAGATAAATCCTGCAATCGTGGCGAATTTGCTTTACTTGACTCTAAAGAAACAGTACTTGCCCACCTTGATAAAAGCCATGTTACAGTACACACATATCCGGAGTATCACCCGGATAATGCTATTGCCACTTTTCGAGTTGATATCGATGTTTCAACATGTGGACGTATTTCCCCACTTAATGCCCTTGATTATCTGATCGGCAGTTTTGACTCAGATATAATCACTATAGATTATCATGTCAGAGGCTTTACAAGAGAAGTTGGCGGCCGAAAATGTTTTATCGACCATAGTATAACATCTATACAAGATTATATTAATGACAGTACCCTTAAGAAATATGACGCTATTGATATGAACGTATATCAATCTAATATCTTTCACACAAAGCTTTTAATAAAAGAAATAGAGCTGCAAAATTATCTGTTCAATAAAGATGTATACGAACTTCCGCCTAAGCAAAGGCTCGAAATTACAGATAGCCTTCGCAGAGAGATGATAGAAATATTCAGCGGAACAAATATATACTGACTTTGAAAGGAGAAAAAAATGGAAAAGCTTTCACAGAATAGAGCCCCAATATATGAAGCACTAAGCGAATACAGGCAAAAACGCATAGTGCCTTTTGACGTGCCCGGGCACAAACAAGGCCAAGGAAACCCGGAGCTTACTGAGTTTTTAGGTAAAAAATGTCTCTCGGTAGATGTAAATTCTATGAAACCGCTTGATAACCTGTGCCATCCTGTTTCCGTAATAAAAGAAGCGGAAGAAATCGCAGCAGAGGCATTTGGCGCAAACCATGCATTCTTTATAGTTGGCGGAACAACAGCAGCCGTGCAGAATATGGTAATGAGCGTATGCAAAAAAGGCGATAAGATAATAATGCCGAGGAATGTACACAGAAGCGCAATTAACGCTCTTATTGTTTGTGGTGCTGTGCCTGTGTATGTAAATCCTGGCGTCAATAAAGATTTAGGCATACCTCTTGGCATGTCTGTTTGCGATGTTGAAAAAGCAATAATAGAGAATCCTGATGCTAAAGCTGTGCTTATAAACAATCCGACTTATTACGGTATATGCTCCGATCTTAAAGCTATAACCAATTTAGCACATAAGAACGGCATGTATGCTTTAGTTGATGAAGCCCATGGCACACACTTTTATTTCGGAGATGATATGCCTCTCTCTGCTATGGCTGCAGGAGCTGATATGGCTGCTGTAAGCATGCATAAAACAGGTGGTTCTTTAACGCAAAGTTCATTCCTTTTGATAAGCAAAAATATGAACGCCGGATATGTAAGACAGATAATAAACCTGACGCAGACGACCAGCGGTTCGTATCTTCTCATGTCTTCTCTTGATATTTCAAGACGCAACTTAGCTTTAAATGGCAAAGATATATTTAAAAAAGTTATGAATATGGCTGAGTATGCACGAAAAGAAATAAACAAAATAGGCGGCTATTATGCTTTTTCAAAAGAAATAATAGATGGTGACACAGTCTTTGACTTTGACATAACCAAGCTTTCCGTCCATACTAGAGATATAGGACTTGCGGGCATAGAAGTCTATGATATTCTGCGTGATGAATACGGCATTCAGATAGAATTTGGCGATATAGGAAACATTTTGGCTATTATTTCAGTCGGTGATAAAGAACTGGCCATTGAAAGGCTTGTAGGAGCTCTTTCTGAAATAAAACGCCTGTATTCAAAAGATAAAGCTGGAATGCTTGATCATGAATACATTGACCCCGATGTCGTTATGACGCCTCAAAAAGCATTCTATGAAAATAAAAGATCCGTTCCCATTAAAGAAAGCAAAGGATTTATCTGCGGAGAATTTGTTATGTGCTACCCTCCCGGTATACCTATTTTGGCTCCGGGTGAACGTATAACATCTGATATAATAGATTATATAGATTACGCTCAAAAAAAAGGCTGCGTCTTGACAGGAACTGAAGATATGGACGTCAAAAGAATAAATATTGTGGAGGCTTAAGTTAATGGAGTTATGGTACACAGAACAGCACACTGATGATGTGCGTTTTTCGATAAAAGTAAAAAGCCAATTATATACCGGACAAAGTGAATTTCAAAGGATAGATGTGTTTGATTCAAAAGAATTCGGCAGGTTTTTTACGCTTGACGGACTTATGATGGTAACAGAAAAAGATGAATTTATTTATCATGACATGATAGTGCATGTCCCTATGTCTACAAACCTGAATATTAAAAATGTTTTGGTAATCGGTGCAGGTGATGGTGGCACAGTAAGAGAACTTACAAGATATAAGACTATAGAAAAAATTGATATGGTCGAAATAGATAAGCTTGTTGTAGATGTATGCAGAGAATATCTGCCTCAGACAGCCTGTAAGCTTGACGATAAAAGAGTAAATCTCTACTTTCAAGACGGCCTGAAATTCGTTCGCACAAAAGAAAACGAATATGATCTTATAATAGTAGATTCAACCGACCCGTTTGGGCCTGGTGAAGGACTTTTTACAAAAGAATTCTATGGGAATTGTTTTAAAGCATTAAAAGAAGACGGTATACTCGTTAATCAGCATGAAAGCCCATATTACCCAAGCTATGCAAAATCTATGCAGCGAGCTCATAAGCGCATAACGGAATTCTTCCCTGTTTGCAGAGTTTATCAGGCGCATATACCTACTTATCCATCCGGCCATTGGCTTTTTGGATTCGCTTCAAAAAAATATGATCCACTAAATATAGACGAAAAAGCATGGAACGATTTGGGAATTAAAACAAAATACTATAACACCGATATCCATAAAGGCAGTTTTGCGCTGCCCAATTATGTAAAAGAGTTGTTAATGAGTTATGATGAATAAAAATATCTCAACTTTTTTAGGCTGTGACAACGAATATAATGAATCAAAAATAGTAATATTTGGGGCGCCTTTCGACTCGACCACTTCTTTCAGGGCGGGTACAAGGTTTGCAAGCAGCGCTATAAGAAATGAATCATTTGGCATAGAAACATACAGTCCGTATCAGGATAAAGATCTTGAGGATATCTGCGTGTTTGACGGCGGTGATCTCGAGCTTGCTTTCGGCAATACCGAAAAAGCTCTGGACAAGATAGCAAATTATACTGAAAAGATAATCAGCGACGGTAAAATACCATGCATGATAGGCGGAGAACATCTTGTTTCTTTGGGCGCAGTCAGGTCAATCGTAAAAAAATATCCCGATTTGCATATCATACATTTTGATGCACACGCAGATTTAAGAGAAGACTATTTAGGTGAAAAGATGTCCCATGCAACTGTGATGAAAAGGATATGGGATTTAGTCGGAGATGACAAAATATATCAATTTGCTATACGCTCTGGAGCAAAAGAAGAATTTCTCTGGGCTAAAGGACATGTTAACATGAATAAGTATGATTTTAACGGTCTATCAGGGACAACATATAAATTGCACGGCAGGCCCATATATCTTACGATAGACTTAGACGTACTTGATCCTTCCGTATTTCCGGGAACAGGCACTCCCGAAGCAGGCGGAGTAAGTTTTCAAGAACTCCTTGATGCGATAATTGAAATTTCTGAGCTTAATATAGTCGGTTTTGATATAGTAGAACTTGCACCCGTATATGATAATAGCGGTGCATCTACAGCGGCAGCCTGCAAGATATTAAGAGAACTTCTGTTAGCCGTAGATAAATAAAAGGCCATATGGCCTTTTTTATTTTGATCTTTCTGAGATTTCCATACCTATTTTTATGCCCCTGAATAATCTCTCCGCAGCTCCCATAAAGAGCGGTTTTGCATTTTCAATCGCCTTATCAATAGGCATAGAAGCATTTATGGTTGTCATTATTGTCGTATCCGCTATATCGTATATCTCCTCTGCTCCTTCACCCATACCGCCTGCTATTATTGCTACCGGTATTCCATATCTCTTGCACCTTTTTGCTACGCCTGCAGGTACTTTGCCAAACTTTACAGATTGGCTGTCGATAAAACCCTCGCCCGTAATTACAAGGTCAACATCTTTTAATAGATCTTCAAATGATACGGCATCTAAAACCGCCTCAATGCCAGGTTTTAAAGAAGCTTCAAGCACGCCTTTGAGTACTCCTCCCATTCCCCCTGCTGCTCCGGCTCCGTTAAACGATGATATATCCACTCCATGCTCTTGGTAAAACACTTTGGCGTAATTTTTCATTCCTTCTTCCAGATGTAAAAGAGCTGATTCATCCGCTCCTTTTTGCGGGCCATAAATATATGTTGCTCCGTTTTCCCCCAAAAGCAGGTTCGTAACATCGCATATTACAGTTATAGAAGCTTTTTTTATCTTTTCATTCATACCCGAAAGATCTATGTGCGTCACTTTTATAAGGTCTTTCCCGCAGCCAAATAGGATATTATTATCTTTATCGTAGAATTTAACGCCAAGAGCAGAAAGCATGCCCATTCCGCCGTCATTAGTAGCGCTGCCGCCTATCCCGACAATAAGATCGTTTATCCCTTTATCCAGCACATGCGCTATAAGTTCGCCAGTGCCCTTTGAGGTGGAATTAAGCGGATCACGCTTGTAAGCAGGTATAAGCGGAAGTCCGCTGGCCTGCGCCATTTCAATAACAGCTGTTTTGCCGTTATTTATAATTCCGTATTTCGCTGTCGTCATCTCCTTAAGAGGACCGGTAACTTCATATTCTCCATACATACCTTTTGCAGCTGTAACAAAAGAGTCTACCGTTCCTTCACCCCCGTCAGCAACAGGAACGAGTATCGTTTTCGCAGCATGAAATATTTTTTTGCATGCTTTATCAAGCATCTCTGCCGCCTCTGCGGCGCTTAAAGAACCTTTGAATGAATCGGGCGCAAAAAGAAACTTCATAGTTTGCTCCTTCTCTTTTTTTTATGTATTAAAATGCATTTTTTACATAACTTATATAAAACTAAGTATCATATAGATCATTATACTAGTTATTGCGTAATATGTAATATTTTTTTACAGGATATCTGGGTGTAGAATGCTTTACAGCAGAAAATGTTTATGATATAATTTTGCGCAATATAATACTTATATCATTATGACAGGGAAAGTAAACTGACACAGCATTTCTCAGAGAGCTATCGTTTGGTGTAAGATAGCAAATCGTTCTCAGTTGAAAATGGCCCTTGAATGGCGTACCGAAGCTGTTTGGCTAGGCTACGACGGGATTCGCCTGTTACAGCGACAGAGTATCAGCAGCACGTTTGCTTGTACTTATGAGGTCGATTTTTATCGATAAATTGAAGTGGTACCACGAGATAGCACCTCGTCTTCATAAAGAAGACGAGGTTTTTTATTTTATTAACAAGGAGGAATTTAAAATGAGAATTGAAACAAAATGCCTTCACGAAGGCTACAAACCGGAAAATGGCGGACCTGGCGCCATGCCAATCTATCAAAGCACAACATACGTTTATGACTCTACAGACCATATAGGCAAACTGTTTGACTTATCTGTTGAAGGGCATATGTATTCTCGTATATCAAACCCCACCGTTGCATTTGTTGAGGAGAAAATTGCGGCGCTGGAAGGAGGCATTGGAGCCCTCTGCACGACCTCTGGGCAAGCAGCTTCACTTATAGCTATACTTAATATACTTAAAGCCGGAGACCATATTGTAAGCGCAGCAACAATATACGGCGGTACGATAAATCTATTCGCTGTAACACTTAAAAAATTCGGAATTGAATGTACGTTCATAGATTCTACCGCTTCGGAAGAAGAGATACAAAGTGCGTTCAAGCCTAACACAAGGGCCGTATTCGGTGAAACACTTGCAAATCCTGCTTTAACTGTATTCGATATAGAAAAGTTCGCTAAAATCGCGCATAAAAATAATGTGCCTTTGATCGTAGACAATACATTTGCTACACCGATACTGTGCAGACCTTTTGAATTCGGCGCAGATATAGTCACACATTCAACAACGAAATATATGGACGGCCATGCGCTGCAGGTAGGCGGCGTAATAGTAGACAGCGGCAATTTTGACTGGACAAACGGCAATTTCCCTGAATACACCGAGCCTGATGAATCATATCATGGTCTTGTTTATACGGAAGCTTTTGGTAAAGCTGCTTATATTACAAAAGCGAGAGTGCAGATGATAAGAGATCTTGGCACATATCCTAATGCCATAAACGCCTTTTTGTTGAATTTAGGGCTTGAAACTCTGGCCGTTAGAATGGAAAAATACTGTGAAAACGCTCTAAAGGTTGCACAGCATTTTGAAGCTTCCGATAAAGTAGAGTCGGTTAACTACCCAGCGCTTAAGAGTAATAAATACTATGATCTCGCTAAAAAATATCTGCCTAAAGGAACAAGCGGGGTAATATCTTTAAATATAAAAGGTGGACGTGAAAACGCTATTAAGTTTATGGACAGTTTGAAGCTAGCTTCAAACGAAGTGCATGTTGCAGATATACGTACATGCGTATTGCATCCGGCAAGCTCTACTCACCGTCAGTTAACAGATAGCCAGTTGATTGCGGCAGGAGTTCACCCTGGGCTGATACGTTTTTCTGTTGGTCTTGAGAACATTGACGATATATTGGAAGATATAGATCAGGCTCTAGCGCAGATAGACTAAGCTCTAAAGCAAACATTATCAGGGTATCTTTCACGTGAAAGATACCCTATTTCATAATCATATTTTCGGGGTTTGATTTAACTGAATTTTTATATGAAAATTCAGTTGATTATGGTCTTGAGCAAATATATATTTAAACTATGCTTTTAGACAAGACAGTTTTTCGTTTCAGTTGCAAACTTTTCATACAGCCTTTTGAAAAGAGGTGGAACCTTAAATGAGGATAAAACGAATTAACTGCTTGGTGCAGTTGATGTAATCTGATAACAGATTGTACCGAGATTATAAAATCTGCTATCAGCTAACTGCATCGCCTTATCGGTATAGAAAATATAAGGAGCAGTTATTATGGATTTAAACGGATTAAAAAAACAATGGAAATATGAAGAAAGCTATACTTTTAAAGGATGGGACTTTTCACATCTTGACGGCAGATGGGAAAGCGAGAAATTGCCGTGGGATTATCGCGAAATTCTACTTTCTTTGCTCAAAAGCACTGACAAATTGCTTGATATGGGAACAGGCGGAGGTGAATTTCTCATGTCTATAAAGCATCCGTACGCGCTTACAACAGTGACAGAAGCATATCCTCCAAATGTCGATCTATTAAAGAAAGAACTTGCACCGCTTGGCATTAAAGTAGTGCAGACATATGATGACAATAAACTTCCGTTTGAAGATAACACTTTTAACATTATTATTAATAGACATGAATCTTTTGACTCAGCGGAAGTCAGCCGCGTTCTTAAAAAAGACAGTTATTTTATCACTCAGCAAGTTGGCGGCATGAACAATAATGATCTGTCCAAAAGATTAATTGAAAACTTTGTCCCGCTCTTTCCTACGCATACATTGCAAAACAACATAGCCCTATTACAAAAATCGGGGTTTGAAATCCTAAAAGCAGAGGAGGCATTCACAACGATCCGTTTCTTTGATGTAGGCGCACTTGTATACTTTGCAAAAATTATCGAATGGGAATTTCCGGGGTTTTCTGTAGACGCTTGTTTTGAAAAGCTATGTGAATGTCAAAATGAAATCAGCAAAAACAGATTTATTCAAGGAACAGAGCATCGTTTTATTATTGCAGCGCGAAAAATATAGTTTTAAATATGGCTTTTGATAAATTAAAAATCTATAAACAGAAGGAGATCTTATCCTAATGGGACCTCCTTTTTTTATTGCTCAATTTTATGGCTCAAAACCCATATATACATTTAGCTCCTTATCTGCTTTTATTTTTGAAACGCGTGAAAAACAGCCGTCTTTTATTATCGTTATTTCTGCCTCGTAATCTCCCCAGTGCCCAGCCCCTGTTTTTGTTGAAAAAACGATATTATAAATACATATGCCTTTTTCGTCATTTTCAGTATCTTTAATTTCAAAACCGTCTATCCATGGACTTGAAACTCCCGTTACCCAATTGGGGAAATTTTCATCAACCTGCTTCACATATTCTTTTTTGAGTTCTGAAGTCATAACGGAGTACTGCATCGCAGCGCTTCTTTCTTTCAGCCCGTTTGCCCATACTTTTGCCGCATCTTCAGCATTGCATACTCCTACATCATCCATTGCTTCCATTAGAAGCGTGCTTTTTATCTGATAATTATCTATCTCAGCCACAGCAGCAAATACGCTTATATATTTAATATTAAAGACATACCCTATCGCATTTACCAAAGCAATTATTGCAATAAACAGGAAGATCAATCCGCTTATTAGTTTTTTTTTGCTTTTTATTAGCAGTATTTTCATTCCAACTCCTCCTATAGATATTTGTATAATTCTATTAAAAAGAAGGACACGTTAGCACTAAAAAAAGCACCGGAATAATCTCCGATGCTTTAAGCTGCTATATTTCATTTTTCTATAGAGGTTTTATGTGTTAGTAACGCTACATAAAATCAATAAAGAAATTACAGATCACATAATTATTTTATCTGTTTTGCATCCTATAAGCGATATTAGATCTCTTGGATAAAGTTCAACCTGATGCCCTATTTTGCCGGCGCTTACAATTATTCTTTCTATTTGAAGGCAGGAACTGTCAAGTACTGTTTTATACTGCTTTTTCATTCCTATAGGTGAGCATCCGCCTCTAATATAACCTGTTACCTTATTTATATCTGCAACTTTTATCATCGTTACGGATTTTTCGCCTACAGCTCTTGCTGCCGCTTTCAAGTCGAGTTCCTCCGCTACCGGTATTATGAAAACATAATACTCTCTGCTTGCGCCTTGTGTAACAAGTGTTTTATATACCCACTCCACCGGCTGTCCAAGCTTATGTGCAACTGATACTCCATCAATAAGCCCATCGCTGTGATCATATGTATATGTGCCATACTTAATGCCTGCTTTATCCAGTATACGCATAGCATTTGTCTTGAAATTTGCCATTGCCTTCTCACCTGTCTTTACAAAATCTAATAGATATTATACAGCAAATATCATACAACTTTCCAGTTCTCAAGCTCTTCATCCACTTCATAAAGTGTGACTTCGTCTCCTGCTTGTCTTAATCCTTTGTTCCATAATATGAAAGCAATAGCTCTGCGTTTTATTTCTATGTCAAGTTTTGTAAATTCCTGGCTTTGCATCGCTTCGCTTATTTTGATTATCGCCTCATCGACGCTTATATATTTTTCTATATCTCTGTTTCTGAAATCCCAGCCGATAGAAGTTTTTCTGTCCCCTCCGGTCCATTCGTTTGCATTGTGAGCAACGAACTTAACTACATTTAAGTTTTCCTTTAATAAATTTCGAATATATTCGTTGCATCCCGTTTTATCAAAGCTTCTCCAAACATATACTGCAACTCTAAATCCATTCATATCCAAAAGGTTCCGTCTCTCGGAAAGCTCTATAATCCTATCTAGCACCAACATTTCGATTTCATCCAAATGACTTTCATATATGAGCTGTTCACCTTGTTTTTTCCCGGATGCTGCAAGCCTGCCATGAGATAATTCCATCTTGTTAAGCAGATATGCGCATGTAGGTACCCCGTCATCGCTTGCGTTCATTATTGCGCTTTTTATAGCTCTGAATCTGTCAGCCTCATCAGTATATCTTTTAAGTAGTTCCATAATTATAAGATTACCATAAGCTAAAGCTGTCACCTGAAAAAATACTTTTCTTTTCACGCTTTTCAGCGAATTACTTATATCGACCATAGCCTGGAGCAGTATAGGTATCCTTTCAAGTGGTATATAGCTTATTTCACTTTGAAGCTCTATCAAAAACCTTATTACTTTATCCTGTTCACTGTATTTAATGAGTCTGCTCATGAGCTGACCATAGTCGTAATTGTATATGATATACTCCATTTCGCTTTTTGAAACACCTGTATCTTCTATAGACAATGAAAAATATGTATCAAATTTCTCACTGCTAGCAATACGCTGTGACTTTAAAAGCATTTCGCTATCTACCTGCTGGTAGGGGTAATTTATTTTTTCATCAACAGCAGGAAAAAGTGCACATAATATCTGTAAAGCGACTTTAGCATCCAGACTGGTAAAATGGCTCAGATTTTTTTTCATCTGTTCCATTTCTTTTTGCTGTTCCGCTATGACAGGTCTTTTTATAGCATTAGTTTCTCCTGTTATGTCGTTTTTGTTTATATGTATCCAGTTGTATAGTCCTGGAGCAAATATCTGCAAGGATGAAATAGCGATAAGATCCACTATATTAACTTCATCTTTTACAAGATCATATTTAAACGAAAAAACATTCACAAGTCTGTTTACATCTCTTAATGTCGATATAAAAGGCATGACGCAGTTTGCGATTATCTTCGCCCAATATTCAAGATCACGCTTTTCTTTCGTATGATCCGAAATGCTCTTGTCAAGCTTGTAAAATAATATGTCATATAGTTTTACCGTATCGATATCAGGTATTTCTATAGGTACTTGTATTATTTTCTCAAGGTATTCGCTGCCGTCACCTTTTTGTATATCCTTTAGTGCATTTATTACTACGTCCTTATCAAAAGGAAGAAGATAAATAGTATTTGGGAAATCCGCCAGTGATTTGACCAACTGAAATATCTGACGTATCTCAGTATTATTCAGCCTGTCGATGTCATCAATTATTATGACTATTTTCTTATCCGCTGCAATAAGCTCTTTCGATATCTCGCTTTTTATTTTACTAAGGTTTGTTTCATCATCGCTATTTTTCAGCGCATCTGCGTAATCATGCAGCAGCTTTGCTATTTTTTCAAAAACAGGTGAAAATCCAGGTATTATACTTATTGCATCTGCTCCCATTGCAAGCTTGTCAATATCTTTTGAGATCTGCTTCTTCTCAGATGTTTTATCGCTGACACCAAGTCCGCTGTAAAGTGTTAAAAAGAACTGCTCTATCAGCTGATCCTGATCCGAAAAATTCCATGGATTAAATTCAATTATGAGCGGAATTTCAGATATAGATGTATATTTCTGCAAAGCGAGTTCATTTTTGAACATATTTATTATGGATGTCTTGCCGCATCCCCATTTACCATACAAACCTATAGTGATACTATCTTTTTGAGAATATGATATCACTGCTCTGGCTAGGGCATTTGCAAAATATCTTCTATCGAGTAAATCTTCTTTTGAACTTTCAATAGGTCTATCGGAATTGAACATTTTTCTTCTCCTTGAAAAATAGTTTTCTATCTCAGGTCCATAACACTTATTATTTATTCATTCTATAGAAACAAGTTCAATTCCTTTTTCACATATCGAATATTTTCTTTCGAGTCACAAATAGCGGTGATCGGATTTTGGCAATAAAAACGCCAGGAAAAATCTTGGCATTAACTTTATAAGCATAAAATGTTTTTGTTTAATTTGATAACAAACCAATTGATTACACTTACTCATTATTATTATGAGCATCCGATTTGCAATGTCTATTTTGGGGAGGAAAATAAGCAGAAAAACAATATATCTCTTCTGTCTTATTTCAATTCAGATAACATGGCTATGACCGAAATACTCAAAATAAATAAAGAAACAAGAAAATACGGTCTTATATTATCCCCATAAGAAGCAGGAGATCTCATAGAAGCAAGAAACAAAACGCCTAATAATCCTGTGCGAGTCGAAATAGATGCGGGAATAATAAACAAAATCATAGAGGAATTTTGTGATTTCCATACCTTTTCCTCTTCACCCAGCATAAGATATATAAAGCATTATATAGATGCTCTTAATATAGAAAATCTGTTTCTGCATCTCTTCCCTATCCAGCAAATAAATGAGATGTTGCATAATTACGGAAAAACGTATAAGTACGACCATAAAGAAATGCTTATAAATGTCATTAAACTTGTATTCAATAATTCTCTTTTTTCTGCACTCCTTGGAAAAAGTGTTGCAATTCTCTATATTACAGATGGAGAATGTACATTTCCGCAAAACAATTTATCTGAACAAGGTTTAAAAAATCATGTTAAAGTTGTAATAGACAATATACTATCAGAACTTAATATAAACGATCCGAAGCTAAAAGAATATATAAGATAATATGAAGTCGAGTTGTGCTCTGTCCTTAAAAATCATATCGCAAACGGTACATTGTCTTCTTTGATCATAACAAGTCAATAATAAAAACCAGAATATTTCATTTGAAACAAATAAAAAAATTGGATGACTATGAATTTAAAAAAGTTGCAAAAGAAATACTTTTGTGTGATGATGCTCTTTCAAAGCTGTTATAATAAAACCGCGTGTAAAAAATCTTAAAGATCTTATGGATATTTTAAGTGCAGATTGCATTTATGAAAGCGAATTTAATGCTATATTCGATCTGCTCTCAGATATCGAACTTGCTTATCTTCTATATTCTATAGCTTGCATAACAACATACCGACTGACAATCGAAACGATCATTGATCCTATGCATCTGACTGAAAGCGAAAAAATTGGCAAATAGCCTTTTCGAACCATTTAAGTAGACTTAACAAAAACAGATTGCAAACAATTATAGATTTTTAAAACAGTTTTCTTAAATTCATCAACTCTCTCTTAGTGCGTCTATAAGCAAAAAGTATAATTTTTATTAGTATAGCAGAAAGTAAATGGGCAAATTCAAAAATATCCGCGAAAACCGAGCTGTTTTCTGCTATTTCTATGTCTTGACAAATCAATAAAAAGATATATTATTAGATAGACTAACTAATTATTTGAGGTGGTTCACATGATGGATGAGTTTTCTATTAAACTAAATGATATTCTGGTAGAAACCTTTCGTTCTATATTAAAAGTCGAAGAACAAATGTTAAAGCAGTCCAGCAAGATAGATCTTTCGATAAGCGAAATGCATTTGATTGAAGCCGTTGGCAAAAACGGCAACCAAGGCCGAACGATAAGCGATATTGCTGAAGATCTCTCCATTACACTGCCTTCTGTCACTATAGCAATAAACAAACTAGTAAAAAGAGGCTACGTTCAAAAAGTAAAATGCAAAAATGACGGACGAGTTGTTTTTGTGTCCTTAACTCCATTAGGCTCTAAAATGGATGCTGTGCACAGATATTTTCATAAGTCAATGGTAAGGAATGTAGCAAAAGATCTTACCGAAGAAGAAAAATCCGCTATGCTCAAAGGCATTGACAAGCTGAATACTTTTTTTAACAAAAAACTTGAAGCAATGGAGGAAAAATGAGCTTTTCTATAATTGGTACCGGCAGTGCAGTCCCTTCTTGCACAAAAACAAATGATGCTCTTTCAAAAATAGTAAATACAAGCGATGAATGGATTTCAACAAGGACAGGCATAAAGGAAAGACACATATGCGTAGATGAATCGCTGACGGATCTGACATACAATTCAGCTGTAAAAGCACTTAATGATGCGCGCATAACAGCAGATCAAATTGATCTTATCATATGTGCTACCATAAGCAGCGATTATATAACTCCGTCTCTAGCCTGCATCATACAGAAAAAAATAGGCGCATCCTGTCCTGCTTTTGATGTAAACGCTGCATGCACTGGGTTTATATACGCTCTAGATATAGCAGCTGGATATTTTGCAAATGGGAAAGCGCAAAAGATATTAGTTTTGGCAGCAGATGCAATGTCAAGGATACTTGATTGGACAGACAGATCTACATGCGTGCTTTTTGGAGATGCCGCAGGAGCAGTTGTTTTGTCAAAAGGCAATGATCTTCTTTCTATAAAGCTGACGGCATCAGGCGATGATACTTCACTGTATGCGCCAAATGTCAGCGGGAACTGCCCGTTTTATAAACAGACAGGTACAGAATCTTTTTTGAAAATGAACGGCCAGGAAATTTATAAATTCGCAGTCTCAGCTATGTGCAGCGATATAACCTCTGTAATAGAAGAAGCCAAAATAACAAAAGACGATATAGACTATGTCCTGCCTCATCAGGCAAATATCAGGATAATAGAAGCAGCCCAAAAAAGGCTTAAAATGCCCAAAGAAAAATATATGACAAATATAGACAGATACGGAAACACATCAGCCGTAAGCATACCTCTTCTTTTGGACGAAGGAAACAGGAACAATCTGTTCAAAAAAGGTGACCTTATAGCAATGAGCGCATTTGGAGCAGGCCTTACAACAGGCGCATGCATTATCAGATGGAATAAATAGTATTTACCGCTTATGCGTTAAATTAATAAACAAAATTTCATTATTTGGAGGAAATTTTTATGACACTGGAAAAAGTAAAAAAAATATTAACTGATTATAACGGCTGTGATGCTTCAGCTATAACAAGAGAAACAACATTTGAAGAACTCGGATTAGATTCGCTGGATACTGTTGAATTAGTCATGAACATGGAAGATGCTTTCGGAATAACAATAGACACGAGCGAAGGAATGCATACTGTCGGAAACATAGTAGATGTAATAGATAAAGCTCAGAAATAAGGAGAACTTATTATGATAAAAACACCACTTTGTGATTTATTAGAAATAGAATACCCGATAATTCAAGGGGGTATGGCATGGATAGCAGATGCTTCACTTGCTTCAGCAGTATCTAATGCCGGTGGTATGGGGCTTATTTCTGCTATGAACGCAAATGCTGAGTGGCTGAGAGGTCAAATAAATAAAGCACGAGAACTAACGGATAAGACTTTTGGCGTTAATATTATGCTTATGAGCCCTTTTGCTGATGAAGTAGCACAGTTAGTTATTGATGAAGGAATAAAAGTAATAACGACAGGTGCAGGAAATCCGGGGAAATATATGAAAGCATGGACAGATGCAGGCATTAAAGTTATACCTGTCGTTCCATCAACAGGTATCGCAAAACGCGTTGAAAGAGACGGTGCTTGCGCTGTTATAGCAGAAGGAGGAGAATCCGGCGGTCATGTTGGCGATCTTACGACAATGGCCTTGGTTCCTCAGGTGTGTGACGCTGTAAATATACCTGTTATAGGCGCCGGAGGCATAGCTGACGGCAGAGGCATAGCAGCCGTATTCATGCTTGGTGCATGCGGCGTTCAGGTCGGCACAAGGTTCCTTGTAGCTTATGAATGCAATGTGCATAGGAATTATAAAAACAAGATATTAAAAGCCGGAGATATAGACACCATAACAACAGGCAAAAGACTCGGTCACCCTGTTCGCTGTCTTAAAAACCCTTTTACAAGAGAGTTTTTTAAAAAAGAATATGACAGCTCAATTTCGAACGAAGAACTTGAAAAAATGGGTGCAGGAGCGCTTAGGCTTGCCGCTATAGAAGGTGATGAAAAAAGAGGAAGCTTCATGTCCGGTCAGATAGCGGCGCTTGTTAAAAAAGAACAGCCTGCTGCGGAGATAATAAAAGAAATGTTTGAAGAAGCAGAAGCTCTTCTTCGCGGAGCAGATAAATGGGTAAAATAGCATTCGTATTTTCCGGTCAAGGCGCTCAATACAGCGGCATGGGCAAAGAATTGTATGATAATTGCCCAAAAGCAAAAGAATTATTCGATATGGCAGATATGTTTCGTGAAAAAACATCTTCTCAGTGCTTCTTTGCTTCAAAAGAAGAGCTGTCACAAACGATAAATACTCAGCCATGCCTGTTCTTAGTAGATCTTGCTGCAGCTTATTGTTTAAAAGAAGCAGGCGTTGTCCCTCACGCTTTAGCAGGCTTTTCCTTGGGAGAAATAGCGGCTCTTACGTTTGCGGGTGTGTTCTCTGACGAAGACGGCTTTAAATTCGTTTGTAAAAGAGCAGAAAGTATGCAGAAAGCTTCAGGGCAGGTAAGCGCTTTGATGGCTGCAATACTCAAGCTGCCTAACGAAAAAGTTGAGGAGCTGTGTGACGCTTATAAAAACGTCTACCCTGTCAATTATAACTGCGCAGGTCAGTTGGTTGTTGCCGGAGAAAAATCAGAGCTCGAGAAATTTTATGATGCAGTAAAAAAAGCAGGTGGCAAAGCTATCCCTCTTGCAGTCAGCGGCGGCTTCCATTCGCCTTTTATGAACGAAGCATCCAGAGAACTTTCTGCAGAGCTTGAAGCCTATGATTTAAAGGCTCCTCTTCTTCCTATCTATTCAAATGCTACAGGTGAACTATATGAAAAGGATATTAAAAATCAAATATCCATGCAGGTTAATCACCCAGTTTTATGGCAGAAGACTATTGAAAACATGCTTGATGCAGGCATAGATACTTTTATTGAGGTTGGAGCCGGCAAGACATTATGCGGTCTAATAAAAAAGATTGCGCCTGAAACGACCATTTTAAATGTAGAAAACAAAAATAGTTTAGATAGCACTCTAAATGCTTTAGGCAAAGGAGAAAATTAATGTTAAAAGGTAAAACAGCCCTTATTACAGGCGCCTCAAGAGGCATAGGCCGTGAGATAGCTATTAATATGGCAAAAAGCGGTGCAGATATCGCTATCGTTTACGCCGGCAATGAAGATGCTGCTGCAAAAGCCCTCAGTGAAATAGTGCCTCTTGGTGTAAAAGTTAAAACATATAAGTGCGATGTGGCGGATTTTCTAGCTACAAAAGAGCTGGTACAGTCTGTCATTTCCGACTTTGGCAGTATAGATATACTTGTAAACAATGCAGGTATAGTACGTGACGGATTAATTCTTCAAATGAGCGAAGAAGATTTTGATTCTGTTATAGATACTAATCTTAAAGGCGCTTTCAATATGATAAAGCATACATACTCTCATTTTATGAAAAAGAGAAGTGGCCGGATAATAAACATTACTTCGATTATCGGTTTATCAGGTAATTCAGGCCAGGCAAACTATGCTTCTGCAAAAGCGGGACTAATTGGTCTCACTAAATCTACAGCAAAAGAACTGGCTCAAAGAGGCATAACCTGCAATGCTATAGCTCCCGGTTTTATCAGCACAGATATGACAGATAAATTGAATGAAAAATTAAAAGACAATATACTTGCTTCCATACCCATGAAAAAATTGGGCACACCAAGTGACGTAGCTAATATGGCAGTTTTTTTAGCAAGTGATAATGCTGGCTATATAACAGGCGAGGTCATTAAAATAGATGGCGGACTTTATATCTGAATCGCTTTCTACAGACTAAAAAAGGCAGGAAAAAACATGTCAAAATGGAACCGCGTGAATTTTCACATAGGCGATCTGAATATAAAAGCACCAATCGTGCAAGGCGGAATGGGCGTTGGTATCTCAATGTCAGGTTTAGCTTCAGCTGTTGCTGATGAAGGCGGAATCGGCGTTATTTCTGCAGCAAGCATAGGCATGCTCTCAAAAGACTTTGCTAAAAACACCATGCAGGCAAATATAGAATCATTAAAAGATCAGATACGAAAAGCAAAAGCCAAAACAAAAGGCGTACTCGGTGTGAACATTATGGTAGCGCTCACTAATTTTTCCGATATGGTCAAAACGTCCATAGAAGAAGGCATAGACATCATTTTTGCAGGTGCTGGTCTTCCCTTGAACCTTCCTGAATTTTTGCATGAGGACAGCAAAACGAAATTAGTACCTATAGTCTCTTCTGCCAAGGCTGTTAAAATCATAACAAAATGGTGGAAAGAGAAATACGACTATTTGCCTGATGCATTCGTTGTTGAAGGCCCACTTGCAGGCGGTCATCTTGGTTTTAAAAAAGAACAGATTGATGATCCGAAATATAAACTTGAAAATATCATTAGTGAAGTCCTAAAAGAAGTAAAAAAAACAGAAAAAGAATTCGGCATAGAAATACCTGTCATTGCTGCAGGCGGCATCTTCACAGGCTATGACATCAGACGTTTTTTGGATCTTGGTACATCAGCCGTTCAGATGGCTACACGCTTTGTTGCAACAAAAGAATGCGATGCAAGCGAGGAATTTAAGAAAGCTTATGTTAACTGCAAAAAAGAAGATATCATCATAATAGAAAGCCCTGTAGGTATGCCTGGCAGAGTGATCAAAAACGAATTTATCGATGAAATGAAAGCAGGCAAAAGGCAGCCTTATGCTTGTCCTTATCACTGTATAACCACATGCAGGGAAAAAGACAGTCCTTATTGCATAACGCTTGCTTTAGTAAATGCTTATAAAGGCAACCTTCAAAACGGGTTCGCTTTTGTAGGTGCAAATGGATATATGGTAGAAAAAATAGTAACGGTACATGAGCTGTTCGAAACGCTTGAGAAAGAATTTGAAGAGTCTTGAGCTTAAACTTACAGACCTTGAAAGGAAACAATTTCATGAAAAGAGTAGTTGTAACTGGTATGGGAGTCGTTGCCCCTGTGGGAAACGACCTTAAAACTTTCTGGAATAGTCTAATATCGGGCAAATGCGGTATAGACTTTATAACTAAATTCGATACAACTGATTATAAAGCGAAAGTTGCTGCTGAAGTAAAAGATTTTAACGCTTTATTGTATATGGACAAAAACGAAAAAAGAAAAATGGATCCCTATTCACAGTTTGCTATGGCTGCTGCCGTTCAGGCTATGGAAGATAGCGGCCTAAATGATATAAGCCCTGAAAGGCTCGGTGTTTATATTGGTTCAGGAATAGGCGGTATAAGCACATTCTATAGCGAGTGTGAAAAGCTTATAAGCGGCGGCCCAAGAAAAATTTCTCCGTTCTTTATTCCAATGCTCATATCCAATATGGGCGCAGGTAACGTAGCCATACGCTTTAATGCCCAAGGCCCTTGCCTGCCTGTCGTAACAGCATGCGCGACTTCAACAAACGCGATCGGCGAAGCCTTTAGAGCAATAAAACACGGCTATGCTGATGCTATTATAGCCGGCGGTGCTGAAGCTGCTATTATCCCTCCTTCTGTTGCAGGTTTTGCAAACATGATGGCATTATCAACAAGTAACGATCCCCTCAATAGCTCGATACCTTTTGACAAACGCCGCAGTGGTTTTGTTATGGGCGAAGGAGCAGGATGCCTTATCCTTGAGGAATATGAGCATGCTAAAAACAGAGGCGCTAAGATCTATGCGGAAATCAAAGGCTATGGCAATACATGCGATGCATACCATATAACAGCACCGCATCCTGAAGCTATAGGCGGGGCTAATGCAATAATAGCTGCCATAAAAGAAGCCGGCATGCAAGATGAAGATAAAATATACATAAACGCTCACGGTACAGGCACCCCAATAAACGATAAGGCAGAAACACTCGCAATAAAGGAAGCATTAGGCGAAGAGAAAGCGTATAAAGCACTTGTCAGCTCAACAAAATCCATGACAGGCCATATGCTAGGCGGAGCAGGTGCAGTCGAAGCTATCGCTGCCGTAATGGCGCTTAAAGAAGGGATAATCCCCCCTACTATAGGCTATAAGGTGCCCGACGAAGAATGCGACCTTGATTATGTTCCAAACACAGCCCGAAAAGCAGACGTAAATCTTGCCATCTCTATTTCACTTGGCTTTGGCGGGCATAACGGCGTTATCGCCTTCACTAAAGCAGAAAAGGAGTAAGCAATGGATATTAATTTGATAGAAGCTTTAGCTAATATTGTTCAAAAGACAGGCCTTACAGGCATGGAGATAACCGAAGGCAATACTAAAATACGTCTTGAAAAGAATATTACTCAAACTGTCTATACAGAATCAGTTTCTTCTCCTGCCGTTAAACCCAGTAAAACTCAAGATGAAACAGAGCAGATCATTTCTGAAAATGTCGTCGATTTCAACAAACTAACAGAAATACGCTCACCTTTCGTTGGTGTGTTTTACAGCGCACCATCCGAAAATGCTGAACCTTTTGTCAAAGTCGGAGATAAAGTAAAAAAAGGCGACGTGCTTTGCATAATAGAATCCATGAAACTGATGAACGAAATAACCGCAGAAGAAAGCGGCGAAATAGTCGATATCTGCGTACAAAATGGTCAGGTAGTGGAATATTCTCAGATTTTATTCAAGATTTTTTAGGGGGCGTCATGATTGAATAGAGAAGAATTAAAACAAATATTACCGCATAGAGAACCGATGCTTCTTATAGATGAAGCTTCACTTATAGAAGACAAAAAAGCAATTGGAAAATATGCCGTCAGAGGCGATGAATGGTTTTTAAAAGGACATTTTCCAGGAAATCCCGTTGTCCCAGGAGTAGTTCTGTGTGAAATGATGGCACAGACATGCTGTGTCCTTATTGGAGAGCTTATAAAAGGCAGAACGACTTACCTGACAGGTATAAACAACGTAAAACTAAAAAATAAAGTACAGCCCGGTGAGACGCTTGAAATAGAATGCTATTTGACAAAATCAAAAGATCCGTTCTATTTTGCACAAGGCAAAGGCTTTGTTAACGGTAAACTTGCCGTAAGCGGAGATTTTTCGTTTGCTCTTATCGGATAAAGAGGTGAACATTATTGTTTTCAAAACTGCTTATCGCAAATCGTGGTGAAATTGCTGTTCGTATAATACGTGCCTGTAAGGAAATGGGTATTTCAACCGTTTCTGTATTCTCGGAAGCAGACAGTGACGCTCTTCATGTAAACCTAGCCGACGAGAGCATATGCATAGGCCCTGCAGCAGCCAAAGATAGCTATCTTAATATGGCTTCTATCCTTTCGGCGGCAGTAGTAACAGGCGCTCAAGCTATACATCCCGGATACGGTCTGCTTTCTGAAAATGCTAAATTTGCAGAGCTATGCGAAAAATGCAATATTACTTTTATCGGCCCTTCATATAAAGTAATAGAAAAAATGGGTGATAAAAACGAAGCAAGAAAAGCCATGGCGGCAGCTGGCGTTCCGATAGTACCTGGCTGTGAAACCATAGAAGATATAAAAGAAGCTAAAAAAGAAGCTGATAAAATAGGCTATCCGCTGCTTATAAAAGCAAAAGCAGGGGGAGGCGGCCGTGGTATACGTCTTGTAAACTGTGAAAAAGAATTCGATAATGCGTTTATGACAGCTTCAAGCGAAGCCAAAAGCGCTTTTGGTGACGGTGGAGTATATATGGAAAAATTCATATCACCTGCTAAACATATAGAGATGCAGATTTTATGTGACAATGACGGAAATATTGTCTGTCTTGGCGAACGCGAATGTTCCATACAGCGCAAAAACCAAAAGCTTATTGAAGAAAGCCCTTCCCCATCCATTAACGCGGAAACTCGAGAAAAAATGATAGATATAGCAACGAAAGCAGCAAAAGCTGTTGATTATACAAACGCAGGCACGATAGAATTCATCTTCGATAAAGATAATAACTTTTATTTTATGGAAATGAATACGCGCCTTCAGGTCGAGCATACCGTAACCGAAATGGTTACTGGCATTGATATAGTTAAATGGCAGATACGTATCGCGCAAGGTCTGCCCCTTTCTTTTAAACAGGAAGATATAAAGATTAACGGGCATGCCATCGAATGCAGGATAAATTCCGAAAACCCTGATCATGATTTTAGACCAAGCTGCGGCAAGATCTCGCTTTTGCATATCCCAGGTGGCCCTTGGGTCAGATTTGATACAGCTCTTTACCAGGACTATGTGGTTCCTCCATATTATGATTCTATGATAGGAAAACTTGTGGTTCATGCAACTACAAGAGAAGAGGCAATAAGGAAAATGCAGGCAGCTCTTTGTGAACTCGTGATAGAAGGCGTCGATCACAACAGCGAATTGCAAATGGATATATTATCAGATGAAAAGTTTAGGGCAGGAAACTATTTCACAGACTTTATGGCGAAAAGAGGCTAATCAATGCTTAAAAAAGGTCTATTCAGAAAACCAAGAATCGAACTTGAAACATATGATAAGTACGCAAAAACTGCGCAGCCCACTGTCCCTGAGGAAATGTGCTTGACTTGCCCTTCCTGCAAAAGCACTTTATTTGTTTCTGATCTAAGTGAAAACCTGAACATTTGTCCGAAATGCGGACACCATTTTAGGATAAACGCCAGACAAAGGATAAGTCTTATATTCGATGAAAATACATTTACTGAAATAGATAGCGATATGACTTCAAAAAATATAATCAAATTCCCAGATTACGATAAAAAGCTCAAAAGTGCTGCTCTCGAAAGCGCTGAAAACGAAGCTGTCGTATGCGGTTACGGAAAGATCGGAGGCTATAGCGCCGCAGCGTTTGTTATGGAACCGTATTTCATGATGGGCTCTATGGGCACTGTAGTAGGCGAAAAAATAACAAGGCTCTTTGAATATGCAACAAAAGAAAAACTGCCTGTAGTAGGCTTTACAGTTTCAGGCGGTGCAAGGATGCAGGAAGGTATACTATCTCTCATGCAGATGGCAAAAACCAGCGGCGCAGTCAAGTTGCACAGCGATGCTGGTAATCTCTATATAACAGTGCTCACAGACCCGACAACAGGAGGCGTTACTGCCAGCTTTGCCATGGAAGGCGATATAATAATCGCTGAACCCAAGGCGCTTATATGTTTTACCGGTCCAAGGATAATTGAACAGACAACAGGCCAAAAATTACCGCCAGGATTCCAAAGAGCTGAGTTTTTAATGGAAAAAGGGTTTATTGATGACGTTATAAGCCGTGACAAGCAAAAAACATATTTAACGAAAATTATGCGTATGCACTCTAAGGAGGTGCAGTAAATGGAAGCGTTTGAGAAAGTTCTGGCTGCCCGCGCTAAAGGGAGAGCTACAAGTATAGATTACATTGGTAATATATTTGATGATTTTACAGAAATGCGCGGTGACAGGCGCTATGGTGATGATAAAGCAATAATTGCGGGGCTTGCTATGCTTTTTGATATGCCGGTAACAGTCATTGCTGTTGAAAAAGGTCATGACACTAAAGATAGGGCCTTGCGCAATTTCGGCAGTGCAAATCCGGAAGGATACAGAAAAGCGTTAAGGCAGATGAAATTGGCTGAAAAATTCAGAAGACCGATAGTATGCTTTGTAGACACAGCCGGTGCAAACCCCGGTCAAGGCGCGGAAGAACGCGGTCAAGGTCAAGCTCTTGCAGAAAATATTATGGAAATGACAGCTCTTAAAACCCCTATCATTTCTATATTTATTGGTGAAGGCGGAAGTGGCGGCGCTTTAGCATTATCTGTAGCAGATGAAGTATGGATGCTTGAGAACTCTGTTTATTCAGTAATATCTCCTGAAGGCTGCGCAAGCATATTATGGAAAGATCCGTCAAAGACATGGGAAGCAGCAGAATGCCTCAAAATGACAGCAGATGATCTATATAAATTAGGTGTAATAGAAAAAATAATAAAAGAACAAAGGCATGATTTTGATAAAGTGTATGATACTTTAAAGGAAGAGCTGTATGCCGCCTTCAAAAAGAGCTTGAAACTCACAGGAGAAGAACTTGCTCAAAGAAGATATAAGCGCTTTAGAAAGATTGGAGTGAGCGGAAAATGATAGCGGTGGTAACAGACAGCACAGCTTATCTTACAAAAAAAGAGTCGTATGATCTTGGTATACGAATAGTTCCTATGAGTTATACCGTATCAGGGCAGACGTTTAATGAAAGCTACAGTGATAAAAATGGTGAATTTGAATCATTTATTTTCAGGACTGGCCGCTGCACTACCTCTCAAGCGCCACGATCCGCTTTTATTAGTATGTTTAATGAGCTTATAAGGCAAGGATATGAAGTAATATGCATAGTCATCTCTTCAAGGCTAAGCGGCACATACAGCAGCGCTTCTATTGCAGCAAAAGAGGTTAACCCTGAAAAAATAGCAGTTATAGATTCTCTTTCTACAGCAGGAGGCCTTTCTTTACTTGCCAAAAAGGCAAGAGAGTTTGCCGATAAAGGCTGCTCGTTAAAAGAAATAACCTTTGAAATAGAAAAACTAAGAAATAAAATAGGCATTTCCTTTTCGGTTGATAATATGGATGCATTAAGGCGCAGTGGAAGGATTGGCATAGTCAGGCAGTCTGTTGGTACAATACTTAATATCCGTCCTATACTTCTATGCAAAGAAGGTGCGGTTATCGCGTATGCTTCTTCAAGAGGCAGATCGGAACAAATCAGATACCTTGCAGGTACTGTACCTAATGATGCAAAAGAAATAATCGTCCATTACCTTGGAGATATCAGCAATGCTAATACATTGTATAATACCATAAAAGATAGATTCCCTAATGTAGCAATAACAAAGGTCAAATTAGGTCCTGTGTTGGGCATACATTTAGGATTGGGTCTTATAGGTATTTCATGGATCAGTGATTAAATCCCTTCAAAAAAAGCAAGTAAGAAGTTTTCTTGCCTGCTTTTTGTTTTCCAATCAGTTTGTATAGTTTAACATTTCCCGGGAAATATTATGCTGATAATTTATTGCTTAGCATATTTTCTTCTGCCGGCTTTCTCTTTATGCAAAATATGTATAATCTTGATACAAATAATTAATATAGATACTGCTGCCGCTATTATTACACCTATATACTGCCCATTAAACCCGCTGGGTGATAAGTGTTTAATAAGTATTCCTACATATGCCCATATAATAGTCAAGCCATACGCTATATCATTATTTATAGCCATTGGAACCAAACATAATATAAGACCCAGCACAATCGCTATTATTGCCCAAAGCTGGTTTGGGAGCCCTAATCCTGACCAGTCTATACTTATAAGCCATGCCGTTGCATTTGCAATAGTGGCAATAGAAATCCATGCGAAATAAACACTAAGCGGCAGCCTAACAAATATTTTATTTTTTTTCGTAAGATCTAAGCTGTTTATTCTCGTATATGCTATCATAAGCGAAAGCAAAAGAATTATCATGATAATAAGCGACGCAGCTATCTTTTTATAATGCCATGCAATAAGCCAGGCAGCGTTTGCTATCGAAGATAAGATAAAAAATACCCCTATTTCTCTTATTATTTCCCCTCTACGCCTTTTCCCTTTCCACGCACCAAATTGATATATAACAAATACAGCCAAAAGAATATAGATAAGCCCCCATATAGAAAACGTTATCGGCGCAGGTGTAAATAAATTAGGATATTTATTTGCTACTTCAGCTGTGGTAATCCCATTTATAGGCAGGATTTCAGCAAGCGCATTAACGGCTATCATAATGATATAAAAAGCCGTATTTAAAAATATTAATTTTTTAGGAGCGTTGCTGTTAAGCATTGGAATATCCCCTTCTCATTTATTTTGCACACAGTGATACAATAATTAATATTAAAGATATTCTAAACTATTTATAAATCAATTATAGATTCTACTAACACCAAATCTTATTAATCTACATAAGCAGTACGATTTATTGTTAAATCTTTAAATTTCGATATCTGATTTATTGTCTGCTTCTTTATATATAGCCGCTTGCTATTGCATCTATGCCTTTTTGACTCATAAATATTTTACCTGCGCCACATTTTTTTCATACTGTTTGTTTGCATTAGTAGTAAAATGAATAGTGTTCTATAAAAAATTAGGAGTTTACCATGAAAAGAGTCTTTATAAAAACAATCGGGATTATTGTCATAGGCATGATCATGCTTACAGGCTGTGTCTTTCAAACTGATAATACGCAACAAGAAACGCAAAATTCGAACGCAAGCGATCTTCATCCGGAAGAAAGCCCATACTTCAATATAACAAGTGACACGAAAATTGAGTTAAGCGGCTCATCATTAACTGTTGATTCAGGCATACTTCTCTCTGTTTCCTCTCTAAATGAAAATACATCTGATTCAGACGGCATAAATGCAACTTTTATTGCAGATAATGAAACGCTTATTGGAGATATATTTTGTGATAGCCAAAGCACAGTTTCACTGGAATTAAAAAATAACTCAACATTAAAAGGAGCAATCAACTCAGCAAACACCGCAAAAACAGTGTCCTTATCTCTGGATGCTAATAGCATATGGACTGTAACTCAAGATTCTTACATCACAAGCCTTACAGATGACGACCAAACATTATCCAATATACATGATGATGGTAATACGGTATATTATGATGCATCTTCCTTAGCAAATGAATGGCTGGGCGGAAATACTTATATGCTGCCTAATGGAGGTCAACTTACGCCTGCGAATTGATAATTGGACATATGAATTCTGTGAAGAATAAACTGAATTTAAATAATGAAATAAGTATGATCGCACCTTTTTGACACTTGTTACGTATCTTAGTATAATTTCATCATTTACCGCCCTGACGTATTATATTAAAAAACCGCTAATAATAAAAAGCGCAAGCAAATGATGATAGCGTAAGTTTTGTGCTCAGTAGACCCTGCTCAATACCAAAACACACATTTGCCTCTTGAATCGCTTCGCGCACAGGCAGTAAAACTGTTTTCTACAGCAACAATAGCTATAAAGCTATCACTTCAACCGTGATGGCTTTTTTATTCAATTTATGTCAAAATGCACGTTTTAATGATACATCCGCTTCAAACAGATCGCCATTTATGTTTATTTGAAGTTTTCCTTTCATAAGCTCCATTATGTTTTTGGCTATATAAAGACCAAGTCCGCTGCCTTCTGTGTGCCTTGAGCGTTCACCCTGAACAAACTGTTCCATAAGCTCCTGCTCAGATATATTAAGCGGTTCAGCCGAAACGTTTTTTAAGACAAAATGAGCAAATTCGCCTTTGATAAAAACTTCTCCATAAACTCTTGTATTTTCAAGAGAATATTTGGCTGCATTTGAAAAAAGGTTTTGAAATACGCGCCATGTATAATTGCCGTCGGCAAGCACCTCTATCTCTTCAGTCGGATTGAAAACAAATTCAATATTCTTTTCAGCAAATATTGTATCAAAACCTCCATAGGCCTGTGCGATAAGTTCCACAAGCCCAAGTTTTTCAAAACGCATCTCAATATTGCCGGTGCTTGTTTTTGAAGCTTCAACAAGGTCATTCGTAAGAATTTTTAATCTGTTTGAATTGCGCTCAAGCACTTTAAGATAAGCACAGGCAGTCTCGTCTTTTATATCTTGCTTTTTTAAAAGATCTACGTAATTAATAATGGATGTAAGAGGCGTTTTTATATCGTGTGAAACATTTGTTATTAATTCTGTTTTTAAATGCTCTGCTTTAATGCTCTCTTCAAGTGCTTTTTTTAGTCCTTCATCTATATGATAAAGCTCTGTAGCCATTTCTTTTGTATCTACATACATCCCGGCCGTATGTTCAAGCTCATTTTTTTCTCCTTGCGCTATGTTTTTTGTTATCTGCCTGACTCTTGCGAATTGGTCTACAACCCCAAAACAGCTTATCAAAGACATGAAAATTGCAGCTATCATTGCATATATCATGTATCCATAAACGCTGAACATTGAACTAAACACCCAAAAAATCATTACTAGAATAAAAGGCACAATGATCTTAAGTACTGTCTTATATATCAAAGGCATCGCTTTTAATAGCCTGTAAACCAAAAGAGTATCCAAAAAAGTATGCGCCTTTATACGCCTTACTATCATAAGGACAAATGCTATGATCAATGCGATCTGGAGCAGACTGAAAAAGATGCTGGAAATAGCGTTAAAGGGAAAACTTGTATTCCATAAGAGATATGAAATATAGTATAAAACGATTCTTACACATGCGGCAAAAAATACTCCTATCGCGATACAAGCTTCTATATACTGCTCTTTTAAATAAGAAATTAAAAATGAGCTTTTTGCTCTGTTTGCTTTATTCATTTTCTGTCTCCTGAAAGTTTATAACCCATGCCATAAATTGATTTTATATAATCAGGTTCTTTGGGGTTCATTTCTATTTTATCTCGCAAATGGCTTATATGAACCGAGATGGTCTTTTTAACATCATAAGCCGTCTCTCCCCAGACCTGTTCATATATCTGGTTTGACGAAAAAACATGATCCACATTCTGCATAAGAAGTTTAAGTATGCCAAATTCGTTTGGCGTAAGAGATACTTCTCTTCCATCCACACTAACATACTTTCTTGCATCGTCAAGAACAATACCTCCAACTCTGAAAAGATCTTGCCTCTGTTCCATACTGCCAAGATCCGTGTATCTTCTAAGGTTTGATCTTACTCTTGCAACAAGCTCTATAGGATTAAAAGGTTTTGAAATGTAATCGTCGGCCCCGACGTTTAAACCAAGCACCTTATCTGTATCTTCGCTTTTTGCACTGAGTATTATTATCGGTATGTTTTTCTCTTCTCTTATTTTTACAGTTGCCTGTATTCCATCCATCTTAGGCATCATAACATCTATTATAAGCAAATGAATATTATACTTTGTAAGCATCTCGAGCGCATTTAGCCCATCGTATGCCTTATATACAAAATAACCTTCACTGCGAAGATAAATATCTATAGCAGCTACTATATCAGGTTCGTCGTCGCAAACTAATATATTGAAAGCCATATGATCCACTCCTTTATTTCAGTATAACCGTAACTATATATCCGCCGCAATTGTCATCAGAAACAGTATAATCCAAATCTTTAGGTACTTCAATTTTGCCGTTTTTTGCAACCTGACGATATACCTGATAAGAAGTATTACCTATCTTTATCGCATATTGCTTATTGTTTTTAAGATAATCGATATATTCTTCAAAACATAAATTATTCATTTGAATAAACGCTGCATGAGGCAGTCCTACATATCTGAAATGCCATGATTCATATGATATGCCGGTTATATCACATTTTTCTTTTGGATATCTTAATATAAACCCATATTTCCATGAATTTTTCTGGAGCCATTTCCCTTGAGCAGTCTCTCCGAGATTGTCTATACCGCCTTTTTCAAGCTGTATATCTACTGCAAGCCCGGTTTCATGCTCACTGCAGCCTGCTTTTTGTACTAAAGATTTATCTTCTGCCTGTTCATATAAAAGCGATTGTTTTTGATAAGTCCTATATCCGCTTGTCACAACCAGATCAGTAATATTGTTTTTTTCAGCGTCATTAAATATTTTTATAATATTTTGCAGCGCGCTCAATTTAAGTTTAATATCACTTCTTGACAGCGCTATCTTTTGGTACGCCGCAGTCATGGTGCCTTCAGTTACCCTGTTTTTTATCGGGTTGGAAGCATTGACAAGCCATAATTCTTTTGTGTTTTTTATGTCGCTTACGGATATGTTTTTTAGCTCAAGTTTTTTTGTTTCGATTATATCAGCTTGTATTTGGAATGTATCAGCCTGATCATACCCAAGTATAATCAAGCTTCCTGCTACCGCTAAAACGATAAGCACTTCAATCACTAAAGCCGCCTTTAACCCAGTCCTTTTTTTATTTCTCTCTTTTCTCACTTGTTTCACTGCCTTTCTTTCGCACAGGCAGTATTTTATACAATAAATTCCAAGTCTTAGGTCATATAATGTCTAAGATTTGTCTAAGAGTTCTCTTTTCTTTACATACATAGTGCAATAATAACAAAATATAAATATTGACAATATAATTTAATGTATGATATCATATGTGCTAACTCAAAGCACTGCATATAAATCTACAGTAAACTGAGCAAGCGCTTAGCATAATTAGCTTAAGTGGCCGGGCCTATCTTGGCAACAGGATACATTTTTTACCTGTGGGACAGTAATAATGTTCTACAGGTATTTTTTATTCTACCAGAGGAACAATACTTAGAAATTGCACTGCCATAGAGCTATCTTATTCTGCTTTATAAGCAATATGGAGGTAACTAACTATGACTAAGCACGAAAATGGCCTTAATTTAAACGGGCTTACAACCAAAGAAGCTCAAGTGCTTCAAGCCGAATATGGCAAAAACGAGCTTACTCAAAAAAAGCAAGAAACTTTCTTTCATAAAATACTGCATGTACTGAAGGAGCCTATGTTTTTGCTCCTGCTTGTAGCTGCAGTTATCTATTTTATTTTAGGCGAACCCCGTGATGGAGCAATCATGCTCATATTCGTTGTAGGCGTTATCAGCATCGATGTTATTCAGGAATGGAAAACCGATAAAACATTAAACGCGCTTAAAGACCTTTCAGCACCTCATGTAAAAGTAATACGTGATGGCGAAGAAAAGGTCATAAACAGTACTGACCTTGTTCCAGGCGATCTTATGCTAATTGCTGAAGGAATTAAGATACCTGCTGACGGCGAAGTAATTAGAGCAAACGATTTATGCGTAGACGAATCATCGTTAACCGGTGAATCAGAAGGGGTTTGGAAAATTGTAGCGCAAAACGCCCATAATGCCGGCACAGACTATTGGCGAAAAGATTATGTGTATGCAGGAACGCTTGTAACTCAAGGCAATGCACTTATACTCGTTGATAAAATAGGCACACAAACAGAATATGGCAAAATCGGCACAAACATTGCAGCAGCTCCTGAAGATCCGACGCCGCTTCAGCTGCAAGTAGGTACTCTTGTAAAAACATCTGCTGTTATTGCTTTTGCACTGTTTGTATTCATGTGCATAATAACATATATTAATATTTCCGACCACACGTTCTATGAAAGGATAATTGAAAGCATACTCTCAGGAATAACGCTTGCAATGGCAATGATCCCGGAAGAATTTCCTGTTATACTGACTGTTTTCCTTTCAATGGGCGCATGGCGGCTTGCCAAAAAGAATTCACTTGTACGAAAACTGCCTTCAGTAGAAACGCTTGGAGCCGTTTCTGTCCTCTGTATCGATAAAACAGGCACAATAACGCTCAACCAGATGACAGTTCAGGAAACATGGGCAATAGAAGAAAATACTGATGAGCTTGTAGAAACAATGGGCCTAGCCTGTGAAACGGACGCATACGATCCAATGGAAAAAGCAATGCTGCGCTACAGTGAATCAGTAGGCATAGGCAAAGACCATCTCTTTGGAGGAGAACTTTTAAGCGAATATCCTTTCACAAACGAAAGAAAAATGATGGGGCATGTTTGGAAGCATGAAGGCGAAATAATAATCGCTGCAAAAGGCTCACCTGAACGAATACTGACTATCTGTGATATAAATGAAGAGGATTTTGACGTCATAAACGACAAAATTAACGAAATGTCTTCAGAAGGCCTTAGAGTAATAGCCGTTGGTAAGATGAAAGTCAAAAACATAAAAGAAGTACCTGATACGCTTGAGAAATGCAAACTGGAATTTTTAGGGCTTATAGGTCTCGTAGATCCTCCAAGAGAAACAGTCAAGGTTGATATAGAAAGCTGCGTAAAAGCGGGCATACGTGTCGTAATGATAACAGGCGACAACGGCATAACTGCAAGCTCGATAGCTAAAAAAATAGGTATTCCTAACTCCGAAAAAATAATAACAGGTGATGAATTGAACGAGATGAGCGATGAGGAGCTCTCAGTAAAGGTACGCGATGTAAGCATATTCTCTCGAGTTATACCGGAGCATAAGATGCGTATAGTCAAAGCTTTTAAAGCAAACGGCGAAGTAGTTGCAATGACGGGTGACGGAGTAAATGACGCACCTGCACTTAAATATGCGGATATAGGTATAGCAATGGGCAAACGTGGTTCGGAAGTCTCAAGAGAGGCTGCAGACCTTATCCTTATGGATGATAATTTCTCAACGATAGCAGACACGATAAAAGATGGAAGAAGGATATACGATAACATTAGAAAAGCAGTAGGATATGTCTTCACTATTCATATCCCTATCGCGTTTTCATCGCTTATCGCCCCTCTGCTTGGAATAAATCCTTCAAACTTGTTTCTTTTGCCGCTTCATGTCGTTTTGCTTGAACTCATAATCGACCCGACTTGCTCTATCGTGCTCGAACGCCAGCCGGCTGAAAGGGATATAATGAACAGAGGTCCAAGAGATCCCAATGAGCAGATACTGACTTCGGGAATACTTATAAAAAGCGTACTGCAAGGGTTGTTCATATTAACAGCTTCTTTTGGAACATATATTACTTTCTTGAATATGGATCCTTCTAATGCCCCGCTTGCACGTACCATGGGTCTTGTCATAGTAATAATATCTAATCTTCTGCTTGTAAATGTTAATAGTTCAAATACTGATTTTGCGATTCAGTCTTTCAAAAGACTATTAAGAGATAAAGTTATGATACTTGTTAATGCCGGAACAATAGCAGGAATCCTGGTAATACTCTACACACCTCTTAGCGGTGTATTGAAGCTTGCGCCGCTCTCAGGCAGTCAGCTGCTCTTAGCTGTAGGTATTGCGCTTATTGCGGTAACGTGGTATGAACTGGTAAAAATTGTAAAGTACTATAATAGAAAAAAGAAATATCAAAACTTGACCTAATAAAAAAGAGCACCCTTTGGGTGCTTTGTTTTTTATATTACGAATCCACCGTTTGGACTTAGTACCTGCCCAGTAATAAAGTCTGCATTCTTAGAAGCAAGGAACAAAACAGAATAAGCAACTTCCTCAGGCTTTCCGAATCTTAAAAGCGGGGTTTCATCTACAAGTTCATTTGTCTCATCTTCATTTAAAAATGCGTTCATATCAGTATCTATAATACCTGGAGCAACGCAGTTAACCTGTATGTTAGAGGGCCCAAGTTCCTTTGCAAGCGCTTTTGTTAAACCTATTATTGCAGCTTTAGCCGCCGAATAATGCACTTCGCATGATCCGCCCGTTAATCCCCAAATAGATGAAATATTTATTATCTTGCCTTGTTTCTTCTCTATCATGTACGGCAGTACACTCTGGCAGCAGTTATACGTGCCTTTTACATGAACATCAAACATGTCGTCCCATTCATCTTCAGTTATGTCCGTAAAAAGCTTTTGCTGTGAAATGCCTGCGTTATTCACAAGAACATCGACAGAGCCGAATTCCAAAATACTCTTTTCTACCATCTCTTGTACTTTGTCTTTGTTCCTTATATCTGCTTTTATGCTGATGGCATTATGTCCTTCTTCTTTTATTGAGGCTTCAAGTGCTAGTGCGCTCATTTGTGAATTTAAATAATTTATAACAACATTGTAATTATTGTCTGCAAATACTTTTGCTATAGCGCTGCCGATTCCTTTTGAAGCTCCTGTTATTAAAACGGTCTTTTTAATAATTATCATCCTCTCAGAAGTCCAAATCCTAATATATATTATAATGCTTTGGTCTGTTTTTTTAAAGCAGACGTAAATTAAAAAAAAGTGAGCGCCCACTCACCTTTTTTTATGTTTATTATTTCTTTGCGTCGCAATATCCTGAACCTTTGCAGGAATATGGACACATAGCACACTGCCCGCAAGTTTTTCTCCTTTTGAAATAGCTGTATACATTATAAACAACCAATGCAGTTACTGCTGCGATAATAATAAAATCTGCCATATCCTCACATCCTTTTGCCAGGAGATATATTATTTCAATAATCTTCGTGTATTATATTTAACCCAACCCCAAGCCAAGTAAACTACCAATTTGATAAATCAGCATTGAAACAGCCCAAGCAACTGTGCACTGATATGCAATCGTAAATCCTGTCCATTTCCATGAACCCAGTTCTTTTCTTTCTGTCGCTATTGCAGCAACGCAAGGCGCATATAGAAGAACAAAAGCCATGAAAGCATATGCCGACAGCGGAGTAAAATGTGCCTGAAGAGCTGCCGTAAGAGCCGGAGTAAGTTCTCCTGCACCTTCGGCTATATACAATATTCCAAGCGAAGATACAACCGCTTCTTTAGCAACGAACCCAGTAAGAAGCGCTGCACCTACCTGCCAGTTTATAGCGCCTGTACTGCTTGAAACACCAAATCCGTTAAGTACAAATATAGGTGAAATGAACCTTCCTATAGAACCTAATATGCTCTGAGCCGGGTTATCTACCATCTGCATCGAAAAGCTGAACGTCTGCATGAACCATATAACGATGGACATAGTCAAAAGCACCGTTCCAACTTTTATAACATAGCCTTTTGCCTTTTCCCACGTATGGATCAGAACCGATTTGAGCGTAGGTATGCGGTAAGCAGGAAGTTCCAAAACAAACGGCGGAGCCTCGCCTCTAAAAACCGTCCTGTTTAAAAGTACCGCCGACAGCATTGCGATCAAAAGTCCAAGCATATATATGCTAAATGTTATAAGCGCTTGATTCGATGAGAAAAATGCGCCAACAAATACCGCATAAACTGGTATCTTGGCACCGCAAGACATAAACGGCATAAGCGTTATTGCAATACGTTTGCTTTTTTCATCTTCAAGTGTCCTTGTAGCCATTATTCCAGGGACGGAGCATCCATAACCCATAATGAGAGGAACAAATGCTTTGCCCGACATTCCGAAATGTCTGAATATTCTGTCCATTACGAAAGCAATCCTTGCCATGTACCCTATATCTTCTAGTATGGATAAGCACAGGAACAATAATACTATCATTGGCAAGAACCCTAAAAGTGCTGCAATACCGTTTACAATGCCATCCATAACAAGGCTTATTACAAAATCTGATGCTCCAGCGTTTATTAAAAGCGATTCTATGCCACCCGGTATAACATCGCCTGTCAGCCATTTAAAAGGCTCAGCAAGCGCCTGTCCGACCGATCCGATAGATATTTGGAAAACGAGGAACATCGTCAGAAAGAATATCGGTATGCCAAGTATTCTGCTTGTAACGACTTTGTCTATTTTATCGGAAATTGAAAGTTTCCCTTCGTCTCCTCTTTTTACATATACAGAAGTAATAGCCGTTATGTATTTATACCTTAGGTCAGCAATAAGTGTTTCCATATCCTGGCCATTGTTTTTTTCTTCTGCTTGTATGATATTTTCTATTTTCCCAAGAGTCTTTTCGTCTAGCTTCAGATCATCTTTTATCTTTATATCTCTTTCAAGCAGTTTTACAGAATAATAAAGTGCCTCATCTATTTTGTTTTCCTCAAGAATGTCTTTTATCTGTTTTATTGCATCTGCTGCCTTCGACTGCTCAAGTGCAGTAATTTTTGGCATAGTAGGCTTTTTAATATACTTGACTGCTTTTTTTACAAGCTCATCTACACCCTGGCCCTTTGCGGCAGTAATCGGAACAAACGGTATGCCGAATTTTTCTTCCAAACTGTTTATATCTATGCTGTCTTTCCTTGCCTTTACTTCGTCCATCATGTTCAATGCTACTATTGTCGGTATCTTAAGTTCCAAAAGCTGTGTAGTAAGATATAGATTACGCTCTATGTTTGTAGCATCAACTATATTTATAATAAGATCTGGTTTATCGTGTGCAAGATAATCACGAGCTACTATTTCTTCTGATGTATATGGCGAAAGTGAATATATGCCCGGCAGATCCACGACCGTTATATCTTCACTCGTGTTTTTTAATTTCCCTTCTTTTCTTTCAACAGTTACTCCCGGCCAGTTCCCTACATGCGCATTGCTTCCTGTAAGTCTATTGAAAAGAGTTGTTTTTCCGCTATTGGGGTTCCCCGCTAGTGCAAAACTGTATGTCATAAAATCACCTTCCTTAATGCGAATTAATTCATGCCTATCTTTCTGTTAATCGCTTTCGAAGGCAGCACTATTGCTTTGTGCTTCATCGTCTTTCACATTATTGCCCCACCGGCCGAACATATGTCTTCTTCCATGTCCATGTCCGAACCGTCCATGGTGCCCGTGATGATGCCCGTGTTTCTCGACAAGGACCTGTGAAGTTTCGAATTTTCTTAAGCTAAGCTCATATCCCCTTATATTTATTTCAAGCGGATCACCAAGCGGTGCAACTTTTCTCATAGTTATTTTTGCGCCGGGTGTTATTCCCATATCCATAAGCCTTCTTCTTATCGGTCCTGAACCGCCTATGCTTTTTATTACTCCGCTTTCCGATGGTCTTAATTCTTTTAGAGAAACTATCATAGTGTCCTCCTTCTTTCTTGAAATTTTTAAATTTTAATATCAAAACTACTTAAGTTATTAAATAGGTTAATTATTGAAACATAATGATATCAAAAGTTATTCTAAGTTAACTTTTTCATCCTATTAATCGGCTGTTGTTACAGCCTTGGTGCTTAGTTCTATTTGTTTGAGCAAGCTAACTTTTTGATCGCTCACATCCGTTTAAACTGCTTTTTTGCGGTACTTTTTTGGAGTGTTTCGCGCGGCTAACTTTTTGTTTCTTCACCTCTACACATTATGATAGTCTACTTAAATATGTATGTCAATAGTTTGGTTAGTTTTTTCTAACTTTTTATAATATATTTTATGCTGCTTGCTTATTGATTGATATTATTGTAATCTTTAAGAAAATAATCCGCTTAGGAGTACTCATGAAAAAAGGCGATATTATAGAGATAAATATAGAAGATATGACAAAAGAAGGTATGGGCATAGGTCATTATGAAGGCATGGCGGTATTTGTAGATAACGCAGCTCCAGGAGATCGTTTAAGCTGCAAATTAACAAAACTGAAAAAATCATATGCGACCGGAAAAATGCTTAAGCTTATAAATGCATCATGCAGCCGTATAACTCCCGAATGTTCCTTTTTTCCTGATTGCGGCGGCTGCTCATTCTGTCATATTGATTATGAAGCAGAACTAAAAATAAAAGAGCGCTGGGTAAAAGACGCGTTAAAACGCATCGGCAAACTTAATATAGACGTTTTGCCTATTATAGGTGCGCCTTCTGTTACCCATTACCGCAACAAATCTCAGTTTCCGGTTGGTGTTAACGAAAAAGGCGATATCATAGGCGGATTTTATAAAAGAGAAAGCCATGATATAGTGGATATATATAGCTGCAACATCAGCAGTATAGAAGCAAATCAAACGTTAAAAGTTTTAAAGCAATTTATCCGCACATACGATCTTACAGCATACGATGAAAAAACAAAGCGTGGTCTCATCAGGCATGTATATATAAGAAGCTCAAAGCAAAGCTGTGAAGTTTTAGTCACCGTTGTAATAAACGGTAACAATCTCCCTCATTACGAGGAACTTATTGCAGATCTAAAAAAAGAGATAAAAGGCTTCTCTGGTCTGCTTATAAATGTGAATAGATCCGATACAAACCTAGTTTTGGGCGAAAAATTTATAACACTTTGGGGCAAAGACTACATAAAAGATGAAATGTTAGGCATAAATTTCCATATCTCTCCCCTATCTTTTTATCAAATAAACAGTGAGCAGACCAAAAATATGTATGAGATCGTAAGAGAATATGCTGATCTCTCAGAAAAAGATACTTTACTAGATCTTTACTGCGGTATAGGCACGATGTCTCTTATCCTCTCAAAGCAGGCAGGAAAAGCGATAGGTATCGAGATAATATCCAAAGCCATTGAAGACGCTAAGCTTTGCGCCAAAGAAAATAATATAGATAATACTGAATTTATATGTGCTGACGCTGCAAAGGCACCAGCATTGCTTAAAGAAAGGAACATCTCGCCTGATGTTATAATAATTGACCCACCAAGAAAAGGCTGCGATATGGAAACGCTAAATGCAATAACCGAACTATCACCTGAAAAACTTATATATGTTTCATGTGACCCGGCAACGCTTGCTCGAGATCTTAAATATTTAAGCGAAAACGGGTTTAATGTAGTAAAATGCCAACCGCTTGATATGTTTCCAAGGACGCCGCATGTGGAGACAGTTGTCTTGATGTCACGCAAAGATAAATAAATAGGCTAAAAAAGCTTGAAATCAAAGGTTTCCAGACTTTCGGTAACAATCACCGATTGATGGAAACCTTATTTTTTTATCGTTCAAAAGCAGCCCCGGTTTATGAGCATTGTTGGGTTGAGGCTATAGAACTGCTTTTTATCCCGCGAGACAAGGGAACTACTGTTTTTGGATAGGGTTGAAACTAGGGAACTGTTGCTTAATGAATGAAGTAAAAGGCAGTAGCCCTATTACAGAACTACTGCCTTCTACTATGTTATCTTCCTAAATCATCTCGGCTAATATGTTGTTGTAGAATTGTTCTCATACGCTTGATCATATCGTTAACCGATGACTGTGGCTTATTAATAAGGTTTGCGATTGTACGTTGTGACTTTCCGTCATAAAGCATTTCAAATATTGGTGCCAACTCAGGAGCCTTGTTGCGAAGACTGTCAAGAAGGTCTTCAAAGAGCATAGCCGTTAGGATTGTTTCGCACTGTTTAGCAGCTGGGTCCTCGAATTCAAGCTCTGTTTCCTCGAAGAAAGATTCAAGCGAAAGCGGAGCTCCATCCTTCATCTTCTTGCAGGTCTTACAATCCATTTCGCAGCGTTTGAGGCTTCCCTTGCCATTGCTCACAATGCAACGGCGACTGCGTTCTTCACGTTTCATTTCTGCCCAAATGGGACGCATGTACGAAAGGTAAAGTTCTTCATCATCTGTAGGGATCATTATAGCTGATACTATTTTGTTCCCGATTTTTGCGGGTACCACATCTTCTTTCTTGATACCGTAAGCTTTGATTGTCTCTCTTGTTACCTCCATAGGGATGAGGTATGTTTTTTTGTCTTTCTTTGTCATAATGTAAGCCCTCCTTCGGCTTGAAACCGAAGCGAGAGCTCACATGACGTGCACCAGCCAAAAAAGGCAATGGTCGACCGTCCGAATGGGATTACTCCCGCTTCAGAATTGGCGACCAGCTATTCCAGTGGCTGGTGGCAGTTATTTAGTTGCTCACCCGATAGGTCTGGAATCATCCTTGATCAGGGGATGCCCTATGAGGTGATAGTTCGCATAAAGCAAAATGATGTTATCGCTTCGTGCAATAACATCATACTAATTTCTTGGACATGCTTAGAGGAGCGGGAGTAGCTACCTAATAGAGTGTGAGTAGCTAATTTTTGATGCTTTCCTCCGATTGGTAATAAGTAAGAGAATGCAAAGCTAATATCAGCAAAAGTAAACTTAAGATTGTCGTTTGCATTTGGACGTGCTATAATACTTAGAGTGAACTATTTCTGAACAGGTTCATGGAGGCGATAATATGGCATTCAGTTATAACAAACTATGGAAGCTACTGATTGATAAAAAAATGATGAAGAAGGATTTGATGGAAGCGACAGGCTTGACTACTTCCACGATGGCTAAATTAGGCAAGGAGCTTCCGGTTAGCATGGATGTTTTGGCGAGGATATGTAAAGCACTCAAATGCAACATCGGAGATATTGTCGACTACATCGATAAAGACGCCGAATAAAAAATTGGTTTGACTTGAACAGGAGGGGTTTTAGGTGAGGTTATGTTTTGGCTCATACATGGCTGTACTTGTTTCGTGCAAGGCGGTTAATGTTGACAACAAGGAGTTGTGCGAAGCACTGCTTCATTCTGTTGCCCCCAATTTTGAATTCACATATGATGGACAGGAAAATGCAGATAGAGTCAGAGAGGACGTATCTTCAAAATTATTAAGGTGCGAACAGAACCTATCGAAAGATGTTAGTGACCCGGCTCGTACCGCCGGGACAGAAGAAGTGGCATCCTACTTTAGAGATAACATTCTCCCTATGCTGGACAGGAATATGTCTAAGCAGATTATCCTTGCCCTGAAAGACATTATCGCCAACGATCCGCCTGTTAAGGTTGGCAATAAGATGCAGGGTATTGATGGTGACACAAAGGTTGAATTGGTCAGCGGAATAACAAAGAGTGAGTTAGTGCCAAAAGGTGACTTTTGCTTTCATACGTTCTTGGCGGGAGTGTTTTTGTACACCGTTACCAACACAACAAATAGGACCGGAAAAGCTATCATTAAATCTATTACCGATGAGTACATACTGTCGTTTACTCCCCACATAGGTGAGATAACACTGCTTGAGGATGACGAGGCAAAACGAGGATCTTTGGTTTCTGCTGTTAAGGAAAGTGGCAAATATGGTGAAGAGTTTGCAGAAAACGTGGCGGGGTTTGTAGTTGACAGAATCAACCAGTTGACTTTGCCTTCAAAACAGGATGACTCCCTGCTCGTGACTCTGTTGTCCGAGGCTAATGGGAATTGTCTGAAGTGCGGCAAAAAATTGGGCATCCCGAAGCGTGGGAAGGTTCCTGTTGGGAACTGCGAAATTGTTTATTTGAAGCAATCTCCGAATGAAGCAGAGTGCTACGAAAATGCAGTAGTCCTGTGTACAGATGAATGCGCACCACTTGTTTCCGTGATGTCGGAGATCGAAATAGATGAGTTGCTTGAAGATAAGCGTCGCTGTGCAAACATTCAGGCGTTTCTTGACAGAATATCCGGGATTAAATTCCCCGAGGAAATTGAAGCCGTTCTACGTGAAGTTCATAAAACGAAGAACGCCAAGGGATTAGAAGGAACCAGTGTTACCGATTTGGTCGAAATTGAGCGAAAGATACACGAGCCGTACCTGAAGGACAAGATTAACGCAAGCATGGCTCGCTTGTATAAGACAGTTAAGGTTATATGCGCTCGACTCGAACAAGAAATTGGATTTGATACGAATATGTTCGGTGGCTTAATGCGGTCTGCCTCCATGATGGTTGAAGGCGGAGTCATGAAAAACGCGGACATAACCGACCCGCAGGAATATATAGCGAATCTGCTGGTTGATAAGTTGTACTCACAAATGGGTCAGAAGTATAAAGACGCCTGTGAGATTATCGTTGGATATTTAGTGAAAAGGTGTGATTTGTTCAATGAAAATGCCAAGCAAAGTTAACTCATTCTCTGATAGCGTCATTGCACTCTTTACGCCTATCTTAGAGAAATTAGAGGAGCGGGATATGACACCGCATGAGTTGCTCGAAGCAACAAGAACGAAGGTATCAGAGATAAGCATCTTCCTTGATGCCCTTGACTGCCTTTATAAACTCGGACAAATAGAGATACCAGAAAGTACGGAGGTTCTTCACTATGTTAAAGCGGATAACGTGTGACAAATTCAAAACGCAGCCAGGGGAATTTAGTACTGGACTTAATGTCGTTCTCGGCAGTTCTGGCGGAAGCAATGCTATCGGTAAGTCTACATTCCTGCTGATATTGGACTTTGCTTTCGGTGGTGACAACTATGCCAAATCCGCTAAGGACGTTATAGCGCACATCGATCATCATACGATTAACTTCGAGTTCGAGTTTGACGGCACGAAGTACTTCTTTTCTCGAAGTACAAACCGCCCGTCAGTGGTGAACCGATGTGACAGCAAGTTCCATGTCATTGAGGAACTGTCTGTTCCCAAATACCGTGAGCTACTGCGCCATGAATACAAAATTCTATTGCAAGGTATCAGTTTCGGTGAGATTGTTGATCGTTTCTTTCGTATTTACGGTCACGGAAACCACAATGAACACAAGCCCTTGCAAGGCGAGCGTGAATCAATGGTTACAGCAGTCGAATATCTTATGAAACTTCTGGGTAGATTCGAAGATATTCAGAATCTTAAAACCGCTGAGGAAAGCTATGACATAAAGCCGAGTAAGCAAGCTCAGCGTTCGATATCGGACATATCGATGGACATTACTACGAATAATGAAAAAATCGATGGGCTGGAAAAGCGACGGGAGAAACTGTGCAGACAAAATGAAGAAGCCGACCTACGTGCTTTGGGTATTGACCCTCAGCAGGTAGAACGGCTTATAGAAATAAAAAGACAATTAGGCAAATTAAATCGGCAGAAGAGCCACCTGACATCGCAGCTTCACGCTGTGCGCAACAATATGCCCGACAGCGACGGAGTGCTGAGGAAGGACTTCTCGGCTTTGCTCCGCTTCTTTCCCGATGCTAAAATCGACGCCTTTACGGACGTAGAGAAATTCCACGCAAAAATCAACGGCTTCCTTCGAGCGGATATTGAAGAGGAAATAGCGCGGTTAACCCCGCAGATAGAATATATCGACACTGACATTGCGTCCTATGAGAAGCAGATTGCCGATTCGGGAGTTGCTAAGTCACTCTCACAATCTATTCTCACACAGTACGCTCGTGTGTCGCGTGAAATAGAAAAGCTGACTGAAGAGAATGAAGCCTTGCGAAATGAGATGACTCAGATAGAAAAGCGCAAGGAAATTGAGCATTTACTGGCGAGTCTTCGCAAGCGGCAAGAAGATGCCCTCGCTAGTGCACAGGCTGACGTGAATGCAGAAATGAAGCGGATTAACGACATCATAACCGATGGAGGCAGATCTGCTCCTGAACTGACACTAAAACCGGACAAAACGTTCGAGTTCGAAACGAAAGATGACAAAAGCGAGGGAACCGCGTTTAAGAGCCTTGTGGTTTACGACTTGAGTATGCTTGCCCTTACTCCGCTTCCTATGCTGATTCATGATTCAAGCATCGTCAAGCGTATTGAGGATGCCGACTTTGAGCATATACTCGATTTGTATCAAGAGAGTGGTAAGCTCGGCAAGCAGGTGTTCATCGCGTTTGATAAAGCAGATACTTACACACCAAAAACTTGCGGAATGATTGAGGAAGCAGCTATTCTTCACTTGTCTGTTGGCAATGAACTGTTTGGCACTTCTTGGAGTCGGCAGACGCCTACGATGGAAACCGCCGTTGAAAATGAAGCAGAGAAAAAACCTGATGAAGAATAAAGGAGATGAGACCATATGGCTGCTATAAAAGACTTGTTGCGGCAAATCACCGACCCGACGCTGTGCGAGCGGCTGACGGAGGAAGTGAACCGCTTAAGCAAAAATAAGAAGTTCGGTCTGGTGTTTGAGGAACACATCCCTGAATGTACTCCGCTTTACGGCGTACCTATTAAACGTGGATCGACCGTTGCTCGCAAGACGGGCAAGATGAACGAAATATATATAGTAAAGAATCTTGACGACAAAACCGCCGTATGTGAAGGTAAATTTTCACTTGAGACGGTGACTATCCCTTTAAGCGAACTTGTGTCAGTAGCACAATTTGGCGATCCTATCTTTCCCTCACTTGAACCCATCAACAAGGTTGCAAACGCACCGGATGATGACTTGTGGCACACGATTATTGAAGCTGACAACTACCACGCCCTTCAACTTTTGGAATACCTATATGAGGGTAAAGTGGATTGCATATATATTGATCCGCCCTATAACACTGGAGCAAGGGACTGGAAGTACAACAACGACTATGTGGATTCTAACGATGCTTATAGGCACAGCAAGTGGCTGTCGATGATGGAAAAGAGACTAAAAATTGCCAAGCGTATACTTAATCCTGATACAGGTGTGCTTATTGTAACTATCGATGAACACGAAGTGCATCATCTCCGGACTTTACTGGAGCAGGTATTCCCCGAATTTTATATTCAGATGGTTACGTACGTTAGTAATCCAACTGGTGCAACACAAGGGCGCTTTTCCAGAGTTGAAGAATATGCAATTTACTGCTTTGCGCCCAATGCATACGTTGCTGTTGGGGATGATTCTATGCTCGGTGAAACCGAAACATCAAAAAAAGTAAGATGGAAGTCTCTTCTGAGGTCTGGAACAAGTGCTCGTCGTGAAGATCGTAAGAATATGTTTTATCCTGTTTATATAGACGCAAAAAATGGTATCGTTGTTGATGCAGGTGAAGCTCTTCCTTATGAACAAGCCCCGGATTTTAGCCCACAGAATGGTTTGCAAGTAGCTTGGCCAATTAGAACTGACGGAAGCCTTGGACGTTGGAGTGTGGGTGCAGATACTTTTCGCTCGTTGATAAAGAAAGGGTATGTTTCTCTCGGCAAGTTTGACTCTACTCGTAACACTTGGGGAATAACGTACATAAGTGATCAAACGAAAAAAATGATTGACGCTGGGCGAGTGATAATAACTGGGAAGAACGAAGCAACTGGTGTGGTTACAATAGAATATGCAGATGTTCACAATCAGGCGATTAGAACTGTTTGGTACAGGACTTTGCACAATGCCGGAGCATATGGGACGGATCTATTGACAAGTATCATAGGTCAATCGCGTACATTTTCGTTTCCAAAATCCGTATATGCTACTAAAGATGCAATTTCTGCAGTAACACGAGATAATAAAAATGCATTGATCATCGACTTTTTCGCTGGAAGTGGCACAACGCTAAATGCAGTAAATCTGTTAAACGCTGAAGATGAGGGCCGTCGTCGATGCATCATTGTTACTAATAATGAGGTTGCTGAGTCGGAGGCAAAAGAACTGCTACGAGCTGGTATCAATCCCGGTGACCCTCAGTGGGAAGATAGAGGTATCTGCCGTGCTGTTACTTGGCCGCGCACGGAATACAGCATCCTCGGTAAACGCGCCGACGGTACGGTGTTGACGGGTGAATACTACACGAGTCAGACAACCAGCAAGGAAGTTAACCGCTCATTTTACCAGCTTGGGTTTGTGGAAAACCCTTCCATGATTGTTACTGCGGCGAAGAAGCAGATAGTCGCCCTTATCGGCAAGAACAAGCTGCCCCAATCGCTTGTGAAAGCCGACAGCCGATTCATAGTGTCGGATAAACACACGGCTTCTGTTCTATTCGACCCAGAAGCGACTGACGAATGGCTTACTGCGCTTGAGGAACAGGATCATATAACTGACTTCTACATTGTGGCTAGGGAAAACAGAACCTTCAATGACATTAAAGCGAAAGTGGTTGAACTACTCGGTACGGTTACTGTAACCGAACTGCTAAAACGCCCAATGAGTGATGGCTTCGCCTCCAACGTCGAATATTTCAAACTTGGTTTTTTGGATAAGAACAGCGTGTCACTCGGACAGCAGTTCTGTGAGATATTGCCGCTTTTATGGCTAAAAGCGGGTGCGGTTGGCGAGCGCCCAGAACTGGAAGGCTTAGAATTGCCGGATATGCTGGTTCTGCCGCAAAACTCTTTCGCGGTTCTTCTGGATGAGGATTGTTACGGCAAATTTGCCGAGGCTTTGCTTGAAGCAAAAAACATCAGCACAGTATACTTTGTGACTAACTCCGAGGAAGCGTTCAGGGAGATGTCAGATGGTATCGGGATAGAGCACACCTACCAATTGTACCGCGACTATATCGATAATTTCGTAATTGGGAGTAGGAGGAATAACCTATGAGAGCAACACTATTTCCGTTCCAAGAAACGGCACTTGCCGATTTGCACGAGAAGATACAGAAAGCACATACCCTTTGGAGTGAGAAAGACCCGCAGGTCATCTCGTTCACCGCTCCCACTGGTGCGGGCAAGACAATCATTATGACCGCCCTGTTCGAGGACATCATCTTCGGTCACGCTTACGGTGTAGCGGAACCGGACTCTGTTTTCGTCTGGCTTTCAGATATGCCTGAACTAAATGAGCAGACCCGCTTAAAAATCGAGAGCAAGTCTGATAAATTCCGCACAAGGGACATCCACGTAATCGACTCAAATTTCGATGCGGAGTATTTCGCACCCGGTGGCATCTACTTCCTCAACACACAGAAACTCGGCTCGGACAAACTGCTCACACAGAAGTCCGACCTACGCCAATACACGATTTGGGAGACACTTGCCAATACCGCGAAGCTTCAACCAAAGTCGTTTTACGTCGTGATAGATGAAGCCCATAGAGGCACAGCCACTCCACAAGCGGAGAACAAGGCACAGTCCATTATGCAGAAGTTCATCAAGGGCAGTAAGGAGGACGGGCTTCCTGCTATGCCGCTTGTCATCGGCGTGACCGCCACTCCGCAGAGGTTCCAGAAACTTGTGGCGGACACAACTTCTACAATACAAAAAGTAGCCGTTCCCCCGGAAGATGTTCGTGAGTCCGGCTTGTTGAAAGATAGGATTATTATTCACTTCCCTGAAATAGCGATAAACGCTGATATGACGATGTTCAAAGAAGCAGCGGCTAACTGGAAGAAGAAATGCGAGCGTTGGGCGGCTTATTGCGATCACGAGGAAACCAAAAATCCAGTACGTCCTATTCTTGTAGTTCAAGTGGAAGACGGTAACGACCGATTGATTACACAGACAGACTTGGATTCTTGTATTGCTGTACTTGAAGATTCGCTTGGTCGTAAACTACGCTCAGGCGAAGTCGTGCATACTTTTGATAAGCACGAAACCATCAAGGTACGCGACTTGGATATCCGTAGCATGGACGCATCCCGCATTGAGGATGACGAAAATGCAATAGTCGTGTTCTTCAAGATGAACCTGTCCACCGGGTGGGACTGCCCACGAGCAGAAACGATGATGTCGTTCCGACATGCGAGCGACTATACCTATATAGCCCAATTACTTGGGCGTATGATTCGTACTCCGCTTGCCCGTCGAGTGGAATCTGATGCCGAGTTGAACAACGTCGGCCTTTTCCTTCCATTTTTTGACGCAGAAACTGTCAAAATGGTGGAACAGGCCCTGCGTGACAGTGAGGCAATTGTTCCTGCAGAGACCGGCTCACATAAGGAACTTCTCACACTTAAGCGTGACCCAGCGTTTGCCGATGTGTTCAGCGATATGGATTTGATAACCTATCGTATAGATTCTGCCAGGAAACAGCCAGCGCTCCGCAGATTGATCGCACTTGCCCGTGCTCTCACGCAAGATATGATTGCACCCGAAGCACGTAAAAGCACGCTGAAAAAGGTGCTTGATGAGTTTGAAAAGGAAATCGCCGATTTAAAAGAATCCGGCAAGTTCGATACTATTGCCAAGGTTGTAAAAGGATTAGCCCTTCGGACGCTGACAATCGATTATGGTAGCAGCACAGCAAGTACACCTGATGATACTGCTGAAATCGTAGAGCTTTCGGGATTTGATCTGAACAACCTCTTTGAGCGGGCGGGTAAAACGCTCGGCGAGGGTTTGCACAGGGAATACTGGATTCGCCACGCTACCCGCGATGCCGAAGACGTGAAGACTGAAATAATCATTTTGACGAACGATAACGAGGTAATGGAGCGACTCGAATCATTCGCAGACAAGTTGTTCAATAATTTGTATGACACACACCAGACTGCGTTCCGCAAGTTGAAAGAGGAGCGGAAAGACGCTTATAAGAAGCTGGCGTTGTCCTCAACCACACCAATCGCCCTTGATTGGCAACTACCTCAGACTATAGACTTCTCCGTTGGCGAGGGCGCAGTTGTGCTGGAAAACCATCTTTATATCCCGTCTGAGGGCAGCGACTTCAAAGTAAGCCTAAACGACTGGGAACTGGGCGTCATTAAAGAGGAAATGAAAGACGAAAAAGGTGCTGTGGCGTGGCTTCGCAACTTAGATCGCAAAAAGTGGTCGTTAGAAATTCCATATGAAGTGGATGGTGTAACGACTCCTATGTTCCCTGACTTGATTGTCGTTCGCGCAGGCGCACATGGGTATGTCTTTGACGTGCTTGAGCCGCATGATCCAAGCCGTAAGGATAACTATCCGAAAGCAGTCGGCTTGGCTAAGTTCGCCGAGAAGCATGGCGAACATTTCGGGCGCATTCAGCTTATCCGTAGATCGAAAGGTGCGGACAGGCGCGATCACTTCTACCGCTTGGATATGGGCAAACTCAGCGTTAGAAACAAGGTGCGTGGCGTAACGTCAAATGCAGAACTCGACAGGGTTTTTGACGAGGACGCAGTTACAGAAGAATAGAAAGCGGCGCAATTCGAACCTAGAATAGATTATGGCCTCCGAAGATGTTTACATTACATTCGGAGGCCTTTTTTAATCTTTCTTATAAAACATTGTCTCATAGCCATCGGCTCTAAGAGCCAAACCTTTTATCCAGGGTGGCGTTCGTCCCATCTGTTCGCAAACTGTTTTAAGGGAAACATCCATGCTGCACTCAATAATTAGTTCGTCGTGGACGTGACCACAGATAAAGCAGTGGCGGAGTGTTTTCATAGCATAGGCCAAGATATCCCGGCTGATGGCCTGCACAATATTTTCCGTAAACTTCGGTCCATAACTTTCGATGCGTTCCCACTTCTTAGTGTTGCCGGTTCCTTCGTAGGTGACAGACTCACCACCGAACTGGTTCTGTTCGATCTTAGGCTTTACATAGGAAAGCCTCCTGCCGGAAGGAAGCTCAATAAAAAGCATGCCCTTCTGGTAGTAGAAATTAATGCCATGTGTTTTGGTATGTGTTCTTAAACGAATTGCTTCTTTAACATTTCTGTCAACATCCCACCACAGCTTTGTGATCTTTGGGTTTGACGATCTCCAAGAATCAACCAGCGGTTGCAATTCTTCTTCAGTAAGGCCCATTTCCAATGCTCCCATAGCCTTAAGAGCTCCAACACTGCCGCCGTATCCAAGTGCCAATTCTGCGATTTTCCCTTTTTGCCGGAGGTGGCTATTTACACCATGCTTCTCAACCGGTACATGGAACATAGCAGAAGCGGAAGCGCAGTAGATATCACCATTGCTTTCAAAGACATCTAATCTCCATTGCTCCCCGGCTAAGAAGGACAGAACCCTAGCCTCGATAGCACTAAAGTCGCACACAATAAATTTGTATCCTGACCTTGGAATAAAAGCGGTTCGGATAAGCTGAGAGAGTGTATCCGGCACATCCTCATAAAGAAGTTTTACTGCATCATAATCTCCGAGCTTTACAAGGGACCGTGCATCTTCCAAATCAGGGATATGGTTCTGAGGAAGGTTCTGCAATTGTATATGCCTGCCTGCCCAGCGACCCGAACGTGAAGCGCCATAATATTGGAACATGCCGCGAGCCCTGCCATCTAAGCACACGGTGTTCTGCATGGCCTGATACTTTTTAACGCTACTTTTTGCAAGCTGCTGACGAAGTAAAAGTACGTCGCGTTGATCCTCCGGTGAAGTCTTTATAAGAGCTGCCACATTCTTTTTTCCAAGCGACTCTGTCTCAACACCATTATCAGAAAGCCACTGTTTTACCTGCACGACGCTGTTTGGATTATCAAGATTGGTTAGATCCTTCATTGCAGCAGTGAGTTCATCTTTGGATTTCTCATCGAAGATGATGGCATTTTTAACGACGCCCATATCAAGCAAGATACCTCTGTCATTAATCTCTTGATCCAGATGGTATTCATCCCATACAAACTCAGGTACAGGATAGCTTTCTAGGCGCTTTTTAATTGCCTGTTCCACCTCAACATCTCGGATATTATATTTTTTAAATAGGGACCACTTGGCCATATCATGTTCAGGCAGGTTACGAGTGCGGCCACCGTTTACTTTGGTGGGTTTGCAAGGAACACAGAAATATTTGATGAGGTCTTTGCCTTCTTTTAGCTTCTGTTCACCGAGCTTAAGAACTGTGCCTACGCCTTCAAGGGAAAGTGGTAATCCCATATACGCAGACCATATCATGCTGCAGCGCCATGAAGATGGATCAAGGTAACCTTCAACTGAGTCCTCTGGGATGCTGTAGCTATTAAACTTATCCGGGTAGTGCTTACGAAGCCAATATGATAAACAGACACGTTCGAATGAAGTGTTAAAGGCCCATTTAGTTATACTATCATCGGCTATTGCATTTAATATCTCTTCTGGGATTTTCTCACCTAAGGCCAGGTCAATAACGTGTACCTCACCGCCATTAATTGCGTAACCAAACAGGAGGACTTCAAAGCTCGGAGATTCTGCATAGCGATAGACGCCACACTTACCAAGGTCCACATCTGAGTAAGTTTCAAGGTCAAGAGAAAGTGTTTTTATATCTTCCATAAAATCCTCCTTCCAAAAGAATAAGGGCGGCAGCAGGAGTGCCACCGCCCAAGCAATTAAAACTTATCAAGTGGATCAAAGTTTTTCTTTGCCTTTTCTTTCTTGTGCTTTTTGATGGCGTCATTAATTTCAGTTACGACCCAGAATAGGGCTCCGATGATAAACACGCCGTATAAAGTAATAAGTTCAATAACAAGAATAGTTTCCATATGATTTACCTCATTTCTTTAATTGTCTCAGGTGGCAGGTTTTCCTACCACCCGGATTGTCAGTTACTGTTTAGGAAAGGAAGTCTTCATCATCCTCAGTAGCGAAGTCATCCTCGGCGTTAGACTTACCGCCGAGATGCTCGCCATCACGGATCTTCTGAAGGTTATTAAGGGAACAAGCGATACCCTTATTTCCGTTGGTGTTGAATGCGTAGAAGTTAACACTGGCACGACCATAAACACCGGAATAAATCTCAGAACGCTCGATGATAGGCTGACGGTCTGCATCTACGATGCCAGGCGCAGAGCTGTTGTTGGCATTCATAAAGTAGGCGTTTTTGTAAGCAGGATCGTCAGGACGTTCCACATCACCATCACGAAGAGGAGTCTTAAGGGCTGCAAGAGGAGGTACAGTACGACCATTACCTTTGAGCTTGCCTTCGCCTTCATGGTAAGCTGCTTCTATTGCGGCTTTGATCTTCTCGATGGTCTTTGTGTCGGACTTAGGGATAATAAGAGATACACTGTACTTAGGGGTACCACCATTTATGGATTTAGGCTCCCATGCATTCACATAGCTCCAACGGGTATCAGGACCAGTAACTACTTTTAACGGATTAACTGTCTTTGTCATGATTTATTTCCTCCTTAATTTTCATCAAAATCTTCAAATGCTGAGTTGTATTCAGGTCTCTTGTCATCAGCGGTAACAAGGACCGGTTTCCCAGGCGGCTTAAAGGTTAGTCCACCGAGAATATCTTCAAATGTCTTCTTACCGAGAAGTGCTGTCATGGCGGTAATGCCGAGCAGTTTCTTCTCATAGGGGTCTTTACCAGCTGCAATAACGACATCAGCTACTGCAGCTTCGTCGGTGTATTTCCTATTGGAACGACCGGCGACTACTTTGAAGCCATTAAACTTGGTACCATTTAAGGCTTCCATAAGTGCATATTCCTTGATATCGTTGGCCCAGGAAACCAGATTATCTGCTTTTGTAAGGATTGCTGCGATCTCATCGTTATCGAGAGTGGCAGGTACCTCAAAGTCGTACTTTGCGAGCTCCAGATTGTATTCAGCACGCTTCCTGCAGGTTGCTTTAGCCTTACAGAACTGGCAGTGCTCGCCAGCCTTGTATTCGCCCTCGCCTTTAATAGCAAGCTGTGCAGTAGGAGTCAATATTTCCTCAGCCCACTTGATTAGTTCGCTCTTAGAGATGCTGTATTCGCTAATGTTTTCTCTACGCGGCTGATAGATGATCAAGTGGATATTGTCGATGTCGTAAATGCCATCGAAAAGAGCCAAGCCTCCTAGTGCGTAACAGAACATTTGTGGATTTCTTTCTGCTGATACCTTGATTCCAAGTCCGTATTTGTAGTCAATTACGGTAAGAGTGCCGTCTGCGATAATCAAACAGTCAACATGACCATAACCTTCCGGGACATATTTCGAGAAATCGAGCTTCTGCTCAATAAGTATCTGAGGATCAGCACAGGTTTCTTTTGCTTTCTCAAGCTGTTCAAGTACAAAGGCTGCATAGTATTCAGCGTGGCTGTTCATTTCCTCATCGTAGAAGCTTAAAGATTCGGTCGGGTCCTTTGTATCAAGTCCCAGCAATTTTTCAAGCTTGTACTGTGCGAGTGTATGGGCATCAGTACCTTCCTGTGCAAAGCTGCTGGACGCATCTTCAAAATTCTTACTAAGTAGCGCCGATGGTGGGCAAGCAATCCATTTGTGTGCGGATGAAGCTGAAAGCAGTGCATGTTTTACGCTCATTTAATCGCCTCCGCATCCGCAAGTAATGCGGCATACTGTGACGGGTCTACGCTGGAGAGCTTCTCCGCACCGTATTTTTTCAGAAGTCCCTTAAGCGCTTCTGTGTATCCCGCTCTAGACATTTCAGCAAATTTCTTGCGAACATCTAAGAACGAATACTCTGGTTTCTGCTCCTCTGCCGGTATTGCGGGTGTTTCCATAACAGTTTCAGGCTCGTTATTTGTACTTGAGAAAATCTCTGTAAGCGAGTCAGCAATGTTAATGAGAGTTTTGCCACAGTCCCTAAGTTCAGAAAGAACCTGACTAAGTTCACTCATCTTGCTCATTTGGAGTACCTCCTTCCTTCTTTTCTTGTTCCTTTGCAGACAAGGCTTTGATTTTCTGAGCCAGTCTCTTGGATACAACGCTTATGGCTGTGAGGGTGTCAGCAAGTTCTTCATCAAACTGCTGATCTTTTGAATCCTCTACATTCGTCTGTGTCTGCATTGTGTTACCTCCCTTTCCGAGAGGAGTGCTCCCTCTCTAATAGTCCCAGGACAGTTTTGTGTGGTTTGAACGAAAAATCTTTTGTGATTTTTTCAGGCCACACATTTTTCATGTCCTTCACTAATCCCAGGACACTTAGAGCAGAAATGAACGAAAAAAGACAGCAGATTTTTCAGGTCTGCTGTCGCTTATATAAGGAAGGAAAAATTTATTTTCAAAAGTTCGTTCAAAGCGGCGGTTTCTGTCCTGGGACTGGTAGAGGGACTTTTATGCCGCTCGAATCTTAATAAGGAGGTTCGCTTATGAACGAACAGATGAGATGTAAATATGGTACCGGCGGAGTGGATAAGAAAAACAGTGAAGGCTATCCCGATCCTACCGCATACGAGGCGCTGACAAACATTAAAAAGGAAGACAAGATCTTCAGGCCGCTTGTGTATATCTGCTCACCTTATGCGGGTGATGTAGAGAAAAACACTGAAAGGGCAAAGCTTTATAGTCGGTTCGCTGTTATCGAAAGAAATGCTATCGCCTTTGCACCACACCTGCTTTTTCCTTTATATCTTTCAGATGATGATCCTGCGGAACGCGAGCTTGCATTGTTCATGGATATAGTCTTCTTAGGTAAATGCAATGAGCTGTGGGTGTTTGGCGAGTATATCACGAAGGGCATGCAAATGGAGATTGATAAAGCAAAGAAGCGCCATATGACTATTCGCTATTTTACCGAGGATATGGAGGAGGTAGAAACATGCAACTAACAATTTGTACTGCAAACTGTGTTGGAAATCAGAAGAATTGCCTCTATCCAAATAAGAACGTTGTCACATTAGCTGAAGAATTAAAAGAAGCTGCAAAGCTAGATCATGTTTGCGCGGAGTACAAGAACAACTATCGCAGTGCAGATAATTTCTTAAAGTCTGATGTCATCGTTATGGATTGCGATAATGACCATACCGAAAATCCGGATGAGTGGATAACGCCAGAGGCTTTGGATGAAATATTAACAGATGTTTCATATGCGATTGCTCCCAGCCGCCATAACATGCTTTCTAAGGATGGAAAAGCAGCAAGGCCCAAGTTCCATGTTTACTTTTCTATAGAAGAGCTAACAGATGCTGAGGAATATGTGTCTATTAAAAGAGCTATCCATGCTCAGTTTCCATTCTTTGATGACAACGCTCTGGATGCAGCACGTTTTATCTATGGGGCTGATACCGGTGAAGTTATCTGGCATGAAGGTTGGCTCACGATTGATGAATTGCTGGAGAATGTTCCTGCACCTACAAATACAGGTCGCAGCAATTCAATACCTGAAGGTCAACGCAACAATACTCTGTCTCGTTTTGCTGGGCGCGTTGTAAAGAGATACGGCAGCACAGATAAGGCCCATGAGATTTTTCTGGAAGAAGCTAAGAAATGTGATCCTCCTATGGATGACGAAGAACTTACAGCTATCTGGAATAGTGCTATCAAGTTTGCAAGGAAGGTGCAAGGTCAGGAGGGGTATGTTCCTCCAGATGACTACAATTCTGACTTTGATTCGCTGAGACCTTCCGATTTTTCTGATATTGGTCAGGCGAAGGTGCTTACCCGTGAATATGGCAATGAGCTCTGCTACACCGATGCCACTGATTATCTTCGTTTTAACGGTGAGTATTGGATGGAATCACGGCAGCAGTCGGTTGGTGCAATGGAAGAGTTCCTCGATTTACAGCTTCAAGATGCCCTCGGTGAGGTGGAAAGCGCCCTAAATACCTTAGTTGCTTTGGGTGAAAAGGAAGAAGATATTCTTGCTGGCGGTAAAAAGTATGAAGCTTCACTTTCAGGAGATCCATTAAAGGCATTTAAAAAGTATCAGTCAGCTATAGCTTATAGAACTTTTGTAATGAAGCGCAGGGATATGAAATATGTCATCTCAGCATTGCAGGCTGCAAAGCCAATGCTGGAAATCAAGGTGAGCGACTTAGATAAGGATGAGTTCCTACTTAATACACCGGGTGTTACGTTTGACCTTCGCAAGGGTGTGGCCGGTGGTCGTGCTCCAGATGCAGCGGATTATATAACAAAGCAAACAACCGCTTCTCCGGGAGATAAGGGTGAGCAAATTTGGTTAGATGCTCTGAACACCTTTTTCTGTAATGACCAAAAGCTGATTGATTACGTTCAACAGATTGTTGGCCTTTCTGCAATCGGTAAAGTTTACCTCGAAGCTATCATCATTGCCTATGGTGGAGGTCGCAATGGTAAATCAACTTTCTGGAACAGCATCTCAAGGGTGCTCGGCTCCTACAGCGGTGCGATCTCAGCCGATACACTTACAGTTGGCTGTCGCAGAAACGTAAAACCTGAAATGGCAGAGCTTAAGGGCAAACGCCTCATCATTGCTTCCGAGCTTGAAGAGGGTATGCGACTCAACACATCAATTGTTAAACAGCTTAGCTCTACGGATGAAATCGAAGCTGAGAAAAAGTATAAGGACCCGTTCAAGTTTGAGCCTTCTCATACACTGGTGCTTTACACGAATCATCTTCCGAGAGTCGGTGCCAATGATGATGGTACCTGGAGACGTCTCATCGTCATTCCCTTTAATGCAAGAATTGAGAATAAAAGTGACGTCAAAAACTACGCCGACTACCTTGTTAAGAATGCAGGCTCGTACATCATGAGCTGGATCATCGAAGGTGCAAAGAAAGCTATTGAGGCTAACTACCATTTCAGTGTTCCCGCATGTGTTCAGGAGGCCATTGAAGCGTACAGAGAAAATAATGACTGGCTTGCTTCCTTTTTGGAGGATTGTTGCGAAGTGGATAAGACATACCAGCAAAAATCCGGAGAGTTTTATCAGGAATACCGTGCCCATTGTGGGCGCAACGGTGAGTACACAAGAAGTACAACAGATTTCTATACTGCTTTGGAGACTGCTGGGTTTGAACGTAAAAAGACCAAAACAGGTAGCTTCATTTATGGCGTGCGCTTAAAGGAGGAAGAGTTTCTAAGTTGAGTTGCACCGAGTAGCACTGACCTAATATGGTGACGGTCAGTTACGGTCATATATAGAACTTCGCATTAGAGAAAAATTTATAAAAAATTCTTTATATAAGAGGTTTATGAGTAGACCTTCACAGACCGTCACCAATTTTGATGGAGATATAGCGATGAGAGAAAAAGAAATAGAAAAGAAGTTAACTTTGGAAGCAAAAAAGCGTGGCGGGCTGGCAGTGAAGTTTGTATCTCCGGGCTTTGATGGTATGCCGGATAGGATCGTCCTAATGCCTGAAGGAAAGATGGCCTTTGTTGAGGTTAAGGCCCCTGGTAAGCACCCGCGCCCATTACAGATGGCAAGGCACAAATTGCTTAGAGCATTAGGCTTTTTAGTTTTTGTACTAGACGACGAGAGTCAGATTGGAGGGATTTTAGATGCAGTACAATCCACATGATTACCAAAAGTACGCTATCAGTTATATCGAATCACATCCGGTGTCGGCAGTACTTCTTGATATGGGTTTAGGAAAAACAAGTATCGCTCTTACTGCAATAAATGACCTGCTGTTTGATTACTTCGAAGCCCATAAGGTGTTAGTGGTAGCACCACTTCGAGTGGCAAGAGACACTTGGCCTGCTGAAATTGAAAAATGGGATCATCTATCCGACCTTATCGTTTCTGTTGCAGTAGGAAGCGTCACTGAAAGGGTTCAAGCGTTAAAAGCTGCAGCCGATATCTACGTAATCAATCGTGAGAATCTTTCATGGCTCATTGATGAGAGCGGACTGACCTTTGATTTCGATACAGTTATAATTGATGAGCTTTCTTCCTTCAAAAATCAGCAGGCCAAGCGCTTTAAGTCTTTTATGAAGGTACGTCCTAGAGTAAAACGCATTATTGGAATGACAGGAACACCAAGCAGCAATGGACTAATGGATTTATGGGCAGAGTTCAAATTGCTTGACATGGGTGTAAGACTTGGAAGATTCATAACTGCGTTTCGTAATAACTACTTTATGCCAGATAAAAGAAATGGCCAGATTATTTATAGTTACAAGCCTCTTCCCGGAGCAGAGAAATGCATCTACAAGAAAATTTCCGATATTACAATTTCAATGAAGTCTACGGATTATCTTAAGATGCCTGAACTGGTTAGTAGTGAATACACGGTTATGCTTTCTGAAAAAGAGGCAGAACGCTATGGCGAGTTAGCAAAAGAACTTGTACTTACACTTCCTGATGGTGAGGTTACTGCTGGTAATGCTGCAGCACTTTCCAACAAGCTATGTCAGATGGCTAATGGTGCCATTTATAACGATGGCGGTGAAACTCAGGTCATCCATAATCAGAAATTAGATGCACTGGAGGACATTATTGAAGCAGCCGCCGGAAAGCCAATGCTTGTGGCCTATTGGTATAAGCATGACTACGAAAGGATCGTAGAAAAGCTTCATAACATAAAGGTTCCATTTTCTAAGCTGGATACCGCTGAAAGTATTCGAAGGTGGAACAACAAGGAAATACCAGTCGGTTTAATTCATCCGGCATCTGCAGGACATGGCTTAAATCTTCAAGCTGGTGGCTCTTGTATTGTGTGGTTCGGTCTTACCTGGTCACTAGAGTTATATCAACAGACAAATGCTAGGCTCTGGCGTCAGGGCCAAACAGCTGAAACGGTTGTGGTGCAGCACATCGTTACCAAAGGCACTATTGATGAACGTGTCTTGAGGGCTCTTTCCTTAAAGGACAAAAGCCAGTCGGCGCTTATCGAAGCTGTCAAAGCTGATCTGCAAATGAGAGTCAAATAAAGACAATCCGTGCCAATCCGAGAAACAAAAACTTGGAGGTGCGATATGGAACCATATGAAAGTTTAGCGAATGCGATTATAGTACAGGCAGTCAAGGACTACCGGGAAGCCTTACAGCGTTTGGACCGTCACCCGGAGAAAAATGATTACAAAGCTGAGGTTAAATCTCTTGAGCGCTTCTTCTGTTCCAGCTGGTATCAGATACTAACTGATCTTGACGGTAACCTCTTAATGCGCAAGGTACGAGAAAAACTGGAGGTGGCTTGCCTATGACTGCTAAAGAATATCTGTCCCAAGCCTATCGTTTGGACCAGCGTATCAACAGCAAGCTGGAGCAGGTTGCTTCGTTGAATGATCTGGCAACCAAGTGCACGACCACGCTGACGGGGATGCCACGTAATCCCAATCATGGTACATCTATGATGGCAGACGCTATTTGTAAAATCATTGATCTTCAGAACGAGATCAACAGAGATATTGATCGCCTTGTGGATTTAAAGGGTGAAATAATAGGAGTCATAAAAGCAGTTGACAGTTTGGAGTGCCAGACGCTTCTAGAGCTAAGATACTTATGCTTTAAATCGTGGGAGCAAATCGCAGTGGACCTTGGATATAATGTACGCCACGTTTATCGTCTGCACGATGTTGCCACCTCACTGATTAAACTTCCTGAAACAAGTCAGTGAATGTCACTGTTTGTCAGAGTGGTTCGTGTGTTACTATTACAATAGAGAAATAGAATTGCAAAGGCCATCGTGGAGAGATCTGCGGTGGCTTTTGTTGTGCCCTGGAAGTGAGGTGAACCAATGCCCTACAAACCTAAGCGTCCCTGTGCTTACCCCGGCTGCGGTCGGCTTGCTGAACGTGAGCAATACTGTGCCGAGCATCAAAAAGCAATGGATAAACATTACAACCAGTACGAACGTGATCCTGCTTCCAACAAACGATATGGTCGCGCTTGGAAGCGTATCCGTGACCGCTACATCAAGTCGCATCCTCTCTGTGAGGAATGTGAGAAGCAAGGTAAGCTCACTCCTGCCGAAGAGGTACACCACATCCTTCCGCTTTCCAAAGGTGGTGGTAACGAGAAGAGCAATCTCATGGCTCTTTGTAAATCCTGCCACTCTAGAATTACTGCAGAGAGCGGTGACCGGTGGGGGCGGTCAAATCTCTAAAACTTTTTAAAGCGGACAGCGGCGTGGGGCTTCGTGTTAAAAAACGCGGTTTCAAACGAGGGAATAGCCCCAACCCTGCTAAGTGAGGTGAAAATATGGCGAAAGACGGTACAAATCGAGGCGGTGCTCGTGTAGGTGCAGGTGCAAAAAAGAAGCCCTTGACTGACAAAATCGCCGAAGGTAATCCAGGAGGTAGAAAACTGACCGTGATGGAATTTAAGGACACGGCAGACCTGAAAGGCCTTGAAATGCCCGAGCCAAATAAAATGCTCGAAGCGATACAAAAAGACGGCAAAGCACTGGTTGCAGGAGAAATCTATAGAAATACATGGCAGTGGCTAAACGAACGTGGATGTGCAGCTCTAGTAGAGCCTCAGCTATTGGAACGCTATGCCATGAGCGTGGCTCGTTGGATTCAATGTGAGGAAGCTGTCACAGAATATGGCTTTTTAGCAAAACATCCGACTACGGGTAATGCCATTCAAAGCCCCTATGTGGCAATGGGCCAGAATTACATGAACCAAACCAATCGACTGTGGATGGAGATTTTCCAGATCGTTAAAGAAAACTGTACAGGAGAATACAACGGTGCTAGCCCGCAGGACGATGTAATGGAACGTCTGCTCATGGCACGGCGAGGAAAATAAATCAGATAGGAGGAGAATATGATTACTTATAAAACAGCGGAAAGTGTCTGCATGGGACATCCGGATAAACTCTGTGATCTCATTGCTGACAATATTTTGGATGCTTGTCTTCGTAAAGACAAAGCTTCTCGTGTGGCCTGTGAGGTCATGGCGACCAAAGGTAAAATTATCGTGGCGGGCGAAATCACCTGCAGCGGTAAATTAGACATACGCTTCATCGTAAAAAATGTACTTCGTGAGGTCGGATATAATCCGTGGAAGTTCACAGTATTTGTGTTCGTACACCAGCAAAGTGCAGACATTGCGGCGGGTGTAGATAATGCACTTGAAGCACGAAATGGTATCAATGACCCATACGGTTCTGTAGGAGCCGGTGACCAAGGCACGGTTTATGGTTACGCAACCAATGAAACCCGTGAGAACCTGCCCCTCCCACTGGTGCTTTCCCATCGCATTGTAAAACGCATTGACAACTGCCGCAAAGGAAAACTCATTAAGGGTATTCTGCCTGACGGCAAAGCACAGGTTACTGTGGAATACGAGGATGGCAAGCCAAAGCGTGTGAAAGCCATTGTAGTTTCAGTTCAGCATGATAATGGCAAGACACAAGAAGAATTGAAAATGGATATCATCAATAATGTACTTTGGCAGTGTTTTGAGGATTTTCCGTTTGATGATGATACCGAAATCCTTATTAATCCCTCCGGCAGATTTGTCGAAGGTGGTCCCGCTGCCGATACAGGCTTGACCGGCAGAAAAATCATGGTAGACACCTATGGCGGTCTTGCTTCCCATGGCGGAGGTGCCCTTTGTGGTAAGGACCCGACCAAGGTTGACCGAAGTGGCGCGTACATGGCGCGATACATTGCAAAGAACATCGTATGGAGCGGTCTTGCAGATAGATGCGAGGTCGCTCTTTCTTATGCCATCGGTAAGGCAAACCCTGTGGCGGTTGACGTGACTTCCTTTGGTACAAGTAAACTCACCGATGAGCAGCTTGCCAATATTGTGCAGGATGTGTTTAACCTCCGACCGGCAGCAATCATTGAAAAACTAAGGCTGCGAAATTCAATCTACTCCGATACGGCGGTTTATGGTCATTTCAATTCATGTTTGTTCCCGTGGGAGGATGTAAATATGTACACAAATTTAAGAAAGGCGGCTGAGAAATATGCGGATAGAAAAACTGAAAACTGAGCTATTAATTCCAGCCGACTACAATCCTCGTAAAGATTTGAAACCCGGTGACCCGGAATATGAAAAGCTAAAACGCTCCATCGAGCAGTTCGGTTATGTTGAACCCGTTATATGGAATAGGACCACATCTCATGTTGTCGGTGGCCACCAGCGTTTAAAGGTGCTGCTTGATATGGGCATCACCGAAGTCGAGTGTGTGGTTATTGAAATGGATGAGGAAAAAGAAAAGGCCCTCAACATCGCCCTCAATAAGATTAGCGGTGATTGGGATAAGGATAAGCTGGCTCTGCTCATTGCGGATTTGCAGGGAGCGTACTTTGACGTGTCCCTCACCGGCTTTGAGCCTGCCGAACTTGATGCGCTGTTTAAGGATTCGCTCAAGGACGGTATTCATGATGATGACTTCGATGTGGATGCTGAACTGCAAAAGCCTGCACTCACCGAGCATGGCGATGTCTGGAAGCTTGGGCAGCACAGGCTAGTCTGTGGTGATTCTACTAAGGCTGACACTTTCACACTACTGATGGACGGGAAACTCGCAAATCTTGTGGTAACCGACCCTCCGTACAATGTCAACTATGAAGGTTCGGCGGGTAAAATCAAAAACGACAATATGGGAAATGAAGCATTCTATAATTTTCTGCTTGAGGCGTTTAAGAACACCGAAGCGGCAATGGCTAAGGATGCTTCTATTTATGTGTTTCATGCAGATACTGAAGGTCTGAATTTTAGAAAGGCATTCTCTGAAGCAGGTTTCTACCTTTCCGGTACTTGCATCTGGAAAAAGCAGTCGCTTGTTCTTGGTCGATCACCTTACCAATGGCAGCATGAGCCTGTTCTTTTCGGCTGGAAGAAGTCTGGAAAGCACAACTGGTATGCTGATCGTAAGCAGACCACCATCTGGGAATTTGAGAAGCCGAAGAAAAACAACGACCATCCCACTATGAAACCCGTGGCGCTGGTAGCATACCCGATTCTCAACTCAAGCCTGACCAACTGCATCGTGCTTGATCCTTTTGGAGGCTCAGGTAGTACACTCATCGCCTGTGATCAGACTGAGCGCATTTGCTACACTGTTGAGCTTGATGAAAAGTATTGTGATGTCATTGTAAAGAGGTATATTGAGCAGGCTGGAAGCACGGATGGTGTATTTCTATTGAGAGGTGGTACCGAATACAAGTATCAAGATCTGCAGGAAGTAAATGCTGACGATTAAACTTCATTCTACACAAATACCGCCGATTAATCGGAACAGTTTCCCTACAGAAATATGCTCGAATCGACTTGCTATTTACAGCGTTCAGAGTGATATATGTAGTACCGAAAAAGAAAGGCGGTATGAAAAATGCAGATTAATTATAATGTTACAGGCGCACAACGAAAATCACTGGTAGGAGCAATCAGCCAGGAATTAAATGCTCCGACAAAATACCTCGGTGCACCAACCTTCGCTTACGAGGTTGGTGGCTATCACATCGACAAGAACGGGATACTTAGAGGAACTGACAATCCTGGTCTGGTTGCTGATCTACATGGATTGCACGACTTCAAGGCAATTACTGAAGAATACGACACTCCCCTCCCGGAAACAGAGCCTGTACCGGACGATGTTCAAATTCCTTACGAAGCCGCTCTTGGTGGCAGAGTCAGTCCTTACAGCGATTACGAGGAACCACCCGTTTATGGGGAACCCGAGCAAGGTGATGCACTCGAAGCCAACCATTTGACTATTGAGATGCCAAGGTCGGCTTTCACAGATATGGCTCTTGAAAATCTTAAGAGGTTGATTGAAAGCAAATCGTCACTAATCAAAAAAGCTCTCGGTACTGATTGCACCCATATCATTACAGGTGAAGAAACTATCAGCTTCCCTTGGTTTCAAGGAGAGATGACTTCAGATGAGGTCAAAGCCTACACCCATTTTGTTACTGCATTATGCGAGATGGCAAAAATACAGCAAAGAGTCAATGCTACCGAAAAGCAAGTGGAAAATGAGAAGTATGCTTTTCGATGTTTCCTCATCCGTCTTGGTTTTGTCGGCACTGAATACAAGATGGAACGTAAAATCCTGCTAAAGAACCTATCAGGCAATAGCGCCTTTAAGAATGGCGCTCCGATTAAAGCTGAGGAGGTAATGACTGATGAATAACTTTCCATCAAGGGAGACGGTGGAACGCCTCCGTAAGCAATATCCATCTGGCACACGAGTGGAATTGGTACACATGAACGACCCTTATTCGAAACTAAGGCCCGGCGACCAAGGAACCGTGGACTTAGTGGACGATACAGGTACAATTTTCTGCTCATGGGATATCGGTTCCTCTCTGGGTGTTGTGTACGGAGAAGATGCGGTGCGGAAGTTGTAAGGGTATGGCCTCGTAGAAACACACCCATAATTTGATGTGTTTTATTTCTCGGATTTCGCTTGCTATATAAGCCTTTTAGAGTGATATATGTACATGCGGAAAGCGCAAAACATACACATTCAGGAGGAAAACCACATGTTTACAAGCAGATTCGGGATTGAGATTGAGTTTACAGGCATTACAAGAAACGACGCGGCCAAGGTTGCAGCCGACTTCCTAAACGGAACGGTTACACACACCGGCGATTATTACGATACCAAGAAGGTAACGGCCCCGGACGGACGGGTTTGGAAGTTTATGAGCGACGGCAGCATCTCCTGCCAAAAGAAACAAGGCCGCCAGAAGGTAGCTGCCACCCGCGATTATAGCGTTGAGCTGGTAAGCCCCATATTAACCTACCGGGAGGACATTGAAATACTTCAGGAATTGGTCAGACAGCTTCGTCACGCTGGCGGATTTGCAAACAACTCCTGCGGAATTCACATACACCTTAACGGCTCGGACCATACACCGAGGAGCATAAGGAACTTCATGAACATCATCGCCAGTAAGAACGACCTTTTTTACAAGGCTTTGCAGATAGCACCTGAACGAATGAGTTATTGCAAAAAGATGGATAGCCTCCTGGTCGAGAAAATAAATCGACGTAAACCGAAAACGATGGAAGCTATCGAGAGCCTTTGGTACGAGGGCTACAGCGAAAGCACCAGCCGCCACTACCATTCGAGCCGATACCATTTTCTTAACCTGCATAGCTTTTTCACCGGCAACCATACGGTCGAGCTTCGAGGCTTCAACAGCGAACTACACGCAGGTAAGGTCAGAAGCTACATTGTTCTCGCCCTTGCTCTCAACCACCAGGCACTTACACAGAAATGCGCCTCGGCAAAGAAACCACAAGCCGAAAATGAAAAGTTCGCAATGCGGACCTACCTCAACCGCATCGGTTTCATCGGCGAGGAATTCGCAAACTGCCGGGAGCACTTGACTGCTCACCTGGACGGCTCGGCGGCTTGGCGATTTCGGGCAGCCTGAACGGTTGCCCCGCAAAAATAAGGAGGACAAAGACAATGAATAAAACATTTTATCTCGCCTATGGCTCAAATCTCAACCTTGAGCAAATGGCGCACCGTTGCCCCACAGCAAAACCTGTCGGGCCGGTAGTTTTGAAGGACTACCAGTTATTGTTTCGAGGGGCACATGGCGGCTCTGTGGCGACCGTGGAACCTTTTAAGGGAAAGACAGTGCCGTGCCTGCTGTGGGAGATTACCCCGGCTGACGAAGCGACACTCGATCGCTACGAGGGTTTTCCGTTCCTCTACCGAAAGGAAACGGTCAAAGTCAAACTTGGCAAAAAGAACGTAGAAACTATGGTTTACATCATGAATGAAGGTCGACCGCTCGGCACTCCAAGCTGCTATTATTACAGCGTTATCTTAGATGGCTACAAGACTGCAGACTTCGATATCGGTATTCTAAAACAGGCTGTCGAGGATTCTAAGGAGGTCGAAAATGGATAAGAAGATAAAGGAACAGATTCTCGCCATCCGCGCAACAGGTGAAACGAACATGTTTGATGTACCGAAGGTGAAGGAAATCGCTATGAGAGAGGGATACGCTGAGTTGCTTGTTTACCTCGCTGATAACACTGGCTCCTATTCCCGTTTCATTCTGACCGGCGAAGAGAAGTAAATAACTAAACACAGAGAGCAGTGCCTAAAATGGCTCTGTTTCTCGTACAGATAGATTTTGAAGGCTTGCTTGATGCAGGTCTATTTTTATGCTCGGAAGGAGGCGGCGGATATACGAAAACTCAAGAAATACACACCAACCCGGTTTAAGTCGGCTGATTCTATCTATGATAAAGCCTCCGCCGATTATGCCGTTGCCTTTATCGAAGCCCTCTCACATACCAAAGGCACATGGGCGGGAAAACCTTTTGAACTAATCGATTGGCAGGAGAGGATAATACGTGATGTATTCGGAACTCTGAAGCCGAACGGCTACCGGCAGTTCAACACAGCTTATGTAGAGATACCGAAGAAGATGGGAAAAAGTGAGCTAGCGGCGGCTGTTGCCCTGTTGCTCACCTGCGGAGATAATGAGGAACGCGCCGAGGTTTACGGATGCGCTGCCGACCGCAACCAGGCATCCATCGTTTTTAACGTGGCAGCAGATATGGTGCGGATGTGTCCGGCTCTATCCAAACGAGTGAAAATCCTCGACTCAATGAAGCGGCTCATCTATCAGCCGACAGGTAGTATTTATCAGGTGCTTTCGGCTGATGTTGGAAACAAGCATGGCTTTAACACCCACGGTGTGGTGTTTGACGAGCTTCATACCCAGCCAAACAGAAAATTGTACGACGTTATGACCAAGGGCAGTGGTGATGCAAGAATGCAGCCGCTGTATTTCCTTATAACTACTGCTGGCGACAACCAGAACAGTATCTGCTGGGAGGTACACCAGAAGGCCCTTGATATTATAAATGGCAGAAAAAATGATCCCACCTTTTATCCCGTTATATATGGGGCCGATCCTGAAGATGACTGGACAGATCCAAAAGTGTGGAAGAAAGCAAATCCATCTTTGGGAATCACCGTCAGCATGGATAAGGTTAAAGCAGCATTTGAATCAGCAAGGCAAAACCCGGCTGAGGAGAACAGCTTCCGACAGCTTCGGCTCAATCAATGGGTAAAACAGGCCGTGCGCTGGATGCCAATGGACAAATGGGATGCTTGTGCTTTTACCGTTGATACAGAAGCTCTAAAAGGGCGCGTCTGCTATGGTGGGCTTGACCTCTCCTCATCGACCGATATTACGGCTTTCGTGCTGGTCTTTCCGCCATTGGATGAGGATGATAAATACATGGTTTTGCCATTCTTCTGGATACCTGAGGACAACATCGATTTGCGCGTACGCCGTGACCATGTAAATTACGATGTATGGAAAAAGCAAGGGTTTCTTAAAACCACGGAGGGCAACGTGGTCCATTATGGCTTTATAGAAAGCTTTATAGAAGAGCTTGGTACAAAATATAACATTCGAGAAATCGCCTTTGACCGTTGGGGTGCTGTGCAAATGACGCAGAATCTTGAAAACCTCGGCTTTACGGTTGTTCCATTCGGCCAAGGCTTTAAAGATATGTCTCCACCGACCAAAGAACTGATGAAACTGACCTTGGAACAGAAAATAGCTCACGGAGGTCATCCGGTCCTTCGGTGGATGATGGACAACATTTTTGTCCGAACCGATCCTGCCGGAAATATAAAGGCGGATAAGGAAAAGTCGACTGAGAAAATCGACGGCGCGGTAGCAACCATCATGGCACTAGACCGCGCCATCCGATGTGGTAACGGCAGTGGCGGAGAATCAGTGTACAACGAGCGGGGACTGCTTATTTTGTAATAGGAACGATGTGTTTTTCAACCCTTTCAGTCGGAGTGCCTGTTGCGGCATATGAAGTCGCATTTTTAAAGATGTCTTGGTCCGTTGACTGCGGAAGCCGCTTCTTTTTTACGGGCTCAAGCCCCAACGGGGCAAGCGCCACTGATATCATTCTTCCGATTACCTGCTTGACCGTATCGTTTGTGATATCAAGATCGCAATTGGGCTGTGATGCGCAGAAATCAACAATCTGTGATGCGATAGCTACGAGGGCTGGAATGTCGGAAGCTGATAAATCAGCCATTTTTATTCGATTTTCCTCATTCCAGACGATGTTGTTATAAATTTCGCGAGCTGTTTGGCTGTCTTTGACTACCGAGCAGGTAGGGTGTGTTTTAACAAAGCTATCAAAGGTCATATAATTTTCCCCCTTTTTGATGTTAAGACGTAATATAACGTCCTTGTATTTCAAGGATAACAAATTACGTCCTTGGTGTCAATACCCATTTTGATTTTTAGGAGGTGACGCTTATGGATTTATTAAAAGGACTGTTCCGTTCAAGGGATAAGCCCCAAAACCGTGTGGGAAGCGCGTTTTCATTCTTGTTTGGCGGCACCAGCAGTGGCAAAACAGTAAACGAGCGAACGGCTATGCAGACCACTGCGGTTTATGCCTGCGTAAGAATATTGGCCGAAGCAATCGCTGGACTGCCTTTACATGTATACAGATACCGCTTGGATGGTGGGAAGGAACGCATCGCACAGCACCCACTGTACTATCTTCTTCATAACGAACCTAACCCTGAGATGACTTCATTCGTGTTTCGAGAAACACTGATGAGTCATCTTTTAATTTGGGGCAATGCTTACGCGCAGATTGTCCGAAACGGTCGCGGTCAGGTTGTTGCGCTTTACCCACTGTTACCAAACAAGATGGAAGTCGGCCGTGCTCAAAACGGCGAGCTGGTTTACACCTATTACCGTGATGTTGACGAAAGCGGACTAAAGCCGAAAGGCGGCTATGTTACGCTCCGCAAGGATGAGGTGCTCCACATACCTGGTCTTGGTTTTGATGGACTTATTGGCTACAGCCCCATAGCAATGGCCAAGAACGCCATCGGCATGTCACTTGCCACTGAGGAATACGGTGCTGCGTTCTTCGCTAACGGTGCAAATCCCGGCGGCGTATTGGAACATCCCGGTGTAATCAAGGATATTCAGCGAGTCAAAGATAGCTGGAACAGCGCTTATCAAGGAAGCGGTAACGCTCATAGGGTTGCCGTACTGGAAGAAGGCATGAAGTTTCAGGCAATTGGTATTCCACCGGAGCAGGCGCAATTTCTGGAAACACGTAAATTCCAAATTAACGAGATCGCACGTATCTTCCGTGTGCCGCCACACATGGTGGGTGATCTAGAGAAATCCAGCTTCTCCAACATCGAACAACAATCGCTGGAGTTCGTAAAATACACACTCGATCCGTGGGTAGTTCGCTGGGAGCAGAGCCTTCAGCAATCGTTAATCTTGCCTTCAGAGAAAACGTCGCTGTTCATCAAGTTTAACCTGGATGGATTGCTTCGAGGTGACTACCAAAGCCGCATGAACGGTTATTCAGTCGGAAGGCAAAACGGATGGATGTCTGCCAATGACATCCGTGAACTGGAGGATATGAACCGCATCCCAGCTGAGGAGGGCGGTGATTTGTATCTTGTGAACGGCAATATGCTCCCGCTCTCACAGGCGGGTAATTTTTATGAAAAGGAGGCTAATGGCCAATGAGAAAATTCTGGAACTGGGTGCGAGATGAAGCCACCGAAGAGCGCACCCTCTACCTCAACGGAGAAATCTCTGACGAGACCTGGTGGGGCGATGAAGTAACACCAAAGCTATTCAAGGATGAATTGATGGCTGGCTCCGGCAATGTTACGGTGTGGATCAACTCGCCCGGCGGTGATGTTTTCGCTGCTGCGCAGATCTATAACATGCTAATGGAGTATACCGGAAAAGTCACCGTGAAGATCGATGGATTGGCAGCAAGTGCAGCATCAGTTATTGCTATGGCAGGTGGCGATGTATATATGTCGCCGGTTTCCATGCTGATGATCCATAATCCTTCGACCATTGCTATCGGCGACAGCGAGGAAATGCTCCGCGCCAAAGCTTTGTTGGATGAGGTCAAGGAAAGCATCATCAACGCATATGAACTGAAATCCGGACTATCCCGCGCAAAGTTATCGCATCTCATGGATGCGGAGACTTGGATGAATGCGAACAAAGCCATTGAGCTTGGCTTCGCTGACAAAACCATGTTCACGGAAGGTGAAGATCGTATCCCTCTTGATACAGGGCAAGGACTTATATTCTCCCGTGCGGCTGTGTGCAACTCCCTGCTTGGGAAAATGCCCAAAAAACCAAAACCGAAAACAGGTACCCCAATTGAGTCGCTGGAAAAGCGGCTCTCTTTAATTTCACACTAATTTGAAGGAGGAAATTACAATGAGTAAGATTCTTGAATTGCGCGAAAAGCGCGCTAAGGCTTGGGACGCGGCAAAGGCGTTCCTTGATACGAAACGTGGTGGTGACGGGCTTTTGTCAGCCGAGGATACCAATACTTACGAGAAGATGGAAAACGACGTCGTGGCATTAGGTAAAGAAATTGAGCGCCTCGAGCGTCAGGCCTCTATCGACTTGGAACTCTCCAAAGCTACCAGCAATCCCATTACAAACGCTCCATCCAAAGGAGCTGAAGAAAAGACCGGTCGTGCATCCGCCGAATACAGGAAAGCGTTCTGGAATGCTATGCGTACTCGTGCAGGTGAAGGACTTGATGTAAACGTAAGAAATGCACTGCAGATAGGTACAGACACCGAGGGTGGTTATCTCGTACCTGACGAGTTTGAGCGTACGCTGGTGGAGGCCCTCGAGGATGAGAACATCTTCCGTTCACTGGCCAATGTTATCACCACATCTTCCGGTGATAGGAAAATTCCAGTCGTAGCTACCAAAGGCACTGCTTCATGGGTCGATGAAGAAGGCATTATTCCAGAGAGTGATGACAGCTTCGGTCAGGTGTCTATTAGTGCCTATAAACTGGCAACCTTGATCAAAGTCTCCGAGGAGTTGCTGAACGATTCCGTGTTCAACCTCGAAGCCTATATCTCCAAAGAGTTTGCAAGGCGTATCGGCAACAAAGAAGAGGAAGCCTTCTTCACTGGTGATGGCTCCGGTAAACCAACAGGCATCCTTGCCGCTTCAGGCGGTGCCCAAATCGGTGTAACTACCGCAGGTGCTACGGCAATCACTATGGATGAGGTGCTCGACCTGTTCTACTCGCTGAAGGCGCCTTACCGTAACAGGGCTGTATTCGTTATGAACGACGCTACTGTAAAGGCAATACGTAAGCTAAAGGACGGTCAGGGCCAGTACCTTTGGCAGCCTTCACTTCAGGCAGGTACGCCTGATACCATCATGAACCGCCCTCTGTACACCTCGGCATATGTGCCAACTATTGCTGCGACCGCCAAGAGCATCGTGTTTGGTGACTTCAGCTATTACTGGGTAGCCGACCGTCAGGGACGTATGTTCAAGAGGTTAAACGAGCTTTATGCAGTCACCGGGCAAGTAGGCTTTGTAGCTACCCAGCGTGTGGACGGTAAGCTGATCCTGCCGGAGGCTATCAAGGTTCTCCAGCAGCACGCATAAGGAGGGCTGACCTATGAGTTATAACTCAAAGAATTATATGGAACAGGGCGGAGAAAAGTGGATCATTGGTGGCACACTGGAAGTCCTGCCGGGAGCCTCGGTAACGGGGCTTCCTGTTGCAGAGAATCAGGCGGATAGCACGGCCACCGATGTTGCTGGTCTGGTCACGGACTTCAATGCCCTTCTCGCCAAGCTAAAAGCAGCGGGTTTGATGGCGGCAGACGAATAATGACCGGAAGGAGGCGGATGGCATGACAACAGATAATCTTCTCCCCAAAGTAAAAGCGAACCTGATCCTGGCACATGATGCAGACGACGGCCTTCTGCTGCATTACATCAAAGCCGCCGTCTCCTACGCGGAGAGCTACCAACATGTCGCTGAGGGTTATTACACTGAAAACACTATGCCGCCCACTACTGAACAAGCAGTAATCATGCTGTCGAGTCATTTCTACGAAAGCAGAGATGGCTCGACGGCTGGTTTCTTTGCCGATAGCGTGCAGGCAGGCCAGCAAGTATGGAATACGGTGAACCTACTGCTTAGACTCGACCGGGATTGGAAGGTGTAGATTATGAGCTTTGGAAAGATGAACACCTTTATAGACATTATTGAGACAGTAACTATAAAAGACTCGGAGGGCTTCAGTACTGAGATTGACAATATTGTTGCTTCCATCAAAGCATATAGGGAAGGTCGGCACGGCACCGAAATGTGGGCGAACAGATCCGCATTTTCAGAAGCTACCGACCTTTTCCGTTTCCGCTGTATTCCCGGTGTCACAGTTACAACCGCTATGCTTATTGTTTGTGAAGACGGACGGTTTGAAATCACCTCGGTGGAGGATGTCAAAGGTCGTGGAATGTACATTGAAGTACTCGCCAAGGAGGTGAAGCCCAGTGGCTAAAGTAACTATGAAAATGCCGGAGGACTTTCTTCTGAAGGTTTCCCGGTTGAACGATAAAACTGATGAAATAATCCCTCGTGTGCTTGAGGCTGGCGGTGAGGTAGTGCTTGATAAGGTAAAGTCTAATCTAAATTCAGCGGTTGGTCGTGACACAAAGTATCCTTCGCGTTCTACCGGCGAGCTTGTAGCAGCATTGGGGGTTTCACCAGCTTTACAGGATAGAGATGGCAACCATAACGTTAAAGTTGGTTTTTCCGAACCACGCCGTGATGGAAGCAGCAATGCAAAGATAGCCAATATCATCGAATACGGAAAGTCGGGTCAACCGGCAAAACCCTTCTTAAAGCCAGCGAAAAGCACCAGTAGAAAGCCGTGCATCGAAGTGATGAAAGCAAAGCTGGATGAGGAGGTAAATAGGATATGAGTCTACTTTCTGATTTAAACGAAATCCTGGAACCACTTAATATTCCTATCGAAACTGGTGTGTTCAGCGGTGTGCCACCTGACGAATATCTGGTCTTTATTCCACTGACAGACATTTTTGAAGTTCACGCGGATAACCGCCCCGGCTTTGATGTGCAGGAAGTGAGGATATCACTTTTCTCAAAAGGCAATTACTTAGTGCGGAAAAGGCAGATTACTACGGCTTTGCTAAATGCGGATTTTACTGTGACTGAACGACGGTACATCGGACACGAAGACGATACTGGATATCACCATTACGCCATTGATGTGGCAAAAAACTATGGATTGGAGGAATAACACATGGCAACTATCGGTCTTGACAGACTGTACTATTCAAAGATAACCGAAGATTCTAGCGGAGTAGAAACCTATGCGGTACCTTCGGTGCTTGCTAAAGCTATTACTGCCGAGCTCTCGGTGGAACTGATCGAGGCGATTTTATATGCGGATGACGGTGCCGCAGAGGTTGTAAAAGATTTTAACAGCGGTACGCTCACCCTCGGCGTGGATGACATCGGCCCAACTGTCGCGGCAGATCTAACCGGAGCATCCACAGATGACAACGGTGTGCTGATCTCCGCCAGCGAGAATGTGGGTACACCCGTTGCTGTGGGCTTCAGAGCGCAAAAGGCCAACGGCACCTATCGATATTTTTGGCTTTATCGCGTAAAATTTGGCCTACCCGCAACAAACCTGCAGACAAAGGCGGATTCTATCACCTTCTCTACACCAACCATCGAAGGAACGGTTATGCGTAGGAACAAATTGGATGGCATGGGCAAACACCCATGGAAAGCAGAGGTCACTGAAGGCGACGCAGGCGTATCTTCTGCAACTATCACCGGTTGGTTCACTCAAGTTTACGAACCGGTCTACACGCCGGAACCTTAGGAGGATTAATCTATGGATAATGAGAGAAGCGCCGCAATCAACATCGGCAGTAAAGATTACGAATTGGTTTTGACTACACGTGCGACAAAAGCGATTGCAAATCGTTATGGCGGGCTTGAAAATCTTGGAGAAAAACTTATGAAATCCGAGAACTTCGAGATGGCGCTGGACGAGATTGTTTGGCTAATCACACTGTTGGCAAACCAGTCAATCTTAATTCACAACCTTAAAAATAAGAACTCACCAGAAGAATTGCTTACAGAGGAAGAGGTGGAACTTCTTACTTCACCGCTTGATTTGGCCGCATATAAAAATGCAATTACCGAGGCGATGTTCAAAGGTACAAAGCGCAATGTAGAAAGTGAGGAGGAAACTCCAAAAAACGTGGAAGTCGGGTAGCGGACGCTGAAGTCTTTACCCGGCTTCTTTATTATGGAACAGTTCAGATGAGTATGGATGCGGAGGAATTCTGGCTCATGCCCATCGGACTGTTCTTTGATTTATGGACCTGCCACAAGCAATGGCACGGAATTGAAAAGCCGAAGAAAACCCGAACGATTGATGATATTATCCCGCCGGGTATTTAGGAGGAGGTGAAGGCATGGCAGACAATTTTGGATTAAAAATAGGCGTTGAGGGTGAGCGTGAATTTAAGAACGCTCTTTCTGAAATCAATCAGTCATTTAAGGTGCTCGGCAGCGAAATGACCCTTGTTACCAGCCAGTTTGATAAAAACGATAAATCCATACAATCGGTTACCGCTCGGAATGCGGTTCTGAATAAAGAAATTGACGCACAGAAAGAGAAGATTTCCACCCTTAAAGCTGCTCTTGATAACGCCTCCTCCTCTTTTGGTGAAAATGACCGCCGCACGCAGAACTGGCAGATTCAGCTGAACAAGGCACAAGCTGAACTCAACGGTATGGAGCGTGAACTTGCACAGTCCACTATCGAAGCGGATAACCTCGGTGCAGAATTAGATGATTCTGGCAAAAGAGCAGAAGATGCTGGTGGCAGGTTTGATAAACTTGGTGGCGTACTTAAGGGCATTGGTTTGGCAATGGGTACAGTTGCCGTTGCCGCCGGAGCTGCCGCAATTAAGTTGGGCAAAGAAGTGGTCACTCAATTTGGCGAGTTGGAGCAAAACTTGGGTGGTTCAGAGGCGGTTTTCGGTGCATACGCTGCGTCTATTCAGAAAACAGGTGAAGAAGCCTATAAAAATCTGGGTATCTCTCAAAGCGAGTATCTTGCTACTGCCAATAAAATGGGTGCGTTGTTCCAAGGTTCTGGTATACAGCAACAGAAAAGCCTTGAACTAACCGAAAAAGCCATGCAACGTGCTGCGGACATGGCATCCGTCATGGGTATTGACATGTCTATGGCGATGGAGGCTGTAACAGGTGCAGCAAAAGGCAACTTCACCATGATGGATAACCTCGGTGTTGCTATGAACGCTACTAACATCCAAGCCTACGCTCTTGCAAAGGGTCTGGACTTTACTTGGAATACCGCAACACAGGCAGAAAAAGCCGAAGTTGCAATGCAGATGTTTTTTGAGAACACCGAGCAGTATGCTGGCAACTTTGCGAAAGAATCAACTCAGACCATTTCTGGTTCGATTGGATTGTTACAAGCTGCGGTTGGCTCTTTTACAGCAGGACTTGGTAATGCTAATGCGGATATGACAAATCTGACCGAGAATCTTGTTGATGCTTTCGAGGCAGTTGTCACTAATATCGTACCGGTTTTAGAGAATATAGTAGCAGCTCTACCGACAGCGACGGGCGCAATTTTAGCAGCGGTGGCAGACTTGCTCCCAATGCTTCTTGAATTAGTGACAAATATATTCAAGCAGGTACTGGAGGCTATTTTGAACCTTTTACCTGAACTTATCCCGGCGGCGGTTAGTGCTCTAATGACAATTGTCGGAGCGCTGATTGATAATCTTCCATTGCTCATAAATGCAGCAATCGAACTGGTCACCGCGCTTGTGGATGGAATTGGCATAGCTTTACCTCAGCTCATACCCGCAGCAGTTTCGGCGGTCACGAAGATTGTCCAAGGTTTGATTGAGAACCTTCCAATGCTGTTGGATGCGGCTTTGCAGTTGATTATAGGATTAGCGCAGGGATTGGTGGATGCGATACCTCAGCTTGTTTCTGCCTTGCCTGCCATCATCGAAGCACTGGTGGATTTCCTGATTGAATCCATTCCAGAAATTATCGATGCAGGTATTCAATTGTTGACTTCACTGGTGACAGCATTGCCTACCATCATTACGGCAGTTGTGGAAGCTATCCCGCAAATCATCGACAGTATTATTAATGCAGTCATTGGATCGATTCCCATGATTATTGATGCAGGCATCCGGCTTTTGATATCGTTAATTCAGGCACTTCCTCAGATTATTAATACTGTTGTAGCCGCGATTCCAAAGATCATAACCTCACTGGTAAATGCTATTGTAGGTAATATCGATAAGATCATCCTGGCCGGTGTTCAGCTTTTTGTGGCATTGATTGCAAACCTGCCAAGGATAATTGTGGAGGTTGTTAAGGCAGTTCCGCAGATCATCTCAGGACTCGTCAGGGCCTTTACCGGTTATATAAGCTCAATGGCCCAAGTGGGTGGCAATCTGATTAAGGGATTGTGGAATGGTATTTCGGACGCGGGTGCATGGCTGTGGAGTAAGATCTCAGGATTTTTTGGTAATGTGGTATCGAAGATTAAGAACTTCTTCGGTATCAACTCTCCCTCAACCCTGTTTGCTGGAATTGGACGCAATATGGGCGAAGGCATCGGTGTGGGCTTCGAGGATGCAATGACAGCAGTTTCAAGGGATATGCAAAATGCGGTACCTACAAACTTCGATTTGAATTATAGAGGATTATCCGGGCAAGGCAGCACCAACGGCACAAGTATCACACAAAATCTCTCAGTGGTGACACCAAGGGCTCTATCTGAAAAAGAACTGGCACGGGAGTTCAAAAACCTCTCCCGTAAGCTGGCACTTGAATTATAAAGGAGGTCTGACTATGGAACTTACTTATATTAATGCAGATGGCAGAAGCATTACGCTTAAACAAAGCCGCCCGTATTTCCTTACCAAGATAGACGGCACAGGCAACATACGTCAGACCGTTAACACCTTCAAGGCACCAGATCAGGACGGTGCTTTTTATATTTCCTCTACACTGGATATGCGAAACATCATACTGGAGGGTACGGTCGTAGCAGATACACCTGACGAGGCTTTTTCGCGACGACAGCGCTTACTTCAGATATTTAGCCCTAAGCTGAATGGAACACTCATCTATCGTGAACGGCAAATTGCCTGCGTTGTAGAGGAAGCGGGTTTTACCGTTTCCACCAGGCAGCGGATACCCAACTTTTTTGTCAGTCTCCTCTGCCCGTCTCCCTTCTTTGAGACGCTTAATGAAGTGCGTGAGGAACTGGCATCTTGGATACCTTTATTCGAGTTTGAACTGGAAATACCTGAAAGCGGCATGGAGTTTGGAATGCGTCAGCCCAGCCAGATCATCACGGTGGACAACATCGGTGATGTTTCCTGTGGATGCGAGATCGTATTCCAGGCGCTGGGAACGGTAACAAATCCAGAACTCTTAAATATTGATACCGGGGAATACATCCGCCTTCTAACTACAATGAATGCCGGAGATGAACTTCGTGTATATACCCATTTCGCTGGTAAGCGAGTAGTCAGCATAAACGGCTCTGTGGTAACGAATGCTTTCTCCCTGCTGGACACCAATTCGGTATTTTTCCAGCTTGCCGCAGGCATTAACACTTTGCGCTACGATGCTTCAGTCAATATGGAACTGCTAGAAGTCAGCATTTACTATCGTCCGCAGTTTCTGGGGGTGTGAATATGCAACTATATATCTACAATCCAAACAGGGAGCTTACGGGTATTGTGGAGTCTTTTGAGTACCTGCGCTGGACACGGCGTTACTCCCAGTGTGGTTCATTTGAACTAAAAGCCATTGCAACACAGGAGAACGCTGCACTCTTAAAAGAGGGGAACATTATTTGGAAGAACGATGATGAGGAAGCCGGAATCATTGAGCATCTGGAATTGTCTCAGTCCGAGCATGAAATTATTACGGCGAGCGGTCGCTTTGCGACTTCCTTCCTCGCCCGTCGTATTTTGTGGCAAACCGAGATACTTTCCGGAGATCTTTCTGTCTGTGTTGAGCAGCTATTAAATAATAATATCATCAACCCTACCGACACGGAGCGAAAGATTACCGGAATATCCTTCTCATCTCCAAACTTGGGTACTCCTGTTAGTACTCAGATATCATATCGGAATCTGATGGATTCAGTGACGGAACTTTGCGTTGCTTCGGATATTGGTATTAAGACTGTGTTCACTCCAGCTACAGGTATTTTTACAGTGATGCTGTATAATGGGGCCAACTCCCAAGCGGTATTCTCAAAGGAGTACGAGAATCTGACTGAACAGATATATACAGAGAGTGTAGCGGATTACGCCAATACCGCACTCATCGGTGGCGAGGGTGAAGGCGCAGGCCGTACATTTGTCGCAATCACAAGCGGTTCTGGGGAGACGCGCCGCGAAATCTTCGTGGATGCCAAAGATTTACGGGCTGAGGACTTTGGGACAGATTACGTCAATACTCTGACTTTTCGAGGTCAGAGTAAGCTGAATGAACAGGCCATACGATATACGTTTGATACATCGGTCAATCCGCATGGCAACTTGACCTACAAGATAGACTTCGACCTTGGGCAGACCGTCAAAGTAATCTCCAAGGCATGGGGTGTATCCATGACTACAAGAATCACTGAGATCGAAGAAACATATGACGCGGATGGGCAGAGCATCAGCGTAGTGTTTGGAAAGGCTGAGCTAACTATAGCACAGAAAGTCCGCTCCGACATGAGCGAGGTTAAAACAGCACTATTGGCACCTACCGGCATATCCGAAGTTGCCGAGGCCTTAAGCGTCGTGGAAGGAACACTGGGTGACTTGACGCAGGTGGACCCGAAAATTCAGGGTAATGACGTCGCGGATACCTTTAACAACCTGTTTGGGAAACTTCCTGCACTTGAAATTTTTGTAGGTGCGGGTACCATATCGGTCGGCCAGTATGCCTTGTACAACATGGTACCAGGAGATACTTTATACTTCACCTCGTACAGTGGTAACAAGTTCAGCGACCAACCAAGTGAAAACGGACATGTATTTTTAACAAAGCATAATGGGGATAACACGGGCTATGGCTATCAGCGAGCAATGGGTTTCTTTATCAGTAGGGACACTATGACGTTTTATGTAATTTCTGTTTTCGTATTCAATAACCTATCTGGGCAGGCGAACTGGCTCAACATTAATAATGAACCGATAACCACGACTAGGCTTGCAAACGGCGCAGTCACCGGCGTAAAGATAGCAGATCGTACAATTACCGCCACCAAAATTTCATCTGCGTTTACTGACTACTCTACGACAGAACAAAACACAGGGCGTTTATGGATTGATGGTAAGACGATTTATCGCAAGCACGTGAATCTTGGGTCACTTACAAATACGACACCGAAAAGCGTAGCTCACGGCATATCAAACATCAGCACTGTTGTTAGTTTAACAGGCTTTGCGACAAACGGGACCGTATTCTTGCCGCTGCCACTTGCTCGTTACAACAACTTCGCCTCGCAAATCGGGCTTTATATGGATACAACCAATGTCGTTGTAGAACCCGGTAATGACCGGACAACATATACAGGTTATGTGGTTATAGAGTATACGAAAACTGTTTAATAAGGAGGAAAATAGTGTATGGAGAAAAGCGGATTTTTCAACTCATCGGATGGAGACAGAGTCTATGACGCAACGGACTTTGCAGCATATTTCGGAAGCCTCGTATCCAACGGTGTTTTTTATATGGCAGCAACAAACCTACAGGTGTCGCCAGCAATTGGCTTGGCTTTGAATGTGGCAGCAGGAAGCGCGTGGATTAACGGATACCGTTATGAGAATACAGATGACTTAAATGTACCACTAACAACGGCTAACGGAAGCAATCCTCGTATTGACCGGATTGTAGTCCGTTTAAGTCAGATCAGCCGAAGCATTCAAATTGCCGTTGTTACTGGTACTCCTGCTGCAACACCAGTGGCACCTGCTCTAACAAGAACCAGCGATATCTATGAACTTGGTATTGCAGATGTGCTTATACCTGCAGCTGCTACATCAATAGTCGCAAATAACATTACTGACACCCGTCTGAATACCGACCTTTGTGGGTTGGTGAATTCGCTGGTTTCGGCGGTATATGAGTGAGGTGAATTTCTATGGCAACTTATCAGGCAACTAATGCGTGTACATGGCGTAATGGTAGCTGGATCGCAGGTGTAACGGATTATGTTCGGCAAGGGGTTTATCCTGATGCTAACAATTATGAGAACGTGGGCGCTATGCTGTTTGACCTTGCCAGCATCCGGAATACTTACGCAAACTATTATCCCACATCGGCCAGCATCCACCTTGTCAGGATAGCAGCAGGTGATTGGGGCTCCGCCAGAACTATGACGCTGTATGCAGGAAATGCTTCTGGCATGCCAGCACCCAGTTCCAGCACCAGTGTATCCGGGAGCAGGCCCACGAAGGTTACCTCCGGGTATAACTACACCGTTTCAGCTGGACAAGGCGCAAAAGATATCGCCATTTCTACCGCGCTCATAGATTCCATCGGTAGTGGTGCCAGCAACTGCCTATTCATGGATGCAGGCTCCAGCACCTTAAATTACATGGGCTTTGGTGCAAGGGATAACTTAAGCCAAATAGTACTGACCATTAACTGGGCAAGCCGTACAACCGCTTGCAGTGCTCCGACTTCCTGCTCGTTAAATGCAACCCTCTCGGAAGGCAATGTTACTCTGTCATGGAGTGGTGCATCGGGCGGTATAAATAACTCAATATCCTCCTATGAGATACAATACAGCGATTCCGCTGACAATGTCATATGGGGAGCATGGACAGCACTGACCACGGTAACCACAACAGCCACTAGTGGTAGCGCTTCTGTTGCGCCGCCTTCGACGCGAGGCAATTATCGTAGGTTTCAGGTACGGACACGTGGTACTGCAGGAGCAAGCTATTATTCGGGCTGGAAGGTTTCGACGAATTCCGTCCGTAGAAATACTGTACCAAGTCCGGCAACCACTGCAGTCGCTTCTCCCTCAAACTATAGCGATGAAACCATTACACTGACATGGAGCGGAGCTTCCGGTGGAACAAGTGCCATAAAGGGATACCAGATTGCCAGCAGAACATCCACGGATAATAGTACATGGAGTTCATGGAACGTTCTTACCACTCTAACACTCTCGGCAAGCGGCGGTAGTTACAACCCAAATGTATCAAGAATTCCAGGAACTTATACTCAATTCGGCATTTGGACGATAGATACTCTTGATGTTTACTCTTCAGAGGTTGTCAGTAACAGCATCTATTGCGATATTACTGCCTGCGTAGCACCGACCGCTTGCTCAGTAAGCGCAACGTTAGCCGAAGGAAACGTAACCCTTTCATGGAGCGGAGCAGCCGGTGGTGCGGGAAATCCCATCACATCCTATGAGATAGAAAATAGTGATTCGATAGATAACAGCACATGGGGAGCCTGGACAGCACTAGCTACGGTGTTCACTTCAGCGACAAGTGGCAGTGTAATCGTTAGTCCACCGACTACACGCGGGAATTACCGCCGATTCAGGGTAAGAACACGTGGCGCAGCTGGCGAGAGTTTCTACTCAGATTGGACTGTTTCCAGCAACACGGTCCGCAGAAATACACTGCCCACGCCACCGACTTCCTTTACCGCCGCTCCTGCCATTTACGAATCCAGCACCGTAACTCTTACCTGGAGCGGAGCGATACCTGGAACCAGCGCTATCAAGCAGTATGTCATTCAGCGTTCAACTTCAACGGACGGGAATAACTGGTCGGCATATGAGGCTCTGACAATCGTCGTTTCAAGTGTAACCTCTGGGACATATATAGCAAACGCTTCTCAGATAGCTGGAATGTATACCCGCTACCGTATTAGCGTAACCGATACATTGGATGCAGTTTCTGCCTATGTAGTCAGTGGCACAGTAAAGAAAAACAGTCCACCGACTGCCCCTGCAATCATATGTCCCGTATCTGGCAGCTCCAGTTACAATACCGCCCCGCGTTTCATGATAACAACGGGCATTGAGCCAGATGGTCAGACACAGATTGTAGAAGTGAAAATCGACACAGGTGTTTGGATTAACAGCGTAGATAACCCTGAGATGTTTTCCGTAAGCGGCTATCTGGGCAATGGTGCAAAAACTGTGTATCAATCCGTAGCGCTGGCCGCAGGGAACCATACTGTGACCGTCCGCTGCATTGATAGTGATATTGAGTCGTCAAGTCCGGAGGTTATGCGTACCTTTACTGTATTGCCCCCGCTATTTGAGACGATTACTGCGAACGAAACACATGTAAAGGCAATTCATATCCAGATGCTCCGAACTGCTGTAAATACAGTACGTAGTTATTACAATCTGTCTCAGGTGACTTGGAGTGAGGAGATTGTTGCTGGAAAGAGCACCATCAAAAACTGGCCTTTCCACATCACAGAGCTTAGAAAAGCCATCGAGTCGGTTATTACAATAGTGAACAACTTTGATTCCTCGTCTACTTTTGATATCCCGCCCATAACATGGCTGCCCATTGGAACTGGGCGACCAAAAGCGGATGTGATGCAACAAATTCAAGACCTGATCTTGGAGCTTTAGACACAATACAAACCAATAGCGCTCTCGTAATTTGCGGGAGCGTTTTTCTATACACAAATTCATGAAATGGAGGTATTTCAAATGAAAGAGATTTGGAATTGGATGCAGCTGGTTTTTGCTGCTGTTGGTGCTTTTCTCGGGTGGTTTCTTGGTGGACTGGACGGATTCCTTTATGCGCTCATAGCATTTGTAGCCATAGATTATGTGACCGGTGTGCTCTGTGCCATTGTAGATAAAAAGCTGTCCAGTGAAATCGGCGCGAAAGGTATCTTCAAAAAGGTTCTTATTTTTACATTGGTGGGTGTAGCGCATATCCTTGATACGCAGATACTGGGTAGTGCTGGGGACAATGGTGGTGTCCTTAGGACAGCAGTAATTTTCTTCTACTTGAGCAATGAAGGTGTGTCTATTTTAGAGAATGCCGGACATATTGGGCTACCAATACCTGAAAAACTCAAGGAGGTTCTAAAACAGCTACATGGGCGTGATGATGAGCCCCCTAAGTCAGGTGATGGAATATGATTGATTTAACTAAAGCAGCAACCGTGATCATCGGTAGACGAGGGGAACACTACTTTCGCCACCTTGAGTTTGACGTTTCCAGTTTGTTAGATGGCACTTACCCCGGAGCAGCCCTAAATGCTATATACAAAAGACCTGATGGTATTGCATACCCTGTGATCACAACTTATGCCGATGGAGTCCTTACATGGTCTCCCAGCGCAACGGATACACTGCTAGTCGGTGTCGGTCAGCTGGAGATAAGGGTTACTTATGGCGATGTGGTTGGAAAAAGTGTTCGGATACTGACCATCGTCGAGGAGGCCCTTGCAGACGGTATCGCAGAACCACCCGAGCCGCCAGCACAGGAATGGCTCAATCAAGTGCTTTCTGCCTTAGCTGAACTGGATATTGATGAGATAAATAATCTGCTAAATCTCACTTATAACTTGTTAAACACTACACACGGCTTGGTCGAAGATACGCGCGACAATCTGTATATGCGGACTGGGGTTCTCCTGAACCATTCGCATCCGATAGAAACTGCCACAGCACCGGATATGATAAGTCGAAGAGCGTCCATCACATTTAATGGCATCACGAATGGCAACAACGTAGTAATCGGGACGGTAACATATACCTTTGTTACGGCTTTGGGCAGCCCTGCCGCAAATAATGTGCAAGTGTTAATCCAGGGCACCCTCCGTAATACCGTCAAGAAACTTGCCGAAGCTATAAGGGGCATCCAAGATGTAGCGAACATTGCTTATGGGTCAGGAATATCATCAAACCCGGCTTGCACAGCCTATTGGACGAGTCAGATTTTCTCCATTGGTGATGTTACTATTCCTTCTGGTGAGAGTCTATTCTTATTGGAAAGAACAGAAAATGCTACGACACCATTGACCCTTACCTCTACTGCAACAGCTACTATCAACGCATTCACCAGAGCAAGCTATCTGAGATATGTATTGAGCGGTAACGCTACCGGCGCGGGCGGTATTAATAGCGTCCGAGGACCTTTGCACACATTATTGCCCATTGGTAGTGTGGTTATAGGTGGACAGGGCGGATTGCTTTATCCGACGGCTTATGATTGTCATTTGGTTACCCTTTGCCGTCAATCGGATACAAGTGAAAAAGAACTAGACTTATATATCTCAAATGATGAAGTGAACTTTACCAGAATCTCACGCAGCACGCCTATCGGTGCTGATAGTTCAAACGCTGGGTTGCATATTCATATTCAAATGCGTCAAAGCCGAGTGCCTTCTGGATATGGGCTGTATATCAGTATGGGAAGTGATGGCACATCGGCGAGTGCTTTCTGCGATTTGAAGTTTACCTACCACCTATACCCTGTAAATCTTGCGACAACCAACATTTGATTTCGAGGTGATTTTAATGAATTTACGCAAGTTAATACTTACAAATAATGCCTGCTTCAAAGCAGGTAAAACGATAATTCCCAAAGGCATCATGGTGCACTCCACCGGAGCAAATAACCCATGGCTGAAGCGCTATGTTGGCCCGGATGACGGCTTGCTTGGAAAGAACCAATACAACAATCATTGGAATCAAGATAAGCCCGGCGGCAGTCAGGTTTGCGTTCATGCCTTCATCGGTAAGCTGGCAGATGGAACAATTGCCACATATCAGACTTTGCCATGGAACCACCGAGGCTGGCACGCCGGAGGAAAAGCAAACGACACACATATTGGCTTTGAGATTTGCGAGGATGGTCTTTCGGACAGCACCTATTTCAACAAGGTGTACCAGGAGGCCGTTGAACTTTGTGTCTATCTATGTAAGGAGTTTGGTCTAACTGAAAAAGATATTATTTGCCATAGCGAAGGATATAAGCAAGGCATCGCCAGTAATCATGGTGATGTAATGCATTGGTTTCCTAAACATGGCAAGTCGATGGATACCTTCCGCTCCGATGTAAAATCCGGTCTTGCCTCTGCTGATCCGGTCGAGACGGCTGCACCCAAGAAATACTACCGCGTCCAGATTGGAGCCTTTTCTATTAAGGCAAACGCAGAGACCATGCTCAGCAAGGTCAAAGCAGCTGGCTTCACCGATGCCTTTATTAAATACAGCGAATAACAATCAATTTAATGCCTATCGAGAGATTCGTCTTTCGGTAGGCATTATTTTTTTTGATTTTTTCGTTCATTCGGCTGATTTCTGTCCTGGGACTGTTAGAGGGTATTGATTGATATGTTCCCTCGGAAAGAGGTCGAGAAAATGAAATTAACAAAATTAGAAGCCGTTGATTCCATAAAGTATGTAGCGGAAAAGCCTACAGAGGCTTCCCTTAAGAACGAGCACGATTATTTGGTTGCAGAAAAACTTACAAAGAAGCTCTTAGAAAAGGGGCTTATTAGCCAGAGCGAATTTGACAAGATCATGGTCAAAAACCGTGAAACGTTCTCTCCATTTTTAGCAGAGATTATGTCCTAAAAGACTTGATAAATAAGGCTTTTAGAGTGATGTATAGTACTGCGAGAAAGGAGGTTGAGACAATGAAACGGATAACAAAGATTGAAGCAAATGAGAAGCTGCAGAAGGCACCTAAAAAACTGCGTGTTGCTGCCTATGCTCGTGTTTCAACAGATAGCCGCGAACAACTCGTCAGTTTGGAAGCTCAAAGAAGTCACTATGAGACTTGCATTAAGAGCAATCCCAACTGGGAGTATGTTGGACTTTACTACGATGAAGGCGTATCAGGTACAAGCATGGCCAAGCGTGATGGACTTATCAAAATGCTTGATGATTGTGAAGCTGGGAAGATTGACTTTATTATTATAAAATCCATCAGCCGCTTTGCAAGAAATACCACAGAGTGCCTTGAAGCGGTTAGAAAGCTTATAAAGCTTAAGGTGTTCATTTACTTTGAGAAAGAAAATATCAACACCGGCGATATGGAGAATGAGTTGCTACTTACTATTTTTAGTAGCTTGGCAGAAAGTGAGTCTATCTCCCTTTCGGAGAATGAAAAATGGTCCATTGAGAAGAGATTTCAAAACGGAACATACATTGTTGCCTCTCCGCCTTACGGGTACAAAAACGAAGATGGCTTGATGGTGATCAATGAAGATGAGGTTGATGTAGTAAGGTACATTTTTGCAGAATGTTTAGCTGGTAAAGGTGGTCATGTAATCGCTAGAGATCTTAATGATAAAGGAATCCCAACCAGGCGAAAAAGAGAATGGACACCGGGCACTGTAAATGCAATCCTTCGAAATGAAAAATACAAAGGTGATGTACTTTTTCAAAAAACATTTACCGATGAGACTTTCGTTAGGCATATCAATAATGGTGAGAAGGCGCAGTACTACGTTAGTGAGCATCATGAAGCGATAATTAGTGTTGAGGATTTTGAAGCGGCGCAGGCTATGATTGACCAGCGCTCCAAAGACATGAAAATCCAGCAAGGCGATGCAAAGTATCAAAACCGCTATCCCTTTTCAGGAAAAATTGTTTGCGGCGAATGTGGTGCTACATGGAAAAGGAGAACTCATAGCGAATCGAAAGTAAAATATTACGCTTATGCTTGCAACACACATCTTAAGAAAAAAGACCAATGTAGCATGCAGTTTATACGTGAAAAAAGCTTTGAAGTGGCTTTTTTAAACATGATTAATAAGTTGGCATTTACTAAGAAGGTGTTGTTGCAGCCGCTACTTGCAAGTCTTAAAGCAATTAACCAGGAGGCAGCAATTGCCCGAATTAATAAGCTGGAAGCGGCTCTTGAGGCCAATTTCAACAAAAGGCAGCAGCTTATGAATTTATTTACGAAGGAATATTTAGAGCCAGCCGTTTTCAACGATCAGAATTCAGGCCTTCTTGCTGAGGCTAAAAGTTTAAGTGATGAAAAAGAAGCACTATATGCTTCCGTGAATCATGAGTACGAGCATGTTGAAGCTTTGAATAAACTCATTAAGTACGTCAACAGCGCAAGGATTTTTACTGAATTTGATGCTGATGCATTTGAGGAGCATGTGGATTACATTATCGTTTTCAAAAGATATGAAATAGGTTTTGTATTAAAGTGTGGATTAACACTAAGAGAAAGGTTGTGAGATTATGCCGATTCCATATGGATACAAAATTGAAAAAGGCAAAGCGGTCATAGATGAAGTTCAAGCGGAGCAGGTTAGGATGATTTATAAAGGTTATCTCTCCGGCCTCGCCTATGTTGCTGCAGCAGAGGCTGCTGGGCTTAAGCTTCTACATCCAGGTGTAAAGAAAATGCTACAGAATAAACGCTACCTTGGCGATAAGTACTATCCGGCGATCATCGATCAGGAGACTTTTGATAGAGCAGAAGCCGAACGCATCAAACGCCAGAGAAGGCTTGGTAGAGTATTTACGGATAAGCCGGTAGAGGAATGTAAGCCAGCTACTAAATTTACAATGCCGAAAGCAGGAAAGATATTCATCGACCCGTTTAAGCAGGCAGAGTACATTTACAGTCTGATTGAAAGTGAGGTGGAAGGATGATCTCCTTAGCAAGTAACGTAACGGTTATTCCGGCAAAGAAAACCATCGGGACGCAGAAAGCAACCGACAAAAAGCAGAAAACCAGAGTCGCAGCGTACTGCCGAGTCAGTACTGATAGCGATGAACAAGAAACTAGCTACGACGCCCAGATCCAGCATTATACCTCATACATTGAAAGTCATCCAGACTGGGTGCTAGCCGGAATTTATGCAGATGATGGCATCTCTGGAATGAATACGAAGAAGCGCGATGAGTTCCAGCGCATGATTAATGACTGTAACGACGGCAAGATAGATATGGTGATTACCAAGTCCATCAGCCGCTTTGCAAGGAATACGGTGGATTGCCTGAATTACACCAGAGCCCTTAAGAATAAGAACATTGGCGTCTACTTCGAGAAAGAAAATATCAACACTCTCGATGCTAAGGGTGAGGTGCTCATGACAATTATGGCTTCTCTTGCACAGCAAGAAAGTGAGTCATTGTCGGCTAACGTTCGTCTGGGCTTGCAGTTCCGGTACCAACAAGGAAAAGTTCAGGTCAATCACAACTGGTTCTTGGGATATACCAAGGATGAAGAGGGGCACCTCATCATTGATCCAGAGCAAGCTGAAGTCGTGAAGCGCATTTATAGAGAGTACCTTTCCGGTAAGAGCTTCTTACAGATAAAAAGATCGCTTGAAGCAGACGGGATTCTAAACGGTGCTGGTAATGAAAAATGGCATGAAAGCAATATAAAGCAGATACTTACAAACGAGAAGTACATCGGAGACGCTTTGCTTCAGAAAACTTATACTGTGGATATTCTTGAAAAGAAGCGTGAAGCTAATAAGGGGCAGGTTCCTAAATATTATGTAGAGGACAGCCATGAAGCTATTATTCCAAAGGACATCTTCCTAAAGGTACAGGAGGAAATTGCAAGACGCGCAAATCTTACCAAAGGCACCACAAAGCGCAAACGAATCTATAGTGGCCGTTACGCTTTATCTGGAATAGTTTTCTGCGCATACTGCGGCGACATCTTCCGCAGAATTAAATGGAACAATCGCGGGTGTAAGTCCACCGTTTGGCGCTGTGTCAGCAGGGTTGAAAAAGACGGCCCTGATTGCCCAGCAAGAACTGTTCACGAAGAATTACTCCATGAGGTAGTTATAAAGGCCATAAACGAAGCGTTTCGGGAAAAGGAGACAATACTACCGCTTCTTCGAGAGAATATCGAGAGTAGCTTGGAGGAAGTTACCTTAAGTCAGATTGCAGCGATTGATGAACAAATGAAATCAATGCAGCAGGAGCTATTGGCAACCGCTAATTCAAAGAATGCCGGTGATGAGCTTGGAATGGAGATTAGAAGACTGCGTGATGAGAAGCAGGCCCTTCAAAATGAGCAGGCATCCCGACAGGATCTGAAAACACGAATCGATGAGATGATGCGTTTCCTTAACGACCTGCCTTGCGAGCTGACTGAATATGAAGAAGATTATGTGAGGACTCTCCTGGAGAAGATAACAGTTTACGATGACCACTTTATTATTGAATTTAAATCAGGTATTGAAATACAAATTTACGAGTAATCGAAACAACACTAGAGGAATCGCAGAAGGATTAAATATAATAGAAAAACCACATCTGAAAATCTATAGATTCATGAATGTGGTTTTTCAATATTCAATCTTATTTATCTGTAATTCTATTAACACAGCTAACTTCTATATAATACTTGGCAGTTTCTTCTGGCGTATATTTCATACTGTTATCAATCCACCACTTTACTGTTTCGGAAAAACTACCTACGAGATGGTTTAACACGAAATCAGCAGGGGCATTGGTTTTTACCTCATTTAAATATTTAGAAAACATCTCTGTAAGGTATCCCTTAAAATATCCCATAAAGAGTTCACCACTTTCGCAGGATAAAATACCCACAATGTTCTTTTCGCTATCTTTTAAATGGTGGAGAATATGTGTGAGCTTCGATTCGAGATCGTTGCTTCCATACGAAAAGTCATGGGTTTTTTCTGACATGAGTTCATCTGAAAATACATGGCTGAAGATATCGGTACACATTGTTTTAAGCAACTCGTCTTTTGTTTCAAAATGAGCATAGAAAGTGCTTCGCCCAATGTTTGCTTCATCAATGATTTCCTGAACTGTTATATTGCTGTATCGCTTTGTTTCAAGAATTGTACTGAATGCCTTGAAAATAGCGTCTCTTGTTTTCTGTTGTCTTCTGTCCATCATAAATCCTCCTGAACAAACTAAATCAAAATGTTCGGTAACTTACAAAGTGACCATTTTGATTATTGTATATTGCAATAAATAATCTTATAATGATAATGAACAATATGTTCGATAACAAATAAATTGTATCATTATATAATCAATAATGCAACAGGAGGGTTTTTATATGGTAAAAAGGTTAAATGATTTTTTAGCAGGAGTACCAATGACTATAGTGGGCGGCGTGTTTCTGGTCGCAAGCCTTATTCTTATGCTGATGAAAATAGAAGTTCCGGTTGATCCAGCTTGGGTTTCTGTTATTATCAGTGGGGTTCCACTTTTATATCTGGCAATATGGAGAGTCATTTACAATAAGGGCATGAGCAAGATATCTTCTGCACTATTAATTTCCATAGCCATGATTGCAGCCATCGCTATTGGAGATCTTTTTGCAGCCGGTGAAGTTGCATTTATTATGGCGATTGGTGCGATTCTGGAGGAAAAAACAGCTGAACGCTCCAAAAAGGGTCTTAAAGAGCTCATCAGCCTTGCTCCGCAGCAAGGACGCAGAATTAATAACGGAAATGAAGAGATGATAAACGCAGAAGAAATCAAAGTAGGTTACATTCTGCGAGTTCTTCCCGGAGAAACTATTCCCGTTGATGGGAAAATCATAAGTGGAAATACATCAGTCGACCAGGCTATCATGACTGGTGAGTCACTGCCTGTGGACAAGGAAGTCGGTGACAGTGTTTTCTGTGGGACCATCAACCGTTTTGGAGCAATTGACATGGAAGCAACGAATGTTGGTGAGGACAGCTCACTACAGAAGCTGATTCGTATGGTTCAGAATGCAGAAGACAAGCAAGCGCCAATACAACGTATAGCAGATAAATGGGCAACCTGGCTTGTGCCGGTAGCATTGTTAATTGCTATTGTAACGTATTTCGTTACGCAGGACATAGTTCGTGGCGTTACCGTACTGGTAGTGTTCTGCCCTTGTGCTTTGGTTCTGGCTACTCCTACCGCTATTATGGCTGCTATTGGGCAGGCTACCAAACATGGGGTCATTATCAAATCCGGTGAAGCTCTCGAAAAGATGGGCAAGGTTGATACCATAGCCTTTGATAAGACTGGGACCCTTACACTTGGAAAACTTGAGGTTAGTGATACAATTTCTTTCTCAAAAGAACTGGATGAAAATGAGCTACTTACTTTGATAGCTTCGGCAGAATCCCGCAGCGAACATCCATTAGGAAAAGCAATCGTCGCACATGCCAAGGAAAAAAATCTTGTTTTGAAAGATGCTGAAGAATTTCGTATGGAAGCTGGCAAAGGAATTTATGCTAATGTCTCTGGTCGAAATCTATACTGCGGCAATGAGAAATATTTAAAAGAGTATGGAATTGACATTCCGCAACAGGTTAGTGATACTCTGGATATATTGCGCAATCAAGGTAAAGCTTCGATTCTGGCAGCTGCAGACGGACTTTGCGTTGGTGTCGTTGGTCTTTCCGATGTACTGCGCTCTACGGCGAGAGAGATGGTCGCTGAGTTGGATGAGATGGGTACACAGACTATACTGCTTACCGGTGACAACCGCAGGACGGCTGATTATTTTGCAAAACAAGTAGGAATTACCTCTGTGCGGGCAGAATTACTGCCGGAGGAGAAGGTGCAGAACATTGTACAATTGCAACAGGAGGGTAAGTCTGTCTGTATGATAGGAGACGGCGTGAATGACGCTCCAGCCCTTAAGACGGCATCTGTAGGTGTAGCGATGGGAGCCATGGGCAGCGATATTGCTGTAGAGGCCGCAGAAATTGCCCTTATGAGCGATGATATTTCCAAAATTCCATATCTGAAAAGGCTTTCTAATGCGACAGTGCGTACTATAAAATTTAGTATCGCCCTATCCCTATTTATCAATTTTGTGGCAATTTTAATGTCATTTATGGGATGGTTGACTCCTACGACAGGTGCTTTGGTTCATAATGCTGGTTCGATATTTGTAGTTTTGATTGCAGCGTTGCTATATGATAGAAAGTTTGATTAAAAAATGTGTAGAATTTAAAAAGCATCCCTTCAATTTAGCCAAAATTGGAATGCCGGTGTTGAACTTTGAATGGAGATTAGAAGGCTACGTGACGAAAAGTAGGCTCTTCAAACCTTACAAGCTTCTCATCGGGATATGAAGCTACGAATAGATGAAATGATGGGTTTCCTTAACAGTCTGCCAAATGAGGTAATCGAGTACGAAGAACACTATGTAAGGACTCTAGTTGATAAGGTAACGGTTTATGACAACTACATCATTGTTGAATTTAAGTCAGGTATTTAAATACAAATAGAAGAGTAATCAGTAACACTTATCGCCCGTAGCTCATTTCCTGAGTTACGGGTTTTTTAACATGTAACCAATCGTTCGACATAATCAGTTTTTTCAATAGCTCTTAGCATTTGTAATATGATTGCACTTTAGTTGAAAATGACTCTTTCTCATCTGCTAACAATAAATCTTAATGAAAATAATAAAACTTTAACCTAGACATTGACAATAATTAGATTCTTATGTTATTTTAATATAGAGATACGATAACGGAGTACGATAACGAAATACGGTAACGAAATTATATATGAAAAGGAGAATATCAATGTCTGAAAAAGTATTAAGAAAATTGTTTTTAGGATTTATCAGCATACACATTCTACATCATGCAAAAAAGGAACCAATTTATGGACTTTGGATGATTGAGGAACTTAAACATCATGGATACAATATTAGCGCAGGTACACTATATCCGATTTTGAACGGGATGGAGAAGGACGGACTACTTGTATCCTCAGAAGAAAATGTTGAAGGGAAGATTAGGAAATACTATAGGACAACAGCTCATGGAGAAGATGTTTTAAAAGAAGCAAGGGCAAAAGCCTATGAATTGTTTAAGGAAATGAAAGAGTAGGTGAGGATATGAGAAGATTTGGTCCTCCAAAGGGGAAAGAAACACTGTTTAATTTTTTACTTAAATATAAGTTTCAGTTCGTTGTTTCATCGCTAGCAGGAATCATCTATAACACGGTTATTGTACTTGGTCCCATATTTTTAGGAAAGCTGATTGATGCAGCAGCCGGTAGCAAAACAGAAACAGTATTGCTTTCGGCGTTATATTTCGTAGGTGTGACGACCTTTTTCCAGTTTGCTAGATTTATTAAGCGTTGGTATATGCGAGACCAATTCAATCATGTAGCTTGCGATTTGCGTCAGACGCTATTAGACAGAATTCTGGGATATAAGCTTCCTGAATTAGAAAAGGAGACTGTTGGGGATTTGATGTCACGTACTGTGGGTGATATCACGTTAGTGGTTGACACTGTAATGTCAACCATCAATGAGGGATGGGATACTTGGTTGCTGATGATATCGTATTTTGCAGTGCTACTGTATATGGACTGGAAAATAACTTTGTTAGCATCACTTTTGGTTCCTGGAACACTTCTGTTGGCACATATGATGAGAAATGTGCTTTATCGATATTCGTTGAATGCGAGACAATCTGCATCTGTTGCTCAAACTGGGTTGCAAAGATATCTTTCAGCAATCTCGGTCTTACGTCTTTTTGGTAGGGAAGAATCAGAAAAATCAACCATCATGGATGCCTATGAACAACAGGTCAAGTGGAATATCAAACAGATATTATTGCAACAATCCCTGTTGCCGGTCTATGCATTAATAGCTGGACTTGGCGTTGTTATCGTCATTGGTATGGGGGGAGAAAATGTAAGAACAGGCATGTGGACGGTTGGTACCTTCAATGCTTACATGGTTATGTTTATTGCATTTTCAGGACGCACACGGGTAGCTGCAAAAGTGTTTAATCGTTGGCATGGGGCAAAAGCATCGTGGCAGCGTATTAAGGAAAAAATGGTATTGGAGAAGAATGAAAGAATAGTGGTTACGGATAATTATATTCTGAATACTATTGATCAATTGAAGGTTTCACATCTCAATTTCTCATATGGATCAAAGGAAGTTTTAAAAGATATTTGTTTTGAGGCAAAAGCGGGAGAAATAGTTGGTATTACCGGAGCGGTGGGCTCGGGGAAATCCACTCTGATCAATGCGCTACTTGGACAATATCCTTATGAAGGGGATATCTTCATTCAATCCAATCAATTAAGGGATATATCGGATGCGCAAAGAAACGAATCAATAGGTTATTCTGGACACGAGCAATTTCTATTCTCTATGAACATTAAAGACAATATTCTATTAGGTCTAAAGCTTAAAAGTCCAGATTTTGAAGATACTCTAGCAACAGCAGCCTTGGTAGAAGATATAGAGCGGTTTGATGATGGTCTAATGACTGGTGTTGGAGAAAAAGGACTAAAGGTATCAGGTGGTCAACGACAACGACTATCAATGGCAAGAGCAATCTATAAAAAGCCAGCCATTCTTTTGCTAGATGATCCCTTTTCAGCACTCGACATTGCTACAGAGCAAAGGATAATCAAACGATTAAAGGAAGATTTTAAGAATCAGATTGTCATCGTATCTAGCCATCGTCTGAGTGCCTTTGAAAATGTTGATAAGATTCTAGTGTTAGAAAAGGGATCTATCCTTGAAGCAGGCTCACATGATCAGTTGATGGGTAAGCGTGGACTCTATTATGAGATATACCAAGCTCAGAAATTCATGAAGGAGGGAAACGCAAATGAATAAAGAAAATCAAAATCATCATTTTCTTAAAAGGTCTATGAAAACTATTTTCAAGCATAAGCCAATGTTCTTTTTTCTCCTTCTTGGTACAGTGGGTGTTGGAGCCATTGCAAATGTTTGGCCGTCACTTATATTAAGGCAAATCGTTGATGGTCCTTTGACAACTGGAGTAGGTTCAATTTGGAAGATGGCTTTCGTGTATTTGGCTGCAGTATTGGTCATCGGGATATTAGATTTCTTCAGAGAAATCAGTGCCACAGTGATTGGTCAAGGGGTACTTCTTGATACTAGAAAACAAATGCTTGAACATTTACAGAAACTGCCGATGAAGTATTATTTGCGGGTACCTGTTGGAGAAACACTTTCCAAATTTACTGCCGATTTAGATGCAGTCAATACATTGTTCTCAGCAGGGCTTGTGAGTGCTATGGCAGACATCCTTAAGATTTTAGGACTTTTTGTAACGTTATTTGCACTTTCAACGCCAATAGGATGGATCGCGTTAGGTGCAATACCAATTATTTTTTTCTTATCGAATTTCTTTCGAAAGAATATTTTTGTAAAGCAGAAAGTGGTACGAAAGAAGGTCTCTGATATCAATACAACGATACAAGAGATTTACTCTGGACTTAAGATTATAAAAACCTTTGGTAAAGAGGATTTATTTTCAAAGAGATTTGAAGAAAAGCTTGAAGCTCACCGTTTAGCTATGAATGGGAATAGTGTCTATGATGCTTGGTTTCCTTGTATTATGCAAATTGTCAGAGCTAGTGTGATAGCACTTGCAATGGTTGCCGGTGCATCACATAATGGAACAACCCTTGCTTTAGGGCTTTCGATTGGTACTTTAGCTGCGATAGCTGATTTATTAGTGCGTATGTTTGAACCGGTTGAAGCTATTGCATCAGAAATTCAAACGATTCAGCAAGCATTCGCTGGGATCGAACGGATCAAAGACTTCTTTTCCGAGAAGGTAGAAGATAAATATAGCTGTTTAATCGAAAATGTCTCAAATCTGGATTCAACAGTGAAAAAAGATATTATAGTTAATCAGGTGGATTTTGAATATACAGAAGGGAAAAAAGTTATCAATCAAGCTACAGTAACAATTATGGAAGGTAGCAAAGTTGCTATAGCAGGAAGAACTGGTTCTGGAAAAACAACGCTTTTATCACTGATTGCTGGTCTTTACCCGGCTGCTAATGGTTCGATTACTATTGGTGGTTCCAATCCTTTTTTACTGCCTGCTAGTGAACGGCGAAAAACCATCGGTATAGTGCCACAAAATGTCCAGCTTTTTAATGGATCAATCTTGGATAATATTACACTAAAGGACGCTGAAATAACAAAAGAAGATGCATGGCTTGCTTTGGAGACTGTTGGTCTTGGTGAGACGGTTCGTGAACTGGAGAAGGAGATAGATACAATTATTGGTGAAGGAGAAGCGCAGTTGTCATTTGGACAAATGCAGCTATTATCATTAGCTAGAGCGATAGTAACCAATCCTCCTATTCTATTGTTAGATGAATTAACATCTGGTTTAGATGCGCTAACAGAGAAGACGTTACTAAATGCCATTCGTCAAGTCAGTTCAAATCGCACAATTATTACGATCAGTCATCGAATATCAGGAATTATTGATGCGGATACAGTACACATTATGGATGCAGGTAAAGTCGTAGAAAGTGGATCGCCAGAAGAGCTTTCAAAGAAAGAAGGCTGGTTTGCTATTTATAAACGTCTTGAAGAGCATGGTTGGAAAGTAGGTTAAAAAGCTAAATAAGGGGAAAAATAAAATGAAAAATATTAAATGGAGTACTTTTCTTAAAGATGTATTCATTTGTTCTTTGGGGTCATACGGAGGACCTGAAGCACATTATGGGGTGTTTTCATCGGTTTTGGTTGAAAAAAAGAAATATTTAACAGAAGAAGAACTCACAGAGATGATAGGGCTTTTTGCACTAGTACCAGGTCCAGCTAGTACACAAACGATCACTGCCATAGGATACTATGCTGGAGGTCCTATATTAGGTTTATTAACATTTTTAGTTTGGGTTTTACCAGCGATTGTTACTATGGGTTTGATCGGTGTGTTTTTTACTCAAATCGATTCGAATGATAGTTGGAAACCAATCATTACTTATTTGCCAGCTGTTGCTGTAGCCTTTATCATTTACGCTGCGTTAACACTTTCTAAAAAAGTACTAAAGAAAAGTAAAGATTGGATTTTGTTCACCATCATGTTAATCCTTAGTCTACTATTAGTTGGCTACTCAATGTGGGTGGTGCCGATTTTATTGGTGCTCGGTGGGTTAGTCATTTTGATACCACATTTGAAAGAAAAAAGTGAAAACAGAGTCACTTATAAGCCGAAATGGTTAATCTTAGTTGTTGTGATTGGATTAGCCGTTTTGAATGAAGGTTTAAGAACATGGATTACAGCCCCATGGGTAACCTTATACACCTCATTTTATCGCTATGGCTATTCAGTCATTGGTGGCGGCCAAATTGTCATCCCTTTGATGATACAAGATCTTGTACAGTCACAATCCCTTATTTCACTCAGGGATTTCCTCTCAGGCTATGCTATAGACCAGGCCATTCCTGGACCACTGTTTAGTTTTGCAGCATTCGTATCTTCAAGATCATTTGCTGGTACTGGATTTTCATTTTTAGCAGGCTTAATAGGTGGTTTTAGCATATTCATGCCAGGCACACTTTTAGTGTTTTTTATATTTCCATTGTGGAGGTCTATGCGTGACATTTCACATATTAAATATTTCCTAAAAGGTGTTACTGTTACAGCTGCAAGTTTAATCACAATGACAGCAATAACACAATCCTTTGAATTACCAGTTGATATCGCAGTTTATGGAGTTGTAATAGTTAGTACATTATTGTTATTATCAAAGAAAGTACCAGCACCATTAATCGTTGTTATTGCAGCGGTATTAGGTTTTCTTATTTAGTTAGTCGATATGTTCCCGCGAACCGTAAAATCATCGATATGTTCTCGCATACCGCGAAAGTTCCAAAAAACGATTGACCTGTTCCCAAGAACGCTGACATCAATAATGGCAACTCGGGCCACGTTGAGACGTGCGTATTGATGTCGAGGGTAAAAGAGTAGGGGCGTGAAAAAGCCTTGATATAAGGGATTTTCGAGGTTTGAACGTAAAAATCAGATGTGCTAAAATCGTGAAAATATCGCTTCGTGGGAATAAGTCCAAAGGCATGATTTTGAACGTGACAGAGCGATTTAGATGTCGGTGCTTGGCGTGTGGTCAGGATAGATGTCAGGGCTTCGCGTGTGGTCGATTTAGATGTTTTTCGGAAAAGTTAAGGTTGTGTGGTCGGGTTAGATGTAGGTGGCAATTCGCGAAATTTACATGGTATCTTGTGGGGTATTATTAATAGGGGTGGTTAGAACATGGATGAATCGATTAACATTTCATCAAATGATATTGAGATTATGGATTGCACCGATTTTTATGATGAGGTTCCTGTACAATACTTTGTTCTGCCTGAAGTGGCAAGACCTTTAATAAAAAGCGCAAAGCAAACATTTACAAAAATCAAGGAAATGCTTTATTCAACTCCTGCCTTTATAAATGCTGTTAAGGCCAGTATTCCACAAGAAACTTTTCAGGCAATTTTGACTGATGATCAGAAATCTCAAATTGCCAGCGGTGCTCTTAAATTGATGACTAAGCAAGACGGCTCTTTAATGGCTAATCTTGTTAACCCAAAAACCAGTAAAATTGTTTCTACGATTTCTCTCAAAAATGTAAAGATATCTCCAGAACTTTCTCAGGCGATGACAAGTTATGCCACACAAATGCAAATGGCTCAAATAGCAGAACAAATTCAACATGTGCAAATCGCTGTGGAAGAAGTGCGCCAAGGACAAGAGTGTGATAGATTAGCTACAGCGTATAGTTGTCAGCAAAAACTATTACAGGCGATGGCAATAAAAAATCCAGAGCTTAAAGCTATGGCACTCCTAAGAATTGCATCAGATGCCGAGGATAGTAGAAATCTATTGATGCAAAGTCAAAGTGCAAATATCTCCTTTATAAAGGATCAGCCCGAATCGTTCTGGGGGAAATTTATCTCCGGTGCTACACCTGAAAAAGTTAATTCAAGGATGAACGAAATTCGTGAAAGTTTATGTGCTGTAAATATGGTGTCACTAGTAGAAGCAATGGCCTATCAGGAAATGGGAGAGCCGGAAGCCTCACACCAAAGTCTTCAGTATTATGCGGATTATATTCAAAAAACTTATTTGGAGCCAAAGGGTTTTTTAGAACGATTGGACTTAATTGACCCGTCTCCAGAGAATTATTGGTCCAGGACATTACCTGATATTGAAAGAAGAATTCAAGAATTACCTTACCATGAAGAACAAGCGCTTTTAGGGGGTGAATAAAGTGGAAAGCAACAAGTGTAAAAATAAAAAGTGTCAAAGACCCCTTCCGGATGGGTATAAGCATAAGTACTGCGAAAGCTGTCGCAATCGGCAAGTAAAACATTTCAAGGATGCTGGAAAAACAGTTCTAAGCTGTGCCGCTGTTGTCGGAAGCATTGCAGTAGCCGTTGTAACCAAGGGGAAAATAAATCCCAAAAAATAATAAAGAGCAAGCCACTTCACGGCATGAATTGCCATGAGAGTGACTTGTTCTTTATTCCCTTACATCCACCGTCACGCAGGACTTGAATTCCACGGTGAATTTATCCTCGTAGACGGTGACCTTTTCAATCAGCCTGCGGATGAGGGATTCGTCGTAAGAATCCAGCGCGGCGGGCTGTTCCCGCAGGAATTCGTCCATGTCGGCGATGCGCTTTTTCAGTTCGTCCCGCCCGGCGCTTTCCAGCTGAAGCTTCTGCTTTTCTTCCCGCAGGCGGTAAATCTCGTCGGCCACGTCGTCGTAGTCGGCCCGGGCGGCGGTCCGCTTCAAAAGCTCCTCCTGCAGTTCTGCCAGCCTTTTATCGATGTCGGCAAGGGGTTTATCTTTTTCGTCCCGTAGAACGGCTTCGATGTTCTGCCGCAGGGTGGCGAGAAAATCGTTCTTCTGGCACAGCGTTTGGTTGATGGCGGAAAGCAGCACCTGCTCAATTTGACTTTCCGGCACGGTGCGGGCGTCGCAGAACAGCCCGGTGTTCTCCAGCCGGCTGATGCACCGCCAGACGATGGATTTTTTGCCACGATTGTACCAGTGAATCCGGCGGTAGAATTCCCCGCAGGTGCCGCAGTACACGATGTTCGCCAGGCAGTGGCTACTGCTGAATACCCGGTTCTTTCCGTTCGGGCTGGTGTGCACGATGCGGCGGCGGACCAATTCCTCCTGCACTTGCATGAAGATTTCTCGCGGGATAATGGCTTCGTGGCTGTTCTCCACGTAATACTGGGGAACGATGCCGTTGTTCTTGACACGCTTTTTTGTGAGAAAATCAACCGTGTAGGTCTTCTGCAGCAGGGCATCGCCAATGTATTTTTCATTCCGTAATATCTGGGTTATGTTACTGGTATGCCACCGTTTGTTTCCCGCGCCGTTCGGTATACCGTCGGCTTCCAAGCCACGGGCAATTTTCAGCATGCTGGCGCCCTCCAGGTACTCCCGGTAGATGCGCTTGACAATTTCGGCTTCCTCCGGTACAACCACCAGATGCTTATTCTCATCCTTGGCATAACCGAGGAACCGTGCGCAGTTGACCTGGATTTCACCCTGCTGATAGCGGTACTGCAGGCCCAGCTTCACATTCTGGCTCAGGGACTGGCTCTCCTGCTGGGCGAGGGACGCCATAATCGTCAGCAGAACCTCGCCCTTGGAATCCATCGTGTTGATGTTTTCCTTCTCAAAATAGACGGGAATGTTTTTCTCTTTCAGCTGTCGGATGTATTTCAGGCAGTCCAGCGTGTTGCGGGCAAACCGGCTGATGGATTTGGTTATCACCATATCAATGTTGCCTGCCATACACTCGTCAATCATGCGGTTGAATTCCTCGCGCTTCTTGGTGTTGGTGCCGGAAATGCCGTCGTCGGCAAATATGCCGGCCAGCACCCAGTCGGGGTGGCCGTTGATGTAGGCCGTGTAATGCTCAATCTGCGTTTCATAGCTGGTGGCCTGCTCGTCGCTGTCTGTGGAAACCCGGCAGTAGGCAGCCACACGAAGCTTCGGTTTCTCCTCACTGTCGCTCCCCCGGGCGTGCTTTCGCGCCGGAATCACCGTCATCCGTTTATTCGCTTCCATCTTCCGGCACCTCCGTTTCAATCAGGCTGTAGGCGTATTCCGCCTGCGCAAACGGGTCGTCAAACTGCTCTGTTCCTTCCCGCATACGGAAGGCGGTGGGCATGACGATCCCTTTTTCCTCTTTCGGCTCACGGATGCGGCCAAGTTTCTCCGCCCGGCGGAGCCGTTCTTCTGCCGCGGCCGCAAGAGTTTCTCTATCAATAATTGCCGGGTAGTATTCGTCGCCGGCATAGCGGGCATTGGTGAGCATCCTGCCGATTTCCGAATGGAAGGTTTGGATGCCCGCCTTTTCGGCGGCGGTATTCATCGAATCGCCGGCAAGGTAGGCTTCAAAGAGCGTGCGCACCTGCCCGGCGGTCTTTTCGTCAATAACGGCTTTTCCGTTTTCAATCCGGTAGCCGTACGGGATGTGGTCCATTCAAAACACCAGCCTTTCCTTGAGGATCAAGTTACATTTCAACTCAAACCCGATTTCCGTGCGGGAATACACATGAATCCGCTCCGTAAAGCGGGTGAACAGCTCACCGTCAAAGGCCGTCAGCATATCCGCCTTGGAAACGAAGTTTAAAAGCGCGCTGACCTCGCTTAAATTCCGGCTGTCACTGCTTAGAAAACGCATCAGCGACACCTTCTGCTTCTGTATTCGCTCGGCTTCCTGCAGAAGCTCGTTGTTTCCCTTGTTGTAAACGGCAGGTTCCAGGTATCCCTTGGAGAGAAGTCCCACCAGCACCTTCCGTTGTTCGGCAATTTCCTCGAGCCTTTTCTCAAATTCTCCGATTTTCTTTATTCCCGCGTCGGAGTTCATCCCGCGCAGGCCGGACAGCAGGGGCTTCAGTACCGCTTGATGCCCGAAAATGAGCTTGTTCATCATCGTGACGAAGGCCGTTTCCAGTGAGGTTTCCGGGATATATTTCACCGGGCATTTGTCGGTGTCTGCCAAATGGGTCGTACAGCACCAGGCGATGCGGTGCTTCCCGCTGGCATGGACACGGCGCTTGAATGTGCCGCCGCAATGCCCGCAGATGATTTTTCCGGAGAACTGGTAGCTGTTCCGGCTCTTGCCGGAGCTTTTGTCCGTGCCCTTTTCCCGGGCACGCTGAGCGATGGCCGCCTGCGCAGCGTCAAAGACCTCCCGAGTGACAATCGGCTCGTGGTTATTCTGGAAAAGATATTGCTCCCGTTCGCCGTTGTTGCGTCGGTGGTTGAAATTCTCGTCGGTATAGGTCTTTTGAAACAGGACGTCTCCAACGTACTTCTCATTGCGCGCCATGCCGAGAATGGCGGAACCTTTCCAAGGCCGGCCTTTTTTATTGGAAAGCCCCATGGCGTTCAGCGTGTCCGCAATCTTTTTGCTACCTTTGCCGGACAGAATTTCGGAAAAAACGTAGCGGACGACTTCGGCTTCCTCCCTATTGACCACAAGATTCCCATCCTCGGTATCGTAGCCGTAGGGCGGGCAGGATATTTTGTAGGTGCCGTTCTGGAAACGGCGCTTGACGGACCACCGGTTGTTCGAAGCAATGGATTTTGATTCCTCCTCAGCCATACCGCTCAGGATGGTAAGCATGAGCTCGTCGTCCGTGTTGCCGGTATGGATGTTTTCCCGCTCGAAGTAGATGTAAATGCCGCAGGATTTGAGATTCCGCACAAGCTCCAGACAGTCCGTTGTGTTGCGGGCAAACCGGCTGATGGATTTGGTGACGATGAGGTCGATGCTCCCGTTTTCGCAGTCGGAAATCAGGCGCATCAGTTCCGCGCGCTTTTCTTTTTTCGTGCCCGAGATGCCCTCGTCGTAATAGATGCCCGCATATTCCCAGTCCGGGTTTTTGCGGATATAGCTTTCGTAATGCCGGATCTGCGTTTCCAGGCTTTCCAGCTGATCGTCGGTGCCAGTGGAAACCCGGCAGTAGGCCGCCACGCGGAGCTTCGGCTTTTCGGTCAGATCTGCCGTGCATTCCGGTGCAATGACCGTGACTTTTTTCATTCTGTCACCTCCTCGTCAGCATGACATATTACCTCTGGACGAGTGTGATAGCAACGGCTGGAGGGCAGGATTCCGGCCCACATGGGTGAGAAAGTAATGCGGTTTAATTCGGTAATCTTGTAGAATTCCGACAAGGTAATGAGGCCGCGTTTCAGCATGGCTACGAGCATTTTTTGCGCCCGTTCGTAGTCCGCTTCCCGCTGAAGCTGTTCCTGTGGAATCCGTTTCTGTTTGCCGGCGCCGAGAGTACTGTCAGCCGGAAAAGGTTCGTTTTGAATATTTTGTTGTTGTTCCATAAGCGGTTGCCTCCGTTCCGGGGCAACAATCGAAAAAGCCCCTCACCGTCCACAGGACAGCGAGGGGCCGTTTGGCAACCGGTATGAATTTGAGGTCACTTCGCCGGAAGCTTCAACTTCTGCCCAGCACAGATGGTATCCGAGGAAAGACCGTTGAGCGCCTTGATTTCCTTGTATCGCGGGCCGCTTCCCAGCTTCTTTTTCGCGATGCCCCAGAGGGTGTCACCCTTGGTAACAGTGTAGGTTTCATAAACCGTCGATGCAGTTTCCGTTTTGTCCCCGGCCAGAATAGCATTCACTCTCGCCTGCACGGCGGCATAGTCGTACCCGGCGGCGGTCAAACGGCTTTTGCGATCCTCACCGTTGCCCCAGTCCCCGCGGATGACCTCCCGAGCCAGTTCATCCACCGTTTTGGATGCGGCGCCGGGAGTACTCGAACCGCCAATTTCCAGCAGGCGCCTGACCTCCGCGCGGAAGGTGTCCATATTTTTGCCGTGCTTCGGGAACCAGTGCATCACATCGCCGTGGTTGCTGGCAATGCCCAGGTCATGCCCTTCGCTGTGGCAGATGAGATACGGTCGTTCCGGCCGAATGCCGTACTGCCGGCAGAGATAGGCGCATAGCTCGGCGGCCTCCTTGTATACGGCGTTGAAGTAAGCAGAATCGGTCAGCCCGTCCTCACAGATTTCAAAAGAAATGTGCGTGTCGTTACCGGAGCCTTTGGAGCCGCTTCCGCAGTGCCAGCCGCGCATGTTCCACGGCAAAGTCTGATACGTCGCTACCGTGCCGTCGGCGAGCCTGCCGATGAACGCGTGGACGCAGACCTGACGGCCGTCCGGCTTGTCCTGATTCCAGTGGTTGTTGTACTGGTTTTTTCCGAGCAGGCTGTCGTCCGGCCCAACATAGCGTTTCAGATTCGGGTTGTTCGCGCCGGTGGAGTGCACCATAATGCCCTTTGGCGTGATTGTGCGGCCCGCCTTGTAGCAGGCGTTGTTCGTCAGAATCAATTTGTGCAGGTTCATGTCATTTATCCTCCTCGCCGTCGCGGCTGTGGAGCTGTTCCAGAACCGCCTTCAGTTTTTCGGGGATGGGAAGTCCCAGATGCCCTGCGTTCTCCAGAATCGACACGCCCTCGTTGCTCAGGTAGAAAAAGACGACCGCCGTGCGGACTGCGCCGCCGTCTCCGAGCACCTGGCTGTCGATGATGTTGCCCACGCCTACCAGCGCAAAGATGAGCACCTTGCGGAAGATGCCCTTGAAGCCAACCTCGCTGGAGAGTTTCCTATCGGCAACTGCGCACAGCACGCCGGTCAGGTAGTCCAGGACGACAAACGCCACGAGCGCGTAGAGAAAGCCGTCCAGCCCGCCCAGAAACCAGCCGAGGAAGCCGCCGGCGGCGGCAAGCGCGGCCTGCACCCAGTTCCAAACTGTTTTCATAGTTTAAAGCCTCCGTTTCAATTAAATTTGACATATTAAAAGCGCCTTGCGGTAAAGCAAAGCGCCAAAATGGGAGAGATTAAATTTGTTTGGGCAGGTACTCCCACAGCCGCAGATCCTCCTGCCCCAGCGACCAGAGTGCAAAGCCCCTTAACCCCCAACGGTATGCCGCTTCGTTCGTCCAATAGACAATGGAATCCACGTCTTGGTAGTAAACGATGCCAAAGCCGTCCGCGTCGCCGAGAAAGAGCCGCGAGCACCAGACGTTGATGTCGCACGGGGTAAACACCGCCGAGTAGTCCGCGTTGCACGGGATGGGAAGCAACGATGAATGCACGAAGTCGTAGTCCATCGAAATATCCTCGGTTCGAGTAGAAGACTCCTCCACGTCAGATTGAAGCTTGAAGACCTGAAACTCATTGTCCCAAGAGACCCCCGTGCGACTAATCCTTCCGTAGCTTGCAACCGTTCCGTCGGGCATCGTCACGTCGAAGGCCTCATACGGCTCGTATGTCCAGGCATCGCCCAAACGGAGCAGTTCGCATACGATTTGCCCGTCGGAGCGGATGCCACAGTAGCCGTCCCCACCCGATACCGTAGCCGTGAAACGGAGCGTGTTGCTGTTACCGGAGTAGACCCTGACGTTATTTCCGCGCTTCCGCATTTCGACGAGGTACATATTCGGGTTCGTGCGGATGTCGGCGTTGGGCGTTTTGGAGTACGAGCCTTGATAGCTTCCAAGCAGTGTATTGCCTTGGTAGAGCTCCACGCGCTGGTTGTTGATGTTGATGCAGCAGAAGATATCTCCAATAAACACGCCCGCGCGCCCGCCGCCGTTTTGAGGGAAAGCAAGCCTTGCCCGAATGTGGACGTCCGAAAAGCCGTCGTAGTTCCACGCCAGCTGTCCGCTGCCCTCAAGCTGGGAGTAGACCCTGTCCGTCGAGGATTCGTCGCTGCGCCAGACAGACCACGAGCCGGAAAGCGCCGTCCAGTAGCTTGGCTGCAGGGTGATATAGTCACGGAAGTCCTCATACCATATAAGGGCCGAGTCGGGCTTTCGGCGCAATATCTCCGTGGTCAGCCTGAAGCCCTGACTGGGCACCGCCATATTGCCTTCGTTGTCTTTGAAACTGCGGGGCGAGAGGGTGAATGTCGCCGAACCCGCCGAAGGCTGCTCCGAGAACGCCGAGCATACACGGAATCCGTAGAACTGCGCCCCCGGCACGCCGCCCTCGATGGAAAGCGTGTGGCTTCCCGCCGACAGGCTTACGCCCGAAGCAAGCGGCATCCACGTCGTTTTCCTCCAATACGGCCACCACAGACGGTTCTCGATGAAACTTACCGCCGAGCCGTCAAGGGCTATATTGATCGCGTTCTTGTTCCAGAACGGGAAACAAATATCCACAGCCACGTCATATGCGCCGGATGTGGAAATATTGAAAGCGTACTCCGCCGTGCCGTCCTCCGCCGAGAGCGTGACCGTGCCGTTGCCCACGACAATGCCGTCCGTGTAGCTGTCCGGCTCTCCGCCGCGGTCAACGTAGATTGTGCCGAACGATGCCTTTTGAACTTTGCCGTAACAGGTCAGGTAGTTGCGCCGGTTATAGGTATCGCCGACCATGGGCTCCTCACGGGATACCGCATCGCCGCCTTCGCAGTAGTCATAGACGTGCGGGAACATATACGGCACTTTATCATAGTCGTCCCAGTAGGCGAGCCACGGAATGAACGGTTCCGGCGGGGCGTTGCCCGTGAAGTTATAGCCGCCCTCCGCCCAGATTTTAGCGGCGTAGTAGGTCACCGACACACCCCTATAGGTCTTTCCGAGATCGGAGGGCAAGGCATAAATCTGCCATTCCCAGCCGTAGGCCGGAAGTCCCATGAATACTTTCTGAGGCGACATCGCTTGTACGGCGTAGTCATAAACGCCCTCCAGCCAGTCGCGGGGTGATACGGGACCCGGTGCGCTGCCCGCCCATGACATTCCGTAGGACATGATAGCGGCAGTGTCGCAGTAAGCGTTCAGGTCGGCGTAGACGCACCAGTTCTCGCCGCCCACCGAGCCTTGGACGCCCGTCATCCCGGGCAGGCAGATATTGACCAGTTTTGATGAATCGTAGTTCTTGACGGTCGAGTAGATGAGAGAGAACAGGTTGTTTGCCGCGTCTCTGTTTTCATAACCGCCGCCGCGCTCCAGGTCAATGTCGACGCCCGCGCACCATGGGTATTTCTGCATGATCCGCACCAGCTCGCTGAGAAATTTGTCCCTTGCGCCGCCCGTGTTCTCACGGAGTGCCGTAAAGATGCCCGCTACGCCATTGTTCATGCAGGTGAGCAGCCACTTGATGTGCGGCCACTTCGTGCGGTAGGGCGAGAGGGAGGAGACGCTGACTCCCGTCTCTGAAATTGTACCATCGGCGGCGATGTTGAACGTGAAGATGCCCACGGTGTCGAGCCTGTCGCCGTATTGGTCGAGTGCTTGGTACATCCGGGCATTGCCCATAAACGTCCAGACCATATTGCGCTTGCCTTTCAGGTAGTCTCGGCTCATTGCGACACCTCGCTTTCGCTCATCTCCGTGTACTCCAGATACACCCGCGCCGACTTTTTGCTTTCCACTTTTATCCGATGCTTGCTGTCATAGGCGGCGGTGTACTGAAAGAAGCCGCGCTTGGGCGTTGCGGAGCCGTTTTTCAGGCATTCTCTTGTAGAGGCTTTCAGGGCGAACTCGTCGCCCGCCGAAGCCGCCGCTGTGAATTTGCATTTGTGCGAGCCCATACCTTGCGATACCTCGATACTGCCCGCCGCCATAGGCTGTTTCGGGTAGATGTAGAGGTCAAGCCCCGCCGATGTGCTACCCGTGTTGAACAGTACGACTGTTTCGCCGCCCCTGACCACGCCGTTTTGGTAGCGTGGGGTGTTGCCGGAATGAACGAGCATCGTTCTGGTGTTCTGGACGTAGCCCGTCAGCTTTTCCCCCTCCTGAAACTGAATGTCGGTGAAGTAAATCGTACCGGTGCAGTCGGTAATGGTCGGCGTGACTGTCACGGACACCACACGCTTGTAAGCCTTTAGCTTAATCGTCTCCGCAAAGCGAATGAAATTGTTCATAACCATAGGTTATCCGTTCTCCGTCCACCGGATCTCTGCGACGTTGCCAACCCAACCCGTGGCGGTAGTACCGGCCTGAAGCATGATGTCCGTGAAGTACACCTTGCCCGTACAGTCCTGAACCACAAGCCGGACGGTGATGGACTCCAGTCTGCCGTAGCCTTTGGGCGAAGCGTCACGCGCCACAATCTGAAAAGAAGCCATAACGCTGCCCTCCTAAAACAAGTCAATGAACCGCGTTTCCTTGGTTCCGTCCTCGTATTCGAATACCAATTCAATGCCGACCTGCCCGTTTGCGCCCTTGACGAGGTTTTCCGAGCCGATCTGCGCCGAGATGGTATAACTGCGGCGTGAGGATGGGTAGACGGTTTGCGCCATGCTCTTTGTTGCTCCGGGTACGCCCACCGCTTTGAACGAAGCCGTACCCGTCACACTGTTTTCCGTGTCTATTTCAAAGCCGCTGTTCTGCCAGTAGGCAAAGCCGTCATCTGCCCTGCTGTTCCTCAGGTGGTTGAATGGCACCATGTCCTTGAGTTCCTGACCGATAAGGTTTGACTGCCCCAACTGGTCGGCGAGGGCATCGTTTGAGGAATCGCCCAACTCGCGCAGCTTCGTGGAGAGTTCCAGAACGGTTTTCCATGGTTCCTGCAGGTTATACTCGCGTCTGATTACCCTCGTCTTGATGGTCAAATCCAATTCCCTGTCGTCCACAGTCACGATGTCGCCCAAGTCCCACTGTTCGTGTTCGTAGCCCGTCAGCACCGACAAGTCCATCGCCGAGAGGACGTAGGACACCCGCGGCCTAGCGTACTCGCCGAGCCGCATATTCGTGTACTCCAACATTTGATATGGGTTCGTGAAGTTGGATAAATCCAAGGTGGATACCCTGACTTCTTTGGAATAGGTGAAATCCTCCACATACTCCTTGCCGTTGTTGATAGACGCAAAGGTCATGCCGTCCTTGCCGTAGGCGTAAAGTCGGGTGACAAGGCTCCTGGTGTCCACCACGCGCTTAATGCCCGTGAGGTTCTTGCGGTAGGTGAAGAGCGCGCCGCTGTCCCTGCCGCTGAACACGAGCAGGCTCACCAGCTTGCCCCGGCTGTCGAAGACAAGGTCGCCGCCGTGAATCTTCTGCGTCATGCGGAGGATGGCGAGGGCGTTTTTCTCCTGGCAAGTCCATGTCCGCAGGGTTGTAACATCCACCGTTCCGATGCTCCAGCCCGTACCGTCGAGGGCATACGCCATCGGTTCGGCGGCGGGCGCGGAGTTGAACTCTGTCGGCTGTTTCTCCGCCGAAAAGGTCAAGTCATAGAAGGCGGCTTCCGCATAGACCGTGGTCAGGATGCCGCTGCCGTCGGAACCCTTTTCGTCCGTCAGTGTCCGTATGCGGTAAATGTCGCCCGCAATCTGCACCTGCTTCTCATTGTCAAGTGCCGGCCGCTTCGGGTCGGAGTACGGCAGCTTGAATTCCAAGGTGTCCGCGCCGTTGACCTCGCCCGTGACGATGATGTCGTAGGCGTTCTCCAAAACCGCCTCCCACGCGCCGTCCGCGTCGAGTATGACGGGGCGGGCAAAGCCCAATTTCTCATACAGGGCTTTCGGGATATCGTGGAGCGTAATGTCGAGCAGTTTCGGCGTGGCCGCGCTGTCCGAAGTATGGAGCGTGACCCGATAGCGGATATATCTCCTGTTCAGGGAAGCCAGTTCGCCGTTTGAGCCGACCGACTGCCACGCCGACCAGTCCTGTAAATCGTCCGAAGTGGATGTTTCAATCAGGCCGATGGACGTAACGCCCGCCGTATATTCGGATGTTACCGACACCCGGCCGCTTCCCGAGAGGGAGCACCCAGCCGCTATGGTGGTAAGCTGGCCGCTTTCGGGGTAGGTGTTGTCGCTTGCTTTTTTAAGCGTGACCGAGCCGGGTTCGGTCAGCGCGTCCACGCTGGAATTCATATCGCCGCCATTGGCCATGATCGCCTGCAGGAAGTGGTTCCGCAAATCCTCGATGGTCTGTTCCGACTTCGTTTCGATGAACCAGTCGTCGAAGCCGCCTGCATAGTAATACTGGTTCGCGTGCATACCGATGATGATGTCCGCGGAGCAGTTCGGGTTCAGGTCGCCCGTGAACGTCCGCACAGGCGCAATCCAAACTGCGCTACTGCCGCGGTCGCAGAGGATGTACTGGCTCGTCTTGGCGGTCACCCCGATAATCGCGGCGATAAAGTACCAGCCGCCATTAACCATCGAGAACGACGGCGTTTCCGTTTGGTCGAGGATAAGGCTTCCCGACGAGTTGTAAAGCATCATCCTCGGCCTGCCCTGGTAAAGCGAGAGGTACAGGAGCGGCTGTCCGGGTCCCTGCCTTGTGTTGAAGAGCGGGATATAAGTCGAACCGACGGAGTAGGTGGTCGGGTTTATCCAGCCACCGACGGCTATCTTGTCGCCGAGTGTGGTGAAAAAACTGCCGTCGTTTACCACTTGGAGGTATGTTTTCTCCGAGGTGGGGTTGCTGATGTTCTGCCGGAAGTACCGCCCGTAGCGTCCATTAGGAAGCGAAGCGGTCGTCCCGCTCCAACCGGAAATAAACGCATGCCGCCCGTGTCCGCTCGCGTCGGCAAGTTTGGTGTCGCTGTCCGGCGCGGATTCGTTGAACCGCCAGAGCGCGAGCGTGTTTTCAGTCACGGGAAATTCGCCCGTGAAGTCGATTTGTGATGTTAATACTGATTTTATCGCCACTAAAGCTACCTCCGTTAAACGTACACTTCCGAAGCGGGCGCGAAGCTCGAAATATGACGTTAATTGCCACCGGCGGCTCGCCGGTCACCTCCAGCGGCTTTTCGCCTGTATTTTAAGTTCCGTAAATGTGGCGCCCTCGACTGTGATTTTTATGGTGTTCGCACCTTTGTGCAGGATGGGAAAGTTCAACTCCGAAAGCAGCGGGAGACCGTTGCGGAGCGTCTCGCCTGTGTCGTCAACTACCTTGGCGGTTACCAGACCGCTGTCGATGACGAGGGTTTCACCGTCATTGAGCGTCCCGACTACCTTGAGCTCATCATCGTTGGTCCGGATGCTGAAATATGCCGACGCCCCCTGCGGGATCATGCCTTTGAGCAGATACACGGGAAGCGAGTCGGTGTTTCCCTTGGTTCTGGTAACTGTGTTTTCACCCTCGGCGGTAATGGTGAAGGTCTCGTCCGTCTGCGCGTAGCCGAAGGGGTCGGGGCAGACGAACTTCAAATCAAACGAGCCAGCCGTCAGAATCAGTCGCTCGCAGTCCACGGCGTCGGAGAGCCGCGCCGTGAAATATCTGTCGGGGACGTCATCCAGCACAAGCTGTTTCAGTCCCTTTTCGGGGTCGAGCCACTCCGCCATGCGGTCCAGAACCTCGACGAGCGAAGACAGGGTGTATTTCGGGTAGATGTTGCACTTGACCGTTATGACGCGTTCCGCGCTGTCGCTGCCGAAGTCCGCCACACCGGGCTTGCCGGGTATGGTAACAAAGAAGTTCCGCAAGGGCGGCGAAGCCTGCCAAGAGGTGAGCCGCGCCTTAATCCCCATGCTCTGCGATGTTATTCCATTGAAAGTAAAGCCCACGGTCACACCTCCTTACGCCGGGCTGAACCGGCCCTGCGCCCTTGAGCCGGTCTGCATCAGGTTGTACAGTTCCTGTGAAATCCTGCGGATGTCGTCTTCGCTTCGGACAATCATCTGCTGTATAGTAATCAGCGAGCTGCCGAATCCGCCCACACCGCTTATGCCGTCCATCGCCGCGTTGACGGAAAGCCCCGGTGTGTCGAAGTTGGTGGGAATAGCGTTCTGCATATCCTCGCCGACCTGTACCATTGTCTTTTCGAAGCCGACGCCCAATCCCTCCGCCATGTTGTCGCCAAGCCCCGCGAAGAGTGTGGACGGTGAGTGGATGCCGAAGAAGTTCTTGATTTTGTCCACCACTCCGCCGAAAAAGCCGGATATTTTGTCCCAGAGCCACGCGCCCGCGTCGGAGATGCCCTGCCACAGCCCCTTGATAAGGTTGCCGCCGACCTTCGCCAATTCGCCGATGGAACCGGTGAAGCCCTTGACCAGTGCCGCGATGATCTGCGGTACCGCCTTGACCACCTCGACAATGATGGTCGGCAGGTTTTGAATCAGGGCGACAAGCAACTGAACCCCCGCGAGTATGATCTTATCGACGTTCCCGATGATGGCTTTCACCAGAGAGGTCACAATTTCCGGAATGGCGGATACGACGGTCGTGATGATTTGTGGCAGGTTTTGGACTAAGGCAACAAGCAGTTTTACACCCGCGTCGACGAGTTGCGGAATTGACCCGAGTATCGCCGTAATCAAACCCTCGATGATTTGCGGGATAGCAGCCACAATTGCCGTGATGATTTCAGGAAGGGCTTCCACAAGCGACACCAAAAGCTGAATCCCAGCATCGATAATCTGTGGAATCGCGCCGATGATAAAGTCGACGATGCCCGTGATGATGGCGGGCAAGGCGGCTACCAGTTGAGGAAGAGCGTCCAGTAACCCTTGCGCCAAGCCGAGGATTAACTGCAGCGCCGCGTCCAAGAGCATAGGCAGGTTATCCACCAAGCCCTGAACGATGGTCGTTATGGCGGTGACCGCCGCTGGTATGAGTTCTGGCAGAGCCGAGCCGATGCCCTCAACAAGCGCGGTCACCAGTTGCACCGCGGCGTCGAGCAGGAGCGGGAGGTTGTCAATCAAGGCCTCGACAATCGTCATAACGGCATCGACCGCCGCTGGTATTAATTCGGGTAGGAGTGTCAGAATCGTATTCAGCACCTGCGTGAACAGTTCCGTGACTGTCTCCAATAGTATAGGCAGGAGGTCTGCTACCGCCTGCAATATCGCCCCAGTCGCCGTGGGCAGAGCCGCGACGATGTTCTCCAAGACAGGTACTATGTTTTTCACGACTGCCTGAAAAGCATCCACAAGGTTCTGCGTCAGGTTGGTCATGTCGGCGTTGGCGTTGCCAAGTCCCGCCGTGAACGATGACAAGGCGGCTTGCAGCAGCCCGATTGAGCCACTGATGGTTTGCGTACTTTCCCGCGCAAAGTTGCCCGCGTACTGTTCGGTGTTCTCGAAAAACATTTGCATGGCGACCTCGGCTTTTTCCGCTTGCGTCGCCGTGTTCCAAGTGAAGTCCAGCCCCTTGGCGAGGGCGTAGGCTTCGATGTTGGTGGCGTTCATGGCGACGCCAAGGTTATCCATCATCGTGAAGTTGCCCTTTGCGGCGCCGGTCACGGCATAGAGCGCCTCCTGCATATCGATGCCCATGACGGAAGCCATATCCGCCGCCCGCTGCATCGCCTTTTCGGTCAGTTCCAGCGACTTTTGCTGCTCGATGCCGGAACCTTGGAACAGCGCGCCCATTTTGTTGGCTGTCGCTAAATACTGCGACTGCGATACACCGAGGTTCTTGTAAGCTTCCTCGCCGGTCTTCTGGATGCTCGCGGCATATTCTCCGAACACAGCTTCTGAGCCGCCGAGGTTCTGCTCCAGTTCTCCGAACTGCTGCACAACCTCTTTGCCAAGTTTGATAGCCGCCGCGCCCGCCGCCACCGCGACCGCACCCATCGCCGCGCCTATTCCTTTCAGGACACCGCCCAGCTTCTCAAACTTCGGGCTGGACTTTTCGGCTTCATCGCCTGTATCCTTTAACTCGTCGCCAAGGGCGTCGGTGGCTTCCGCGGAATCCTCCAACTTACGCTCCATGCCGTTGAGTTCGGCTTTGGCGTTATTCAGCTGGATAGCCCAGTTCTGTGTCCTGCGGTCGTTCTCGCCGAAGCTCTCGGAGGCGTTTTTGAGGGCGGCTTCGAGGGTAGAGATTTTCTCTTTTTGCGCGTCGATAGCCTTGTTCAGGACTTCCGTCCGGGCGGCGACCGCCTGAACGCTCTTATCGTTCTTGTCAAACTCGGAGGAGACCAGCTTCATCTCCGAGCCGAGTACCTTAAAGGACTGGTTGATGTCGCGGAGGGCGTTTTTAAATTCCTTTTCGCCTTCGACGCCAATCTTCAGCCCGAAGTTGTCTGCCATAGGGACACGCCCTCCTTTCAGTTAAGTCCTGCGGGGATAATGTCATCGATGAAGAGTTCCCGCTTTGGTTTTGCCAGTCCGAGGAATTGGCGGTGGCATTCCCACAAGTCCATCAGCAAGCCGATGGGCGTGAGCCACGTTTCTTCTTCGGAGCGGTTTAAGTGAACCGTTCCATAATAAAGAAGCCGGGTAAACAACTCGTCGTCGCTTACCCGACCTTGGCGTTTTTTGAGGTATCGCCGTCCTCGCTCTCGATGTTGCGCGCCGTTCCCTTGAACATAGCTTCCGTTATCGCTGCCTTGTAGGTGGCGAGTTTCAAGGGCGAGGTCAGCAGTTCGACCTCTTCCTCGGTGAGGGTGTCTTTCGGCTTATCCTTGTGCTTCAGGTTGTAGACTAGAATCGACTGGTTCGCCAAAAGTGTGATAAGCCAGATTATTTCGTCGAGTGCGAGTTCGAAGTTCTCCGCCTTAAGCAATTTCTCGCCGAGGTTCTCAAGCCCTCCGTAGCGTTTGGCGATTTCCTTGGTAGCGCGGGTGGTCAATATCAGTTCGTAGTCCTCGCCGCCGATTTTGATGGTTGCGCTCCTTTCATCAGCCATATTCCGTTACCTCCCTTAACCCGCACTCGCCGCGAACGACGGTTCGTAGACGCTTGTATACCAACCGCTGATGACGGACGGCTCAATGTCCGTGTCGTCTTGGTCGGCTTCCGCTTTCCACGGGTGGTTGTCGTTGTCGTCCACCTTGTTTCGGCGCATCACCGTCCCCTCGATGGTAGGGGTGGAGAATGTAATAGAATCGCCTTTTGTGGCAAGATTCGTAGATGGAACGCCAAATTTGACCCTGTAGAACCAAAAATACTTGTAGTGACCGTTTGCCTTTTTCGCCCTGAAGCCAATTGCGACGGGTGCGCCGCCATCCTCGGAAGTGGAAATCAGGACGCCGTTCTCGTCCACCTGTGCCCCAGTCAGGGCTGCGGCAACCGAACGACCGATGTTGTCCACGCCCAGGGTGAGCTTGCCGTTTTTGAATTCCTTCACCACCTCGGCTGCACCGTCGTCGGCGTAGAGGGTCGCTTCTGCAAGTTCGATAGAAAGTTCCGCGGATATTGCCTTGGCGAGCATAACGGGAGTGCCGTATGTCTCGTCGCCCGTGGTAGGGGATTCGGTTATCGGCGCGTAGTAGAGCTTGTCAAGCCCGATAGTAGCCATGCTTTATTCCTCCGTTTCATATTGTTTTGCCACGTCGATGGCATAGTGGTGGTAGCCGGTATCGTCCTCATGCCCGACATACCGGCGGTCGGTAATTGTGAACTCCGCACCGAGCAGAGCCGCCGTAATCTGCCGCTTCCGTTGCAGGTAATTGCCCTTGGTGAAGAGCGAAATCCGCACTTCCGACACGTCAATCAGCGGCCTGTTGTCGCCGAACAGGGCGAATTCATCCGTCATCGGTGTGAGAATAAGGTACTCGTCGGGAGGAACGCCCGAAAAAACGCCCGTCTCAACCGGGAGGATGGGTGTTAAGAGCGTATTCAGTTCCGAAAGTATGCTCATATGCCGTCAACCTCCGATTCAAACTTCGCTTTCATAGCTTCGATGCAGGTATTCTTGCTTTGAGACCTTGCGGGCTTCAAGAACGGCTTGGGCGGC